>OFDC01000001.1_pt1 | contig 589369 bp, 573 predicted proteins | sample 1520941 | NCBI WGS metagenome assembly OFDC01 (sample SAMEA94258168, study PRJEB24077) | hot springs metagenome | biome: Aquatic biome; feature: Water | place: India | collected 2012-12-06 | depth 5 m
GGAGCTGCGCCTCTCGCGCCAGCTCGCCGACAAGCGCATCTTCCCGGCCGTCGACGTGAACGCCTCGGGCACGCGTCGCGAGGAGATGCTGATGGGCGCCGACGAGGTCAAGGTCACTTGGAAGCTGCGTCGTGCCCTGGCCGGCCTCGACCAGCAGCAGGCACTCGAGATCGTGCTCGGCAAGCTTAAGGAGACGCAGTCGAACGTTGAGTTCCTCATGCAGATCCAGAAGTCGATGCCCACGGCTGGCGCCTCTAAAGAGGACTGATCGTGTTCGAGTCGGTACAACAGCTACTGACCGAGCACGATGAACTCCAGGGTCAGCTCGCCGACCCCGAGTTGCACTCCGATCCGGTCAGGTCCAAGAAGGTCAACCGCAGGTATGCGGAGCTCTCGCGTATCGTCGCGGCCTACAACGAGTGGAACACTCTTACCGACGACCTCGCTGCCGCGACCGAGATGGCCGCGGAGGACGAGTCCTTCGCAGCGGAGATCCCGGGCCTCACCGAGCGCCTTGAGGTTTCGCAAGAAAAGTTGCGTCGTCTGCTCATCCCCCGTGACCCCAACGATTCTCGTGACGTCATCATGGAAATCAAGATGGGCGAGGGCGGTGCCGAGTCGGCGCTGTTCGCTGGCGACCTTTTGCGCATGTACTTGCACTACGCGGAATCCAAGAAGTGGAAGACCGAGATCATCGAGCAGACCTCGAGCGACCTCGGCGGTGTCAAGGACGTGCAGATAGCGTTCAAGGGCACCTCGTCCGATCCCGCCGAGGGTGTCTGGGCGCACCTCAAGTACGAGGGCGGTGTGCACCGTGTGCAGCGCGTACCCGCTACGGAGTCGCAGGGGCGCATCCACACCTCTGCGGCAGGTGTGCTCGTCTTTCCCGAGGTCGACGAGCCGGAAGAGGTCGAGATCAACCAGAACGACCTAAAAATCGACGTCTACCGTTCGAGCGGACCGGGTGGTCAGTCTGTCAACACGACCGACTCGGCAGTGCGCATCACTCACATCCCGACGGGCATCGTCGTCGCGATGCAGAACGAGAAGAGCCAGCTCCAGAACCGTGAGGCGGGCATGCGAGTGCTGCGCGCACGAATTCTCGCGTACCACCAGGAGATTGCGGACGCGGAGGCGAGTGAGTTCCGCAAGGGGCAGATCCGCACGATGGATCGCTCGGAGCGCATCCGTACTTACAACTTCCCCGAGAACCGCATCGCCGATCACCGCACCGGCTACAAGGCGTACAACCTCGATGCCGTCATGAACGGGGCGCTCGAGCCTGTCATCCGGTCGTGCATCGACGCTGACGAAGAGGCTCGCCTCGCCGACCTGGGGAATGACAGCTAGCGCGTCGCCGCCCCTCATGAATTCCCTTCCCGATTCGCTCGACCGCGCCACAGGAATCCTCGCCGCCGCAGGCGTGTCAACCCCACGCGTCGACGCCGAACTGCTCGCGGCGCACGTGCTCGGCATGAGCCGCGGGGGAGTGCAGGCGAGGGTCGCGATGGATGCCGCACTCAGCGTCGACGACGCCGTGACGTTCGCCGAACTCATCGAGCGCCGCGCCGCTCGCGAACCCCTCCAGCACATCACCGGATTCGCGGCATTCCGCAGCCTCGAGCTCGCGGTCGGCCCCGGCGTTTTCGTGCCACGACCCGAGACCGAACAGGTCGCGCAGTTCGCCATCGACGCTCTCCGCGCTACCGCGACTCCCGAGCCGGTCGCGGTCGACCTCGGCACGGGGAGCGGGGCGATCGCGCTCGCGATGGCCACCGAAGTGCCCCATGCCAAGGTCTACGGCGTCGAGGTGTCACCGCAGGCGTGGATGTGGACGAAGAAGAACTTCGCGAGCATCGCGCAGGGCAATGCGCAGCCGATACTGATCGACCTCGCGGTCGCGCTTCCCGAACTGGACGGCACCGTCGATGTCGTTATCTCCAATCCGCCCTACATCCCGGCAGCGGCCATCCCGCGCGATGCCGAGGTGCGCCTGTTCGACCCGGGCATTGCTCTCTACGGGGGCGAGGACGGCCTCGACGTCGTGCGCACCGTCTCAACTACCGCCCGACGTCTCCTTCATGACGGCGGCACGCTCGTGATCGAGCACGGCGAGCTCCAAGCCGCCGAGATCGCTGCACTCCTCCAGGCGGACGGGTGGCGCGCGATAGCGTCGCACCGTGACCTGCTAGGCCGTGATCGCGCGACCACCGCACTGCGCTGAGGCACCCCCCGAGCCTTTCGGGGGCTAGCCCCCTGACGTCGATTCACGGCCGTCCCTAGGCTCGAATCATGCGCCGAACCATGATTCTCTCCGTCTTGTCCGCTGCCACACTGCCGCTTCTCGCGGGCTGCGTGCTGGCCCCGATCGGCCCTATGGTCAGTCAAGATCGCCCCATCGACGCCGTGACCGCGGTGTCGCTCGAATCCCTCGGTGACCTCACGGTCTCGCGCGGCGAGCCCTCCCTGACGGTCACGGCGGGCTCGGGGGTCATCGATTCCCTCACCACGGAGGTGCGCGACGGGGTGCTCTACCTCGGAACGAAGCGCGGTATCGCTGCCTTTCGCGGCGATGTGACGTACGAGCTCACCCTCCCGACCCTGGAGTCCCTCACGGTTTCTGGCGCGGGAGACGTGACGGCGGATTTCGCGGGAGCCGACTCAATTGACATTGTGATCGAGGGGTCGGGCGACGTGGAGGGATCGGGCATCGATGCGAGATCGGTGCGTGCGGCGATCGACGGCTCAGGTGAATTGGAGCTCCAGGGGTCCACCGCTAATGTCGATGCATCCATCAGCGGCTCGGGCGATATCGACCTGGAGAACCTCATCGCGGTCGACGCCGTCGTGTCGATCGACGGTTCCGGTGACATCCGAGTGCATGCGACGTCGACGCTCGACGCGTCAATCAGCGGTACGGGCTCGATTCGCTACTCCGGCAAGCCACAGGTCACCCAGTCGATCGACGGTGTCGGGTCGATCCGCGCTGACGACTGACCGCCCGTCGCCGACCTACGCCGAGCTCCTGCTCGCGGCGAACTCTTCGACCGCGGCGAGCAGGAGCGCTGACGTCGTGAATCGGTGGGCGGTGATCCCCACACTTCGCGCGCCCGCGACGTTGATCTCGAGGTCGTCCGCGAAGAAGGCGTTCTCCGCGGCGACTCCATACCTCTCGAGCACCCGCTCGAACACGACCGGATCGGGCTTGCGGGCTCCGTATGCGCTCGATGTGTACAGGTGCTCCCCGAAGTGCTCGACGAGTTCGGGCGCAAGGGTGGCGAGATGCTTTCCGGCGAGGGCGCCGTTGTTGGTCAGTAACGTCACCCGACCGAGTTCGGATGCCCGCCGCACGGCCTCGATTGACTCAGGCCACACAGTCATGGCGCCGCCACGGATCCGCACCCATTCCTGCTCGTCAATGGACATCCCGATAGCCGATTCGAACGCGTCGAGATACTCCTCGGCAGTGCGGTACACCCCGGCCTCCGCGGCCCATTCGCCGCGTTCGTTCCACCAGAGCTCGCGCAGGGTATCGAACTCGATGCCCGTGAGTTCAGACATCCCCATCATGCGCGCTCGCCAGTCGTAGTCGTAGAGCACGTCGTCCATGTCGAAGATGAACAGCAGGGTCATCGTTGTCTGCCTGCGAATCGGTCGATTGCGTCGAACAGATCGGCCGTCCGTGCAACACCATCGACCGTGACAAGGTGGTGCGCCGTGTACCCGACCTCGCGGGCCCCCGCGACATTGGCGGGGGAGTCATCGACAAAGAACGCATCCTCCGCTCGGCAGCCGTAGTGCGCGACGGCGCGCTCATACAACTCGCGGGTGGGCTTGCGGGCACCAAGCATGCAGCTGACCAGGATGTTTCCGCCCAGTATCTCGCTCACGTCGGGTGCGAGCTGCGGCAGCGCGGCCGCGAGCGGCGCCGGGTTGTTGGAGAGTAGCGACACCGTGCCGAGCTCGGATGCCCGACGGAGCGCCTCGATGCTCCCGTCCATTCGTGTCATGGCGAGGGATCGTGCGTAGGCCCACTCCTCGAGCAGCAGCCGCCGGCCACCCGTAACCTTCGCGAACTCGTCGAGGTAACCTTCGACGGTCGGCCACTCGCCTGCCTCGGCGCGTGCCTCGTACCCGTCCGCCCACCACGAACTCGCGAGCCGGTACTGGCTCGCTCCGCTCAGTCGGCTGAGTTCGGGCAGTCGCCGCCGGAAGTCGTACCAGTAGAGCGTCTTGTCGAGGTCGAAGAAGTAGATGTCCACGGGCCTCCCAGTCTCCCACCGATTCGTCCAACCCCCAGTCACGCCCAGTACCATGAATGTGACATGGCCCCCATCTACGACTGCTCGGTCGAGGCTGAGCTCCTCACTGGCATGCGCCTCGCTCGAACGGCGATCGGTCGCGGCGATCTCGTGGTCGTCCCCACCGACACGGTTTACGGGGTAGGGGCCGACGCGTTCAACCCACGCGCAGTACAGAAGCTTGTCGAGGCAAAGGGACGTACACGCCAGTCCCCGCCTCCCGTGCTCATTCCCGGGATCCCCACTCTGGATGCCCTGGCCGCCCACGTTCCTGATGAGGTTCGCAGCCTCGTGGCCGAGTTTTGGCCGGGTGCGCTCACCGTCATTCTCCCGGCACAGTCCTCTCTCGCCTGGGATCTCGGCGACACCAATGGAACCGTCGCCCTCCGTATGCCGTCTAACCGCATCGTTCTCGAATTGCTCTCCGAGACCGGTCCTCTGGCAGTCTCGAGCGCCAACCTCACGGGACAGCCTCCGGCCACGACGGCGGCGGGAGCCGAGGCGATGTTGGGAGACGCCGTTGCGGTCTACCTCGACGATGGGGAGGGGGGGACCGTCGCATCCACCATCGTGGATGCGACACGCTTAGCCGATGGCGGCACTCTGCGCGTCGTGCGTGAGGGTGCTATCTCGGTGCAGCAGATCCGCGACGTCGTGGGGTCCGAGCGGTGCGAATAGTCTTCTATCTCCTCGTCTCGGGCATCTCTGCTGTTGTCACCTACGGTCTTGCGCTGCTGATCTGGCGTCTCAGTACGAAGTACCGGCTGTACCCGAAGATCCGGGAGCGTGACGTCCACACGCGACCGACGCCACGGCTCGGTGGCGTCGCCATGTTCCTCGGCATGGTCGTCGCGTTCGCCACGGCATCGCAAATACCGCAACTGAGCCTCGTGTTCACGGAACCGGGCAAGGTACTCGGACTTCTCGGAGCCGCCCTCATCATCGTCCTCATCGGTGTCGCCGACGACCTGTGGGACCTCGATTGGCTCACCAAGCTTGCTGGCCAGATCATCGCCGCAGGCCTGCTCGCCTGGCAGGGGGTGCAGATCTCGACCCTTCCGATCGGCGGTCAGACGATCGTCTCGCCCTACCTCTCGCTCATCATCACGGTATTCGCGATCGTGCTGGTCATGAACGCCATCAATTTCATCGACGGTCTCGACGGTCTCGTCGCGGGCGTCGCTCTCATCGCCAACGGCGTCTTCTTCATCTACACCTACATGCTGCAGGCGTCTGCGCAGACCGAGTACTTCAACCTCGCGTCCCTCACGACGGCCGTACTCATTGGTGCGTGCGTCGGCTTTCTCCCGCTCAACTTCCATCCCGCGAAGCTCTTCATGGGCGATGCCGGTGCGCTTCTCGTGGGTTTGCTCATGGCGGCTTCGGCGATCTCGGTCACGGGACAGGTCGACCCGGGGATCGCGGCCCAGCCCGACGTGTTCTCGGCGTACTTCGTTCCCGCGTTTATCCCGATCCTGTTGCCCTTCGCGGTGCTCGTTATCCCTCTGCTCGACTTCGGCCTCGCGATCATCCGCCGTCTGCGCGCAGGCAAGTCGCCATTTACCGCTGACCGCAAGCACCTGCACCACCGACTGCTCGACATGGGGCACTCTCACCTGCACGCGGTGCTCATCTTTTATGCCTGGACGTTAGTGGTCTCGCTCGGATGCCTCGGCTACACCGTCATGCCCTGGTACTGGGCAACCCTTCTCATCGTCCTCGGTCTCATCGTCTGCACCGTCGTCACGCTTTCTCCGCTCAGCAGGCGCAAAGCGCTCGAGTCAGCGGCGCAACTCGCGGCACCGGAGGTCGAAACCCCCGAGGTCGCGCGATTCGATGGTCTCGATGCGGCATCCGAGTCCGATCTCGACCACACCACAACCCAGAAGGAGCGCTCGTGAAGACGGCATCCGTACTCGGACGCGCGCTCGTTTACGGCGCCATACTGACGGTGTCTATCGCCGTCGTCGGATCCCTCATCGGATTCCTCGTCGCGGGCACTCCCGGTCTCGTCAGCGCACTCATTGGGGCGGGGCTCACCGCCCTCTTCATGGGCTTCACTGCCCTCAGCATCGTCATCGCGTCACGGGTGACGAAGGACGAGCCGTCCTCCACGCTCTTCTTCGGGATCGTGCTCGGAATGTGGTTGCTGAAGTTCGTGGTCTTCATCGTCATACTCGTGCTCTTGCGCAGTGCTCCGTTCCTTGAGCCGCTCGTGATGTTCTTCGCGATTCTCGCCGCGGTAATCGGGAGCCTCGTCGTCGACGTCGTCGCGTTCCTTCGGTCGCGCGTGCCGTACGTCGGGAACGTGCCGCTTCCCACCGTCGACGAGCGCAGCGACACCGAGTAATAGGAGAGTGTTCTACGAGACGTAAAAGTCTTGATAGGGTTGAACCCGTTAGCCCCACTTTTTCATCGCCGCGTGACTTCACGCCCCGATTCTGGAGATAGCGCTGCTACATCACGCTCTCACCCTTCTTGCACCTCGCGCCACCGATGACGGAGGCGACGGGGGCTTCCATGGGCCTACCCTCGACGATTTCTTCCCACCGGTCATCTTCTTCGAAGACACGCCATTCGAGATCAACCGCGTCATCCTGATCCGTTTCTTCGTCGTCGCCCTCCTCCTCCTGCTGTTCTGGCTCGGCACGCGTCGAATGAAGATTGTTCCCGGGCGGGGCCAGTCCATTCTCGAGTTCGGGTACGGATTCGTGCGCGACCAGATCGTTTACGGCGCGCTGGGCGAGAAGGACGGCAAGCGATTCCTGCCGTTGCTCATGACGATGTTCTTCTTCATCGTCGGAATGAATATCACGGGAATCATCCCAGGCATCAACCTCGCCGGCAGCGCCGTGTTCGGTCTTCCGCTCGTGCTTGCGCTCGTCGCCTACATCGCCTTCATGTACGCCGGTATCAAGAAACACCCGGGTGCCTTCTTCAAGAACTCGCTCTTCCCCTCGGGTGTCCCGTGGCCGCTCTACTTCATCGTGACCCCGATTGAGTTCCTCTCGACCTTCATCCTTCGGCCGGTCACGCTCTCCATCCGTCTTCTCATGAACATGGTCGCGGGCCACATGCTGCTCGTGTTGTGTTTCTCGGCGACGCAGTTCTTCCTCTTCACCGCTGGCGGCTTCTACAGCTTCTTCAGCATCGGAACCCTGGCGTTCGGTCTTGCCTTCACCGTCTTCGAATTGCTCGTTGCCGTGCTGCAGGCCTACGTCTTCACCTACCTCACCGCTGTCTACATCCAGCTCGCGCTGGCTGAAGAGCACTAAACCTGGATCTCGGCACCCGCCAAGGTCTTATCCATACGGAAGGAAACACTCGTGAACGTCGCTGAACTGACTGGTCACATCGCCCCGATCGCCTTCGGCATCGCCACGATCGGCCCGGCCATCGGCGTGGGTATCGTCGTCGGTAAGACCGTCGAGTCGGTCGCCCGCCAGCCCGAGCTGCAGGGTCGCCTCACTGGCCTCATGTTCCTCGGTATCGCATTCACCGAAGCACTCGCGTTCATCGCGATCGCCGTCGCATTCATCCCGTTCCCGTAATCCCGACCGACGAAGGAGGCAGGAATGCTTAGCGCAATCCTGGCTGCGGCAGCCGAAGAAGAAGCACCCAACCCGCTTCTTCCGGCCGTCTACGACATCATCTGGTCGGCGGTCTGCTTCGCGATCATCCTCTTCTTCTTCGTGTGGAAGTTCCTTCCCGCGATCAAGCAGACGCTCGATGCACGTGCGGAGGCCATCGAGGGTGGCATCAAGAAGGCTGAGATCGCTCAAGCTGAGGCTGCGGCGGCCCTGGCCGAGTACAAGGACCAGCTCGCCGAGGGCCGCGCAGAAGCCGCGGCAATCCGTGAGCAGGCACGTGTCGACGGCACAAAGATCATCAACGAGCTGAAGGAGCAGGCCTCCGTGGAGGCCGCTCGCGTGACAGCCAACGCCCAGGCACAGATTGAAGCCGAGCGCCAGAGCGCTTTGGTTTCGCTCCGTCAGGAAGTCGGTTCGCTCGCAATCGATCTCGCCTCGGGTGTCATCGGCCAGAGCCTCAGCGACGACAAGAAGGCGTCCTCGCTCGTCGACCAGTTTTTGGCCGACCTTGAGTCCGATCAGAAGGCCAAGGCGAAGAAGTAATGGGTTCGGCAACGAGGGAGGCGCTCGCCTCCGCGAAGAAGGCACTCGACGCCCTCGGTGGCAAGGACGGCCTCGCGCTCGGCGAGCAGCTGTTTGAGGCATCTCGTGTAATCGACGGCTCGTCGCAGCTGCGGTCCGCCCTCGCCGACCCTGCCGTGCCGGCAGCGGAGAAGTCCCAGGTCGTCGACCAGATATTCACCAGGCTCAAGCCGGCGGCCCGCTCGCTGCTCTCCGAGATCATCGCGAGTCGATGGTCGACACCGGATGACCTTCTCGAGGGCATCGAAGAGGTGGGCATCCGTGCTATCGCTGGTGATGCCAAGAACGGCGTCATCGAGAACGAGTTGTTCGCATTCGGAACTGCGGTTTCGTCGAACGCGGAGCTCGAACTCGCCGTGGGGAGCAAGCTCGGCTCGCCCGCAGCCAAGTCGTCACTCGTGCACTCGCTGCTTTCGAAGAAAGCGAGCAAGCACACGCTGGCGATCGTCGATCACCTCGTGCAGCAGCCCCGCGGGCGTCGCATTAACGAACTCATGCGGCACGCTGCAGATATCGTCGCCGATCAGGCTGGCTTGTCGATCGCGACGGTGGTCACGGCGCGTGCCATCTCGGCCGCCCAGCTCGACCGCCTCCGCGCCGGACTCGCTAAGGCCTACGGCCGCGACCTCCAGGTCAACCAGGTGATCGACCCCTCGATCATCGGTGGTCTTCGTGTGCAGATCGGTGACGACGTCATCGACGGCAGCGTCTCGACCAAGCTCACAGAACTCAGGCTTCAGCTCGCCTCGTAGCGCGCGGATTTCCCACGAATAGGACAGACACAATGGCAGAACTCACCATCAGCCCGGACGAGATCCGCGACGCGCTCAAGGATTTCGTCAAGGCCTACGAGCCCGGCAAGGCCTCGAAGACCGAGGTCGGCTATGTCGTCGACGCCGCTGACGGCATCGCGCACGTCGAGGGACTCCCTGGCGTCATGGCGAACGAGCTCATTCGCTTCGCCGACGGCACCCTGGGTCTCGCCCAGAACCTCGACGAAGATGAGGTCGGTGTCGTCATCCTCGGTGAGTTCACCGGAATCGTGGAAGGCATGGAGGTCACTCGCACGGGTGAAGTTCTCTCCGTTCCCGTGGGAGACGCGTTCCTCGGTCGTGTTGTCGACCCGCTCGGCGCGCCTATCGACGGACTCGGTGAGATCAAGGCTGAGGGCCGTCGCGCCCTCGAACTGCAGGCTCCCGGCGTCATGCAGCGCAAGAGCGTTCACGAGCCCATGCAGACGGGTATCAAGGCGATCGACGCGATGATTCCGATCGGTCGTGGTCAGCGCCAGCTCATCATCGGTGACCGCCAGACCGGCAAGACCGCGATCGCGATCGACACGATCATCAACCAGAAGGCCAACTGGGATTCGGGCGACGTGACCAAGCAGGTGCGGTGCATCTACGTTGCGATCGGCCAAAAGGGTTCCACGATTGCCGCCGTCAAGGGCGCTCTCGAGGATGCGGGCGCCATGGAGTACACGACGATCGTCGCGGCTCCCGCCTCCGACCCGGCTGGCTTCAAGTACCTCGCCCCTTACACCGGTTCGGCCATCGGCCAGCACTGGATGTACGGGGGCAAGCACGTCCTCATCATCTTTGACGACCTGTCAAAGCAGGCAGAGGCCTACCGCGCCGTCTCCCTGCTCCTGCGCCGCCCGCCGGGACGTGAGGCATACCCCGGAGACGTGTTCTACCTGCACTCCCGCCTGCTCGAGCGTTGCGCGAAGCTCTCCGACGAGCTGGGAGCGGGCTCCATGACCGGTCTGCCGATCATCGAGACCAAGGCGAACGACGTCTCGGCGTATATTCCGACCAACGTCATCTCGATCACCGACGGGCAGATCTTCCTGCAGTCCGATCTCTTCAACGCCAACCAGCGTCCCGCGGTCGACGTGGGTATCTCGGTGTCGCGCGTTGGTGGCGACGCTCAGGTCAAGTCGATCAAGAAGGTGTCGGGAACGCTCAAGCTCGAGCTGGCCCAGTACCGCTCGCTCGAGGCTTTCGCGATGTTCGCGTCTGATCTGGATGCGACGAGCCGTCGCCAGCTCGCTCGAGGCGCTCGCCTTACCGAGCTTCTGCGCCAGCCGCAGTACTCGCCGTTCCCGGTCGAAAAGCAGGTGGTTTCGATCTGGGCCGGAACCAACGGCAAGCTCGACGAGGTTCCTGTCGAGGACATCCTGCGCTTCGAGTCGGAGCTGCACGATTACCTTGCACGCAACACCAAGGTGCTCGACACGCTGCGCGACACCAACGTGCTCGACGACGACACTACGAAGGCGCTTGACGAGGCCGTCGAGAAGTTCAAGCTCGAGTTCCAGACCGGTGACGGCAAGGCGCTCAACTCCGCAGGTACCGAGGTGTTCGAGGAGATCGAGCCCGAGGAGATTGCTCAGGAGCAGATCGTCAAGGGTAAGCGCAAGTAGCAGTAGCGGATTAGGGAAACAGGCACATGGGAGCGCAACTTCGCGTCTATCGGCAGAAAATTCGTGCTGCCCAGACGACCAAGAAGATCACTCGGGCCATGGAGCTCATCTCCGCATCGCGCATCCAGAAAGCGCAGCAGCGGGTTGCGGCTTCGGGGCCGTACTCGCGTGCGGTGACGCGAGCCGTGTCTGCGGTCGCCACGTTCTCGAACGTCGACCACATCCTCACGACCGAGCCGGAAAAGATCGAACGCGCAGCGATCGTCATTTTCACCTCTGACCGCGGTCTTGCGGGCGCGTTCAACTCGAACGTGCTCAAGGAAGCCGGCGAGCTCGCTGCGCGGCTCACGGGTGAGGGCAAGGACATCGTCTACTACCTCGTCGGTCGGAAGGCGGTAGCGAACTTTGCGTTCCGCCGCCGCAGTGCCGAGCAGAGCTGGACAGGCGGCACCGACAACCCTGAGTTCGAGACGGCAAAGGAGATCGGCGATGCAGTGGTCGCCAAATTCCTGCAGCCTGCGAGTGAGGGTGGGGTCGATGAGATCCACATCGTCTACAACCGCTTCGTGAGCATGCTCGTCCAGACCCCCGAGGTCGTGCGTCTCCTGCCTCTCGAGATCGTGGAAGGCGTCGAGGTTCCCGGTGACAACGAGATCCTGCCGCTCTACGAGTTCGAGCCTGAAGTTGGTGACGTTCTGGATGCCCTGCTCCCGGTCTACATCGAGAGCCGCATTTTCAACGCGATGCTGCAGTCCGCGGCGGCCAAGCACGCGGCGACCCAGAAGGCGATGAAGGCCGCGAGCGACAACGCGGACAAGCTCATCCGCACCTACACCACCCTGGCGAACAACGCCCGCCAGTCCGAGATCACCCAGCAGATTTCCGAGATCGTCGGCGGCGCCGACGCCCTGAGCTCGGCCAAGTAAGGAAGAGAAACCATGGCTACCGCTACGAAGAAGGCACCGGCCCCGAAGGTCGCTCCGGCCGGCGTCGGTCGTATCGCCCGCGTCACGGGTCCCGTCGTCGACATCGAGTTCCCCCACGACTCGATCCCGGGCATCTACAACGCCCTCAAGACAACGATCACCATCGGCTCCGAGTCGACCGAGATCACTCTCGAGGTCGCGCAGCACCTCGGTGACGACCTCGTGCGCGCCATCGCGCTCAAGCCGACGGACGGTCTCGTCCGCGGTCAGGAGGTTCGCGACACGGGCGAGCCCATCACGGTTCCCGTCGGTGACGTCACCAAGGGCAAGGTCTTCAACGTCATTGGCGAGGTGCTCAACGCCGAGCCGGGCGACAAGCTCGAGATCACCGAGCGCTGGCCGATCCACCGCAAGCCGCCAGCATTCGATCAGCTCGAGTCGAAGACCGAGCTCTTCGAGACCGGTATCAAGGTCATCGACCTTCTCACCCCGTACGTACAGGGTGGAAAGATCGGGCTCTTCGGTGGAGCCGGTGTTGGAAAGACCGTTCTCATCCAGGAGATGATCCAGCGCGTCGCCCAAGACCACGGTGGTGTCTCGGTCTTCGCGGGTGTCGGTGAGCGCACGCGTGAGGGCAATGACCTCATCGGTGAGATGGAAGAGGCGGGCGTCTTCGATAAGACGGCCCTCGTCTTCGGCCAGATGGATGAGCCGCCGGGCACGCGCCTTCGTGTGGCCCTCTCCGCTCTCACGATGGCGGAGTACTTCCGCGACGTGCAGAAGCAGGATGTGCTGCTCTTCATCGACAACATCTTCCGCTTCACCCAGGCCGGTTCCGAGGTCTCCACGCTGCTTGGCCGCATGCCGTCCGCCGTGGGTTATCAGCCGAACCTCGCCGACGAGATGGGTATCCTTCAGGAGCGCATCACCTCGACGCGCGGACACTCGATCACCTCCCTCCAGGCGATCTACGTACCCGCAGACGACTACACCGACCCGGCGCCCGCGACGACGTTCGCCCACCTCGACGCGACGACCGAGCTGAGCCGTGAGATCGCGTCTAAGGGTCTCTACCCGGCGGTCGACCCGCTCACCTCGACGAGCCGCATCCTCGACCCGCGCTACTTGGGCGCCGACCACTACCGGGTCGCGACCAACGTGAAGGCAATCCTCCAGAAGAACAAGGAACTCCAGGAGATCATCGCGATCCTCGGTGTCGACGAGCTCTCTGAAGAGGACAAGATCACGGTGTCTCGTGCGCGCCGCATCCAGCAGTTCCTCTCGCAGAACACCTACATGGCTAAGAAGTTCACGGGCGTTGAGGGTTCGACGGTTCCGCTCAAGGACACCATTGAGTCATTCGACGCGATCACCCGCGGAGACTTCGACCACGTAGCCGAGCAGGCGTTCTTCAACGTCGGTGCCATCAGTGATGTGGAAGAGGCCTGGGCTCGCATTCAGAAGGAGAACGGCTAGTCATGGCCGAACTCAAGGTCAGCGTCGTCTCGGCCGATCACGAGGTGTGGTCGGGCGAGGCGAAGCAGATCATCGCCCGCACTACCGAGGGCGAGATCGGTATTCTGCCCGGTCACGAGCCCATCCTGGCGATCCTCAGCCAGGGCGAAGTGCGCGTGACGACGATGGACGGCGAGCTGCTCACGGCGAACGCCGATTCGGGATTCCTCTCGGTCGAGCACGACACGGTAACGATCGTCGCCTCGAACGCTGAGCTCGTTTCCTGAGTCTTCGCCCGAATTAGGCTGTAGTCATGCTCGTTGCAATGGCCGGACTTCCCGGCACCGGTAAATCGACAATCGGTCAGGTCGTGGCCAGCCGTCTGGGGATCACGGTGGTCCCGGTCGATCCCATCGAGACAGCGATCCTGAAGGCGGGGATCGTTGCCGATCAGCCGACCGGGCTCGCTGCGTACCTCGTGGCGGAGACGCTCGCGGAGCGCGTGCTCGAATCGGGGCGCACCATTCTCGTAGACGCGGTGAATGCCGTTGCACCGGCGCGCGAGCAGTGGGTCAACCTCGCAGCTCGCACGGGGGAGCAACTGCGATTCATCGAGGTGATCTGCTCGGACCCTGACCTCCACCGAAGCCGCATTGAAGCGTGGCAGCGCAGCATGCCGCACGCTCAGCTGTCGTGGAATGCCGTCGAGCAGAGCTTCGACGACTACGCGGAGTGGACAGGCTCGAGCGCCGCGGTCCCGCGTATCACGCTCGATTCCGTCGAACCTCTCGGCGTCAATGTTGAGCGCGCCATCGCCTTCCTCGAGTCCTAGTGCTTTTGCTCCTGCCTCCGTCCGAAACCAAGAGGGATGGGGGTTCGGAGGGTACCGCCCTCGATCTGGCCACGCTGAGCTTCCCCGAGATCACGCAGCAGCGCACGCAGGCGATCGCTGCTCTGCGTTCCCTTTCCCGGAGCGTTGGCGCCTCGGCGGCGGCGCTCGGGCTGGGCCCGACACAGCGGTTCGAGATCGAGCGAAATCGCGCGCTACTAACGGCGCCGGTGATGCCCGCGATCGAGCGCTATACGGGCGTGCTCTACGACGGTCTCGCGGTCGAACAGCTGTCTCTGCAAGAGCGAGATTTCACCTCGCGTCACGTCGCGATACAGTCGGCTCTGTTCGGTTTGCTGGGCGCGGGAGATCCAATCCCCGCGTACCGCCTCTCGCACGATTCTCGGCTTCCCGGCCTTCCCCTGCGGAGGCACTGGGCGTCAACCGTCGCGGGCGTGTTGGCCGAGCGTGACGAACTCATCATCGACTTGCGGTCAGAGGCGTACAGTGCCCTCGGCCCCGCGCCCGAAGGATCCGTCTACATTCGTGTGCTCAGTGAGGATGCGTCTGGTCGACGGGTGGCATTGAGCCATTTCAACAAGAAGTCGAAGGGCGAGTTCAGCCGGGCACTCATTGGGGCGGGTATCGAGCACGACTCGGTCGACTCGCTGCTCGCGTGGGCGCGCGGGGTGGGCATCCAGCTCGATCGCGGCGTGATGGGCGAACTCGACCTGGTGGTCTGACGCGCACGCCGCGCGGTCAGGCGTTCGCCCGCCAACACTCGGCGACGTGATCGTCGACGAGCCCCGCGGACTGCATGAGGGCGTACATTGTCGTGGCGCCGACGAACCGAAACCCGGCGCTTCGTAGCGCCTTGCTCAGCGCCGTGGATTCTGGCGTTACCGCAGGGACTTCACCGAGCACGAGCGGTCGCCGGCCAGAAGGAGGAGCGAACGACCACACGAGCGCGTCGAGGGCACCCGGTGCCTCGGCGCAGAGCTGGAGTGTGGCGCGCGCGTTGCCGATGGTCGCCTCGATCTTGGCCCGATTACGGATGATGCGGCTATCGGACATCAGACGTTCGACGTCGTCGGGGCCCAGTTCGGCCACTCGATGCACGTCGAAGTCATAAAACACCTCTCGAAAGGCGGGTCGCCGCTTCAAGATGGTGATCCACGACAGTCCGGCCTGGAAACCCTCGAGGCAGATCTTCTCGAAGAGAGGTTGGTCGCCGTGCAGCGGGGTCGCCCATTCCTCGTCGTGGTACCGCGCATACTCGGCATCCGTGCCGACCCACGCGCAGCGGGCGATGCCGTCATAACCCACGCGCACGCTCGAAGAATTCACGAACGGTGCTCGATTCCCTCGTGGTCGAGCAGCCATACCTTGGTGGGTATGCCGTTGCCGCCGCTGTAGCCCGTGATGCGCTTGTTGCTGGCGAGGACGCGATGGCAGGGCACGATGATGGGGACCGGATTGGCGCCGACGGCTCCGCCGACCGCTCGTCCCGCGGTTGCGCGACCGGTGGCGTGGCCGATCTCGCCGTACGAGATGACCGAGCCGAAGGGGAGCTCGCGAAGTTCGTTCCACACTGCGCGCTGGAAATCCGTTCCGACGAGCCGCACGGGAACGTCGAAGTCTCGACGGGTGCCTGCGAAGTATTCATCGAGCTGCTCGACGGCGGTGTCGAGTACGTCGTTGGAGTGCTCAGAGGCACCATCCCAGGGCAAGCGTCCTTGTCGTTCGATCGAGAGCGACGTGATGGCCGTGGCATCCGCCCCGACCTCGATGCGTCCGATGGGGGAGTCGATGCGGCGGAGGTACTGGGGAGACTCGAGTGGGCTGGCTGTGGGCATACGTGAACTGTAGCTCGGGCATCCGATGTCGTTCTGGCACTTTTCGGACATGGGAAAACAGCGGGTGTCGACGGGAGGTGGAGGATGGGAGCATGACGGGAATTGCGTATCGGAATCTGGGTCGATCCGGCCTCAGCGTGTCGACGATCGGACTGGGAGGCAACAACTTCGGGAGGCAGGGGACGGTGACCGAGTCCCAGGAGGGCACGACCAGCCTCATCGATGCTGCTCTCGACCTCGGCGTGACGTTCATCGATACAGCGGACATTTACAGTGGCAAGGGGCTCAGCGAGACGTTGATCGGTGTCGCACTTGAGGGTCGCCGCGATGCCGTGACGATCGCCACGAAGTTTGGCCACCCCGCTTTCGACATGGACATCGACCCATCGCTGGCGAAGGGCTCGCGGGCCTACATCCGGCTCGCGATTGAGGGCTCTCTCTCGCGACTGCGCACGGATCGCGTCGAGCTTTACCAGATGCACGCACCCGACTCGGCAACCCCGATCGAGGAGACGATTGCCGCGCTCGATGAGCTCGTGAGTGAGGGCAAGATCCTCGCATTCGGTCACTCCAACTTCACGGTCGCGCAGATCGACGCCGCGGAGGCCGCAGCGTCGCGTCTGGGGGGAGCGCGGTTTGAGTCCGCCCAGGATGAATACTCGCTGCTGTCGCGAGGCGTCGAGCAGGGAGTGCTGCCCGCGGTTGAGCGAGCGGGATTGGGATTCCTCCCCTATTTTCCGCTGGCAAACGGGCTTCTCACGGGCAAGTACACACGCGACTCCTCGCCGACTGACACCCGGATAACCCGCCAGAAGCCCGAAGTACTCGAGAACGCGCCGTGGGACGTGCTCGAGGCGTACGCCGCGATGTGCCAGTCGCGGGGCATCTCGATGCTCGACGCGACGTTCGCCTGGTTGCTCGCTCAGCCGTGCATCACCAGTGTCATCGCGGGGGCGACCCGACCGGAGCAGCTGGCGCAGAATGCAGCGGCGGCATCCACCGTACTGAGCGAGGCGGATGTTGCGGAGATCTCGCGCCTTTTCGCGTAGCGGGCGACTTGTGAGTGAGTGCTCACTCACTTATGCTCGATCCTCGTGACCACCGTTTCCTCCCGCGCACGACCACTCTCCGTCGAAGACCGCCGGGCGATGATCATCGATGCGACCATCCCCCTGCTGCTCGATCGCGGCAAAGACGTGACCTCGCGCGAAATCGCGGAGGCTGCGGGTGTGGCGGAGGGAACGATCTTCCGGGCCTTCGGGGATAAGGACAGCCTGATCCTCGCAGCGGTCGACCGGTACCTGGATCCCCTCGCGCTGCGGGCAGCGCTGCGCGGCATCGATGGCGACCTCTCGCTCGAACAGAAGTTGAGCCAGATCTTCGACCTGCTGCGGAATCGCTTCGCGGGCATCATCCGCATGATGGCTGCCATCGAGCGCCACGGGCCGCCGCCCAAGCGTGGCGATGATCGGATGGACTTCGCCGAAACCATCGCGGAGCTTCTCGAACCCCACCGTGACGCGTTGCGCATCGAGCCGGCCCAGGTGGCTCAGTTCGCCCGTATGGTGTCCTTCGCCGCTGCCATCCCCGTCTTCGGCGAATCGCTGCCGTTCGGCAACGACGACATCATCGACTTCTTCTCCCACGGCGTCATGCGCGCGGACAGCGCGGCGGGCGTCACCACCACCACGACGGGCGCGTAATCATGCTCTTTCCCCTCATCATCCGGTTCCTCAAGCCGCATTGGCGACTTGTCGTCGCGGTTGTCGTCTTCCAGCTCGCGCAATCGATCGCGTCGCTCTACCTACCCGCGCTGAACGCCGACATCATCGACGACGGAATCGCCAAGGGCGACACAGGACTCATTCTCCAGCTCGGGATGATCATGCTCGGCATCACTCTCGTGCAGGTCGCCGCCGCGATCACCGCGGTGTATTTCGGGGCCAGGGCGGCCATGGCGCTGGGTCGAGACCTGCGCGAGTCGATCTTCACACGCGTCAGCGAATTCTCTGAACGGGAGGTCTCGCGGTTCGGGGCCCCCTCGCTCATTACGCGCACCACCAACGACGTGCAGCAGGTACAGATGCTCGTGCTCATGACCTTCACTTTGCTCGTCTCGGCGCCGATCCTCGCGATTGGCGGTGTCATCATGGCTCTGCAGCAAGACCTCGAGCTGTCGTGGATCATGGTCGTTGCCATCCCTGTGCTGCTCGTCTCCATCGGGCTCATCGTCGTACGCATGGTGCCGCTATTCAGGCTCATGCAGGCGCGCATCGACACGGTCAACCGCGTATTGCGTGAGCAGCTCACGGGTATCCGAGTCGTTCGGGCGTTCGTGCGCGAGCGCGTCGAGACCGAGCGATTCGACCGAGCGAACGTCGACGTCACGCGCACGGCACTCAGCGCCGGTCGACTATTCGCGCTCGTGTTTCCCGTCGTCATGCTCATCATGAATGTGTCGAGTGTCGCGGTGCTCTGGTTTGGTGCGTTCCGCGTGGATGACGGGTCCATGCAAATTGGAGCGCTCACCGCGTTCCTCACGTACCTCATCCAGATCCTCATGGCCGTCATGATGGCGACGTTCATGGCCATCCTCATCCCGCGTGCGGCGGTATCGGCGGATCGCATTGGGGAAGTGCTCGAGACCGAGACCTCCGTTGTGCTCCCCGAACACCCGGTTTCGACGGTCGCATCGCACGGACTCGTGCAGCTCAGGGAAGTGAGCTTTAGCTATCCCGGAGCGGAACAGCCGGTGCTGCGCAACATCAGCTTTGAGGCGCGGCCGGGGGAGACCACGGCGATCATCGGCAGCACGGGCGCTGGCAAGACAACGCTCGTCAACCTGCTGCCGCGCCTCTTCGACGTGACCGCAGGATCGGTTCTGATCGACGGGGTGGATGTGCGCGAACTCGATCCCGACCTCCTGTGGGGAAGGATCGGGCTGGTGCCGCAGCGCGCCTACCTGTTCTCGGGTACCGTCGCGAGCAATCTGCGCTACGGCAAGCCGGACGCGACCGATGAGGAGTTGTGGCGCGCTCTCGAGATTGCACAGGCGAAGGATTTCGTCGAGCAGATGCCTGAGGGACTCGACGCCCCCATCGCCCAGGGCGGTACGAACGTTTCGGGGGGTCAACGGCAACGACTGGCGATCGCGCGTGCACTCGTGAAGCGCAGCGAAATCCTCGTCTTCGACGACTCCTTCTCGGCGCTCGACACGGCGACGGATGCCCGTCTGCGGCGCGCACTGGCTCAAGCTGAGCGCGCCACCACGAAAATCATCGTTGCCCAGCGAGTCTCGACCATTGTCGACGCCGACCAGATTCTCGTGATCGAGGACGGGGAGATCGTGGGGCGCGGTACCCACACCGAGCTTCTCGATTCGAACGAGACCTACTCGGAAATCGTCAATAGCCAGCTCAAGGCGGAGGAGACAGCGTGAGCACCACCACGAACCCACAGCGTCCCGCAGTCCGCCGAGGACCAGGCGGTGGTGGTCCGTTCGGTGGCATGGGAATGCCCGTCGAGAAGTCGATGACCTTCTTGCCGTCAGCCAAGCGACTGCTCGGGCGGCTCGTGCCACACCGCGTGAGTCTCGTCTTCGTGTTGCTCTTCACAGTCGCGAGCGTCGTGCTGAGCGTCATCGGACCGAAGCTGCTCGGCGAAGCGACCAACATCATTTTCTCGGGCATCATCTCGAAGGGTCTGCCCGCGAGCATGACGCAAGAGCAGATCATCGAGGCGGCGCGTGCCGCGGGTGATGACCAGCGCGCTGACTTCTTGAGTGGTATGACCCTCACCCCCGGTCAGGGCATCGACTTCAGCGCCCTGCAGATGGTGCTCGGCATCGTGCTGCTCATCTACGTGCTCTCGTCGGTGTTTGGCTGGCTGCAGGGCTACGTGCTCAACGGCATCGTGCAGAAAACCGTCTACCGCTTGCGAGAAGAGATCGAGTCCAAGATCAACGCCCTCCCGCTCACGTACTTCGACACGATGCAGCGTGGCGAACTGCTCAGCCGCGTCACGAACGACGTCGACAACATCGGCCAGAGCATGCAGCAGACGCTGAGTCAGCTTGTCACCTCGCTGCTGACGGTGATCGGCGTCCTGGTGATGATGTTCGTTATCTCACCCGTGCTCGCGCTCATTGCCCTCGTAACGATCCCGCTCACTCTCGTCATCACCGCGGCGATCGCGAAGCGTTCCCAGAAACTCTTCGTCGCGCAGTGGACCCACACGGGCGAGCTCAACGCGCAGGTTGAGGAGGCATACTCGGGCCACGCCCTCGTCAAGGTCTTCGGTCGCCACCGCGAGGTCGGCGCGCGATTCGCCGAGAAGAATGGTCAGCTCTATCGAGCGAGCTTCGGCGCCCAGTTCGTGAGCGGCATCATCATGCCCGCCATGATGTTCGTTGGAAACCTCGTGTACGTGGCGATCGCCGTGGTGGGCGGGCTCTTTGTCGCGAACGGTTCGATGTCTCTCGGCAACGTTCAGGCGTTCATCCAATACTCGCGTCAATTCACGCAGCCGCTCAGTCAGCTGGGTTCCATGGCCAATCTCCTGCAGTCGGGCGTCGCCTCGGCCGAGCGTGTGTTCGAACTTCTGGATGCCGAGGAGCAGTCGCCCGATCCCGACCCGGCCGCGACCCCTGCCGGTACGTCCGGTCGCCTGACTTTCGAGAACGTGTCGTTCCAGTACGACCCGGAGAAGCCCCTTATCAGCGACCTGTCGCTCGAGGCGGCACCCGGGCAGACGATCGCGATCGTCGGACCCACGGGTGCGGGCAAGACGACACTCGTGAATCTCATGATGCGCTTCTACGAGCTCGACTCGGGTCGCATCACGCTCGACGGCACCGACATTGCGGCCATGACGCGCGATGACCTGCGCTCGCGCATGGGCATGGTGCTGCAGGACACGTGGCTGTTCGGGGGGACGATCCGCGAGAACATCCTCTACGGTCGTCCCGGTGCGACCGAGGAAGAGATGCTCGACGCCGCACGGGCGACTTACGTCGACCGATTCGTCCACTCCCTGCCGGACGGCTACGACACCGTTCTCGAAGACGAGGGTGCGAACGTCAGCGCTGGCGAGAAGCAACTACTCACGATCGCGCGGGCCTTCCTCGCGCGACCGAGCGTACTCATCCTCGATGAGGCAACGAGCTCGGTCGACACGCGCACCGAGGTGCTCGTGCAGCAAGCGATGAAGGCCCTGCGCGCGGATCGCACGAGCTTTGTGATCGCCCACCGGCTCTCGACTATCCGAGACGCGGACCTCATCCTCGTCATGGAGGCGGGGGCCATCGTCGAGCAGGGTACTCATGAAGAACTGCTCGCGGCCGGCGGTGCGTACTTCCAGCTCTACACCTCGCAGTTCGCCGCCGCGATCGCCGAGGAGTGAGCACCCGGCGAGCTAGAGTCCGCTCTCGCTGCGCGGGGTGATGTTGATCGATTCGTTGAGCTCAGCGGATGTGGCGTTGAGGGCCTCCAACTGAACCAGCAGATCGTTGTACTCGGCGACGCGCGCATCGATCGTGGCGTACAAGGCCTGTAGGTCATTCTGGCGTTGCACGAGAGCCGCGCGTTCGCTGTCGAACTGGCTCTGGCTTGAGAAGCCCCCGGACTGCGCTCGGGAGTTGAACGACGCTATGTCGGAATTGAGCGAGTCGAAGCCCGCGTTGTACGTGGCGTAATCCGTGTCAATGCTCGTCGACAGATCGTCCAGACGAGCGGTGATGTCGGCGATGGCTGCCGCCTGCTCCACGAAGACGGCGTTCGATACCTCGTGGAGCGCGGTCACGGCCGATCGGTCGCTGAAGTATTGCGCGTAGTGCGCCTCGAGTTCCTCACTCACGACCGGAAACTCGGTTCCGATGATCGAGTGCAATTCGTTCAGCCGCTCGCCCGGCTCCGTCTTCGCGTAGAACGCGAGAGTTTCGGCGAACTGCGGGTCGTCGGCAAGAGCCGCCGCCTCCGCCTCCAGCAGGGGAGCGATGCCGTCGCGGTCCGCAGCCGACATGCGATCCCAGGCGGCGTGGAGCATCTCGTGCGCGGCAACGACCTCTTCGATACCGTCGAGCCGGTCATCCGTCACATCGAACAGCACGATGGTCTGCGTCGCGGGCCGGTAGCAGCCCAGGATGCCCACGCCCTCCATGCGCGATGCGCACGCGTCGTCAAACTCCTGTCCGCTCGCGATTGTCGGACGCGATGCGTACAGAAGGAAGCGACCCTCGTCGCTCAGCGCAGCGCGGTCGGCGTATCGCTCGATGTCGGGAGTGGGATCGAATTGCCAGACCGCAACCTGGTCCTCGACCCTCTGCGTGTTGAGGAGGACCCACCCGACGCCGGCGACGACGACGAGATTGACGACGATTGAGAGTACGAGGGCTATTACCGCGCCGACGCCGAGGGATTCCCGACGGCGTCGGCGCGGGCGAGTCGCTGGCGGCTCGAGTAACGTCACGGGTCGAACTCTAGCGCGCCGACTGCGGCGAGCCCTGTGTCAGGGCTGGAGGACGACCTGCAGGTCCATCGTGATCGTGACCTCATCGCCGAGGGTGAATCCACCGGCTTCAAGTGCGGCGTTCCAACTCACGCCAAAGTCGTGACGGTTGATCTTCGTAGTGGCCGTCGCGCCGGCCTTCGTGCGCCCGTAGTCGTCGGTGATGATGCCGCCGAACTCGCCCGTAAGCACGACGGGCTTGGTCACTCCTCGGAGGGTCAGATCGCCCGTGACGCGGAACTCATCCACGTCGCCGTCGAACGAGGTGGAGTGAAAAGTCATGGTCGGGTACTCATCGACGAGGAAGAAGTCGCTCGTGCGCAGGTGGGCGTCGCGATCTTTCTGGTTCGTGTTGACCGAGGCCACATCGATGGTCGCGTCGATCGTGGAGTCGTGCGGATTCTCGGCGGTCACGATCGTGACGTCGAAGTTCTCGAAGGTTCCGCGAACCTTGCTGATCTTGAGGTGCTTGACGGTGAACGAGATCTCGGAGTGCGCCGGATCAAGCTTCCAGGTGCCTACGGCGTAGTCGGGATGGGTTTCAATTGAGGTAGTCATGATTCATGCAAGCGCATGCATTCTCGCGGCATTCCCGATTTGGGTGATCTGTCACCTAAATTGTGCCGAGTTGTCAGTGACCAACGAGTGGCGCCATGATCCGCGCCGCGAGCGAGGGCCTCTTGGTGACCCGCTCCTCCAGGTCCGCGACGCTCATCGCCAGGAGGCCCGCATTCGCGCCGATGAACCGCAGCGGCTCGGGTTCCCACGACGGCGAGTGGTGGTTGACCCAGGGCAGGTGCACGAGCTCGGAATCCGTCCCCGTGATGAGGTCGGCGAGCGTGCGGCCGGCGAGGTTCGTCGTGCTGAGTCCGTCACCCACATAGCCACCCGCCGTGGCTATTCCCGTCGCAGGGTCGAAGCTCGCCGTGGAGTGCCAGTCGCGAGGCACCCCGAGCGGACCTCCCCACGTGTGGCTCACGCCCACATTTCCGATCGCCGGGAACATCTCGCCGAGCGTCGCGCGCAAGTGCGTGAACACGGCAGGCACTCGGTCGTACTCCGGCCGGATCGCGCTGCCCCAGTGGTAGCGGGCGCCGCGACCACCGAATGCGAAGCGATTGTCCGCCGTGCGCTGACCGTAAATGAGGAGGTGCCGGTAATCCGTGAATGTGTGGCCATGAGCAATGCCGACCTCATCCCACACCGCGTCATCGAGGGGCTCGGTCGCGATCATGAGCGAATAGAGGGGGAGCACGCGACGTTTCGTGGCGCGCAACGTCGCCCCATAGCCCTCGGTGGCGAGCACCAGGGTGCCGCATCGAACGGTTCCCGCGACCGTCGTTACCTCGTGGGGCGCGTAGTCGAGCACCTCGGTCGTCTCGTAGATCGTCACGCCACGAGAGTCGAGCTCGCGTGCGAGTCCGCGCACAAGCTTCGCGGGGTGCAGACGCGCACACGCCGGGTCGAAACTGGCACCCACGGCCTTGCTGGCTCTCACCCGATGGGCATCCCACAGCTCAATCTCGTCGACACCCCACGTCGCGGCCTCCTCGACCTCGGCGCGCGCCGCCTCGAGCTGCACCGTCGATCGAGCAAACGCGATCGTCCCGCCTTTGGCGAAGTCGATATCGAGGTCGAGAGCCTCCGCCGCTCGACCGACCTCGTCGACCGTATCGATCATCGCTCGCCGCAACGCGACGGCCGCCTCGCGGCCGTGCAGCTTCGCGAGTTTGGCCGTCGACGCGGGGAACAGAGCGCTGCACCACCCGCCATTCCGACCGGATGCACCGAACCCGGCGATGTGCTTTTCGAGCACCGCGATCGACAGCGAGGGATCACGCTGACTCAGGTACCAGGCGGTCCAGAGCCCGGTGAGCCCACCGCCGACGATCGCGACGTCGACATCGAGGTCGCCAGCGAGGGCGGGTCGAGGAGTCAGGTCGTCTGGCACGGTGTCGTGCCAGAACGAGAGGTCTCGATACGCTTCGCTGTTCACCCGACGAATCCGTCAGAGCCGGTTAGAGGCCTCGGTGAGCACACCACGCAGGATGCCCTCGATCTCGTCGAACTCGGCGGGACCGATGGTCAGCGGCGGGGCGAGCTGGATGACCGGGTCGCCCCGGTCGTCTGCTCGGCAGTACAGGCCTGCGTCGTAGAGCGCCTTCGAGAGGAACCCGCGCAGGAGCCTCTCGGACTCGTCCTCGTTGAAGGTCTCTTTGGTCGACTTGTCCTTGACGAGTTCGATGCCGAAGAAGTACCCGTCACCGCGCACGTCGCCGACGATGGGCAGGTCGGTGAGGCGCTCGAGCGCGGCTCGGAACAGCGGCGAGTTCTCGCGCACGCGCTCGTTGAGCTTCTCCTCCTCGAAGATGTCGAGGTTCGCGAGCGCGACTGCGGCGGACACCGGATGCCCTCCGAAGGTGTAGCCGTGGTAGAACGACGTCGATCCATGCTTGAAGGGCTCATAGACCTTGTCGGAGACGATCGTGGCGCCGATCGGGGAGTAGCCGCTCGTCATGCCCTTCGCGCACGTGATCATGTCGGGTACGTAGCCGTACTCGTCGCACGCGAACATGTGGCCGATCCGGCCGAACGCGCAGATGACCTCATCGCTCACGAGCAGCACGTCGTACTGGTCGCAGATCTCGCGAACGCGCTGGAAATATCCCGGCGGCGGCGGGAAACAGCCACCCGAGTTCTGCACCGGTTCGAGGAAGACCGCGGCAACGGTCTCGGGGCCTTCGAAGAGGATCATTTCTTCGATGCGGTTCGCGGCCCACAGCCCGAACTCCGCCTCGGTGCCCGTGAAGCCCATCTCGGCGGCGCGGTAGTAGTTGGTGTTGGGGACGCGGAACCCGCCGGGGGTGAGCGGCTCGAACATCTCCTTCATGGCCGGGATGCCCGTGATGGCAAGAGCACCCTGCGGGGTGCCGTGGTAGGCGATCGATCGTGAGATCACCTTGTGTTTGGTCGGGCGGCCCTGCAGCTTCCAGTAGTACTTGGCGAGCTTGAAGGCGGTCTCGACCGCCTCACCACCGCCGGTGGAGAAGAACACTCGGTTGAGATCGCCGGGCGCATACGATGCGAGGCGGTCGGCAAGCTCAATGGCGTTGGGGTGCGCGTACGACCAGATGGGGAAAAATGCGAGCTCTTCGGCCTGGCGCGCTGCGACCTCGGCGAGGCGCTTGCGGCCGTGGCCAGCGTTGACCACGAAGAGCCCACTGAGCCCGTCGATGTATTTCTTGCCCGACGAGTCCCAGATGTGGTGGCCCTCGCCCTTCGTGATGATGGGCACCCCGGCACCCGACTCCATGACGGACTGCCTCGAGAAGTGCATCCACAGGTGGTCCTTGGCCTTCTGCTGCAGCTCGGTCTCGTTCCAGACGCTTGTTTCGGTGCTGCTCATGGTTATCTTCCTTACCTGGTTCCCCAGTTATAGAACTGCTTGTGCAGTTTGAGATAGACGAAGGTCTCGGTGGACTGCACGCCCTCGATGCCCCGGATCTGCTTGTTGAGAAGGTCGATGAGATCTTCGTCGTTCTCGCACACGACCTCGGCCAGGATGTCGAAGCTGCCGGCAGTGAGCACGACGTAGTCGACGGCGGGAAGTGAACCGAGCTTCTCGGCGACGGATGTCGTGTCCCCAGCCACTCGAATACCGATCATGGCCTGGCGATAGAAACCCAACTGCATCGGGTCGGTTACCGCGACGACTTGCATGACGCCCGAGTCGGTGAGCTTCTGCACGCGCTGGCGAACCGCCGCCTCGCTGAGACCCACGGCCTTACCGATCTCGGCGTACGACCTGCGCCCGTCGCTCTGCAGCTGCTCGATGATCGCCTTGGAGACGTCGTCGAGGTGCACCGGACGCGATGCTGACGCGCGACCGCCGGGGACGACTGGCGAGGGGCTCATGGCTCGATTGTGTCAGTGAGTGACGGCGCTGACAAGGGAATCCGTAGTTGACGCGCCGAAACACTGACGAAATCAGCAGTGGAGAAGCTAGTGCGCAGCGGGCGGCTTGGGTAGGTTAGTGCCATGAGCGCACGAGAGATCCGCAACTTCATCAACGGCGAGTACGTGGCCGCGAACGCCGATTCCGGTTTCGACGTGATCGACCCGTCGACCGAGCAGGTCTACGCGACCTCGCCCGTTTCCGGAAAGAAGGACGTCGACGCTGCCTTCACCGCCGCCGCGGACGCCTTCGAGGAATGGGGCGAATCGACTCCGGCGGAGCGTCAACTCGCGCTTTTCCGTATCGCAGATGCCATGGAGGCTCGCGCGGAGGAGTTCGCCGACCTCGAGTCGAAAGACACGGGCAAGCCCCGCGCGTCCCTCGTCGACGACGAGATCATGCTCTCCGTCGATCAGATCCGGTTCTTCGCTGGCGAGGCGCGTCACCTCACGGGCATGGCCACGGGCGAGTACATGAAGGATCACACGTCGTCCATTCGCCGCGAGCCGATCGGCGTGATTGGCCAGGTCACCCCCTGGAATTACCCGCTCAACATGGCGGTCTGGAAGTTCGCGCCCGCAATCGCGGCTGGCAATACGACCGTGCTCAAGCCCAGCGACACGACCCCCTCGTCAACCCTGCTGCTCGCCGAGGTCGCATCTGAGTTCCTTCCGAAGGGCGTCCTCAACGTCATCACGGGCGACCGCACGACCGGCGGGCTCATGATCGATCACAAGACGCCGCAGATGGTGTCGATCACCGGCTCGGTGCGCGCCGGCATGGAGGTTGCCAAGGCCGCGGCATCCGATCTCAAGCGTGTTCACCTCGAACTCGGAGGCAAGGCGCCCGTCATCGTCTTCGACGACGCCGACATCGAGGCCGCCGTCGAGGGCATCGCCATCGCCGGGTACTTCAACGCCGGTCAGGACTGCACGGCAGCAACGCGCGTGCTGGTGCACAAGAACATCCACGACGAGTTCGTTGCCGCGCTCACCGCGTACGCGAGGGAGAACGCGAAGACGGGCGCCCCCGACCAGGAGGGTGTGCTCTTCGGTCCGGTCAACAACGCTAACCAGCTCGAGCGCGTCGCGGGCATCATCGACTCGCTTCCCTCGAACGCGAAAGTCGAGCTCGGAGGCAAGCGCCAGGGCGACAAGGGCTACTTCTACGAGGCGACGATCGTCTCGGGTCTCAAGCAGACCGATGACGCGATCCAGAACGAGATCTTCGGCCCCGTCATCACGGTGCAGTCGTTCACCGACGAGAAGCAAGCACTCGAGTGGGCCAACGGCGTGCAATATGGGCTGTCGTCGAGCGTGTGGACAAAGGATCACGCGCGGGCGATGCGCTTCGCGAAGCACCTCGACTTCGGCTGCGTGTGGATCAACACCCACATCCCCCTGGTCGCCGAGATGCCCCACGGCGGCTTCAAGCACTCGGGCTACGGCAAGGACCTCTCGAGCTACGGCTTCGAGGACTACACGCGCATCAAGCACGTCATGTCGTTCATCGGCTAGCCGTACAGTGGTCGGGTGAACGAGGACTTCGACGACACCGTCATCGTCCCGCAGCGCACCCCGCAGCCCACGGCCGTGGGGCCGGATCTCGAGCGCACCATCATTGGGCGAATCGACCCGATGCCGGATGATGCGGCCACTGCACCCGGATCCAGCCCGAGCATCCCGCAGAACTTCTACAGCTTCACGGTCGGCGGTCACTCGCAGGTCATCGTGCTCGACGTGCCCTGCATCCTCGGACGCAGGCCGTCGCTCCCGAGAGTAATCCGGGGCACCGCTCCCCGACTGGTGCGTGTGCCCTCGCCACTTAAAGAGGTCTCATCGACCCACCTCGAGATCAGGCAAGTGGGATCGTCCATCGTGGTCACCGATCTGCGGAGCACGAACGGGTCTGTGGTCACGATCCCGGGCAGCGTGCCCCGAAAGCTTCGTCAGGGCGAGTCGGTCGTCGTCTCACCGGGCACTCGGGTGGATATTGGTGATGGCAACATTCTCACCATGCTCCCGATGTCCCAGGGAAGCCGGGAGGCGTTGGGTCAGAGCCAGGAGGAGATGTTGTGACGGAGATCGGCGGCGGTAGCGCGAGTCACGACATCGTGGTTCCTGGGTATGGCGGTGCGATCATCCGCCTCGCCTGGTCTGCTGCGACAGACACGGGTCGTCGTCGCGCCGCGAACGAAGACAGTTTTGTGGCGCAACCGCCGCTCTTCGCGGTTGCCGATGGCATGGGTGGGCATTCTGCCGGCGATCTTGCGAGCGCTGCAGTGGTCGACCGGCTCGCGGAGATTGCGTCCGGGGACTTTCTCGACCCCAGAACCGTCGAGGATGCGCTCGAATCGGCTACGGACGATATCGCCACGATCGCGGGCGATAGCGAGCTCGGTGTCGGGACGACCGTGACGGGACTCGTGCTCACGCTCGACGACGAGGATCCGTACTTCGCGGTATTCAATATTGGAGATAGCCGCGTCTACGCGTTCGAGCGCAATGAGCTCGTGCAGGTGACTCGCGACCACTCAGTCGTGCAGGAGCTCGTGGAGTCGGGTGCCCTCACGAGGGACGAGGCGGAGCATCATCCAGACAGCAACATCATCACTCGAGCTGTCGGGTTCAACGCCCGACCCTACGCCGACTTTTGGATGGTGCCGTTGCGCGCCGGTCTGCGCATGCTCGTGTGTTCGGACGGTCTCACGAAAGAGGTGAGCGACGACCGCATTCGTCTCCATCTCGCCGCCCAACTGAGCCCGGAGGAGACAGCGGGCGCGCTCATCGATGCGGCACTCGCTGCCGGGGGACGCGACAACATCACCACGATCGTGGTGGATGTGCTCGAGGCCCCGCAACATGCGGAACCCGGCGATACCGCGCCTCGAATCTAGCCAATAAATGGGGGTACAAATCAAAGCCCCCCGTTCGGGGGCAACCCCGGGTTCTCGACGGCACGTGCTGCCTACAATGGCTAGAACTTCAACGAGAGGCTAGGGGGTGTTCGTGGCGCGCCGTCTGCCTTCGCAACCCCCGACCCTTCCCGGTTTCTCCCACATCCACATCCTGGGTTCGGGTGGGTTCGCCGACGTCTTCCTCTATGAGCAGAACATGCCGCGGCGCCAGGTGGCGGTCAAGGTCATGTTGAGCGAAGTCGTCAACGACCAGGTTCGACAGATGTTCCAGGCCGAGGCGAATCTCATGGCGCAGTTGAGTTCGCACCCGTCGATCCTCACGGTGTACCAGGCGAGCGTTTCATCCGACGGCAGGCCATACCTGGTCATGGAACTGTGCTCTGCGTCCCTCAGCCAGCGCTACCGCACCGAAAGGATCCCGGTCGCGGAGGTGCTGCGTATCGCCGTGAAGATCGGCAGCGCCATCGAGACGGCCCACCGCGCTGGTGTGCTGCACCGTGACATCAAGCCGTCGAACATCCTCATGACGGCGTATGGCCACCCCGTGCTCTCCGACTTCGGTATTGCAGCGACCCTGAGCGAGTCCGGAGATCGCGAGGCGGTCGGAATGTCGATCCCGTGGTCGGCGCCCGAGGTGCTCATGGATGAGACGGCGGGGACGATCGAGTCTGAGGTGTGGGCATTCGCGGCCACCGTCTACTCGCTCTTGGCGGGTCGTTCGCCGTTCGAAGTGCCGGGGGAGTCGAACAAGTCGGCCGATCTGATCTCGCGAATCAATCGAGCCAAACCGCAGCCCATCGGGCGTTCCGATGTGCCCGTGAGCCTCGAGCGGGCCCTGGCGAAGGCCATGTCACGAAAACCCGAGAACCGGCAGGCGAGTGTGCTCGAGGTCATCCACGAACTGCAGGCGGTCGAGTCCGAGATCGGTGTTCCGCAAACCCCCGTCGAGGTCGCGATGGATGACTGGGCTCTCGCGACGGTCGCCGACCTCGAGGATCGTACGCGCATCAAGGGTGGGGCGTCTGCATCAGCGTCGGTCGCGCAACGTCGTCGGCGTCGTCGCGCCGAATCAGCTCAGGGTTCCTATAGCGGCGTGGGCACGCTGATGCGTGAAGAGAGAGCTCCCGCTCCGCGCAGCACCGGGACCACACCCGCACGCCAGAGTCGCGGCATGCAGGTGCTGGCGTGGGGGCTCGTCGCCGCGGCAGCACTCGTGATTGCGCTCGGCGCGACAGCAACTTTCGTGCTCATTCGCGCCGGATCGAGTGATATTCCGACGGTCAGCGACATCACCGCGCGCGTGACCGACGACATCGTCGAGTTCTCGTGGTCGGACCCGGGGCTCACGGGAACGGACACATACCAGATTCAGACCTATGACGGCGGATCGACCGTGCAGCAGCGGGAGCCGAGTTTCGTGGTCGACGCTGAGCCCGGTGACCGGGTGTGTATCACCGTGGCGGTCAACCGCGAGGGAAAGACCGGGGCGGCATCCAGCGAGAAGTGCGTGGACGTGCCGCAATGATGCGCGACGCAGGACCGCGCCGTGTTTAGGCGTTGGGTGGCCGGGCACCGCGCTCTTTTCGCGACGCTCACGAGCGGAACGGTGGTCGCCGCTCTCATCGCAACGGCCGCGATCGTGTCCACCGGGTACACCGCCCAGCGACTCGACCTCTCTGATGGCGCTGTGTGGGTCGTCAATGGCGAGCAACGCGCGCTCGGCAGGGCCAATACCGAGGTGCTCGAGCTCAATACGGTCGTCGAGACCACGGGCAACAACCTCGACGTTCTACAGAGCGGGTCGATTGTGCTTCTCGTGGACCGTCTCGAGAACAAGGTAGAACTCGTCGACCCCGCGGCGTCGGAGGTGCTCGAATCGATTGCGCTCCCTCCCAACCAGCCGGAGATCTTCCTTGCGGGAGATCGAGTTGTCATCGTGGAGGGCGGCACGGGGGAGGTGTGGATTCTCGGCATCAACGACCTGCCGAGCTTCGACGCCGAATCTGATTCCTCGTTGAGCCTCGGTACCGACGCGATCGTGAGCGTCGACCCCGACGGACTCATGTTCGCCTACTCCCCGTCGTCTGGACTGATCTACCGCGTCGATGCGTCGATCTCCGATTCGGTGGAATCCAGCCAGGAAGTTGACTTCGGCGCAGACGCTGGCGACTTGACCATTTCGTCGGTCGCGGGGCGATGGGTTGTGCTGGATGCGACGAACGACCGGCTCTTCGTCGAGGACGGATCGATCGACCTCTCGAGCATTGTCGGTGCTGGCTCGGGAGCCGTGCTACCGCAGCCGACTGCTGCGGGCGGCGAGGTTCTCATCGCCTACTCGGGGGGCCTCGTGAGCCTTCCCGTCGGTGGTGCTACGGCACGACAGATCGTTGATGGCACGTCGGGGGTCGCTGCTCGTGCGGTCACGATCGGAGACTGCTCGTTCGCGGCGTGGACGAACGGCGACAGCTGGCGCCGTTGCGCGGGCGATTCAGTGGAAGGCGGATCCGTACGGCTGCAGGGCATCTCGGGTAATGCGCGATTGAGCTATCGCGTGAACGGTCCGCTCACTGTGCTCAACGATGGGCGCTCTGGCAAGACGTGGGCCGTTCAGCAGTCCTCCCAACTCATCGACAACTGGGACGACCTCATCGTCACTCAGGAGGATGAGCCGGAAGATCAACAGAATGATGAGAACCTGCCCCCGCAGGAAGAAAAGGTGCAGCTACCTCCCGTCGCCGTCGGTGACGCGTTTGGAGCGCGACCGGGCCGCTCGACCGTGCTGCCCGTTCTCCTGAACGACTACGACCCCAACGGCGACGTGCTCGTGATCAGCGACCTCGCGCCGATCTCCGAGGCCATCGGGCGCATCGACCTCATCAACGAGCGTCAGCAGATTCAGCTCACCCTCGCGACGACCGCGTCGGGAACCGTGACATTCCCGTACACGGTTACGGATGGCCGGGGAGGAAGCGCGACGGGAACAGTCGTCGTCACGGTGCGCGGCCCCAATGAGAACTCACCTCCCGAGCAGGTGCGTTCCACGAAAGCGTCAGTGCCGTCGGGCGGACGCATCACGAATCAGATTCTCGGCGACTGGGTCGATCCGGACGGCGACCCCTTCTATCTGACAAACGCGAGTGTCGCGGCACCCGACGCTGTCAGTTCTAAGCCCGGGGGCACGATCGTGTTCTCCGACTCGGGCTCCGGGAGTGACCTCAAGATCGTCACCCTCGTCGTCTCAGACGGGTCGGATGAGGCATCCGGAAGCGTGTCGGTGAGCGTCAAACCCGTTGGCGAGGTGGAAATCGTCGCCGATCCCTTCGTCGTGCTCGCCTATGCGGGCCAAGAGGTGACGGTCAGCCCCCTCTCGCACGTCCGCGGGGGAAACGGCACGATCCGACTCAATAGTGTGCCGTCGAAGACCGACGTCACCATCACGCCGAGCTACGAGACCGGCACATTCCGGTTCTCCAGCGACACGGTAAAGAGCTACTACCTCGATTACGTCGTCACAGACGGCACACAGACCGTGACCGGCGTTGTGCGCGTCGACGTTCTCGCGCCCCCCAACGCGAATACCAAACCCATCACGGTTCCCAAGACCGTGTTCGTGCAGACGTTGCGTAACGAGCGCGTCGATGTCGCCGGCACCGACGTCGACCCGGCGGGCGGTGTGCTTCTCGTGACGGGACTTGCCAACCTCGACCCGACCGCGGGAGTGCGCGCCGAGGTGCTCGAGCAGCGCATCGTGCGAGTGAGCCTCGAAAAGCCTCTCGACGATGGCCCCGTGAGCTTCACCTACCGCATCAGCAACGGCCTCGCTGAAGCCGACGGCGTCATCACGGTCATCGAGATTCCCTCGCCGTCGCGTGTCCAACCGCCGATTGCCTACGACGACAGCGTGACCGTGCGGGTGGGGGAGGCCATCGATATTCCGGTTCTCGGCAACGACGAACATCCGGACGGTCTCGACCTCACCCTGCAACCCAAGCTCGACCAGGCCCTCCCGCCCGACTCAGGCCTGCTGTTCGCCTCCGGCCGGGTGTTGCGCTACCTGGCCCCCGACAAGACCGGCAACTTCACGGCCGCCTATTCGGTCACGGGGCCAGACGGTCAGGCAGCGACGGCGCTCGTGCGCATCGCCGTGCGAGAGGCGGATGAGGCGACCAACAACCCGCCCGTCCCGCCGACGGTCACGGCGCGCGTCATTGCGGGCGAGACGGTGCGCATCACGATCCCGCTCGCGGGAACTGACCCGGACGGCGACTCGGTGCAGTTGCTCGGCCAATCCACGAACCCCGAGCGGGGATCGGTACTGTCTGTCGAGTCCGACACGATCATCTACCAGGCTGGCGACTACTCCGCTGGCACTGACACGTTCTCATACACCGTCATCGACTCTCTCGGCGCACGGTCGAACGGAACCGTTCGTGTCGGGATCAGTCCGCGCCTCGACGGCGCCCGCAATCCCGTTGCCATCGTGGACGTCGTGACAGTGCGGCCCGGCTTTACGGTGTCGGTGCAGGTGCTCGCCAACGACTCCGACCCCGACGGCAGCCCCCTCTCGATCATTTCGGCGACGCCCAACGATCCCGAGACGACGACAGAAATAGTCGGGGATGTCATCGATGTCACCCCGCCGCGCGAGCCCGGCGACTATGGCGTCATCTACGCCATCGAGAATGACAAGGGCGGAACGAGTCAGAACTTCATCCGGGTGACGGTCGACCCGGATGCCCCCCTCGCGTATCCGGTCGCCTCGGACTCGGTTCTCACGCTCTCGGACGTTCTCGACCGTGACCAGATCACCGTCGACGTGCTCGCGAACGTGTTCTTCGCCGACGGCGACACTCGCGACCTCGGCCTGTCCATCTATCCAGGGTTCGGATCGTCGGCTCAGGTGACGAGCAATAAGCGCGTCGAGGTGACGATCGGCGACACGAGTCAGATCATCCCCTTCAAGGTCACCCACCCCGAAGACCCGACGGTGTTCAGCTACGCCTTCATCCGGGTGCCGGGCTTCAGCGACGCCCTCCCGCAGATCGACCGGCGTGCCGACAGTCTGCGTGTCGTGAGCGGTCAGGAGCTCACGATCGAACTCAACGACTACATCGTTGCGGTGGGTGGCAAGCAGGTGCGACTCACGACCGCGAACTCGGTTCGTGCGACCCACGCAGACGGCAGCAGTCTCGTCGTGGACGAGGACACCCTTGTTTTCCGCTCAGCGGACAAGTACTTCGGGCCGGCATCCATCTCGTTCGAAGTCACGGACGGCGCCTCGGCGAGCGACCCGAATGGTCGCACCGCGATCCTCGTGCTTCCCATTACGGTGCTTCCGCGGGAGAACCAACCCCCCGACTTCAACGGAGCCGTCATCGACTTCGAGCCCGGGCAAGAGAAGATCATCGACCTTCTCAAACTCACGAGCTACCCGTATCCGGATGACCTCGACGAGCTCGTCTACACCGAGCTGGCGCCGCTGCCCGAAGGCTTCACCTCCGTGCTGAACGGCAGCCTCCTGACACTGCGCGCCAGCGAGAACGCGGTGAAGGGGTCGACGACGGCGCTTGCGATGTCCGTGCGGGATGCGGTCGCGGAGGGCAACTCGGGTCGTATCCAGCTCACGATTGTTGGCTCGACCCGCCCGCTACTCAAACCCGCACCCGATTCGGCGATCGCCAAGCGTGGCACGACGACGACGGTGGATGTTCTGGCCAACGATCAGGCAACGAATCCCTTCCCCGGCAAGCCTCTCCGTGTCATGGACATCCGCGGTCTCGACGGCGGCGCCCTGCCCGCGGGCATCACGATCGAGCCGAGTGCTGATCGCTCGACGCTCACGGTCACGGCCTCGGCAGCTGCAGTGCCGGGCGACGTCAACCTGCAGTACCAAGTCGCCGATGCGACGAACGATCCCGACCGATACGTCTGGGGCTCGATCACCGTGTCTATTCAGGATCGTCCCGACCCGGTCTCGAACCTGGCTCCGACAGGCTTCGGCGACCGCACGATCACGATGCGGTGGAATGCAGGCCCGTTCAATAATTCGCCCATCACCAACTACCGGGTCACGAGCACGCTCGGCGGTAGCGTCGTGGATGTCGCGAACTGCACCGGCACGACCTGCACGATCCGCACTCCCGGTAACGGCCCCTCGAACGGCGTCATCGTCTCGGTCGTTGCGACGAACGCGATCGGCGACTCGGACGCTTACACCCTGTCATCGCCTGTCTGGTCGGACATCATCCCACCCGCCCCCACGGGGCTCACGTCAGCACCCCTCGACCATGGCCTCCGGGTGAGCTGGAACGCCGTAGCGACACCCGCGGGTGGGTCACCCGTGCAGAGCTACCTCGTCACGGTCGGTGCAGTCGTGGTGAATCCCTCGACTTCGGTGTGCAGCGGGGGAGTGTGCACGACGGATGTCGTGGATGGTTCGCTCGCCAATGGCGTCGCGGTCAGCTACACCGTCAGTGCACGCAACGGTGCCTACACCGCCTTGTCGGTGTGGTACACGAGCGAGCCGCAGTCGGGTGTTCCTGCCGGACCGCCGATCGCGGGGTCGTCCCCCCTCGCGACGGCGACGACAGACACCTCCATCAGTGTCGACTGGGGCGGGGTCTTCAACAACAACGGACGGGCCATCACGTCCTACTGGGTCGCGTCGTACACCTCGACAGCTCCCACGTGCTCGCCGGACGGCACGCTCAACGCCAACGGGGCAAACGTGCAAGCGACAGGCACGGGAACGTCGGCAGGATTCGGTGGACTCTCACCTAATAGCACCTACTCGATCATCGTCTTCGCATTCAACGGTCAGGGCTGCTCACCGAGCCCCGCGGTCATCGCCCACACTCCGCCACCCGTGATCTCGAGCATCAGCGCATCCATCGTTCCGAGCGGTGACGGAACCTGGGATCTGCAGTTCGACGGCGGAACCGTGGGCGGCGACAACCTCTCAAACGGCTACTCGATCATCTATTCGCTCAGTGGCGGAAGCGTCGTCGGCGGCGAGCGGGGACCCATCGGGGTCGGTGGGCTATTCACAGCTGACGGCAGTCAGTATGGGTCGAACATCGCTGTGAGCGCCCGTGCCTGCAGAACCTACGATTCCGGCCCACTCTGCCAACCTGTCGCCTCCGGGTCCCAGTCGATCGGGATGCCCGTGAACGCCAATGTGCGCGGGCTCGCTTTTACCCCCTCAGCGGTACCCCTCGAGGGCACGTTCACGTGGCTCGGATATCCGCTGGGCGACTACTCGAGTGTGGAATACTCCTGCTCGGGACAGGGCTGGACAGCCGTTTCCGACTGGAACAACACGCCAGGTGGATCGTGCGTCGCGTCGGGACTGCTGCAGGTGCAACTGGACATTCGCGTCACCACCCCCGCCGGGAGCTACATCAAGACCTACTACGCCAACACGATCGCCGGATAGGAAACCCGCATGACCATGACTCCGGAACAGGCCACCTGGTTCTCCGACATCTTCAATCGCCTTGTCGCCAACGTCGACCAGGTGCTCCTCGGCAAGACATTCGTGATCCGACTCGGGTTCGTCGCGCTCGTCAGCGAGGGCCATCTGCTGCTCGAGGACTTCCCCGGTACGGGCAAGACCTCTCTCGCACGCGCGATCGCCCAGTCGGTCGCGGGCACGAGCAACCGCATCCAGTTCACTCCGGACCTCCTGCCCGGTGACATCACGGGTGTGAGCATCTATGACCAGGGCAAGGGGGAATTCGAGTTCCATCCCGGCCCGATCTTCTCGAACATCGTGCTCGCGGACGAAATAAACCGAGCGAGCCCGAAGACCCAATCGGCTCTCCTCGAGGTCATGGAGGAGGCACACGTCACCGTTGACGGCGTGACGCATCCCGTGGGCGCGCCCTTCATGGTCATCGCGACTCAGAACCCGATCGAGCAGGCCGGCACCTACCGCCTCCCCGAGGCGCAGCTCGACCGCTTCATTATGAAGACCTCGATCGGCTACCCAGACCACGCGTCTACCTTGCGCATCCTCGAGGGCTCGGGCGTCAAGGCGCACGAGACGACCGTGCCCCCCATCGTGACCGCCGACGTTGTCGTGGAGATGGCTCAGATCGCACGCACCGTGCACGTCGACCCGACCATCAACGACTACGTCGGACGACTCGTCGAAGCGACGCGGAGCATGCCAGAGGTGCGACTGGGCGCGAGCGTCCGCGGCGCACTCGCACTCATCCGCACGGCAAAGTCGCTCGCGGCCGCCAGCGGTCGGCACTACGTCATTCCAGACGATGTGAAGGCGCTTGCCGAGCCCGTACTTGCGCACCGCCTCGTCATCGACCCCGAAGCAGAATTCGACGGCGTCACGGCCGAGAGCATCATGAGCCAGATTCTCATCGAGACGCCGCCCCCCAGTGAGCGCCAATCCGCCTGATGGCCCCCCGCGACAAGTCGACAACCGCGCAGTCCCGCCCCGTTCGCGGTGCTACGCGCTCGTCGTCGCGCTCCTCGACGGGGTCGAGCCGATCTGATGCGCACTTCACGACGACGGGAACCCGTGGACTCACGAACGCTCGCACGCGGCTCGTCGGCGACCGCACCGGTTTCCTCGCCGACTCGATCGTTGCGATCGTGCGCTTCTCACAGTCCGTCTCGACCATTGCGAAACGCGTTTTCGGTCGTGTGGCGGGGGTCGTCACACCGCTCGGATGGTCGATGTTCGCTCTGGTGCCGCTCGCACTCGGGTTCGGGTACGGCCTCGGGTGGATCGAACTCATCGTCGTGGGGTTCGCCTGCATAGCCGTCATCCTCATCGCCGTCATCTATCTCGTGGGGCGCACGCGTCTGGTCATCGAGTTGCACGTGCCGCACAGTCGCGTGGTGGTCGGCGAGCCGGCGGTGGGCGAGATCGTAGTCACCAATCCGTCGCGTACGCGCGCGTTTGGCGTCACCGTCGACATCCCGATCGGCCAGGGGCTCGTCGAGGTGGTGCTGCCGGGTTTGCGCGGTGGCGCCACGGTGACGCATCGATTCGCGATTCCGACCTCCCGCCGAGGAGTCGTCCCCGTGGGTCCCGTACGTACGGTGCGTGCCGACCCGGTGGGTATCGTGCGCCGGGAGCTCGTATGGACCCAGACCGCCGAGCTGTTCGTGCATCCGCGCACCATCGGGATCCCGAGTACGAGCACGGGCTTCATCCGTGATCTCGAAGGGAACCCGACCAAAGACCTGTCGTCGAATGACGTGTCGTTCCATGCGTTGCGCGAGTACATGCCCGGGGACGAGCGGCGCTACATCCATTGGAAGTCTTCAGCGCGAACCGGAACCTACATGGTGCGCCAATTCGAAGAAACAAGGCGCAGCCACCTCGTCATCGCTCTCAGTCTCGCCAGCGCAGACTACGCCACCGAAGATGAATTCGAGATGGCGGTGAGCGTCGCGGGGTCGCTGGGCGCGCGGGCCATCCGCGATGCGAGAACCGTCACGGTCGTTGCATCCGAAATGACACCCGAATTCGCCAAGCGAAAGGTGTATGCGGTTCGCCAGCTCTCGACGCTCACCCGGGGTCGGCTGCTGGACGATCTCGCGCTTGTCGAACACGCCGAAACCGCGCTGAGCATCACGGACGTCGCCCGAGTGACCGGCGAGCAGGCGACCGGAATCTCCGTCGCCTTCCTGGTGTGCGGTTCGGGAACGACGGCGCAAGAATTGCGCGCCGCGTCGACGAAGTTCCCCGCGGGAGTCGAGGTCGTCGCTGTCGTGTGCGATCCAGAGAGCACCCCCGGTCTGCGCCGCGTTGCCGGCCTCAGCGTGCTCACCATCGGCTATCTCGAAGATCTGCAGAAGTCGCTCGCACGATCGGCAGCGGCATGAGTTCGCCGTCCACCCGCATGGCGCGCCCTGGCGCCGTTTTCATCGCGGTCAACGTGGTGTTCCTGTGGCTGACCACGATCATTGCCGCGTCGGCACTGTGGCCGATTTATCAGAGCACCGCCCTCATCGTGCTCATCGCCGTTGCCCTTGCGCTCGGCTCGCTCATTGCGATCGTCGGCGCCGTATTCCGTTGGCTCGCGCCGATCGTGCTCGGAGCCACGGTTGTCGTCTTTTTCGCCGTCGGAGTTCCGCTTGCGGTGCCGGAGAAGGCCCAGTACGTCGTACTTCCGACCCTCGATGGCCTGCTTGACCTCGCTGCGGGCGTCGCCCTCGGGTGGAAGCAAATTCTGACGCTCACTCTCCCCGTCGGCCAGTACCAGGCCGTTCTCGTGCCCGCCCTTGTGCTCGTGCTTCTCACCGCCGTCATCGGCGGCACAGTAGCGCTGCGCTCGCGCCGTGGTGAGCTCGCGGTGCTCGCTCCCATCGTGCTCTTCCTCGTGGCAACCGCATTCGGACCGAACTATCCGAATCGACCGCTCGACGCACCCATCCTTCTCTTCGTCGCGGTTCTCTTCTGGCTTGTCTGGTTCCGTTGGTATCGACGTCGCGCAGCGATTCGTCTGCTGACCATGGCGGTGGATGATGCGGCCACCGGCCCGTCGTCGGAAACCGGCGTCGCGGGAGTGCGCACGATCGTCAGTGCGGGGCTGATCATGGCGGTCGCGGCCACCGCGGCAGTCGGCGCCGTGACGGCTCTCCCACCCACCGAGGGTCGCACGGTACTGAGGACGAGCTTGGAGCGACCGTTCGATCCACGCGACTACACGAGCCCCCTCTCGGCGTTCCGAAAGTATCTGCAAACCTCGATGGCGCGCACCGTGCTCCTCGAGGTCTCGGGCCTGCCTGACGGTTCCCTCCTGCGGATCGCGACCCTCGACACCTATGACGGTGTCGTCTTCTCCGTGGGCAGCGACCGTGTCACGAGCGAGTCAGGCACTTTCGCTCGCGTTCCGTATCGCTTCGACCAGTCCGGGGTGGCCGGGCAGACGGTCGAGTTTTCGGTTATCGTCGACGGATACTCGGGAATCTGGGTTCCCACGGTCGGCAAGCTCGAGGAGATCTCGTTCGGCGGGCAGCGCCCCATCGATCTGCGCGACTCGTTCTACTACAACGACACATCCGGTACCGCCGCAGTCATCGGTGGGCTCCTGGCGGGCGACGAATACACCCTGACTGCTGTCGCGCCCAGGCAGCCGTCTCCCGCAGAACTCGCTGAACTCGATCCGGGGCCGGCCATCGTTCCGACCGCCCGCGCGGTGCCTGAGGAACTCACGGCCAGACTCGAGGAGTACGTGACGGGGATCGAGGAGCCGGGAGAGCGGCTCGTCGCGATGCTCGCGGGGATCGCTTCGGACGGATACATCAGCCACGGCATCTCAGACGACGAGCCGCCGAGCCGATCGGGTCACGCGGCCGATCGCATCGCTGAGCTGCTCACGGCCCCCCGAATGATCGGAGACGCCGAGCAGTACGCTGTGACCGCGGCGCTCATGGCACGGGAAATCGGCTTTCCCGCCCGCGTGATGCTCGGCTTCGCTCCAGCGGGGGGTGAGGTGCGTGGCGATGACATCACGGCGTGGATCGAAGTCAACACTGCGCAGTATGGATGGGTTGCTGTTGACCCTAACCCGCCGGACCGCCCCATTCCCGACGAACTCCCCGAAGACACGACCCAGGTTGCGCGACCGCAGACTGTCGTTCCCCCGCCCGTGCTCGAGTCCGAGAACTTCGACCGCCAACAGACTCCCGACAGTCAGCAGGAGCTGCCGCCCGATCTGGATCCCCTCGTTCAGCTGATCTTGGCGATCCTGCGTGTGCTCGCGTGGGTCCTCGTCGCTGTCGCTCTCGTGCTTGCGCCATTCATCGTCATTATCGCGGCGAAACTGCGTCGTCGTCGACTGCGCCGACGCGCGCCGACCGTTCTGCAGCAGATCACCGGGGGATGGCAGGAGTTCGAGGACGCCGTCATCGACCACGGGCTGAGCCCCGCATCATCCGCCACCCGCAGTGAGGTCGCGCGCATCGCCGGGGGAGTGCAGTCCCAGGTGCTCGCGGCGGTCGCCGATCGAGCGAACTTCTCACCGGATGAGCCCCACGCCTCCGACGCCGAGAGCGTGTGGCGAGCGGTCGACGAGCTGCAAGTGCAACTCGACGAGGGGCTTACGCGCTGGCAGCGCATCAAGGCAGGCGTCTCCCTGCGTTCTCTCGGTGGTTATAGTGTCAGAAACCTCTTCGGTGGAAGAAGGAACGTGTTGTGACGTGTGCGTATTGCGGCGCTGAGTTGTCCGCGGGCGCGATGATCTGCGGCGAATGCGGGCGATCGGTTGGGGTCGCGCACGGCAAGTCTTCTGGCGGTTCAACTTCGCGGACACGGGCGCCCTCGTCGAGTACGGTCTCACCGGAGCCCCTCGTCGAACCTGCACTCACGGAACCCGTGTTCACCGATCCGGGTGCACTTTCCTCTTCTGCGTTCACCATCGACCAGATGGCTGTCGTAGCCGGAGAGTCGAACAGTGTGGATGCTGCACCCGCCGCCCCCGTGCAACTCCCCGATCTTCCCGCCGATTCCCTCTCCGAGCTCTCGTTTGAGCGCTGCTCGCAATGCGGGTCGTCGCTCGAACCCGCCGATATCTTCTGCGGCGAGTGCGGATTCGTGCGTCATCCCGTGGTGCAGCCGCCGACCCGTCCGAATGACACGGTCGGCTATGACCCGTTCCCCTGGGGTCTGCCCCGGTCCGATGCGGCGACCCGCGCCGATGTGGCAATTCGTGATGAGAGCCCGCCCGTGGACTCGGAAGAAACGCGAATCGTTGACCGATCGGTCACGGGGGAGCGCTTCGTCCTCCAGTTCAGCACGGGCGAGAGCGTGAGCGTGACAGGAACCGGTCTGCTGGGCCGCAACCCGCATCCGGAGCCGGGCGAGTTCTTCGACTCGATCGTCGCGATATCCGATCCGGGCAAGTCCGTGTCGAAGACACATCTCGAATTCGGCCAGGAATCTGGCTCGTTCTGGGTGAGTGATCGTTTCTCGGGCAACGGCACGATCGTGCGGGAACCCGAGCGTCAGCCGCGTCGATGCGATCCCGGGAAGCGCTATCGAATCGCCCGGGGAACGCGGGTGGACATCGGCGAGCAGTTCTTTATCGTCAGCTGATCCTCCCCAGACCGATCCGCCAGCGACCACTCCACCGACTGGAGGGACGGTTCGCCGCGTGGGGGATGACGGTGTCCACTGGGTAGATGCACACGTCGAGCCGCAGTGTCACCGCTCCGCGACCCATCGAGGAGGCTCCGCCGTATCGATTTCCGCTGATCACCGCGCTCGCACCCGTTGTCGGGGCGCTCGTACTCTTCGCAGTCACAGGCTCGTCCTTCGCGCTTGTATTCGCGGCTCTCGGTCCGCTGACGGCCATCGCTAGTCTCGCCGACTCCCGGTGGGGTGCACGGCGTCTCGCGCATCGGGAACGCGGCCGATTCTCCCGCGACCTCGCGGCGGCGCTCGAGCGTGTTGACGATGAGCATGTCGTCGAGCGTGCCCACCTTGACGAATCGCACCCGAGCATCACGCGACTCATCGAATCCCGATCAGATCCGGGGCGGTGGAGGGATGGCCCCGAGTTGCCCATGGTGCGCTTGGGGCGCGCATCCCGCGCGAGCTCGGTGGCGATCGAAGGGGCGCCGCCGGATGACGAGCGGTTCGACCCACTTCGCGTTCGTGCGGCGTTCGTGCATGACGCACCACTCGTCGTCGATGCCCGCTTGGGCATTGGCATCGTCGGTGGGGATGCGCTCGGACGTTCCCTGATGCGCTCTGCACTCGCACAGCTTGCTCGGGCGCTCTCTCCGGCGCGGTGGCGAGCCATCGTGCCCGAAGACTCGACAGAGCTTCGATGGATGCGAGACTTGCCGCACTCCGCGCGGGTCGTGCCGGCATCCTCCGCCCTCCACGCCGGATTCGAGTCCCTCGATGAGACCGAGTCGATCACCGTGGTGCGAGTGGCACACCTTGACGACCTGCCGATCGATCGACGCGTCGTCGTCACCGCTGAGCGAGGCGCCCTCACCATCAGCGCCCATCCGGATCCGGCATGCCGCGGCCCGTTCGTGCCCGAATTCGCCTCGCGATCCATGGTGGTGTCGTGGGCTGCGCGATTGTGCATCGATGCCACGCGCGGTGGGCTCGTGCCCGACACCGCACTGCTTCCGGACTCCGTCGAGCTCAGCACTCTCCTCGACGTGGAGGGGGCAACCGAGGGCGGGCTCTCGTGCGTCGTGGGCGTCGCCCGCGAGCCCGTGGCGATCGACCTCGTACGGGATGGCCCGCATGCCGTTATCGGCGGCACAACCGGCAGTGGAAAGAGCGAGCTGCTCGTCTCGTGGGTACTTGCTCTCGCTTACGCTTATCCGCCGTCCGCCGTTACCGTGTTGCTCGTTGACTTCAAGGGCGGGTCGGCCTTCGCGGCGCTCGAGCGCCTTCCGCACACCGTCGGCGTGATCACCGATCTCGATGCGGCGACCGCCGCCCGCGCGCTCGCGAGCCTCCGGGCCGAGCTGCGATACAGAGAACGTCTTGTCGCGCGGGCTGGGGCCCGCGACATCTCGGGTGTTCCCGAACTGGCACGCCTCGTGATCGTCGTCGACGAGTTCGCAGCGATGCTCGCCGAGCATCCTGATCTCCACGCTCTCTTCGCCGATATCGCTGCGCGCGGACGATCGCTCGGCGTTCACCTGATCCTGTGCACACAACGTCCCTCGGGAATCGTGAGGGACGCCGTGCTCGCCAACGCCGACCTTCGCATCTCTCTGCGCGTCAACAATCGTGCTGACAGCGTTGCTCTCATCGGGAACGATTCCGCGGCCAACATCGACGCAACCGCGTTCGGGCGAGGTGTCGTCGTGAGCGGCGGCGCTGAGGGCCGTCTCGTGCAGTTTGCGCTCGCACGCGCCGAAGACGAACAGCGGGCATCGAGTCGCTGGCCCGCGACTCCCGTGCGCCGCCCGTGGTGCGAGCCCCTACCGTCGGTACTACCGCGATCGGAGGTGCCGTCGCACGCGTTCGGCCTGCTTGACCAACCCGAACTGCAGCGTCGGGAGCTTGCCGTCTGGCGTCCGCTCTCAGACGGAGCGATCCTGGTGCTGGGGGCCCAATCCAGTGGTAAGTCCACTGCGCTCGCGGCGCTGGCTCATGGACGCGACCGCGTCGAATGGCTGTCGGCAGACCCCGCTGTCGCGTGGGATGTCCTCGCCGACGTTCACGACCGGCTATCGGTGGGTGTGGCAAAGGACGCCCTCATTGTCGTGGATGATGCTGATGCCGTGTTGGCCCGCTTCAGCCCGGAGCATCGCGCCGTCGTTGTCGAGCGCCTGGTGCGGATCATGCGTGAGGGCGCGCGGTGGGGTATCCATGTCGCTCTCGGCGCGCGGCGCGTGACGGCCGACCTGCAGTCGATCGCGAGTCTGGCGTCATCTCGGCTCCTACTGTCCCAAGCGAGTCGGCACGACTGGGTCCTCGCTGGTGGAGACGGCACGCACTACGTGCCTCAGTCCGCTCCGGGCTCGGGAGTGTGGGGCGAATACCGCGTGCAGGTCGTTCTCGAACCGGTGCCACAGGGCGCCACTGCACCGCCCGTGCCGACACTCACGCGCGGCCCACTTGCCGTCGTCGCAGCGCACCCGGCGACCTTGCGAGCCGCTTGTGGCTCGTGGCGCATCATCGGTCCGGATGACCTCGCCGCATCGCCTCTCGACGACCGAACACTCATACTGGGCGACCCCGATGAGTGGCAGTCGCGGTGGGGTGCGTTGCAGGTGGCGGCTCGTACTGCGCGCGTATTGATCGTGGGATGTTCGACTGCCGATTTCCGTGCGCTGACGCGGTCACGCGAGGTTCCGCCGCCGCTCTCGGCCGATCCGGGTGCGGGCTGGCTCGTTGGCGAGGAGGGCAAAGTGACACGAGCGCGGCTCACCGCAACCATGGATTCCGCACAATAAACGACTAATTTGCCACTGAATTCGTGAAATTCTTGTTACGAAGTCACCGTTTTGATTGTTTCCGCTGTGACCGAGTGGCAGTCCTGTGTCAGTATCGACGCACGCCGAATGACCCGCGCCGAAGGAGCTGCCCTCATGTCCAGACAACTTCCCCAGGATCCGATCGTCCGCCAGCTGGTGGCTCAGGCCCGCCGTGCGCAGTTCAGCCGCCGACACGTGCTGCAGGGTGCGGGCATCGGTGCGACCGCCCTAGCTCTCGCGGCCTGCGCGCCGGGCGGAACGCCAGCGCCCGAGCCGGCCAAGGATATTTCCGACACGGATCCCACCCTCACCTGGTCGAACTGGCCGGCCTACATCGATGAAGACGACGACGGCAACTACCCGACTCTCGTTAATTTCACCGATCAGACCGGTATCGAGGTCGAATACAAGATCGACATCGACGACAACAACACCTACTACGGCACGATCAAAGATCAGCTCGCTCTCGGGCAGGAGACAGGGGCGGACACGTTCTGTCTGACCGAGTGGATGGTCGCTCGACTCATCCGCTTCGGGTACGTGCAGAACCTCGACGCCGCCAACATCCCGAATAAGGCGAATCTCGCGCCGGCACTGCTCAATCCCGACTTCGATCCCGGCCGCGAGAAGAGCCTTCCCTGGCAGAACGGCTTCGCTGGCCTCGCGTGGAACACCGAGGAACTGCCCAAGGGGCTCCTGAGCGTCGATGACCTGTGGAAGCCCGAGCTCAAGGGCAAGGTCACCGTGCTGAGCGAGATGCGCGACACCATGGGCATCCTCTTGCTGAGCCAGGGGGTCGATATCTCATCGGCCGACTGGGGTATGGACGAGTACAGCGCCGCAATCGAAGTGCTTGAGGAGCACGTCACCTCCGGGCAGATCTTCGGCATCAAGGGCAACGAGTACATGCAGGACTTCGTGTCCGGGGATGCCATTGCCGCGATCGCGTGGTCGGGAGACATCACGGTTCTCAATGCGGAAGCCGGATATGAGAAGTGGAAGTTCGCTCTTCCCGATGCCGGAGGAACGCTGTGGGGCGACACCTTCGTCGTTCCCATGGGGTCGCCGCGCAAGAAGAACGCCGAGACGCTCATGAACTACTACTACGAGCCAGAGGTCGCCGCCGAGGTCGCAGCCTGGGTGAACTACATCACCCCCGTCGTCGGCGCCCAGGAGGTCGCCGCCGAGCTCTACCCCGAGCTCGCTGACAACCAGTTGATCTTCCCCAACGCCGAAACGCTCAGCAACGCGCACATCTTCCGAACACTCGACTCCGCTGACGACCAGGCGTTCAACGCCGAGTTCCAGCGCGTCAAGCTGGGTGCCTGATGGCCGCTGGCGCGTTCGCCGAGGCTGGTGCGGATCTCGAACTGGTCGGGATCAACAAGCGATTCCCTGGATTCACCGCGATCGAGGACCTCGACCTGAAGATTCCGGCCGGATCGTTCTTCGCGCTCCTCGGGCCCTCGGGCTGCGGAAAGACAACGACTCTTCGACTCGTTGCCGGACTCGAACAGCCCACCGCCGGTCGCATTCTCATCGGGGGTAAGGATGTCACGGACGTCAAGTCGTTCCGCCGACCCGTCAACACGGTGTTCCAGAGCTACGCGCTCTTCCCACACATGTCGGTGCTCGAAAATGTCGCCTTCGGCCTTCGTCGGCGCAACATCAAGGATCCCGTGGGTAAGGCACACGAGGCGCTGCGCCTGGTCGAGCTCGACCACCTCGCGAACCGCAAGCCCCAGCAGCTCTCGGGCGGACAGCAGCAGCGCGTCGCACTCGCACGCGCAGTTGTGAACCGACCCGCGCTGTTGCTCTTGGACGAGCCCCTCGGGGCCCTCGACCTCAAGCTCCGTCGCCAGATGCAGCTCGAACTCAAGTCGATTCAGAACGAGGTCGGCCTTACCTTCCTGCACGTCACCCACGACCAGGAGGAGGCCATGACGATGGCCGACACCGTCGCCGTGATGAACAAGGGCGAGATCGAGCAGATGGGCGCCCCCGAGGAACTCTACGAGCTTCCGCGCACCGCTTTCGTGGCGAACTTCCTCGGTCAATCCAATCTCTTCACGGGCGAGGTCACCTCGTCCGGCGGGTCGACAATCGTCGTCGATGTCGCGGGAATCAAGGTCGAGGTGCCGAAGGATCGCGCTCAGCGTCATTCGGGTCAGGTCACGATCGGTGTGCGACCTGAGAAGCTCACGCTCCACACGTCCGCCCCGAAGAAGCTGGCGGCCAGCAACGTGCTGGGTCCAGGCCGTGTGACCGATGTTTCCTTCAGCGGCGTCAGCACGCAATACCAGGTCGCGGTGCCGGGTGTCGGGCTCATCACCGTATTCGCGCAGAATATGGTCTTTGGCCCCGTCATCAACGTCGGAGCCGAGGCGTGGGTGAGCTGGGCGGTGGACCACGGGTTCGGCCTTGCCGACGAACCGCAGGCTGCCCCCAAGTTCGCGGCGGATACCGACACGGCGACGATCGCCGTGCAGACGCGTCGTGAGCTCCTCGCGGAGATCGAGGACGAATAGATGGCATTCGCGGCTTTCGGCAATACGGCGGCGCCGGCCGAGCAGGCTCCGCGCCGTCGTAGCTGGCTCGCCTGGGTACTTCTGCTTCCCGGTCTCGCCTACCTCGCGCTGTTCTTCCTGACACCGTTTATCTCACTCGTCATGACCTCTTTCCAGGCTCCTGTCGAGTTCGGTGACGTCGGTCAGTTCCAACCGGCCTTCAAATGGGAGAACTACGTCGCGGTTGTCGACGCCTACTGGCCGCACTTCTTGCGTGCCTTTGGTTATGCACTCGCCGCGACATTCTTCGCGCTCGTCATCAGCTATCCACTCGCGTACTTCATCGGCGTTAAGGCGCGGCGCTGGCCGCTCCTCCAGGCGCTTATGCTCACGCTCGTCATCGCTCCCTTCTTCATCTCGTTTTTGCTTCGCACCCTCGCCTGGAAGCAATTGATGTCGGATGACACTCCTCTCGTCCTGGGTCTCAAGGCGTTGTCGATCCTTCCCCCTGACGGGCACCTGACGGGTACGGCATTCTCGGTTATCTTCGGTCTGACCTACAACTTCATTCCCTTTATGACGCTGCCGATCTATACGACACTCGAGCGGCTCGATACCCGCTACCTAGAGGCTGGTTCCGACCTGTACGCGAGCCCGGCAACCACGTTCTGGAAGGTCACTCTTCCCCTCTCCGTGCCCGGCATCATCTCGGGAACGCTCCTGACCTTCATCCCGGCATCGGGTGATTTCATCAATGCGAGCGCGAGCTTCCTCGGATCTGCCCAAACCCAGATGGTCGGTAACGTCATCGAGGCGCAGTTCCTCAACCTGCTCAACTACCCGGTTGCTTCGGCCCTTTCGGTCATCCTCATGGGCCTCATCCTCGTGATCGTCGGCATCTACGTGAAACGAAGCGGAACGGAGGACCTGCTGTGAGGTCGTTCTCCCTGGGCAAGTGGCTGTTGCCGCTCTACAGCGCTCTCGCGCTCATCTTCCTGCTCGTGCCGATCATCTACACCTTCGTGTTCTCGTTCAACGATTCCGTCAAGTCGAACATCGTGTGGGTGGGGTTCACTCTCGACAACTGGCTGAACGTCTGCAATGCCCAGGGTGTGTGCGCGGCATTCGCCACGAGCATCCTCGTGGGGGTCGTCGCAACCGTCATCGCGACTGCTCTTGGCACGCTCATGGCGATCGCGCTCGTGCGCTACCGGTTCCGGGCGCGCTCCGCGGTGAGTCTGCTCCTGTTCCTGCCCATGGCGACGCCGGAGATCGTGCTCGGCGCGGGCCTGGCCGCGCAGTTTCTGACGGCGGGAATTCCCAAGGGGCTCGGGACCATCATCATTGCTCATGCGCTGTTCTGCCTGAGTTTTGTGGTCGTGACGGTCAAGGCCCGCGTCGCAAGTCTCGACCCGGCGCTCGAGGAGGCGGGTCGCGACCTGTACGGATCGTCCGCTCAGGTGTTCTGGAAGATCACGTTCCCGCTTCTGCTGCCCGGCATTACTGCGGCAGCGCTCCTGTCGTTTGCGCTGAGCTTCGACGACTTCATCATCACGCGCTTCAACAATGGTGGCGTCGAGACGTTCCCCGTCTTCGTGTACACGGCCGCGGCGAAGGGCATGCCACCCGAGGCCAACGTCATCGCCTCGGCGGTGTTTCTTCTCGCGATCGTGATCGTCGTGGTCGCGCAAACGACCACTGCCGCACGTCGCAGACGCCTCGCCAAGCAGGGCTGATCGGTGTACGAGAACAGGGCGCGGCTTGCCGCGCTGTGGGAGTCCGAGCTCGAACTCTTCCGGCGCATGCGACCCACGTCTCGAGCCGAGTTCGATCGGGCGGTCGAGCACATGCCCGACGGTGTGCCGATGCTCTGGATGTCGAAGTGGCCGGGGCCCTGGCCCGTGTATGTGAGTCGGGCGTCCGGTGCTCACTTCGAGTGCCTCGACCGCATCGATCACGTCGATTTCTGTCTGGGTGACACGGGGGCGATGTGCGGTCACGCGCCGGAGCCTTCAGTACGTGCCATCGCCGACCAACTCGCCGTGGGCTCCACGTTCATGCTCCCGACTCACGACGCCGCGCTCGCGGCCGAAGCACTGGCCAGCCGATTCGCGGTACCGGTGTGGCAATTCTCGCTGTCTGCCACGGACGCCAATCGCAGCCTGATCCGCTTCGCTCGCCAGGTGACGAAGCGATCGAAGATCGTCGTCCACGACTATTCGTATCACGGCACCGTCGACGAGGCCTATGCAACGCTGGATGATGCGGGCAACGTCATTTCCCGGCGAGGCAACATCGGCGCTCCCGTCCCTCTCGCACAGACGACGGCGGTTGTCCCGTTCAATGACCTCCCGGCGCTTCAGGCGGCTCTGGCTACCGGTGACATTGCGGCGGTGCTCATCGAGCCGGCGCTCACGAACATTGGGATCGTCCTTCCCGACGCGGAATACCATCGCGGCGTCCGCGACTTGTGCACGAGGTATGGCGCGATCCTCATCATCGACGAGACCCACACCTTCAGCGCCGGTCCGGGCGGGATGATCGCTGAACTCGGGTTGGAGCCCGACGCTGTCGTTCTGGGCAAGAGCATCGGCGGTGGCATCCCGGCCGGCGCCTACGGCATGACCCGCGCTTTCTCCCAGGCGGTGCGCGATTCGCTCGAACTCGAGGACATCGACGTGGGGGGAGTCGGTGGCACGCTCGCGGGTAACGCCGTTTCCCTCGCAGGGGTGCGCGCAACCCTCACCGAGGTTCTCACGGCGCAAGCGTTCGCGGGCATGATCGAGCGCTGCACGATGTGGACGGCTGGCGTGCAGGCCGCTATCGACGAGTTCGACGTTCCGTGGCAGGTGACCCAGCTGGGGGCTCGCGCGGAGTACAGCTTCCGCGCCGAGGCGCCTCGGGACGGCCGCGAGGCGGCGGCAGCGGACGATTTCGAGCTGCAGCAGTACCTTCACCTGCATGCTCTCAACCGGGGCATTCTCATGACACCGTTCCACAACATGGCGCTCATGTGCCCCGTCACGACGGACGAAGATGTCGAGCGTCATACCGTTGCATTCCGCGAGGCGGTCGTTAGCCTCTACGGGTGAGCACCACGGCGAGCGAGACCCGGACGAGCACGATTCTCGAGCGGCCAGAGACCTACATCTCGGTGGATGTGGAGACCGCTGGACCGAACCCGAGCGAGTACTCGATGCTCGCGATCGGAGCCTGCCTCGTCGACGATGTCGATAGTTGCTTCTACGTTGAGCTGCGCCCGGATAAAGAGGCGTTTGTGCAGTCGTCGCTCGAGGTCGGCGGTCTGTCGATGCGCGAACTTGCCGAAGAGGGAGTCGACCCGGCGACGGCCCTCGAGGAACTCACCGCCTGGGTGCACTCGGTGGTGCCTGACGGGCACGTCCCCGTCTTCGTGGGTTTCAACGCGCCCTTCGACTGGATGTTCGTGAACGACTACTACTTGCGTTACCTGGGTCGCAATCCGTTCGGTCACTCCGCGCTCGACATCAAGTCGTACTACATGGGCCTCACCGGTTCGACCTGGGCGCGAACAAGTCTCAGGTTCCTCTCGCCCCTGTACCTCGACGGGAGTAAGTTGTCGCACAACGCTCTGGGTGATGCACGCGACCAGGCCCGGGTCTTCAACGGGATCCGTGCCGATGCCGCGCGTTATCGTTCGAGCACCCCCTAAAGATCAGCGCTCCGCGTGAGCTGAACGAGAGGGCCACCGATGGTCGCCGAGAGCCCCGATACCGACATCACTCAGATCATCGAGTCGGCGCACCGACTCGGGGTTGAGATCGACGAAGCCGACACGGTGCAGTGGCTCGCGTCGATGGCGGCGCAGCACGATGACGACCTTGTTGTCGACGCCGAGAGCGGCACCTTTGGGCATCGGGTCTCGATGCTGGATTTCAGCCCCCGCGACCTCGCCCGATTCCGCCGGATCGGGAGCATCGTCGAGGTGACCGGGCCTTCGGGCATCGCGGAGAGCGCACTTGCTCTGTCGGGTTCGGCGGCGCAGTCGAAGATCCAGAGCTTTCCGGGTGACTGCGACTACTTCCAGCGCCTCAACATCAAAGCTCCGACCCGCGATGAGGCGTGCCTGCTCATGGCAGATCTCATGCGCGACAAGGTGCTCGGGACGCTGCGCGGCGAGGGCTACCAGTTTCTTGAGGCGAAGCTGGGGAGCTATCCGTTCGACGGCACGCGAGCGGGCGCGTCCTTCCGCCAGGGCAGTCCGATCTCGTGGAAGGCGGAGGACATCGAGCGGCGCGAAATCGCCGTCGAGAAGTCCGATGGGTCACCCTGTGTGCTGCGCTGGGAGGAGGTTGCCCTCGATCCCGGCTGGTGCAAGCTCGATTGGGTCGTCGCCGATCCCAATCGTCGCCAGCTCTCCAACGCGTCGAATGTCATCGATGTCACCTGGGAGGCACCCGACGGGGCGATCGTCTCGCTCGATGGCTACCTCGATGCGTACTTCCAGGAGGTATACCTCGACGCGGGCGCGGTTCCCGTTTTCGAGAAGGTCGCCCACTTCGTCTCGGATGATGCACTTGACGAGTACGTCGACCGGCTCGAGGACGAGGTGCGCAAGTACCTCACCCACCACCTCAACTACGGCAAGGCCGCCAAGCGCATGTACAACGTCTTCCGACTCTCCGGACGGCACCTCGATGCGGCTTTCGTACGCGAGCTCTTCGACGAGCCGTCGACCATCCTCTACCAGGTGTGGTCCCTCATCGTGACCCTCGAAAATGCCACGCAGCCGGGTTCCGCTATCGATATCGCGACGGTGCGCGCGCAGGCCGACGCACTCGTCCTGGATGTCGTCAAGGCTCTCGACGGCGATGAGGAGGCCGAGATCGTCGCTGCTCTCCTGCACCTCAGCCAGACCCTCGAGGGCCAGGAGTCGGGGGAGGCGCGGACGGCGGAGGTCGAGGCGGCTCAGACCAAGGTGGTTAACCTCATCAACACGTTCTACCGGGATCGACTCGTCGCGATGCCCACGATCAAGCAGTACATCGACGACATGCAGGCGCAGGCCCCTTCGGCCTAGCTAGCGGGCCATCCGGTCACACTGTCGGGCGGATCGCGCCTACGACGAGTCCGCCACCGAGCACCTGGTCGGTAACCGATTCTGCAATGAGATGCGCCGCCGGTGCATCGACCGCGTTCACTGAGGCGAGAAGTGCGAGGCCGACGGTGATTGAGGCGCGCATGCTCCCGTCGAGCATTTTGAGTGCCACCGCGGTGCCGTCGGGGGTTCCCGCTACGAAAACGCCCTCCGCGCCATTCTTGGCGATGACCCCCAATCCGTCGATGACGCTCTCCACGGCGGGTGAGTCGAGGGCCCAGGCATGGGAGCGAATCGCCTGCGAGAGGCGCGCTGCAGGACCCTCGGTCGCGCCCGATACGCGGGAGACGGCGGTCGCGAGGCCGCGCAGGCTTACGGCGAACACGGGGGCGCCGCATCCATCCACCCCAACCTGGGAGGTGGGTTCACCCGTCAAGCGCTCGAGAGTGGCGCGGATGTGCGACTGCAGCGGGTGCTCGGGGTCGAGGTAGTCCATCGTCGACCAGCCGTTGGTGACGCACGCGAGCAGGAACGCGGCGTGCTTTCCCGAGCAGTTCATGGTGAGGCGCGAGCGTTCGACGGATGCTCGTCGCGCGACCGGATCGGCCGGCCAGTCGACCGGGCACTGGAGGGCATCCGCGTCGAGTCCCGCGCGCGCGAGGATCGACTCCACGACGGCGACGTGCCGAGCGGTTCCGGTGTGGCTCGCCGCGGCGAGCACGAGCTGCTCACCGTCGAGGTCAACGCCGGACTCGAGCAGGGCGACAGCCTGAACGAACTTGAGCGTCGAGCGTCCGTAGACGAGCGCGTCGATGTCGCCGAGCGATCGGATGACCGCACCGGAGCCGTCCACGACGCACGCCGCACCGAGATGACGCGACTCGATCATCCCGCTGCGTTCGAGAACGGCGAGTTCTACGACGCCCTCGGGGGAGAGCGGCGAGATCACAGGCTAGCGAGCGCCTCGTCGAGCACCGACACCGCATCCTCGATGAGCTCGTTGCTGATTGCGAGGCTCGGGAGGAAGCGGAGCACATTGCCATAGGTGCCGGCAGTGAGCATGAGTACACCCTGTTGGGCGGCGTACGCCGCGATCGCCGAGACCGCCGCGGAGTTGGGCTCCTTAGTGCCTGGCTTCACGAGCTCGATCGCGATCATCGCACCCAGCCCACGCACGTCCCCGATGATGTCGTACTTCTTCTGGAGCTCGAGGAGAGCGGGCTTGAGCACACTCTCGATGCGCTCGGCTTCTGCCAGGAGCTTGTCCTCGTCGATCTGAGCGAACACCGCGACCGCGGCGGCGGCCGAGATCGGGTTTCCGCCGAAGGTTCCGCCGAGACCGCCGGGCTGGGCCGAGTCCATGATTTCGGCGCGGCCCGTAACACCCGCGAGCGGCAGACCTCCTGCGATGCCCTTGGCGCTCAGCACCATGTCGGGCACGAGACCAAAATGCTCGCTCGCGAAGTATTTGCCCGTGCGGGCCATGCCGCTCTGGATCTCATCGGCGATGAACACGATGCCGTTGGCTGTGCACCACTCCTGTAGCGCGGGAAGGTATCCCTCGGCAGGAACCATGAAGCCGCCCTCGCCCTGGATGGGCTCCACGACGAGGCACGCGAGGTCGCTGGCCCCTACGGTCTTCTCGAGGTACGCGATGGTGTTGGCTGCCGCCGTCGCGCCATCCATACCGTCGTGGTAGGGGTAGGAGCTCGGGGCGCGGTAGATGTCGCCCGCGAAGGGACCGAATCCCGTGCTGTAGGGAGAGGCCTTGAAGTTCATGGCCATCGTGAGGTTGGTGCGACCGTGGTAGGCGTGTTCGAGCACGGCGACGCCGTTGCGTCCCGTGTACTTGCGGGCGATCTTGACGCCGTTCTCGACTGCCTCCGCACCCGAGTTGACGAGAACGGTCTTCTTCGCGAAGTCACCGGGGGTGTGCTCTGCGAGATACTCGGCGACGCGCACATAGCTCTCATACGGGGTCACGGTGAAGAGTGTGTGGGTGAGGCGCTGAAGCTGCTCGGTCGCCGCCTCGACGACGCGGTCGTTGGTGTGACCGATGGTCGTGACGCCGATTCCCGCGCCGAGATCGATGAACTGGTTGCCGTCCACATCGACGACGATCGCCCCGTGCGCACGCTCGATGTACACCGGGAGCGTCGCGGTGACACCGGGCGGCACGACCGCGAGTCGACGTTCGTGCAGAGCCTGCGACTTAGGGCCGGGAATCGCGGTCACCACGCGACGTTCCTGCGCAATGGTGTCGAGTGCGGGGGCGAGGGTGTCAGTCATAATGAACCGAGTTTATCCCCGGCGAGCGAGGAGATCCGCGTGAACATTGATCATCACTTCGAGGTGCGTATCCAATGGCAGGGCAACCTCGGTGAGGGCACCAAGGACTACCGCTCGTACAGTCGCGACAACCTGGTCACGGCGGAGGGTAACCCGCCGATCGAGGGCTCGTCTGACAAGGCGTTCCGGGGTTCGCCCGAGCGATGGAACCCCGAGGAGTTTTTGGTTGCAGCCCTCAGCCAGTGCCACATGCTGAGTTACCTGCACGTCGCCGCGACCAACGGGATTGTCGTCGAGTCGTACGAGGACTACGCCACGGGAACCATGCAGCAGACGAGCAACGGGGGTGGACATTTCACATCAGTCACTCTCCGTCCGCTCGTGGTGATCTCCAGTGGCGATCCTGCCCTCGCCCTAGCGCTTCATGGGGAGGCGAGCGAGAAGTGCTTCATCGCGGCATCCGTCAACTTCCCCGTCGCCCACGAGCCGAAGGTGAGCGCAGCGTGAAGCGCCTGATCGCGATCGGTGCGCTCACGGCCGTGCTCGTCGCTGGGCAGGCCGCGGTGCCGTCGTGGGCGTGTGCGTGTGGTGCCCCGGCTCCGCAGCCCGGCTACGAAGTAGATGTCGACCGCGAAAATGCGATCGTCCGCTGGGACGGCGAACGCCAAGAAATCGTCATGCAGCTCGATATGCGATCGGATGCTGGCGAAACCGGTCTCCTCGTCCCCACACCGAACCCCGCTACCGTGTCCGCGGGCGATGGGGCGCTGTTCGAGGCGCTCGAGACCGCGATCCTGCCCGTGCGCGTCGTCGAGCAGGACTGGTGGGGGCCAGGAGTGGGTTTGGGTACGGCCGGTGGCGCACCCGGTGACGCGGCGCCCGAGGTGCTCGCGCAGGTACAGCTCGGGCCCATCGAGGCCACGACGCTCGCGGCATCCGATGCCGATGGCCTCACGGTATGGCTCGACGAGAACGGCTACGAACTCGCGCCTGCCGTGACCGAGGAGCTCGGGCCGTACATCGAGCTCGGCTGGTCGTTCGTCGCCCTCAAGCTCACAGGGGAGTTGCCGCTCGACGGCGAACTCGATCCGATTCGCTTCACTTTCGATTCCGACGAGCTGGTGTACCCCATGCGGATGTCCCGCGCCGCCGAGAATTCGCAGACCGTGCGGCTCTACGTGCTCGACGACCACCGAGCTACTGTCGGGTGGACGGGCGACGAGGCCTTCGACTCCGACATGCGCACGACGTGGGCGGGGCGGCCGACAGATCCCGTCATCACTGAGCTGGGCGACTATCTCACCGTCATCGACCTGCAGTTCGCGGATCCCGCCCTGCAGATCAAGGGCGACATCGTGATCGAGCAGGCAGACGACGATGCCGAGGTCATCCCGACCTACACCGTCACAGAGACCGTCGAACTGCTCGGGATGCCCGCCGGTCCGCTTCTCGTGACCTTCGCGATCATGTTCGGCATCGCGGCTGTGATCATCACGATCCGGCGTCGCCGCGGCGTCTGAGGCATTTCGTTCACCGTCCGCCCAGCATTAATGCGTGAGGATGGGAACCTCACGATCGCGACTCGAAAGGCTCCTCGTGCGCAGAGTAATTCCCATCATTCTCACGGTGGGCCTCGCCGCCTCGCTCGTGGCGTGCTCGACGGGCACCCCCGCCGCCGCCGACTGCACGCCGGTCGCGTCCGGGAAGGCGTCGGACGCCGTCACCGCTACGGGTGACTTCAACAGCAAGCCCGACGTCACCATCGAATTTCCTACCGCGGTCGAGAAGACCGAGCGGTCCGTTCTCATCGCGGGCGATGGTGAGGTCGCGCAGCCCGGCGACACCGTCATGATCAACTTCAGTCTGTACAGCGGCGAGACCGGCGAGGAGCTCTCGGCGACCGAGTACGGCGACGACACCGCGACCGACTTCCCGCTCGATGACACCCAGTTGCTCCCCGGAATCGTTCGCACCCTGGAGTGCTCAACGATCGGCTCGCGCGTGGTCGGTGTCATCCCGCCCGCCGACTCCTTCGGTGATCAGGGCTCGCAGCAACTCGGCGTTCAGCCGGGTGAGGACATTGTCTTCGTCGCCGACATCGTTGCGATGGCCCCGCCCGTGGAGCCCGCGCTGCCCCGTGCGAACGGTGTCGACCAGCCTGTCGAGCCCGGATTTCCGACCGTCGAGCTCGACGCCGACGGGCGCCCGACCGTCACCTTCCCCGACTCTGCCATCCCGACCGAGTTCATGCTCACGGTGCTCAAGCTCGGTGACGGCCCCACCGTCGCCGACGGCGACGACGTCGTCGTTCACTACGAGGGCATCAACTGGAACACCGGGGTCATCTTCGACGAGAGCTGGGCACGCGGCGAGCCTGCGACCTTCAACACGAGCCAGGTAATCCCCGGCTTCACCCAGGCCCTCGTCGGCCAGCAGGTCGGCTCTCAGGTTCTTGTTGTCATCCCGCCGGACCTCGGCTACGGCCCGGCCGGCGGTAGCCCGCCCAACATCGGAGCGACAGACACGATCGTCTTCGTGATCGACATCCTCGGCATCGCCTGATTCCCGGCAGTCTCCCAGTCGCTAGCCTGACCTCATGCGTCGTGTCATCATCCTCGGTTCCACCGGTTCGATTGGCACCCAGGCACTCGAGGTGATCGCGGCCAACCCGCACCTCTTCGAGGTCGTCGGGTTGGCCGTCGGTAGCAATGTGGATGCCCTCGCCGAGCAGTCCCGCATCTTCGGCGTCGCACACACGGCCGTCGGCGCGGTGGAGGCGACTCAGCTCGTGGAATCGGTCGCGTGTGATGTGGTGCTCAACGGCATTACAGGTTCCGTGGGACTCGCGCCCACGCTCGCCGCTCTCGACTCCGGCGCGACGCTCGCCCTCGCCAACAAGGAGAGCCTCATCGCTGGCGGCGACCTCGTGATGGCGAGAGCGCGGCCGAACCAGATCGTCCCGGTCGACTCCGAGCACTCGGCGCTGGCGCAGGCGCTTCGGTCGGGGACAGCCGATGAGGTCGCGAGACTCGTGCTCACTGCATCTGGCGGTCCGTTTCGCGGTCGGTCGCGCGAGTCGCTGCGCGACGTTACCCCGCGCGAAGCCCTCGCGCATCCCACCTGGGACATGGGGCTCGTGGTCACGACCAACTCGTCGACGCTCGTCAACAAGGGTCTTGAGGTCATCGAGGCCCACCACCTCTTCGATGTGCCCTACGAGCGCATCGAGGTCACCGTTCACCCGCAATCGATCGTGCACTCAATGGTCGAGTTCGTCGACGGATCGACTATTGCGCAGGCTAGTCCGCCCGACATGCGCCTGCCCATCTCGCTCGGTCTCGACTGGCCGAACCGAGTCCCCGGCGTCGGGCGTCCGCTCGACTGGACAACGGCGAGTCAGTGGACGTTTGAGCCTCTCGACGACGACGCTTTTCCTGCTGTGTCTCTCGCCAAAGAGGTCGGCACTGCGGGGACGACGTACCCCGCGGTGTTCAACGCGGCAAACGAACAGGCCGTGCTCGCGTTCCACGCGGGGCGCATTGGGTATCTCGACATTCTCGATACCGTTCGGGCCGTGGTCGACGTGCACGAACCACGTGAGCTCACCCTCGACAATGTGCTCGAGGCGGAGCGCTGGGCGCGCGCCGCAGCCGACGCTCGCCTCTCAGCATGAGAAGGCCGGCTCACAGCATGAGAAAGCTATCCTGAGCGCGTGGAAACGGTCCTCCTGTACGTACTCGGCATCCTCATCATTGTTGTCGGGCTCGCGGTCTCCATCGGGCTTCACGAGGTCGGTCATCTCGTTCCGGCGAAGCTGTTCGGGGTGCGGGTCAGCCAGTACATGATCGGCTTTGGTCCGACGATCTTCTCCTTCCGCAAGGGGGAGACGGAGTACGGGTTCAAGGCGATCCCCGCGGGTGGCTACATCTCGATGGCGGGCATGTTCCCTCCCGCGAAGAACGGCGGGAAAGCACGCACGGCGACGACCGGCATCTTCCAGACACTCGTGCAGGATGCGCGCACCGCCAGTGCCGAGACCCTCGTGGACGTCGCTCCGGGCCGGGCGTTCTACACCCTGCCCGTCTGGAAGCGCATCATCATCATGCTCGGCGGCCCCTTCATGAATCTCGTCATCGCCGTCGTGCTCTACGCCGTTCTCCTCTGCGGCTTCGGGGTCGCGCAGGCCTCGACGACGGTGGGAAGCGTCTCGGAGTGCGTCTTGCCCGCGACGAGCGAACGCCAAGAGTGCGCACCCGGTGATCCGCAGGCACCCGGTCTCGCGGCGGGCCTTCAGCCCGGCGATCGCCTAGTGAGCATGGATGGGGAGCCGATCGAGTCGTGGGAGCAGGCCACGAACATCATCCGAGCAGCTGCGGGGGAGACGCTCACGATTGTTGTCGAGCGCGACGGCACCGAGCAGACCCTCACCGCAGAGCCTCTTCTCACGGAGCGCTTCGTCGTCGAGAACAACCAGATCGTCGAGGATGCCGCTGGCGACCCCGTGACCCAAAAGGTCGGCTTCCTCGGCATCGGCCCGGCGAGTGTGACTGTGCAGCAGCCCGTAACTGCCGTGCTTCCGGCCGTCGGAGATAACATCTCGCGTGTTGTGCACATCATCCTCAACCTTCCGCAGCGCCTCATCGACACCGTCAATGCGGCGTTCGGGCCCGAGGAGCGCGACCCGAACGGACCTATCAGTGTCGTGGGGGTGGGCCGGTTGGCTGGCGAGATTACGAGTCTCAACAGCATCCCGATTCTTGACCGCGCCTCGGCGCTCGTGGGGCTCGTGGCGTCGCTCAATGTCGCCCTCTTCGTCTTCAATCTCATTCCGCTGATGCCGCTCGACGGTGGGCACGTCGCAGGGGCGCTCTTTGAGGGCATCCGTCGGTTCTTCGCGAAGCTTTTCCGCCGACCGGATCCGGGTCCCGTGGATACGGCGAAGATCATCCCGCTCACCCTCGTGGTCGTCGTGCTGCTCGGAGCGATGAGCCTCCTCCTCGTGTACGCCGACATCGTCAAGCCCATCAGCATCCTCTGATCGCCCCGCTCTAAACTGGGATCGTGCCAGCCATCAACCTGGGAATGCCCAAGGTCCCCGAAGTCCTCGCCCCGCGCCGTAAGACCCGTCAGATTCACGTCGGCAAGGTCGGCGTCGGCAGCGATTTCCCCGTGAGCGTGCAGTCGATGACCACTACGCAAACCACGAATATCAACGCGACCCTGCAACAGATCGCGGAGCTCACCGCGAGCGGCTGTGACATCGTGCGCGTCGCCGTTCCTCACCAGGACGACGCTGACGCGCTGAAGATCATCGCGATGAAGAGTCAGATTCCTGTCATCGCGGATATCCACTTCCAGCCCCGCTATGTATTTGCGGCGATCGATGCCGGCGTCGGTGCCGTGCGGGTCAATCCCGGCAACATCAAGAAGTTTGACGACCAGGTCGGCGCAATCGCCAAAGCGGCCAAAGATGCAGGCGTCTCGATCCGTATTGGGGTCAACGCGGGATCGCTCGAGCCGAGTCTGTTGCAGAAGTACGGCAAGGCCACCCCCGAGGCTCTCGTCGAGAGCGCTGTGTGGGAGGCGAGTCTCTTCGAGGAGCACGACTTCCATGACTTCAAGATCTCGGTCAAGCACAACGACCCCGTGGTGATGGTGAAGGCCTACCGTATGCTCGCAGAGCGCGGCGATTGGCCCCTGCATCTCGGTGTCACCGAAGCAGGACCAGAGTTCCAGGGCACTATCAAGTCCGCTACTGCCTTCGGAATCCTCCTGTCCGAAGGTATCGGCGACACCATCCGCGTTTCCCTGTCTGCACCCCCTGCCCAGGAGGTCAAGGTTGGCCTGCAGATACTGCAGTCCCTCAACCTGCGTGAGCGCAAACTCGAGATCGTGTCCTGCCCGAGTTGCGGTCGAGCGCAGGTCGACGTCTACACGCTCGCCAACGACGTCACGGCGGGTCTCGAGGGGATGACGGTGCCCCTGCGTGTCGCCGTCATGGGGTGTGTCGTGAACGGACCGGGTGAAGCACGCGAGGCCGATCTCGGCGTCGCGAGTGGAAACGGGCGCGGCCAAATCTTCGTGAAGGGCGAGGTCATCAAGACGGTTCCCGAGGCAGACATCGTCGCGACCCTCATCGAAGAGGCCAACCGACTTGCTGCCGAGATGCCTCCGGGGGAGATTGGAACGCCGCAGGTCGTCACCACTCAGTAGGAGGCATCGCGCTCGTCGCGCATCACAGTGAGAGGAGAAACAAACTCATCGCTCGAAGTGATGTATTGGCTGGCCTCCAGGTTCTAGAATATTTCTCAGGCGACGTCGGTGTCGCTCGTTCACGGCCCCAACCCAATGCCGCGAGCAGCAGGACAACTTGTGGGGAGTTGGCATGTCGCAATCCGAGCGATCTCAGTGCTGCTTCATCCTGCCCTCTGCAGACAGTGCGTCTGCCCCTGGTTTCCGCCCGGGTAACCACGTCTGCGTTGCATCACGGATCAGCAACGCCGGCATTCCAGGCGGACAAGGGACCCGTGAGCGCGGCAGGCCCCCCCCTGCCTGCGCTCACGGGTCTTCCTCACATACTGACCTAGCCCTGTCGCCGCCGCCGGTAGCATAGGGCGGGTGTCCACTCGCCTCTCGCAGCTCTTCGTTCGCACTCTCCGCGAGGACCCGGTCGATGCTGAAGTAGCCAGCCATCGTCTTCTCGTTCGCGCCGGGTATATCCGTCGTCAGGCGCCCGGAATTTTCGCCTGGCTGCCGCTGGGCCTGCGTGTTCGACGCAAGATTGAGAACATCATTCGCGAGGAGCTCGAGGCGTTTGGAGCACAGGAAGTTCATTTCCCCGCTCTGCTCCCGCGCGAGCCCTATGAGGTGACAGGACGCTGGACCGAGTATGGGGACGGAATTTTCCGCCTCAAGGATCGCAAGGACGCGGACTACCTGCTCGCCCCCACGCACGAGGAGGTCTTCACGCTGCTCGTAAAGGACCTGTACTCGAGCTACAAAGATCTTCCTTTGTCGATCTACCAGATCCAGGACAAGTACCGCGACGAGGCTCGGCCTCGTGCAGGCCTTCTCCGCGGTCGAGAGTTCTCCATGAAAGACAGCTACTCGTTCGACTACACGGATGCAGGACTCGACCTCTCCTACCAGCAGCACCGCGATGCCTACGAGCGCATCTTCCAGCGACTCGGTCTCGAATACGTGATCGTGAAGGCGGATGCCGGAGCGATGGGCGGCTCGAAGAGCGAGGAATTCCTGCACCCCACCCCCATAGGCGAAGACACCTTCGTACGCTCCGCGGGTGGATATGCGGCCAACGTGGAGGCGTTCCGCAGCCTTCCCCCCGACGCGCTTGCGACCGACGGACTGCCTACGGCCGAGGTTCACGACACGCCCGACACTCCCACGATTGCGACGCTGGTCGCGGTCGCCAACGCCGAGCATCCTCACCCCAGCCGTGCCTGGACGGCGGCGGACACCCTGAAGAACGTCGTGCTCGCACTCACGCACCTTGACGGGTCGCGCGAGCTAGTCATCGTGGGTCTACCAGGTGACCGCGAGGTGGACATGAAACGCGCGGAGGTGGCCTTTGCGCCCGCGGAGGTCGAGGCCGCGACAGACGCGGACTTCGCGGCTAACAGAGGGCTCGTGAAGGGGTACATCGGACCGTGGTCGGCCGCGGGGCCTGTTCTCGGGGAGACATCGGCGACGGGCATCCGTTTCCTCACCGACCCGCTCGTGGTCGACGGAACCCAGTGGATCACGGGTGCCAATGAGCCGGGGCGTCACGTATTCGGTCTTGTCGCAGGTCGTGATTTCGTGTCGGACGGCGTCGTGGAGGTCGGCGAGGTGCACGAGGGCGACCCCGCACCGGACGGCTCCGGACCCGTCGAGCTCGCCCGCGGTATGGAGATTGGACACGTCTTCCAGCTGGGTCGCAAATACGCCGAGGCCCTGGGTCTCAAGGTGCTCGACGAGAACGGCAAGCTCGTGACCGTGACGATGGGCTCCTACGGCATCGGCGTGACGCGCATCATGGCCGTCATCGCCGAGAGCAACAACGATGAGCGAGGCCTCATCTGGCCCGCAAACGTCGCGCCCTTCGACGTTCACGTCATCGCTGCTGGCCGAGAAGACGTGGTCTTCGAGGTGGCGGAGTCGCTCGTTGAGAGCCTCGAAGCCTCGGGTCTCGACGTGCTCTTCGACGACCGCCCCAAGGTTTCGCCGGGAGTCAAGTTTGGCGATGCCGAGTTGCTCGGCGTTCCGGTCATCGTCATTGTCGGACGGGATGCCGCCGCGGGCACCGTCGAGCTGTGGGATCGTCGCACGGGAGAGCGGACGCCCGTCGCGGCGGCTGAGCTTGCCACGACCCTGAAAGCGAGCCGATGACCGACAAGCTCTCAGCTGCCGAACTCACTCGCGCCAAGAAAGTCCTCGACACCATTGGCGAGGCCTTCGGCGCCAAGGTCGTCGGCCAGGCGAGCCTGCGCAGGAGCCTCCTCGTCGGACTCATCACGGGCGGACATGTCTTGCTCGAAAGCGTGCCCGGGCTCGCCAAGACGACCGCCGCGCAGGCGATCGCCGAGGCGGTGAGCGGTTCCTTCAAGCGCATCCAATGCACTCCCGACCTGTTGCCGAGTGACATCATCGGAACCCAGATCTTCGACTACACGCGTCAGAGCTTCGAGACCCAACTCGGTCCCGTGCACGCCAACTTCGTGTTGCTCGATGAGATCAACCGTTCCAGCGCGAAGACGCAGAGTGCGATGCTCGAAGCGATGCAGGAGCGTCAGACGTCGATCGGGGGCACGGTATATCCGCTGCCGAAACCTTTCCTCGTTCTCGCGACCCAGAATCCCATCGAGCAGGAGGGCACCTACCATCTGCCCGAGGCCCAACTCGACCGGTTCTTGCTCAAGGAGGTGCTCGACTATCCCGCCTTTGCGGAGGAGATAGAGATCCTCGCGCGGGTCGACTCGGGCATCTACGACGCCGACGCGGACGAGACCCCGTCGGTCGCGCTCGACGACGTGCTGTTCCTGCAGGATGCCGTGGGGCAGGTCTTCATCGACGAGTCGATCACGAACTACATCGTCTCTGCCGTGTACGTCACGAGGAATGCGTCGACCTATATCAGCCAGGACCTCGCCGATTGCATCGAGTACGGCGCGAGTCCGCGCGCGAGTATCGCCTTCAGCCGGGCGGCACGGGCGGTGGCTCTGCTCGCCGGGCGCGACCATGTGATACCCGAGGACGTCAAGGAACTGCGTCACGTGGTACTGCGGCATCGCATCATCCTCAACTTCGAAGCGATCGCCGACAACGTGAAGCCAGAGACGATAATCGACGCGATCTTCGATTCGGTGAAGGCACCGTAACTTCGTGGAGAGTCTGCTCCGGAGGGTCAAGACTCGGCTCTCTATCCACGCCCATCGCGCCGTGCGAGGGCTGGTCGAGGGCGAATACCGATCGGTGTTCCACGGGCGCAGCATGGACTTCGACGATCTGCGCCCCTACGTCGCCGGCGACGAGGTGAAAGACATCGACTGGAAGGCGACGGCCCGCCACGGGTCGCCCCTGACGAAGCGGTATATCGCGTCGCGCAAGCACACCATTCTGCTCGTCGTGGATACCGGTCGCGATATGGCGGCGCGGGCCGCGAGCGGCGAAACCAAGCGGGACCTCGCTGTGCTGGCCGCGGGGACGATCGGCTACCTGGCGATCCGACACGGCGACCTCGTCGCGCTCGTTGCGGGGACGGATGACCGCACCGACTTCGTGGTTCCAGAGCTCACCGAGTCCCACCTCGAGCGCATCCTGCAACGCATCCACACGACAACTCGTCTCGACGGGGGAGCAAGCAGTCTGCGCGCACAACTCGAGTACGTTGCGCGCGCATTTCGGCGCCGAATGATTGTCGCGGTCATCGCCGACGATCGTGCTCTCACCGAGCCGGAGCACAGGCTGCTGCGTCGCCTCGCCGTGCAGCATGAGCTGTTGTGGGTGTCAATCGGGGACGCCGACCTCATGCGCGAGGAGTGGGCGGGTGAGCCGATGTTCGATGTCGCCGACGCGAGTGCCTTACCCCGATTCGTGCGTGAGAACGCGGCCCTGCGAGCGGCATTCAAGTCGAGCGTCACGGCGACGGCCGAACGGTCAGAGCAACTCTTCGAGAGCCTGTCCATCTCGAGCCGGCGCGTAACCTCTGCGAGTGAGGTTATCCCGGGAATTTTCCGGCTGCTGGAGGCACACAAGCATGCCCGGCGTTGACGAGTTCTTTCCCCCGGTGCAGTACCTCCCGTGGTGGGGGCTCATCGGTTTCGGCATGCTCGTGGTCGTTGTGGCGTGGTACGTCTACGTGTTCTGGTCGACGCGCAACCGGGCACCGGTTGCGGTGCCGGAATCGCAGTTCGCCGCCCGCCCCTCCCCGGAGGCCGTGCGTGCCCGATACGTCTCGCTCATCGAGGAGGCTCGCATCGCGCACGACAAGGGCGAAGCGGATGATCGACAGACACATCATCAGCTGAGCCTGTTGCTGCGCTCCTTTGTCGCCGAACGCGAGGGTGTGCGCACCCTGCCGATGACGCTCGCAGACCTGCGCGAAACACCCCTCACTCCGCTCACGAAAGCCGTCGAGCAGCTCTACCCCGGCGCGTTCAGCGCGAGTCACCGGGGAAGCGTCGACCAGGCCATCGCCGAAGCCCGCCGGGTGGTGACGACGTGGAACTGATCTTCCCCTGGGCATGGGTGCCGTGGGCCCTTGCGACGGCTGTGGTCATCGGGCTCGTGGTGTGGCGGCTGCGCCGCGACCGCAGCGGGGAGGGCGGCATCCCCGTGGCGCACAGCGAGCGGCTGACCGCGCTGCCTGCGTATCGTCGGGCGCTCGCCACCTATCGTGTGCTCGTGGCGGGTGCGGTGGCGGGCATCATCCTGTTGCTCGCAGCGGGTACCGCTTTGACACTGCGGCCGGCCACCGTGAGTCTCGTCAACCCCGAACTGCACAACCGTGACATCGTGTTGTGTCTTGACGTGTCTGGCTCGATGATCGAGTACGACGCCGCGGTGCTCGACGTGTTTCGCGATCTCACGAGCGAGTTCACGGGCGAGCGCGTGAGCCTCGTGATCTTCAACGCCTCTGCCGTGACGTACTTTCCGCTCACGAGCGACTACTCCTACATTTCGCGGCAGATCGACCGTCTCGACGAGCAATTCGACACCGAGGAGGGGCATTACGAGAGCGGCACGCTCATCGGCAACGGGTCCTCCCTCGTGGGCGACGGCCTCGCGTCGTGCGTCACGAGGTTTGATCGCACCGAGACGGATCGCTCGAGGTCGATCATTCTCGTGACCGACAACTTTGTTGCGGGCGAGCAGATCTTCACGCTCGCCCAGGCCGCCGAGCTCGCGGCCGAGCGTGGAGTTCGCGTGTACGGCATCAACCCGGGGGACGCGACTTCGAAGGACTACCTGGATGCCCTGGCTATCGAATACGAGCAGGCCATCGTGACCTCGGGTGGTGCCTACTACGCGTTGGATGATCCGGCGGTCGTTCCCTCGGTCGTGGACAGCATCGAGGTCGAGCAGGCGGCGGTCATCCCGGGCGCCCCTCAGGTCGTGCGCGTGGAGCACCCCCAGATGGCCGTCATCGTCGGTTTCGTTGGATTCACCCTGCTCGTGCTGTTCGCGTGGAGGTTGCGACGATGACCGTCTTCGACCCCGTGCTACCCGGCTGGCTGCTCGTGCTCCTGGGTGTGATGCTCGGCGGTTTGTGTGTATGGCGCATCATCGCGATGCGTCGAGACCATCGCGCCGCGTGGATGTGGGTCGCACGCCTCGGCATGCTCGCCCTTCTCCTCGTGATCGCGACGCGCCCGACGATCGTCGGTGACGGCCAGGGGCCGAGCGCGTCGGGAGGCCTCGAGGTGTACTTCGTCGTCGACACGACGAGCAGCATGGCCGCCGAGGACTGGGAAGTGGGCGACGATGGTGAACCGCTCACGCGGCTTGACGGAGTCAAGAACGACATCGACCGCATCGCCGATCTCCTCGCGGGAGCTGAGTTCTCCCTCGTGACCTTTGACGTCGTGGCGGTGCAGCGGGTGCCGCTCACGTCGGACGACTCGGCCCTGCGATCAGCGGTGTCGGTCATGCGCCAGGAGGTGACGCGGTACTCGCGTGGCAGCAGCATCGACGAGCCCATCGACCTGCTCGCGGGCCTACTGACGGCAGCCGCGGCCGACGAACCGGACCAGCGCCGGGTCGTCTTCTATTTTGGCGATGGTGAGCAGACCGCCGACATCGGGCCGCGTTCGTTTACGTCTCTTGCCGATCTGATCGATGGTGGCGCGGTGCTCGGCTACGGCACGGCCGAGGGCGGGCGGATGCTCGAATTCAACGGCATCGACGCGCCACAGTGGGGTCAGCCGACCCCTACGCCCGATCCCTTCGCCGAACCCGAGATCCCCGTATACATCCAGGACTACTCGACGGGCGCAGACGGCATCTCGGTGATCGACGAGACCGCACTGGGCATCATCGCGCAGGACCTCGGCGTCGACTACCTGTACCGCACGCCCGACACGACGGTGGATGCGGCGACCGACGGAATCGATGTGGGCGAACTCGTCACCGACGAGGGTGAACCCGACACGGCCGTCGAGTTGTATTGGATTTTCGCGATCCCACTCGGGGTGCTCGCACTGCTCGAGATCCTGGCTATGGGTGGCGCCGTCGTCGAGGCTTTTGGCGTCAGGAGGCGCACCCCGTGAGACCCGCGAATCCCCTCCGCCGTCGCCGGTGGCTCATGCTGGGCATCTCTCTGCCTGTCGTCATCGTCGTCCTCGTGTTCGCGTTCAAGTTGCTGAGCCTCGCGCCGACGGCGCAGCGGGCGATCGATGCCTACGAGTACGGCGACTACCTGCAGAGCCAGGAGCAGTCGTCATCCCTCCTCGGCTGGAACATCGTCGAGACCTGGCTGCCGTACTTCAACCGCGGCGACGCCTACGCAACCGACGGCTACCTGGGGGCGGCGATCGAGGACTTCGAGGTCGCCCTCGAGCTCGCGCCCATGGATCGCAAGTGCGACGTGCGGCTCAATCTCGCGCTCGCGTGGGAACGCTTCGGCGACTACTACGTGCAGTACGGGTTCTTCCAGGGCGCGGTGCTTCTCTACGAGGCATCCGAGGCGGTGCTGGATGATGCAGGCCCCGAGTGCGATCCGCCCGAGAACCAGGAGCAACTGGGTCAGTCGCAGGATCGCGTCGAGCAGAAGAAGTCTGATGCGGAGGACCAGCGGGATGCCCAGTCGACGCCGCAGGAGACGGACGAGGGCGGTCAGAGCGAGCAGGATCAGCGCCTCGACGAACTCCAGCAGCAGCAGGAGCGAGCGGCCCAGGAGAAGGCGGATGACGAATCCGAGCAGCGTTCCGGCGAGAACGGCGGCTCGTTCACCGACAGACCCTGGTGATCGGTGCGCTTACTCTTCGAGACCTAAGTCGTCGGCAAACTCAGTACGGATGCGCTCACGAATGGCGACCATCTCCGGGTATCCCCAAAAGAAGCCGAGCTTCTGCGCTACGACCGACTCGCTCGAATCGGGCTCCGGCTCGAGCACGAAGGTCATGAACGTCTCGGCGATGTCTTCCACGACGTTCGTGGCCGCGTAGTCGCTCACGAAGTCATCCTCGTGTTCGAGATAGAAGTCGTAGGCGATATCGCCGTCGACGTTGTCGGGAGCAGGTGCGGCGTCTCCGTACATCGCCCAGAACTCTTCGTTGAAGGCCTGGAGCATCGACTCCTCGTGCACGCAACCCTCACTGAGCTCGAGCGTCGAGCAGTCGGTCGCGGGTGAGACCTCCTCGAGGCCGAGCGTGAGGATGTGCGCGTACTCGTGGATGAGGGTCGCGATGAGTTGATTCTCGTCCTCGCTCGTCGCGAGGTTCGCAGCAAGCACCCAATAGTTGGGGTCGTCGTCCTGGTACACGTAGGCGAGAGTGTCGCTGTCGGGGGCGTCTCCGGTGCGGAACTGCACCATCACCTCGCCGGCGAAGTCGATCGTGGTTACGCGCGTGAAGGTCTCCCAGACGTTCGCGGCGAGCCCATTCGTCGCCGGATCCAGCGTTCCTTCGTCGGTCACGTCGTAAATGTTGACCGTTCCGAAATCGTCATCCTCCTCGGTTGTGGGCCGGGACGACATCGTCTGCTCGTCCGTTCCGAAAGCGAATTCGAGGGCGGCACAACCACCCAAACCGAGGACTGCGACGAGCGCGACAGCGATCGCCCCGAGGGTGCGGGATGTGGGCATTCGACCAGAGTAGTAAACTGACCGTTTCCCAGACAGTTGAATAGCGGAGGCCCTCAGTGGACATCGACCTGAGCGTGTTGCGCCTCATGGAGCGCGAGCGCGAGATCCCGTTCGAGGAACTCGTTCAGATCATCGAACAGGCGATCCTCACCGCCTACCTGAAGCACACTGGCGACGACCACGGCTCTGCCCGCGTCGAGCTAGACCGCAAGACCGGCAAGGTGACGATCTTCGTACCCGAACTCGACGACGAGGGCGCCGTCATCGGGGAGGCGGAAGAAGCCCCCGACGACTTCGGACGCATTGCGGCCTTTGCGGCAAAGCAGGTCATCAACCAGCGGTTGCGGGATATCGGTGACGACAAAGTTCTCGGCGAGTTCAAGGGGCGCGAGGGCGATATCGTCGCCGGCGTGATCCAGCAGGGGCCGAACCCGCGCATGATCCACGTCGATCTCGGCACGATCGAGGCGATCTTGCCCCCAGAGGAACAGGTTCCGGGGGAGGAGTACACGCACGGTTCGCGCATCCGCGTGTACGTCACGGCCGTGAGCAAGGGACTCAAGGGCCCTCAGATCACGGTGAGCCGCACCCATCCGTCGCTCGTTCGCAAGCTCTTCGCACTCGAGGTGCCCGAGATCGCGAGCGGGGTCGTTGAGATCACTTCTGTCGCTCGCGAGGCCGGCCACCGCACGAAGATGGCGGTGCGCGCTAACGAGCCCGGAGTCAACGCGAAAGGCGCGTGCATCGGCGAACTCGGCCAACGCGTGCGCGCGGTAACGGCGGAGCTCAACAACGAGAAGATCGACATCGTCGACTACTCGGAGAACCTCGCGACGTTCGTCGCTAACGCGCTTTCGCCCGCCAAAGTGTCGAGTTCTTACGTTATCGATGAGGCGACGAAGGCCGTTCGTGCGCTGGTTCCCGACTACCAACTCTCGCTTGCGATCGGCAAAGAGGGCCAGAATGCCCGCCTCGCGGCGAAGCTCACGGGGGCTCGCATCGACATCCAGCCTGACAGCATCCTGGAGGGCTAGCGTCGGGGGTAGTATGGAACCTGTAAGAACGTGCCTCGGCTGCCGTTCGCGTGACTCCCGCTCCGCACTGCTGCGGGTCGTCGCCCGCGACGGCGACGTGCTCCCGGATCCGTCGGGGAGCCTGCCAGGTCGGGGCGGCTGGGTTCATCCCCGCCGCGAGTGCGTCGACAAAGCCATCACACGCAAGGCCTTCGGGCGGGCGTTGAGGGTGTCGCCGCTCGACACACGCCTTCTTGCAACTGTCGGTCTCCATCCGGGAGACCCGAACGAACAGGCTGATTGACCTATGGACAACTAATGAGCGGCTCGAAATGAGACCCGTCCGTAACTAACGCCTGCCCCTGATCTGGGCGGGCCCAGACAGGAGAATTGTGGCTAACCCACGAGTGCACGAAGTCGCCGCCGATCTAGGCGTCGAGAGCAAGGTCGTGCTCGAGAAACTCAAGGCGATGGGCGAGTTCGTCAAGGGACCGTCCTCGTCGATCGCGCCGCCAGTGGCGCGCCGCGTCAAGGAGGCGCTCGTCGCCGAGGGCGTCAAGCCCGCCGCGGCTCCAGCGCCGAAGGCCGCGCCGAAGGCGGCTCCGAAACCCACCAATCCGACTCCGGCACCGGCACCGGCACCTGTAGCCGAATCGGTGGATGCCCCAGCCCCGGCACCTCTTACCGTCGCCGAGCGCCAGGCGCGCGCTGAGGCTGCTGCGGCGGCCCCTGCAGCGTCGAGTGAGGACGCCCCGGCGGCGGGCATCCCGCGCCCGGCTACCCCACGCCCCGGCAACAATCCCTTTACAGGGTCAACGAGTGCACCGCGTCCCGGTATCCCGCGCCCGGGTAACAACCCCTTCGCGTCCAACCAGGGCATGGGTCGTCCGACTCCTGGTTCGATTCCGCGCCCCGGTGCCCCGCGCCCCGGCGGACCCGGCCAAGGCCCGCGTCCAGGCGGCTTCGGACAGCGCCCCGGTCAGCCCAACTTCCAGCAGCGTCCCGGCGGCCCGCGTCCCGCGGGTGCGGGTGGCGGCTTCCGTCCGGGCGGTGCGCCCGGTGGCGGTGGAAACAACTTCGGTCCGAACCGTCCACCGGCTGGCGGCGGTGGACGTGGTCGCGGCCCCGGCGGCGGTACCGCTGGCGCATTCGGTCGGGGCGGTGGCAAGAGCAAGGCGCGCAAGTCGAAGCGTACGAAGCGCGCCGAGTTCGAGCTGAGGGAGGCTCCCTCCCTTGGCGGCGTCGCGGTTCCCCGTGGTGACGGCAAGACGGTCATCCGTTTGCGCCGCGGTGCGTCGATTGCCGACCTCGCGGACAAGCTGGAGACGATCACGGGCTTCACCGTTCAGCCCGGAAGCCTCGTGACTGCCCTCTTCCACCTCGGACAGATGGCGACGGCCACCGAGTCGCTCGACGAGGGCACCTTCCAGGTGCTCGCTGAGGAACTCGGCTACAAGATCGAGATGGTCTCGCCCGAAGACGAGGATCGCGAGCTCCTCGCGGGCTTCGACCTCGACCTTGACCAAGAACTCGAAGACGAGAACGACGAAGACCTCGAGATTCGTCCGCCCGTTGTCACCGTCATGGGTCACGTCGATCACGGTAAGACCAAGCTGCTCGACGCCATCCGCAAGGCGAACGTCGTCGCGGGCGAAGCCGGCGGCATCACCCAGCACATCGGTGCCTACCAGGTGTGGACCGAGCACGAGGGCATCGAGCGTGCCATCACCTTCATCGACACCCCGGGTCACGAGGCGTTCACCGCCATGCGTGCCCGTGGTGCGCAGGTGACCGACCTCGCGATCCTCGTGGTTGCCGCCGACGACGGCATCATGCCCCAGACCGTCGAGGCACTCAACCACGCTCAGGCGGCCAACGTGCCGATCGTCGTCGCGGTCAACAAGATCGACAAGGAGGGGGCCAACCCCGCCAAGGTGCGCCAGCAGCTCACCGAGTTCGGTCTCGTCTCTGAGGAGTACGGCGGTGACACGATGTTCATCGACGTGTCGGCGCTGAACAACCTCGGTATCGACAACCTGCTCGACGCTGTGCTCCTCACGGCCGACGCGGGTCTCGACCTGCGATCGAACCCCAACAAGGATGCTCGCGGTGTCGCGATCGAGGCGAAGCTCGACAAGGGACGTGGTGCGGTCGCGACCGTGCTCATCCAGTCGGGAACGCTCCGCGTCGGAGACGCGATCGTTGCGGGAACGGCCTATGGCCGTGTGCGCGCGATGATGGACGAGAACGGCGAGTCGGTCGAGGAGGCCTTCCCGTCGCGACCCGTGCAGGTGCAGGGTCTGTCGACCGTGCCCCGCGCCGGTGACACATTCATCGTTACTGAAGAAGACCGCACCGCCCGCCAGATCGCCGAGAAGCGCGAGGCCGTGGAGCGCAACGCGCTGCTCGCCAAGGCCCGCAAGCGCATCAGCCTCGAGGACTTCACGAAGGCGCTCGAAGACGGCAAGGTCGAATCGCTCAACCTCATCATCAAGGGTGACGTGTCCGGTGCCGTCGAGGCGCTCGAGGATGCCCTGCTCAAGATCGAGGTCGACGACTCGGTGCAGCTGCGCATCATCCACCGTGGCGTCGGTGCCGTCACGGAGAGCGACGTCAACCTCGCGACGATCGACAACGCGATCATCATCGGGTTCAACGTGCGACCGGACACCAAGGCACGCGAGCGCGCCGCACGCGAGGGCGTCGACGTGCGCTTCTACTCGGTCATCTACTCGGCACTCGAGGAGATCGAGAACTCGCTCAAGGGCATGCTCAAGCCCGAGTTCGAGGAGGTGCAGTCGGGTGTCGCGGAGATCCGCGAGATCTTCCGTTCCTCGAAGGTCGGCAACATCGCTGGTGTCATCGTGCGGTCGGGAACGATCACGCGCAACGCGAAGGCGCGCGTCATCCGCGATGGCGTCGTCGTCGGCGACAACCTCACGATCGAGTCGCTGCGTCGCTTCAAGGACGACGTCACCGAGGTGCGTACGGACTTTGAGGCCGGTATCGGTCTGGGCAAGTTCAACGACATCCAGGTCGGCGACGAGATCGAGACGATTGAAATGAAGGAGAAGCCGCGGGCCTAGCCCGCAGGCGAGGAGTGGGTCATGGTTGACGGAGCTCGGGCCGCGAAGATGGCTGACCGCATCAAGGTCATCGTCGCGAAGACGCTGGAACGCGGAATCAAGGATCCGCGGCTCGGCTTCGTCACCATCACCGATGTACGCGTGACGGGAGATCTGCAGCACGCGACGATCTTCTACACGGTCTACGGAACAGATGAGGAACGCATAGACACGGCCGCCGCCCTCAAGTCGGCGACGGGCATGCTTCGCAGCGAGGTCGGCAAGAACATCACGGCGCGGCTCACCCCGTCGCTCGAGTTCATCGCAGACGCCATTCCCGAGAATGCTGCGCTCATTGAGAATCTCCTCTCGGAGGCGGCCGCACGCGATGCCGAGGTCGAGTCGCTCAAGAAGAACGCGACCTACGCGGGCGATGAAGACCCGTACGTCAAGCCGCGGGTGATCGACTCAGCCGAAGACGAGGATTAGCGCGAACATCCAGATCGGGCTGATCAGGATGCTCACCACGAGCACCGTGATCGCGGCACCCTTGCGCGGCGCCCAGACCAGCCACCAGATAGCGGCGGCCGTCGTGATGACGCTGAACCCCAGCGAGACGGTGTTGAGATGGAGTACCCGGTCGCCCGACTCCCAGGTGAGCGCCTGGAGCGCAAACCCGCCGATCACGACCATCGCGAGCAGGCCGACGAGCGCGACCGCCCGGGGGATCGCCACGCTGCGCCGATCTGGGCGCGGTACATCGGGTGCGGTCATGCGCCGAGCATAGTGACTACTTGAGCAGGCGCGACAGCACCCGATCTGCGAGTGGTTTGCCGCCCGTCTGGCACGTCGGGCAGTACTGCAGCGAAGAGTCTGCGAACTTCACCTCGCGAATCGTGTCGCCGCACTCGGGGCAAGCCTCCCCGGCCTTGCCGTGCACGCGCAAGTGGGACTTCTTCTCTGACTTGAGTTCGGAGGCGGCCACTCCGTCGGCTCGCTCGACCGCCGAGAGCAGGGTGTGCTGGATCGCCGCGTAGAGGTCAGCGACCTCCTCGGGGCTCATCGACGCGGGTTTGTACGGCGACATCTTGGCGACGTGCAGAATCTCGTCAGAGTATGCGTTGCCGATCCCCGCGATGACCGACTGGTTACGCAGCACGCCCTTGATCTGCGATCGACCTGCGGCGGTGAGGATGCCCGCGAGTGCCGCGACCGTGAATTCCGGTTCGAGTGGGTCGGGGCCGAGGCGCTCGACGCCCGGTACCTCGCGCGGGTCGCGCACGACGTAGATCGCGAGGGACTTCTTGGTCCCGTACTCCGTGAGATCGAATCCGGATCCATCGTCGAGCACGAGACGGGCCGCGAGGGGACCGCGACCGGGTGCGGAGGAGGGCTTCGGGGCATCCTCTCGCCACCGCACCCAGCCCGCGCGGGCCAGATGGAAAACGAGATGCAGCTCGCCGAACTGCAGGTCGAGGAACTTGCCGTGCCGGCTCGCACCCACGAAGGGCAACCCGTTCAGTGCGGATACTGGTGGGTCGAAGGTCTTGAGCGCCGCGAACGACACCACGTCGATGCGGTCGAGGGTGTGACCAGCGAGTCGACCGCCGAGATCGGCGACGAGCGCGTGTACTTCGGGGAGTTCCGGCACCCCTCCAGTGTGCCTTCTGCCGCCGATGGCGCGCTAGGCGGGGAGTTCGTAGGCGTCGCCCGCCGCAACGACGAGCCCGTCGGCGATCAGGCCAGCGAGTGCGCGATCGCGCTGAGGTGCATCCGCCCACACCGCCTCGATCTCCCGGGCCGTAACGGGGATGTCGCCCGCACGTAATTCGCGCATGATCAGGCCGCGCACCTGGCGGTCGCTTCCCTCAAAGCGTTTCTGCACGGGTGCGCGCGGACCCTCATACTCGGGATAACCGGCGAGTCGCCACGCGCATCCGGCGGCGAGTGGGCAGGAATCACAGCGGGGGGAGCGGGCCGTGCAGACGAGGGCGCCGAGCTCCATCATCCCGGCGTTGAACAGCCTCGCCTCGGCGAGGTCCGTCGGCAGCAGAGATTCCATCGCGGTGAGGTCGCGTCGCGTCGACGGGGGTCCGGCGACGGCGTGGCCATCGACCGCGCGGGCGATGACGCGGCGCACGTTCGTGTCCACGACGGGGTGGCGCAAACCGAACGCGAACGCGGCGACGGCTCTGGCGGTGTAGTCGCCGATTCCGGGGAGGGCGAGCAGGGCATCCACGTCTGATGGCACTTCGCCGCCGTGCCGCTCGACTATGACGGTTGCCGCGGCGTGCAAGTTGAGGGCACGGCGCGGGTAGCCGAGGCGCTCCCAGGCGCGAACGGCTTCGCCCGCGGGTGAGGCGGCGAGGTCGGCGGGCGTTGGCCATCGCTCGAGCCACTGGGTGATTCGCGGAATGACGCGAACGACGGGCGTCTGCTGCAGCATGATCTCGCTCACGAGGATGCCCCACGGCCCGTAACCCTCGCGGCGCCACGGGAGGTCGCGTCGGTTCGCCTCAAACCAGCGATTCACGACCGAAGCGCTGATCATCGGGCTGACCTGTTCACGCTTCAAACCTAGACTGGGGCCATGGCAACCTGGACACCGCAGAAACGCGACGTTCTTGACGCGATCTGTGACGACTTCCTGCACAACTACGGCAAGGGACGCACGCTGCTCGCGATCGACGGCGCGCCGGGTTCGGGCTCACGCGAGTTCGCGGATGCCCTGGCCGAACGACTCGGCAAGGGCAGTCATGCCGTGTTCCGGGCATCCATCGACGAGTTTCAGCGCCCGCGCGCCGAGCGCCAGGTGCGTGGGGTCGACTCGGCCGAGGGGTACTACCTTGACGCCTTCGACTACGAACTGTTCCGCCGCGTTCTCGTGGAGCCGTTCCGGCTCGGCGGCAGCGCGGGGTTTGTGACGGCGGCATTCGATGCCGCGCGCGACGTGCAGATCGAGATGGATTGGAAGACAGGCCCGCAGGACGGCACGCTCGTCGTCGACGGCCCGTTCCTCAACCGTCCCGAGCTCCGCGGCATCTGGAACTACTCGATCTGGCTCGACGTGACACCCGAGGAGTCTGCGGCTCGCCTCTTCGACCAGCACGGTGCTACCGGGCGCAGTTCGCGGTACGCCGGCGCGCAGGCTCTGTATGACGCAGAGGCTCACCCTCGGGACCGTGCCACCGCGATCGTGGACAACACCGATGCCGACAGCCCGCGGCGGTTGTTTGCCGACGCCTGCTAGGCGTCCGCGAACAACGACGGCGCCCACTCCGACTACAGCGCCCGAAACCGTTCGACAACCGCGCCCGGCGTTGCGAAATCTCCTGTTTTCTCCACCTCGTGCACCATCTCGACTATGAGGGCGTTGACCGGTGCCGTTCGCCCGATCGCGGACGCGGCACGCACGACGGAGCCGTTGAGGTAGTCGATTTCGGTCGCCTGACCGCGGCGAACGCTCTGCAGAGTCGAGCCCGGGTTGGGAGTGCGTCCCATTCTTCGCGCCATGAGGGCAGGCAGTGCTTGCCCAATCCACAAGGGCAGCGCGGCGAAGAGCCGCAGCCCCCGGTTGCCCAGGCCCTGTAGCGGTTCGAAATGAATGTGCGTTCGGATGGCGGTGCGCACGGTCTCTCGCATGCTCGCCGTCATGACGCGACGGAGTCCACGGTCGCGCACGACCTCCTGCACGCTTCGGCCGGTGACGGCGGGGAGGCCGTTGACCTGATTGATGACCAACTTCGTCCACTGTGCGCCCACGAAGTTCGGCACGATCGACACCGGCATGACGGAGCCGAGGATGCGGGCAACGTACCGCGCGGGCAGGTCGTCCTTGTCGGCCGCCACCCCGAGGTAGGTGGGCCCGGTGGCCGTGACGGTGACCTCGCCGGGGGAGAGGTACGACGATGCGAACGTCGCAAGGGCACCCACGATGTCGGACCGGGGGGCCGCTTCGGAGGCGGTGGCGATTCCGTCGAGGCCGTTCTGAACGACGAGGATGGGGATTCCGCGAAGAAAGGTGGCGTTGTCGCCCAGCGCCTCGGCGGCGTGCTGCGCTTTTGTCGCCACGATGACGAGTTCGGGCCCGCGGGTGAGCAGTTCGTTGGCGTGGACGCGCGCGACGTACTCGCCCCACCCGCCGCGCAGGTGGATTCCGTTCTCCCGGATCGCCCCCAGGTGGTCGCCGCGCGCCGTGACCTCGACGTCGTGTCCGGCTCGCGCGAGAAGAGCGGCGATCGCGCCTCCCACGGCTCCCGCACCGATGACGCCTACTCGCATGCTTGGAATCCTAGGCTGCTACCGTTGTGGATCATGACAAGCGGCGTGCTCCTCGTCGATAAGCCGCACTCCATCACGAGTCACGGTGTGGTGGCGAGAGCTCGCCGACTGCTCGGCACGCGCAAGGTGGGACACGCGGGAACGCTCGACCCCATGGCAACGGGCCTGCTCATCCTCGGCGTCGGTACCGCCACCCGACTTCTCACGTGGATCGTCGGACTCGACAAGCAATACCTCGCGACGATTCGGCTCGGCGAGGCGACCACGACCGATGACGCCGAGGGCGAGACCATCTCGATCGCGGATGATGCGGCACGCGCATCCGTAACCGACGAGCGTATTGCCGCGGGAGTCGCCGCGCTCACCGGGGAGATCTCGCAGCGCCCCAGCTCGGTGAGCGCCATCAAAGTCGATGGCAAGCGCGCCTACACCCGCGTGCGCGAGGGCGAGGACGTTGTGCTCGCCGAGCGTCCCGTGACGGTCACCGCCTTCGACATACTGGGCGTGCGACGCGGCGCTGAGGGGATCGACATCGATGTGCGTGTCGATTGCTCGTCGGGCACGTACATCCGCGCGCTCGCGCGCGACCTCGGGGAGTTCCTCGGCGTCGGAGGTCACCTGACGGCACTGCGCCGAACCCGGATTGGTCCGTTCGGCATCGGTGAGGCAGTCGAACTCGACGAGGTAACGCAGGAGCGGCTCGCCGCACCGGCGGAGGTGGCGGGGCGCCTCTTCCGCACCATCCATCTCGACGCACAGGCGGCGATCGATCTCGCGCACGGCAAGCGCATCGCCAGTGATGCGACGGGCGGTCCACTCGCCGCGGTCGCCCCCGACGGCCACCTCGTGGGACTCGTCGAGGTGGTGGATGCCCGTGCCCGGGTTCTCGTCAACTTTCCTCAGGAGGCTCCATGATTCTCGTTGTGACTATCGCGCACATCGCGATTGCCGTCGTCGCCGGGCTCGCGTGCCTGGTGCTCGGCTTCGCTGGTCGCAAGCCCAACGACTTCGTGCTCGCGTGCGCGGGCGTCGTTGAGCTGCTGCTTATCGTTCAGGTCGTCGTGTCCCTCGTCGCCCCCGCGGTCGGAAATCAGCCCACCGGAAGCCTTCTCGAGTTCTGGATCTACCTGGTGACGGCCGCCCTCATCCCGGTGGCGGCGGCGTTCTGGGCACTCGTCGATCGCAATCGCTGGAGCACGGCGATTATCGGCGTCGCGTGCCTTGCTGTGGCCGTCATGCTGTACCGCATGGCGCAGATCTGGTTCGTCCAAGTCGCCTAGAGAGCCCGGCTAGGCTTTGGGTTGATGTCTCACGAAGCCTCCACCCGGGCAGTTGGCGTCGGCCGGGTTCTCATTGCGGTGTACGCGATCCTTGCGATCGCGGCTACCGCTCGGTCGCTCTTTCAACTGGCGACGAAGTTCGACGTCGCCCCCGTCGCGTATGCATTGTCCGGCGTCGCGGGACTCGTATACATCCTTGCGACCGTCGCGCTCCTCAAACGTGGCGAGACCTGGTATCGCATTGCCTGGGGAACACTGATCTTCGAACTCACGGGGGTCATCGTCGTGGGCGTGTTGAGTGTCATCGACCCTGTCCTGTTTCCCGCAGACACGGTGTGGTCGTTCTTCGGACGTGGATATGTGTTCATCCCGCTCGTGCTCCCCATCCTGGGCATGCTGTGGCTGGCCCGCACGCGTCGCCTCGAATCGAAGGGTGCGCAGTGAGGGTCTTCACCTCAGCCACTGAGGTTCCGGCGGACTTCGGCGCCACCGCAGTGACTATCGGCAAATTCGACGGTATGCATACCGGCCACCGCGCGGTCATCACGCGGCTTCGTTCGCTCGCCGCCGAGCGAGGGTTGCGGTCGGTCGTCGTCACCTTCGACCGAAATCCGCTCAGTCTCCTGCGCCCCGAGGTCTGTCCCGATCCGCTCGTGAGCAACGCGCAGAAGCTCGACCTCCTGGAGGGACAGGGCGTCGACGCGGTTCTCATGGTCGAGTTCGATGAAAGCTTTCGCGACCTCGCCCCGGAGCAGTTCGTCTCGGATGTGCTCGACACGGCTCTCGGCGCACGCGTCGTGCTCGTGGGTGCGGATTTCCGGTTCGGTGCGCGGGGTGCGGGCACCGTCGAGCTTCTGCGAGAGCTCGGGCTCACATTCGGCTTCGAGGTCGTCGTGATCGACGATGTAGCCCAGCACGGGCAGCGTCGTGTCTCGTCGACATGGGTACGCGAACTGCTCGACGAGGGGCGGGTGGATGAGGCGGCAGAACTCCTCGGAACCCTCCCCACGATCCGTTCCGTCGTCGTCCACGGCGAACAGCGCGGGCGCACGCTCGGCTACCCGACAGCGAACCTGTCCCCACAGATCGAGGGCTACGTGCCCGCGGACGGCGTCTACGCGGCGTGGCTCGTCGTCGGCGGCATCCGCTATCCCTCGGCCGTCTCGATCGGCAACAACCCGACGTTCGAGGGGGTGCCCGACAAACAGGTGGAAGCCCACGCCATCGACGCCCGACTGGACATTTACGGCGAGACCGTCGAGGTGCAGTTCGTCAAGTACATCAGGGGGATGCGCAAGTTTTCGGGTGCCGACGCCCTCGCCGAGCAGATGGGTGTGGATGAGGCGGCGATTCGCCAGGTTCTCGGGGTCCCCCCGAAGCGCCAGTGACCGGCCACGTGCCGATGGGCGTCGAGAGAAGACCGCTGTGGGCAGGGAGGACGCTCGCGCTCTTGGGCATCCTGCTTGTCGCCCTGAACATTCGCACGGCCGTTGCTGCGCTCTCACCGATCATCCCGCGCATTGCCGAGGACATCCCGATCAACGGCGTCGGCATCGGATTCCTCGGCATGCTGCCCCCCATAGCGTTCGCGGCCTCAGGCATCGCTGCGCCCGTCGTCGCACGTCGCTTCGGGCTCGAGAACGCGCTCATCCTCGCGTGCGTGGCGATGGTCGCCGGTCCGCTCTTGCGCGCTCTCGCGCTGGACTATCTCACGCTGGTGGTGGGGAGCATCGTCGTTCTCGCGGGCATGGGCTTCGGTAACATCCTGCTTCCCCCGATCGTCAAGAAGTACTTTCCGGACCGCATCGGACTCGTCACCACCGCATACGCGACCCTGCTCTCGGTCAGCGCAACGATCGCCCCCATCATCGCGGAGCCGGTCGCAGCCGCGGCGGGCTGGCGCACATCGGTCGCGCTGTGGGCCGTGCTCGCGTTCACCGCTCTCGTGCCCTGGGTCGGCCTGCGCATCGAGCGCGCACTGCACCATCGTCGCGATCCGGATGACACGCCCGTTCCCGAGGCGCAGCCGGAGCTGCTCGGCCGGATGTGGCACTCGCGCACCGCGTGGGCGATCACTCTCACCTTTATCGTCTCGTCGCTCAGCGCGTATGCGTGTTTCGCATGGCTGCCGTCCATCCTTGTCGACATCGCGGGTACCTCAGCGCTCGAGGCGGGGGCGCTCGTCGGGCTGTTCGCGCTCATGGGGTTGCCCGCGGCGCTCGTCGTGCCGATCCTCGCTGCGCGCATGCGCAACGTCGGTGTGCTCATCCATGTCGGTGTCGCACTGTTCGTTCTCGGCTACGGGGGTCTGCTCATCGCGCCGACGACCGCGACCTGGCTGTGGGTGGCATTGATCGGCTCGGGGCCTCTCATTTTTCCCCTGTGCCTCGCCCTCATCAATCTGCGCACTCGAACGCCGCGCGCATCGGTCGCACTGAGCGGCTTTGTGCAGAGCATTGGATACGCGGGCGGTTCGCTCGGGCCGCTCGTGGTGGGCGTCATCCATACCGCCACCGACAGCTGGACGCCGCCGCTGCTCTTTCTGCTGGCCACGAGCCTGGCGGGATCGGTGGCGGGCATCATCCTTGCCAAGCCACGCTTCGTGGAGGACGAGATCGCGGCGCGCGGCACCTGACCCCTGGGCGGCGCTGGGCTCAGGTCAGGCTATGCGGTCGGCGCGATGGATGAGCGCGGCGGCGCCCACGAGGGGGCCGTCACCCGAAAGCCCCGAGGGCACGACGCGCACCTTGGCGACGAAGGCAAAGGCAGAACGCTCGGCGATCGCGGCTCGAACGTAGTCGAAGAGATCGCTGCTGACGTGCGAGAACCCGCCACCGATGGCGACGACCTCGAGGTCGACGAGCGCCGTCGCCGAGGCGATCGCCTGTCCGATGGCGCGACCTGCCCGCTTCACCGCCGCGATCGCGATGGGGTCGCCCGCTGCGTAGCTCTTCGCGAGGTCCTCACCCGAGGCCCCCGACCAGCCCTGCGCCTGGGCCCAGCGAGTGGTGTTGGGCCCGCTCGCGACCGCCTCGACACACCCGGTGCCTCCGCACAGGCAGGCATCGTCGAATCCGCCGACCTCGATGTGTCCGATGTGTCCGGCGTTGCCCGTGGGACCCGCGATTGCGCGACCGTCAAGGATGAGGCCACCCCCGATTCCCGTCGATACGACCATGCCCAGGAGGTTGCGCGCTCCCTGAGCGGCACCCACCCATTCCTCAGCGAGGGCGATGCACTCGCCATCCATGCGCAGGACGACGGGGAGGCCGGGGAAGGATGCCGCGACGCGATCCCGCAGTGGGTAGTCCCGCCACGCCGGCAGGTTAAGCGGGGAGACGAGTCCCTCGGCCACCGTGATCGGACCGGCCGTGCCGATGCCGACGCCCGAGATCGTGAGGCCGGCTGGGAGTGCCGCGACGGCGTCGGCGACGACCCGGTCAGCGCTCGCGGCAAGGTCATCGCTCGACGCATGAGCACCGGTGGGCTGTCGGAATCGCGTGCCAGGTACGATCGCGCCGGTCGAGTCGACGACGGCGGCTTCGATCTTGGTGCCGCCGAGATCGATCGCAAGCACGTGGCTGAGGTTGGTCACGGCAGCGTCACACTCGTCATGGAACCCAGCTTATTGAGGCGCACCGGAGGCCGCGCGCGCTCTGACCCACCCGAGCAGCGCCAGAGCCCTATCCTGCGGGCGGCATAGTCTGTGCGCATGGACAGCGAGCCCGTGCGCCTGGTGCAGGAGTACGAATTCGCCCCCATCATCGTGTGGGATGCCTTGCTCGACGCAGACCTCGTCTCCGGGTGGCTCGCGGAGGCGACGATCACGCCCGAGATCGGGGGAGAGTACAACCTGGTGTGGCAGCATCCACAGCTCGCCGAGACCACCTACGGTCGCATCACCGTGCTGCAACCCCTCCGCCGACTCCACGTCGACACCAATGACTCCGGGCGGCTCGAGTTCGTGCTCGACGAACTCGAGGGCGGGTTCCGCGGTACCGGTACGCGTCTCGCCCTCACGATCGACGGCGACATCGACGACCTCGACCCCACCCAGCTGCGGGTCGACTGGATGATGCGACTCGCGCAACTCGACGAACTCCTGCGCGGTCGGCCTGTGGACTGGAATCACCCCAGGGCCTAACATCGTCGCCATGAGCACCTTCGCTCTTCTCCTGGTCGCCGCGGCCGCTGCGGACGGACCCAACCTGTGGGGCGCTCTCGGATGCGCCGTCGCGTATGCCGGAGCGGTGCTCGCGGGTGTTGACGGAATCGGGGACTACGTGCTCCAGCGCGGTCAGCACACCGATCCGCGGGAGCGTCGCGCTTTGAGCCTCAAGATGGGTTCGAAGGTCGCGGCCGCAGGCATCACCGTGATCACCGCGGCCATCATCCTCGTGCTCGACTCCAACTGGTTCGCGTTCGGCATGCTGACGGTGGCGTTCGTCGCGATACTCGCGTGGGTGTTCGTCGTGTATCGCGGCAGGGATGCCGGAGCCGGTGCTCGCTGACCGCCGACTCGTTCGCGCGCTGATGTCACCACAATCTGCTCATGTGAGCATCAGATTGGTATGACGACTTATGTCTCGATATGGTCACAGCAATCGAAATCCGATCGGATTCCGATACCCGCAATACGAGGTGGTCGAAGATGATCGCGGTCGTCGGAGGATACGGCGTCGGCATGACGATGCGTGTCGACCGGGCGCCTGCTCCTGGCGAGACCGTGACGGGTGGAGTGCTCAGCGTCGGACCCGGGGGTAAGGGATCGAACCAGGCCATCGGGATCGCCCGACTCGGACGCGAATCGGCACTCTTCACCGGCATCGGCGATGATGCGGCGGGACGCGACGGCGAAGACCTATGGGCGTCGGAGCGCGTCGTCTCGGCGGCTGTCATGACAGCCGCGGCGACCATGACGGGGTTCATCATCGTCGAAGAGACGTCCGGTGAGAACAGCATCTCGATCGCCCCTGGCGCACTAGCGGCACTCACGGTGGCGGACATCGAGGGGTTCCGTGACACGATCCGCGAGGCCGATCTGCTTGTCGTGTCCCTTGAGATTCCGTGGGCTGTTGCCCGTCGTGCACTCCAGCTGGCGCGCGAGGGGGGAACCCGCACCCTGCTGAACCCTGCGCCCGCCATCCCACTCCACTCCGACGACTGGGCACTCATCGACGTGATCACCCCCAACTCCACAGAGGCGGCAATCCTCACGGGCGACGGCTACGGCGACGGCTCGCCGATGGCGCTCGCGTTACGCATCGCCGAGCACGGCTGCGATGTCGTGCTGACGCTCGGATCGGAGGGCGCCATCGTGGTGACGGGAGGCGAAGTGACGCGCATCCACCCGCTCCCCGTTTCGCGCGTCGTCGATACGACGGGCGCCGGCGATGCCTTCACGGCCGCGCTCGCGGTCGCGCTCGTCGAGAATCAGCCGCTCGCCGGCGCCGCACGGTTCGCGGCTGCGGCGGGCGCACACGCGGTCACGATCCCCGAGGTCGTTCCCAGTCTTCCGCGACGTTCAGACATCATCGCATTGCTCGACACAGCACAGCTCGGCACCAAGGAGCCCGCATGACCCCCACCGACCCCTCGTCGATCGCCCAGTACATTCAGCACACCCTCATCGAGGCCGACGCGACCGCCGAGCGCATGCGTCAGCACGCGCAGGAGTGCGTGACGTGGGGCTTCAACGCCGCGATGGTGCCGGGGTCATGGGTTCCGCTCGTCGCGAGCGAACTCGCGGGCACGGGAATCGTTGTCGCGTCTGCTCTCGACTTCCCCGTTGTCGGCACGATGACGAGTGCGGGCAAGGCCTTCGAGGCGGAGTCGCTCGTCAGGCAGGGTGCGGGACAGATTGACATCGGTGTGCAGATTGGCTGGCTCAAGTCCGGCATGTGGGATGCGTTCCGCGACGACATCGCCGGCGTCGTGCAGGCGTCGGGCGTCCCCATCAAGGTCATGCTCGAACTCCCGCTCCTCACTCCCGACGAGCGCAACGCCGCCGTCGAACTCTCCCTCGAGGCGGGCGCCGCCTACCTCAAGAACGCGTCGAGTGGCGCGATCGAGACCGCGAACCCCGAGAGCATCGGGTGGCTCGTCGAGAAAGCCGCCGGTCGCGCGCTCGTCAAAGCATCCGGTTCGATCAAGTCACTCGATCAGGTGATCTCGCTCATCGACGCTGGCGCGGTGCTCGTGGGTTCGAGTGCGGGAATCGCGATCGTGACGAGCAGCACGACCGCCGAAACCACGAGCTACTAGGGCCACCATGACGACGCGACTCATCATCGACTGTGACACGGGCACCGACGACGCCGTGGCGATCATGGCGGCCATCGGTCATCCCGATCTCGAACTTGTCGCCGTCACGACGGTCACGGGCAACGTGCCGCTTGAGAACACGACCGAGAACTCGTTGCGCGTTGTCGATCACCTTGGGGCGTCCGTACCGGTGTACGCCGGCGCGCCGCGCCCACTCATGCGTGACGACTTCCCCACCCCGCGCAGTGTGCTTAATGCTCGAAATCCCGGGTTTCAGAAACTCTTCCTCGACTTGCCGCCATCGGTCTCTCCCGTGCAAGCCACGAATGCCGTGCAGTTTCTTATCGATACTTATGCGGATGATGCGAATCTCGACGTCGTGTTGGTCGCCGTCGGCCCTCTCACGAACGTCGCGCTCGCCCTCGGCGCGTATCCCGAGCTCGCGTCGCGCATCCCGAAGCTCGTCATCATGGGCGGGGCGGTCGGCTGGGGCAACGTCACGGCGGCGGCCGAGTTCAACTTCTGGGCGGACCCGGAGTCGGCGGAGGTCGTGCTGAGCTCGGGCATCCGCAATGTCGTCATCTTCCCTCTGGACGCGACTCACGATGCGCCGGTGAGCATCGCGGACTGCGAACGCTTCGAGGCGATCGGAACCCCCGCGGCACTCACAACGAGCGATCTCGTGCGCCACCGAATCGGTCACTACCCGGATGCGGCGTATGTCGAGAAGATCTCGGCCCCCGTGCACGACGCGCTGTGTGTCGCCTTTCTGGTGCATCCCGAGGTCATGACCTCGGGGGAGGAGTACCCGGTGCACGTCGAGACGCGAGGAGATCGCACGCTCGGCGCCATGATCGTCGACAACCGCGCCTGGTCGCCTGACGCCCCTACGGCGACGGTCGCAATGCGCGCGGATGCGCAGGTTTTCGTGCAATTTCTCGCAGATGCGTTCAGCCCTTGACCGGGTGAGGCGGCGTCGGCACGCTATACGGTAATTCGTCATTCGTAACATGAATTGAAGGCTCAATGTTGAGGGTTCAGTCGGTAGCTCGGGAGCTCGAGCGCCGCATCATCGACGGTGTGTACGTCGAGGGGGAGCGCGTGCCCACTGAACCGCAGCTCGCCGACGAATTCCGGGTCAGTCGCACCACCATCCGTGGTGCGGTTGCCGATCTGCAGGCTCGCGGGCTCGTGAGTCGGGAGCAGGGTCGCGGAACGTTCGTGCGTGGTCCGGGGCGGGTCAACGTCAACATGATCCTTGAGGCGAACCTGTCGGTGACCGATGTCATCCGTGCATCCGGGCGTCAACCGGGTACTCGGGGGCTTACGGTGCATCGCGAGCCGGCGTCACCCGACGTCGTGACGGCGCTGCGCATTCCGGAGGGCTCGAACTGCATCGTCGTGCGGCGTACTCGCACAGCGGACGGCGTGCCCATTACAGACAGCATCGACCACCTCCTCGAGGTGCCGAGTCTCCCGCTCGAGGCGAGTGCGTACGAGCACTCGATCTACGACCTTCTCGAAGAGATCCACCGCAGACCGGTGTCGAGCGGTACGGCGCGCATCGAAGCGCTGCCCGCTGTCGGCCCCACCGCTCCACGCCTCGGCGTCGCGGAGGGGACCCCCATCCTCGTGCTCTCACAAGTGCACGAACTCGTCGGCGGAACGCCGGTCATGTACTCCATCGTGTCGCTCCGTAGCGACGTGATGAATCTGTATGTGCACCGCGGAATCCACTCCGACGGAAAGCTCCACGAGAGCGAGCCAGGCGCCGCGTCTAAACCGGACACGCGAATCTCCCCCCAGCCCCCGGCAGAGTCGCCGGGTTCAACACACAACAACACATCCGAAAGGCAGTACTCATGACCTCTGCTCCTGTTGCAGCCGCTCCGAAGAAGAGTGGTTCGCGTCTCAACCGCAACAACCTCCCGACGACGCTCATCGTCACGCTCATCCCGGTGTGCGTGGCCCTGAACATCGTCGGTGGTTACATCGCTTCGGCGCTGCGCCTGCCGGTGTACCTCGACATGATCGGCACCGCCATCTCGGCGATCGTGCTCGGTCCGTGGTGGGGTGCACTCGTCGGCGTGCTGACCAACGGTGGATCCGCCCTCATCAGCGGACCTGTCAGCCTGCCGTTCGCCCTCGTGAACGTCGTCGGCGCCCTCATCTGGGGCTACGGCGTGCGCTCGTGGGGCATGGGACGCACCATCCCGCGCTTCTTCCTGCTCAACGTGATCGTCGCCGTGGCGTGCACCATCGTCGCTGCCCCGATCATCGTCCTCGTGTTCGGTGGCGCGACCGGTAACGGTGCTGACGCCCTCACGGGAACGTTCCTCGCCGTGGGACAGAACCTGGTCGGTTCGGTCTTCTCGTCGAACATCCTCACCTCGCTTGCAGACAAGATCATCGGCGGTTTCGTGGCTCTGGCCATCATCGAAGCGCTGCCGAAGTCACTCACAGCGAACATCGACATCGTCAAGGCGACGCCCCTCAAGGGCATCCTGCTCGCCGTTGCCGGTGTCGTCGTCGGCGTGCTGATCATCGTGATCTTCCTCGCCATCAACGCGGGCGCAGCCGCCGCGTAACACCCGTAGTAAGCGGCCGGGGCGCCGCGCAAGTCACGGCGTCCCCGGCCACCACTGGCCACCCTGCTAGGAGAGCAATGCCTGAGCCAATCATCACCTTCGACGATGTCACCTACACCTACCCCGCGATGGAGGAGCCCGCGCTCCACAACCTGTCGTTTGAGATCCAGGCTGGTGAATACGTCGCGATCCTGGGCCTCAACGGTGCGGGCAAGACGACCACGGGTCTGTGCGTCAACGGTGTCGTTCCCACGATGCTGGGTGGCGAGCTCACTGGCACGGTGACCGTCGGCGGCCTGGATGTCGCGGACTACCCGGTTCGTGAGATGTCGAAACTCGTCGGCATGGTCTTCGATAACCCCGAATTCCAGATGTCCCAGATGTCTGCTGCGGAGGAGGTGGCGCTCGGCCTCGAGAACGCTGGCGTGCCGTACGAGGAGATGAAAACGATCATCCCCGAGACGCTCGAGCTCGTAGGCCTCGGTGGCTTCGAGGAGCGATCACCACTCGGACTCTCCGGTGGTCAGCAGCAGCGTCTGGCCATCGCGGCCGTGCTCGCGATGAAGCCCCAAATCCTCATCATGGACGAGCCAACATCGAACCTCGATCCGATTGGCAAGCAAGAAGTCTTCGACATGGCGGCCAAGCTCAACAAGGAGCGTGGCATGACGGTCATCGTCATCGAGCACGAGGTCGAGGTCATGGCTCGCTACGCCGACCGCGTCATCGTTCTCGACCAGGGACGCATCGTCATGAATGGCACTCCGCAGGAGATCTTCACGCGCGTGGATGAGCTCGCGGCCCTCAAACTTCGCGTTCCGGAGGCTGCGGCCCTCGCGACGCTTCTCAAAAACGACTACGGGCTCTGGAAGGGTGCCGTTCCGATCACGACCGAACCCGCCGTGGCAGAGGTCAACAAGTTGCTAGGAGCCAAGCGTGGCTGACATGACCCCCGATACCTCACCCCTCGCCATTGATGTTCGTGGCGCCAAGTATGTCTACCCCACCGGCAACGTCGTCGCCCTCGGAGGCGTCGACCTCAAGGTCGAGCACGGCGAGATCATCGGCATCATCGGCCAGAACGGCTCCGGTAAGACGACCTTGACCAAGCTGTTCAACGGTCTGCTCAAGCCCACCGATGGCACCGTGATCATCAACGGCATCGACACAGCGAAGAACACGGTGCAGCAGATGGCACCGCACGTCGGATACGTGTTCCAGAACCCCAACCACCAGTTGTTCGCTCGTACCGTTCAGATGGAGCTCGAGTTCGGTCCCCGCAACATCGGCGTTCCCGAGGACGAGATCCAGACTCGCGTCGCCGAGGCGGTCGAGTTCTTCGGGCTGCAGGACTACATCGAGGAACACCCCTACCGAGTGTCCTTCCCGATCCGCAAGCTCGTCGGTATCGCGTCGATCGTGGCCATGCGCCCGCCGATCATCATCTTCGACGAACCCTCCACCGGCCAGGACCACAACACCACTCAGATCATCAACAACCTCATGCGGCGCATGCGCGAACAGGGAACCACCGTCGTGTGTGTCTCCCACGACATGCCCCTGCTCGCTGACGTCGTGGAACGCGTCATCGTCATGAAGTCGACCGAGATCATCGCCGACGCGACCCCGCGCGAGGTGTTCGCTGACAAGACCCTGATGGCCCGCACCAATCTGCAGGCCCCCCAGGTCACCGAGATCGCACTCCAGACGGTCGTCCCCCTCGGCGGCCCCGTCGCCCTCACCCCCGCCGAGCTGGCAACCGACATCGCCCAGCGCGTCGGCAAGCCCGCCAAGACCGCCAGCGCGGCAAAGTAAGGAAGCACGACCATGTCAATGCAGGCAGCCCTGCCGATCGCGATGATCCCGGGCAACTCGATCATCCACCGCATCAACCCCCTCGCCAAGCTCGTGTGGGTCGTGGGATATGTCGTTCTCGCGTTCTCGACGCAGAACATCATCATCCTGTACTCGATGGCGCTCTTCGCTCTCATCCTCGCTCCCATCGCGGGGGTGACGAAGCCCCTGCTGAAGGGCGCGCTCATCATCTTCCCCGTCGGGTCGTCGCTGCTGGCGCTGCAGATCATCGCCCCCGCGGTCGAACGCCCCTGGACACCGGTGGCTGAACTCGGTCCGCTCGTGCTGTACGGCGATGGCCTCTACTACGGCTTCGTGCTGCTCGGACGCATCGTCGCGTGTCTGCTCATCGCGCTGGTGATGGTCATGACGACTCACCCGAGCGACCTGTTCACCTCGTTCGCCAAGCTCAAGGTGCCCTACACCCTCAACTTCATGCTTGCCATGACTCTGCAGCTCATCCCCGTGTTCCAGCGCGAGGTCGGCATCATCATGAGCGCCCAGAAGTCCCGAGGGATGAAGGGAACCGGCTTCTCTGCCGTGCTCCCGAGCTTCGTGCCCGTGTTTGTCGGAGCGATCGAGCGCGTACAGCAGCTGTCGATCTCTCTCGAGTCGCGCGGCTTCGGTTCCGACGGCATCAAGACGAGCTACCGCCAGGTGAAGGGACGCCCCAGCGACTGGGTCGTCGGAATCATCGGAGTGATCGTCGTTGCAGCACTCTCGACGATCTCGATCATGCGCGGAACCTGGAGCCTCGCGGGAGAGATCGTCTTCCCGCCCGTCTTCGTGCTCGTGACGTTCATCATCGCTGCGGGTCTCTTCCTCGCGATCGTGCTCGCCGCGATCCTCTACTCCTTCAAGAAGTAATCAGCATCACCTCCGAGAGAAAGTAAGCACAACCATGTCTGCAAGCCTCCCCGCCGACCGCCAGCACCACATCCAGGTAGCTGAAGGCGAGGTCGGACGCTATGTCTTCCTGCCCGGCGACCCCGGTCGCTGTGAGCCCATCGCGCGACTCTTCGACGATCCAGTTCTGGTCGCGAAGAACCGCGAGTACGAGACCTGGACGGGCACGCTCGATGGTGAGCGGGTCTCGGTGACGTCGACGGGAATCGGATGCCCGTCGGCCGCCATTGCGATGGAGGAGCTCGTCAAGGTCGGCGCCGACACCTTCGTACGGGTGGGGACGTCGGGCGGGATGCAACCCGAGATCAACCCTGGTGACCTGGGCGTCATCCAGGCCGCGATCCGCGACGAGGGCACGACATCGCACTACCTTCCGATGGAGTTCCCCGCGGTCGCCGACATCGATGTGACGCGTGCGCTCGCGATGGGCGCTCGTACCGTCGGTCGTACCGTGCACATCGGCATCTCGCAGTCGAAGGATTCCTTCTACGGCCAACACGAACCCGGGCGGATGCCGGTGGCGAAGCGCCTGCAGGATCGCTGGGCCGCGTGGATGGCCGGCGGGGCGATCTGCTCCGAGATGGAGGCTGCCGCGCTCTACATCGTCGCGTCGACCCTCCGGGTTCGAGCCGGTGGCATCATGATGATCGCGGGCCACTGGGACCAGTCTGCGATGACGCCGGAGGAAGAGAAGGCGACTTCCCTGGAGCCGTTGCTCGCCGCGGCAATTGCTGGCATGCGCGAACTCATCGCGCGCGACCGTGAGGCGGCCGCAGCGTGAGCCACGACGACCCGGACGTTCAGTACCACGTGCAGTTGAGGCCCGGTGACGTCGGGCGATACGTGCTGCTCCCCGGCGACCCCGGTCGTTGCGAGCCCATCGCGGCGCTCTTTGACGACGCGGCTCATGTCGCGACCAACCGCGAATACACGACATACACGGGCACCCTCGACGGGGAGAAGGTGAGCGTCGTGTCGACGGGAATCGGATGCCCCTCCACGGCCATCGCGGTCGAGGAGCTCATCAAGCTCGGCGCCGACACCTTCATCAGGGTCGGCACGTCGGGTGCGATGCAGCCCAACACTCCGTCGGGTCAGCTCGCGATCGTCACGGCTGCCATCCGCGACGAGGGCACGTCGAGCCACTACCTGCCCATGGAGTTCCCCGCGGTTGCGAACTTCCAGGTCGTCGACGCGGTCACGCAGGCCGCGAAAACCCTGGGTGTGCCCTATCGCCTCGGCGTGACCCAGTCCAAGGACTCGTTCTATGGCGAGGTTGAGCCCGACCGCATGCCCATGGCCGGCCTGCTCGAGGATCGGTGGAACGCCTGGATCGCCGGCGGAGCGATTTGCTCCGAGATGGAGGCGGCGGCGCTCTTCACCATCTCCTCGATCAACCGCGTGCGCGCTGGAGGAATCATGCACATGCACGTCGAAGGCGGAGACGTCGACGCCGAGCGCAAGCGCATGCTCGAGGTCTCGGTGGAGTCGCTGCGCGTGCTCATCGCGCAGGATCGCGCGGGTGTGCAGTGGCCGTAAGCGCGGACGCCGCCCGCCTCCGGGCGGCGGCTCCCGAGTACGCGCGCCTCATGTCGACGCACCAGCGCAGGAACTTCCTCTTCCTGGTGCTCGACGGGGCCACGTTCTCGTTCGCGATCTCGCTCCTGTCGGAGACGACGATCATCCCCGCGTTCGTGCAGACCCTCACGGGCAGTGCAGTCCTCGTGGGGCTCGTCGCGGCGGTCTACGCCGTCGGTAAGTATCTGCCGCAGCTTGTCGGTGCGCATCTGGTGCGTGGGCGCTCGCGACGCAAGCCGCTCCTTCTCGCGATCGTCATCGCGGAGCGTGTGGGAATCCTGGCGATTGCCATCACGGCACAACTGATCGGCGTCGTGGACACCACGACCATCGTCGTGATCTTCTTCATAGCCTTCCTCGGCTACGCCATCACGACGGGACTCATCGGTCCGGTCTATGGGGACTTTCTCGCCAAGGCGATCACGACGAACCGCGGTTGGTTCTACGGCATCGTGCAGCTGCTCGGCGGGCTGCTCGGCTTCTCAGCCGCGCTCGTGGCGGAGAACATCATCCGCACGAGCGAGTTCCCGCAGGGCATCCAGCTGTGTTTCTGGATCTGCTTCGCGCTGTCGTTCCTGTCGATTTTCTTCGTCGCTGGGCTCAAAGAGGAGGAGTACCCACACCCCGAACCACGCACGAGCCTCGCGGCGACCATCGCCGAGGTGCCGGCGCTCGTGGCCGGCGACAAGTCGTACGCGCGGTTCATCGTGGCTCGCTGTGTGCTCGCCTTCTCGACGCTCGGTATCGGATTCGTCGTGGTCGACGGCCTCACCCAGGGTGTGCTTCGCCCGTCGGATGCCGCGCTGCTGGCCGCCGTATTCATCTTGTCGCAGGCGGTACTGGGTTTCCTGTTGAGCATCGTCGGAAACTACCTCGGTTGGAAGCTCGTCGTGATGCTGGGCGGTGTCTTCATCAGCCTCGGAATGCTGTGTGCGATCATCGGTGGTTCCTTGCCGCTTTACGTCGTGGCGTTCATCGCCCTCGGTGGCGCCAACGCTGTCACGATCGTCGGTGACTCCAACATGTCGATCGAGCTCGCGCCGACGGCACGCACGAGCCTGTACCTCGGCACGACGTCGACCGTGCTCGCCCCGTTCTTCATCGCGGGACCGCTCATCGCGGGGGCGCTCGCCGGCGTCATCACCTACCGCGTCGTATTCATCGCCGCCGCTGCACTGGCCATCGTCGGCATCCTGCTCGCGCTTCGAGTGCGGGAACCACGCAAACACATCGACCCCGCCGAGCCGGTGGGACTCCCGGGGGTGACGCCATGAGGCGCATGATCATCGACACCGACACCGCCGCGGACGACAGCTTCGCGTTGCTCGTCGGCCTTCTGCACCCCGAAGCCCAGCTCGAGGCGATCACGATCGTCTCCGGCAACGTGGACTTCGATCAGCAGATCCAGAACGCCCTCATCACCGTGGCCGCTGCCGGCCGTGGGGGTGAGGTGCCAGTCCACATCGGTGCGCGCGTGCCGATGACACGTCCCTGGTACGCCGCGAGCGCGCACGGCGATGGCAAGGGGAATCACGACTTCCCTGAGCCGGAGCAGAAGCCGAGCGACGAGCGCGCGGCCGACGCTCTCGTTCGCATCGTCGACGAGAACCCGGGCGAGATCGATATCGTCGCGATCGGGCCGCTCACCAACATCGCGACGGCGATCATGCTCGACCGGGACTTCCCGTCAAAGGTGCGGCAGTTGTGGATCATGGGCGGATGCGACAACTCCGTCGGCAACGTCAGCGCGGCGGCCGAGTACAACTTCTTCGTCGATCCTGAGGCGGCCGACCTCGTCTTCCGCTCCGGATTCGACGTCACCGTGGTGACCTGGACACTCACGCTCTCGCACGCGCTGTGGAGTCGCGAGCAGTTGGCAGACATCTCGGCGCTGGGTACGTCGCTCTCCGAATTCTTCACGATCCTCGATACTCCCAACCTGGAGTACAACGAGGGCGTCAAGATCTTTGGCAGTACGCACCCGGACTCGATGACGGCGATGCTCCTTGTGCGCCCCGACCTCATCCGAGCATCCAGTCGCAAGTTCGTCGCGATCGAGCACAAGAGTGATCTCACGCGCGGGTATTCGCTTATGGACGATAGGGCCCATCGCAATGCCCCCAACGCGACGATCATCGACGACATCGATGCTCAGGGTTTCTTCGAGGCCTACAAGCAGCTGTTGTCGACCGAGGTCTAATTTTGCTCTTATGAGCAGATGGCGCAACTTATGTTGATGTGCGCTCATACCGACCGTAGGCTGGTGGGGTCGCATAAGGGAAGGGGTTGGCTGTGAACGAAGCAACCGAGCTCCTTGCCGTGCGTGTCGCCGAGCTCTACTACGAAGAGAACAAATCTCAGGACGAGATCGGCGGCCTCCTCGGTATTACGCGCTGGAAGGTCGGGCGCCTGCTCACCCAGGCCCGCGATCGCGGAATCGTGCGCATCGAGATCGTGCACCCGCGAGCTCGCCGCCTCGGCGTCGAGCGACAACTGCGGGAGCGCTTTGGGCTACAGGATGCGGTCGTCGTTCCCATGCCCTCCGCGCTGTCCGAATTGTCGGCTCGTGTCGCCCAGGCCGCCGCCGACTATCTGACCGCGCTGCGTCCCGTACCGCGCACCCTCGGCATTAGCTGGGGTCGCACGCTCGACGCGATCGGCAACCACCTGGTCGCCAACTGGACCACGGGGGTCACAGTCGTGCAGATCAACGGTGGGGTGAGCCTCAACCGCCGTGCCGGTACCGCCGCTCAGACCGCATCCACGATCGCGCACAAGGGCCAGGGCCACGTCGTGCTCCTTCCGAGCCCCGCAATCCTCGAGCGACTGGAAACGAAGCGAGCGATCGAATCTGACCGTACTGTCGCGGGAGTACTCGAATTGGCGAGCGAGGCCACGACGTATCTGTACTCGGCCGGTGTCGCGGACGCCACCTCGGTACTCGTCGACAGCGGGTATCTGACCGCGGATGATCTGCACGAACTCGTGCGCAAAGGTGCGGTGGGCGACGTCGTCGGCCGGTACATCGATGCGAACGGCAACATCGTCGACCCGGGGCTCGATGAGCGAACGGTCGGACTCGGACTCGACCAACTCCGCAAGGCAAAGAACGCCGTCTTCGTGGTTTCTGGGGAGAGCAAGCATGACGTCGCGCGCGCCGTCGTCACGAGCGGCCTATGTACGGTCGTCGTTACGGATGAGGCGACCGCGCTCGCGCTATTGGAGGACAACTCATGACACTCAACATCTCCACGGCTTTGGCGCCTGCGGAGCGCGCCGTCAACCTCATCGGGGGTGACCTCACCGAGAAGAGTCTCAAGCTCCACCTCGAGGGACTCCCCGGCGTCGACGCGGTGGGACTCGAGCAACGCGCTGCCGGTCTCGGAACGCGGTCGATCAAGACGACCTCAAAGGCGTGGGCGCTCGACACCATCATCAAGCTCATCGACCTCACGACGCTCGAGGGCGCTGACACCCCCGGCAAGGTGCGCTCGCTCGTCGCCAAGGCGATGAACCCCGACCCGAGTGATCCGACCGTGCCCCGCGTTGCCGCGGTGTGTGTATACGGCGACATGGTTCCCTATGCGGTCGAGGCGCTCGGCTCGTCCTGGTCGGCAGGCACGGATGAGGGTATTAACGTCGCAGCGGTGGCCACCGCCTTCCCGAGCGGCCGAGCATCCTTGCCGGTCAAGCTCGCCGACACCAAGGACGCGGTCGCGGCGGGAGCCGACGAGATCGACATGGTCATCGACCGTGGCGCGTTCCTCGCAGGCAACTACGGACTCGTGTTCGACCAGATCGTCGCCGTCAAAGAGGCGTGCCGCCGCGCCGACGGCAGCTACGCGCACCTGAAGGTGATCCTCGAGACGGGCGAACTCAACACCTACGACAACGTGCGCCGGGCATCCTGGCTCTCGATCCTTGCGGGTGGCGACTTCATTAAGACCTCGACGGGTAAGGTCTCGCCCGCCGCCACGCTGCCGGTGACCCTGCTCATGCTCGAGGTCGTGCGCGACTGGCACCGGCTTACGGGTGAGTACATCGGCGTGAAGCCCGCGGGTGGCATCCGCAGCTCGAAAGACGCGATCAAGTACCTCGTGACGGTCGCCGAGACCGCGGGGGAGCACTGGCTTCAACCGCACCTGTTCCGCTTCGGTGCATCGTCACTGTTGAACGATGTGCTGCTGCAGCGCCAGAAACTGTCCACCGGCCGCTACTCCGGCCCCGACTACGTCACGATCGACTGAGGCTGAGACATGAACTTCCTGGATTACGCACCCGCCCCCGAATCGAAGTCGATCCTTCACCTTCAGAAGAGCTACGGGCTCTTCATCGACGGCGAGTTCGTCAAGGGTCACGGCAAGCCGTTCCTCACGATCTCACCTTCGAGCGAGGAGCGCATTGCCGAGGTCGCCAACGCCGACGCGAAAGACGTGGATCGTGCGGTCGCCGCAGCCCGTCGCGCCTACGACCGCACGTGGTCGAAGCTCTCTGGCGCGGATCGCGGCAAATACCTCTTCCGCATCGCACGCCTCGTGCAGGAGCGTTCGCGGGAGCTCGCGGTCGCGGAGAGCCTCGACAACGGCAAGCCCATCAAGGAGTCCCGCGATGTCGACGTGCCGCTCGTCGCCGCCTGGTTCTTCTACTACGCTGGCTGGGCCGACAAGCTCGACTACGCGGGGATGGGGCCCGCGCCTCGCGCACTAGGCGTGGCCGCGCAGGTGATCCCGTGGAACTTCCCGCTGCTCATGCTCGCGTGGAAGATCGCTCCCGCGCTCGCCGCAGGCAACACCGTCGTCATCAAACCGGCTGAGACGACACCGTTGAGCGCCCTCATCTTCGCCGAGATCCTTCAGCAGGCGGATTTGCCCGCCGGCGTGGTCAATATCATCACGGGCGCGGGGGACACCGGTGAGGCGCTGGTCAACCACCCCGACGTCGACAAGGTGGCCTTCACGGGCTCCACTGCCGTGGGCCGAGCGATCGCGAAGTCGGTCGCGGGCACGGGCAAGAAGGTGACCCTCGAACTGGGCGGCAAGGCGGCCAACATCGTCTTCGACGACGCTCCCATCGATCAGGCGATCGAGGGAATCGTCAACGGAATTTTCTTCAACCAGGGTCACGTGTGCTGCGCCGGTTCGCGACTGCTCGTGCAAGAGAACGTGCATGACGAGGTCATCGACCGACTGAAGGCGCGTCTGTCGACCCTGCGTCTCGGAGACCCGCTCGACAAGAACACCGACATCGGTGCCATCAATTCGCGCGAGCAGCTTGACCGTATTCGCGAACTGAGCGACATCGGCGAGCAGGAGGGCGCTGAACGCTGGACTGCGCCGTGCGTCATCCCCGAGAAGGGATTCTGGTTTGCCCCGACGATCTTCACGGGCGTCTCCACGAGCCACCGCATCGCTCGCGAAGAGGTGTTCGGTCCGGTGCTTTCGGTGCTGACCTTCCGTACCCCCGCCGAGGCGATCGCCAAGGCCAACAACACGCCCTACGGCCTTTCGGCAGGAATTTGGAGCGACAAGGGCTCGAAGATCCTCGCCGTCGCCGACCAACTGCGTGCCGGCGTCATCTGGTCAAACACGTTCAACCGCTTCGACCCCGCTTCGCCGTTCGGCGGCTACAAGGAGTCCGGATACGGCCGCGAGGGCGGACGCCAGGGACTCGCCGCCTACCTCGCACCGACAGGCTGGTCGAGCGCGATCGAATCCCCGAACACCTCGGCCTCTACGAACACGAAGGCGGTGACCAAGTGAGCCGGCTCGCTGTCCCGAAGACCTACAAGCTCTACATCGGAGGCAAGTTCCCCCGCAGTGAGAGCGGCCGCACCTACGAGGTGACCACGGCGAAGGGCGCGTTCCTCGCTAACGCTTCGCTGGCGAGCCGCAAGGATGCCCGAGACGCCGTCGTCGCGGCGCGTGCCGCCGTGGGCGGCTGGTCCGGCGCTACCGGGTACAACCGCGGCCAGGTGCTGTACCGCATCGCCGAGTTGCTCGAGGGCCGACGCGATCAGTTCGCGGATGAACTCGCCGACGCCGAGGGCGTCAGCCGGGCAGCTGCCCTGAAGCAGGTCGACACCGCGATCGATGTGTGGGTCTGGTATGCCGGATGGGCGGACAAGTACGTGCAGGTCGCCGGAAACGGCAACCCGGTGAGCGGCCCCTACTTCAACCTCTCGACGCCCGAGCCGACCGGTATCGTCGCGATCGTTGCCCCTCAGGGCAAGAACTCGCTCCTGGGACTCACGAGCGTTCTCGCTCCCGCGATAGTGAGCGGCAATTCGGTCGTACTCATTGCGAGTGAGGCCTACCCGCTCAGCGCTGTCAGCCTCTCTGAGGTGCTCGCTACGAGCGATGTTCCCGGGGGCGTGGTCAACATCCTGACCGGCTCACCGGCCGAGATCACGCCGTGGCTTGCCGGTCACGCCGACGTCAACGCGCTCGACCTCGCCGGGGGAGAGGCGCTCGACTGGGTGGACCTGCAGGTCACGGCGGCCGACACGCTCAAGCGAGTTCTCCCGCCCGAGTCGGGCATCCCCGCGCCCTCGCTCGAGCGCATCGTGGGCTTCACCGAGACCAAAACGGTGTGGCACACCAAGTCGCTCATCTAGTACCTCGCTCGTCAAGGCCGTGCGATCACCCGCAGTGCGGCGTAGCGTCGAGACATGCGCATTCTCGTCACAGGGGCTACCGGGTACATTGGCGGACGCCTCGCGCCTCGACTAGAAGATGCAGGACACGACGTGCGCGTGCTCGTACGCGATCCCCTCAAGCTGCGTGACGCTCCGTGGGCACAGCGCGTCGACATCGTCACCGGTGATCTGGTGGATGCGGATGCCGTCGCTCGCGCCGTCGAGGGTGTCGACGTCGTCTACTACCTCGTCCATGGGATGGGTGTGCGCGGCGACTTCGCTGACTCGGAGCAGCGAGCGGCACGCACTCTCGCCCGTGCCGCCAAGGCCGCGGGCGTCTCACGAATCGTCTACCTTGGCGGCCTCCACCCCGACGTACCGATCGATGCACTCAGCCGGCACTTGCGCAGTCGGACGATCGTGGGCCGCATCCTTCTGAACTCGGGTGTGCCGACGGCTGCCTTCCAAGCGGGTGTCGTGATCGGGTCGGGGTCGGCGTCGTTCGAGATGATCCGGCACCTCACCGAGGTGCTGCCCTACATGCCAGCGCCGAAGTGGGTGCGTAACTTCATCCAGCCGATCGCGATTCGCGACGTGCTCTACTACCTTGTCGAGGCCGCCGACCTGCCGGCGGATGTCAACCGCACGTTCGACATCGGTGGTCCCGATGTGCTCAGGTACGGGCAGATGATGAACGGCTACGCACTCGAAGCGGGACTGCGCCAGCGCCCGATCGCGAGTCTCCCGGTACTCACCCCGTGGCTTGCCTCGCAATGGGTCAACCTTGTTACGCCGATCCCGCGCCAACTCGCGGTGCCCATTATCGAGTCGCTCCAGTTCGATTGCGTCGTCGGCGAGCACGACATCGAGGAGTACATCCCCGATCCTCCCGGTGGTCTCACGCGCTACCGGGCGGCAGTGCGCCTCGCGCTCGCGAAAATGCGTGACGGTGAGGTCGAGACGAGTTGGCAGAACGCGACCGTCGAGGGGGCACCCTCGAACCTCATCCCGAGCGACCCTGACTGGTCGGGGCATACCGTGTTCACCGACGTGCGGGAACAGCACTCGGACGCGCCGGTGGAGCGGCTCTGGGCGGTAGTCGAGGGGATCGGGGGCGACAACGGCTGGTATTCGTTCCCGCTCGCGTGGGCATTACGCGGATGGGCGGACAAGCTCGTCGGTGGCGTCGGATTGCGTCGCGGCCGCCGTCACCCTTCCCGATTGGCGGTGGGCGAGGCGCTCGACTTTTGGCGCGTCGAGGCGCTCGAGCGCGGCCACTTCCTGCGTCTGCGCGCAGAAATGAAGCTTCCCGGGTTGGCCTGGCTCGAGCTGACGACGACCGCCGACCCGGAGGGCGGCAGCATCTACCACCAGCGTGCCGTCTACTTCCCGATGGGGCTGGGCGGGCGACTCTACTGGTACGCGATCCTGCCGTTCCACGGCATCATTTTCAGCGGAATGGCCAACCGCATCACCCGAGAGGCGAGTGCGGCGGCGACTGCGTGAGTCGCGGCGCCATCTCCGCGAAAATCTGATCCGCTCCACTAACGTTGACGCGTGCCAGTCATCGTCGTCGGTAGTTCCAACATGGACCAGATCTTCCGGGTGCAGCGCATCCCGGCTCCCGGGGAAACGGTGCTCTCCACCGGCTTTTCCACCGCTCACGGCGGCAAGGGGCAGAACCAGGCCGTGGCGGCGGCTCGAGCGGGGGCATCCACGGAGTTCATTTCTGCTCTCGGTTCCGACGGCTTCGGCACCGCGATCCGCAGCGGGCTCGAGGCCGACGGAATCGGCGCCACCCTCGTTCGCGAACTCGATGCGCCCACGGGCACAGCACTCATCGCCGTGGATGATTCGGGCGAGAACACCATCATCGTCGAGGGCGGCGCCAACGCCCGCCTCACGGGACTGACTCACGCCGATGAGAGCGCGATCCAGGCCGCCTCGGTGCTCGTGATGCAGTTGGAGATCCCGCTCGAGACCGTCGAGGCCGCGGCACGCGTCGGAAGGGCGGCGGGCACGACCGTAGTGCTCAACGCTGCACCGATCCGCGATCTGCCGGACGCACTGCTGGGCCTTCTCGACATCCTCATCGTCAATGAGCACGAAGCCGAACATCTCGCGGCCGGCCGACCGGGAACCGATCTGACCGATCTCGTGCCGACCGTCATTGTGACCCTCGGCGCGGAGGGGGCGGTCGTCTACGGTCGCGACGCCGGCGAGGTGCGGGTGCCCGCCCCATCCGTCACTGCTGTGGATGCTACGGGCGCGGGTGACACGTTCTGCGGTGCTCTCGCGGCCGCCCTCGACGAGGGACAGCCCATCGAGTCCGCGCTGCGATTCGCCGTGACGGCGGCATCGCTCTCGGTCGAGCATCACGGAGCCGTTCCCTCGATTCCCCGACGCGCAGCGATCGACGAGCGGATCGCCACAGAAAAGTAACGAAATGGTAACGAAGCCGTTATAGTTGGGGGACCCGCGAAGGAGCGGGTCAACCCGACTATGGAACGGGGCGTCAATGACGACATCCCAGCGATGGCTCATCCGGCTAGGTGATTCGGCGGCCTGGCGTGCGCGCCGACCTATCGCCGCCGCGCTCGCGACCACGGCACTTGTGCTCGTGCTCGCCGTCACCCCGACAGCATCCGACGTCAAAGCTGCCAGCATGTTCGACTCACTGCGTTCACCGGGACAGGTCGCGTTCATCGCGGGTCACCGGGGTGAGAAAGTGCTCGCTCCCGAGAACACACTGCCCGCCTTCCAGCTCGCGATCGACAGCTCGGCGGAATTCGTCGAGACCGACGTTCAGCTCACCTCCGACGGCGTGCCGATTATCATGCACGACTGGACGCTCGATCGCACGACGAACGGATCGGGGCCGGTGTGGGAATGGACCGCCGAGCAAATCTCCGCACTCGACGCCGGATCCTGGTTCTCCCCGGATTTCGCCGGCACGCGTGTGCCAACCCTCGAGCAGTTTCTCGATCTCGTCTGGACCTCCGACAAGCGCGCGATTCTCGAGCTCAAGGGATCGTGGACACGGGAGCAGACGGCGCTGGTTTCGCAGCAGGTGCGCACCGCGGGTATGGAGGATCGGGTACTCATTGCCAGCTTCGACGTGGTCACTTTGCAGGCGGTTGCGGAGGTGGCCCCTCACCTGCCACGACTCATCATTTCTCGGCAAGTCACGGGAGACCCGAGCATCCTCGCCGCGCTGTGCGGGGCGGTCGCGATCGTCACCAGCAAGGCGTTCCTCGAGAGGGAGCCGGGTGCCGTCGACCGTATCCACGAGGCCGGACTCGGGGTACTCGTCTACACCCTCAATGACGAGAAGACCTGGGGTGAGGCGATCGCCCTCGGCGTCGACGGGATAATCACGGATTCGCCCACCGAGCTCGAGCGATGGCTGGACGGCCCCTCGCCGTGGGCGCATGATGGATGAGTGACGATAGTTTTTCTGGGCGACAGCATCACCAAACACGCAGACTGGACCGAGTGGTTCCCTGACCTCGATGCCCGTAATCTCGGGATCAGCGGGAACACGACGGCCGACGTCATCGCTCGGCTTGACGAAGTCGTCGCGCTCGAGCCCGACACCGTAGCCCTGCTCATCGGCACCAACGATTTCGGCAACGAGCGCCGCAGCGTCGAGCACGTGGTGCGCAATATCGAGTTGCTGCTCGTGCAGCTACGGCGCACACTTCCGGGCGCTCGCACCCTCGTTCAGTCGATCATGCCGCGCGGCCGGGAGTTCGCCGACCAGATCCAGGACGCCAACCGCCACCTGCGCCAATTCGCCCCAACGGTCCACGCACAGTTCCTCGACCTGTGGCCAGCGTTCGCGCTCGACGACGGCGAGATCGATCCGCGCTACTCAGATGATCGCCTTCACCTCACCGCGGCAGGGTACGAGGCATGGTTAGCCGAACTGCGCCCCGCGCTCGAACGCCTTGCCGGCGCCCCGCCCATGTCCCGACCGATCACCACGATCCCGCCGCACTAGTCGCGGCGGTTAGAGCCCATACTTGGGCGCCTTGACAGGCGCGGTCAGAGCCGAGCGCACAGCGCGCGGTAGAACTCGATGCCACGCAGGAACGTCGCCGACCGGATTCGCTCGTTGCGCGCGTGCAGGGCATCCCGTTCCTCCTGACTCAGTTCGAAGGGCGTGAATCGATAGATCGCGGAGCAGATGCGCGTGAAGCTACGGCTGTCCGTCGCCCCGTTCTGCACATACGGGGCGACGATCACGTGCGGATACACGCTCTCGACTGTCGCGCGGAGAATTTCCCAGGGCTGGCCGGTGGTGGGCGAGACGGGCATCGGCTCGTCGCCCTCGACGAGCTCGACTGCGACGAGCGGATCATTCACCGCGCGTCGCACGTGCGCCACTGCGCTTTCGATGCTCGAGCCGACCGCAACGCGCATGTTGATGACGGCCGTCGCGCGCTCCGGTAGTGCGTTGCGCGCGTGTCCCGCCTCGAGCACCGTAACGGCCTGAGTCGTGCGCGTCATCGCATTGGCCTCAGGGCCGCGCCGCGTGAAGACCGACTTGAGTAGACCGCGCGTGAGCCACGTGTTGCGGTAGGCGAAGCCGAGCGCCCCCGTCGCATTGCGCCCCGCAATGTGAATGAGGTCGAGTGTCGTGCGATTGAAACGAGACGGGAAGGGGCGCGAGTTCAGGCGCAGGATCGCGCGGGCCAGCCGCACCGTCGCGGTCATGCGCGGGGGAGTGGATGCGTGGCCACCATGCTGGTCGACGACGAGCCGCACGACCGTCGTTCCCTTCTCGGCGACCCCGATCGCTGCCATGGGCCGGTCGACACCCGGGAAAAATCCCTGAACGATCGCCCCGCCCTCGTCGAGCACGAGCGCCGGATGGATGCCGCGCTCCTCGAGCAGTCGCGCGACGGACGCGGCACCCGTTCCGTGGGTCTCCTCATCGTGCCCGAACACGAGATAGATATCACTCGCGGGCACCTGCCCGGCCGCGACCTGGGCTTCGACGGCTTCGAGGATCGCGACGACCGCTCCCTTGTTGTCGATCGTGCCGCGACCCCACACGGTCTCGTCCTCGCCCTCGCCCGTCACGTGAGCGTCGAAGGCTCCGTGGTCCCAGCCGAGATCGGTCGCGGCCACGACGTCGTAGTGGGCCAGCAGCACGGTCGCGTCGGCGGTGGAGCGCCCGACCCACCGAAAGACGAGGGTGTGACCATCCACGATTTCGCGCGTCAGCGTCGAATGCACTCGCGGGTAGAGCGCCGCGATCGTCTCGATGAATCGGTCGAACGGATTCCAGTCCGTCTCGGATACCTCAGCGCGCGAGATCGTCGGGATTCGTACGAGGGTGCGGAGGTTCTCGAGCGGGCTGGACGTGGCCATGAAATCAGCCTACGTCGGCTAGCTTGGACCCATGAAACGCGTCCTCGTCTCGATCGCCGCGGGTGCGTTCGCGCTCCTCGCCGTGCTCGGATCCGGAACCGCCGCCCTCGCATCGGACGCCTCCAGCCGACTGCGCACGGACACCAACGATTTCGTGTTCGAGAGCTTCTCCGCCGACTACTACCTCGATACGGATGCCGACGGCCGCAGCATCCTCACGACCGTCGAGACCTTTGTCGCGATCTTCCCCGACTTTGATCAGAACCGAGGGATGCGTCGCGCCATCCCCGAGGACTACCAGGGCGTTCCGACCGACGTGCAGGTCGTGAGCGTGACCGACGGCGCGGGAAACCCCCGACCCTACGAACTCGAGTCGGAGGACGGCTTTACCCTCGTCACCTCCCGCGCCGACGATTACGTTCGGGGTGCCCAGACCTACGTGTTCACCTACACCCAGAAGAACGTCACCCGGTTCTTCGCCGACACGAACGACGACGAGTTCTACTGGGACACGAACGGGGTTGGATGGGCCCAGCCGTTCGGTTCCGTGTCGGTTCGCGTTCACGTGCCCACCGAACTCGCATCGAGCCTCACCGGTCAGAACGCGTGTTACCAGGGCTACGCGGCGTCCACGACTCCGTGCAGTGGCATCACGGTGAGTGACGAGCCCGACGGCACCGTACTCTCGGCGAGCGCGGAGAATCTCCAGCCGTATCAGAACCTCACCATCGCGATCGGCTTCGAGCCGCACACCTTCGTGCCTCGCGACGACAGCTACCTCGCCTCGCCCGTCTCTTTCCTTCAGATCTTCAGTGGACTCGCGGCGGTGGGCGCCGCGGTCTGGGGCATCATCCTGCGGTTCACCACGCTCGCCGACGGCCGCGGTCGTCCCACGATCATCGCCGAGTACGCGCCCCCGAAGGACCTTGACCTCTTCGAGGCAGCGGTGATCCTGGGCAAGACCAAGCGTGCGGCGGCCGCGCAGTTCGTCGACTTCGCGGTTCGCCGCCGCATCCGAATCGTCGAACAGGAGAGGCTTGGTTTCCTCTCGACCTCCAAGGTGTATCTGCTCGAACTCATCGACGCCTCAGGCCTCTCGGGTCCCGCGCTCAATCTCGCGCAAGCGCTTTTCGGGTATTCACTCCAGCCCGGCACGGGCTACCTCATGACCTCGACCGACACGATTCTCTCCAAGCACGTTCAGGCGATCGTCAAGACGGCTACGGCGGATGCGACGCGCAACGGACTCCGCAAGAAGGGAACCGCTCGCTTCGCGATCCTTCCCTTCCTGCTCGCGATCCTCGGTGCGATCGGCACGTTCGTATTCGGCGTCACGATGCTGGACGACTCGATCGGCGGTGCGATCCCGTTCCTCGTCTTCATTCCGGTGATCATCGCCGTGCTCGTCGTATTCGGCACGATCTTCCGGGTTCCGCTGACCGACAAGGGTGCCGAACTGCGCGACCATCTCAAGGGGCTCGAGCTCTACATCAAGCTCGCCGAGCAGGACCGACTGCGGATGCTGCAAGCCCCGTCCACCGCCGAGCGCGAGGCCATCTCCTCGACGGATCCCCGCCAGGTCGTCGACGTGTACGAGAAGCTCCTGCCCTATGCCGTGCTCTTCGGCCTCGAAAAGCAGTGGGCAGAGGAACTCGGCCGGTATTACGTCGACAACCCGCCCGACTACTACTCGGGGTCGACCGCGTTCAACGCCGCGGTCTTCGCCTCGAGCATCAGCTCGATGTCTTCGACTGCAGCGAGCTCATATTCGGGGAGCTCGTCCAGCAGCTCGAGCGGCGGCTCAGGCGGCGGCGGTTCATCCGGCGGTGGCGGCGGAGGTGGCGGTGGCGGTGGCGTCTAGAACGACGAACGTTCGGCAGTGGATGGTGCGGCTGCTCGCCGCCGTGCCGACGCTGTGGTGGATTATCCTGGCCGCCGTACTCGTACTGGGAGCTTCGGCGCTATTCGGCGGCCTCGAGGAGGCGGACGGCGCCGGGGAGGTCGACGTGCCCGTCCTGTCGGTGGGGGACGAGCTCATCGGTGAGGAATTTACGGCGACCATCACGGGCGCGCGACTGTACGACGCGTACCCCAGCGAGTACAACGAGCCGGAGGAGGGAAACCGCCTGCTCGTCGTGACCGCAAGGGTGACGAACAATTGGACCGAATACACGAGTCTGCAGGAGTTGCTGCGGCTCGACTTCCTCGGTGAGACGGAGCAGTACACCCAGAACCGCGTGCTGCTGAGCGATCTCACGGGTAATCCGATTGCGATTCCTCGGGTTCCCCTCGACGTGGGCTACGTCTGGGAGGTGCCCGCGGACGCCTTCGATGACGGCGACACCGTGCGCATCACGATCACCGCGCGCACCCTATTCACTGACAACTTCGTCACGTTTGGCGACTACTGGACCGACCCGCAGCCCGCGGCGTTCGTCGACGTCACGATCGAGGACCGCGGATGAGGCGGCTCGCGACAATCGTCATCGGCCTGGCCCTCCTGGTCGCCGCTGGCCTCGTGCACGCCGCGGCGCCCGTCGCGGAGGCGCGTCTCGGACCGTTCCAGGTCGTCGTGGGACAGGGTGAGAAGGGCATCGGACGCAACCTCGAGGCAACGTTCGAGAATCTCCGCTTCGCGCAATCCGTGGAGGTAACGGATTCGTTCTCTCCGTGGCAGGGGACTACCGAGGGAACGTGGCTCGTCGTCGATATGGCCGTGGCGACGAGGATCGAGCCTTCGGGCATCCACGGCGTCCTGCTCGTCGACGGCCTGAAGATCCCCAGTTCGACGCGACCCGGGTCGTCTGTGCTCGAAGATCGCGTGCAGGCGCCGGGCCTGCCCGAAGTGGGTGTCATGCTCTTCGAGGTCCCGCCGTACGTCGCCGATCTCACCCAGGCACGTCTCTTCGTGACGTCGCAATCAGACTGGCGACTCGATTCGGCGATTGTGCTGCCGTTCAACCCCAGTTCGGTGGAGGCCACGTCGCACATCCTCTTCGCCGAGCCCGAGAGGATCCCGTCGTGACCTGGTTGAGGCAAAACCGCTGGTACCTCGCCGCCCTCGCGGTCTTGTTGCCTGGGGCGCTCGTGGTGTCGGCCACGACACACCTCATCCCCTTTCTGCAGTCCGACGGCGCGCGGATCCCGGTCAAGGCGTTCGACACGGTCGAGTACATGGGCATGGAATGGTCGATGGTCGAGCATCGCTCCTTCGACTGGAGTACGGAGGCGGGGGAGCGCGCGGGTCTACTCGAGGGAACAGCGCTCGTCACCGCAACGTTCGCGATCGACCCCGGCGAGGTTCCGACCTCCTGCAGCTTCGTCTTCCTCGACCATGACCGGATTAGGGAGTGGGATGACTCGGGGTACGGTGACGCCGACTTCGAGATCGCCGAGGACGCGGAGGCCTATTGCGACACAGAGGCGGAGGGGCCGTACCGCGTTCAGGTCTACTTCATCGTGCCCGAGGAATCGACCGAGGGTGGTTTCATCGAGGTACGCGACTCCGCGCTCCTGTCGAAGTCGTACCTCGAGTTCGCGATCTAACCAGCCGCGTGCTCGGCGGCCTCGGTCGGCGTCAGTTCCCGCCGCGCGGCGAGGAGCTTGAGGCTGTAATCGTACGCGGCGGCGATGAGACAGATGCGCATCGGCTCGATGATCGCGGCAACGATGACGCTCCGCGGCTCGTCGATGGCGCGCCACCAGCTCAGTTCGTGGGGGCCGAGGAGGCGCTCGACGCCGAAGTTGAACCAGAGTCCCGCGGTGTCGAGAACGGCGTACGAGAGCAGATAGAAGCCGACGACGACGATTCCCGCGCCCCAGATGAGTCGCGCAGAGCTCGCGATCGGTTGCCATCGGTCAGTGAGTCCACTGGCGAGGTCGGCGACGCTCTTCCGCAGAAACTTCGGCAGGCTCGACCAGCGTTCACGCGCCTTCGCCAGTTGGGCAGGTGTCGAGGCTGACTCGAGGCTCACCCCCGTGAGGGCGCGGGCGTAGACGATGCCCGCGAGGGTGAGCCAGGCGAGCGGCAGCACGATGAGAAGGCTGCTTTGGTCGATGATCCACGCGACGCTGTCGAGTATGAAGCGCAGGGGAGCGAACGCCTCGCGGGCCGCGGTGATGATGTCGATGAAGAAGGCGACGATGCGTCGGCTCTGCAGCCAGGCCGGCACTCCGGCGAGAAGATCTTGCACGACGACGACTGCGACGAAGATCCACACCGCCTCGAGGTACGCGGCGAGGTAGCCGGTCCAGGCCGGGATGCGCTCGCCGAGGCGGCGCAGAAGCACGCGAAGCGCGAACGCGAGCACCACTATGCCGATCGTCACCGGTCCGGCGGTGACCTCGAGGGCGACCTCCTCGCTCGGATCCAGGCCAAATGTGCGGTTGGCAAGCTGAGCGAGCGAATAGTCGACGAAATCGTCTCTCAACAGCCCCCAGGTCGCGAACACGACGAAGAACGGGAGAATGCTCGACTGGATGATCGCGCTGAATCGTCTCGACGCCGATCCCGTGTCTTCGGGATCGAGTAGCGCCTCGAAGCGCGAGAATCCCGGCAAGTCTCGCCGCAGCACGAGGAACATCGCCACGTAGGCCGCGAGCCTCGCGAGCACGGCGATGGGGAGCACGAGCAGCCCGAAGAGCGGGTCGATGTTCGCGAGCCAGCCCGCGAGTTGGATGAACAGGAACCGGGCGATCCATCCCGCGAGGTAGATGGCGGCGAGTGCAGGCCATCGCCGCGCGATCAGCCGCGCAAAGCTCGTGACGATCTCGAGCACGGAGGCGCTAGACGCCGATCGCCATAATGGCGAACCCGACGATGAGCGTCACGGTCATGAGGATGGCCCCCCACAGCGGAGGGCTCCAGCTGCGCGGTGTTCCGCGGGCGATGCGCACGAGGTACACGAGGGTCGTGATTGCCACGAGGATGATGCTGCCGAAGAGCGCCACGGCGAATCCGAAGTTCGACGAGTCGCCGACGTAATTGGCTTGCCCGAACTCGTAGAGCGCGCTGATCGCGAGAAATCCGATCAGCAGTTCGGCGACAAGAACGACGAGACCGACGAGCGCATCGAGACCGCGCTCGGGGCCTTCGAGCCTGCGGGAGAGTACCCGCGCGCCGGAGACGTTCGCGTTGAGGGTCATGGCCCTACTTTACGGCCCGCCGAGAGCATGCGGGCGACGCTACGTGGCCGCGCCCGCGGCCCAGTCGACGACAACGTCGTTCGGCCCATCGCCGAGCTTGGCGTGGAGCTTGGAGCCCGGGTAGACGAGCGGGAGCGCGCCCGCCGGCACCGCGTTGCCCACCTGGATCTGATACGGCGTCGGCACCCCTTCCGCGATCGTGAGGGTGAGGGCGTGCACGGGGTCTCCCTTGGAGTTCTGCACGCCGATCGCCTGGTTGGCGACGAGCACGACCACGATGGGCTTGCCGGTGGCGAGGATATCGGCGGCACTGCCCTTGCCGGTCGACTCGGGCAGGCGTACCTCGGGCGGCTGGGTCGCAAAGTCGATCGCGATGTTCTGCGGGTTGGCAGGATCGACGCGTACCGCGACGACGACTCCAGGCTGCTGAAGCTGCGGGATGTGGATCTCCGGGACACGCTGCGAGACCTGCGCTTCATACGGCTGCTGACCGTCGCTCATGATGCGCAAGTGGAAGGTGCAGGTGCGCTCCTCAAGGCCGTTCATGACCGTCATGGTCGTGCCGGAGAGTTGAATTCCGAGGATCTCGCCGCGTGCGAGCGTTCCGGTCGCGAGCAACTCCTGGTCCACGCCGCCCGTGAGAGTGCGGAAGCCTTCAGCGAGGCTGTCGAAGAATCCCATAGTGAATTCCTTTCTCTTATTTCGTGCCTCAGCGTAGCTAGGCTCGACGGGTGAGCACCAGCTATCCCGAGCGATACCGCCGAACCGCACTGATCCCCGCCCTGCTTGCGACCGTTGCGCTGTTCGTCGGCCTGCAGTTCATCGACGGGGGCGGCTTCACGGTCATCCGCTATATCGTCTCGATCTTCGCGCTCATCGTTGCGGTCTTCGCCTGGCAGGCCGGGCAGTGGTGGTGGCTCATCGGCCTCGTGCCTATTGCGGTGCTGTGGAACCCGGTATTTCCCGTGGAGCTCGGGATGCCGACACTGTGGATGGCGCTGCAGTATGGTGCGGCGCTCGTGTTTATCGCCGCGGGCATCCTCATCAGGGTGAAAGAGTCATCTGGGGCCAAGTCGAGGTAGACTGTCGTTAGCGTCACCCGAGCCCACCAGTTGCATCGCGACTGGGTCTGGATCACTCGAGTTGGTGCCGTCACGACTGGGTCCGCCAGTTGCGGACATTCCCTAGAAACGGGTGCGGCCCAGGTTCTGCACTCCAGGAGACCAATTGGCAATTCCCGAATCCGGGCAGCGCAAGCGCCAGCGTTCCACCTCGTCTACCCGTCAGGGATCCGGGAACGGTCAGCGCCGCCGGGTACGTCCCGGTGATGACGTCGGTGTGATCCCCGTTCTCGCGCGCGCTGCTCGCGAGGTCGAGACTGCCGTGCAGAAGGGGCCGCTCAAGCCCGCAAACCGCGCGCGTTTCCAGGTCGCCGCGCTTCTCCTGCGCGAGGAGCGCGCGCGCGTCAAGAGCGACTCGAGCCTCAGCGAGGCCGAGCGCGCCAACGAGCAAAAGCGACTTGACGGGCTCGCCGGTATTCTCGCGAAGACCGCCGCGCGCGACACGAGCCTCATCGCGATGCTCGCGGACGACGCACCCGTCACGAGCGCGGCGAAGGCCCTCCGTCGCGACCTGCTGCTCGCCGCAGGAGTCGAGCTCAGTCCCGATGAGCTCATCATCACCACCGAGCCCAAGCCTGTCGACAAACAGGTCGAGAAGCAGGTCGTGCCCGCATCCGTGCGTCAGATGCAGATGTCGAACCCCTTCCTGGCCCCCGACTTCAGCGCGCTCACGGCCAAGCCCGCGCCCGTCAACCGCCTCGCCAACTGGGAACTCATCGAGCCACTCTTCCGTTCCTTCGAGTACGGCGCCGGCGGGGGTGCGGCAACCATGGACCTCCCGGAGGCTACCTCGCTGCGCACCGCCGGTGATCTCGAGATGATGCGCCACCAGGCGCGTTTCGTCGAAGAGGTCAAGCGTGGTCACCGCACCTTTCTGCTCGCGGATGAGCCGGGCCTGGGTAAGACCGCGCAAGCGCTACTCGCGGCCGCAGCATCCAACTCCTACCCGCTGCTCGTCGTCGTACCCAACGTCGTGAAGACGAACTGGGCCCGCGAGGTCGAACTGTGGACCCCGGGTCGAACCGCAACCGTCGTGCACGGCGACGGTAACGACGTGGATGCCTTCAGCGACGTCGTCATCGTCAATTACGAGATCCTCGATCGCCACGTCGGCTGGCTCGGCCGCTTCGGTTTCAAGGGCATGGTGGTAGACGAGGCCCACTTCATCAAAAACCTCAAGTCGGAGCGCTCGAAGCACGTGCTCGCTCTGTCACGCAGCATCCGCGCGTCGTATCCGAAAGCGCTCATGATGGCGCTCACGGGTACGCCGCTCATCAACTCGATCGAAGACTTCCGCGCAATCTGGCAGTTCCTGGGCTGGATCGACGACAAGAAGCCGTTGCCGCAGCTCATGAACAAGCTCGAGGAGACGGGTCTCACGCCCGCCGACTTCGGTTTCTTCGCTGAGGCTCGCCGAGCCGTTGTCGACATGGGCATCGTGCGTCGCAAGAAGGTCGACGTCGCCGCCGACATCCCCGCGCGACGCATCGCCGACATCCCCGTCGAACTCGACGACGACCTCGGTCGATCGATCCGCGCTGCGGAGGCCGCACTCACTGCTCGACTCGTCGACCGCTTTGAGCGGGTGCGAGCGCTCAAACCCGACGCGAGCGTCGAGGACCTCATCCGCGTCGTCGCCCACGCCGAGCTCGAAGAGTCGAAGGGTGCCACGACAGGCGAGAACGTCTTCACGATGGTGCGCAAGATCGGCCAGGCCAAGGCAACGCTCGCCGCCGACTACACCGCGCAGCTCGCCCGTTCGGTCGGCAAGGTGGTGTTCTTCGCGAAGCACATCGACGTCATGGATGCCGCCGAAGAGCACTTCGCCAAGGTGGGCCTGACGTCCGTGTCCATCCGCGGCGACCAGTCGCCTAAGGCGCGCCAAGCCGCGATCGACTCGTTCGATGCCGACCCCACCGTCTCCGTCGTGGTCGCCTCGCTCACCGCTGCGGGTGTCGGCCTCAACCTCCAGGCCGCGTCCAACGTCGTGCTCGCCGAGCTGAGTTGGACAAGTGCCGAGCAGACTCAGGCGATCGACCGTGTTCACCGCATCGGTCAGGAACTGCCGGTCACCGCGTGGCGCATCATCGCCGCGCACACGATCGACGCACGGATCGCGGAACTCATCGACAGCAAGGCCGGCCTCGCGGCTCGAGCCCTCGACGGCTCCGACGTCGAGGTCGCGGCGGAGTCCAACATCCAGCTCGAGGCGCTCTCGAGTCTGCTGCGCGACGCGATCGGCGGGTAATTCCGCCTACCGCGCAACGCGTGTCGCGAGACGCTCGATTGCGCCGACCGGAATGGGCAACCAGCTGGGTCGGTTGCGCACCTCGTAGACGGCCTCATACAGCGCCTTATCGATCTCGAGTGCGTCGAGAATGACGCGACTGGCGCGCAGGTCGCAGCCCGAGGTTTCGGCGTACCCATCGGCGAATGCGGCCCGCGCTGCGCTCACCCACTCCTCGGTGGAGCGGGGGTGGCCGTCCATCGCGAGCGATCCCGCGACGTAGTCGAACGACCGCAACATGCCTGCGACGTCCCGTAGCGGGCAGTCCAGCCGAGTTCGCTCCCGCATGGGCCGCAGCGGTTCACCCTCGAAGTCGACGAGAACCCACGGATGCCCGGGGGCGGAGATGACCTGCCCGAGATGCAGATCCCCGTGGATTCGCTGCTGCGCGGGCCACGCAACGGTGCCGGCGTGCTCGAACACCTCGCTCAGCGCCGGGGCGAGCGCCGCGAGACCGGGCACCTCGGCGACGGCAAGGGCGAGTCTGCCGTGCATGTGATCGACGACCGCGTCTACGTCCGTCGCTGTCGCGGGACGCGACTCGAGTGCGCTCGCGAGCGTGGCGTGTACGCGCGCGGTCGCGATGCCGAGCTCGCGCGCGTCAGCGCTGAAGTCGCGACCGGCCTCGGCCGCGTCGACCGCGACGCGCCAGGCGTCACGAGCCCCCGGAAGGAACTCTTGCGCGAAGGCGAGATGCCCGATGGCCTTTCCGGAATCTTCCCCGGTGTCGGACCATTCGGCGACAACGTGCCCGACGGGCTGTGGCACGACAGCGCTGCCCGCCGACGCGAGCGCGGTCTGCAGCTCGACATCGGGATTCTCGCCGTTGTGCAGCGCACGGAAGAGTTTCAGGATGACGGGTACGACCGCGCCCTCGTAGATGATCGAGGTGTTTGATTGCTCGCCGGTGAGAACGCGTGAGCGCACGGCGACTCCATCGATTCCGGATGCCGCCGCTCCTGCCGAGCGTCTTCCCCGGGTCCACATGCGGTCGCCGCGTACCTCATGCTCACCGCGAACGTGAGCGAGGAGGGCGGAGGTGTAGGCCTCGTCGTGAGGTGCGTCGTACACGAAGTGGTCGCCGATTCGAGCGACGAGGGCCGCATCATCCACGCGCGAATCGGTGCGGTAGCTCAGGGGCACTTGGTAGAGCGCGGGCTTACCAACCGCATGATCGAGAATCAGGTGGGTGACGAGCCTGACGCCCTCGGGCGCCTCGAATTCCACACTGCCGATTTCGTCGATGACGGGAAGTGATCCCTTGTTGGCGTACCACCGCTGGTTCGCCATCCAGGGGGCGAGTATCGCAGGGTCGACCTGCAGGGGGATCATTCCCTACCCTAGGCACGCTCCAACACGGCAGGTCAAGGGGGTCAGCCTTCGTCGGGCGGCTGCACAGGGTGCTTTCGGGTGGGTCTCTTAGCCTCGATGCATGCCCCTTCGCGTGCCGAATCCCGCTCGAGTTCCGGTGTGGGCCTGGCGCGCTCTCATGGCGCACCGCGGTCCGCGTGAACTGCGTCGCTTCAGCGCCGACCCGATCGGTGAGGTCGACTACTCGCTTGACATCGATTACGTCGGCGACGGCATCAGCGAACACCGCCTCGATGTGCTCGCTCCGCCGGGTCACGGGGATCACCTCCCCGTGTACGTCTACTTTCACGGGGGTGGCTGGACGTCTGGCGACAAGTCTCCGCTCACACGGTACTGCGCGAGTCAGGCGGTCGCGGGGATGGTCGTCGTCAACGTCAATTACCGACGGGCGCCGCGCTTCCACATGCGCCACATCCTCGACGATGCCAACGCCGCAATGGCCTGGATCGCGGACAACATCGCCGAATACGGGGGAGATCCCCACCGCATCGTGCTGGGCGGCGACTCCGCCGGTGGCCAGATCTCGGCGCTGCTCGCCGCCGCGACGACACACCCCGACTTCGCACGCCACTACGGCATCACCCCTGTGCTGACGCGACACAGTCTGCGCGGACTCGTGCAGCATTGCAGCGCGGTCGACTTTTCAGTCGTCTTCGAACGAGGATTCATCCTGGGGCTTGGCTTCGTGCGTATGTTGCTGCCAGGGCGGGGCAGGGGCGAGTCCCTGTCGGATGCTTCGCGCTTCCTCTCACCCATCGAGTGGCTCGGAAGCGCGTTTCCTCCTGTGCTCGTCACGACATCTCGCCGCGACTTCTTCTACCGCGCAAATCTCAACTTCATCGCAGCCCTTCGGCGACACGTCGTGCCGGTCGAGTCGCTCGTGCACGATGAGGCGGTGCACACCTGGCAACAGGACACTCGGCACCCCGCCTCCGGCGAGGTCTATTCGCGCCTGCAGGCCTTCGTTCGGCGCGTATCAGTGGCCTGAGTGCGCACTCTCCGCACTATCGTGGAGCGGTGATCGCGCGTGACGCAGAACACCTCGACGAGGCACTGCCCGACATCGACTGGGCCGAGCTACCCGAGGGTGCCGACAAGACCTGGTTTGGTGCGCCGAGTGGGCGACTTGCCCTGATCTCGATGGGCGATCCCGCGGCACCGCGGGTTGTCTTGGTGCCGGGTGTGACGGGATCGAAAGAAGATTTCGTGCTCATGCTCCCGCTTCTTGCGGCCGCGGGCTACCGGGCGATCTCCTTCGACATGGCGGGCCAGTACGAGTCGGGGTCGGCGGGGCCAGAGAATCTGTCGCCCCCACGTACTCACTACGACCATGACCTCTTCGTCGATGACCTGCTCGCCGTGCTCGATGACGGGGCGACGCCCGCCCACGTGCTCGGGTATTCGTTCGCCGGAACCGTCTCGCAGATCGCATTCGTACGTCGACCCGAGCTGTTCGCGAGTCTGACTCTCTTGAGCTGCCCGCCCGAACCTGGCCAGGGCTTCCGCGGCGTCAAGCGACTCGGCCCCTTTACGGGGCTCACCTCGGGACGTGTCGGTGCGGCCCTCATGATCTGGGGAGTGAGAAACAACTTCACCCACGTGCCACCGGGGCGGCTGCGGTTCGTTCGTGATCGCTTCGCCCTCACGAGACGCTCGAGCGTGGCGGACATCATCTCCCTCATGAAGCGTGCGCCCGACCTTCGCTCGACGCTCGCGGCGGCAGACATCCCCAAGCTCGTGGCCGTGGGCGAGCATGACCTCTGGCCATTGCGACTCCACGCGGCATTCGCGGAGTCGATCGGGGCGCGCCTCGCCGTCTACCGCACGGGACACAGCCCGTGCGAGACCGCGCCACACCAGCTCGTGGACGACCTACTCGCCCTCTACGCGTCCGCTAGTTGACTGCGGCGCGCTCGTGCCGACGCCGCTCCGCCCGACGCGACAGCAGCGAACGCTCGCGCTGATTGAGGCCGAGCGTGGTGAACGCCCACGAAAGGCGACGCCACAGACCGGGAAGCGACTCGAAGGGACGTGCCGAGACGCCGACGCGCAGTGTGCGGTCGAACCGCACGCCCATGTCTGGCTCAACGTGGATCGTGAGGTCCAGGTCGTCGTGGATCTCGCGCATGCTGCGGTGCACGGTCAGGCGCAGACGACCCCAGGCAGTGGCCCGCAGGGCCAGGTTGGAGCCGAAGAGGATGTCGTGGCCGAGTATCCAGCCCACGAACCAGACGTATCCGCCGATGTAGACGTGCTCCGCTGCCCAATGGACGAGGGGAGTAGATCCGTAGAAGTCTCCCGGGCCGCTGAGCAGGTCGAGGTGGTCATCCGTCTCGAACGCAGACACGACGCGCTCTATCCAGTCCGGAGGGGGTACAGAGTCGGCGTCGAGGCGGGCGAGGATGTCGAAGGCCGCGGCGTCGAAACCCGCCGCCGTCGCGGGAAAAATTCCGCGGACCGGTTCGAGTACCACGCGCGCTCCACGAGCCTGGGCTACGGCAGCCGTGTCATCCGTGCTTCCGTTGTCGACAACGATGATCTCGTCGGCGGGGCGCGTCTGGCGATCGAGTGCCCGCAGGCACGCCGCGAGCATCACGGAGTCGTTGAGCGCCGGGATTACGACGGAAACACGCGTCATAGCCCGTCTAGCATAGTCACGCGGCAGCGGCTGACCCGGCGCTAGGGTTGCCCTGTGAAACCCGTATCGCGTGTTCTCGCCACTGTGTTTCTCGCGCTCGGGCTCGTCTCGCTCGCAACCACCGCGAACGCTGCTCCCGCCGCCCGCGCCGACGTGAGTGACTTCTACTTCGAGTCGTTCGACGGGCAGTATTTCCTCGGAGTCGACGACGCGGGGTTCGCGACGACGCGCGTCGTGGAGACGATCGTCGCGGTCTTCCCGGATTCTGACCAGAATCGTGGGATTATCCGCGCGCTCCCGCTCACTGACGGCGAGATCCCCCTCGACGTGGCAATGACCTCAGTGACTGACGAGAACGGGGAACCCGTCTACTTCGAACGCAACGATTACGGCGGATTCGCCGAGTTCGCGCTCGGCACCGACGACTTCGTGCACGGACGCACGACCTATGTGCTCGAGTACACGATGCGAAACACGATCCGACACTTCGAGGACTCGGGGGGAGACGAGTTCTATTGGGACATCAACGGTGATGGATGGCGCCAGGAGTTCGGGCAGGTCACGGCGACCGTACACATCAGTGACGCGCTAGCGCCCGCCCTCACCGGTGAGGCCTCGTGCTACTACGACTATGCGGGCGAGCCGTGCGTGATCGTTCGCGACGGCACGACCTTCCAGGCGACGGCGACAGGGGTGGGCATCTACTCGACCCTCACCGTCGCCATCGGGTTCGACGGGGGAACCGTAGTTCAGCCGCAGGCGCCGCGCGACAGCTGGATCGTTAAAGTCGCCCCCCTGGTGCTCCTGGGGCTTGGCGGCCTCGTCGCGGTCGTCGCGATCATATTTCGACTCGTCGCGTGGCGAGACCCCCGCCGCGGCACCATCATCGCCCAGTATGAGCCGCCCGAGAACTCGAATCTCCTCATGGACGCCAACATCCTCAAGCGTCCGTGGGTGGGACTGCCCGCGCAGTTCGTCGACTTCGCGGTTCGTGGGATGGTGCAGGTCATCGACAACGAGCCTGACGGAGAGGCCTCGTCCAAGACACGATTCAGCCTCAGATTGCTGGGTCACGAGAGCGCCAACCCCGAGGAGCTGCGCGTTCTCGTCGCACTGTTTGGCGCCTCGCTTGCGCCGGGCAAGATCGTGGTCCCCGGAAGGCTCAGTGCCGCGACCGGAGACGCTCTCTACCGGCTTGCCGGTTCGGCGGCGGTCGACACGACGCAGGAGGGTCTGCGCGCTCTCCCGAGCAATCGGTTCTCGCGGGTTCTCACGCGAATTGGAGGGCTCCTGATTCCGGCATTCATACCCGTGTGGATCTGGGCGGCATTCAATGGCGTGCTTGAAGGCCCCGTCGTCGGGCCGACGTTCGGTGTCGTCGGCACCGCGATTCTCACCCCGATAGTTCTCGCGCGACCCAAGCTGCTCACCGACAAAGGCGCCGCCGCGCGCGACTACCTCCTGGGCATCCGTGAGTACCTCACGGCCGCCGAGGAAGAGCGGATGCGGGTGCTGCAGAGCCCCGAGGGCGCCCAACGCATCGACACCACAGACGCTCAGTCCATCGTCAAGCTCAATGAGCGCCTGCTGCCCTACGCGGTCTTGTGGGGTGTCGAGGACCAGTGGGCCGAGAAGCTCCGCGCGGACTACGGCGAGGCAGCCCCGCAGTGGCTCTCGAGCACGAGCTTCACCTCGAGCACCCTGCGCAGCTTCGCCGATATCGCCAGCGTCGCGGCGCGCCCGATCGTGACATCGAGCTCCGGTTCCAGCTCGTGGTCGTCGTCGGGTAGCTCCAGTTTCTCGAGCGGATCGAGCGGTGGCGGGTTCTCCGGCGGCGGTGGCGGAGGAGGCGGCGGCGGTGGGCGTTAGGGCAAAGTCCATCTGAAGTTTGACCGACATCTAGACGGGTGAAAGACTCTCCCCAGTGGACATCATGCTCGTCGTCGCGCTGGTCATTGCACTGGCTCTGTTCTTCGACTTCACCAACGGGTTCCACGACACGGCCAACGCCATGGCGACGCCGATTGCGACCGGTGCGCTCAAGCCGAAGGTCGCCGTAGCGCTCGCCGCGATTCTCAATCTTGTCGGCGCATTCTTGAGCACCGAGGTCGCCAAGACGATCAGCGGTGGACTCATCCGGGAGGGCGAGAACGGAGTGCAGATCACTCCGGTGCTCGTGCTCGCCGGGCTCATCGGCGCCATCGTGTGGAACCTCTTCACGTGGTTGCTCGGCCTGCCCTCCTCGTCGAGCCACGCCCTGTTCGGCGGCCTGATCGGGGCCGTCATCGTTGGCGCAGGCATTGGGGCGATCGACGGGGGAGTGCTCGTCTCCAAAATCCTCATCCCCGCCGTCCTCGCCCCTGTCACCGCGGGTGTCATCTCGTTCCTCGCGACGCGAATTGCCTACGCCATCACGCGAAAGCGAGAACGCGACGGATTCAAGCGCGGACAGATCTTCACCTCCTCGCTTGTCTCGCTTGCTCACGGCACCAACGACGCGCAAAAGACAATGGGTGTCATCACGCTCACTCTTATTGCTGCCGGCTTCCAAGACGTCGGAACGGGCCCGACCCTCTGGGTCATAGCCGCGTGTGCCGTCGCAATCGCGATCGGCACCTATTCGGGCGGATGGCGCATCATCAAGACGATGGGTCGTGGCATCACGGATCTCGAGCCGGCCCAGGGTTTCGCCGCAGAGGCGGCGACCACCGCCACGATCCTCGCGTCATCCCACCTCGGTTTCGCCTTGTCAACGACACAGGTGGCATCGGGTTCCGTTATCGGCACCGGCGTGGGTCGCAAGGGAGCATCGGTGCGCTGGCGCACGGCCGGACGCATCGCGCTGGGGTGGCTCATCACGATCCCCGCCGCGGGCTTGGTGGGTGCGCTTGCGGCATTTATCGCCGGCTTCGGTATGTGGGGCATCATCGTGGATGTTGTTCTCGCGGTAGTGGCCATACTCGCGATCTTCCTCATCTCGCGCCGCAACGAGGTCACTCATCGCGACTTCCACGTCCCGGACCCCGGCAAGTTCGTGCGCCCCAAGCCCCGCAAGAAGGTGAAGTCGTGATCGACTGGCAGGCGTTCCTCATCGTCTTCGTTGCATCCGCAGTTTCTGCATGCCTTCTCGTGATGATCTTCTCGCTCGCGCTGCGGCTCGGCGACGGCTCTGCCGCCTGGCGTAAACCCGTCTCGGTGGGTCTCTACGTGCTGTGCGGGATCGTCGTCATCCTGGGCATCTACCTCATCGTTCCGGCGCTGCACCGACTGTAATCGGTCGTCGATACTCGCATCAGTCGCGCCCGCGGGTGCGCCGACGGTACACCGCGGGAGCGACGCCGACCACCGCACGGAACTGACGATTGAAATTCGACAGGTTGTTGTACCCGGCGCGTTCGGCGATGACCGAGATCGCCTCATCCGTGCGTTCCAAGAGGCGTTGAGCGTGCGCGATTCGCAGGGACCGTACGGTCTCGGTGAATGTCGCCCCGGTCGCTTGTTTGAAGTGTTTGGAGAAGGTCGATTCAGACATTCGAGCAGCGATCGCGGCGCCCGCGACGCTGAGGTCGGTCGCGAGATTGTCGATGATGTACGAAAGCCCGACATCGGCCGCTTGCGCGTCGAGGGGGTCCGCGGACACTCGAAAAAGCGAGCTCGCGACGTACGCGCGGTCCGCCCCGGGCGCCGCGGCGAAGGTGCCGAGCAGGGCGACGAGGTGCGCGAGGCGCGCAGCCCCAGAGGATGTTCCCATCGACTCGATGTCATGGGTCGCCCGTCGGGCCGACTCACCGACCAGGATGATGCCCCTCTTGCTCTCCGTGAGCACTCGTACCACCGAGCGCAGTTCGGGCATCACACGGTCGAGACCTTCGAGCCACGCTCCCGAGAAGTGCACGACTGCGCTCGCCGAGGGGACCGGCTCTGGGTCGCGAGGGATCACGGCGTGCGGTACATCTGAACCGATGAGGGCGATGTGCCCTGGGGCGTAGGCGCGCGCGCGATCGCCAATGATCACTTGCCCGTATCCGGAGCGGATGAGCTGCACCTCGTACTCCGGGTGGACGGTGAGCCGCCCCGTGCGGGCCGGGAAATCGAGTTCATGCCAGCGGAAGGACTGACCCTCCGGAGGGGGAACGGCGACGCGATGCGGCTTGCGCGCGAGAATCTGCTCGGCGAGACGCGAGTAACGCGTGTCGGACATTCGCGAGTGCATTCGAAGACCTCGGGTTGCGGCCTACCCCGGCTCCACGATAGACCGCCGACTCACCCGAGTGAACCTCGTAAATCTGACGTGTCAGCTCAGCAGGGCCCGCACCGCGAACGCCGCATCGGCCGCCTGCTCGAGCGACAGATCCGGCAGCACTGTCTCGAGCGGTTCGGCGATCGAGATCGCCTGAATGGTGATCGAGTAGTTCACGTCAAAGAGGTACAGCGGCGAATTGAGGTGTCCATCATCTCCATCGCCCTCTTGGAGGGTTTGCAGCACGGCCTGATACTGCGCCGTACGGTCGTCTGTGACCGCGTTGGGAAGCGTCAGATAGTGGTCGATCTCGGTCTGCTGAAAGGGGATCTCCGCGATCGTGACGCCCACCTGGGCGGTCTCGTCGGCGTTCGTGTAGACGCACACGCGCTGCGCGTAGGCCTCTGGAGCCGTCTGGTTGTCTGATGCCTGCTGATTGAAGACGAGCGTTCCCGGCAGGGCGCCAACGGCCGTGGTGATGTCGTCGCAGGTAGGCAAGTCCTGCCTGGGAACGTTGGTCGTGGGTGTGCCCCCCGTCGCAGGGTTTCCTCCTGGAGGTGTGCTGGGCGTCGCGGTGGTGCATGCCGCGAGGCTCAGCGCGAGCACAGACGCGGCCGCGAGGGACAGCACGATGCGGGACATCCGTCGAAAATAACAGTTCGTGGCTGAGAGTTGCCGCCGCGTTAGGCTGGATCGGTCGCCCACGTCAAAGGAGATAGGTCGATGTCCACACTCACGCCACAAGCGTCACGGGAGCAGTCCATGCGAGAGGAATCCGATTCGCTCGGATCGATGCCTATACCCGACTCGGCTTACTGGGGGATCCATACCGCTCGGGCACTAGAGAACTTCCCCATCACCCGCAGGGCGATTTCCAACTACCCCGACCTCATCGTCGCCCTCGCGCGCGTGAAGCAGGCGGCGGCACGCGCCAACGTCGAGATCGGGGTGCTCGACCCCGTGAAGGCGAACGCCATCATCCAGGCGTGCGAGGAAATCGTCGGGGGAGCACTCCACAAGGAGTTCTGCGTTGGCGTCATCCAAGGCGGTGCAGGCACCTCCACGAACATGAACGCCAACGAGGTCATTGCCAACCGTGCGCTTGAAATTCTCGGCTTCGAGCGGGGTGAGTACTCCAGGCTCAGCCCGATCGATGATGTCAACCGCAGCCAGTCCACCAACGACGTCTACCCGACGGCGATCAAGCTCGCGATGGTATTTGGTATTCAACGTCTGCTCGCAGAGCACCGTCTGCTGGCAGCCTCGTTCGCCGCAAAGGGCCGCGAGTTCGCGACGATTCTCAAGATCGGTCGCACGCAATTGCAGGATGCCGTACCGATGACCCTCGGCCAAGAGTTCACCGGCTTCGCCCACACCCTCGGCGAGGACTATGACCGCTTGAGCGAGACCATACCGTGGCTCAACGAGATCAACATGGGCGCGACCGCGATCGGAACCGGAATCACCGCCGACCCGCGATATGCGGACGCGGTACGGCGGCACCTCATCGAGGTCACGGGCATCGACATGGTGACGGCTCCCGATCTCATCGAAGCGACGAGCGACGCGGGTATCTTCATGACCGTCAGTGGCACCCTCAAGCGCGCAGCCGTCAAACTCTCGAAGATCTGCAACGACCTGCGTCTGCTGTCGAGCGGACCGCAGGCCGGCATCGGCGAAATCAACCTGCCCCCTCGCCAGGCCGGCTCCTCGATCATGCCCGGCAAGGTCAACCCCGTGATTCCCGAGGTGGTCAATCAGGTGGCGTTCAGTGTGATCGGAGCAGACGCTACCGTGACCGCCGCCGCTGAGGGCGGACAGCTGCAGTTGAACGCCTTTGAGCCCGTCATCGCGCACTCGATCCTGCAGTCATTGACGTGGATGACGAAGGCGTGCCACACCCTACGCGTCAACTGCATCGAGGGAATCACCGCCAATACCGAACGGCTCACCATGCAGGTCGAGACGAGCGTTGGCGTCGTCACCGCGCTCACGCCCTACATCGGATACGCGGCGGCGGCGACCCTCGCTCACACCGCCCTCACGACCCAGGCGTCGATCGCCGAACTCGTGGTCTCGTCGGGTCTCATGACGGCGGAGAAAGTCGCCCAGGTGTTGTCTCCGGAGAGACTCAGCGGGCTCGTCGCGGCGACCGCGCCGATTCTGCTGCCCGTGCTTCCCGAGGCTGCGCAGAAGGACTAGCTGCTCGGCGAGTCCTCCTCGTCGTCGAAAGTGTCGAGCACGCGGTCTCGGGCCTCTCCGGCCTGCGCGACGGCGGAGTCCACAAGTGCCTCGCCCCGCTCGCGCAAGTCTGCCGCTACCTTGCCCGCCTGGTCGCGCACGTCTTTTGCGACCGTCGTGGCCTGGTCGCGCACATCCTTCGCGACCGTGACGGCCTGGTCGCGCACATCCTTGGCGGTCGACGTGACCTTCTCCGCGACGTCCTTTGCAGTGTCAGCGATAACTCCGGGCGCGGCCTTGGCAGCGGCTTCGGCACGCTCGCGGATGATCGGCGCCTGCTGCCTGGCGTAGTCCTCGACGTCGGTGCGGGCCTTCACGACGCGAGGGTCGTCCCACACCTTCAGCCACTGGGCCTTCATGGCGTCGTACTTTTCGCGACCCGCGCGCGTTCCGAGCACGTAGCCGACACCAACACCGAGAGCGAGCATGACGAGTCTGGGGTTCATGCCAGCCAGCCTACGGCTGGCCCCTGGCGGTCACCAGTGAGGGGTTAGCTCTCGGCGACAATGTCGGCGGCTGACTTGTCGGCACGCCAGCCGCGCCAGGACGGCTGACGAAGCTTGCCCGTGGGGGTCCACTCGGCGAACTCCACCTCGCCCACGAGGCTCGGTCGAATGAAGTGCGCGTCCTTCGAATCGATCGCGGCCAACTCGATGAACGGACTCGACTTGCGCTCGAGAGACCGGAACTTCGTGGTGAGCGCATCGAGATCCTTGTCGGTGAACCCGGTGCCGACCCGTCCGACGAACCGCAAGCCACCCTCGTCTGGTATCCCCATGAGCAAGGAACCGACCTTTCCCGATCGGTTGCCCGATCCCGGCCGCCAGCCCCCGATGACGACCTCCTGCGCGAGAACGTGTTTGACCTTCACCCACGAGCGTCCGCGGCGACCGACGAGGTACCGGCTGTCGCGGCGCTTCGCCATGACACCCTCGAGGCCGAGTTCTCGACTGGTCGCCATCGCGGCGTGGGCGTCGCCCTCGAAGACGGGAGGAACCTGAACGCGGCCGCGCGTCGACACCACCCGCTCGAGGAGCTCGCGGCGCACCATCCACTCGTCACCGGTCACGCTCGTGCCGTCGTGTTCGAGAATGTCGAAGACCATGAAGTGCACGGGAGTGAGCTTCGCGGCCGCGTCGATCTCGGCCGCCTTCGTGAGGTTCATGCGCTTCTGCAGCCGGCCAAAGTCTGGTCGACCCTGCTTGTTGAGCGCGACGATTTCCCCGTCGATGAGGGCGTCGCCGTCGACGGCGTCAGGGATTGCGTCGAGATCGGGGTAGGCGGCCGTGAGTTCTATGCCGTTGCGACTCACGAGGCGAACGCCGTGGTCACTCACCTGGGCGATCGCGCGGATGCCGTCCCACTTCATCTCGAAGGCCCAGTCGTCTGTGTTCCCGAGCTCGGCAACCGTTCCTGCCGTGGCGAGCATGGGAGTCGGCAACTTGCCGCCCGCGGGTGCCGATCGCTCGGGTCGACCGAGCACCTTGCGGCGCGAATCTGCCCGGGTGTGACGCGCGGGCTGTTCGCTCGCGTCCTTCATGAGGTGGATGAGCCAGTTGTTCTCCGCGCCTTCCTTTCCGCCCGTGTGGATGAGCGCATATCGGTGGCTGCCGTGCTTCTCGCCGTGGAGCGTCGCGATGACCTCCTTGCCCTCACGCCACTTCTCGAGTTCGTAAGTGCCGGTGTCCCAGATCGTCACCTCGCCCGCGCCGTACTCACCCGCGGGAATCGAGCCTTCGAACGTGGCGTACTCGAGCGGATGATCCTCGGTCTGCACGGCGAGGTGGTTCTGCTTCGAATCCGTCGGCACGCCCTTCGGGATCGCCCAACTCACGAGGACGCCGTCGCGCTCGAGTCGGAAGTCGTAGTGCAGACGCCGCGCGTGGTGCTCTTGGATCACGAAGCTCGTGCCTGTCGACGCGACGGGCGCAGCCGCGGGCACCGGCTCGGGTGTGCGGCGGGGATCGCGCATCGACCGATAGGTGGCGAGTCGGTCATCCGTGTCGATGTGTCCGGTGGCAAGGGTCGAGAGCGGGTCCCCCTTCTTCTCGACGCGCCTGATCACCTCGCGGTAGTCGAGCTGCCCGAGTGTGGGGCTCTCGAGTTCCTTCCAGGTGCGCGGTGCCGCAACCATGGGGTGCGCCCTGCCGCGCAGCGAGTACGGCGTGATAGTGGTCTTGTTGCCGTTGTTCTGGCTCCAGTCGACGAGGACTTTACCTTCGCGCAGGGTCTTCTTCATGTCGCTGACGATGAGATCGGGATGATCGGCCTCGAGCGCGCGAGCGAGCTCGTGGGCGAAGTCCGAGACCTGATCGCTCGTGAGGGCGCCATCGAGGGCCGCATACAGGTGGATGCCCTTGCTTCCGCTGGTCACCGGCATCGGGTCGAGCCCGGCGCCCCGAAGGATCACGCGGGCGAGCCGCGCCACTTCTGCGCACTCGGCGAGCCCCACCCCGGGACCTGGATCGAGGTCGAGCACGATCCGATCTGGGTTCTTGCGGGTTCCGGTGCGCCCGAACTGCCACTGTGGAACGTGGATCTCCAGGGCTGCGATCTGGCCGAGCCAGGTGAGGGTCGCCAGATCGTTGACGAGCGGGTAGACGTTGATGTGATCGGAGTGCTGGATCTCTCGGCGCTTGACCCACGACGGCGTCGAACGCTCGTCAATGTTCTTCTGAAAGAACATCTCACCGGGGTGCTCGTCGGTGCCCACGCCGTGCACCCAGCGCTTGCGCGTCACGGGCCGGTTCGCCGCATGCGGGATCAGCACGGCCGCGACTCGCGCGTAGTAGTCAATGACGTCGGCCTTGGTCGTACCCGTCTCCGGGTACAGCACCTTGCCGAGGTTGGTGAGTTTGAGGCGGTGGCCGTCGATCGTGACGACCTGTTCGTCACTGCTGGATGAGGCGGCCATCCCTCCATCATGTCCGCCGCCGGGGTGGCAGAGCCAGCCCATCGGGTGTTGACTTGACCTTAATGTGTACCGAGTACACATCGGGAGAGGAGAGTCGTAATGAGGTCCATCTGGAAGGGCGCCATCACGTTCGGCCTCGTCAACGTCCCCGTGAAGGTCTACAGCGCCACCGAAGACCACGACGTCTCCCTGCATCAGGTGCACGCAAAGGATGGCGGACGCATCCGCTATAAGCGCGTGTGCGAGATCGACGGCAAGGTCGTGGAATACGCCGATATTGCGAAGGCGTACGACGACGGCGACCGCACGGTCATCCTGACGGAAGACGACATCGCTGCGCTCCCGGCGGAGAAGAGTCGTGAGATCGATGTCGTCGAGTTTGTGCCGTCCGATCAGGTCGACCCGATCATGTTCGAGAAGAGCTACTACCTCGAACCGGACTCGAAGTCGGTCAAGGCGTACGCCCTGCTGCGTCGCACCCTCGAAGAGACCGATCGCACGGCCATCGTGCAATTCGCACTGCGTCAGAAAACACGCCTCGGCGCGCTGCGCGTGCGCGGCGACGTGCTCATGTTGCAGTCGCTGCTGTGGGACGACGAGGTGCGCGAGGCGAAGTTCCCGGCGCTCGACGAAAAGGTCACGATCTCCGCGAAGGAACTCGAGATGTCCGAGGCGCTCGTGAAGTCGTTTGAGTCCGACTTCTCGCCAGAGAAGTTCACCGACGACTACCAGGACCAGTTGAAGGAACTCATCGAGGCGAAGCTCGCGAAGGGCGATTCGGTCGATACCGCCGAGACCTTCGGTGAACAGCCGGAGGAGGCCGACGGCGGGGGAGAGGTGCTCGACCTCATGGAGGCGCTGCGGCGTTCGGTCGAGAAGAACCGCGCCTCATCGTCTGCCAGCACCGCCGCCAAGGCACCGGCGAAGTCGTCGTCGAACAAGAAGCCCGCGACAAAGAAGAAGGCGAGCGCCTAAGCCCGCCTCTCCGTTGTCATCACGAATCGCCCTGACGGATGCGCCTGCCTTCTGCTTCATCGTTGGCGCGCTGCCGCGCGAGGATGAGGTTGCGCGTCGTGTCGCGCATCGGGAGTTGCACAACGTCCTCCGCCGGGATTCCTGCGTGCAGTTGGCGCAGTCGCACGACCTCGGCGTCGACCTCGGCGCCGAGCACCATGACGAGGTTGGTCAGGTAGAGCCACAGCAGCAGCACCAGGCCGCCGCCGAGCCATCCATATATTCGGTCGTATTGGCCGACGGTGGCGACGTACAGCGTGAACGCGAGTGTGGCCATCGCCCACGCGACTACGGCGAAGAGTGCGCCGTGACTCACCCAGCGGAAACGTTCGTGCCGCACGTTGGGCGTGAAGTAGTAGAGCACCGCGACGAGCAGCGTCACGATAAGTAGCATGACCGGCCAGCGCCCCATCGACCAGATTGCGATCCATGGCTCACCGATTCCGAGCGGCTCGGCGATCGCGGTCGCCAGCCGGGGTGTGGTCGCGAGGAGGACGACGATGGCTGCGAACGCCAGCAACAAGAAAACGGCGAGCACAAGCATGATCCCGCGGAACTTCCAGATCTGGCGGCCCTCGTGCACTTCATAGACACCGTTGACCGCTCGACCGAACGCGGTTGCGTACCCGGAGAGCGACCATAGTGAAATGACGATGCCGACGGCGAGGCCGATTCCCGGGTTCTGCACGCTGAAGAGCTGATCGACAGGATCGCGCAGTGCGGCGACCGTTTCTGGCTGCACCACTTCTCCCGCTATGTCGAGAATGACGTCCGAGGCGTTGCGCTTGCCGTTGCCGATCGCGAACGCCGAGACCACGGCAAGGGCCGCAGGAAAGAACGCGAGGGACGAGAAGAACGTGAGGGCGGCCGCCGAGTCGATCCCACGGTGACGAAGGAAGCCGTGCCAGGCACGCACCGCCGCGTAGCGCCACGAGCTGCGCGGGATGCCCCGCGACGTGGGCCGTTCAGTCACGTTTACGCCCCGCGGCGGCACCGAGCGGGAAGGCGAGCCACGCGAGGATGACCACGACGAGAGCGACGACGCCTGCGATGATCCCCGCGGGCCGCGACACCACCACATCGAATATGAGCATGATGGTGCCCACGAGACAGATGCCCACCGCAGCGATCGTGACCTTGAGTACCCGGTTCGCGATTCGCACGATCGCGGCCTTGGCCTTCATGCGGAAGAGCGAACGGTGAAGCGCGACCGGCACGAGACCGAGCACCGTTGTCAGGGCCGCGACGATGACGAGCGCGAGGTACGTGTCGACCTGATACGCGTCGAGGTCGGTGAACCTCTGTTGGAAAGCCAGGGTGAGCAGAAAGCCTGTGAGGATCTGCGTACCCGTTTGGATGACGCGTAACTCCTGCAAGATTTCGTTCCAGTTTCTGTCGAGACGTTCGGTCTCCGTCTCGTCGCGACCGTCGTGCGGGTCGACGTCTCCGTTCTCCGACCGCATGCCGTCTGCGGGACTCTCGGCAAGATCGCTCATCTTGCGATGGTAACCGGGCGCGCCCGCCACAGGTGAAGCCCCGCATAGCTCCGCCAGGGTGCCCAGCGTTGGGCGTAGTGCGCAAGCGACCGTCTCGTCGCCGGTAGGCCGAGCGCGGCCGCGCTCTGCAGGATCACGAGATCGGAGGTGAGGAGGGTGTCCGGATTTCCGAGTACGCGCATCGCGAGGTAACCGGCCGTCCAGGGACCGATGCCCGGGAGTGCCGTGAGGGCGGCGGTGAACTCGTCGGCGGGCATCCCGACGTCGAGCACGAGCTCACCCGCGGCGATCGCCTCCGCCGTCCCGATGATCGTGGCGACGCGGCTTGCCGGCCCGCGCAACACTTCGTGCCCTCGGCTCGCGATCTCGCCTGCGGTGGGAAACAGCCCGTTGGAGCCCAGTTCGCGTGTGATGGTGGCGAGCACGGTGCGCGCGGCCGCGACCGAGATCTGCTGCCCGACGAGGGTGCGAAAGAGCGCTTCTTCGGCGTCGAGAGTGCCTGGCAAGCGGATGCCCGGCAGCGCCGCCACGAGAGGCGCGAGCCTGTCATCCGCTGCCAGGGCCCGATCGATCGCGACCGAATCCGCGTCGAGATCGAACAGGCGACGTACTCTCGCGACGAGCGGCGCCACGTCACCGATTCGTTCGAGGCGTGCGGTACAGATCACCGCTGAGTCCCCGTCGAGACTCACTCGTACTCGGGCGACGCCACCGGGAAGCCGCACCGCTCTCTCGTGGAACGTGTCATCACCTGACTCCAGCCCGGCTACCGCGTGATCTGCGAGAAACCGCATAAGACCGGGGCCGTCGAAGGGCGCGCGCGCCGGCAGCCGCAGGGTGAGTGTGGATGCCCCCTGCGCGGGGATGGCCCGAAGTCGCCCCTTTCGTGCAAGCGCTCGCAGTCCGGTCGGAGTGGTCTCATAGACGGACTGGATGGTGTCGTTGAACTGGCGAATACTCGAGAATCCCGCGGCAAAGGCGACGTCCGCGACCGCGAGATCGGTGGAGGCGAGCAGTGTGCGCGCTGACTGCGCGCGGTGCGCTCGGGCGAGTGACAGGGGACCAGCGCCGAGTTCTGTAGTGAGTACCCGAGTCAGGTGCCGCGGCGTATAGCCGAGTCGGCTTGCCAGCCCCGACACCCCCTCGCGTTCGACGACGCCGTCGCCGATCAGGCGCATGGCGCGCGACGCGAGGTCGTCCGCGAGATTCCATTCGGGAGACCCCGGCACCGCGTCTGGTTGGCACCGCTTGCACGCACGGAGACCGGCCTCGTGGGCTGCCGCAGCGGTGCGGTAGAAGCTCACGTTGTGTGCGCGTGGGGTCATCGCGGGACAGCTCGGTCGGCAGTAGATGCCGGTCGAATGCACGCCGGCGATGAATTGGCCATCGAACCGGGCATCTCGAGACGAGAGTGCGCGGTAGCGCTCCTCGAAAGTGGCGTGCGACGTAATCATCCCTTCAGGGTCGCACGCGCGGCGGCGGCTGACTAGCGGAATTCAGACACCACCCGAAGCTTCACCCGTAGTCCATCGTGCGTCCACCGTCAAGGCCTCGCTCGGCAGTAGACCGGTTGGTTTACTTGCCCCGTGACCATCTCGATGAGCTCCCAGACCATGACCTCGCCCCGAGCATTGACGGGTGCCCAGCGCGACAAACTGCGCAAGCGCCTCGAGTTCGACATGGAGGACCTGCACTCCCAGCAAGACCTGTTGCGCCTACAGATCGAAAGCGCCAATGAGTCGCGCCGCGGTGTGGCAACGGACGAGTCTGAGGACCCGGAAGGCTCGTCGCTCGCTTTCGAACGCGCTCAGGCGGCTTCGCTACTTGAGCAGAGCATCCGTCACTCCCTCGAGATTTCCCACGCGCTCGGAAAGCTCGACGCCGGCACATATGGCACCTGCGAACGGTGCGAATCCCACATTGCGCAAGCGCGGCTGGATGCCCGTCCGGCCGCGGCCCTCTGCATTCGGTGCGCCAGCTGACCGCGTAATATTCTGTGTATTCTCCCGGCGCCGCGCCGGGGGATTATTCACGGAAGGTCCACCGATGGGCTCGCTGATCTACGGATCATCCTCTATCGAGGTGCCGTTCGAAGACCGCGTGCTTGCGCACCTGCAGGTCGTACTGAGCGCCAAGCTTCGCCGAGGCGAATCGTTCTTCTTTAGCTGGTTTGACGACGAATCGGCGGATGGCGGGCGAAGCTCGGTGTGGCTCGACTCATCCATTCCCCTCTATTTCCGTTATCACGGCAGCCGACCCCCCGCGCTGAACAAGGCCTGGCTCGAGGAGCTTGCGATCTCGGCGGGGAGCAACCAGGGGCTGGTGCTCGTGGACGAGCCAGCTCGCTCGGAGAGTGCGTGACAGGATTGGCACCGTGAACGTGCTCGACTCCCTCATCGACGCGCTCGGCGACCGGGTATCAACCCACCCCGACGACCTCGCTGCTGCGCGCGCCGACCAGTCCGGTCATGTCTCCGCTTCAGCCCCGCTCGCCGTCGTCTTCGCCACGTCTATCGCCGACGTGCAAGCGGTCATGCGTATCGCGACCGAGACCCGCACCCCCGTGGTCACGCGCGGCGCCGGCACGGGTCTTGCGGGCGGTGCCATTGCGAGCGCTGGCGAGATCGTGCTGTCGACTGTGCGGATGAGCCGACTCATCGAAGTCTCGGTCGACGACGAACTCGCCGTCATCGAACCCGGCATTATCAATGCGCATCTCAACGAACAGCTCGAGCCCCATGGGCTCTGGTTCGCGCCTGACCCCGCGAGCCGCGCGATCGCGACGGTCGGCGGCAACATCGCAACGAACGCGGGAGGCCTGTTCTGCGTCAAGTACGGTGTGACGCGCGAGGCGGTGCTGGGCTTGAAGGTTGTGCTGGCAGATGGCCGACTCGTGGAGATGGGACACCGCACCGTGAAGGGGGTGACCGGATACGACTTCACCTCTCTCATGATCGGATCCGAGGGAACCCTTGGTGTCATCGTCGAAGCGACAGTTCGCCTGCGCCCGCTTGTGAGCGGCATCGTGGGCATCATCAGCGCCACATTCTCGACCGTCGAGGAGGCAGCACGGGCATCCGCCGTCATCAGCTCATCCGGTCTGCATCCGGCCATCATGGAGCTGATCGGCGACAGCGCTATGTCCGGCATCGCCGCACACCTCGGGATTGATCATCCTGGCGGATCGCAGCTCATCGTGCAGTTCGACGGACCCGGTGCCGAGATCGAAGCGAGAGCGGCGGTCGCCATCGTCACATCTCTCGGTGGATCGAGTGTGCTGTCGACCGATCCCGAGGAGGGTGCGCGACTGTTCGGCATTCGGCGTGCCTTCCACCCCGCGATGTCCAAGCTCGGGACGGTGCTGATCGAGGACGTGTGCGTACCGCGGAGTCAGCTTCCCGCCATGTTCTCTGCGATCAACGACATAGAGGCGAAGTACGGGATCACCATCCCCACGGTCGCTCACGCGGGTGACGGCAACCTCCACCCCAACTTCATCTTCCAGGGCGATGAAGTCCCCGATGTGATCTGGGCCGCGGCGGACGAACTCTTTCTCGCGGCGCTGCGTCTCGGGGGAACGCTCACGGGAGAGCACGGCATCGGGATCCTCAAGCGTCGCTGGCTGCGCGACGAGCTCGGGGACGACCAGTTCGATCTGCAACAGCGCGTCAAGGCGGTCTTCGATCCGCTGGGGATTCTCAACCCCGGCAAGGTTTTCTGACGCGTACTACCCTGATCGCATGACGTTCCTGCCGATCACGACGTACGACGAACTCGCACCGGATGGCAAGGCCGCGAGCGACCGTCAGATTGATCTGCACGGCGGGCGGATCACGAATATGAAGGCGACCCTGCTGGGGCACGTCCCCAGCTTCACCGCATACATGGAGTGGTACACGCTTCGGGATGAACTCGTGCCCTTTATTGGAGAGCGGGCGGTTTCGCTCTTCTCGTACGCGATCTCCGACGCCAACGATTGTCTCGTCTGCTCGGTGTTCTTTCGCCGAATTCTCATCGACAGTGGCGAGGACCCGGACGCCCCCCAGGTAACCGAGGCGGAACAGTTGCTGATCGACTGGGGTCGGCTTATCGCAGCGCGGCCCGCGTCGATACCTGATGAGATCTATGCGCGACTCGAGGCCACCTTCAGCCCTCAGCTGCGAGTGCTCCTTGTGGCGTTCGCGGGACAGATGATCGCGACCAACCTCTTCAACACCGTGGGCCGTGTTCCGCTCGACGAGGTGCTGTACGACTATCGCAAGCCCGGCGACACCCGCACTGTGGGCTGACTCAGCCTGCCGCTTCCTCGAGAACGGTTCGACTCTCTCGCGTGACGGCGAGTTCGACCGTGATGACCGTGACGGGGATATCGGAGCCCGTGACGTAGTCGCGAATCTCATGCACGAGACCGTTGCGAGTCTCCACGACCATGACATCTACGGTCGGGTTGTCGACGACGGTCGTGAAGGTCTCGCCGTCCCGCGTCGTGCCGGCTGGCGTCGAGTGCGTCAGCACCCAGCCTTGGAGAACAGACGTCAACAGGCGGTCACGCTCGATCAGCGTCGCGCTCTGACCCGAGGCGCGCTCGGCTACCTGCTCCGCGGACGGCAAGGCGGGATCCAGAACTCGCTGCAACGTGCTCCCAGATGCCATGATCCACGTTTCCGTGTAGCCGGTCTTCTCGGCGGCCGCAGCGGTGTCGTCAAGCACACGCAGTAGGTCGGATTGTGCATCGTCCGACCATGCGGGTGCCACCGCGGTTGCAGTCGGTGTCGGCATTCTCGTGGGTGCAGGGGAGGGGGCGGATGACTCGGGTGAACTGGCGCACCCGATCAGCAGTGCAGCACCAGAGGCCACAAGGGTGGTTGCCGCCCAGATCCCACGCATAAAACCACACTACGTCGTCAGCTGTGAGCTGGTCTGAACACCCGTCGATACTCGCTCGGTGATTGCCGGAGGCGTCTCTGGAATTGAGTGCGCAAGTGGGTCGCGCTGCCGAGACCGCTGGCTCGCGCGATCTCGTCGATGTACAGGTCTGTCGTCTCCAGAAGCTCCCGCGCGCGGGCAAGGCGTTCACTCGTGACCCAGGCCGCGGGGCTCGTTCCGGTGTGTGCGCGAAAGTGCCGTGTGAAGCTTCGTTCGCTCATGGATGCGCGGGCGGCGAGCGCCTCTACCCCGAGGTCCCGTTCGAGGTTGCGGCTGGCCCAGTCGAGAACAGCGGACAGACGTTGGCCGTCGTCGATGGGGTGATGACGCTCGATGAATTGTGCCTGCCCTCCGGGTCGTGTCGGAGGCATCACGAGGTGTCGGGCCACGCGGTTTGCGGCCGCGTCGCCCAAGTCTGTTCGCACAACGTAGAGGCAGAGATCCATTCCCGCGGCGACGCCCGCAGACGTGAGAATGCCGTCATCGACAAAGAGAACATCCGGCTCGAGCTCGACGCGCGGAAAAGCGCGCCGAAAGTCTTCGCTGCGTCGCCAATAGGTCGTTGCGCGTCGGCCGTCTAGTAAGCCGATCGCGGCGAGCACGAATGCACCGGTGCAGATGGCCATGATTCGCGCACCACGGGCATGGGCTGCGCGCAGTGCTTCGGCGACGATCGGATCAACACCGCTCTCAGCCGTGGCGCGGGCGCTGCGTCCTGCGGCAACGATTACCGTGTCCGCGTCGGTGACGATCGAAATGTCGTGCTCGACGTGTGCAGAGAAGCCGCCGTTGGTGCGGATAGGCGCCCCGTCGGGGCTGCACACTCTCACCCTGTAGTGGCACGCCCCGGACGCGTCGACGGCATCCCCGAAGACTTGCGCCGGAATTCCCAGGTCGAGGGCCACCGAATCCTGCAGGGCGATCACGGCGATCTCGTGCATGGCCGGATCTCCTCCAAGGTTGGCTGAATAGTTGTGTTCCTTGGCCTCACGGCCAAGGGCGATACCACCATACTCGAGGGGTGACGATCGACTCTGCCTCGCGAACCCGGCGCATCCATCCCGCCTGGATCGTGGCGATAGTTGCCTTCCTCGCGCTCATGGGAGCCGCGGGTTTCCGCGCGGCGCCGAGTGTACTCATGCTTCCTCTCGAAGACGAGTTCGGCTGGAGTCGCACAGAGCTCTCGCTCGCGGTGACGGTCAACCTCCTTCTCTATGGCCTCATGGCACCCTTTGCTGCCGCACTCATGGCCCGATTCGGCTTGCGCAAGGTGACGTCGGGGGCCCTCCTTCTCGTCGCCGCGGGCGCGACCTTCTCGATTTTCGCCACAGAGCCGTGGATGCTCGTGCTCACGTGGGGCGTGCTCATCGGGCTGGGCACCGGGTCCATGGCACTCGTGTTCGCTGCGACAGTCGCCGACCAGTGGTTCGTGCGCAGCCGCGGCCTCGTCGTCGGAATCCTGACGGCCGGCAGCGCGACGGGTCAGCTCGCGTTCCTCCCGTTCATTGCGATCTTGGTCCAGCAACAGGGATGGCGTCAGGCTTCGTTGCTCGTTGCGGCGGGCGCTCTACTCGTCGTTCCGCTCGTTCTCGTCTTCATGCGAAATCGACCGGCAGACATCGGCATGACGCCCTACGGAGCCCCCGAGACCTACGTGTATGAGCCTGCGCCGAAGGTGAACGCCGTACGCAATGCCCTCGGCACACTGCGACGCGCCGTCAAGGTGCGCACGTTCTGGGCGCTCGCAGCTGGATTCGCCATCTGCGGTGCGACGACCAACGGCCTCGTGGGCACCCACTTCATTCCGAGCGCGCACGACCACGGTATGCCCGAAACGACGGCAGCGGGACTGCTTGCGGTCGTCGGCATTTTCGACATCGTCGGCACAATCGCCTCTGGGTGGCTCACGGATCGCGTGAATCCGCGCATTCTTCTCGCCGGTTACTATGCGTTCCGCGGGTTGGGACTGCTTGTGCTGCCCTTTTTGCTTTCCGCCACCGTGCAGCCGCCCATCATCATCTTCGTCGTCATTTACGGCCTCGACTGGGTTGCAACAGTGCCGCCGACGGTCGCGCTGTGTCGCGAAATCTTCGGCAAGGACGGACCGATCGTCTTCGGTTGGGTTTTCGCATCGCACCAGGTCGGCGCCGCGATCGCGGCAACCGCCGCCGGTCTTGTTCGTGATCAGACGGGCGACTACACGGCGGCCTGGTTCGGAGCTGCGGGTTTGTGCATGGTGGCTGCGGTGGTGAGTGTCTCCATTACCCGCCGCACGGCGGTGCAGGTGGCGTAGCCGCTCGGCGGTAGTGTCGCAGGGTGGACGACTCAGTGACCATTCTCGTGATCGGCTTCGCGATCTGGCTTCTTGCCTTCTGTCTCCAGCTCGCCGACCTCGGCACAGCGAGGTTCGACGCTCGCCGCCTCGCGCGTGGGCGCAGCACCACGGTTCGACTCCACCCCGTGGCCTGGATCGTGCCGGTTGCGGCTATCGCCATCGTGGCGGTGCTCTTTGGTGTGGTTGTCATTTCCGCGTTTGCGCTCGAAGGGAACGTTCTCGGCGTCGTGATGGTGGCGACCATCCTCGTCACGATCATCGTTTCTACGTGGTTCGTCATCACCGATGCAGCGACGCGTCCCGCGGCCGACAGCTACCGCGCGATTCGAGACGAGCTCATCGATCTCGGCGGAACTCGCGTCTGGCAGGAGTGGCTCTACGAATTGCGGCAGCGACTCGACGACATCGATGACGCCACGGACCGCGCGAAGGAGCCCGTCGCGGTGTCCCTGAGCTCCGCGATGCGATGGGTTCTCCTTCGCCCGCAGCGACTGCTCGCGCCCCTGCTCTCGGTTGCCGTGCTTGTCGTTGCGATTATCGTCGCGGTCGAACATCCAGCCCTCGTCGTCTACATCGTGGTCGCCGTCGTCGCGCTCGCCGCGACGTGTCTGCTCGCAATCGCGAGCGCGCACGCCTCCCTGACTCTCATCGCCGCGGTGCGGGACGCCCAAGTCAGGCACCGAGGTGAGGTCGTTCACCTTCTCGCAGAGGCGGAGAAGACCTCGAAGAAGCGCGTCGCCGGGCTGGGTGATCGCGTGGCCCGAGCCCTCGAGATCCTGCGTCAGCAGCAGGGCTGAACCCGATAGTGTCTTAGATCATGACTTCGTCCAACCCCACATCTGCGACCCGGGATCTCACAGCTTCGGCTGGTGTCGTCGCGCCCGAACCAACCGCGGCGCCGCACGATGTCGCTGTCCACTCGACCGCACAACCGGGTCTCACCGCGCCACCGCGGCGGAGCTCCACATTGCTCGCTCTGGGAATTGTCGGAGTCATCCTCGTCTCTCTTGTCTCCCTCTACGTCGTGGTCATCATCATCGGAGGGCTCGGAGGGGATGCCTTCGCTCTCGGCGGCATCATGGCGCTCGTCCCGCTCGCGATCGTCTTCTTCGGGGTTCGTTGGATCGATCGGTGGGAGCCCGAACCCCGCGTGGCGGTCGTGTTCGCCTTCCTGTGGGGCGCAGGGGTGGCGGTGCTCATCGCGCTTCTCGTGGGTGCCGAGATCGACAATGTCATCTACTCGATGGGGGGACCGGGCGCCGGCTACGAGTTCTTCACCGCGGCCATCCAAGCGCCCATAGTCGAGGAGGGCGGAAAGGGTCTTGGCCTGCTCATCCTGTTCTGGGTAGCGCGAAAGCACTTCGACGGCCCGGTCGACGGAATCGTCTACGCGGCCTGGGTCGCCGGCGGGTTCGCCTTCACCGAGAACATCCTCTACTTCGGTTCCCAGCTGCTGGATGTCGGAGGCTTCGACTCGAGTGTCTTCGAGATCTTCCTCATCCGCGGACTCATGTCACCCTTCGCCCACGTGATGTTCACCTCGTTCATCGGTATCGCGCTCGGGTTCGCGGCCCGGCGCACGAACGCGTTCGGCGCGATCGGGTTCTACATCCTCGGGCTCATCCCCGCGATGTTGCTCCACGCCTTCTGGAATGGCGCGCTGTTCTTCGTGTCGGACTTCTACGGTTACTACTTCATCGTGCAGGTGCCGTTGTTCGTCATGGGCATCATCCTCGTCATCTTCCTGAGGCGACAGGAGTCGAAGCTCACCTTCGATCGTCTCTCCGAGTACGCCTCGGTCGGGTGGTTCGACCAGGCAGAGGTCACGGCGCTCGCGACCCCGCAAGGTCGCCGCCAGGCGATCGCCTGGGCCAGGACCCAGGGCAAGGGGCCAGCGATGAAGCGTTACATCCGAGATGCCACTTCGCTCGCGTTCGCGCGTCAGCGCATCATCACGGGTCGAGCGAAGGTCGGCGCCGAAGTGGATGAGGCAGCCGCTCTCGCTGCAATCGTCGAGTCGCGCAAGGTGCTCGCCGGCGTGGGCTCCGCCGTGTCTCCGACGACCACGAACCCGGCCGCGTAGGCGCACACCGCGACGGAGAAATCACCGTCACGGCGTAGGCGACGCGGCGTCGTAGTCTCGGAAGCTGCGCTGTACTCGCAGGAGCAGCGCGATGAGCACGACGATGGCGATGCCGCCGATCACCGGCGGGAACCAGAGCACCGTCACTGCGGCGAGCGCCCCTGTGACAAGTTCGCCCAGGCGCGGTCCGCCCGTGACGACTACCGTGAAGACGCCCTGCACGCGTCCGCGCATCTCGTCGGGTGCGGCCGACTGCAACATGGTCATCCGGAAGATCGCACTCACATTGTCGGCGGCACCCATACCGGCCGTCATGATCGAGGCGACAATGAGTGCGGGCAGATTGGCGTCGTGGATGGCATCGCCGACCGGGCCGAAGATTCCTGTCGCCAGGAGGCCGATGACGACGCCGAAACCCATGACGAAGGCCCCGTAGGCGGCGATCGACCATCCGATCGCGACCCCGTGGCGTCGCACGCTCCCGGTGCGACCCGAGAAGATGCTCGAGAGCATCGCGCCAACCGCACCCGAGGCGATGAGGATGCCCACCGTGACGGCACCCCCGCCGATGACGAGAGCTCCGACCGCGGGGAAGAGCACCTGCGGTCGACCGAACACCATGGCGATGATGTCGACGATGAAGGACATGCGGATGTTGGGCGCCGTCCGCAAGAACTCGATTCCCGCACTTATGGATGCCCAGCCCGGGCGGGAGGTGATCCCGACGGGTTTGATTGCGGGGAGCGAGACGACACCGAGGAATCCGGCGACGAACAGCACGGCATCCACCGTGTAGGTCCAGCCGAAGCCCGTCGCGGCCACGAGCACGCCCGCCACGGCAGGGCCGATCGCGAGGGCGAGGCCGAAGCTCATCCCATTCAGCGCTGAGGCCGCGGGCAACAACCGCGCGGGGAGGAGGCGCGGAACTATGGAGAAACGCGTCGTCGACGAGGTCGTCGAGGTCACCGCGATGATTATCGCCAGCACATAGAGCGGCCAGGGCTCGGTCAACCCGACCCAGGCGAGCACGGCGAGCGCGATCGTGCAGAGCCACGAGATGATCGACGACCAGATGAGCAGAGTTCGGCGATCGAGGAAGTCGTTGAGGAGCCCCGCGTAGAGGCCGAAGGCGATCATGGGCACGAGCGCGAAGCCCGAGACGAGCGCGACGGCGAACGTCGACTCGGTCAGGTCGTAGACCTGCAGGGAGATCGCGACGAGCGTGAGTTGCGAGCCGATGGCCGAGATGGATGCGCCCGCCCATAGCCGCGCGAACGCCGGACTCTCTCGCAGGGGGCTGAGATCGACGAGATGGCTCGAACCGCTCACCGCGTGAAGAGTGCGACGAGCACAGGTATGACCCAGAATCCCACGATGGCAAGCAGGATCAGAATCGCCACGAGCGGGAAACGTCGGCGCAGACGCTGGCCCGGCGGCGCGACCACGTTCGCCGCAAAATCCGCCACACGCTCGTCGACGTAGCGATCGGTCTGGGTGAGGGTCTTGGCGCCTACCGTGTCGACGATGCTCAGCAGGCGGTGGTGTACGGCGGGTTGCGTCATGTCGAAGGACGATGCCGAGTAAACGAACATCCATTTGTCCATGATCTCGACGTCGAACGGTGCCGCATTGTCGATCAAGAGCGCCATGAGGTCTGGGGTGAAAACGTAGAGAGCATCCCGCTCGTATTGCGCGGGGCAGTACAGCGTGAAGTACGTGTCGAAGTCGCCCTCGAGCGAGAGCACCTGGTCCCGATTGAACGCGGCGAGGTTGGACCCGAATAGACCGTTGTTGGCTTTCGAATCGAGAACCATGTGCGGAAGCGAACGGTCGAGCGCGAGGGCAAGGAAGCCCCAGTTGTGCGTGCGCCGATTCTTTCCACTGCCCGTCGTATACCGGTAGTTGCCGTAGTCGAGAAAGCGATCGGTCGCCGAGCGGAAGTGATCGACGGCCGTCCGACTCGAGCCGGACTGGAAGATGGACCCCGGGTAGGCCGGATTCGGGTCGGCGGGGGAGAAGATGAGCCCGTTCGCCTGGGCAAATCTCTCGAACCGCAGCCAGTTGATGTAACGCCTCGGCCCGAACATCGCGCGCAGGGCGACGACCGCGACAACGACGAAAATTGCAGTGAATAGGAGCGGGAACGCGAGCGTGGCTAGCAGCGCAGGCGAGCCGTCCGACGCGGCGCTGAGGATGATGCCGATCCCGCCGATCGTGCTGACGAGAACGAAGCCGCCGAAGAACACGAGAACGACTGCCACGATGACGAAGGTCACGATCTCACCCGAGCGGCCGTAGTTCGGTCGGTTTCGTACCTCTTCGCGAAATGCCGCGAGTTCTGACTGCGATACGACCGAAGTGAGCGGGGAGAAGTCGATCGTGCGAGCCATCAGTCCAATGTAGCGGCGACCGAGTGGGCATTAACAGACTCATCGCCCAGCGGTGCGGCAATGCCTGCGACTCTGTCTGGGCGATGAGTTGTTCTCCGTCCAGCGTGCCACCGACCCGCGAGAGGCGCAAGAGGTTTATGGGGTCGCGTAGACTGGAACGCCGCATTTTCCGACAGGGGTGGACACGAGATGGCATCGAGTGAGCTCGCGAGCGAGCAGGCCTACGTGGGTGGCCTTTACGCGAGACTCGATGAGTTGCGCGAACAGGCGCAAACCCAGCTCGAAGCCGTGCGTCGCAGCGCGCCCGGCGGCACTCACCAGGCCCGCTCGGAGCGGGACGCCTTCGCGCGAATCTATGAAGATCGGGTGCTTCAGCTGCGCCAGATTGACGAGCGGCTGGCGTTCGGGCGCCTCGAGCTCGAACGTGAGGGCGAAGAAACCCCCTACCGCTACATCGGGCGCATCGGCCTCCGCGATCAGGACCTACAGCCCGTGCTGCTCGACTGGCGGGTTCCTCAGGCTCGCGCCTTCTACCAGGCGACTGCGGCTACGCCTCTCGGTGCGCGCGCTCGACGGCACCTGCAGAGTCGGGGCCGAGAGATCGTGCGCATCGACGATGAGATCTTCGATCGCGAACTCCTCGAGGGCGACGTGTCTGACCTCCAGGGGGAGGCCGCGCTTCTCGCGTCGCTGACCGCCGAGCGCACGGGACGCATGAGCGATATCGTTGCGACAATCCAGGCCGAGCAGGACTCGATCATTCGATCCGAGCTCGCGGGGGTGCTGGTCGTGCAGGGCGGTCCAGGCACCGGGAAGACGGCGGTCGCGCTCCACCGGGCGGCATACCTGTTGTATTCGCATCGGGAACGGCTCGCATCATCCGGCGTGCTCATTGTCGGGCCGTCGCGGTCCTTTCTGCAGTACATCGAGGCGGTGCTGCCTTCGCTCGGCGAGACGGGCGTCGTGCTCGCGAGTGTCGGGCAGCTCTATCCGGGCATCGAGACGGCGATCGAGGATGCTCCGGCCACCGCCGCGCTGAAGGGCTCCCTCGGCATGGCAGACTTGCTCGCCCGCGCCGTCCGTTCCCGACAGGTCGTGCCGCGCGAGGCTCAAGTCGTCGAAGTGAATGGCGAGCTGCTGACGGTGCCCGCCCAGGTCATCCATTCGGCCATGCAGCGGGCGTGGGAGACAAAGAAGCCGCACAACGTTGCGCGCGTCACCTTCAATAAGGCAGCGCTCACTGCACTGTCACGTCTTCTGGCCGAGCAGCTTCGCGACCATGGCAACACGATCGAGGAGAGCGACCAGGCCTGGCTTCGTGAGGATCTGCGGGGGGCGCATGACGTCAAGGTCGCGCTCAACACGGCGTGGATCCCTCTCACCCCCCAGAAACTGTTGCAAGACCTCTACGCGAGACCCCAGTGGCTTGCAAGCCTCACCCCCGATTGGTCGCCCGAGAAGCGAGCACTATTGGCGCGCGACCGCAGCGCACCCTTTACCGTGAGCGATGTCGCGCTGCTCGACGAGGCCGCCGAACTGCTCGGCGAGATCGACGCCGTGAGCGACGCCGACAAGCGAGAGCGTAAGCAGCAGCGCAAGCGCGACATCGAGAACGCTGAGGCGGCCATCCGCAATATGGATGTCGAGGGGATCGTGGATGCACGTACCCTCGCCGACGGATTCGAGGCGGTCGTCGACCGTGGTACCACTGCCGAACTCGCCGCCGCGGATCGCGAGTGGACCTACGGGCACGTCGTGGTCGACGAGGCACAGGAACTCTCCGGTATGCAGTGGCGCGTGCTCATGCGTCGCAATCCGCTCAAGTCCTTCACGATCGTCGGGGACGTCGCCCAGGCATCCGCAGCCGCGGGAACCCGGAGTTGGGACGAGGCCCTTCGACCGCACGTGGGGGACAATTGGCGTCGCGAAGAACTCACGGTCAACTACCGCACGCCCGCCCAAATCAGCGCCGTCGCGGAGTCGATGGCTCTCGCTCACGGCGTCGGAATTACGCGGTCGACTGCCGTTCGCGAGAGCGAGTGGCCCGTGCGAATCGTGACCGTCGATGACCTCGCCGCTGGAGTCGTGGAGGCCATTGTTGACGACCGCGCGATCGATTCGCGGGGAACCGTCGCAGTCATCGTCAGCGAATCCCTTCTCGACCGCGTCACTCCCGCTCTCACGGAGGCGTTTGGGGCCACCGTCGGGCGTGGGGCAGTCGGTCTGACCCGAGAAATAGCCATTCTGAGCCCCCAGGAGTCGAAGGGACTCGAGTTCGACACGGTGGTCATCGCTGAACCGCAGCGCGTGATCGACGAGATCGATCGGGGCGCCGCTGCCCTGTATGTCGCGATGACTCGACCCACTCAGCGCCTCGTCATCGTCACGACGGGGCCGATTCCCGCGGGTGTCGCGTAGTGCCCCCAAGTGGGGGTTTGCGGCATTTTCCCAGGTTCGGCATGCTGTAGCTACGAACACAGCCCCTCGGGGGAGGGACAGTTCGATCGGGTGCGATTCGTCGCAGCGAGTAGGGCCGGAGGCGGGGGAGCCTCCGGCCCAACGTTTTTGTATCGGGGGACAACAGGATGCATCGCAGCCTGCGAGAACACGTGGCCGGACAGACGGCGATGTGCGCTGTCGTGTCCGCGCAGGCGGATGCGCCGCCTCGTTCGACCTTCCAGCGCATCATCGGGGTGAGTCCCTTGACCCCGGAGAGCCGCCGTTCGTATCGCGGCGCGCTCGGCGAGCTTGTCGTCGGTGACATCCTGGAGAATCTGGGGCCCGTATGGGACGTGCTTCACGACCTTCCCCTCGGGGCGCGCCTGCTCGAGCACCTCGTGATTGGGCCCGCGGGCGTCTGTGCGGTGCGTGCCGTCAACGCCACCGACGCGGATGTGGTCGTCGACGGTGACCAGTTCATCGTCGGTGGAGATCCCCGCAGCGACATCCCGGAGTCGATCGAAGACGCCTCGACTACGGCGAGATTTCTCGCAACAGCGGCCCAGTCGCCGGTGCGCGTGCAACCGCTTCTCGTCGTGGTCGACCCGACCAAGCTCACGGTCAAACGGCCCGCGTCGGGCGTGCGCATCGTGGCATCATCCGACCTTCATCGCTTCTTGGCGCGCGCGGCCCGCACGCTCACCGGCGAAGATGTCGCTCGTATTTCCGACCTCGCCGATCTGCAATCAACCTGGCCATCGGGCGGGAGCGATCGCCTCGACACCCAGAAGCTGCACCGAGACTTCACCGTCATTCGCGCGGATGTTCGCACGGCACTCGCGCGCCGCATCGGGTGGTCCGCCGCCGGTATCGGCTTGCTGTACGGGCTCGTCTGGGGGGTCATTGCCACCCTTGTCGGCACCATAATGGCCTCGTGAAGCGCCGCTTGCCGCGGTTCCCAGCAACTTCTCGCGGCGTGTGGGCCAGGATGGACGGATGTTCCTGCGCCATCCCGTCCTCAGCATCGCGACTGTCGCGTACCTGGGATTGGTCGGATGGCTCACACTCACCCCTCAGCTGCCCGGGCACCAGCAGAACTTCATCTGGGAACTCGCGCTGATCTTCGATCGCTACGAGGCGACCCAATGGATCACTTTCGATCTGCTCGAGTTCAGCGCAAACGTTGCTCTGTTCATCCCGTTCGGCGTTTTTTTCGTGCTCCTGCTCGGGAGGGGACGATGGTGGCTCGCGATTCTTCTCGGCGTCACCACCACCGTCGTGATCGAATTCGCGCAACTCGTCATTCCGAACCGAGTCTCCGATGCGCGTGACCTGCTCGCGAACTCGATCGGTGCTGTCGTCGGAACGCTCCTCGCCCTCGTGCTCACTGCCGCCAAGGCGCGCCGATTGCGTCAGGTGAGAGGCTTGGCGGCCTCCTCCTCGTAGTCGTATCCGTCGCGGATCGTCTCGTTGAAGTAGCGTCCGGGTGAACCGTCGGGCGGATCAAGCAGAGTCTCGACGATGAAAGCCGGTACTGCGAAGTATCGGTAGACTGTGCCGTTCGAGAACCGCACCCTGAGCTCCTCGGTGTGCCCGTCATAGCTGACAGCACGGATCATCGTCGACGAGACGATGCGCCACGGCGAACTCGCGGACATTGCTACAGCGCGGTGTAGTCGATCTCCAGGAAATTCGTGACCTCGGGCACCCAGACGTCGCGCACGAAAGCGACATGCGCGGGGTGCTCGTTGTAGGCGTCGTATGCGCTCTGGTCAGCGAACTCCATCGAGAATCCGAAGTCGAAGTCGTTCTTTGCGCTCACCTGGCGCAGTTGCTCGAACCTCTCGACGCCCGGGATGTCGGCGAGGGCGCGCGCGGCGTCGAGAAACGCGCGTTCCTCAGGCGAACCGGGCGCGTGCGCGAGTGTGAAGACGACGGTATGGCGGATCATGCTTTCACCCTAGCGACCCGATTAGCCCGTACATTCCCCCGACGAGACGGCACTCGTGAGAGTCGACGCCTGGTCCACGACCGGGTCTAACTCGGACATGGTCATCGCGTAGCCCACGTTCGCGGTGTCGCCGCTCTTCGCGAAGACGACACCCACGACGACTCCATCGAGGCTCAGGAGGGGACCCCCCGAATTGCCTTGGCGAACGTCGGCGGCGAGGGTGTAGACCTCGCGCGCTGATCCGGTGCGGCCGTAGATGTCCGCCACGGTCGCTGTGCCGATCGACATGACCGAGGCGGGTCCCGCGGAGAACGGTCCACCGTAGGGGTAGCCCTCGATGGCAGCATCCGCACCCACCGGGAGAGTCTCACCGAGCGGCAGTGGTGCCGCGTCGAGGCCGGGAATGTGGATGACCGCGAGGTCGCCTATCGGATCGAAGTACACCACCGAGCCCTGCAGCGTCTGCCCGTCGGGCGCCTCGACGACGGGCTCGGTGACACCGGCGACGACGTGGGCGTTGGTGACGATGCGGTCATCAGCGACGACGAACCCGGTGCCGGCCTGCGAGACTCCGCACGCGAGCGCGTTACCCGTGATGCGCACGACGGACGCCGCCGCGGTGTTGAGTGAGTCGCTCCCGGTGTCGATGTCGGGAATGACCGGGGTTGTCCCGAGCGCACCGGAGATGATCGGTAGACCCTGATCGATGACGTAGGCGCGCACTTGGGCGAGATACGCCTCGACAGGGTCGGGCGTGAGGCCGTTGATGGTGCGCAGCACGACGGATCCCGCGATTGCCCGGGATAGTAGGGGAACTCCGAGTGAGGCGACGCTCGTCGCGACGACGGACGCGACGAGGGCGGCGGCGATCCCCGTCACGACACCGCCGAGGAAGCGATCGAAACCGCTGAGCGGGCTCCGCTCGATTCCCCGGCGGATCGCGCGGCCGATGAGCGCACCCAGGGCGTGACCCGCGGCGAGCAGTCCAACCGCGACGAGGATCGTTGCGACCACGCGGAGGAACGGAAACGGTACCCAGGTAGAGACGAGCGGCGCCAGGAAGAAGGCGGCGATCGCGCCAGCTACCACACCGGCGATGACGAAGAGGCTGCGCGAGAGTCCATTGCGCAACCCGTACGCGACATATGCGATGAGGGTGAGGCCGAGCAGCACGTCGAGCACGAGCGCCTCGCTCACGGGATGGCCCAGGTGTCGGACTCCATTCCCCGAGAGTACCGGGCGGGGGTGTGGGCAGACGGGGTTACTCGAACTGCTCCCATTCGCCGCATCCGTCGGTCGTGAAGCGCGCGGAGACGTCCGTGATGAAGACGTAGACGCCCTGGTCGGTGGCGAGCACCTCGCCGTTGGCGTCGAAGATCGTCCACGTGCATCCGTCGGGCTGGCTGGCCGGCTCACCGACAATCTGATATCCGCCGATGGGCATATCGGCGGGTACCGAGTAGTCGCCAGTGCCGGACAGGGTAACGAAAGTCCCAGAACCGGATTCGGTCGAATCAGGGCTGCTATCGCTATCGCTGCCGGTGTCGGTCGACGTGGTCGGGGCGCACCCCAGCAGGCTGAGTGCGAGCAGGGCAGTGGTGGCAGTCGCGGCGAGGGTGCGAGGTCTCATGGGGGGACTCTACGTGTGCTCACGCACGTCGGGGAGTAGGGATTCCACGTATCGTCTGGCCGGTTCGGCCGTCGACTCGGAATGCCCGCCACGGGGCGCGTGCTGCCCGACCCCGTTCTGGGGGCTGCCGGGGGATGGAGCGGATTACTAGCCTGACGTCATCGCGATTCGGGGGGATTCGATGACTAATGTACTGACGCGTGACGCGCGGGAGCAGGGTGAACCGGAGGTTGGCGCCTCGGGCACGCTTCACGTGCGGGGCGCCGCTGACTCGTTCATGTTCGAGTGCTTGCGCATGCAGGCGGATGCTCGCCGTCAGTCGAGGATCGCGTGGCTCTTCGGCGCGAACCCGCTCACGCGCGGGGCGCGCCAGTGGTATCGGGAGGCGCTGCACGAGTCCCGCAACGCGCGCCGGCTCCGCGCGCTAGGCACCGACTTCACTCTGCTGCACGCCACTCCCGATACTGACTATGGTTCCGGCGTCGACACCCTCGTGATCGGGCCCACCGGGGTCTTCATCATCACGACGAAGAACCATTCCGGGTTCCGCGTGACCGTGCACAACGATGTGCTCTTGGTCAATACGCGTCGCACCCACCACATACGGGATGCCCGCTACGCCGCCTCGTGCGCGGCGAAGCTGATCAACCCGCACACAGACCCGAAGGCGAGCGAGTTCGTTCCGGTGATCCCCCTCATCGCGATTGTCGACCCACGCTCGCTCGCCTTCGTGGGTACCCGCCCACACAACCTTCTCGTCACCCGCTCGTCGCAACTCGCGCGCACGATAACGCGCCGCAAGCGGGTCATCGAGGAGGGCGCTCTCACGCGACTCGTCGCGGCGGCCGAGCGCAACGGTGACTGGTACGCGGACTCCCGCGTCGTCGACGACACCTTCCGCCACGAGGCCGCGTTCGCGCGGCTCGTCGAACGAGTGGATGCCGCGGCTCGCCGCCGCGCGCTGTGGGTGTTCGCCGGGGTGCTCGCACTCCTCGCCGTCGTCACGCTGGCGATCGTGGTGTCGCCGCCCGCCATGTAAAGAACGCCCGCTCCCGTCCTCTGCTAAACTCCCAAGGTTGCCGTCTGACGGCCGCGGATAAAGAGAGCCCGGGCATTCCCGCCACGAGCGCCGCGCAACGAGGAGAAAGGGGATCACCTTATGGCTCTTGAAGCCAGTGTCAAGAAGGCGATCATCGAAGAGTACGCAACCCACCCGGGCGACACGGGTTCCCCCGAGGTTCAGGTCGCGATGCTGACGCACCGCATCAAGGACCTCACGGAGCACCTCAAGGAGCACAAGCACGACCACCACTCGCGTCGTGGCCTGCTTCTGCTCGTCGGCCAGCGCCGACGCCTGCTGGGCTACCTCCAGGACATCGACATTGAGCGTTACCGCGCTCTCATCGAGCGTCTCGGACTGCGCCGCTAGTCGCATTGTCGCGTCGAACTTGACGACGGGCCGTCTCCCTGCGGGGAGGCGGCCCGTTCATCGTTAAGTGGTCACTGTCACGCGGTCGGCGGCTTCGGCGGGGTCTTGCTTGCGGCGGGGCGTGTGCTCGCGGGCTTCCGTGTCGCCGCGGACTTAGTGGCTGGGGAGGGAGCGGCGGGCGTGACGGGCGCGGGTACCGGTGTTGCTGGTGCCGCGGTGGTCACCGGGGTCGCTGAGACCGATGCATCCACAAGCCTGATGACCAGGATGATGATTCCCGCGATCGGCAGCAGGATCCAGAAGATCTCCACCCAGCGGTGACCCGCGTCGCGTAGCCGGCGCACGGTCACGGCGAGGGACGGGAGCAGCACGAAGACACCCCACACGCTCGCGAGCGCCGCGCCGTAGTACGTGGTGGAGGTGGTGCCCGCGAGGTCGTAGAGCCCCTGGCCGCCGACCGCGCCCGTTGTCGTATACACGTTGAGGCTGCCGAGTGCCGCGCTCACCAGGGCGGAGAACAGGGCGAACCACCAGAATTCGGGGCGAGTCGCTCGCCCCTCGAATTCGGCGTACTTGCGGAACACGGTCTTGATCGCATCGAAGAAGGTCATGGCGAGATTCTGGCATCACAGTGCGGCTCCGCCCGCGATCCTCGCTAGCGTGGTTTTCATGCGCCGTGTTCAATTCTCCCGCATCGGTCCGCCTGACGTGCTCGAGGTGGTCGAGGTCGATCCGCCGCACCCCGGTCGCGGCGAGGTGCGGGTGCGCGTGCGCGCCGCGGGTATCAACCCACTCGACGCGAAGATCTTCGAGGGGCGTCCCACGGCCAACCCTCATCCGGTGACGTTCCCCTCGGGCAATGGCGGGGATTTCGCCGGCTCGATCGACGAACTCGGGGAGGGCGTCACCGAGTGGGGGCTGGGTGACGCCGTGCTCGGTGGTCGTCAGTTTCATGCTCAGGCCGACTTCGTTGTCGTCACCGCCGACCGACTCGTTCGCATCCCCGATGGGCTCGACATCATTCAGGCGGGAGCCCTCGACGGCGTCGGCCGAACCGCGTGGGCAACCACTGCATCTCTCGGCCTCGGTCCTGACGACATAGTCTTCGTGAGCGCGGCCGCTGGGGGAGTGGGCGCGCTGACCGCGCAGCTCGCACGACGCGTGGGCGCGACCGTCATCGGAAGTGCGAGCGAATCGAATCACGACTTCCTCCGATCGATCGGGGTCATCCCGGTCACCTACGGCCCGGGTCTCGCGGAGCGCCTCCGTGCTGCTGCGCCCGGACGCCTCACCGCTGCGCTCGACAACCACGGGCGCGAATCGGTGGATGCCGCGCTCGAGCTCGGCGTCGCGCCCGAGCGCATCAACACCATCGCCGACTACGCGGCGCCGAAGCTCTACGGTGTTGGGTTCGTGGGAGGCTCAGCCGCCGGCCCGGCGCAACTGAGCGAGCTGGCCGCGCTCATCGCCGCGGGGGAGATCGTGCTGCCGATCGACTCCGTATTCCCGGTCGAACGCGTCTCGCAGGCCTATGAACGCCTCATCGCCGGGCACGTGACCGGCAAGATCGTGCTCACCTTCGACTAGCGGTCTAGGTTGCGGGCCTCATCCCCAGTACCCAGCGGCAGACCTCGCTGAAGCTCGTCCTCGCGAATTCTTCTGACGGGTTGTTGAGCGCGTCGGGGTCCATCTCCCATCTCGCCGCGATACTCGACGAGCCCGTCTCGTCGACGAGCAGGTCGACGCTCAGCACCTGCAGCCCGGTCCAGCTGCGATGGAAGTGCACGGTGGTTGTTCCGTCCGCGCGCAGGTCATCGCTGTAGATGACCCACTTGTCTTCCATGTCCCGCCGGGGAAACCCATTGACGAGCGCGCGGGTCTGATCGATGTCGAAACGGTCCGGCCACACGCCCGACTGCGGTCGAATGAAGCCCGCGAGTCTGGCCCGCTCGTCGTCGTCCGGAGTGAACCGTTCCGTGACGGGTTCGCCGACCTGTCCGTAGTGCGCCCAGTGGGTAATCGCTGCGCGTTCGTCGTCGCTCAGGTCGCTCATCCCGGCATGCCCGGCTCGGTCATCGTTCTAAGTTAGCCCGCGGTACCATCCGTGTGTGACTGAATTCGACCGCAACGATGTCGGGAAGGGCTCTTTTCGCCAGTACCGCTTCGGCCTAGTTCCGAATAATGCTCGGGTGCGGATGCAGCTCGCGGGAAGCAATCCTGCACAGAACGAGCTACGCGCGATCGTGGAAAGCGGGGCCTCCCCGATCGAGACCGCCATCAGCAGACGCTCACTTCAGGAGGACTCGGTGGATGCCCCCATCGAGGTTCGCCTCTTTACCGGGTCACGCGTGAGCCAACCCGTCGGCTGGGTTCCCCGCGGTCTCGAATCCATTGTCGACGAGGCACTGTCGCGTCTCGACATCGCCGGACGCAAGCAGCGCATCCCCGTAGAGATCGTGCGTAAGGGTGGCCTCTACCGCGTCGACCTGCTCATAGGCCAGACCCGATGACACGCCCGGCGAGGCGGATGATGAGGCTCACCGCCCTCGCCACTGCGGTTGCGCTCCTGCTGAGTGGCTGTATCTGGAACCTCGAGCGAGGGGAGATCGGGGGCATCGTCGACGAGTTGACCGACGAGACCTTCTATGAGCTGCCGGCGGACATTCCGGCGGGGCAGCCGGGGGAGATCATCCGCATTCGCCCCATAATCGAGGCGCCGGCGGGTTCGCGGGCCTGGCGCGTGATCTACCACTCGACGGACATGGCGGGCAACGACATCCCGGTCTCGGGACTCGTCATCGTGCCCGATCTCCCGCTCGGCGGTGACCGCCCGATTGTGTCGTGGGCGCATCCGACCACGGGATCGGCTCCCGCGTGCGGTCCGTCGCTCGACGAGAACCCCTTCCAGCTCGTCGAGGGGATCTACGATCTCCTCGCCGCCGGATACGCTGTCGCGGCGACCGACTACCAGGGCATGTCGATCGACGGCCCCTCGTCTTACTTACTCGGGGTCACCGAGGGCAACAACGTCATCGATGCGATTCGCGCTGCCAAGCTCATCCCGGACACAGACATCGGGGACCGAGTGCTCCTCTGGGGCCACTCGCAGGGAGGGCAGGCGGCGCTCTTCGCCGCCCAGCAGATGCCCGATTATGCACCCGAGCTCACCCTCGAGGGAGTCGCGGTTGCCGCCCCCGCTGCCGATCTCAATGCACTTATGTCTGACGACATCGGCGGGATCTCGGGGGTCACGATCGCGTCGCTGGCGATCCCGGCTATGAAGGTCGCCTACGCGGACCGCTACTCGCAGGACGAGCTCGACGCGATACTGACTCCCGACGGTCTCGCCGCGATCCCCACGGTAGAGAAAATGTGCCTGCTCACCCAGCAGAAGGAGATCCACGACATCACGGGTCCGCTCATCGGCAACTTCGTCACCTCCGATCCCGCGACGACGGAACCGTGGGCGACGATCCTCGCGGAGAACAGCGCGGGAGCCTCACCCATCGGGGTGCCGATCTTCCTCGCGCAGGGTCTCGCCGACGAGCTCGTCATTCCCGCGGCGAACGAGGCGTACGTACATCGGTTGTGCGCGGCGGGCGAGCACGTCCAGTTCGAGAAGTACGAGGGCGTCACGCACGCCCTCATCGCGTACGCCTCGGTGCCGAAGGTCGTGCTCTGGTTTGAGAAGGTGCTCGCGGGCGACCCCATCACCTCCACTTGCTGATGGGGGAGTGGACTCGCATCGGTCGCGGCTCACTGCCACGACTCGCCCTCATCATCGCCCTCATCGCCCTCGGTATCGCGCTCTTCATTGCGGCTCCTGTCGCGCAACTCGGAACGCTCGTCTTGGGCGTAGCTGTGCCGTTCTGGCTCGGTTACCTCGCGGGTGCGGTAGTCGTGTTCATCCTGATCGCCCCCCTGCTGCTGCCCCGGGCGACCCGCCCCCTGAGCGTCGACGCGTCCCGCACGCGGATGCGCGTCGCGGGGCGCACCTTCCCGTCGAGCGACGTGCGGCACGCCTACCGGTTGCCCGACCCTCAGTTCGACGGTCGCTTCCAACTGCAGCTCGCCGTCCCGGGAATCGATCCGCTGGTGGGTGTCTCGACCGCGTCGCCAGCCGAACTCTCAGTCGACGAGCTGGGTGCGCTTCTCCAGCTCATCGAGAACTCGCCAATCGAGCTCGACCCGGGCGTGATTCCCCGGCCGCCGCTCGGCGATGAGTTGGGCGTGCGCGATGACGCCGAGCGGTTCGACGACGATCTCGCCGCCACGCTTCTTGCTTTCGAGCGGATGTCCTTCCCGAAGCCCACGCTCATCGCCGAGCTGCGCCGCATCCGTGATTCCCCGTACGGCGCGCCCGTAGGGCGCTCCGCATCGACGGTCCGTGACCTGGGCCTCGTCGCTCCGGGCACCACGAATGCGCCGGAGCGCCGCCGCCTGCTCGGCGCGCTTCCGCCCCAGGCGGGCCCCTCTCGCGGGTTCTGGGCGCTTCTGGGTTCCGCGCACCGCAGTCGCCTCGCCGAGGTGGAATCGTGGCTGCGGTCGTTCGGGGTGCCCGTCGCGAGTTCACGCGGGTGGCAGTGGTCGCTGGGACTAGCGCTCATCGTTCTCGGTCTCGCGTCGCCCTGGCTGTCGGGAGCCATAGCGGTTCCGGCGCTCTTCGCATCCGGCGGCACGGGGGCGTTCGCATCGCTGATGGGCGTCGTCGTCTTCTTCGTGCTCACCTGGCCGTTCATCGTCTGGCCCGGCATCGTGCTCATGTGGCGCGCTCGCATCTCACGGTACGAGACTGCCCGCAGCGGTGTGCTCGCCGTTCGTCGACAGCGCGTCGCGGTGCCCGGCGAGATCGGGTCGTTCTTCGGTCCTCCTTTTCCGGAGGTTGCCTTTCTCAACTCTCTTGTGTGGCTCGTCGTGGTCGAGTCGATCGTGCTGCTGGCGGGGGGCCTCACGTCGATCGCGATCGGTGTCGGTCAGGTGGAGAACTGGGAGGCGCTGCCCTTGGGCGTCCCTGTCGGAGTGCTCATGGTCCTCGCATCCGCCCCCGTTTTTGCATGGGGAGTGCGCATCATTCGTGACGGACCGGTTCGACAGGTTCGCGCGGATGCATTCTGGAACGCGATCACCTCGTAGGGAATACCGAGTACCGGTTCGCCGTTGCGTACCATTGTCAATGCAAACGCATGGAAATAGGCGCGGGAGCGCAGACGGTAATCCAGGAGCACACAATGCAATTCGGTATCTTCACGGTCAGTGACGTCACCACCGATCCGACCGATGGAACCACCCCGACCGAGAATGATCGCATCAAGGCGATCGTCACGATCGCGAAGAAGGCGGAAGAAGTAGGGCTCGACGTCTTCGCACTCGGCGAGCACCACAATCCGCCGTTCTTCTCCTCGAGCCCCACCACGACGCTCGCCTACATCGCGGCGCAGACCGAGCATCTCGTGCTGTCGACGTCGACCACGCTCATCACGACCAATGATCCCGTCAAGATCGCCGAGGACTTCGCGATGCTCCAGCATCTCGCCGACGGCCGCGTGGATCTCATGATGGGGCGCGGCAACACCGGTCCTGTGTATCCGTGGTTCGGTAAGGACATCCGCGACGGAATCGAACTCGCCGTCGAGAACTACGCCCTCCTGCACCGCCTGTGGCGCGAGGACTTCGTGGACTGGCAGGGCAAGTACCGCACCCCGCTGCAGGGCTTCCAGTCGACGCCGCGTCCCCTCGACGGAGTTCCGCCGTTCGTCTGGCACGGGTCGATCCGCAGTCCCGAGATCGCCGAGCAGGCCGCCTACTACGGCGACGGGTTCTTCGCGAACAACATCTTCTGGCCGAAGGAGCACTACATGCGCCTCATCGGCTACTACCGGCAGCGCTTCGAGCACTACGGACACGGCACCGCCGAGCAGGCGATCGTCGGACTGGGTGGCCAGGCCTTCATGCGCAAGAACTCGCAGGATGCGAAAGCCGAGTTCCGGCCGTACTTCGACAACGCGCCGGTCTACGGACATGGTCCATCGATGGAAGACTTCACGGCCCAGACGCCCCTGACGGTCGGAAGCCCGCAGGAGGTCATCGACCGCTACGCCTCCATGCGCGACCACTTCGGGGACTACCAGCGCCAACTGTTCCTTATGGACCACGCCGGCCTGCCACTCAAGACCGTGCTCGAGCAGCTCGACATCTTGGGTGAGGAGGTCGTCCCCGTGCTGCGCAAAGAACTCGCGAAGAACCGGCCGGAGACGGTGCCGGATGCCCCGACTCACGCGTCCCTCGTCGCCGCTGCCGAACGTGCTGCGACCACCACGACGCAGGTGGCCTCATGACCACCAAGCAGCTCGCCGTACTCTCCGCAGGACTCAGCCAGCCCTCGTCAACTCGCCTGCTCGCGGATCGCCTCGCCGGGGCGACCGTAGCAGATCTGCGTGCGTCTGGTCACGACGTCGAGGTCACCGTCGTCGAGGTGCGCGATCTCGCCCAGGACGTGACCAACAATCTGCTGACCGGATTCCCGAGTCCCCGACTCGAGCATGCGATCGAGCGGGTGACCAACGCGGATGGCCTTATCGCCGTGACCCCGATCTTCACGACGAGCTACAGCGGACTATTCAAGTCGTTCATCGACGTGCTCGACCCCCAGGCCCTCACCGGGCTCCCCGTGTTGTTGGGCGCGACGGGCGGCACCGAGCGGCATTCACTCGCAATCGATTACGCGATGCGTCCGCTGTTCGCCTATCTGCACGCGGTTCCGACGACCACCGGTGTGTACGCGGCGTCAAGCGACTGGGGAAGTGACGGATTGTCCGAGCGCATCGTTCGCGCGGCATCCGAATTCTCTCGGCTCGTCGCGGCTTCGGACCGCTCGACTACTGTGCGCGATCCGTTCGCCGCGTTCAGTCCTTGATGAACGTGAACGTGAGCGGGTACTTGTAGTACTGCCCGTTGTTGGCAGTCACCGCGGCGATGATGCAGAACACGACGCACAGCACGCTCGCGGCTAGCAGGATGAGCAGGCCGACGCCGACGATCGACGTCACCGCGCCGGCCACGTACGCGAGCAGGAGCGTGATCTGAAAGTTGAGCGCGGCCGTCGTGTGAGAGCGAATGAACGGGCCGCGGTCTTTGAGAACCAGATACCCGATGAGAGCGGGCAGGAACGAGAAGAAGATCCCGCCGACGTGGATGAGCGTCGCCCACAGTTTCTCGTCGCTCGGGCTCAGGGGCTGGACGGTCTGGTAGGGGTTCGTGTTATCCGACATGCCTCTCATTAAACCAAAACAGGCGTTAAACCAAGCGAGCCCCGGGTTGCCCCGGGGCTCGCTTGGTGAAGCTCGTCGTTACTTGACGAGGCGCACCGCGAACGGGTAGCGGTACGCGCCGCCGCCCTGCACCTTCACGCCGCCCATGATCGAGAAGATCGCGTTGGCGACCCACGCGAGGAAGGGAAGGAATCCGAAGATGCCGACGAGCGCGTACGCGCCCGAGGCGATGGCGATGCCGTTCAGGATCGCAACGAGGATGTAGATGATGATGAGGCCGCCGAGGAAGGTGATCTGCCAGTTCAGGGCCTCCTTGGCCTCCTGGCGCGTGAGGGTTCCGCGGTCCTTGAAGACCAGGTAGATGATGAGCGAGGGCAGGATGCCCAGCAGACCACCGAAGTGAGCGAACGACGCCCACTGCTTGTCCTCGGCCGGGGTCAGAGGCGCGGCCGGCTGCGGAGCAGCGGGCTGGGGGGTTGCGTCAGTCATGAATGTCGTTGCCTTTCAGGGTGAACGAGCGAAGTAAGGACAAGGTAGCGCGTCGCGCTCGCGGCGTGCAACGGTTTGGTCACGGCGTGTCACGCTACAATTGGCAGTCAGCGCGTTTGAGTGCTAACGGCGAAAGGCGGGTGTCACATGGTCTCCGATAGAGGTCTAGAAGTGCTTCGCGTCATCGTCCAGGACTATGTCGCATCACGTGAACCGGTCGGTTCGAAGTCGATCGTTGAGCGCCACTCTTTCGGCGTGTCAGCCGCGACGATCCGTAACGACATGGCCCTCCTCGAAGATGAAGAACTCATCACGGCGCCCCACACGTCGTCGGGTCGTGTGCCCACTGACAAGGGATACCGCGTGTTCGTCGACCAGCTGGCCGACCTCCGGCCGCTGACTCCCGCGCAACGCGCTGCGATCGAGACCTTCCTCGGCCAGTCGGTCGATCTCGACGACGTTCTCGCGCGCACCGTGCGACTGTTGTCCCAGCTCACGCACCAGGTGGCGCTCGTTCAGTACCCCTCTTTCTCGACGTCACGCGTGCGCCACGTCGAGATCGTCACGCTGACCCCCACGCGGCTCATGACCGTCTTCATCACCGACTCCGGACGGGTCGAACAGCGCATCCTCGATGTCAGCGCGCCGGCAGACGAGGACTTCCTCGCCGACCTGCGGTTGCGACTCAACGCTGCTCTCGGCGGTCAGGGACTGTCGGATGCCGCATCCACCCTTCTCGCCTTCCCCCAGCAGTTCGCGCCCGAGCGGCGTTCGCTCGTCTCCGAGATCACTTCGGTGTTGGTCGAACAGGCCGCGGCCGGACGCACCGAGAAGCTCCTCATGGCGGGCACGGCGAACCTCGCCCGCACCGAAGACGATTTCAGCGGCAGCATCTACCCGGTTCTCGAGGCGATTGAGGAACAGGTGACGTTGCTCCGGCTGTTCGGCGAAATGGAGATGGACAACCACGGGGTGTCGGTGTCGATCGGCCGCGAGAACGCGGGCTTCGGTCTCGCCGAGACCTCCGTGCTGACGAGCGGCTATTCCTCGTCAGGGGGAAGCGTAGCGCGCCTCGGTGTGTTGGGCCCGACGCGCATGGACTACTCGAACAACATGGCCGCGGTGAAGGCCGTGGCCCGCTATCTCTCGCGTCTGCTTGGCGCAGAGTAAGGACTGAGACGGAATTTTGGCAGATCATTACGAGGTGCTCGGCGTTGACCGTAGCGCCAGCTCTGAAGAGATCAAGAAGGCGTACCGCAAGCTCGCTCGCGAGCTCCACCCCGACGTCAACCCGAGCGCCGACGCAGCCGAGCGCTTCAAGCTGGTAACTCACGCCTATGACGTGTTGAGCGACCCGCAGCAGCGCCAGCAGTACGACCTCGGTCCCCAGGCGGGCTTCGGTGGCGCGAACTTCGGGGGCTTCGGCGACATCTTCGAGACCTTCTTCGGCGCAGGGGCGCGCACCCAGGGACCCCGATCGCGGCGAGAGCGTGGGCAGGATGGGCTCGTGCGCGTCGAGATCGACCTCGACGAGGTCATCTTCGGTACAAAGCGCGATCTCGAGGTCAACACCGCCGTGCTCTGCGAAACCTGCCAGGGCAGCTGTTGCACGCCCGGCACGTCACCCGTGCGGTGTGACATCTGCGGGGGCAGTGGTCAAATCCAGCGCACCATGCGTAGCCTCCTCGGTAATGTCGTCACGTCGAACCCGTGCGGAACGTGCCGCGGCTATGGCACGATCATCGCGAGCCCCTGCGTGACGTGCGCGGGGCAGGGTCGCGTACGTGCGCAGCGCATCATCCCCGTCGACATCCCGGCCGGTGTCGACACCGGTTTGCGCCTCCAGATGCCGGGCCAAGGCGAGGTCGGGCCGGCCGGAGGCCCCTCGGGAGACCTGTTCCTCGAGATCAAGGTCAAGCACCACGACACCTTCAGCCGCAGTGGGGATGATCTGCTGGCGACGCTCGAGGTGCAGATGGTCGATGCGATCCTCGGCACGAAGACCACTCTCAAGGGTCTCGATGGAGATGTCTCTCTCGAGATCAAGCCGGGGGTGCAGAGCGCCGAGGTGCTGACGATCAAGGATCGGGGTATCACGCGGCTGCGCGGCAACGGCCGCGGTGACCTGCGCATCGGCATCCAAGTCGTCACCCCTACCAAGCTTTCGGGCAAGGAGCAGGACCTCGTCAAGCAACTCGCGGGTGCACGCAAGGCGCGCGCGCCCCAGTTCACCCACTTTCAGCAGGGACTCTTCGCGAAGCTCCGGGATCGGTTCGTCGGCTAGGGAATGGCGCACTTCTACCTCGACGAGCACCTCGAGACCGCCACGCACGGCGATCGGGTCACGATCACGGGATCCGAGGCCCGGCATGCCGTCACGGTGAGTCGGCTTGCGGTCGGGGAGTCGATCACCATCGGAAATGGTGCGGGACTGATTGTCACGGGGTCCGTGCAGTCCGCCGAACCGTCCACGCTCGTCGTGGCAGTCGACTCGGTCCGCTCTGAGCCGCGACGCGAACCGGGCGTGTTCCTCGCTCAGGCGCTCGCCAAGGGAGATCGGGATGAGCTTGCGGTGCAAGCAGCCACCGAGCTCGGCGTCGATGGCATCATCCCCTGGGCTGCCGCACGCAGCATCTCCCGATGGGAGGGCGCGAAGATCGCGAAGGGGCGAGATCGCTGGGTTGCTGTCACGCGTGAGGCCACAAAGCAGTCGATAAGGGCCTGGATGCCCGACGTGCTCGACCTCGTGACCACCAAGCAGCTCGCCCGCCTCGCCGAGGGCGCGCGGATGCTCGTACTCGATCCCGGTGCCCCTACCGCGATCTCCGAGATCACGCCCGACGGCCGAGACGTCATTATCGTTGTCGGGCCCGAGGGGGGCATCGCGCCGCAGGAGCTCGACGTTCTCGAGGCGGCAGGGGCATCCACCGTTCGCCTCGGGTCCGAGGTTCTGCGCACATCGACGGCGGGCCCGGCGGCAATCGCCGTGCTGTCGGTCGCCCTCGGGCGTTGGTGAGGCCGCCCGCGTAAGCTGGCATCATGTCTGATTCGCCGTCACTCTTCACACGCATCGTCGCGCGCGAGATCCCGGCGGACGTCCTGTTCGAGAACGAGCGCATTATCGCGATCAGGGACATCAATCCGCAGGCGCCCGTGCACCTTCTCGTTATTCCCAAGATGGAGTATCGAAACGTGACGGAACTCGCCGCCGCCGACCCGGTGCTGCTCGCCGAGGTCGTTTCCGTCGCGCAGTCGCTTGCTTCGGAACATTCCACCGGCGACTACCGTTTGGTATTCAATACGGGGGCCTCCACAGGCCAGACCGTGTTCCATGTTCACGCGCACGTGCTCAGCGGCGCACTTGAGGAAGGCACCCTTGCCCACTAGTAAAACCCCCGTTCCGGAGGACTTCGATCCCGCCGTCGGCACCGCTTCCGACGCCGAGAAGATCGAGCTACAGGTGGATGGCGTGGCCATGGTGAGGCTTCTCGGCCCCCAGGATCGACTGCTCAAGACTCTCGAGCGCCAGTACCCGCTCGTCGAGGTGCATGTCCGCGGAAACCAGATCACGCTCAGCGGTGACGCCGGGCAGGTTCGCGCTGCCCGCGACCTGGTCGAGGAACTCATTCTCATGGTGCGTGGCGGCCAAGACCTCGGCCCCGTCGAGGTAACGTCGTCGGCGCGCATCCTCGAGGGTAAGTCGGGGAGTCCCGCCGAGTTGTTGAGCCAGGCAATCCTCACGTCGCGGGGGCGCAGCATTCGTCCGAAGACCCTCGGACAGAAGCAGTACGTCGACGCAATCGACGAGAACACGATCGTGTTCGGGATCGGTCCCGCGGGAACCGGCAAGACGTATCTCGCGATGGCGAAGGCCGTGCAGGCCCTGCAACGCAAAGAGGTCGAGCGCATCATCCTCAGTCGCCCGGCAATCGAAGCTGGGGAGCGTCTCGGGTTTCTACCCGGCTCCCTGACAGACAAGATCGACCCGTACCTGCGCCCGCTCTACGATGCGCTCAACGAGATGATGGACCCGGAGCTCGTCCCGAAACTCCTCGCGAGCGGAACCGTCGAGGTCGCACCGCTCGCCTACATGCGCGGTCGAACGCTCAACAACTCCTTTGTCGTGCTCGACGAGGCACAGAACACGACGCCCGAGCAGATGAAGATGTTCCTCACCCGCTTAGGTTTCGGTTCAAAGATGGTCATTACGGGGGATGTAACGCAGATCGACCTCCCCGTGGGCGCGAGCGGCTTGCAGCTCGTGACGCGCGTGCTCGACGACATCGATGACATCCACTTCGCCCGGCTCACCAGTGATGACGTGGTGCGTCACAGTCTCGTTGGCCAGATCGTTGATGCGTATACCAAGTACGACGCCCAGCAGCAGCTCACGAAGTACAAGGCCGGCGCAGCGAAGAAGCGGGCACAGTCGTGAGCATCGAGATCAACAACGAGTCGGGCATCGATGTGGATGAGGCGGCCATCCAGCGTCTCGCCGTCTACGCTCTCGACCAGTTGCACGTGCACCCCGACGCCGAGGTCGCGATCGTCTTCGTGGACGAGGCCGCGATGGAGCAGTTGCACGTGCAGTGGATGGATGAGCCCGGACCCACGGACGTGCTGAGCTTCCCCATGGACGAGCTGCGGCCAGGCACTGAGGACAACCTCACTCCTGCGGGACTCCTCGGCGACATCGTCGTGTGCCCGCAGGTCGCGATCGCCCAGGCCGAGTCGGCCGGTCACTCGCCGCTAGAGGAGATGCTCCTGCTGACGACGCACGGCATGCTCCACCTTCTCGGGTTCGATCACGCGGAGCCTGAGGAGGAGCGGGAGATGTTCGGCATCCAGCGCGACATCCTTGTCGGCTTCGCGCTTGATGAGCGACGACGGTAGCCGACCATGATGATCGGCATCTTCATCAGCGTTGCCGTGCTGCTCGTCATCTTCGGCGGCCTGCTCGCCGCGGCTGACTCCGCGCTCATGGTGCTGAGTCGAACCGACCTCGTCGATCTCGCAGCCAGCAGTCGCTCGCGCAAGTCGCTCCTCGCAATCTCCCGCGATCCGGGCGCGCATATCAACGCCCTCAACTTCATGCGCATCGTTGCGGAGACGACTGCCGCGGTGCTCGTGACACTCGTCTTCGCCTACATCACCGACTGGTGGTGGGCACTGCTGTTCAGCGCACTCATCATGACGGGTGCGTCATTCGTGCTCGTCGGTTCGAGCCCGCGCAGCGTCGGACGGGTGAACGCCAGGCCCGTCATGCGATTCTCGGCGCCCATGGTGCGCGCCGTGCGTGTGCTGCTCGGACCCATCGCCGATGCGCTCGTCGCCATCGGCAACCGGGTCACCCCGGGCCGTCCGCGAACCGCGACCTTCTCGAGCGAGCAGCAACTGCTGAGCATGGTCGACGAAGCCACCGAGCTCGACGTGCTCGAGGAAGACGACCGCGAGCTCATCCACTCGATCTTCGAGTTCAATGACACGGTCGTGCGCGAGGTGATGGTGCCGCGCACCGACATGCTCACCGTCGACCAGGACGCCACGATGACAGCGGCGATGGGTCTGCTGCTGAGCAAGGGGGTCTCGCGGATGCCCGTCATCGGCGAGAACATCGACGAGGTGCTCGGTGTGCTGTACCTGCGCGACGTGGCGCGAGCGGCTCACGAGCAACCGCTCGATGCGGCTGTTCTGACAGCCGGATCCCTCGCGCGAAAGGCCGCCTTCGTGCCGGAATCGCAGAAGGCCGACAGCCTGCTACGACAGATGCAGCTCGAGTCCAACCACCTCGCGATGGTCGTCGACGAGTACGGCGGGATAGCGGGTCTCGTGACGCTCGAGGATCTCATCGAGGAGCTCGTCGGCGACATCTCCGACGAGTACGACCACGAGGTCGACGAGGTCGAGGACCTCGGCGACGGTCGGTTCCGCGTCGCGGCGCGACTGCCGATCGACGAGCTCGGCGATCTCTTCGGGCTCGAACTCGAAGACGACGAGGTGGACTCGGCGGGAGGCCTGCTCACCAAGGTTCTCGGCAGGCTTCCGGTTTCGGGCTCGATCGCCGAATACTCTGGCCTCATCCTGACGGCCGAGCGTACCGAGGGGCGACGCAAGCGCGTCAGCACGATCCTCGTGGAGCGCGACCAGGCTCTCATCGACGCGCAGACCGCGTTCAGCGAGACCGAACAGAAAGCGGAGTGAACATGGCCGAAGAATTTCGGGCGGGCTTCGTCTCGTTCGTCGGGCGTCCCAATGTCGGCAAGTCGACTCTGACCAATGCGCTCGTCGGCGAGAAGGTGGCGATCACGTCGTCGAAGCCGCAGACCACGCGTCGCGCGATCCGCGGTGTGGTGCACACGGATGCGGGGCAGCTCATCATCGTCGACACCCCAGGTATGCACCGTCCACGCACTCTTCTTGGCGAGCGGCTCAACAGCATTGTGCAGTCGACGCTCGGTGACGTCGACGTCATCGGGTTGTGCTTGCCTGCGAATGAGAAGATCGGCCCGGGGGATCGGTACATCTCCGAGCAGCTCGACTCTTTCCCGCGCGCCAAGAAGGTCGCGATCGTCACGAAGATCGATGCGTCGTCGCGACCGGGGGTCGCGGGTCAACTGCAGGCCGTGAGCGAACTGCGCGAGTGGGATGCGATCATTCCGATCTCGTCGTTCGACAAGACTCACCTCGACGTGCTCGCTGCCGAGCTGATCAAGCTCATGCCGATCTCCCAGAAGCTCTACCCAGACGACGCGGTCACGGACGAGACAATCGAGGATCGCATCGCCGAACTTATCCGCGAGGCAGCACTCGAGGGCGTCTCCGACGAACTACCGCACTCCATCGCGGTCACCATCGACGACATGATCGAGCGTGACGACAAGCCCATCACCGACATCTACGCCAACCTCTTCGTCGAGCGGGACAGCCAGAAGGGCATCATCATCGGCAAGGGTGGCGAGCGCCTGCAGGATGTCGGTGCGAGGGCACGTGCCGAGATCGAGGCGCTCCTCGGAAGCCAGGTATTCCTGTCGCTGCGCGTTAAGGTAGCCAAAGACTGGCAGCGGGACTCGAAGCAGCTCGGCCGCCTGGGGTTCTAGGACGACTCGGCTCTCGCGCCGCATACATCGCTGGGATGATTCCGGTCGCCGAGCGACGGGTTTCCGGCTCCACGCCGGTTTCCGGTCGTAGCGTTGAGGGCATGTTCCGACGTCTGACCCCGTTGCAGCTCGCCGTCGACATCGGTATCGCCGTCGCATGTCTGCTCGTGCGGTTCACGATGCTGCTCGAGAATCCGGCGGCCGTGGTCGTTGTCGTCGTGATGGCGACCGCACTGGCGATGCGTCGGCTCTCGCCCGGGCTGGCTCTCGGCGTGGCGTGGGTGGGGGCCATCATCCAGATGATTGCCCTTCTCCCGCCGGACGCCTCGAACCTTGCGATCCTTGCCGTTCTGTACGCGACCGCGCGATACGGGTCGACGCGTGTGCGGTGGGCCGGGCTCGCCTCGGCCGTCGTTGGTGCGTTCGTCGCGACCGCCTACTTCTTCTTCGCGCCGATCATCGCGCTGCCGGGCGGCGGAATGGAGGCGCTCATCACCGGCGGGCCAGGGGCGGCGGCACGAATCGGGCTCGGCCTTGTTGTCGGCTTCGGCGCAGGTCTCGCCGTGCTCGGGCTGAGCTGGACGCTCGGCCTGCTCGCTCGAACGTGGGCAAATGCGCGGCAGTCGCGACGCGACAAGGCAGAGGCTGAGCGTGCGGTCGTCGTCGAACAGGAACGCAATCGCATCGCGCGCGACATGCACGATGTCGTCGCCCACTCCCTCGCCGTCGTCATCGCACAGGCCGATGGCGCGCGGTACGCGGCGCGCAAAGATCCCTCGAGTGTCGAGGATGCCCTCGCGACGATCTCGACGACCGCGCGTGAGGCGCTCGGCGACGTGCGGCTGCTTCTGGGACAGCTGCGGCACAGCCAGGAGCGGGGGCCTCAACCCGAGCTCGACGACCTCGACGCGCTCGTGGCCCAGGTGCGGGCATCCGGGCTCGATGTCTCGCTCTCGCAGGTCGGTCACCCGACGACTCTCGCCGCCGGACGCCAGCTCGCGGTCTACCGCATCGCCCAGGAGGCGCTCACGAACGCGCTCCGCCACGGGGATGCGTCGAGGCCCGTCGTCGTGCGACTCGAGTGGGGTGTGGATGCCGTCACACTCACGATCACCAACACCCCAGGATCCGCAACCTCGTCCGAGCCGGGTCACGGCCTCGCTGGCATGCGCGAGCGCGCCCAGCTCGTGGGTGGCACGTTCGCCACCGAGCGGCGGGACGGGCTGTTCGTCGCGACAGCTCGCATCCCGGTGCGAGCGGAGGTGGCCGCGTGACGCGCATCAGGGTGGGTCTCGTTGACGATCAGGCGCTGTTCCGCGCGGGCATCCGCATGCTCATCTCTTCCCAGGACGATCTCGAGTTCGTGGGCGAGGCGAGCGACGGGGCGGAGGGTGTCGCGATGGTCGCGTCCGCGAAGCCCGACGTCGTGCTCATGGACATTCGGATGCCCGTGATGGACGGCATCGAGGCGACCGAGTCCATCCTCGCCGCCGAGGGCGCGCATGTACCCCGCATCGTCGTGCTCACGACCTTCGATCTCGACGAAGCGGCGGCGCGCGCGATTCGCGCGGGCGCGAGTGGATTCGTGCTCAAGGACGCGCAGCCCGAACTCCTGCTCGCGGCTATCCGGGCCGTGCACTCGGGCAACTCGGTCATCGCGGCCGCGGCGACTCGCGAACTCTTCGAGCACTTCGGTTCGCCCGCGAAGGAGGCCCCCGTCGAGTTCGAATCGCTCACGGCCCGGGAACGCGAGATCTTCCTCCTCGCCGCTCGGGGACTCAGCAATGCCGAGATCGCCCGATCCGAATTCCTGAGCGAGGCGACCGTGAAGACCCACATCAGTCGCGTTCTCGCGAAGCTGGGCCTGCGCGATCGCGTGCAACTCGTCGTCTTCGCGTACGAGAACGGGCTCGCCTGAGGTCATCCTCTCGACGGACGTGTGCGCGCCGTGCGGCCGACGCGCCAGCCGCGTCACGGCGGCGACGCTGGTCCCATGGAAATCACAACGTCGGACCTCGGCCTCGTCGCCCGGGTCGCCGGTCTCAGTAAGTCGTACGGTACGGGCGTGACAAGCGTCACGGCACTCCGGGAAGTGTCACTGGGCATTCGCCGGGGTGAATTCACCGCGATCATGGGCCCGAGTGGCTCGGGCAAGTCGACCCTCATGCACATCATGGCCGGACTCGATACCGCCAGCGCGGGTCGAGTGTGGATCGGCAACACCGAGATCACGGGCCTCGGGGACACCGAGCTCACGATGATCCGCCGTCGCCGCGTCGGGTTTGTCTTCCAGTCGTTCAACCTCGTCCCGACGCTCGACATCGAGGGCAACATCCTCCTCCCGTTCGAACTCGACGGTCGCACGCCCTCGCAAGGCGAGCGCGAGTGGATCGATGAGCTCATCGGATCTCTCGGACTCGGCGATCGCCTGCGTCACCGCCCGCACGAACTGTCGGGTGGGCAGCAGCAACGCGTTGCGATCGCTCGCGCCTTGGGCTCGCGTCCCGAGCTCGTGTTCGCCGACGAGCCGACCGGAAACCTCGACTCGCGCACCGGCCGCGAGGTGTTGTCCTTACTCGCCGCGGCGAGCTCGAGCTATGGGCAGAGCATCGCGATGGTGACCCACGACCCGATCGCGGCGAGCTTCGCCGATCGCATCCTCTTCCTCGCAGACGGCGTGGTCGTCGAGGATCGCGGCCGATCGACCGCGGCCGAGATCAGCGCTTTCATGCTGGGTATGGAGCAGAGCGCATGACCGGCTTCAGCGTGCGCGAGCACGTGCCGAGCATCCTCGTCGCCGGCCTGAGCGCGACCTTCGGCGTCTCGCTCCTTCAGGGCACGGATGCCCTGGCGATGATCATCGACGACGACAGCACCTTCGGCGCGAGCACGGCCGTCGCGGTCGCCCTCGCCTCGGTAGCCCTCGTCTTCATCGCGATCGCGACGTACGTGGGTGCCGTCGTTACGGCGAACACCTTTGCGACGATCATCGCGGGCCGTACCCGCACGATCGCTCTTTTGCGCCTGATCGGCGCGTCCGCTCGCAGCCAGCGTCAGTCCGTCGCGCGGGAGGGTCTCCTCGTCGGTGTCATCGGCGCGGTGCTCGGTGCTGCCGCGGGCACGGCGGTCACGGCGGGAATCCTCGGCATCGGGGTGCTCACGGGCTTCGTCCCCGCACTACCCTTCTCGTTCCTCCAGCCTGTTCTGCTCGTCCCGGTCGTCGGAGTCGTGCTCACCACCTGGGTAGCGTCCTGGGTCGGGTCGCGGCGCGTGCTGACCGTCTCACCCATGCACGCCATCGGCGCTTCGGCCGAGCGTACGGCGGAGGAGGTCGCGCGCCACCGCGGTCGCAACGTGGTCGGCATCGTGTTGCTCGTCCTCGGCTTCGGATTGCTGGTGCTGGGCATCCTCGCGGGTCTCGTGACCCCGGCCGGCGTGCTCATCGGCGTCGTCGGCGGCATGGTCTCGTTCACGGGCGTCGTCGTCGCATCGCAGTGGATCATGCCGCGCGCGTTGCGTCTCGTCGGACGAGCTCTCGGCCGGAGCGCCCCCGCACGACTCGCCGCCGAGAACGCGGTGCGCTACCCGGAGCGCAGTTCGCGCACGACCATCGGTATCGTCATCGGCGTGACCCTCGTGACGATGTTCGGCGTCGCGGGGGGCACCTTCCAGGCGCTATTCGACCGCCTGCTGAGTGGGGAGCGCGGTGCCGCCGAGGCGAGTCAGACCATCCTCGTGGTCGTCGTGATCTTCTCGGTACTCATCGGCTTCAGCGCGCTGATCGCCGCGGTGGGTCTCGTCAACAACCTCTCATTGAGCGTCATGCAGCGCACGCGAGAACTCGGTCTGCTGCGTGCACTCGGGTTCACCGCTCGACAGTTGCGATCGATGATCGTCGCGGAGAGTGCTCAGCTCACTGCGGCCGCGGTGCTCGTGGGCGTGACGCTCGGCGGCTTCTACGGCTGGGCCGGAGCGCAATCGATGCTCGCGCTCGCGAGCGGTGGTCCGTCGTTCGTGATGCCGGTCATCCCGGCTCCGCTCGTTGTTGCGCTCGTGGTCGGGGCGGGTCTCGTGACCGTCGTCGCGTCGGTGGCGCCGTCGCGTCGTGCGACGAGGGTATCGCCGGTGGTCGCCCTCGCGGTCGAGTAGTCCCAGACGACGCAGCGGGGTGTCGGGCTGCTGCCCGACACCCCGCTGTTCGTGGTGCGCTCTAGAACTGCGCGATGAAGGTGTTGAGAATCTCTTTGAGCGTTGTGGTCTTGTCTTCTTCGCTCACCATCTGAACCGTGACGATCGCGGTGTGGGTCTTCCCCGTGTCCTGCGCGACGAGTGCGACGAAGTCGGCCGTACCGCCACAGGCACCGAAGTAGACGTACTGGCCAACGTAGAGCCCGTCGTCGTAGTCACCGGGCTCGGCTGATCCGCACTGCGGGCCGATCCCACTTTGGAAGCCGGCGACGTAATCCGCGATGGAGATGGACATGTCGGGGGTCGCCGACACGCTCACGCCGGGCACGCTCCAGCTGTTGCTGTACGCCGCGAGATCGGGAGCCGCGGTGATGTTCGCCATCGTGATCCCGTTCTGAGTCAGAGGACTGCGTGACACCTGGCTCCAGGCGGCGGGTGCGCTCACGCTCACGGCACCGCTGTCGTCGGTGAGGGTCACGAAACCGGTCGTGTTCACCGGGGGAGGGGTGGTTCCCCCGACCTTCTCGAGCTTCGTACCGTTGATCTCGCCCTCGTAGACGGCGTTCTCAGAAGGACGGTAGACCGATACGGCAATCGCCGCGGTCGAGCCCTGAGTCGCGATGACTTCGCAGTACTCCTCGAGAGTTCCCCGGCGCGCCATCGTGACGCCCCCGAGGTCGATGATGACGTCTCCCGGCTTGACGCCCGCTACAGCCGCAGGACCGCCAGCCTTGATCGACGAGACCCACACGCCGTTGGGCGTACCGCTCTCGGTCGGCGCGAGTGCCTGCGCGTTGATACCGAGGCTGAGCACCGGCTCGCCGGCGATGAGCTGATCGAGCACCGGGAGTACCTGGTCGCGATGAATTGCGAAGTTGTAGTCGAAGGTGTCGTTGCCAGCGTAGTTGACCCCCACGACACGGCCGTTGTCGGCGACGAGCGGACCGCCCGAGTTTCCCCCACGGATGCGAGCGTCATGCTCGACGACATGGTCGAGGCTCGCCCACGGGTCTTCTTGCGGAACGTCCGCCTTCGAGACGATGCCCTTCGTGAGTGTGAAGTTCGGGTCGCCGAGGGGGAATCCGGCCGAGTAGACATCGAGTGCTGGCTCGATCTCGCCCTCGAACCAACCCATGTAGGGGAAGTCGTCGCCGGTGACCTTGATCACGGCAATGTCGAGGCACTCGGATGCTCCGAGCACCTGGGCGCCATAGGTGGTCGTCTGGTCCCCTCCCACCCAGACTTTGAGCGTGCCAGCACCGGTCACGACGTGGTTGTTGGTAACGACGATGCCGGACGGGTCGATGAAGAATCCGGAGCCACGGCCGCCAAACGGTGATGGGTCAAGGGATCCGGGGTCGACGAAGGTTCCTTCGGCTTGGATCTGCACTGTCGCGGACTGCACGCCGTCGAAGTCGACTGCACCGTCCTCGACGGGGCCCTGCACGCAGCCCGTAAGCATGAGCGGCACGGAGGCCGCCGCAATGACGATCGGGAGCCCGCGGCGGGCACCTCGATTCATGGTGAACATGTTCTCTCCTGGTGACGTTGGGTGGCGCGCTGTCTGCCCGCCGAGACGAGTGTGCCCGCGGCAATAGCCATGAATTGGAGCCGATCGGGCGGTGCAACGTTCGTGCAAGGTCTCGGAGCGCGACGAGCTGTAACCGCGCTTGGCTCCGCGCAGTGCTACTCTGAAACCGTGTTCGGTCTGCTTCTTCTTAGCTGCCGCGACGAGTCCTAACCCAGGCCTCACTCGTCGCGGAGCTCTTGCGTTGGTCTGACCCCTCCTAGACGAAAGAACACGACCATGAAGAACACCCAGTCGGCTTCTGCAATGCCGATCCACAAGTACCGCCCATTCCACGAACAGATCGTCGTCGATCTGCCCGACCGCACCTGGCCGTCGAGACGCATCACCGAGGCGCCGCGCTGGTGCGCCGTCGATCTGCGCGACGGCAATCAGGCGCTCATCGACCCGATGAGTCCTGAGCGAAAGCGCATCATGTTCGAGCTGCTCGTCAAGATGGGCTACAAAGAGATCGAGGTTGGCTTCCCCTCGGCGAGCCAAACGGACTTCGACTTCGTGCGCACTCTCATCGAAGAAGATCTGATCCCGGGGGATGTGCGCATCCAGGTGCTCACTCAAGCACGCGAAGAGCTCATCAATCGCACGTACGAGTCGCTCAAGGGCGCCAAACAAGCGATCGTCCACCTCTACAACTCCACGAGCGTGCTGCAGCGCGACGTCGTTTTCCGCACCGATAAGCAAGGGATCATCGACATCGCGCTCAACGGTGCTCGCCTCTGTCGTGCCGCAGAGTCCCTCGTTCCCGAGACGGAGATCTTCTACGAGTACTCGCCCGAGAGCTACACGGGTACCGAACTCGAGTTCGCGGTCGATGTGTGCAACCAAGTGCTCGAGGTGTTTGAGCCCACCCCCGATCGCAAGGTCGTCATCAATCTCCCGGCAACGGTCGAGATGACGACCCCCAATGTCTATGCAGATTCGATCGAGTGGATGTCACGGCACCTGAATCACCGCGAGAACGTGCTGCTGTCCCTGCACCCGCACAACGACCGGGGTACGGCGATCGCGGCGGCTGAGCTGGGCTACCTTGCAGGAGCCGACCGAATTGAGGGGTGTCTGTTCGGCAACGGTGAGCGCACCGGCAACGTCGACCTGGTTGCTCTCGGCATCAACCTGTTCACACAGGGCATCGACCCGCAGATCGATTTCAGCGATCTCGACGAGATCCGTCGCACGGCTGAGTATTGCAACCAGTTGCGGGTGCCCGAGCGCAGTCCGTGGGCGGGAGACCTCGTCTACACGGCTTTCAGCGGATCGCACCAGGACGCCATCAAGAAGGGCTTCGAGGCCATGGCGGCCGATGCGAGGGCGAAGGGCGTCGACGTCAACGAACTGGTGTGGGCCGTACCCTACCTGCCGGTCGACCCCAAGGATCTGGGGCGCGGCTACGAGGCAGTGGTGCGGGTGAACTCGCAGTCCGGAAAGGGCGGGGTCGCCTACCTCCTCAAAGCCGACCACGCGCTGGATCTGCCCCGCAAGCTCCAGATCGAGTTCAGCGCGGTTGTTCAGGCCAAGACCGACGCCGAGGGCGGCGAGGTCACGAGCGAAGAAATCTGGGATGCCTTCCAGGACGAGTACCTGCCGGCTCCCGCCGAGCGACCCGAGGACAAGTGGGGTCGATTCGAGCTCTTCTCGACTCGAACGGCAAGTGACATGACGGGTGAGGTCGCGCTCGATGTTCGACTGCGTGTTGGCGAAGACGTGCACGCGGCCACGGGCACGGGCAACGGACCGATCGCCGCGTTCCTCGGCATCATGGCCGAGCAGGGAATCGACGTGAAGCTGTACGACTACGTCGAGCACGCGTTGAGCGCGAGCGGCGATGCTCTGGCGGCCGCCTATGTCGAGCTCAACGTCAACGGCAAGCGGCTCTGGGGCGTCGGTATCGATGCAGACATTTCGACGGCCTCCCTCAAGGCGGTTGTCTCTGCGGTCAACCGCGCGGTGCGCGCCGAGGCGGGCGACCGCGAGCTCGTGAGCGCCTGACCGACGCCGTGGATCGACTCGCACACCTCGAGGTCGTCACGGCCGCGTTCCTGCGCGACCTCGAGGGTGTTGATCCGCTCGCGCACTGTGCGGACATCCGCTGGACGACGAACGAGCTCGCCGCGCACCTCGGTGCCGTTCACCGGTGGGCCGCCGCGAACGTCATCACCGGCAAGCGCAACCCCCGTGACAACGTGCCGTCGATCGAGGTGTCAGCGGTCGAATGGTATTCCGAAAGCCGTACGGAGTTGCTGCGGGTCTTGCACGACGTCCCCGCTGACACCCCCTGCTACACCTTGAGTAGGGCAAACCGGAGCGCTGGCTTCTGGCATCGACGCCAGTTGTTCGAGACGTTCGTGCACCTGTGGGATCTGCGAAGCGCTGCGGATGCTTCCGCCCCTGCTCCCGACGAGGTTCCGCCGTCCGTGCATGCGGATGGCGTCGCCGAGCTCTTCGATGTCTTTCTCCCGCGCGCCGGCGTGCTCGCGCCACTCGGAGGCACGATTGAACTGGTCGCCACTGACACAGGCGACCGCTGGACGTTCGGTAACGACTGGCAGCGTGATGGTGGCGAGGAGCCGACGGCGACGGTCACCGCTACGGCGGGCGAGCTTCTGTTGTGGGTGTGGAATCGGGGGCCGGCTCTGCCCTTCAGCGGTGATGAAGCCCTCGTGGAGCGCTTCGTGAAGGCTCGTCTGCGTCCCTGAGCCTACTTGCGGCGAATTCTCGGAACCCTAGTGATGGCTCGCTGTTCGGGGAGCGACCAGTTGAAGAGCACGGCGAGCACTCTGACTCCGAAGGTGAGCGCGACGCAGATGCTCGCGGCCACGAACACCGGCACACCCACCGCAAGCAGAACGACGAGGCTGGTTGTACCCGCGAATGCCGCGACCGCGTAGAGCGACCCCACGTGCATGAGGGCGATGGGGCGGTTGAGCAACAGATCGCGCAAGATCGAGCCGCCCACGGCTGACACGACTCCCACGAAGATCGCCGGAACGGCGGGGAGTCCGATGGCGAGGGCCTTTGTCGTGCCGATGGCGCCGAATAGCCCGATGGTGAGGGCGTCGAGCACGTTGACGAGCACGCCCAGGCGCGAGAGCACGCGCTCGAGCAGCATGCCTAGGAGGGCCGCTGCCGTCGCGACGATGAGGTACCAGTTGCTCGTGAGGGCGGCCGGGATCTCCGACAGCAGCACGTCGCGCAAGATACCGCCGCCGAAGCCTGTCGCGATGCCGATGATCGCGACCCCGAGCAGGTCCAGTCGTCGGTCGCGGAATTGGGCAGCGAACATCGCCCCTTGCGCGGCGCCGATCCCGACGGCGAGGAGGTCAGCCCACAGGGGGATGACGAAGAGCGGACTCACGCGTCATTCGTACCACGGCGAGCCCTGCCCCGCTGACGGCTCCTACTTCGCAGCTTCGCGCGCCGCGTACTCTCCGAACGTCCCTGTGCCGTAGCCCGGGAGCGGTGCCATGTGGTGCCCGGCCCGGAACGCAGCACCGATCTTTCCCGGAATGCCGAGGGTGAGCACCGGCCGCGAAGTGCCGTGAGCGCGTTGCCACGTGTCGACGGCTTCACGCACGCTGAAATGCTCGGGCCCGCCAATGTCCGCGACTCGACCCGCGGGGTCGGCGCTCGCGAGTTCGACGAGTCGATCGGCGACCTCCTCGATGCGGATGGTGTTTACGGGCACGCCCAGGGCAATGCGAAACGGGAGCCGGCGCTGAGCGCTCAGGAACTCACCCACGAAGTCGTGAAACTGCGTCGCCCGAAGGATCGTGAAGGGGATTCCCGAGTTTGCGATCGCCCGCTCTGTCTCGACTTTGTCGCGGTAGTAGCTGTACGGGATCAGGTCGACGCCGACGATGGAAATGAACACGAAGTGCTTCACTCCGCGAGCCGATTCGAGGAGCCGGCGTGTCGCTGGGGTGTCTTTGCGGCGGTTGGTGGCGAGATGCACGATCGTGTCGATGCCGTCGAGGGCGGCATCCACCCCCTTGCCCGTCTCGAGATCGCCGACGAACCGCCCGTTGCCGGGCCGGCGACTCAACACGCGCACGTCGTGCCCTGCTGTGCGCAGGCGTTCTACCGTGGGTCGTCCGAGACCGCCGGTTCCACCGGTGACGAGAATCGAGCTCATGAGGTGTCCTTTCCTGGGGTGTCACGAGCTATGACCGGTCAGGCCGGCGAAACGTGACGTAGCTTCTCGGGGTTCATGACGATGAGGATGCGTGAGACGCCGCGTGCGGTGAAATCCGCCGTCCAAAACACACCGAGCCCGTCGTCGCGCACGCCCCAGATGCCCACCTCGCCGTTCGCGTGTACGGGAACCGGGAGGATGTCCCCCGCGAACTTCTGAAGCACCCCGAGCAGGAACCGAGCGACGTGATCGCGCCCCACGACGGGTTTTCGTGCGGCCGCGACGACCCCGCCTCCGTCTGAGAGCGTCAGGACATCCTCGGCGAGCACCGCTTCGAGCGTCGCGAGGTCGCCCGACTGTGCCGCAGCGATGAACGCGGCGAGCAGGCGTTCGCGCTCGGCGCCCGAGACAGTCACCCCGCGCTCTCGGTCGAGGTGCGCACGTGCCCGACTTCCGAGCTGGCGAGCGTTCGCCTCGCTGGTTTCGAGGAGTTCGGCTACCTGGCCATAGGGGTAGTCGAATGCCTCGTGCAACACGTATGCAGCGCGCTCGAGGGGAGTGAGACGCTCGAGCAGCAAGAGCACGGCGAGCGACAGTGACTCGGCGTGCTCGGCCCCCAGCAGGGGATCGTGAGCGTCGGTGATGGGTTCGGGCACCCAGGGTCCGACGTACTGTTCACGCCGCACGCGAGCCGAGTCGAGGGTCGTGAGGCTCAGGCGCGTCACGATCGTGGCCAGGTAGGCGCCGGGGTTGTCCACCGGCTCGGTGACGCCCTGCCAGCGTAGCCACGCGTCCTGAACGATGTCCTCGGCTTCGCTCGCCGACCCCAGCATGCGATAGGCGATCCCGAACATGCGACCGCGGTTCGCCTCGAAGGTATCGATGTCCACGAGCCAATTCTGTCGGGTCGGCCTCCAGAGTCCTGACGGTGGAGGAGGGGATAATCGAGGAGTGCCCACCTATCGAGACGAAGCCGTCGTGCTCCGCACCCACAAGCTGGGCGAAGCGGATCGCATCGTCACGATGTTGAGTCGACAGCACGGCAAGATCCGCGCGGTCGCCAAAGGGGTGCGTCGCACGGGGTCACGGTTCGGCTCTCGACTCGAGCCCTTCATGGTCGCCGACATCCAGTGCTACATCGGACGCAGCCTCGACATCGTTCAGCAGGTCGAGACACTGGGTTCCTATGGCGCCGACATCTCCGACGATTACGGCAGCTACACGGCCGCGAGCGTCATGGTGGAGACGGCAGACAAAATCACCGACGATGACGGCTCGCTGCAGCAGTATCTGCTCCTTGTCGGCGCCCTCCGTTCCCTCTCCCGCCGCGAGCATGCACCGACCCTCACCCTCGACTCATATCTTCTGAGATCGCTCTCGATCGCGGGCTGGGCGCCGAGCTTCTTCGACTGTGCCGTCACGGGCGTGCCTGGACCCCACACGGTCTTCGTCCCTCAGCTCGGCGGCGTCGTCGCCGATGAGGTCGCCCCACCCGGCGCTCCGCGACTCGATCTCGAGACTCTCGCGCTGCTCGGTGCGCTCCTCGAGGGGCGGTGGGAGGATGCCGAGCAATCGGCCGAACGTCCGCGCGCGCAGGCGAGCGGCATCGTCGCGGCCTACGCTCAGTTTCACCTCGAGCGCAGTCTGCGCTCGCTCCCGCACGTCGATCGGCATTCGGCTTGATGAGCCCCGTACCCAAGACCCACAAAGACGCCGTCGACTTCAAGCCCATCGACTGGACCGGCCTCTATCCGCCCGAGTTCGGCCGCAGGGCGGTTCCGAACCACGTCGCGATCGTCATGGACGGCAACGGTCGCTGGGCCAACGGTAAGGGCCTCACGCGCGTTGAGGGTCACAAGGCGGGGGAAGCGAGCCTGCTCGACGTCGTCGCCGGGGCGATCCAGGCGGGCGTCAAGCACCTGAGCGTGTACGCCTTCTCGACCGAGAACTGGAGCCGCTCGCCCGAGGAAGTGAAGTTTCTTATGGGCTTCAACCGGGACGTGCTCCACCGCCGCCGGGACCAGCTGAACGAGTGGGGGGTGCGGGTGCGGTGGGCTGGCCGTCGACCGCGGCTCTGGGCATCCGTCATCAAGGAACTGCAGTTCGCCGAGAAGCTCACTGAGAAGAATGACGTTCTGACCTTGACGATGTGTGTCAACTACGGCGGTCGAAACGAGATCACGGATGCCGTACAGGCGATCGCGGACGAGGTGGCCGCCGGCCGACTCAAGCCGTCGGGCATCTCGGAGAAGGTCATCCAGCGCCATCTCTACCAGCCGTCTCTACCCGACGTCGATCTCTTCGTGCGCAGCTCGGGGGAGCAGCGCACGTCCAACTTCATGCTGTGGCAGAGCGCGTACGCCGAGATGGTATTTCTTGACCGGCTCTGGCCCGATTTCACGCGCGTCGATCTGTGGGAGGCGATCTCCCTGTACGCGCAACGCAACCGCCGGTTCGGCGGGGCGATTGACGCACCCATCGCATAGCACGTCCGACCATCCCCGTTTGGGTCACTGTGACTTTAAGTGCTATCATCAGTTCGAGTCAATCTGACTCTTACTGGAGGCACCGATGCAGAACACGAGACCGGGCATCCCCCTCGCCGTCTCGACCGTCATCTTCGCGCTCCGACCCCACCCGACCACGGGCCGCAGCGCCGTGTGGCTGCCCCTCGTGCGCCGCATCACCGAGCCGTATCGCGAACGCTGGGCGCTGCCCGGGGGATGGGTCACCGCGGACGAGTCTCTCGAGGACGCAGCGGCGCGCAACCTCCTCGAAACCACCGAGCTCCAACCCACCTACCTCGAGCAGCTCTACGCCTTCGGGGCTGTCGACCGCTCACCACGCGAACGTGTCGTCTCGGTCGTCTACTGGGCACTCGTCCGACCGGACGAAGCGGATCGCGCCGCCGAGGGCGACAACGTGCGGTGGTTCCCGGCTGACGAGCTACCCGAACTCGCGTTCGACCACAACCTCATCGTCGACTATGCGCTGTGGCGGCTACGCACGAAGGTCGAGTACAGCCGCATTGCCCGAGCGTTCCTCGGGGAGACCTTCACCCTCTCTGAGCTGCGCGAGGTTCACGAGGCGGTATTGCAGCGGGAACTCGACCCAGCAAACTTCCGTCGCCAGATCGAGGCATCGAAAGCCCTCGTGGCTACCGAACAGGTCGTCTCGGGTGGACGCCACCGACCACCGCGCCTCTATCGCTACGACGACAGCATCCAGCTCGTCGACAACGGACCTCTCACCTAGGAGCCCCCATGACCTCTGTGAATAGCCTCATCACGAGCGCGCCCGGCGAGACGTGTGCGCCCGACCTCGCCAAGGGCCCGTGGACCTTCGACCTCGGCACTCCCACGTATGGCCCTGGCGCCTCGATGGGCGATGTCATCCCCACCGGGTCGCCGCGGCAGGGTCAGCTCCCCGTGGAGTACCAAGAGGCGACGACGGACGAGCTCCACGAGCGCATCCGTGCCGCGAAGCAGACCCTGGGCGATCGTGTCGTCGTGCTCGGTCACTTCTATCAGCGGGACGAGGTCGTGCAGCACGCCGACTTCCTCGGCGACTCCTTCCAGCTCGCGAACGCGGCACAGACGGTGCCGAACGCCGAAGCGATCGTCTTCTGTGGCGTGCACTTCATGGCCGAGACGGCGGACATCCTCGCGAGGAACGATCAGGCAGTCATCCTTCCCAATCTCGCTGCCGGTTGCTCGATGGCCGACATGGCTGACATCGATTCGGTGCGGGAGTGCTGGGACCAGCTCACCGCGATCTACGGAACCGAGCCGGATGCCGACGGTCGAGTGCCGATCATCCCCGTGACATACATGAACTCCTCGGCGGCGCTCAAGGGCTTCTGCGGCGAGAACGGCGGCATCGTGTGCACGTCGTCGAACGCCGCGACCGTGCTCGAGTGGGCATTCGAGCGCGGACAGCGAGTGCTCTTCTTTCCCGATCAGCACCTCGGTCGCAATACGGCGAAGGCCATGGGTGTGCCGCTCGAGCACATGCCGATGTGGAATCCGAACAAGCCGCTCGGCGGCAACGACACGCAGTCGATTCAGGATGCCCGCGTCATCCTGTGGCACGGATTCTGCAGCGTCCACAAGCGCTTCACCGTCGACCAGGTCGCGAAGGCGAGGGCGGAGCACCCCGGGGTGCGCGTCATCGTGCACCCCGAATGCCCCATGCCCGTCGTCGACGCGGCGGATGAGGCAGGCTCGACCGACTACATCCGCAAGGCCATCGCGGCCGCCACCGAGCCCACGACGTTCGCTGTCGGTACCGAGATCAACATGGTCAACCGACTCGCCGCCGAGTTCCCACAACACGAGATCTTTTGCCTCGACCCGGTGATCTGCCCGTGCTCGACGATGTACCGCATCCATCCGGGCTATCTCGCGTGGGTGCTGGAGGGGCTCGTGCGCGGCGAGGTGCTCAACCAGATCTCGGTGCCCGAGTCGGTGGCGGTCCCAGCGCGTGTGGCGCTCGAACGCATGCTCGCAGCGAAGCCGAAGCCGGGAGTCTGAACTCATGCGGGTAATCGTCGTCGGGACCGGCATCGCCGGGCTCATCACCGCCTACCGGGCCCACCACAATCACGAGGTCGTGCTCGTCACGAAGGCCGAGCTGGCCGAAAGCAACACGCGCTACGCGCAGGGGGGCATCGCCGCCGCGATGTTTCCGGACGACAGCGTCGAGTCGCACATCGCCGACACGATCGCCGCGGGCGCCGGCCTGTGCGATCCACACGCCGTCGAGGTGCTGTGCACCGAGGGCCCGCAGCGCGTGCGCGATCTCATCGCGCTCGGCGTCGAGTTCGACCGCGTCGATGGAGAGCTCGCACGCGGGCACGAGGCTGCGCACTCGTCACGCCGAGTGCTGCACGCGGGTGGCGACGCCACGGGGCTCGCGATCGAGGTCGCCCTTCTCCGCGCGGTCAAGGCCATCGCCGTCGAGGTGCACGAGCACACCTTCATGCGAGACCTGGTCGTCGAGGCCGGGGTCGTAGCTGGAATCGACGTGCTCGGCCCCGACGGCGTCGCGCGCCGCATTCTCGGTGACGCCGTCGTTCTTGCGAGCGGTGGTGCAGGTCAACTCTTCGAGCACACCACCAATCCGACCGTCACCACGGGCGACGGCATAGCCGCCGCATGGCGCGCGGGAGCGGTGATCTCCGACCTCGAGTTCTACCAGTTCCACCCCACGTCGCTCGCGGTACCCGGCAATCACCTCGTATCGGAGGCGGTTCGCGGCGACGGCGCGGTGCTCCTGGATGAGCGGGGTCACCGCTTCATGCTCGACGTGCATCCCGCTGCCGAACTCGCGCCCCGCGACGTCGTGGCCCGCGGAATCGCAGCGGCGATGGCGGCCCAGGGAGGGCGTCCGGTTCTCCTCGACGCCACCGCGCTCGGGGACGCGTACCTCGCGTCACGGTTCCCCGGCATCACCCGGGTGTGCGCGGAGAACGGCTTCGAGTGGGGCATCCAACCCATTCCTGTTACTCCAGCCGCTCATTACTGGATGGGTGGCATACGAACGGATGACGCGGGCCGAACCACCCTCCCGGGCCTGTACGCCGTGGGCGAGGCCGCATGCACGGGTGTGCACGGCGCGAACCGCCTCGCCTCCAACTCCTTGCTCGAGTCTCTCGTCTTTGCGTGGCGCGCGGCCGACGCCCTCGACACGCCGTTCACGCCGCTGGCCGTACCGGACGCGCCGCTGCCCAGGGGTATCTCGGCGCCGATCGGCGGCAGCAGTTTCACGCGAGCCGAGTTGCAGCACCTCATGTGGACCCTTGCGGGGCTCGAGCGTTCAGGCGAGGGACTTGCGGTGGCCGCATCCCGCTTGGCCACCTGGTCGGTGGAACCGGACTCCGTGCATACGGGCGAGAATCGCAACCTTCTCGACCTCGCGCGCGAGTTGGTTGCCTCGGCACTCGACCGCGAGGAATCCCGCGGCGCGCACTGGCGTGAGGACTTCCCCGAAACCAGACCCGACTTCGCGCGCTCGATCGATCGTGCCGCGATTCGCGATAGCCAGGAGGTGGCCGCATGAATGCGCAGGGGATTGACGATGTGATTGTGCGGGCCCTCGCCGAGGATGCTCCGTGGGGTGACATCACCTCGGAAACCTTCCTGCCGGTGACGGCGACGGCGACGGCCGAACTCGTGGCTCGTGAACCTGGTGTGCTGAGCGGCGGGGCGGTTCTCCGCCGCACCTTCCAGCTCGTGGATGACTCGACCACGGTCGATGTGCTCCTTGCCGACGGCGACCGTTTCGAGGCGGGCACCGCCATCGCCCGCATCGTCGGTTCCGCACGTTCGGTATTGCGGGGTGAGCGCATCGCGCTCAACTTCGTGCAGCGAATGTCGGGTATCGCGACACTCACCTCACGCTATGTCGCCGCGATCGAGGGGACGAATGCCCGCGTTGTTGACACCCGCAAGACGACCCCCGGTCTGCGAGCACTCGAGCGTCACGCAGTGCGCTCGGGCGGTGGCCACAACCACCGATTCTCGCTGTCTGACGCCGTTCTTGCGAAGGACAATCACCTCGCAATACTCGCCGCAGCGGGCATTCCGCTCGGCGACGCGATCCGTGCCGCGCGGGCGGGGCTCGGCCACACCGTGCACCTCGAGGTGGAGGTGGACCGCCTCGACCAGGTTGATGAGGTCGTTTCCGCGGGCGTGGACACCATAATGCTCGACAACTTCTCGCTCGACGAGCTGAGGCACGGCGTGGCACTCGTCGCCGGCCGCGCCCTCGTCGAAGCGAGCGGAAATGTCGCCCTCGACACGATCGGGGAGATCGCCCGAACGGGTGTCGATGTCATCTCGGTCGGAGCGCTCACCCACAGCGTGCGCGCTCTCGACCTGGGACTCGATGTCACGGTGAGCTAGCGTGCAGCTCTACCTCGATCACGCCGCGACGACGCCGGTGCGCCGCGAGGTGCTGGAAGCGATGTGGCCTTACCTCACCGGCGAATTCGGTAACCCGTCGAGTCATCACGAGATGGGTCGCACGGCCTCGGTCGCGGTGGCGGATGCCCGCGCCACGGTAGCGCGCTGGCTGGACTGCCGCCCCGCCGAAGTCGTCTTCACCTCAGGCGGCACGGAGGGCGACAACCTCGCCCTCCTGGGGATTGCACGGGCGATGCCGCGCGGTCGACACGTCGTCATTTCGGCGATCGAGCACCCTGCCGTCAGCGAGTCGGCGGACTTCCTCGCCCGCCACCACGGTTTCGAGGTGAGCCGAGTCGGGGTCGACTCAGCAGGCCTCGTCGACCCCGAGGAGTTCGCCCGCGCACTGCGTCCCGAGACGACGATCGCCTCGGTCATGCTGGCCAACAACGAGATGGGGGCGGTGCAGCCGCTGCGTGAGCTCGCCACCCGGGCTAGTGAACGGGGCATCCCGTTTCACACCGACGCCGTGCAGGCCGCGGGCTGGCTCGACATCGCGGTCTCCTCCCTTGGCGTGGACGCGCTCACGATGTCCGGACACAAGCTGGGCGCGCCGAAGGGGATAGGGGCGGTGTTCCTGCGCTCAGGGCTCCCCATTGAACCGCTTATCCACGGTGGCGGACAGGAACGAGCGCGCCGGTCTGGCACTGAGAACGTTGCGGGAATTGTCGGCCTTGCGACGGCGATCGAGCTGGCAGAGTCCGACCGACTGGATCGCGTCGAGCGGGTGACTCGCACACGCGACGCTTTCATCGACCGGGTGCTCGCCACAGTCCCGGGGGCCATTCTGACCGGCCCGCGCACGGAACGTCTCGCGGGGTCGGCGTCATTCTGCTTCCCCCGCACGAGCGGAGAGGCGGTCCTCCTTCGCCTCGAGGAACGCGGCGTTACCTGTTCGAGTGGATCCGCGTGCGCGGCGGGCAGCGACGATCCGTCTCCCGTGCTCCTCGCGATGGGCATTGCACCAGAGGTCGCCCAGACTGCAGTTCGTTTTACCTTCGGCGGCGAGGCGACCGACAGCCAGCTCGAGGATGTGGCGGGGGCCCTCGCCGTGGCGGTCGCCGCCGTATCCTCGCTCGCCTGAGTTGCTTTCCCGGCTTCACTAGGCTGTGCGGATGCCCTCTTCGACACCCATCCGCACGGGAATCATCGGCTTCGGACTCTCGGGTCGCGTCTTCCACGCGCCGTTCATCGCCACCAACCCGGCCTTCTCGCTCGACCTGATCGCGACTTCGAGCGCCGAGCGGGCCGCTGAGGCTCGCTCGCAGCACCCCGCCGCGACGATCGTGGGGTCGCCGGATGCTCTCCTTGAGCGTGCGGGAGACCTCGACCTCGTCGTGCTCGCCTCACCCGCGCATGTTCACCTCGAGCAGGGACTCGCCGCGCTCGAGGCGGGTGCCGGCATCGTCATCGATAAGCCCTTCGTGCCGACGGTCATCGATGCAAAGAAGCTCATCGCGAAGGCCGAGGAAACCGGAAAACTCCTCGCGGTCTTCCAGAATCGTCGTTGGGATGGCGACTTCCTCACCCTTCGCCGGCTTATCGAGGCTGGCCAGCTCGGCGACGTGCACCGCTTCGAGTCGACCTTCGAACGCTGGAGTGGACCCACGCGTGATCGCTGGCAAGACACGGTGACCATCGCGGACGGCGGCGGGATCACCTACGATCTCGGCAGCCACCTCGTCGACCAGGCATTGCAACTCTTCGGTCCCGCGGTCGTCGAGCACGCGGAATTGCTGACGGTGCGAGAGGGCGGGCTGAGCGATGACGACGCGTTCATCTCACTCCTCCACGCGAGCGGAGTACGGTCCCACCTCACCATGAGCCGCGTCGCGGGTCAGAGCGGTCCGCGCTTCCGGGCGCTCGGCTCGGCGTCTGCCTACACCGTGTACGGTCTCGACAATCAGGAGCCCGCGCTCAAGCTGCAGCAGTGGCCCGGCTCGGAGGGATACGGAGTCACGCCCGAGTCAGAGTGGGGGATGCTCGGCATCGACGGTTCCTCGGCCAGCCTGACGCCCGTGCCCACGGAGCAGGGGCGATACCCCGACTTCTACGCGGGCGTCGCGTCGAGCATCCTCGAGGGGGCTCCCTCGCCCGTTGACCCCAAAGACGCGCTCGAGGTCGTGCGCATCATCGAGCGGGCGCACGCGCTCTCCGCCGCTGCACGGTAGGTCGTCCGTGGCGCGCTTCTTCACTCGGTAGTCTTTACCGGTGGCTCCTTCCAGCAATCTCGACGCCGTCATCAACCTCGCCAAGCGCCGGGGTTTCGTCTTCCAATCGGGAGAGATCTATGGCGGGTCGAGGTCGGCGTGGGATTACGGGCCCCTCGGCACCGCGCTCAAGGAGAACATCAAGAAGCAGTGGTGGCAGACGGTCGTGCAGGGGCGCGATGACGTCGTCGGCATCGACTCGGCGGTCATCCTCCCGCGGCGGGTCTGGGAGGTGTCCGGCCACGTCGAGGTGTTCTCCGACCCCCTCGTCGAGTCCTTGCACACCCACAAGCGCTACCGTGCGGATCACCTGCTCGAGGCGTACGAAGAAAAGCACGGTCATCCGCCCGCCAACGGTCTCGCCGACATCAAGGACCCGGATACCGGCCAGCCCGGCGCGTGGACTGAGCCGCAGAACTTCTCGGGCCTGCTGAAGACCTTCCTCGGCCCCGTCGACAACGAGGAGGGGTTGCACTACTTGCGCCCCGAGACTGCGCAGGGCATCTTCGTGAACTTCGCGAACGTCATGGGCGCGTCTCGACTCAAACCGCCCTTCGGTATCGGTCAGGTGGGTAAGAGCTTCCGCAACGAAATCACGCCGGGAAACTTCATTTTCCGCACGCGCGAGTTCGAGCAGATGGAGATGGAGTTCTTCGTCGAGCCGGGCACGGATGAAGAGTGGCACCAGTACTGGATCGACGAGTCGATGCGCTGGTACCTCGATCTCGGCATCAACCCCGAGAACCTGCGCCTGTACGAGCACCCTAAAGAAAAGCTCAGTCACTACTCGAAGCGCACGGTCGACATCGAGTATCGGTTCCGCTTCCAGGGCAGCGAGTGGGGCGAGCTCATGGGTGTCGCGAACCGTACCGACTTCGACCTCAAGACCCACTCTGAGGCCTCCGGCACCGACCTCTCGTACTTCGACCAAACGAAGGATGAGCGCTGGATCCCGTACGTCATCGAGCCCGCGTTCGGCCTTACCCGTGCGCTGATGGCCTTCCTCATTGATGCCTACGCCGAGGATGAGGCACCCAACGCGAAGGGCGGCGTCGACAAGCGCACCGTCCTGCGACTCGACCGCCGCCTCGCCCCGGTCAAGGTGGCCGTGCTCCCACTGTCGCGCAACGAGCAGCTCTCGCCGCTCGCGAAGGAGCTCGCCGCCGACCTGCGCAAGCTGTGGAACGTGGACTTCGACGACGCTGGCGCGATCGGTCGCCGCTACCGTCGTCAAGACGAGATCGGCACCCCGTTCTGCGTCACGGTCGATTTTGACTCGCTCGAAGACAACGCTGTGACGGTGCGCGAGCGCGACACGATGGAGCAGGAGCGTATTCCGCTCGAAGGACTGCGCGCCTACCTCGGCGAGCGACTCCTCGGGGCCTAGCTCGCCCCCTTCCTGTCCTCCACAGGGAGGTGCCGCCGAGCTGACTCCCCGGGTGGGCGCCGATGTCGGCGGTCGCACCTAGCGACTCGCGACGCTGGGTGCATGACTTTCCCAGCTCGCGCCGTCCGCGGATTCCTCGCCTTCTTTCTCGTGTTGCTCGCGGTCGCGAGCGGCCTCGTCGTGGGCGCGGTGGTGGATGATGCGCCAGCCCGCGCCGCCACGATGGGCGCGGGCATCCGCGGTATCACTCCGTACGGCGGCTACCTCGGCAATTACGTTGCTCCCGACGGATCGCGCGTGTACTGCATGGACTCGCCGCGCGCGTGGCCCAGCGGCTCTACTGGCGCGGGGGCGGTGACGAGCACCATCCGCACGACGAGTGGTCATCTGCTGACCGACGCCGAGCTGCAGCGCATTAACTGGGTGCTCTCGACGTACGGGCAGACGACGGATCCGATTCAGGCCGCAGCCGTCGCCGCAGTCGTCTACGCCTACACGAGCACCCGAGCGCAGACCCACGGTGCGGGTCACGCCGCGGGCGCGCACTACATCGGCGGCAATGACACCGTGCGCGGTGTCTACGACCAGATTTTCGCCGAGGCTCAGAGTCGGTCGACCCCGGTCGCCTCGGGCTCCGGCTCGATCGACATCACCATGGCCAACCCCTGGGACGGATACGTCACCATCACCACGAGCCCCGTCACCGCGCGCGGCACACTCACGCTGACGGGCGCTGTTGATGTGTCGACCGGAAAGGCCACAGTCCAGGTCGGCAACGGGTCGGTCGTCGTCATCCGCAGCTCGCCCGGCGACGAGACGACGTCGCACCGCGTGGCCGCGAAAGCCCAGTTCACAGCGAGTTCGGGCGCGACGCCTACCGTGACGGTCTTCGAAACGGGGAGCCAGCAGCGCACGCTGCGCGGAGGTCACCCGAGCACGATCACTTTCGAGGCGAACGACGAGACCGACGAGCTCGATCTGCGGTTTGCCCCGGTCGTGCGCACGGCCGTCGTGTCGGAGTTCGTGTCGCCGGGGGAACGCTTCGTCGACGGGGTCACCGCCGCTGTCGTTCCCGGTTCGACCGAGTGGCGTCGACGGTCCGACGGGTCGTACCTCCCGGTCGTCGCGAACGGCACGCTGTTCGGCCCATTTACCGAGCGGCCGGATGCCTCGCCGATGCCACCCGCGGATGCGCCGATCGTCGGTCGCGAGACGATCACCCTGAATGGTCCGGGCACCGTGAGCTCACCCGGATCCCTCGCCGCTCCGACTGCCGGGTTCTACACGTGGGTGTGGTCGATCACCGCAACCGCGCAGTCCGAGCCGGTGCGTGCTCATCTTCCCGACGGCTATTCTTTCGCCGACGAGTTCGGTCTGCTTGCCGAGACGCACATCGTGCCGATCGACCTCATGGCGGTGTCCGCCGTGACGGAGAGCGAGATCGGTCTCGGTGGCACGGTAAGCGATGACCTGACGGTCTCACTCGAGACGGGTTCCTGGCTGACTATCGACGGTGAGCCGGTTCCCGCGACGTTCGCGGGCACGGCCTACTTTCTTCCCGGCGACGCTGCCCCCGTCATCTCCGACGCGCCGCCCGCGGACGCGATCGTGCTCGGGACCGCATCGATCACCGCGACGGGACCCGGAACGTATCGCGCAAGCTCGGGTGTCACCGCTCCCGCGGCGACGCCGGGGTTCATCTCCTGGGTCTGGCAACTCTCGCCGGCCTCGCCGACCGCCGCGTGGTTCCTGCCGTGGACGGACAGCTTTGGGCTGCCGCATGAGACCACGCGCGTCTCGGCACCCACGGTGATCACGCGAGCAATGCCCGGATCCGCCATTGGCGACCCCGCTCACGACACGGCTATTGTCGGCGGCATCGTTCCCGTACCTGATGCCCATCTCGTGTTCGAGGCCTATCTTCAGAACTCCGATCTGCCCGTCTGCGACGATTCGACGCGCGTGTTCGACTCGGCAGCTGACCCCATCGCGGTCAGCGCGCCAGGCGAGTACACCTCACCCCCGCACGAGTTCAGCGAGTACGGCACCTACTTCTGGGTAGAAACGCTGCACGCGAGCACCGGGGAGGTGCTGCACCGCGGCGAGTGCGGCGCAGCGGGGGAGACGACGCTCGTCGCGCCCGGCGAGGTGTCGACCGTAGCGGTGTCGAGCGCCCGTCCCGGCGAGCCCGTGCATGACACCGCCCGCGTGGAAGGGCTCATCCCGCGCGGTTCCTCTCTGACGTTCGACCTCTACCGCCAGGCGTCGGATGATGGAGCGCGCTGCGACCCATCCACTCGGGTCTTCACGTCCAGCGCTGTCCCCGTGCGCGGCGCCGGCCACTATGATTCGCCTCCCGTCGTTCTCGACGACCTCGGCACTTACCACTGGGTGGAGACTCTGCGCGATCGGCACGGGGATCCGCTGCACATCGGGGTGTGTGGCGCTCCGAGCGAGCGCACGACCATCTCGAACGCACTGGCCGACACCGGGGCGTCGGTAGCGCAGCCGCTCGTGATCGCGACGGTGCTGCTCGGCGCGGGCATCCTCGCCGTCCTCGCGGCGAATCGAACCGGTGTCGCGCGAACGAGCCTCCCGCTCGGGAATAAGTCGAGACACCGGGCGTTGCCCCTTCCGTGAGCGAACCCATCAAGGTAGACATCTGGTCCGACGTACAGTGCCCCTGGTGCTACATCGGCAAGCGCAAGTTCGAGGCGGGCGCGGCGGCTTTCGCCGAGGACGGCGGGGGAGAGGTCGAGGTGGAATACCACTCCTTCGAGCTCGCCCCCGACACCCCCGTGGACTACGAGGGCTCTCCGATGCAGTACCTCGCGGAGCGCAAGGGCATCCCGGTTTCGCAAGCCCAGCAGATGATCGAGCGCGTCACCGGTATCGCCTCCGCTGTTGGGCTCGACTACGACTACGACCACATCCACCAGACCAACACTGTGATCTCACACGAGCTGCTGCATTTCGCCAAGAGCAAGGGCCGGCAACTGGAGATGAAGGAGCGCCTGCTCAAGGCATACTTCGTCAACGGTGAACACGTGGGGCGCATCCCTGATCTGGTCGACATCGCCGTCGAGCTCGGCTTCGATCGCGACGAGGTCACCGAGGCGCTCGAGTCGCACCGATACTTGGCGGACGTGAAGGCCGATGTCGCGCTCGCACAGCAGTATGGAATTCAGGGCGTGCCGTTCTTTGTCATCGATGGCAAGTACGGGGTGTCCGGTGCGCAGGAGGCGGCAACATTCGCTAACGTGCTCGCACAGGTGAGAAGTGAGAGAGTATCCGAATGACCGACGCACTGACGGCCCCTCTGCCCATCGTTGCGCTGCAGCAGCTGGGTGATCCCACTGCCGCCGCGTGCGAGGGAGACTTCTGCGAGATTCCCCAGCACCACACGCAGGCGGTCATCAATCGCAAGTTGGATGACGACGCCGTCTAGCAGCGCACGAGAGACTCTGGCTTAGCCGCGTCGCTTCGGCGCCGTGGATAGGTCGATGATCTCCTTCGCGCTGAGATCTGACTCGGCATGCATCACGACGCGACGCGGCACACGGATCATCGCGACGGCCTTCGGGCGGTCAGGCAGCGCCGCATCCTCGGCCCGTGTCGTGCGCAGCCTCTCTGCCGTCCGTCCGCCGATGACGGCGCCGACTGCGAATCCGATGGGGAGGAGGAAGAGGTTGAGCACCGGCGGAGCACCGAGCAGTAGGCCAGCGCCGAACGTGAGAACCGTGCCGAGGGCAGCTCCGATCCCGATGGCGAGTCCCCACCGGTTCACGCGGGCGTTCTCGGTATCCCAGGCGCGCTGAGCCTCGAGTTGGGCGAGTGCTTCCTCGCGGGCAGCTCGCTCACGAACCACTTGTTGTCGAAGCGGAAGACCCAGGGACTGTCGTCGAGCGCCATCAGTCGCTGATGTCCGCGACGGTCGCGCTGAATCCCGCGATGAGCAAGTCCGCCTGCACCCAGGCGCTGTAGCCGTGTTCCCCCGCGCCCATGGCGACGCGCTCTCCGACCATGCGCTCGTCGGCGAACACGGGCCAGGGAGTCGTGCTCCCGAACGGAGTGATGGTCCCGCGCTCGTAGCCGGTCGCCTCGAGAGCGAGAGTCGCGTCGGGGAGCTGGAGCTTGTTGACGCCCACGACGGCCCGCAGCTTGGCCCACGAGATCTGCCTGTCGCCGGGGATGAGGGCGAACAAGAACGTGCCGTCGTGGCGCTTGACGACGAGCGACTTGACGATTCCGGCGGGGGAGATGCCGAGGATCTCGGCTGCCTGCTCGAGCGACTCGGCCTTCGGTCGGGCGACGATCTCGATGGGGATACCTCGGGCCTCGGCATCCGCTGCCACGCGTTCACGGCCTTCAGCCACGACTCAACCTGCTTTCTGGGACAATTGGTAGGTGACCATTCTCGCCGCACCGGCACCCACACTGAACATCGGGCCTCTCGCGCTCGACGTTCCCGTGGTGCTCGCGCCCATGGCGGGAATCACGAACACGGCCTTCCGACGTCTGTGCCGCGAATATGGTGCTGGTCTCTATGTGAGCGAGATGATCACGAGCCGCGCCCTCGTCGAGCGCACGCCCGAGAGCATGCGCCTCATCCGCCACCACGAGTCGGAGACACCGCGCAGCATCCAGCTCTACGGCGTCGACCCCAAGACCGTCGCGGAGGCCGTCACAATGCTGGTGGCCGAAGACCGCGCCGACCACATCGACTTGAACTTCGGATGCCCGGTGCCCAAGGTCACGCGCAAGGGCGGTGGCGCGGCTCTCCCCTGGAAGCTCGGACTGTTCCGCGACATCGTGCAACGCGCCGTTCAGGCGGCGGGCGATGTTCCCCTCACGGTCAAGATGCGCAAGGGCATCGACGCCGATCATTTGACGTACCTTGAAGCCGCGCGCGCGGCCTCCGGCGCGGGGGTCGCGAGCATCGCGCTCCACGCGCGCACCGCCGCAGAGTTCTACTCGGGTACCGCCGACTGGTCGGCGATCGAGAAACTCAAGAGCACGATCACCGACACCCCGATCCTCGGCAACGGTGACATCTGGTCGGCCGAGGATGCCTTGCGCATGGTCGACGAAACCGGGTGCGACGGGGTTGTCGTCGGTCGCGGATGCCTCGGCCGCCCGTGGCTGTTTGGCGACCTGGCGGCGGCATTCCGCGGTGAGAGTGTCAAGGCGATGCCCTCGCTCGGGGAGGTCGCGCAGGCGTTTCGCCGCCACGCGGAGCTGCTCGTGGAGTTCTTCGAGGATGAGGATCGCGCGTGCCGGGACATCCGCAAGCACGTCGCGTGGTACTTCAAGGGCTACTCGGTGGGGGGAGAGTTGCGCGCGGCACTCGCCTCCGTCAAGGACCTCGCCCACATCGATGAGTTGCTCGCCAAGCTCGACCACGATCAGCCGTACCCGGGGGCCGACGCCGAGGGTCAGCGCGGTCGCGCAGGTACCCCTAAGAACCCGACGCTCCCGCAGGGGTGGCTCGACAGTCGCGAACTGCAGGAGACGCACCGCGCGGAGCTCACCGAAGCGGAGCTCAGCACTAGTGGCGGATAATCTCGCGGCGGACGATCGCGGCGTGGCCCGCTACTCCGCCTTCGATGCCGAGCGCTGGTGGCCCGAGGAGCATTCGAGTCGACGGAGCGACTTCGCACGCGATCGTGCACGCGTTTTGCACTCGAGCGCCCTGCGTCGGCTCGCTGCCAAGACGCAGGTACTGAGTCCGACGGCGGGCCTGGACTTCGCACGAAATCGGCTCACCCACTCGCTCGAGGTCGCTCAGGTGGGCCGCGAGCTCGGTATCAGTCTCGAACTCGACCCCGACATCGTCGACACGGCCTGCCTCGCCCACGATCTCGGTCACCCGCCCTTCGGTCACAACGGTGAGCGGGCACTCAACGACTGGGCATCGGACATCGGGGGCTTTGAGGGCAACGCGCAGACTCTTCGCCTGCTCACTCGGATCGAGCCGAAGGTCTTCGGCGACGATGGGCGCAGCTACGGGCTGAATCTCACGCGCGCGAGTCTCGACGCGAGCTGCAAGTATCCGTGGCCGCGCGCGCAGGGCGTTCCCGATCCGAGCGGTCGCATGAAGTACGGCTTCTACGACGACGACACCGCGGCGTTCGAGTGGCTGCGTCAAGACGCCCCAGACCGGCAGCGCTGTATCGAGGCACAGGTCATGGACCTCGCCGACGACATCGGGTACTCGGTGCACGACTTCGAGGACGCGATCGTCAACGGCTACGTGGATGTTACGGCGCTGGGCGCTCGCGTCGACCACGACGACCTCGTCAACTCGATGTTCGCCTGGATCGGCGGCGAGGTGAACCACGACGAACTCATCGCGGCCTTCGACCGCCTCGACAACCTGCCGTTCTGGATCGACGTGTGGGACGGCAGCCGCCAGGCTCACGGCAGACTGAAGAACCTCACGAGTCAGCTCATCGGCCGGTTTGCCGGGGCCGCGGTGCAGGCGACCCGCGAGGCGTTTCCGGCGGCATCCCTCGCCCGGTTCGGAGCCGACATCGTTGTGCCACGCGAGATCCAGGCGGAGATCGCCGTGCTCAAGGGCATCGTCGCCGCTTTCGTCATGTCGACCAACGCGAGGCGTCCCATCTACGCTCAGCAGCGCGACATCCTGTCCGAACTGGCGGATGTCCTGCTCTGGTCGGCTCCCGCCCATCTCGACACCGGCTTCACATCCGACTGGAATGCCGCGCGCACAGACGAGCAGCGCAAACGCGCCGTCGTCGACCAGGTCGCGTCGCTCACCGACCAGTCCGCGATGGCCTGGCACGAGCGTCTCGTCGGCTAGCGCCGGTGGTTGAGTAGTCGCGCAGCGACGCATCGAAACCCCCGCCTACAATCAACACGTGGCTGGCCTGATCCGACGAAGCGACATCGACGAGGTGCGTTCGCGCACCAATCTCGCCGATATCGTCGGCGACTACGTGAGTCTGAAGAGCGCGGGCGTGGGGTCGATGAAAGGGCTCTGCCCGTTCCACGAAGAGCGCAGCCCCAGTTTCCACGTTCGCCCGCAGGTGGGTTTCTATCACTGTTTCGGCTGTGGCGAGGGCGGGGATGTCTTCACGTTCCTGCAGAAGATGGACCACGTGTCGTTCCAGGAAGCCGTGGAGCGAATGGCCGGCCGTATCGGTTACGAGCTCCACTACGAGGACGGCGGCGCCGCGACCGATCACGGCAACCGCGCACGCACCCTGGCAGCCAACAAGGCTGCGGAGGACTTCTTCATCGCGCAGCTCGCTTCTCCCGAGGCTGAGCCCGGGCGGCGGTTCTTGGGCGAACGCGGCTTCGATCAGTCGGCGGCCGAACGGTTCGGAATCGGATTCGCCCCGCGCGGGGGCGCGCTCGGCAAGCACCTGCAGTCGCTCGGGTACACGCAGGAGGAACTCATCACGGCCGGGCTGCTCGGCAAGGGTGATCGCGGCGACGTGTACGACCGCTTTCGCGGTCGTCTCATCTGGCCGATCCGCGATGTCACGGGGCAGACGCTGGGTTTTGGCGCGCGCAAACTGCTCGACGACGACAACGGACCCAAGTATCTGAACACCCCCGAGACTGCGGTGTACCACAAGAGTCAAGTGCTCTACGGGCTCGATCTCGCCAAGCGCGATATCGCCCGCGGTCGCCAGGTGGTGGTCGTCGAGGGCTACACCGACGTCATGGCGTGCCACCTCGCGGGGGTCACGACAGCCGTCGCCACATGTGGAACGGCGTTTGGCGTCGACCACATCAAGATCGTCCGCCGGGTAATCGGTGACGTGGACAACGCCGATACGACGGGCACGGGGGAGGTCATCTTCACGTTCGACCCCGACGAGGCGGGTCAGAAGGCCGCGAGCCGGGCCTTCGCCGAGGAGCAGCGCTTCGCGGCGCAAACCTTCGTCGCGGTCGCGCCCGACAATCTCGATCCCTGCGATCTCCGCCTCAATCGCGGTGACGACGCGGTTCGCCGCCTCATCAAGACGCGCAAACCCATGTTCGAGTTCATGATCCGACGCGTGCTCGCCGCTCACGATCTCGAGACGGTCGAGGGGCGCGTCGCGGCCCTGCGCGGTGCCGCTCCCGTCGTCGCGGGAATCAGGGACCGTGCCCTCGCGGTCGGGTATGTTCGCAACCTCGCGGGCTGGCTGGGTATGGAGCCGGGGGAGGTGCAGCGAGCCGTGACCGCGGCGTCGAGCGGATCGGTTCCGCGCGCATCATCCACCGACGCACGCGGCTCAGAGACTCGCAGCTCAGACGCCCGCCGAGACGAGCCCCTCCTGACCGCACCGCCGGCGCCCGACGCGCCCGACCTCATGCGGCTGCCGACTGACCCCGCCACTCGGCTCGAGCGTGACGCGCTCATGGCGATTCTGCAATACCCGGATCACGTGGGCGCCGACCTTATTCGTCGAGCGGCACAGGTGGCGTTCGTGGACAACACGCTCGCGGTCGTCCGCGACGCCATAGCCACCACGGTCGGGGTGGCGTCGGATCCTGCGGCCTCCGCCGACTGGCTCTCCCGTGTCGCGGGCGAAGTTCCTCCACCGTTCGCAACGCTCGTCAAGCAGCTCGGCGTCGCCCCAATCCCGGAGCGCGAGGAGCTCATCGCGACGTACTGTCGCGGGGTGACGACCTCGCTCATCGACCGCGATTTGTTGCGTCAGAAGCGCGACCTGCTCGGCGCGATGCAGCGCATCGACGCCGCGTCCGACCCCGAACGATACGGCCAGGTTCAGCGCGATCTGGTGCGTATCGAGTCGGAACGCCGGGCGCTTCGCGACGAATAAATCTTGCATACCGCGCACGTTTATTGCGTTCCGGTAAATATTCGTCGCGCGGGACGGCATCGACTCTCGGGCCCCGAGGCATGTGTGTTACACCTAAACACACAGCAACGCGAGGCGCCCTTTTTGTGCGCCGCCAGCGTTCCTTGCCATCAACAGGAAGAGGTAGACGGATATGACATCCGCAACCACGCGCACTCGCGCACTCGGTATCCTCGCCGGCTCCGCGGTCTTCGCGCTCACCCTCGCGGGTTGCGCGACGGGCGGCAGCACCGGCGGATCCGACGACGGAGCGATCCTCGTCGGCACGACCGACAAGGTCGTGACCCTCGACCCCGCCGGTTCGTACGACAACGGCTCCTTCGCCGTTCAGAACCAGATCTACGGGTTCCTCCTCAACTCCCCGCTGGGTACGCCCGATGTCGAGCCTGACCTCGCTGAGTCGGCCGAATTCACGAGCCCGAACGAGTACACGGTCACGCTCAAGCCCGACCTCAAGTTCGCCAACGGAAACGACCTGACTGCTTCCGACGTGAAGTTCACGTTTGACCGCCAGCTCGCCATCGCGGCGCCCGACGGTCCCTCGAGCCTGCTCTACAACCTCGACTCCACCGAGGTCGTGGATGACCTGACTGTCGTCTTCACCCTCAAGGCGGAGAACGACCAGGTGTTCCCGCAGATCCTGTCGACCTTCCCGGGCGCGATCGTGGACGAGGATGTCTTCTCGGCCACCGAGCTCACCCCGGACGACGACATCGTCGCGGGCAACGCGTTCAACGGTCAGTACTCCATCGCGAGCTACGACTTCAACAAGACCATCGAGTTCGTGCCGAACGAGAACTACGCGGGCCTCCTCGGTCCCGCCCAGAACTCCTCGGTGATCCTGAGCTACTACGCCGACTCGTCGAACCTCAAGCTCGACGTGGGCGAGGGCAACATCGACGTGGCGTACCGCAGCCTCTCGGCGACGGACGTGGCCGACCTCCGTGGCAACGACGCGGTGACGGTTCACGATGGTCCCGGTGGCGAGATCCGCTACATCGTGTTCAACTTCGACACGCAGCCCTACGGCGCGACCACCGCTGAGGCCGACCCGGCCAAGGCGCAGGCCGTTCGCCAGGCGGTGGCGTCGCTCGTCGACCGCCAGGAGATCGCGACCCAGGTCTACAAGGACACCTACACCCCGCTGTACTCCTTCGTGCCGTCGGGATTCACTGGCGCCACCGAGGTTCTCAAGGACCTCTACGGTGACGGCTCGGGAGGCCCCGACGCCGACAAGGCGAAGGCGATCCTCGACGCCGCTGGCGTCACGACTCCCGTCGCGCTGAGCCTGCAGTACAACCCGGATCACTACGGTCCGTCATCCGGTGATGAGTACGCGCTCGTGAAGAGCCAGCTCGAGGCGGACGGCCTCTTCACGGTCGACCTCCAGTCGACCGAGTGGGTGCAGTACTCCAAGGATCGTGTCGCCGACGTGTACCCGGCTTACCAGCTCGGCTGGTTCCCGGACTACTCGGACGCTGATAACTACCTCACGCCGTTCTTCCTCACGGAGAACTTCCTCGCCAACCACTACGACAACCCGGAGGTCAACGACCTGATCCTCAAGCAGGCTGTCACGGCGGACCCGGCGGAGCGTCAGGCGATTATCGAAGAGATTCAGGCGAAGGTGGGCGCCGACCTGTCCACCGTGCCGCTGCTCCAGGGCGCGCAGGTCGCGGTCTCGGGCACGGACATCGACGGACTGACGCTCGACGCGAGCTTCAAGTTCCGTTTCGCCACCCTCGTGAAGGGCTAGCCGCAACCAGCGACTAGAGTTTTTCCAGCAGTTGTGGGAGGGGCGGCCCGCGAGTCCGCGGGCCGCCCCTTTCGCACGTGAATTCACGTTAGGCAGCGATGACCACCACCGAGATCGAGGGCGCTCCGGTCAGCCCCGCCTCTCCGCGTCCGCGCTCCGGGGCATCTTCCGGAGGTAACAAACTTCTGAGGTTTATCCTCGTCCGCTTCCTCCTCATCTTCCCGACCATCCTCATCCTCGTGACGATGGTCTTCGTTCTCATGCGCACGATCGGCGACCCGATCACCGCCGCGCTCGGCGGTCGCCTCCCTCCCGAGCAACTGGCTCAGCGAATCGAGGAGGCGGGGTACAACCGTCCTATCTGGGTGCAGTACTTCGAGTACCTCGGCCAGATCCTCACGGGCAACTTCGGCACCGCAATCACCGACAAGCAGCCCGTCATCGACATCCTCGTGCGGTACGGCGGGGCGACGCTCGAGCTTGCCTTCTACGCACTCATCGTGGCCTTTATCGTCGGCATCCCGCTCGGCATGGTCGCGGCCTATTTCCGTGACAAATGGCCGGATGCCGTTCTGCGCATCTTCGCGATCCTCTGCTACGCGACACCCGTCTTCTTCGCGGGCCTCCTGCTCAAGCTCGTCTTCGCGGTCGGGTTGCACTGGCTCCCGGTCGCCGGTCGCGCATCGGTGCGCACGGAGCTTGCTCTCACCCGGGTGCCCGATCCCACAGGTATTTACCTCATCGATGCGCTCAAGACCCCCAACCCCGGCGCAACCTACGCTGATCTGCTCGCACACGCCGTTCTCCCGGGAATCGCCCTGGGACTTCTGACGGCGGGCATCTTCCTTCGCCTCGTGCGCACCAACGTCATCGGCACCCTCTCGATGGACTACATCGATTCCGCGCGGTCGAGGGGCGTGCGTGAGGTGCGTCTCACGACACGTCATGCCATGAAACCGGCGCTCATCCCGATCATCACCGTCATAGGACTGCAGATCGCTCTCCTCCTGGGTGGTGCGGTGCTCACCGAGACGACATTTGAATGGCAGGGCCTCGGCTTCCATCTCGCGCAGTACCTCACCGCGCGTGACTTCGTCGCGGTGCAGGGCATTGTCGCGCTCCTCGCGGTCATCGTGGCGCTCACCAACTTCATCGTCGACGTCATCGCCGCGATCATCGACCCGAGGGTGAGGTACTGATGGCCACGCGCACCGGACTCCGCGGCTGGCTCAGCCGTCTTCCCGTCGTGCATCACTTGCGCCAGAGCGTTGGGCTGCAGCGCGGGATGCTCATCGCGGGCCTCGCGATCACCGCCGTCTTCCTTCTCACGGCGCTGCTCGCGCCACTTCTCGCCCCGTACGGGTATTCGCAGCTGCGCGACGACGACGGCGTCTTCGGCGCGCAGCAGCCTCCCGGTCCCGAGCACCTGCTCGGGACGACGGTCGGCGGGTACGACGTGCTGTCGCGCGTGATCTGGGGAACGCAGACCGCGGCGATCGTGATCATGGTCGCCGTCATCCTCTCCATCTTCATCGGCGTTCTGCTCGGACTCGTTTCGGGGTACATTGGCGGGTGGCTCGACCGCGTGCTCGTGGTCGTAGCCGATGCCGTCTATGCCTTCCCGTCGCTTCTGCTCGCGATCGTCGCGGCCATCGCGATCAGCGGAGGCCAGTCGAGCTTCTGGGGCGGGATCTTCGCGGCCGCGATATCCATCACCGTCGTCTTCATACCGCAGTACTTCCGGGTGATCCGGGCAGAGACGGTACGTATCAAGGCTGAGGCGTACGTCGAGTCGGCCAAGGTGATCGGGTCGAGCTCGCCGCGGATCATGGTGCAGCACGTTCTGCGCAATGCGACACGCACCCTGCCCCTGATCTTCACGCTCAACAGCTCCGAAGCGATCCTCACGCTCGCGGGCCTCGGCTTTCTCGGCTTCGGCATCGAGCCGACTGCGGCCGCCGAGTGGGGCTACGACCTGAACAAGGCGCTCTCCGACGTGACGAGCGGCATCTGGTGGACCGCGCTGTTCCCCGGGCTTGCGATCGTGCTCGTGGTGCTGGGCATCACGCTCGTCGGCGAGAGCCTCAACGACCTCGCCGACCCACGACTGCGAACGCGCCGCCGTGCCGACGTGGCCCCGTCGGGCACCGCGACGACCTCGGCCGTTCCGGGCGGTAGCCTCAACGGAGCCGTTGATGTCGATTCGTTGGAGGGGAAACCATGACCACCGTCGTTGACATCCAGAACCTCGCGGTCACGTTTGCCACCGACGGGGGCAATGTGACTGCGGTCGACGACGTGAGTCTGAGCGCTCACTCGGGCGAGGTCGTCGCGATAGTGGGGGAGAGCGGCAGTGGCAAGTCGGTGACGGCGAAGACCATCATCGGTCTTCTGCCCGAAACGGCGGTTACGCGCGGCGCGATCTACCTCAACGGTCGTGACGTCATTGGTCTGTCAGGTGAGAAGCTCCGCGCGACCCGCGGTCTCGACGCCGCGATGGTCTTTCAGGAGCCCTCGACGTCGCTCAATCCGGTGTACACCGTCGGGTGGCAGCTCGCCGAGGGACTGCGAGCCCATGGCAAGTACTCGCGGCGCGAGGCGCGTGCCAAGGCCATCGAATATCTCGGCAAGGTAGGCATTCCCGATCCGAAGCGCCGGGTGGACTATTACCCGCACCAACTCTCAGGCGGGCAGAAGCAGCGCGTCGTCATCGCCATGGCACTCGCGCTCGATCCCGAGCTCATCATTGCGGACGAGCCCACCACGGCACTCGATGTCACGGTGCAGGCGGAGATCCTCGATCTGCTGCGCCGGTGCCGAGACGAGTTCGGCACCGCCATCATCCTCATCACTCACAACATGGGTGTCGTCGCCGACCTCGCGGATCGCGTCGTCGTCATGTATGAGGGTCACGTGGTGGAACAGGCGACAGCCCACGACCTATTCACCGCGCCGCAGCATCCCTACACACAGCGGCTGCTCGCCGCAGTACCCCGCATCGACTCGACGCGGGAGCGCGTTCCCGTCACGCAAGGCGAGCCCGTGGTGGTCGCGAAGGATCTCGTCATCGAGTTTCCCGGGCGCTTGGGTGAGAAACCATTCCGTGCGGTCGACGGTGTGAGCTTCCGAATCCAGGCTGGCGAGGTGCTCGGCCTCGTGGGGGAGAGCGGGTCAGGCAAGACCACGATCGGTCGCGCTATCGGAGGTCTCACCAGGGTGACCGGCGGCTCGCTGTCCGTCTTGGGCCACGAGATGCGCGGCATCAAGGAGCGCACGTTCAAGCCGGTGCGCGGCGACATCGGGTTCGTGTTCCAAGATCCGGCCTCGAGTTTCAACCCGCTCCTGACGATCGCTCAGTGCGTCGCTGAGCCCCTCATCGTGCACGGCAGGGCGTCGGATGCCGGTGACGCCCGCCCCCGCGTCAACGAGTTGCTCGAAGCCGTACAGCTCCCCGCGGCGTTCGGCGACCGCTTCCCTCACGAACTCAGCGGCGGACAGCGTCAGCGCGCGAGCCTCGCCCGGTCACTCGCACTCGAACCGACCCTGCTGATCGCCGACGAGCCCACGAGCGCTCTCGATGTCTCGGTGCAGGCGCGGGTGCTCGAGCTCTTTGTCGAGCTTCAGAAGGAGTTCGGGTTTGCGGCGTTGTTCATCAGTCACGACCTGGCGGTCGTCGACATGCTCTCGGATCGCATCGCGGTGCTGTACCGCGGTCGACTCGTCGAGGAGGGTACGGGCGCTGAGGTTCTCGGCGCCCCGAAGGACCCGTATACGCAGCGGCTTCTCGCCTCACTGCCCGTTCCCGACCCGGCGGAGCAGGCCGTGCGCCGCCAGCACCTTCACGCGCTCCAGGAGGCGGATCGATGACCGATGCACCCCAGCTCGCGGTGAGTGCGCGCGACCTCTCGCTGCGCTACCCGTCAGACAACCCCGAAACCCGATCCGTCGCGGTCAACGGGGTGAGCTTTGACATCGCCGAGGGCGAAGTGCTCGCGGTGGTCGGGGAGACCGGGTCAGGAAAGAGTACCCTCGCGAAGGCCGTCGGGCTCGTCGCTGACCTGCCAGACGAGGGCTCACCGGCCGTCACCGGCGGATCGCTGTCGATTTTCGGCACGCCCGTGCGCCAGATCTCGAACCGCAAGCGCGATCGGGTCGGACTCCATGTTGGCTACCTCCCCCAGGAGGCGGGTGACTATCTTGAGCCGCGTTTGACGATCGGTGAGAACGTCGCAGAGCCGATCTTTTCGCGCGACCGTCACTTCGATCAGGACGAGGCCGGGGAGATGGTCGCGACGCTCATCGACTCTGTGCGCCTGCCGCTGAGCACGATGAACAAGTACCCTCACGAGCTGAGCAAGGGCCAGCGGCAGCGTGTCGCGATCGCGCGATCCCTCATCCTCGCACCCGACCTGCTCGTGGCCGATGACCCCACCGCAGGCATCGACGTGACGGTGCGCGGTGCGGTGCTCGATGTCATCATGTCGCTCCAGCGCGAGCGCTCGTTCTCGGCGCTCATTGTCACCGCCGACCTCGGCGAGGTGCGTCGTGTGAGCGACCGCGTCGCAATAATGCACCGTGGCACGATCGTGGGTATTGGCTCGCTCGAGGCCGTTCTCGAAGACCCTCGACACGATTACGTTGGCCGACTGGCCAATTCCCTCGCTTCCCCCGAGGGCGAACTGAGAAAGGCACTCGGAGTTGGATGATCGTCGCGCGCCCGGTGAGCACCGGGATCCTCTTGCCCAGTCCGGCCGAGCCGTCGATCCTCGACCCGCGGCAGGGCCGATAGCGATCCTCCCCGAGCCGACCGAGCTCATGTCTTCTGCTGTCGTGGAGGGTGGCGGCGAGGTCGCACCCCTCTCCGACGCCACGGCGGGTGTCGTGTGGCTGGGAAAGTCACCCGAGGAGCTCGCCGCTGTGCTGCGCGATCACCCGTCCGTCGGATGGGTTCAGCTTCCGCTTGCCGGCGTGGAGGCCTGGGGGGCGGTACTCTCCGAGTTTGCGCACGTGACCTGGACGAGCGCGAAGGGCTCGTTCGCGGAGCCGGTAGCCGAGCATGCCGTGGCATTGACGCTCGCGACCCTGCGTCAGATTCCGGACAAGAGCCGCTCCGACAGCTGGGCTCAGGTCAAGCACGGTATCTCCCTGTACGGACGCTCGGTAGTGATTATTGGGGCCGGTGGAATCGCCGTGGAACTCATCCGACTGCTCGCGCCCTTCGAGGTCGACATCACGATCGTTCGGCGCTCGAGCGATCCCTTGCCGGGGGCGAATCGAACAGTCACCTCGGCTGAGTTGGCGGATGTGCTCCCGACGGCCGACGTCGTCATCGTCGCGGCGGCGGCGACGGATGAGACTGCACAGCTGCTGGGTGCGTACGAGCTGGCGCTCCTGCAGCCCACCGCCGTGCTCGTCAATATCGCGCGTGGTCGCCTCGTCGACACCGACGCCCTCGTGACGGCACTGTCGGAGCATCGCCTGTGGGGTGCGGGGCTCGATGTCACCGATCCGGAGCCGCTCCCGGACGGGCATCCGCTCTGGTCTGCGCCCGGCGTCGTCATCACCTCGCACTGCGCGGACACCCCGGAGATGACCGTGCCCCTGCTCGCGGAGCGTGTTCGTCTCAATGTCGAAGCGCTCACCGGGTCGGGTAAGTTCGTCGGTTTGGTGGACCCACACAGCGGATATTGATGCGTCGTCGCGTTGTGGTTTGGCAGCCTCGCAGTCTTTGATAAAGTAGCTAGGCTGTTCCAGCAATCCTCGATAGCTCAATTGGCAGAGCAATCGGCTGTTAACCGATAGGTTCTTGGTTCGAGTCCAAGTCGGGGAGCCATAAGCCCGGATCTCACTGAGGTCCGGGCTTTGTGTTGTCGTGGCAGCAGATGCACGCGTACATCCGCGAAGTGTGTGAAAAAGCGGGGGATGTGCTGAGTTCAGACCCCAAAGCGGGCGTTCGTCGGTGAGCAGCCAGGGCTTTGCCCGAGGATTCCCACGAACCGCCCAGACTCGGTGTGGAGTGTTGTCCGGTCATGCCGAAGCACACCACCCGAACCTCGTCCTTCTTCCGTCCTCGAACAGTCGCCGCCCTCAGCGTCTGCGTTGTCGCCGCCCTCGCCGGCGGTGCCGCCACCTTGGCTGCAGCGCAGTCTGCTCGCGCCGACGAGATCGCGCGCCAGACGGTCACCGAATCCCTTATGGAGACCGCGAGCGTCGACTCGGACCAACTCCACGTCTACGACACCGTGCTCGACGCCAAGCTCGGCTACCAGCAACGAGTGGCCGCCGAGCGCGCCGCATTCCTCGCTACCCCCGCTGGAGCACAGGCCACCGCGCGCGAGATGTCAGCAGCCCAGTACGGGTGGGGCGACGACCAGTTCTCCTGCCTCGTGAGCCTGTGGGAGCGCGAGTCCAACTGGAACGTGAACTCATACAATGCGTCGAGCGGTGCCACGGGCATCCCGCAGGCCCTGCCGGGCGAGAAGATGGCTACGGCCGGCTCCGACTGGCAGACCAATCCGGCCACGCAGATCGCGTGGGGTCTCGGCTACATCGCGGCCGCCTATGGCACACCGTGCAGCGCGTGGGGTCACTCCGAGTCATACAACTGGTACTGATGCCGCGCGTACTCCGCGGGGAGTAGCGCACGACCGCCCGCGAGCCGACGCGAAGGTCTCGCACCGCAAGTACGATCGTGAGCATGCCTCCCGAGGACTGGCGCCGCTGGCACGAGGACGGGGAATTCCGACGCCCCCCACGTCCGCGAACCTCCCGCCGGTTCCGCCTCCTCTTCCCGGTACTGCTCTCCCTCGCGATCCAGCTGCCGACGACCATGTTCTGGCAGCTGAGATTTGCGGACGGACCGCTCCCGGCTCCGATCTGGGTGTCGTTTGTGACCGTCGCGCTCGCCGTGCTGGGTCCGCTCGCTTTGCTCGGGAGACGGCGGTTCCCTGGCGTCGTCGTCGCCGTCGTGAGCCTCGCGGCGGGAGCAGACCTGTTGCTCGCGGATCCGCTACACGGGCCGCCGTACATTGCCCTTGCCTTCGCGATCGCGAGCGCCATCATCCACGGTGCCCGCGTGTGGGCGTGGACGTCGGTGGCGGTCGTGTGGGTCGCGTCAGTGACGCTCGGGCTCGTTCTGGGCATGGCGTGGAGTCCCGCGCGGATCGCGATCACGACCCTGGGCATCCTCATTGTCTTCGGGGCTGGCGAGGCGATGCGCACCCGCCGCGAACACTACGAGGAGTACCGTCGGGCGATCGCCCAGCGCAAGCAGACCGAGGTGCAGGCGGAGCGCGTGCGCATCGCCCGCGAACTGCACGACGTGCTTGCGCACTCCCTCAGCCAGATCAACGTGCAGGCGAGCGTCGCGCTGCACCTCATGGACAAGCAGCCCGACAAGGCGTCCGAGGCGCTCGCGAGCATCAAGGACACGAGCAAGACGGCTCTCGACGAGGTGCGCTCGGTACTGGGTGTCTTGCGTGCCGAGGGGGGTCAGGACCCCAGTGCTCCGCTCGTGCCCGAGCCCGACCTGAGTCGTCTCGCGGGTCTCGCCGCGTCCGTCACCTCGCAAGGCGTGCAGGTCTCGCTCGACAATCGCATCGTGGATGCTCCGAAGGCGGTTCAACTGGCGATCTACCGCATCGTGCAGGAGTCGCTCACGAACGTCGTGCGTCACGCGAACGCCCAGACCGCGACCGTCGAGCTCGACGTCGTCGACGGCTCGTACTCCGTGACGATCGATGACGACGGCCGTGGAATGCCAGCAGACGAGTCCGCGAACCCCAGCGAGGGCGGGCGAGGACTTCTCGGCATGCGCGAACGCGCAGAGTTGCTCGGAGGCACTCTCGAGACAAGCGAGTCGCCTCGCGGCGGAGTGCGCGTGAACGCCAGAATTCCCGTCAAGGAGGCTCTCGAATGATCCGTGTCGCGATCGCCGACGACCAGCAGCTGATTCGAGCGGGTTTCCGCAGCCTGCTCGAGGCCGAACCCGACATCGAGATCGTGGGTGAGGCCGGCACGGGTGCGGACGCGGTGTCGCTCGTCACGGCGACGCGCCCCGACGTCGTGCTCATGGACATCCGGATGCCCGACGGCGACGGCCTCTGGGCGACCGAGCAGATCGCGTCTAACCCGTCGCTCGCGTCGACCCATATCGTCATCGTCACGACGTTCGAGCTCGATGAGTATGTCGGCCGTGCGATACGTGCGGGGGCGAGCGGATTCCTCGTCAAAGACACCGAACCCATCGAGTTCATCCGCGCCGTGCGAGTCGTCGCCGCCGGTGACGCCCTGTTGAGCCCGGGAGTGACTCGACGTCTCCTCGAGCGCATTTCTTCCCAACTGCGCGACGTGCCCGACGCGAGCCAACTCGACGTCATCACCGACCGCGAGCGCGAAGTGCTCGCCCTCGTCGGTCAAGGCCTGACCAATGAGGAAATCGGACGCGAGCTATTCCTGAGCCCGCTGACTGCGAAAACCCATGTCTCTCGCATCATGGCGAAGCTCGCCGCTCGCGACCGCGTTCAGCTTGTCGTGATCGCCTACGAGACGGGCCTCGTCGCGGCGGGTCGCGCGGAGTAGTCGGCACACGCATTTCTGCATCCGGGGGAGTACGCGAGGTGTCGCCATGCGGCAGATTCGCGGGAGAGCGTGGGAGTCCAGGCTGGGGTTATCGGTTCACTTTCGGACCGCCAGTGAAAGGGAAACGCTCGTGTTCACATCTCTTGCCCTCGTCGGCCTTGCTGCTCATCCCGGTGGGCCCGGGTGGGGCTTTGGCCTCTTCTTCATCCTGATCCCGCTGTTCTGGATCGGGCTCATCGTGCTCTTCGCGAGCCTCGCCCGTCGCCGCTGGAGCCGCGGCGGCTGGGGCCCGGGTGGACCCGGCTGGGCCTACGCTCACGGTGGCCACGGTTGGGGTGCCGGTGGGGCCGCTCGCTCCGCGGAGTCCACGCTCGCCGAGCGCTTTGCGCAGGGTGACATCGACGAGAAGGAGTATCGCGCTCGCCTCGAGGTGCTGCGTGCCAACAACGGCCCCGCAGCCCCGACCGCAAACTAGATATTGGCCCGATTGCACCTCGGGCCGCAGCAGATAGAGTCTCCCTCTACGCCCGGAGTCAGGGCGTGGAGGGAGATCGTCTTTGTTATGACCGGCACGCACTCATGAGTCGAAGTCCCGAGGCCTCTGCCGCGATTCGAGCCAGTCTCGCCGTCGGTCTCGCCGTAGCCGCGTACGGCATCTCGTTCGGAGCTCTCGCGGTCGCCGCGGGGCTCGACATCTGGCAGACGTGCGCGCTCAGCCTCCTCATGTTCTCGGGCGGATCTCAGTTCGCTCTCGTCGGGGTACTCGCGAGCGGCGGGGTCGCGGCCGGTCCCGCGGGCATTGCGAGCGCGGCGCTGCTCGGTACCCGAAACGGCTTGTACGCCCTGCGGGTCTCGCCCTTCATCGGGGGTACTTGGTTTCGCAAGATCCTCGCCGCCCACTGGACGATAGACGAGACCACCGCCGTGTCGACCGCGCAGAAGACGCTTGAGGGTCAGCGCACGGGCTTCTGGTGGACGGGCGCGATCATCTACGTCGGCTGGAACCTCACGACACTCATTGGCGCGCTCATCGGCGACCTGCTGGGCGACGTGAGTCAGTACGGGTTGGATGCCGCTGCCGCCGCCGCGTTCCTGGGTCTGCTGTGGCCCCGGCTCAAGACACTCCAGCCCGTGGTCGTCGCCATCGGAGCAGCCGTCGTTGCAGCCGTGCTGACACCCGCCCTGCCCGCCGGAATCCCCGTGCTCGTCGCCGCCCTCGTGGCCGTCGGCGTGGGTCTCACGAATTGGCTTGGACCGAAGCCGATGCCGGGCGAACAGCCGATCGAGCCCGTGGGGGAGGGGGCACCGTGACGGTCTGGCAGGTCATCATCCTCGCGTCGATCGCGGTCTTCGCGCTCAAGCTCGTCGGCTATCTCGTTCCGCCGTCGTTCGTGGAGCGGCCCGTCCCCGCCCGCGTCTCGAACCTCCTGACCGTGGCGTTGCTCTCGGCGCTCATCGCGGTGCAAACCCTTGGTGCGGGGCAGGGCATCGCGATCGATGCTCGGGTGCCGGCCATCCTCGTCGCGGCGGGTTTGTTCGCGCTGCGCGTGCCGTTCATCATCGTGGTCGCCGCCGCTGCTGCGACCGCAGCGCTCATCCGGTTCGTCTTCTAGGGGCAGCTACCCCTCGAGGTCGTCGATTCCCGGTGTCCAGCTCTGACCGGGCGAACCCCAGCCGTTCTTGCGGATCGCCTTGGCGGCGGGACGCTGATATTCGTGGGCGAGGCGGTCGACGTACAGCACTCCGTCGAGGTGGTCCGTCTCGTGCTGGAAGATGCGAGCGAGCCAGCCCTCGGCGAGAATTTCGAAGGGCTTCTGGTCGAGGTCGACGGCGCGTAGTATGGCCCGCTGCGACCGACGGAGAGGGAATCGCTCGCCCGGCACAGAGAGGCAGCCCTCGGATTCGTCGTCCTCGTCGGCCTCGCCGATCGGGGTGGGGCTGATCCACAGTTCGGGGTTGATGGCGACACCCCGCCAGAGCACCTGGTCGTCGTCAGTCCAGTTGAAGACGAAGAGGCGCAGAGCAGCTCCGACCTGCGGTGCGGCAAGCCCGACTCCGGGTGCCTCGGCCATCGTTTCGTACATGTTAGCGACGAGCTGGTGGAGCTCGGCGTCGAATTGTGTGACCGGCTCGGCCGGAGTGTGAAGCACGGGGTCGCCAGTAATGACAATCGGGAGTACGGCCATTCAGACAGAATATCCGGGTCGAAACGGGTAGATTCGTCGGGTGCCGCCCGACTTCCAGGATCTTGCCGACCAGCTCACGCTGGACAACATCCCTGTTGTCGGTATTGGTCTTGCGCTCATCGCTGCGGTGCTTTTGGCACTCGGCACGCAGTTTCAACACCGCGGTGTCGCGCTCGTCGAGGCGAGTTCAGGGTCGGAAGCGAAGACCGGTCTGAGCTTCACCCAGCTCCGTTCCCTTCTGGCTCGCCCGTCGTGGGTCGCGGGCACACTCCTCCTCGGCCTCGCGGTTGTGCTCCAACTCACAAGCCTCGGCTTCGCGCCCCTGATCGTCGTGCAGCCCCTGGGTGCGGTCGCGCTCGTGATCACCGCGATCGTCAACTCCCGCGTCACGAGGGTGCCACTCGACCGCATCTCGATCCGCGCGATTGTCATTTGTGTCGTCGGGGTGGGCGCTTTCGTGACGATCGCGGCGTTCGTCGCCCAGTCGCATCCGATCACCGCTCGACAGCTTGTGACCGTGCTCATCATCCTCGCCGTCGTGCTTGCGGCGTTCGTGACGCTCTTCATCATCATGCGCAACCGCAAGCCGCGTCCCATCTTCTATGTCATCGCGGCTGGAGTGCTCTTCGGTTTCGTTGTCACGCTCGCGAAGGTCGTGATCGACCGGCTGAAGACCGTGGCCTTCACGGACTTCGAGTTTGATTCGTCGGACATCCTCACCATCCTGTGTCTCGTCGGTCTCGCGACCGCCGCGCTTCTCGGCATGTACTTCGTGCAGACGGCGCACTCCTCGAATCCCCCCGACCTCGTCGTCGCGGGCCTCACCGTGATCGACCCCCTCGTCGCAGTCTCCATCGGCGTCATCGTGCTCGGCGAGGCTGCGGGCGCGCCGTGGTGGGCGATCATCGCGTTCGGTCTCGCGGCCGCCGCCGCGATCTGGGGGGTAATCTCGCTGTCGCGGCACCACCCTCAGGCACTCGCCAATACGGCTTTCGCTGACGCGGCAGAAGAGAAGCTGCCCCAGGACCTGCTGCCGAAGGCTGACTCACCCACAGACAAGGAACATTCGCATCGTGACTGACACTCCTCGCCGTTCACCGCACGAGGACAAGCCGCGCCTGCGAATCCTGCTCGGGGCCGACACATTCTGGCCCGAGATCAACGGCGCGGCGAGCTTCGTTCAGCGTCTCGCGGCGGGTCTGGTGCAGCGCGGTCACGACGTTCACGTCGCCGCTCCGGCGTACTCGAACCGCAAGCTGGGTCCCCAGATCGAGGAACACGAGGGTCAGAAGATGACGGTGCACCGCATCTACTCGTGGCGCTGGTACCCGCATCCGTGGTTGCGTTTTGCGCTGCCGTGGCGCATCAAGCAGAACTCGGCCAAGATTCTCGACCGCGTCAAGCCCGATGTCGTGCACTTCCAGTCGCACATCGTGATCGGGCGCGGCATGACGATCGAGGGACTCAAGCGCGGCATTCGGCTCATCGGCACCAACCACTTCATGCCCGAGAATCTGCTCGAGTACACCCTGATCATCCCGCCCTTCCTGCGCGAATGGGCGTCGGGCCTTGCGTGGCAGGCCGCCGATCGCTCATTCAGTCGCGCCGAGCGGGTGACGACACCCACCCGCAAGGCCGCCGAGTACCTCGAGGCGAACACGTCTGTGGAGAACGTGCTCGCGATCTCCTGCGGAATCGACGCCCACAACTACACGCCCAACATGCAGCCGCGCACGGACAACCTCATCGTCTTCCTCGGTCGCGTGGTCGAAGAGAAGCAGATTGACAAGCTCCTTCGCGCCTTCGCCAAGCTCGATGAGAGCCTGGATGCCCGCCTCGAGATCGTCGGCGGCGGGGACCAGGAGTTCCGACTCAAGTCGCTCGCGCTCCAGCTCGGCATTGCTGATCGAGTGACGTTTACCGGATACGTCGAAGAGGACTACCTGCGAAACGCCCTCACTCGCGCCACGGTGTTCGCGATGCCGTCGATCGCGGAATTGCAGTCCATCTCGACCATGGAGGCCATGGCCTCGGGTCTACCGATCGTCGCCGCCAACGCGATGGCCCTCCCGCACCTTGTCCACGACGGCGAGAACGGGTTCCTCTTCGAACCGGGCAACGTGGACGAGTTTGCCGAGAAGCTCACGCGCGTGCTCACGATGCCGCAGGACGAGCTGCTGAAGCTGAAGAACGAAAGCCTCAAGATCGTCGAGGCTCACGACATCCAGCGCACCCTCGACACGTTCGAGAGTCTGTACCGCGGTGAGGATGTGGAACTCTAGCTCTTCTTCGCTGGCGTCGTCGGCGTGCCCGCCGTCGGCGTGCGGTTCTCGGCCGAGACGAGCCACGCGAACTGCTCGAGCCGCTCGATGACGGCGTGCAGAATGTCGGCGCTTGTCGGGTCTTCCTCGTCGACGGCGTCGTGCACGTCGCGCATGGTCGCGACGACGGCCTCAAGGCGCTCGGTCACGAGGTCGACGGTGTCGGTGGTGCTCACCTCGCCGTTGGGATACTCCGGCAGCGTCGTCGTCGCCGCGACCGTGTCGCTGCGACCATCCGGGATCGCGTGGAGGGCACGCATGCGTTCGGCGACGGTGTCGCTGAACTCGCGGGACTCCTCGATGATCTCGTCCAGAATGCGGTGGGTGTCACGGAAGTTGCGGCCCACGACGTTCCAGTGCGCTTGCTTGCCCTGACCGCCGAGTTCGATCAGATCGACGAGTACCTGCTGCAGGTTGTCGGTCAGCTCCTTCGAGGCGGTGAAGCCCTTCTCGGCGTTCTGGCGTCGCGTGCGTCGCGCGCCACCCCCGGCGGGGACCTTCGCGGTGTGGGTGGTCGTCTCGGCCATGGTGGATCCTTTCGTCTCCTTCACGGTAGAGGCGGGTGGATGCTCGTGTCAGGGGCTCGACGGGGGAGCGCGATGGTGGTATCCGCCTATCATTCGCGCCCCTCGCGTTGCCGAATATACCTCATGACCAGCATTTTCTGTCAATCTCTCATTGTCAGTGGCTAGTGATTGCATTGCCCTATGCCGCACCCGATCCCGCACATCGACGCGAGTCGACCCGACGTGCGGGTCGAGTTCGGTCTTGCGCGGGCCGAATACGCAGCTCGTTCAGCGAGCGTCGCCTTCGCCGACCAGATGGCGGCTGTGTACGGCATCCTCGCCGAGGCGCGGGCGTTCCCTGAGATCTACCTCGGGCCGGGTGCGCGTGCCGACCGTGACTCGGTCGAGTTCGCCGAACGGGCGGCGGTGGCCGACATCGCGGTGCGTCTCGGTGTGGCCGAGCAGGTCGTCCGCAGCCAGGCGCACGAGGCCGACATGCTTCTCACGCGCGCCCCGCGTGTGTGGGAGCTGTTCCGCGCGGGCGAGATCGCGGGCGCCAATGCTCGCACGATCGCCCAGCTCGTACACGACATGCCCGATCACACCTGGTCGCATTTTGAGGATGCCGTGATCGAGCGCGCTTCCACCGTCGCGCCGGCCCGCTTCCGTCCGTTCGCGCGTGCGCTGCGCGATCGCGTCGATGCCCGCACCCTTCCTGAGCGTCACGCGCGCGGAGCCGAGCACCGCCGAGTCTTCCTCGAACCCGACGTCGACGGCATGTGCTGGCTCACGGCCTACCTCCCGGCTGCCACCGCGGAACGCGCGATGGCACGCGTCGACGCGGCCGCCGTGTCGCTCGCGCGGCCTCTGCCGCGCACCCCTGTATCGTTGAGTTCCGGCATTCGTGACCTCGTCACGCGCGCCGCGGGGCGGTAGCTCAGCTGGTTAGAGCAGCGGACTCATAATCCGTCGGTCACGGGTTCAAGTCCCGTCCGCCCTACATATGTTTGCGGGGATTTTTTGGGCATGAGCCTGGAGGGTCCTGAAGAAAGACACTCCACAACCCGCTCCGATTCCCAGCGCAGGTAGAAAATCAGGTAGATAGGGCACATCCTTGATGCATGCAGGGGACATCACTGATCGCGCTAGCGCAACAGGAACTCGGTCAAGCGCGCGGAGCCTCTAGCGGCCGCAGCGCGAAGACAGTCTTCGGAGGCCACGAACATCGACTCCGCCAAACCCTGATCGCCCTATGCGCCGGGGAGGAGCTGACGGAACACGAGAATCCCGGCGAGGCGACCCTGCAGGTCCTTGAGGGACGAGTTCTCCTGCAGGCTGGTGACGTGTCATGGAATGGCTCAGTCGGCGACCTGATTGCCATCCCGGACACCCGGCACTCGCTCCACGCCCTCGAGGACTGCGCAATCCTCCTCACAGTCGTCAAGAATCTGTAGTTCACTTCTCTTGTTGTCGTTCTCGCCCGATCACCCTCGGTTGTCCGTGGTGGTGCCAGAATCGACTTCGTGAAACCGACCAACGCACCGATGCGGAGCGCGCGGACGCGGAGGTTGGCCCTGTTGTCGTGGTGGATGCTGCCGGCGTTTGTGGCGTGGTCAGCCATCTACATCCTGCTTTCGGAACCGATCCTGCGCCTCGTTTTCGGGTTTACGGCGAGTCAGCCCGGCGACAGCTTTTACGTAGAGGCTTGGGGGCCCTGGATCGTGCTCGCGCTGCTGTGGCTCGCCCCGCTCTTGGCGGGCCTCGTGCTTGCCGTGATCGCAGTGAAACGGCGCGCGGGGAAGAGCGCATGGTGGGCAATAGCGGTTCACGGGCTGCTGCTGCTGAGCTTCACTGTCCCCAACATCATCGAACGCTTTCTGACCCTCTGAGACTCGATGCGCTCGCATACTTCATCGCTACCGCCCTTGCACACATGCGGGGCGGCGCAATCGCGCGCACACTCTCCGCAATATCCTCAGGTATCGCGGGTAATGAATTCGATCGTCGCCCGGTGGAAAGCGAGAACATGCCCCCGGTGATCCATATTGTGCTGGTGACGTGGCGACGCGACGTGCCCACATCCGCGCTCGACGCCCTGACGGAGCACGTCGACGCGCTCGCGTCGGCCGTCCCCGGCATCCTCTCGGTCGCTCACGGGCCGAGCGTCAGTCCCGAGCATCTCGAGGCCGGGTACGAGTGGGCGCTCGTCATTACCTTCGTCGACTCGACGGCGCGTGACGCCTATCTTCCGCATCCGGCACATGCCCCGGTCGCAGCACTGCTCACCGAATGGCACGACGGGCTCGTCGTGTTCGACCTCGCCGCACCCGACACACCCATCGAGGAGGCATCCCGTGCTCATCCGTAACGCCGTGCCCTGGTCGGGACGTCGCCTCGACGGCGACACGATCGCCATCGCGAACGGGGTGATCGCTGGCGTTGGCAGTCTCGATGACGTGAGGGCCCTCGCCTACCCGGCAGGTCCCGAGATCGACGCCGGCGGCGGGCTCGTGACGGCGGGATTCAGTGACTGCCACATCCACCTCGGCGTTGTCGCCATGGATGCCCTCCAGTGCAACCTCGCTGGCGCCACGAGTATCGACGAATGCCTCTCCCGCGTGGCCGCTTTCGCCGCGTCGTCGTCCCGTCCCTGGGTCTCCGGCGGTGGCTGGGACCTCGCTCTCTTCAACGGCGGATATCCCACCGCCGCCCAGCTCGACACCGTCGTCTCCGACCGTCCGGCCCTGCTGCTCAACGCCGACCACCACGGCGCGTGGGTAAACAGCGCGGCGCTGCGCGCGGCGGGCATCGAGGCATCCACCCCCGATCCGGCGGACGGACGAATCGAGCGCAACCCCGATGGCACACCCTCGGGCATGCTCAACGAGGGCGCAGTTCAGCTCGTCGCCCGGGTTATGCCCTCTCCGTCGACCGACGAGCTCGCGAGGGCGATCGGAGGTGCCGCCGACCGGGTGCTCGCGACCGGCATCACGACCTGGCAGGAGGCGGCCTTAGGCGCCTACGGTGGGTTCCCAGATTTCACGGATGCCTACCGGGAGGCGCTCGCGCGCGGACTCGTCAGGGGGAGGCCGAGCGGCGCAATCTGGACCCCGCGCGACCTCACGGTCGAGCGCATCCCGGGTTTCCTCGCGGGCGCGGCGGTCAGTCGCGACGTCAACACGGCGTCCGGCTTCCCTACGCCGACCATCAAGCTCATGCTCGACGGCATCGTCGAGACTCGCACCGCTGCGTTACGAGATCCGTATCTCGGCGATGGCGCAGACGGCAGCCGCGGGTTGTCGTATTTCGACCCGGAGTTCATCCAGCGGCTCATCTCGGCCGCGAACGCCGAGGGCTTTGCGGTACACGTGCACGCCATCGGTGACCGCGCGGTGGGTGACGCGCTCGACGGATTTGCCGCCGCCGCGCCAGAGGATCGCGCTGCCGTACGCAACCACATCGCGCACGTGCAGCTCATCGACGAGCGCGACGTTCCGCGCTTCGCAGCGCTAGGCGTCACGGCTAACCTCCAGCCGTTCTGGGCGTACGAGAGCCAACTCACGCGGCAACGCACCATCCCCCTGCTCGGCGAGCACCGGGCGAGCCGGCTGTTTGTTTTTGGTGAGCTGCAGCGGGCGGGTGCGCGCACGGCGATGGGCTCGGACTGGCCGGTTTCCGACTTCGACCCGTGGCAGGGCATCCACGTCGCTGTCACGCGTCGCGCACCCGGCGACACCGTCACGCCGCCCCTGGCCCCCGAGCAGGCGCTCACGCTCGAGTACGCGCTCGACGCTTACACGCGCGGATCGGCAGAGCTGCTGGGGGAGGGTACGGGGCTCCTCAGGGTCGGCGAGCGCGCGGACCTCGCGATCGCGAACCGTAACCCGTTCGAGGGCGACGAGGCGGACATCCACCTCACGAGCACTCGTGCCACGGTCGTCGACGGCGTGCTCGTGGCGGGGGAGTAACGTCCCAGACGCAACGAAGCCCGACGCGAGCGGCGCCGGGCTTCGTCGTAGAGAGTGTCGCTGTTAGAAGGTTCCCGCGTTGAGGCGGTTCTGCAGCGCTGTGGTTGTCGCCGCGCCCCAGTCGCCGTCGACCGCGACGCCCAGGTGGGTCTGGAGCGCCTGAGTGCTGTTGGGTCCGAATTCGCCGTCCTGCGGCTGGCCGAGGTAGCCCTGCAGCACCTTGGCGGTCTCGGGTCCGAAGGAACCGTCCACCGTCACACCGAGGCGCTTCTGTAGCGCGCTCACGGTGGCGGGCCCGAACTCTCCGTCGACCGTGAGCCCGGCACCTGCACCCGCGGCCGCGGGTGCGGCGGCAGCAGCCTCAGCGCGCTTGGCCTTGGCCTCGGCGAATGCCTTGTCATTGCGAGCCTGCGCCCCGGCCTTCTTGGCCTCCTCGCTGCGGCGCTTCGCTGCCTCTGCGGCGGTCTCCTCCGCCTTGCCCTTGCTCTTGTTGTCCTTGTCGCCGATGCCAAACAGTCCCATGGGATTCCTCCGCTATTCCACCGGGGAGGCTTCCGTCACAGTGGCGGTGTTTGAGCTTTCCCCGAGATCGAGAAAACAGTATCAGGGCTTGTCCCCGCAACACTGTCGAACATATCTTCGATTCATGGTGCATCACTGGCGCGCGAGCGACCACCTCGAGGCGTCGTTCCGCCCTGGCGAATGGCGGATGTACGACCGAGGCTACCTCGTCGGCTACATCCAGTTCGGGCGCATCAACGGCGCTCCCGGCTTGCGTGGTCTCAGCTCGCAGCACGAGCTCCTCGGCTACGCGGCGACCCTGGAGGAGGCGTGCGACCGCCTCTGGGAGTGGTACCGACGAACGGGGCGGGCGATCAGCTCGGAAACCCCTGGTGCGACGCCGGCAGACGTACGATCGAACGCATGATGGTTCTGGATGCCGCGTGGCGGGCACTCGGCGAGGACCCCGCGGCCCTTGCCCTCGTGCGCGACACCGCCGCGGGCATCCCTCTGCAGTCGGCGCTCCCGGTGACTCGTCTGGTGCACGACTCGATCGCCGCCGCCTCGCTGTCGGCCGCCCTCCTCGCGGCGAGACGAGGCAGCTCGGCGGTACCCCAAGTGGAACTCGACCCGATCCGGGTCGCGACGGCCGTCACGAGCGAACGCCACTTCCGTGTCGACGGCGTGCCCATGAACGCGTGGGCCGAACTGTCGGGCTTCTGGCCGACCGCCGACGGCTGGATCCGCACGCACGCGAACTACCCGCACCACCGCACGGCACTCCTCGCTGCGCTCGGACTTTCCGACACCACGACGGCCGACGACCTGCTCCGACACCTGCACAAGCGGTCGAGTCTCGAAGTCGAAGACGCGGCCGTGGCCGCTGGCGGCATCGCGTCGATCGTCCGCCGCGAGGGGGAGCTTCAGTTGCCGTCCGGACCGCTCATCGACATGACCCGCGAGGGTGATGCCCCGGTCGCGGTGCTGGATGATGCGGCGCTGCCGGCGCAGGGCATCCGCGTTCTCGATTTCACGCGGGTGCTTGCCGGTCCTGTGGCCACCCGCACACTCGCTCTCTGGGGAGCCGAGGTTCTGCGCCTTGACTCGCCCGAGCACCCGGAGATCGCCTGGCAGCACCTCGATACTGGCGCGGGGAAACGTTCCGCGCTCGTCGACTTCCGGCGCGAGCGGGCCGCGTTGGACGCGCTCGTGGAGCGAGCCGATGTCGTCGTCACGGGCTACCGACCGGGGTCGTTCGATCAGTTCGGACTCTCGCCGCGGGAGCTCGCTCGTCGCCGTCCCGGGGTCGTCGTCGCGCGAGTGAGCGCGTGGGGTCAGTCGAGCGATCGACGGGGATTCGACAGCATCGTGCAGGCCGCCTCCGGGATCGCGTGGCTGGAGAGCTCGGACGGCACCACGCCCGGCGCCCTCCCGGCGCAGGCTCTCGATCACTCCGCCGGGTACCTGCTGGCTGCCGCCGTTACCTCGGCTGTGCGCCGCCGAATGGATGAGGGCGGATCGTGGCTCGCCGACGTCTCACTCGCGAGAGTTGCCGCCGAGTTGCTCGCGCTCGAGCGGCCGCGTGTCCGCCGCGCGAAGCTTCCGACCTGGGTGCCGACGACGGTCACACGCGCAAGTGTCACAAGCGCCGCGGCGGCACCGCACTACGCGGGTGGCCCCGACGACTGGGCGTCACGCGCGGTCCCGTGGGGCACGAGCGGGCCCGCGTGGCGCTGAGTCGGCGATCGACTCTGACACCCGACAAACGGTGTGTCCGGGCATAGAACCGTGAGCCGCCACGTTGATGCCGGTACCTCCCAGCAGAATGGATCACATGACCGACACCGCCGCGACGACACCCGCATCCGATCAGCCGACACCCGAGCAGCGCTACGCCACGTATCATGCTCGTCGCGAGCAGTCGGTGGTGCAACCCCTCGGCAACCTGGCCCTCGTGAACACGCAGTGGATCGACTCCGAGCAGCCCGTGTACGGCGTTCCGGGGCGGTGGGCGCCGCTGCCGGAGGGGGAATCCGGTCTCAAGGTCATCGCGACTGCCGACGACAACATCCGCGTCGACGGCGAGCTGGTCAACGGTGAGGCGGTAGTGCGCGGCAAGGATCATGCGAATCCGAGCACCGTGACCTTCAGCGACACCGTGAGCGGCTTCGTCATCGCGGGTGATGGGTATGCGCTTCGCGTGTGGGACTCGCAATCGGAGGGCATCCGTGACTTCGGCAGCATCGACGCCTACCCCTACAACCCAGACTGGGTGATCACTGGCACCTTCACCGAGAACCCCGCTGGCACGACCATGGGGTTCGAGCACCTCAAAGACAACGGCAAGACCAAGGATGAGGTGATCCCCGGCGAGATTACGTTCACCAAAGACGGCGTCGACTACAACCTCGCGGCGTTCAAGGCGGGCCGCGCCCTACAGCTGGTGTTTGCCGACTCCACAAGCGGCGTGGACACCTACAGTGTGGGTCGTTTCCTGTTCCTCGCCCCCAACCCGGATGGCACCATCACCCTCGATTTCAACCTCGCGGTCTTGCCGCCGTGTGCGTTCAGCTACGCGTTCAACTGCCCCATGCCTCCCAAACAGAACCGCTTTGGCGTACCCATCGAGGCGGGCGAGAAGAACGTGCTCCGCAAGGACGGAACGCTGCTGCACGCCGAGTGAGCCGGGATCTATGACCAGCACCCGTCGATCGCGCCAGACTGTCTGACGTGCATATCGTTCTCGCTCGGGTCGCGGCCGACAAGGTGATGGCGGTGCGCCTCGGCGACGACGGCGGATCACTCGGGCTCGAGTACGTGCTCGACCCTGCGGAATTCGTGCGGGCGGAGGAAGTCAACCGGCCGCGCTGGGTCTGGGATGACACCGCACGCTGGTACCCGTATTTGCTCGACGCGGGCGTGCGCGTCGAGCGATGCCACGATTTGCGTCTGTGCCACACCATCCTGAGGAACTCGACGCTCACGGCCACTTCACAACTCGCTGCCTCGCCCCCGGGAGTGTGGGACGCGCCACCCGCACGCGAGCGGGCCGAGATCGCTGACGCTCTTTTCGACCTCGAGGATGATGCACCGCCGGCGCTCCCCGCCGATCCGCTCGCCGAGTTTATGTTGCAGCGCGCAGCGGTCGCGTCGGCGACGGAACCGGGCCGCATTTCTCGACTGCTTGCCGCGGAGTCGGCGGGTGCCCTCATCGCGTGCGAAATGCAGTTCGTGGGGTTGCCGTGGCGGGCCGACGTACACGACGAGGTCCTCCGAGGCATTCTCGGGGAGCGTCCGCGACTCGACGGTGACCGACCCGCGGTGCTCGCGGGCGTCCTCGCTGTCCTGCGAGACCTGCTCGACGCGCCCGATCTCAATCCCGATTCGCCCGCCGACCTGCTGAGAGCACTGCGCAACGCAGGCCTCCTGGTCACCTCGACGCGGTCGTGGGAGCTCAAGCAGCTCGACCACCCGGCGATTGCTCCACTGCTGGAGTACAAGAAGCTTGCTCGGTTGCTGTCGGCCAACGGCTGGCACTGGCTCGACACGTGGGTCGTGGGGGGCCGGTTCCGTCCCGACTACGTTCCCGGCGGCGTCGTGACCGGGCGCTGGGCCACGAGTGGCGGTGGAGCCCTCCAACTCCCGCGGCAGATCCGGCGTGCCGTCGTCGCCGATGACGGCTGGAAGCTCGTCGTCGCGGACGCATCCCAGCTCGAGCCGCGCATCCTCGCTGCCATGGCCGGAGATCGTGACATGGTGGCCGCGGGGGCCGCCGGCGACCTCTACGCCGGAATCGTCGCCAGTGGTGCGGTCGAGACACGCGACCAGGCGAAGGTAGCGATGCTCGGGGCGATGTATGGGGCGACGACGGGCGAGAGCGGCCGACTCATGCCCAAGCTCGCACGCGCCTACCCCAAGGCGATCGGCCTCGTCGAGAGGGCCGCCCGAGCGGGGGAGCGAGGGGAGATTGTCACGACCCAGCTCGGCCGCAGCTCACCGTTGCCGGGCTCGCAGTGGCAGCATGCCCAATCGCAGGCATATGACGAGACCGCGACAGAGTCGGAGACGAGCCGCGCGCGCGGCCAGTCGCGTGCCTGGGGCCGCTTCACTCGCAACTTCGTCGTTCAGGGCACGGCGGCCGAGTGGGCGCTCTGCTGGATGGCGAGCATCCGGCGTCGACTCACGATGCTTGGCGGCGACGCCTGGCTGACGGATGCCCCGCACCTGGTCTTTTTCCTCCACGACGAGATCGTGGTGCACACTCCCGCCGCACTCGCCGACGACGTCGCCGCGCAGGTCCGCGAGGCTGCGGCGGAGGCCGGGTCGCTTCTGTTCGGCCCCATCCCCGCCGATTTCCCGCTCACGGTCGCGATCGTGGACGACTACGGCCAGGCCAAGTAGTCGAGGATTCCGTCATGTCTGTGCGCCCTGCCCTCCTTGCGATCCTCTCGATCGCACCCTGCTACGGCAACCAGCTGCGAGTGGAGTTCGAACGACGATCGGGAGGCGGTCGCGGGCTCAACGTGGGACAGGTGTATTCGACGCTCGATCGCCTCGAGCGCGATGGATGTGTCGCCAAGGCGTCGCCCGATGCCGCGGGGCTCGTTGTCTACCACATCACCGCGAGCGGTCGAGCTGAGGCGCGACGGTGGCTCGAATCGCCGGTTGCCAGCGCGGATGCTCGCGACGAACTCGCCCCCAAGGTGGCCCTGGCCCTGACCATCCCCGCACTCGACGTCGCAGCCATCGTGAGCGCGCAACGCGACGCGACGCTCGCTGAGCTCACCCGACTGAGAGCCGAGAAATCTCTCACGCTCGAACGCCGGGTTGTCATTGAGGCGCTCATCCTCGCCGCCGAGGCGGAGCTCTCCTGGCTCGACCGCTTACCTGACATCGTTGCGGCCGCGCGACCGTACGGAGTCGATACTGACGCCCCGCGCCGGGGCCGACCGTCTCGGCACACGACAACGCGGTAACGACACGCTTGTAATTCACCTATCTCATCAGCGATAATGAGGCTCAGCGGTGCACCGTTAGCGGCGTACCGTACAACCGAAAACTCGTGGTCACACGAAACCGTTCCATGGTCGATGGGGAAGTCGCACCAAACGGAACGGAGGCAGGGATGTCTGAACTGCATGTGACTACGCAACAAGCTCGCGGAGTGCTGTATGTGCACTCCGCTCCTCGTGCTCTGTGCCCGCACATCGAGTGGGCGGCGGGGCGCGCTCTTGAGCGTGCCGTCAACTTCGCCTGGGATCCCCAGCCTGTTCTCAAGGGTTCGCAGCGCGCCGAGTTCTACTGGGAAGGCCCCCGCGGCACGGGTGCCAAGCTCGCCTCCGCCCTGCGCGGATGGGAGCACCTGCGCTACGAAGTCACCGAGGACGCCGGGCTCGGCACCGACGGTGGACGCTGGATGCACACCCCCGACCTCGGCATCTTCTTCGCCCAGACCGACACCGTGGGCAACGTCGTCATCCCCGAGGATCGCATCCGCTACGCGATGGAGGTCGCCGGAGCCAACGCGATCGAGCTGCACCGTGAACTGCGGCTCGCGCTGGGGCAGGCCTGGGACGACGAACTCGAGGCATTCCGTCACGCTGGCCAAGATGCTGCCGTCGTGTGGCTACACAAGGTCGGATAACGGCACCGGGAGAGAGGGAGACGACGATGGACACGCTGCGCACAGAGCTCGAAGAAATCCTCCTCGAGATCGATCCGCCCCTTATCGATCTCGCCCAGCTGGAGCGCCTCGCGACCCAGGACGAGCTTCAGGTCTTCGAGGGCGAATGCTCACTGCACGATGGCTGCCGTCCGGTTCTGGACCGTCGCCTGAACTAGCGTGCTGGCACCGTCCGAGCCGGGACTATGCCCGATCACCCTGGGCGCGGCTGGGCGACCGGCGCTACGCGCTGTAGCTGCGGAATGCTACGACGGCATTGTGGCCGCCGAATCCGAACGAGTTGCTCAACGCGAGTAGTTCGCCGTCACCAAGCGCACGCGGCGACGTCACCACGTCGAGCGGGATCTCGGGATCTTGCGACGTGAGGTTGATCGTCGGGGGAGCCGTGCGCGTGTGCAGAGCGAGGATCGTGAAGATCGCCTCGAGCGCGCCGGTGCCGCCGAGTAGGTGACCTGTGGAGGCTTTCGTTGCCGAGACGGCGATATTGGGCAGATGGTCGCCGAAGACGCGCAGCATCGCGTTGTACTCAGCAATATCCCCGACCGGGGTGCTCGTCGCGTGTGCGTTGATGTGTGCGACGTCGGTGGGTTGGGCGCCAGCCTGCTCGAGCGCAGCGAGCATGGCGCGCGCCGCGGCCGACCCCTCGGGGTCGGGAGCGGTGATGTGGAACGAGTCGCTCGTCACTGATCCACCGGCGAGTTCGGCGTAGATGCGAGCGCCACGCGCGAGCGCGTGCTCTTCGGTCTCGAGCACGACGGTTCCCGCACCCTCGCCAAGCACGAAACCGTCACGCGTCACGTCGTAGGGGCGCGAGGCGGTCGCGGGATCGTCGTTGCGCTTCGAGAGTGCTTGCATCGCGGCGAACGAGGCGATGGGCAGCGGATGCACAACCGACTCGGTTCCGCCCGCGATCACCACATCGGCGAGCCCCGCCTGCAGGTGCACATAAGCGTTCGCGATCGCCTCCGTGCTTGACGCGCACGCGGAGACATCGGTGCGTGCGTATGCACGTGACGGGATAGACATACTGATTGCGGCCGCGGCTGCGTTCGGCATGAGCATGGGAATCGTCATCGGAAGCACGCGACGCGGACCCTTCTCCTTGAGCGTGTCCCACGCTTCGAGGAGGGTCCAGAGACCACCGATCCCGGTCGAGTAGTCGACTCCCACACGGATCGGATCGACGTCGGGCGACCCCGCGTCAGCCCAGGCCTCACGTGCGGAAATGAGAGCGAACTGCGCGGAGGGGTCGAGGCGCTTGGACTCGACGCGCTCGAGTACTTCCTCGGGGCGCACCTTCGCCTCCGCAGCGAACGTCACGGGGAGGTCGTACTTCTCGACCCACTCGTGCTGGAGGGTATGTGCTCCTGATTCGCCTGCGAGCAGGGCATCCCACGAGTCGCTCGCGGTTCCGCCGAGGGGGGAGGTTGCACCGATACCGGTGACGACGATCTTCTTGGTCATTTCACACTCTTCTGTTGGAGTCCGTACACGCTGCGGAGCGAGTCGACCGGATCACCGGCCGACCCGCCGCACAACTCGCTAGCCCTGCGCGCTGGTGATGAAGTTCACGGCGTCGCCGACGGTCTTGAGGTTCTTGACCTCTTCGTCGGGGATCTTGACGTCGAACTTCTCTTCCGCGTTGACGACGATGGTCATCATCGAGATGGAGTCGATGTCCAGGTCGTCGGTGAACGACTTGTCCAGCTCGACCGTGTCCGTCGCGATGCCGGTTTCGTCGTTGATGAGTTCGGCCAGGCCGGCCAGGACTTCTTCGGTGGACAATGCCATTGTGTGTCTCTCCTTGGGGGATGTGATTTGACCGTGGACAAGCTTACGGGAGTACCACGACTTGGGCTCCGAAGACGAGGCCCGCGCCGAATCCGATCTGCAGGGCGAGTCCGCCGCTGAGCTCGGGGTGCTCCTGGAGTAGACGGTGGGTGGCGAGAGGGATGGATGCCGCGCTCGTGTTGCCCGTTGTCGCGATATCCCTCGCGACGACGACCGACTCGGGGAGGCCCAGTTGCTTCGCGAACTCGTCGATGATGCGCATGTTGGCCTGGTGGGGGATAAACGCCGCGAGGTCGGCGCTCGTCACGCCCGCGGCATCCAGCGCCTGCTTGGCGACCTTCGCCATCTCCCACACTGCCCACCGAAAGACGACTTGACCGTCCTGTCGTAGGGTCGGCCATTCGGCGTCGCCCTCGCGAAAATCGATGAGGTTCGAGTTCATGCCGACCGAATCGGCCTTGGACCCGTCGGAACCCCAGACCGGGGCCCCGATACCGGGAAAGTCGCTCGGCCCAATGACCACTGCGCCTGCGCCATCGCCAAGGAGGAAGGAGATCGAGCGGTCGGCCGGGTCGACGATGTCGGAGAGCTTCTCTGCGCCGATCACGAGCGCGTAGTGCGCGGCGCCCGAACGGATGAGCGCGTCCGCCTGCGTCACGCCGTAGCTGAACCCCGCGCACGCAGCGTTCTCGTCGTAGGCGGCTGCGGGGTTGGCGCCAACGCGGTCAGCGACGACAGCGGCCATCGAGGGCGATTGCTGCACGTTGCTGATGGTCGCGACGATCACGAGGTCGATGTCCGCGGGGGATACCCCAGACTTCTCGATGGCCTCGAGCGCAGCATCCGTTGCTAGGTCGATCGCGAGGATACCCGCGGACGAGCGCGTGCGCGTGATGATGCCGGTGCGCTGGCGGATCCACTCGTCGCTCGAGTCGATCGCCTCGATGAGCTCGTCATTGCCGACAACTCGGTCGCCGCGAGCGGCGCCATAGCTGTAGATGCGGGTGAACTGTGCACCCTGGGACTGTGTGAGAGTTGGCCTGGCCATTACTTCCCGTCGGACGTGTCGGAGTTGTTAAGAAGCGGAATCGATGAGGTCGAATGCAGCTGCAAGATCGTCGGGAGTTTTCACGGCGACCGCCGGAACGCCCTTGAGCCCGCGCTTCGCGAGACCCACGAGGGCACCCGCGGGAGCAAGTTCGACAATACCGGTGACGCCCGCGGCCTCAAGGGAGTGCATCGTGAGGTCCCAGCGCACCGGAGAGGACACCTGCCCCACCATGAGGTCGACAAAGTGGGAACCGCTCGCGATACGTGAGCCGTCCCGGTTGGTCCAGATCGGGAGGGTGGGATCGTGCTTCTCGAGCCCCGCGGCGAAGTACTCGAGGTGCGCGACGGCGGGCTGCATGTACGACGTGTGGAAGGCGCCAGCCACCTGCAGCGGGATGACACGGGTGCCGGGCACGGGATCCTCGGCGAGCTGAGCGAGTGCGGCTAGGGCCCCCGCAACCACGAGCTGCCCGCCACCGTTGAAGTTGGCGGGGAAGAGACCCAGTTCGGTGAGGCGCGCGAGCAGGGCATCCTCATCGCCCCCGATGACGGCTGACATGCCGGTCGATTCAAGCGCGGCGGCCTCGGCCATCGACCTGCCGCGTTCGCGCACGAAGCTCACGGCGTCGTTTTCGCTCAGGATGCCCGCGGCTGCCGCCGCCGTGACTTCACCGACCGAGTGACCGGCAACGCCGCCGACCTTCTCGCGGCGACCCCCGTCGAGCAGGGCGGAGAGGGTGAGCAGTCCAGCGGCCACGATGAGGGGCTGAGCGACCTTCGTGTCGCGGATCGTGTCGGCATCCGAGACGGTGCCGTGTGCGACGAGATCGATACCGACACCGTCGGAGATCGCGCCGAGGTGGTCGCGGAAGCTGGACTCGGTGAGCCAGGGTTCGAGGAAGCCGGGGGTCTGGGAGCCCTGTCCGGGCGCGACGATGACGATCACCTGACTAGTCTGCCAAGTTCGGGCGCTGCGCGGTGTGAGGTTTCGACCAAGAAACCCGTCGATCTCTGTATGCGGAGTACGGAATTCTCAGCGCTTGCGCGCTGAATCAGGGTCGGCGATCGAGCCGACGATCAGAGCGGACTGCAGGATGAGCGCTTCACGAGCCCCGGTCGCGTCCCACCCGATCACATCACTCACCCGCTTGAGCCGATACCTCACAGTATTCGGATGAACGAAAAGCTCCCGCGCCGTTGCCTCAAGGGAGCGACCGTTATCGAGGTAGCACCAGAGCGTCGCGAGCAGGTCAGTCGAGTGGGCCTGAAGGGGACGGTAGATCTTGTTGATGAGAGTCGAGCGGGCGAGCGGATCACCCGCGAACGCTCGCTCGGGGAGCAGGTCGTCGGCAAGGGTGGGCCGCGGTGCGTTGCGCCACGAGCGGGCGACGGCGAACCCCGCGAGAGCGGCCTTGGCGCTCTTCGATGCGTCCACGAGAGAGGCTACCTCGTGACCGAGTACAAGATGCCCGGGGCCGAATCCTGGCTCGAGTTGCTCGGCGATCGTGAGGAAAGGAAGCGGCTCATCGGTTTCCGGGTCGCCCACCGGCTCTGCTCGGCCGATCACGAGAACAAGTCGGCTGCCCTGCACACCGATGAGTACGTCCGCGTTGAGGTGGCGCGCTGTGCGTCGCAATTGGTCGACGTCGAGCATCTTGGGTGCGGTCCCCACGAGAACGCAGACTTCGCCGTGTCCGTTCCAGCCGAGGGCGGCGATGCGGGACGGGAGCTCGTTGTCGTACTCTCCGCTGAGGATCGAATCGACGACGAGAGCCTCGAGTCGAGCATCCCATAACCCCCGGGCCTCGGCTGCGCGCGCGTAAACGTCTGCTGCGGCGAACGCGATCTCGCGTGAGTAAAGGAGGATCGCTTCGCGGAAGACGCTGTCGCCATCGTCTTTCACCCGCTCTTCGACGACCTCCACCGTGATTCGGATGAGCTGGAGGGTCTGGGTGAGCGACACCGAGCGGAGAAGTTCGCGCGGAGCCGCGCCGAAGACGTCTGCCGCGATCCACGGGGTTGACTTGGGGTCGTCAAACCACGAGATGAAGCTCGTGATGCCCGCTTGAGCCACGAGACCGACGGCGGAGCGTCGTCCCGGTGGCATGTCGCCGTACCAGGGGAGAGTGTCCTCAAGCCGTTTCAGGGTTGCCGTAGCGAGCTCGCCCGAGATGGTCCGCAGCCACGCGAGCGTCTGCTCCTTCGTTCTCTGCACCGTCGCCGACGAACCCTTCCTGTCGCCCCCGCGGCCTAGCTCTCGCCACCAGCGGAACCGGTGGTGCCAGCCGTTACATCGAGCAAGCGATACTTCTCGATCGCTCGGCCGGCGAGCGACCGGTCGACAACACCCTGCTTCGCGAGCGACTCGAGCGTGCGCACGACGATCGACGGACCGTCGATCTTGAAGTAGCGACGTGCGGCGGCGCGCGTGTCCGAGAATCCGAAGTCGTCGGCTCCGAGCGTCGCGTAGTCGCCCGGAACGAACTGGCGGATCTGATCCGGAACCGCATGCATGAAGTCGCTTACCGCGATGAACGGTCCTGGCGCACCCGAGAGCTTGTGAGTCACGTAGGGAACGCGCGGCTCCTCATCCGGGTGCAGGAACGAGTGCTCGTCCGCGGCTATGCCGTCGCGACGCAGCTCCGTCCACGAGGTCACCGACCATACATCGGCCGCGACGCCCCAGTCGGCTGCGAGCAGCTCCTGTGCTTCGAGCGCCCACGGAACGCCTACACCAGACGCCAGCAACTGCGCCCGGGGTCCGTCGATCCGAGGCGCGGCGAGGTGGTAGATGCCACGCAGGACACCCTCGACGTCGAGGTTCTCGGGCTCGGCAGGCTGCACGAGGGGCTCGTTGTACAGCGTCAGGTAGTACATGACGTTCGGGTCCTCGTGCTTGCCGCCATACATGCGCTCGAGACCCGCGCGAACGATGTGGCCGATCTCATACCCGTATGCCGCGTCGTACGCCACGACGGCGGGGTTCGTCGAGGCGAGCAGCAGGGAGTGTCCGTCCGCGTGCTGCAGACCCTCACCGGTGAGGGTGGTGCGGCCCGCGGTCGCACCCATAATGAAGCCGCGTGCCATCTGATCGCCGGCAGCCCACATGGCATCACCCGTGCGCTGGAATCCGAACATCGAGTAGAAGACGTAGACCGGGATGAGCGGCTCGCCGTTCGTGGCGTATTGCGTGCCAGCAGCAGTGAACGCCGCGAACGCCCCCGCCTCGTTGATCCCAACGTGCACGATCTGGCCCTGCGGGCTCTCCTTGTACGCGAGCAACTGCTCGCGGTCGACGGAGGTGTACTGCTGCCCCGCGGGGTTGTAGATCTTGGCGGTCGGGAAGTACGCGTCCATGCCGAAGGTACGCGCTTCGTCGGGAATGATGGGGACGATGCGGTGACCGAAATCCTTGGCCCGCAAGAGGTCCTTGAGCAGACGCGCAAACGCCATCGTGCTCGCGATCTCTTGCTTGCCCGAACCCTTTTTCACGACCTCGTAGGAGGAGTCATCCGGCAGGGTGATCTGCGTGTAGCGCGATCGGCGCTCGGGCAGATAGCCGCCGAGTTCGCGACGGCGCTCCTGCAGGTACTGGATGGCTTCGTCGTTCTCACCCGGGTGGTAAAACGGCGGCTGATACGGGTCAGACTCGAGCACGGCATCCGTAATCGGTATGTGCATAACGTCGCGGAACTGCTTGAGGTTGTCGAGCGTGAGCTTCTTCATCTGGTGGGTCGCATTGCGACCCTCGAACGAGGCGCCCAGTCCGTAGCCCTTGACCGTCTTCGCAAGAATCACGGTGGGCTGACCCTTGTGCTCTGACGCGGCCTTGAAGGCGGCATACACCTTGCGGTAGTCGTGGCCACCGCGCTTGAGGTTCCAGAGCTGATCATCGGTGTAGCCCTCGACCATCTTCAGCACGCGCGGGTCACGTCCGAAGAAGTTCTCGCGCACGTAAGCGCCCGATTCGGCCTTATAGGTCTGGTAGTCGCCATCGGGCGTGCGGTTCATGAGGTCGCGCAGCGCGCCGTCGGTGTCGCGCGCGAGCAACTCGTCCCACTCGCGGCCCCAGATGACCTTGATGACGTTCCAGCCGGCGCCTCGGAAGAAGCTCTCGAGCTCCTGGATAATCTTGCCGTTGCCACGAACCGGGCCATCGAGTCGCTGCAGGTTGCAGTTGATGACGAAGTTGAGGTTGTCGAGCCCCTCGTTGGCGGCCCATTGCAGGGCACCGCGGCTCTCGACCTCGTCCATCTCACCGTCACCGAGGAACGCCCAGACCTGCTGGTCAGAGGCGTCCTTGATGCCACGGTTGGTGAGGTACTTGTTCGACTGCGCCTGATAGATCGCGTTGATAGGGCCGAGGCCCATCGAGACGGTCGGGAACTGCCAGAAGTCGTGCATGAGGCGCGGATGCGGGTAGCTCGAGAGCCCGTTCGGTGCGAGCGACTTCTCCTGGCGGAATCCCTTGAGCTGATCCTCGCTGAGCCGTCCTTCGAGGTACGCGCGGGCATACATGCCGGGGGAGGCGTGGCCCTGGTAGAAGATCTGGTCGCCGCCACCCGTGTGGTCGGCACCACGGAAGAAGTGGTTGTGCCCCACCTCGTAGAGTGCAGCGGATGATGCGTAGGTGGAGATGTGTCCGCCGACACCGATCCCGGGCCGCTGCGCCCGGTGTACCGTGATCGCCGCGTTCCAGCGGATCCACGCGCGGTACTTGCGTTCGAGCTCCTCATTGCCAGGGAACGCGGGCTCGTTCTCGGGAGCGATGGTGTTGATGTAGTCGGTGGTCGGCACCATGGGCACACCCAAGTGCAGATCCTTCGACTTCTTGAGCAGGCTCAGCATGATCTCGCGACCACGCTCATGTCCCTGTGAGGCGACGAGGGACTCGAGTGACTCGTTCCACTCGGCAGTCTCCTCAGGGTCCCTGTCGGTGTGATTCACCGAGTACGGGTCCTGATCGTTAACCGTCACCGTCGACCTCTTTCGTGTAGAGAACATGGTCTTGTAGAGCTCGCGGATGTCGGGTTGCGACCGTGCCGGGATCTACTACGCCTATCGATTCTAGTTGTCACTTTCAGCACGTTTCGCACAGGCGTATGATTGCCCCTCGTGCTCGCCCACCGGTGGCGGCTGCACGAAAGGACCTGTTCTTCATGGCACTCGCCAACGACACCAAGGCTCCCGACTTCGAACTTCCCAACCAGTTCGGCGAGCACATCCGGTTGAGCGACTTCCGCGGTAAGAAAGCCGTGGCCCTCGTCTTCTTCCCCCTCGCGTTCTCGAGCACATGCACGACCGAACTGTGCGCACTGCGCGACAACCTTTCCCTCTTCCAGGCGGATGAGGTCGAACTCATGGGCATCTCGGTCGACTCCAAGGCGACGCTGAGGGCGTTTGCGGAGGCGGAGGGATACGACTTCACGCTGCTCGCGGACTTCTGGCCCCACGGCGACGTGTCAAAGGAGTACGGCGTGTTCATCGAGGAAAAGGGCTTCGCCAACCGTGCCACTTTCCTCATTGACACCGACGGCGTCATTCGCTCGAGCATCATCACAGCACCCGGGCAGGCGCGCTCGCTCGAGGAGTACAGCACGGCTCTCGCCGAGCTGCACGCGGCGCGCGTCTAGCGCGTGCTCCTGGGTATTCAGCCCAGGAGCGAGACCGCACGCGCGATGACGAGCGCAAGGATGACAAAGCCGGCGAACGACTCGATGAGCATGAGCATCTTCGCCCGATGCGACAGCGGCATGGCGTCGGTCGGGCTGAACGCCATCGAGTTCGAGGCGGAGAAGTAGAGATAGTCGGCGAAGCTCGCCGTCCAGTTGATCTTCGCCGATGATCGCGAAGCGACCTCTGTCACCGCGTCGTGGTCTTCGTCTTGCGGGAATCTGAAGTCGGCATCGGGGAGGTCCTTGCGATCGGTCTGGGTGCGGCTCACCGGACCACCCCGATCCATCTCCCAATACAGCAGTGCGAAGACGATCACGTTCGTGATCCAGACCTGCAGCGCCGCGAGGAGTAGCCCGGGGCCGTCGCTCTTGTCCGCTCCGACAAGCTGAATGATGAGCTGCACGAGTGCGACCTGGTTCGCCACGAGCAGCAGCAGGATCTGCGCGCTCGAGAGGGCCCGAGACCAGGAGGTCTGTCGCTGAAGTCGTACGGGGTTGGTCGCGAGCACCGGGATGAGCAGCAGGAGCCCGAGCGCGACGACGCCATACCGGAGAGCGGGGAAGAACTGGCTGGGAAGTAGGGCATAGAGCGTCAGCGCTACGAGCAGGGCAAGGACGGCGGGCCAGCGGTGCTCAGCGCGGGCGGGAGGGGGCGTGGTGCGTGCCATGATCCCGAGTGTAGGTCGGGCTCGGGCTCACGTCAGGATGTTGACAGAGCGCGAGATCACGAGCGCGAGAAGCACAAACCCGGTGAGTCCTTGGTAGGCCATGAGCGCCTTTGCGCGTCGCGTGAGCGGCATCACGTCGGTCGGGCTGAACGCCATCATGTTGGTGAGGGAGAAATAGGCGTAGTCGAAGAACTCCGCGTGCCACGGGCCGATGTTCTGGGAGTTGTCCTGCTGCGGAAACCTGAAGTCCTGTTGAGCGGTGTCCGCCGGTCCTTCAACGCGCCTTTGAACGGGCCCGCCGAGGTCCAACTGCCAGTAGACGAGTGCGAACGCAACGACGTTGATGATCCAAATTTCAAAGGTCGTGAGAAGGACCGAGGGGCCGTCCGCACTCCCGTCAACGAGCTGCAGGATGATGAAGACAATGTAGACCTGGTTGACGAGTGCCAAACCGACAGCAAAACCGATCCCCACTCGACGTGACCAGGTTGTCTCGCTGTCGAGGCGCGTCGGGTTCATCAAGATGAGCGGGATGATCGTGATCGCGCCGACCACCGGCACGACCCACGTCGGGAAGAAGGTGATGGAGTCGGGAAGCACCAGGTAGAGGCACAGTGCAACAGTGGTGATCACGAGCACGGGCCAGCGATGTTCGTACTGGGCCGGTTTCTGCGCGGCTGAACTGCCGCCCTCCGGTGCCCGATCAGCCTCGCTCTCGCTCATGTGGAGAAGTGTATGGCTGTACCATGGTGTTCGCGTCGTCCCGCGTTGACGGGAGACGGGCCTTTAGCTCAGTTGGTAGAGCGCCACGTTTACACCGTGGATGTCATCGGTTCGAGCCCGGTAGGGCCCACAGATAAGAGTGCTAGCCACCCCAGGCGTCGCGGGGGGCAGCGACCACGGGTACCGGGCGATACGACCAGTGTCCGCCGTTCGCGTAATGACCGGATGCCCAGGGTGAGGCCCAGATCGCAGCTTCCGTGACCTCGGTGGGGGCCGACGCGCTGAAGGCGGCCACGATTCCCCCGTAGCCGGGGTTGCCGCGCAGCGCTGCCGCAGCATTCTCCGCGGCCGTGACGAGGTTGTCGTACGACCCGAGCCCGCCACCGCCCCCGGACCCCCAGCCGTTGTTGAGGGGGTTGTTGCGATTCCACCAATCGTCGGGGCCGTTCTCTTGACGCATCCAGCGCGTGAAGACGGTGACGTTTTCCTCCGTCTGCGGGAAACCCGCGAAAAGTAAGACGAGCTTGGCCCAGTCGTGGTTGGTGCCTCCAGCGATGAGGGTTGCGATACCGGCGCTCGCTGAGTACGGATCGCGGGTGAACGTCGCTCCCGTAACCTCGCCGACCGCGTACGTCTGTGCGTTCGCGTCGAGAAACGCCTGCAGCTTCTCCGCCTCGGTGGGCAGAGGAGGGGGCGCGATGGCAGTCACCGCGGCCAGGGAGAAGGCGACGGTGAGACGCGAAACCGAGTGCAGAAGTGTGGGGGAGGTCATGTGCCTGAGCGGCCGGGGTACACGGCACGCCTCATCCAGAATAGCAATCGGCCCTGAGTCGAGGCTGAGTGTCGACGCGGTAGCCTCGCCCCATGACCACCACACCCACGCGGGCGTCTCCGGGTGCGGGGGCGCTTGTGCTCGCCTCGCTCCTGTGGGGGACGACGGGTACTGCAGCGAGCTTCATGCCTGAGTCGGTGAGTCCGCTCGCGATCGGCGCCGCGACGATGACGATCGGCGGCGCTCTCCTTGTTCTGGTCGCAGTGCGTCCCGCGCTCGCCGCGATCCGCTCGAGGCACAGTCGCCGATGGCTGCTTCTCGGTGCGGTTGGGGTGTTCGTATACCCACTCGCCTTCTACTCGTCGATGAATCTTGCAGGTGTCGCTATCGGCAACGTCGTGTCACTCGGAACCGGCCCCGTGTTTGCCGCCCTGCTCGAGTGGCTGTTCGAGAGGCGGGGCCTGTCGCGACTGTGGGCGCTGTGCACCACGGTCGCGATCGCGGGAGTCGTGCTGCTCGCGCTCGGCGGGCACGGCAGGGGCGTCGGCGATGGCGTGCTCGCGGGCATTTTGCTTGGGCTTGCCGCGGGTCTCTCCTACGCCCTGTATACCTACTGTTCGAGCCGTGCGATTCGCGCTGGGCAGTCCTCACGGGGTGTCATGGGCGGAATGTTCGGTCTCGGGGCGCTCGTACTCCTGCCGGTTCTTCTGGCGACGGGAGCTCCGCTCCTGCAATCGACACAGTCAGTCGCGATCGCCTCGTATCTCGCGCTCGGCCCGATGTTCGTCGCCTACATCCTGTTCGGGATCGGGATGCGCACCCTGCGCAGTAGCACCGCGACGACCATCACCCTGCTCGAACCGTTCGTGGCGACCGTCCTCGCTGTCGTAGTGGTGGGGGAGCGGCTGGAGGCCGTGGGATGGGTGGGTCTGGGCCTTATTCTGCTCTCCGTAACCGTGCTCGCCACGGCTCGTCAACCCGAGCGGCAGCGCGACACGCCGTAGTATTTTCAGCATGGCTGACGACGACACGGTTGAAGAGGAACCTTTCTTCGACCCCTCACAGGTGGTCCCCGGACCCCGACGGTCGACATACACGCCGCCCACCCAGAGCACCCGCGGCGAGGGACAGGGCGCGAGCGCGTACGACGATGATGCACTCGCGAGTGCGCTCGCAGCCGACTTCGGTCGGGTGGCGACTCCAGCGTTCGTTCCCGTCGCGAAGCCAGCTAATTCTGTCGAGCCGGGTGAACCCGCCGAGCCGGGAGCACCTGCCGAGCCGGCTACATCCGCCGAGCCGGCTACATCCGCCGAGCCGACTGCACCGGCCGAGCCGGCTGAGCCGGTTTCCGACGCAGCGCAGCCTTCGCCTCCATACGAGCAACCGCCCGCCTACGAACCTCCGCCTGCGTACGAACCTCCGCCTGCGTACGAACCTCCGCTCGTGTCCGCGAGTTTCCCCCCGGCCGACGCAAGTGTGCCGCCGACCGCGCAGCCGACCTTCGAGGCACCTGCGCCCTGGAGCACACTGCCCGCGCCGGATCCCGCCCAAGCGGTCGACCTGCCCGAGGGACCGCCGCAACCGCCGACGCGTCGGTCCCTGCGCGATGATGAACTGCTCGAATGGGTGGACAAGGTCGGACGTGAGCCGGGAGGCACGCTCAGCGTCATCGAGCAGCTCGAATCGCAACTGCACATGCGCGAACAGGAAGCCCGCGAGTTTCAGGCCTGGGAGAACACGATGCTCTCCATGGGCACACCCGAGGCCGAGTCGGCGATCGAAGATGCTCGGCCCGACTACCCCGGCACGCTGCCCGAGTCGAGTGACTTCGTAGTGCCCGAGGCTCCCGTCGCCGACTGGCCACGTCCAGACTTTGCGGGGGAGACCGCAGAGGTCCCCGCATCCGAACTCCCCACAGCGCCACCTCCCCTGCCCGTCTGGGAGGTCCCGGCGCCGAGCCCCACCTGGTCACCCGCGCCGGACCTCATGGATGCGCCACCTACCGCTCCCGTCGCCATCCCGCTGCACGAAATGGCTGAGCCTGAGCCTGTTGGTGGGCCGGAGCCTGTGGGTGCGCCCGAGTTTGTCCGTGAACCCCAGCCCGCTCCCGAGGGTGGTGTCGAGGCAGAGCCCCTGGATCCCGAGCCTGCTGGCGAGGCCGAGCTGGTGGCTGAACCCGAGCTCTTTGTTGAACCCGCGGTTGTTGTCGATGAGCCGGTCGTCGACTCCCAACCGGCTTTCGCCCCTCCACCTCTTGTCGAACCTCCACTATTCCCCGGCCCCGCAGTATTTCCCTCGCAGGCAGCGACGTACCATGACGACCCGTCAACGACACAGGCGAGCGTCGATACCGCAGACTCCGAGATCGTCGAGGCAGAGGTTCTCGACGACGACGAGGTCGAGCACGATGCGCCTCCTGTCGATCCGTTCAGCTTCGCGGCGGGACCCCGCGACACCGCGGCGCCTGCCGCGGCGTTCAGCTTCGACGACCTGCTGAAGGGCGAGGACGATGACGCGGCGCTGGGGGAAGAGCCTCAGACGAGGTTCAATCCGGAGCCCGTCACGCCGGCCGCATCATCCGTCGAATCGTTGTTCATCGAGCCGATGCCTGTTGCCGCGGGTGAGCCCGTGCCGACTGACACCGACTCCATCCCGATCATCGACCGTGCCTACGAGGAGGAGTTGCCCGACGATGTCGACGACGTCGACCGGGTTTTCCCACCCGGTCTGCTCGGGCCGGTATCCGTCGACACCGCGGGTGTGGCTCTCACCTCACAGTCCATTCCGCTGCCGTCTGGTCCCATCTCAACGGTCAAGATCCCCGAGAACGAGACCGTGCTCATGGACGCCGAACCCGTGCGGCAGCGGGTGTTCAGCATCGAGTCCACGGGTATGGAGCCAACCCCGGTCGACCATCGCGTCGGCCGCGCAGCGCGGCTCTTCTGGCTGTGGTTCGCCGCGAACTCCTCGATCATCAGCGTCGGGCTCGGCGCCACAATATTCGCGGTCGGGATGAGCCTGCGCCAGTCGATCGTCGCGGTCCTCGCCGGCGTCGCGCTCTCGTTCATCCCCCTCGGCCTCACGACGCTCGCGGGTAAGCGCAGCGGGCAGCCGACGATGGTGGTCTCGCGGGCGACATTCGGCGTGATTGGCAATGTTGTGCCCGCGGTCCTCTCGCTCATCACCCGCGTCTATTGGGGTGCGGTCCTGCTGTGGTTGCTCGCTTCGTCGGTCGCGATCGTGCTTGTCGGGGCTGGGGTCAATGGCGGTCTCGGAGAACGGTTGCTTCTCGTCGTATCGCTTGCCGTCGCCTTCGCGCTCGCGCTGCTCGTCGCTTTCGCCGGCTACCCCCTGTTTGCGCGCATGCAGCTCATCCTGTCGGCCGTGTCCGGGGTGTTCGTCGTGGGCCTCATTGTCATGACGGCGCAGTACGTGAGTCTCTCGACCGCTCTCAGCACTCCTGACGGTTCGTGGATCCTTGTCGTCACGGGTGCGGTACTCGTCTTCAGTTTCGTCGGACTCGTGTGGGCGAACAGCGGCGCCGACATCGCGCGCTACCAGCGGGTCGGCTCGAACGGTGCGGCGACCATGCTGTGGTCGACGGTCGGAGCGACGTTGCCGACGTTCATCCTCATCGGATATGGCGCGCTTCTCGCGGCATCCGACCCCTCCATCGCAGACGGCTTTGTGCAGTCTCCGCTCGACACGCTCGCACTCATGCTGCCCCTGTGGTACCCGGTTCCACTCCTCGCGGCGACGGCCCTGAGCCTGCTTTCAGGCATCGCGCTCACGCTGTACTCGGGCGGCTTTGCTCTTCAGTCCATCGGTGTGCGGGTTCCGCGGCAGTGGGCGACCGCGATCGTGTCGGTCCTGCTCGGCGGCACGGCGCTGCTGCTCACCTTCGGTGTGACGGGCGGCATGACCGAGCTCTTCCGCGACCTCGCCACGACTCTCGCCGTTCCCACAGCGGCGTGGGCAGGACTCTTCGCCGCGGAGACAATGATCCGCAACCGCGGCCTGGACGCCGAGTCGCTCACGCGCCGCGGCGGAGTCTACGCGGACGTCCGCTGGGGTAACCTCCTCGCCTTTGTACTCATCTCCGTGCTCGGCTTCGGGCTCACGACCGCGACGATCACGTGGTTGTCGTGGCAGGGGTATGTGCTGTCCTTGCTGGGCGTGCCCCTCGAATCGGAGCTCGCAGGCACCGATCTGGGCGTACTCGTGGCGCTTGGTCTCGGCATCTTGTTCCCGATCGTCGCCGGGATTCCCGGCATCCGGCGTCAAGAAGAAGCGCGTGTCCGACCGCTCTAGACTGGGTCGATGCCTACGACCGTCGCACAGCTGCTCGCCGTAGTAGACCGGCTGTGGCCCGCTGCCGGGGCTGAGTCGTGGGACGCTGTCGGCCTGCTTTCGGGTGATCTCGACGCCCCAGTAGAGTCGGTTGTGCTCGCCGTCGATGCCGTGCTCGATACGGTGGATGAGGCGATCGCGATGTCTGCCGGCGCGCTGCTGGTGCATCATCCGCTTCTCCTGCGCGGTGTCACGTCGGTCGCGACCGATCGTTATAAGGGTGCTGCGCTCGCACGCCTCATCCGCGCGAACTGCGCCCTCATCGCTGCCCACACCAACGCCGACGTCGTCGAGTCGGGTACCTCGGCCACGCTTGCCGCTCGCTTGGGTCTGACTGGAATACGCCCCATCGTGCCCGCCGCGGACCCTTCGCGAGGTCTCGGACGTGTGGGCGAACTGTCCAGCCCGTCGACCCTGGGAACGCTCGCGCGAGCGCTGGCACAGGTGCTCCCCGCCACGGCCGGAGGCGTGCGCGTGAGCGGCGACTTCGACGCGCCGGTGAGCACCGTCGCCCTCTGCGGAGGCGCTGGTGACTCCCTTCTCGGCGAACGATCGGTTCGTGAGGCCGACGTCTACATCACCTCCGACCTTCGCCATCACCCCGCCTCCGAGGCGCGCGAGAACTCCCGAGTCGGCGGCGGTCCCGCCCTCATCGACATCTCGCACTGGGCGAGCGAATGGTTGTGGCTGGATGTGGCGGCCGCAGAACTTCGGCGCGAGCTCCCCGGCGTCGAGGTCACCGTGAGCGAACTGCGCACCGACCCCTGGGACTTCGTCGTCACTCAGTGACGGCGCGATTGAAAAGGTAGGAACATGGCACTCAAGGCGAGTCCGGACGATCAGGCCAGACTGCTCGACCTGCAGGCACTCGACACCAAGCTCGCGCAGCTTGATCATCGCGCCCGTAGCCTCCCCGAGCTCTCGACTCTCGCGGACTTGGCGACGGAGGCGGACGCCCTGCGCTCGACCCTCGCGCAGCAATCGGGTGCCGTCGAGGACCTTCAGCTCGAACTCCGTCGCGTCGAAGGCGACGTGGAGGTCGTCGAGACTCGCATCGCCCGCGACAGCGAGCGTCTGCAGGGTAGCTCGTCGGTCAAGGATGTGGCGGCGCTCGAGCAGGAACTCGCCGCACTACGCAAGCGGCTCGGGGATCTTGAGGAGATCGAGCTTACGGTCATGGAGAAGCTCGAGGAGCAGCAGGCGACGGTGGCGTCGACCCATTCTGCACTCGAGGCGATCACCGCGCGCATCGGGGATACTGAGGCAGCGCGTGACGCGGCTCTCGCGACGATCGCGGGCGAGCGCACGACTGCCGAGGCAGGTCGGCGAACGATCGAGTCGACGATTCCCGCGGACCTGCTCGCTCTCTATGAGAAGCAGCGGGCACGCTACGGGACGGGTGCCTCGCTCCTGCGGGGCGGAGTCTCGGTGGCTAGTGGGGTCAAGCTCCTCGAGGACGAGTTGCAGACCATCCGCGCGGCTGCGCCCGACGACGTTCTCATCTGCCCCTCGAGCGACGCGATCCTCGTTCGCACCGACGAGTCCGGGCTGTGATGGCGCGCACGCTCGTGATCGAGGCCGACGGCGGATCCCGCGGTAACCCAGGACAATCCGGGAGCGGTGCAGTCGTCATCGATCCGGTGAGCGGGGAGATTCTCGCCGAGATTGGTCTCTACGGGGGAATCGCCTCCAATAACGTCGCCGAATACCGGGCGATGATCGCGGGCGCGCGGCGGGCACTTCAGATCGATCCCGATGCAGAGCTTCATATCCGTATGGACTCGAAACTCGTGGTGGAGCAGATGTCTGGTCGATGGAAGATCAAACACCCAGATATGGCCGAACTGGCAGCCGAAGCGCGTTCTGTGCTTACGGGCACCCCCGTGCGATTTGAGTGGATCCCGCGGCTCGAGAACTCTCGCGCAGACAAGCTCGCGAACCTGGCTATGGACATGAAAGCCGATCTCGGCAACTAAACTTCTCGCGAATGGGTCGGCAAGACGGCCGCGTCGGCTGGAGACAGCCGCCGAGGAACGTCCGGGCTCCGCAGAGCAGGACGGTGGGTAACGCCCACCCGGGGTAACCCGCGAGATAGTGCAACAGAAAGCAGACCGCCCGCCCCTCGGGTGCGGGTAAGGGTGAAACGGCGGTGTAAGAGACCACCAGCGGCCAGGGTGACCTGGCCGGCTATGTAAACCTCGTCCGGAGCAAGGTCAGACAGGAAGCGCCACGGGTGGCTCGCCCAGCTTCCGGGTAGACCGCTAGAGGCGTGCGGCAACGTACGTCGTAGATAGATGGCCGTCCAGCCGAGTCGCCCCGCGCGACTGGTGAACAGAACCCGGCGTATCAGCCGGCCCATTCACTTACTGCCGAGTCCCTCAACACGACCGCATGGCCGTCGAGAACAACAGGCGGGCGTCGACCCGCTATGAGCGCGTGTCGATCACGATTTTGCCTCGCACCCCTCCGGTCTCGATTCGCGCGTGTGCCGACGCGAGGGCCTCGAGCGGGGTCACCGAGTCGATGATGGGGGCTACAGCGCCCTCATCAACACGACGCGCGAGATCGGCGAGCACCGACTGCTGGGGGCCGATGACTACGGCGCGCACGCGTCGTGAACCATAGATCGCGGACGCCAGAACGGCGCCTCCGCCGCGAACCGCAGTCGTGACCATTCGGCCGGGGCGCGTGAGGTGTCGACGGTAGCTCATCAATCGTGTGCCGACGACGTCCATGATGACGTCGTAGGCTCCCACCTGCCCTGAGCTGTGCGTTCGGTAGTCGAGTGCATCGTCGGCGCCGAGCCCGCGCACGAACTCGAGATCCCTGGCACCCACAAGGGCCGTCACGTGAGCTCCCATGCTCTTGCCGAGTTGCACGGCCGCACTGCCCACCCCGCCGCTCGCTCCTCGCACCAGCAGACGTTGGCCCTCGTGAAGGTGGCCGTGGTCGCGCAATGCTACGAGGGCGGTGGAGCCCACGAGCGGAAGGGACGCGGCATCCAGCAAGTCGATCGTTGTGGGTGCATGTGAAACGGCGCTCGCACGCACGACAAGGTACTCCGAGGCTGTTCCGATCGCTCCGCCGCCGAGACCCGGACGGAAGCCCCACACCCGATCGCCGGGTTCGAACGTTACCGCGGCGACGTCAACTTCCGATGCCTGGCCCGACGAGCTCTTCGGCTCTTCGGTGACGGGACCGACCTCGACAACCTCGCCAGCGAAGTCGAAGCCCGTGCCCATCGGGAAGGAAAACAGGGTCGCGGGAAGGAGGTGACCGCGCCGGATGCTTGCGTCGAGATGGTTCACGCTCGAACCGTGGACCTTGACGAGTATTTCGCCCGCCACGGGGCTAGGCCGCTCCACCGAAGCGATCGTGAGCACATCGGGTGCGCCGTATCGGGAAAACTGGGCGGCGCGGATCATTTCGCTCATGCGCGCACCGCCAGGGCTGCGGCGCCCAGAATGCCCGCGTTGTTGCGCAGCACCGCAGGCACTATCGGGGTCTCGAGCTTGAGCAGGGGGATGAACTCCTCGTGGCTCTTCGACACGCCGCCGCCCACGATGAAGAGGTCGGGGGAGAAAAGCGCCTCGAGGTAGCGGTAGTACTTCTGCAAGCGTTTTGCCCACGCCGCCCAGTCGAGGTCTTCGCGCTCCTTTGCCGCATAGGACGCGCGCTTCTCGGCGTCTTTGCCACCCATCTGCAGGTGCCCGAGTTCGCTGTTGGGAATGAGCACGTCGTTGTAGATGAGGGCGCTACCAATGCCGGTGCCCAATGTTGTGAGCACGATGAGGCCTCGCACGTCTTTCGCCGCCCCGAAGCGCACCTCGGCCACTCCCGCCGCGTCGGCGTCGTTGACGAAGTGGATGTCGCGCTGCAGGGCCTTCTCGAAGAGCGCCTCGGCTTCGAGGCCGATCCACTTCTTCGACACGTTCGCTGCCGACATGGTGCGCCCGTTGCGCACGATCGCGGGAAAGCACACGCCGACGGGAACACCGTTCTCGAGCCCGCCGAGCTCGTCGACGAGGTGCAGCACAGTCGTCACGATGTCGTCGGGCGCTCCCCCCTCTGGGGTGCTGAGTTTGACTCGCTCACTCAGCAGTTCGCCCGTCGAGGTGTCGACGATCGCCCCCTTGATACCTGTTCCGCCGATATCGATTCCGAGCGCTTTCGCCATGCGTGTCATTGTCCTCTAGAACGTGGGGTGGCAGATTCGGCCACGGCAACCCTTGACATCGTAGGGCTTCGGGGCATTGCGCGGATTGTGGTGCTTTTTTGTGCAATCACCTCGCTAAGGTGAGGTTCATGACACGTATTAAGCGCATCACGGGCGTCGCAGCGACCACCGTCGTTCTCGCCGCCCTGCTGTCCGGTTGCTTCGGAGGGGGAACGCCCACGACAACCGATCCCGGTACCGGCTCCGGCACGGGCACCGAGCAGACCACCGACAGTCTCGCGGGAACGTCTTGGTCAGGCACCGACTCCGATGGTGATGAGTGGGCCTTCGACTTCCAGGACGACGGCACGGTCGGTCTCACGTACAACGGTTCGTCCTACGACGATCCCAGTGACACATGGAAGCTGTCGGGCGGAAGTCTGAGCATCCACACCGCCTTCGACGACGGTGACGTGGACATGACAGGACCCTACGCAGACGGCGCGAGCTCGATCGACCTGAACGGCACCTACGCTGGCGGTACGTTCACGCTGACCATCACCAAGTAGCAGAACGGCTCGATGTGACGCTGGGCCGTCACGGCAGGGTCAGGATGTCCGCACCACGCTCGGTCACCACGAGCGTGTGCTCGAACTGAGCAGTGAGACTCTTATCCCTCGTCGTGACGGTCCAGTCGTCGTTCCACATGTCCCACAGGTGAGTACCCGGATGCTCCACCGTCCCCATCGTGAGCATCGGTTCGATCGTGAACACCATCCCTACCTCCATGATGGTGTCGTGAGCGGGCGCCGCGTCGTAGTGCGGCACGATCAGGCCGGAGTGGAATGCCGCCCCCACACCGTGACCGGTGAAGTCCCGAACGACCCCATAGCCGAACCGACGCGCGTACGACTCGATTGCGCGACCGATGACGTTGATCTGCCGACCCGGTGCGACCGCCTTGATACCGCGCTCGAGAGCCTCCCGAGTGCGATCGACGAGCGCCAGCACCTCGGGGGCGGGTTCCCCCACGAGGAAGGTCTTGTTGAGGTCGCCATGCATTCCGTCGACATACGCGGTGATGTCGATGTTGAGGATGTCGCCGTCGGCAAGCACGGTGTCGTCGGGGATTCCGTGACACACCACTTCGTTGGGGCTCGTGCACACAGACTTGGGATAGCCGCGGTACCCCAGGGTCGATGGGTAGGCGTGCTCGGCGACGAGAAAGTCGTGCGCCAGGACATCCAGCTCATCGGTCGTGATCCCCGGGCGAACTGCCTCCCCAACGAGCTCGACGGCGCGCGCGGCGATCGAGCCTGCCCGACGGATGCGCTCGATTTCGTCGGGGGAGTAGATGTCGCCACCGTCGAATGGAGAGGGCGCGGGCTTGCCGACGTACTCAGGTCGGGGGATGGATGTCGGCACCGAACGCATGGGCGATACCGTGCCCGCGACGAGATGTCCTTGGGCGTCACGGGGCATAGGCTTGATTCTAGTTTCCAACGGAGGTGCGCATGACTGAGTGGTGGTACAACCACAAGACCGGCGAAGTCGAAGAGGGCGCTCAGTCGCTCGGTTCGGATCGTGACGGCCCCTTCGCCACGCAGGAGGAGGCCGCACGCGCCCCCGAGATTATCGCCGAGCGCGCACGCAAGTGGGCTCAGGAAGAAGCCACCGACTGGGACAACACCTAGTCGGATCTCCCCTCGTCAGTCGTCGTACGAGTGCTCCGGGCCGGGATAGGAGCCCGCAGCCACATCGTCGCGGTAGTTGACCACGGCGTCGGTAAGCGTCTGACGCAGGTTGGCGTATTGCTTCACAAACTTGGGGATGCGTCCCTTGGTGAAGCCCGCCCAGTCAGTCCACACGAGGAGCTGTCCGTCTACGTGCGGACCGGCACCCACACCGATCGTGGGGATTCGCAGTTCCTTCGTCACGCGGGCCGCCGCTTCGGCGGGGACCATTTCCAACACGACGGCGAAGGCGCCAGCATCCTCCACCGCGTGGGCATCGGCGAGTAGCTGCTCGATTCCTTCCCCGCGACCCTGGATAACGTGGCCGCCGAGCCCGTGTTCGCTTTGCGGCGTGAACCCGATGTGTGCCATCAGGGGGATTCCCGCGCTCACGATGCGTCGGATCTGCTCCGCCGACCGTACGCCGCCCTCGAGCTTGACGGCGTGAGCTCCGGTTTCTTTCATGAAGCGGAAAGCGGTGTGGAGCGCCTCATCCGGTCCGGTCTCGTACGAACCGAAGGGCATGTCGGCCACGACGAACGCGCGGCTGACGGCACCCGCGACGGCGCGCGTGAGTGGGATGAGGTCGTCGATGGTGACGGGAATCGTCGTGTCATAGCCGTAGACGTTGTTACCGGCCGAGTCTCCGACGAGAAGGAAGTCGATACCCGCTTCGTCAAAGATTCCCGCCGTGAGCTGGTCGTAGCTCGTGAGTCCCGTGATCTTGATGCCGTCTTCCTTCGCGCGTTGGAAGTGGCGCGTGCGCACCCGCTTGAGATTGGATTGCGGGGCAGGGGCATCGCTCATGCTCCGAGTCTAGCCACGCCCCTACAGCCACTAATCTGGGGTCATGGATAAGCAGCGCGACTTCGTTCTTCGCACCATCGAAGAGCGGGGCATCAAGTTCATCCGACTCTGGTTCACCGATGTCGTCGGCACACTCAAGAGTGTCGCTATCGCGCCTGCCGAGGTCGAGGGCGCGTTTGCCGAGGGGCTCGGTTTCGACGGCTCGGCGATCGAGGGGTTCACTCGCGCCTATGAGGCTGACATGCTTGCACATCCCGACCCCACGACGTTCCAGATTCTGCCCTGGCGTGGCGAGATCGACCCGACGGCTCGCATGTTCTGCGACATCACCACGCCGGATGGACAGCCCGCTGTCTCCGATCCTCGCAACGTGCTCAAGCGCGCCCTAGCGAAGGCGGCCGATCGCGGGTTCACCTTCTACACTCACCCCGAGATCGAGTTCTACCTGCTCAAGTCCTCGAAGCTCGTTGACGGCCAGCCGGTTCCCGTGGACTCTGCCGGGTTCTTCGACAACGTCCCGGGCGGCACCGCGCACGACTTCCGTCGCCGATCGGTACGGATGCTTGAGGACCTCGGCATCTCTGTCGAGTTCAGTCACCACGAGGCCGGCCCCGGTCAGAACGAGATCGACTTGCGATACGCGGACGCCCTCACGACCGCCGACAACATCATGACCTTCCGCACCGTCATCAAAGAGGTGGCAATCGAGCAGGGGGTGTATGCGACTTTCATGCCGAAGCCAATGTCCGGTCATCCTGGTTCGGGCATGCACACCCACATGTCACTGTTCGAGGGCGACACGAACGCCTTCTACGATGCAAGCGGTCACTACCAGCTGTCGAAGATCGGTCGCCAGTTTGTCGCGGGCCTGCTGACCCACGCGCCGGAGATCACCGCCGTAACCAACCAGTACGTCAACTCGTACAAGCGGCTCTGGGGCGGTGACGAGGCTCCGAGCTTCGTCACGTGGGGCCACAACAACCGCTCGGCGCTTGTGCGCGTGCCGCTGTACAAGCCCAACAAGGGACAGAGCGCTCGAATCGAATACCGCGCTATCGACTCGGCCGCCAATCCCTACCTCACCTTCTCGCTGCTGCTTGCGGCCGGACTCAAGGGAATCGAAGAGGGCTACGAACTGCCCCCGGAGGCCGAAGACAACGTGTGGGAACTCTCGGATGCCGAGCGTCGCGCGCTCGGCTACGCCCAGCTTCCGGCGAGCCTCGATCACGCGGTGTCGATCATGGAGGACTCCGAGCTCGTGGCGGAAACCCTCGGCGAGCAGGTCTTCAACTTCGTGTTGCTTAACAAGCGGCGCGAGTGGAAAGAATACCGCGCACAGGTGACACCGTACGAGCTGGAGTCCAACCTCGAGATCCTCTAGGCCGCTATGCCCCGTCCGCAAACGACCCTGACCGAGCTCGCTCGACTCGGGTTCGCCGAGCTTGGGGGAACGAGCGAGCGGCTCGACGACCTAGGGATTCCTGGCCTCGTGCCGGTGTTCGCATCCGCGGCGGATCCTGACCAGGCCCTGCGGATGATCGCGGTCTTGCGCGAAGTGGCGCCAATCGAGACGCGGCGACTGCTCGATGACGAGCTCGCAGGGGCTCGCCTCATCCGCGTGCTCGGAGCATCGTCCGGGCTGGCTGCTTTCCTTGCGCGGCACCCAGCCCAGCTCGACTGCCTCCTCTCTCCGCTCGCCGATCTGCCCACGTCCGACGCGCTCGCCACGGATCTTCGCGCGGCTGTCGCCGGGCAGACAGGTGATGCCGCCTGGATCGCGCTGCGGGTGCGATACCGTCGCCACCTGACCCAGATCGCATCCTGGGACCTGGATCAGCACGATCCCCTGGCCGCCCTCGAGGGTGTCGCCGCGGCCCTCGCCGACCTCGCCGGTGCAGCGCTTGATGCATCGCTCGACATAGCGCGCCGAGAAAGCACCTTTCCTCCGGAGGATGTCGCCGCGACCAGGCTTGCCATTATCGGTATGGGCAAGGCCGGCGCTCGCGAACTCAACTACCTCTCTGATGTCGACGTCATCTTCGTCGCCGAGTCGAGCGGCGAGCTCAGCGACGACCGCGCGGTCGAGATCGGGACGAAGCTCGCCATGGCGACGATGCGGGGAATCCACGATCTGGCAACCGAACCGGGTCTCTGGGAGGTCGACGCCAATCTCAGACCCGAGGGCAAGGACGGCGCACTGGTGCGCACTCTCGAATCTCACCTCGCGTATTACGATCGCTGGGCCAAGAGCTGGGAGTTTCAGGCGCTGCTCAAGGCGCGACCGCTCGCGGGCGATCTCGAGCTGGGGGAGCGCTACGTTGCCGCCGTGGCGCCGAAGGTGTGGTCGAGCGCATCGCGCGAGAACTTCGTCGAGTCGGTGCAACGCATGCGCGAGCGGGTCACCGAGAACATCCCCGCGGACGAACTCGACGTGCAGCTCAAGCTCGGCCCCGGCGGACTTCGCGATGTGGAGTTCACCATCCAGCTTTTGCAGCTCGTGCACGGTCAGAGCGATCCGCTCGTGCGGCAGGCGGCTACTCTTCCGGCACTCGTCGCCCTCGCCGAACAGGGGTACATCGGTCGAGTCGAGGCGGCCGAATTCTCGCGCGACTACCGCTTCCTGCGCCTTCTCGAACACCGTCTCCAGCTTGCGCGGCTGCGCCGCACACACCTCATGCCGACTGACCCGGATGCGCTGCGCGTGCTTGCCCGGGCAAGCGGTCTGGCAACGAACGGCGGGGATCTCGTCGAGCTGTGGCAGCGCACGAAGCAAGCGGTACGCACTCTGCACGAGCGACTGTTCTACCGTCCGCTACTCTCCGCTGTCGCGGCCCTGCCCGAGGATGGTCTGTCTCTGTCGAGCGAGCAGGCTGAGGCTCGTCTGGCCGCGATCGGATTCCGCGACCCGCGCGGTGCGCTCAAGCACATCGCTGTTCTCACCGGTGGAGTCTCGCGTCGTGCCACCATCCAGCGGGCACTCCTTCCCGTCATGTTGCAGTGGTTCGCCGAGGGTGCCGATCCCGATCACGGGTTGCTCGCCTTCCGACGGCTGAGCGACGACCTGGGTGAGGCCTACTGGTTCCTCCGAATGCTGCGCGACTCCTCGGGGGCGGCGCAGCGACTCACCCACGTGCTGTCCGGGTCTCGATTCGTCGGCGACCTCTTTGAACGCATTCCGGAGGCCGCGGCCTGGCTCGAGAACAACGAGGAGCTGAGGCCGCGCGCGCTAGGCCTCCTGTTGGACGAGACGGCTGCGATCCTGGCACGACACAACGAGGATGATGCGGCAGCGGCATCCGCGCTGAGAACCGCTCGACGGCGGGAGATCCTCCGCCTGGCTCTCGCGTCGATTCTCGGGGTCGTGTCGATCGAAGAGCTCGGGCAGGCTCTCTCCGACGTCAACACCGCCGTGCTGACTGGTGCTCTCGGCCTCTCTCACCGCTTCGGCGATGGGATCGAATTCGGAATCATCGCCATGGGGCGCTACGGTGGCGCCGAGTTGGGGTTCGGCTCAGACGCTGACGTCATGTACGTATATCGGCCCGCGGGAGCTTCTGACGAGGAGGCTCAGCGGCGCGCCGAGCAGATTGTTCACTCGCTGTCTCGTCTCACTGAAGACCTGCGCATCCCCCTGGACCTCGACATCGGCCTGCGACCCGAGGGCAAGAATGGTGCGATTGTTCGTTCGCTCGATTCCTACCGTGCCTACTACGACCGCTGGTCGCTCACCTGGGAGGCGCAGGCTCTTCTGCGAGCACGAGGTGTCGTCGGTGACCCGGGCATCCTCGAAGCATTCGAGGAGCTCGCCAACTCGGTGCGCTACCCCGCCCAGATCTCCGAGCAGGACGTGCGCGAGGTCAAGCGCATCAAAGCCCGGGTTGAGGCGGAGCGCCTCCCGCAGGCTGCGGACCCCGCGCGGCACCTCAAGCTCGGGCGCGGCTCGCTCAGCGATGTGGAGTGGTTCGTGCAACTACTGCAGTTGCAGCATGGCGCGCGCGTCGAGGGCTTGCGCACAACGTCGACTTTGGATGCCCTGGCCGCCGCCGAAGCGAACGAATTCGTGACTCCCGCCGAGGCATCTCGACTTCGGCAGGCGTGGCTTCTCGCCTCGCGCGCCCGCAGCGCGATGACCCTCTGGACTTCGAAGACCTCCGACGTGCTGCCCAAAGACCGCCAGCAACTCGAAGGTGTCGCACGCCTTCTCGAGTACCCCGCGGGGGCGGCGAGCCGATTCGAGGAAGACTACCTGCGCGTCACACGGCTAGCACGCCAGGTGTTTGAGCGGCGGTTCTACGGCGTGACGAAACCGCCCGCGACAAGCGGGTGAGACGCACGAAGGCCGCACCCCTGAGCGAGGTGCGGCCTTCGTGCTGTGGGGTTAGACCGAGAAGTACAGCTCGTACTCGAACGGGTGCGGACGCTGCGCGGCGGGAGTAATTTCCGCGGTGCGCTTGTAGGCGATCCAGGTGTCGATGAGGTCCTGCGAGAACACATTGCCCTCGGTAAGGAACTCGTGGTCGGCCTCGAGAGCATCGAGTGCCTCCGCTAGCGAACCGGGTACCTGGGGGATGAGCTTGGCCTCCTCGGGCGGCAGCTCGTACAGGTCCTTGTCGACCGGGTCGTGCGGCTCGATCTTGTTCTTGATGCCGTCGAGACCCGCCATGAGCTGTGCCGCGAAGGCGAGGTACGGGTTACCCGACGCATCCGGAGCGCGGAATTCGATGCGTTTCGCCTTCGGGTTGGTGCCCGTGATGGGGATGCGGATCGAGGCGGAACGGTTGCCGGCCGAGTAGACGAGGTTGACCGGCGCCTCGAATCCCGGCACCAGGCGACGGTAGGAGTTGAGGGTCGGGTTCGTGAACGCAAGCACCGCGGGAGCGTGCTTGAGCAGACCACCGATGTACCAACGAGCAATGTCGCTCAGGCCGCCGTAGCCCTTCTCGTCGTAGAAGAGCGGCTCCTTGCCGTTCCACAGCGACTGGTGGGTGTGCATGCCCGAGCCATTGTCCCCAAAGAGCGGCTTGGGCATGAAGGTCGCAACCTTACCCCACTCGAGCGCCGTGTTCTTGACGATGTACTTGAACTTCAGGATGTCGTCAGCCGCGTGCACCATCGTGTCGAAACGGTAGTTGATCTCTGCCTGACCACCCGTGCCCACTTCGTGGTGAGCGCGCTCGAGCACGAGTCCCGAGTCGATGAGCTTGAGGCTGATGTCGTCGCGCAGGTCGGCCTGCTTGTCGACGGGGCTTACGGGGAAGTAGCCGCCCTTGAACGGCGTCTTGTTGGCGAGGTTTCCGCCCTCCTCGACACGACCCGTGTTCCAAGCACCTTCCTCGGAGTCGACCGCGTAGAAGCTCTGGTTCTGGGTGACCGAGTAACGCACGTCGTCGAAGATGTAGAACTCGGCCTCAGGGGCGAAGTAGGCGGTGTCCGCGATGCCGGTCGAAGCGAGGTACTTCTCTGCCTTCTTGGCGACCTGGCGGGGGTCCTTGCTGTAGATCTCGCCGTTACGCGGGTTGTAGATGTCGAACACCATGATGAGCGTGCGCTCGGTGCGGAACGGGTCAACGTAGGCGGTCGTCACGTCAGGAATCAGCTGCATGTCCGACTCGTGGATATTGGCGAACCCGCGGATGGACGAGCCGTCAAACAGCTGTCCGACCGAGAAGAACTCCTCGTCGACGGTGGATGCCGGGATGTTGAAGTGCTGCTGCACACCGGGAAGGTCGGTGAAGCGGATATCAAGGAACTTGACGTCGGTGTCCTTGATGAACTTGAGCACTTCGGAAGAATCACTGAACATGTGACGGAACTCCAATGGGCGTGGTGCGGATGGCTGCAGTCGCGGCCACTCACGAGGCTAGGCGGAGAGGATTTCGCGACTGTTCCGCGATTGTTTCGCGCATGTTACGAGTCCGAGCGCTCAGTAGAATTGGTGGATGCCCGACCAGCCCGCACCCGCACCGGCGTGGCCGGGGCAGCACCTCGGGCTTCCCGCCGAAGGACCGCGGTCCGTGGCGCGGTTGGGCCGCCGTCTCGTCGCTCTCGCGATCGACTGGGGCACGGCTGTGCTCATATCCGTCGTGTTCTTCAACTACGAGGCGTGGGCGACGCTCGCCGTATTCGCGGTGGCGCAGATCGTCTTTCTGCTCACGCTCAACGGTTCGGTCGGGCACATCGCGCTCGGCATGCGAGTGGTGCCGGTGGCGGGGGGATACTTGGGGGCCTGGCGGCCGTTCGCTCGCACCATCCTGCTGTGCCTGGTCATTCCCGCTGTCATCTGGGACCGCGACCAGCGCGGTATGCACGATCGCCTCATCGGCACCGTGCTCGTGCGACGCTAGCCGACGGCTAGCGAGGGCGCGGCGCGCGCGCCTTGTACGGGTCGATACCCTTCGGGATGGGGAGGCCATTTTTGCCGAGGGAATTCAGACGGTTGGACACCGCGATGACCTCGGGCTTGCGGAGCACCGACTTAAGTCGACGCAACTCGCCGGGGAGCTTGTAGAGCGGTACCGAGTCGGCGTCCGGCCCGACGTAGACGAAGGTGACGGGCACGTTCGGGAGGATGCGCACGACGTTGCGGCGCTCTTCCTCGAGCATGCGTTGGGTGCGGCTGCGCGGCCCCTCGCCGATGAGGGCAACACCCCCGCGGCCCACCGCACGGTAGACCGCGTCCTGGGTCTTGGGGCTGACATTGACGGGCATCTCACTCGCGGTCCAGCCCCGACGCAGGGAACTCTTGAGCACTGCACCCACTGCCCCTGGCTGCCCGCTGATCTGCGAGTAGGCAGCCTTCTCGGCCCTACGGCCCAGCACGATCAGGAACGCGAGGATGCCGCCCAGCAGGCCCGAGACGATGTAGAGGACGAATCCGAGCACTTGGTCGGCTGACAGCAGGAAGGCGAGCACGACCCCCACGAGAACCGGCAGCAGGAAGGCGAGCAGGAAAAACCAGATCGCCAGGTTGTCGTACCGGATGGTCATCTTGAAGACCTGGTACATCTGCTTCAGCCGACCCGGCTCCTTCGGGGCGGCCGCGGTGCTGTTCTGGGTTCGTGCCATGTACTTAGGATACGGCCTGAGAGGAGACCGCCTGAGCGAAGCCGAGCGACTCGTCTGCGAGGTGCGAGAGGTGGTCGGGTATCGTCAGGCCCTTGGCGAGCATCGAGCGCGCCCACAGGCGGCCGGCGCGGTAGCTGGACCGGACCAGTGGTCCACCCAGCACTCCCAGGAATCCGATTTCCTCGGCCTCCTCGTTGATCTCTAGGAACTCTTGCGGCTTGACCCACCGGTCGACCGGGAGATGCCTAGCACTCGGTCTGAGGTACTGAGTGATTGTGATGATGTCGGTCCCGGCGTCATGCAAGTCGTGTAGCGCCTGACTGATCTCCTGCCGCTGCTCGCCCATGCCCAAGATGAGGTTCGATTTGGTGATGAGACCGGCCCGTCGTGCCTGCGTGATGACATCGAGCGAACGCTCGTAGCGGAAGGCGGGGCGGATGCGTTTGAAGATGCGCGGAACCGTCTCGACGTTGTGTGCAAACACCTCGGGGCGGGAGTCGAACACCTCGCCGAGCAGGTCGGGGTTGCCCGAGAAGTCGGTCGCGAGGATCTCCACCCCTGTGCCCGGGTTGAGGGTGTGGATCTGGCGTACCGTCTCGGCGTGCAGCCACGCGCCCTCGTCCGGGAGATCGTCGCGAGCAACGCCGGTGACCGTCGCGTAGCGCAGGTTCATGCGAACCACCGACTCGGCGACGCGGCGCGGTTCGTCCCGGTCGTAGTCGGCGGGTTTTCCCGTGTCGATCTGGCAGAAGTCGCAACGACGCGTGCACTGACTCCCCCCGATGAGGAATGTCGCTTCGCGATCCTCCCAACACTCGTAGATGTTCGGGCACCCCGCCTCCTGGCACACGGTGTGGAGGTTCTCGTCCTTCACGAGGGAATGCAGCTGCTGGTACTCGGGGCCCATCTTGGCGACCGTGCGTATCCACTCGGGCTTGCGTTCGATGGGCGTCTGAGCGTTGCGCACCTCAAGACGCAGCAGCTTTCGGTCGCCGACCTGGTTCGCGGGCGCGTGGCTCATCGAGTCACCGCCGTAAATTCTTCTGTGAAGCACTCCCTGACGATCGGTACGACATCGCTCGGCGAGACCTCGCGTCCGAGCACTCGCGAGATCGATGTCACGCCGGCGTCACGGATTCCGCACGCGACGATTTTCTCGTAGGGCTCGAACGAGTTGGAGCAATTGAGTGCGAAGCCGTGCATCGTGACGCCTTCCGCGACGCGGATGCCGATTGCTGCGATCTTGTCGTCACCGATCCACACGCCCGACCGCCCGTCCACGCGCCTACCTTCTACGCCTAGTCGCGCGAGAACGGAGATGAGAATGCCCTCCAATCGACGGACATAGCCGACGACATCCACGGGCTCGCTCAGACGCAGTATCGGGTAGCCCACGAGTTGTCCTGGACCGTGCCACGTGATCTTGCCGCCGCGGTCGACGTCGATCACCGGGGTGCCGTCGGTGGGCCGTTCCGAATCGTCCGTGCGCTTGCCGGCGGTATAGACCGATGGATGCTCGAGAAGAAGGAGAGTGCCGGGGGAGGTTCCTTCCACCACGGCACGGTGGGTTGCGCGCTGAAGCTCGAGAGCTCGAATGTACGGCACGGAGTTGGCGCTTAGCCCCGTGACGACGATGTCGATCACTCATGAAGTCTATGCCGACCCCAGCAGCACACCACCACTCCTCACATCATGAGAATCTCGCGATGTATCCACACCGTCAGGACCGTCCAAGAACCTGGCTGGCAGCGAGGGTCAGTGTGGTCTTCATGAGCGTGACCACCATGACGAACCCGTCGACCCCGTCGACCCCGACGACCTACGGCGGCTACCGGCTGGTTCGACGACTGGGCCACGGCGAGCACGCCACGGTGTATCTCGCCTACCCGGACGTCGACTCGGCACCAGCGGGTCCTGTCGCGGTCAAGATATTTGCGCCGGAGACTGCAGGTGACATCGTCATGACCGAAATCGAGGCGCTCAGTCGCGCATCGGGAGAGCACTGCGTTGCACTCCTCGATCTCGCAACAGGCCTCGACGGTGGCCATGCCCTCGTCCTAGAGCGACTTTCGGGCATCTCTCTGGCACGTCTGCTCGCTGAGCGAGCACGCTTGCGCGTGGGGGAGGCCATCACCGTACTTGCTCCGCTCTCGGGGGCACTCGCGCGCCTGCATCGTGCCGGCGTCGCCCACGGGAAGATTCGTACCGACGCGATCAGGTTCGATGGGGATGGACGGCCGGTGCTTCTCGGCTTCGGTTCGGCGCGATTGTTCCCGTCCGACCTGCCTGCGGCTCGACTGGATGGGGAGCTCGCGGTGGCTGAGGACCGTGATCGATTTGCCGATGTCGTTCGATCTGTGCTTCTCACCGTCCAGGACGAGGGCGCGGCCGCGTTACTCGATTGGCTGTCCACAGCGAACCGGGATTCTCGGTGGTGTGAGGAACTTGAGAATCGATTGTTCGTACTCGGTGCACCATCATCCATCGATCTGGATGCCCGAGGCGAACCCGCGCCAGAGGTGCCGTCGCGCGCACTGACCGCCGCGCCACACATGTCGCGCAACCGGGAAGCTTCGCGCCCACGGAGCGCACCACCCGGATTGGCCATACTGGGCATTTCGGATGATCTTGCCGACGTCGCCCGCACAGTAATTCACCGGTCCCTCCGATCACTGCGCGGGGTACGCCGGCGGCTGTGGATCACTGCAGGAGCGGTGGTCGTCGCGCTCGTCGTCGCTCTCGCTGTCGTGGTGCCCGATACCTCCGAGCGCCCCGCCACACACGCTGCGGCAACCGACGGGCAGCGAGATCGGTCCGGCGGCCATACGACGGGCCGGCACATAGCGACGACGGATGATCCGATCGAGGCGCTCTCGGAACTTCTCGTTACGCGGGAGAGGTGCTACCTGGATCAGTCGATTCTCTGTCTCGATGCGGTCGCGCAACCCGGATCTTCAGCGCTAGATATCGATCGCCAGGGCATCCGCTCGCTGTCTGAGGGCAATATCGTCGTGGCCGAGCCGATCGGGACTGATCGGCTCGTTGTTATCGAACGACTTGGTGCGACTGCTCTCGTTGCCGTTGAGTCACCCCACGACGGCGAACCGGCCTCGTTCCTTCTCATGAAGGGCGAGGCCGGTTGGCGGATCAGGGACTACCTAGAGGAATAGCGCGTCTCTGTCGTCAGATACCGAGCTTGGCGGCGAAGTCGCCGGCTTCGAGGCGGTCCTTGACGGCGACGAGGAAGCGCGCTGCATCGGCACCATCGACAATCCGATGATCGTAGGAAAGCGCAAGGTAGACCATCGAGCGGATTGCGATGGCGTCCCCGCCGCTGTCGCTCACGACGACGGGTTTCTTGGTGACGACACCCGTGCCGAGGATGGCGGACTGAGGCAAGAATACGATCGGGGTGTCGAACAACGCGCCGCGCGAACCCGTGTTGGTGAGCGTGAACGTGCCACCAGCGAGCTCGTCGGGCTTGAGCTTGTTGTCGCGCGTGCGCTCCGCAAGGTCGGCGATCTGCGTGGCGAAGCCCGCGAGGTCGAGGGCCGCCGCGTCCCGAATCACCGGCGTAAGCAGACCGCGCTCGGTGTCCACCGCGATGCTGATGTTCTCCTGAGCTGGGTAGACGATGGAGTCGCCGTCAATGGTTGCGTTGATGATTGGGTATGCCGCGAGTGCTTCCGTCGCTGCCAGAGCGAAGAACGGGAGGAACGAGAGCTTCGTGCCGGTCTTCGCGTGGAACGCCGCCTTGACTTGGTCGCGGTACTGCGCGACAAGCGTGACATCCACTTCGACGACCGACGTCAGCTGTGCCGACGACTGCATCGAAATCACAGCACGCTCCGCAATCACCTTACGCAGGCGAGACATCGGCACGCTGGTGCCGCGCAACGCGGAGACTTCGAGGGGCTTAGCTGTCGACGCGGCAGGAGCGGCGCCAGCAGCGGGCGCGGACACCGCGGACAGGATGTCCTGCTTACGGATCCGGCCGCCCACACCCGTTCCGGAGACCGACGCCAGGTCGACGCCCTTCTCGTGCGCGAGCTTGCGCACGAGCGGAGTGATATATCCAGCGTGCGCATCGCCAGCTGAGGTCGGGGTAGCCGGAACGGCGGCAGCTGCCTCGGGCGCCGGTGCGGCAGGCGCGGAAGGCTGTGCGGCGGGCGCTTGGGCTGCCGGGGCCTCCTGCGCGGGTGCCGGGTCGGGGGTAGGTGCCGGAGCGGGGGGAGCGGCGGCGGCGGGCTCCTGGGGCGCGGGCGCTTCGGTGGAAGGGACCTCGGCGGGAGCGGGAGCTTCGGCTGGCGTAGCGGGGGCTTCTGCGACCGGAGCGGCCTGTGCCTCGTCCGCGGCCGTAGGCGCCGGGGCCTCGGCGACCGGAGCCTGGGCGGCCGGAGCCTCGGCGGGAGCGGAAGTCGGCGCCGGAGCGTCGGCGGGCGCACCAGCCCCGTCACCGATCGTCACGAGTGCGGTGCCGACCTCGACAGTCTCATCCTCGGCAACGAGGATGGCCTCGATCACGCCCGCGACAGGCGATGGAATTTCGGTGTCGACCTTGTCCGTCGAGACCTCAAGCAGAGGCTCGTCGACCTCGACCCGGTCGCCGACCTTCTTGAGCCAGCGGGTGACCGTTCCCTCGGTGACACTCTCTCCGAGTGCAGGAAGGTTGACGGATTCGCTCATCAGTGATGCTCCTTTATGACGCTGCTGCGTTATCTAGCTTAGTTCTGGCTCACATCGCATGGAGGGGCTTGCCCGCCAACGCGAGGAAAGCCTCACCGAGTGCTTCGTTCTGAGTGGGGTGGGCGTGGAGGAGTGGGGCTATGTCTTCCGGGTAGGCCTCCCAGTTCACCGCCAACTGTGCCTCGCCGATCAGCTCGCCGACGCGTGCACCGATCATGTGCACGCCGACCACGGGACCGTCGTTGACGCGCACGACCTTGACGGACCCTGACGTGCCAATGATGTGGCTCTTCCCGTTGCCAGCAAGGTTGTAGTCGTAGGCGGCGACGTTCTCGGCACCGTACTTCTCGTTGGCCTTTGCCTGGCTCAGTCCGACCGACGCAACTTCCGGGTCGCTGTACGTGACCTTGGGGATGTTCACGTCCTCGATGACAACAGGGGACAACCCTGCGATCTCCTCCGCGACGAAGATGCCCTGCTGGAAACCGCGGTGCGCGAGCTGCAGTCCGGGAACGATGTCACCGACGGCGTAGACGCCGGGCACGTTTGTCGCGAGACGCTCGTCTGTGATGACAAACCCGCGATCCATCGTGATGCCGACTTCCTCGAATCCGAGGCCGGCGGTGGACGGCCCACGCCCTACGGCGACGAGCATGAGCTCACCTTCGAAGGTGGTTCCGTCCTCAAGGGTGACGACGACTCCTTGGTCGTTCTGCGTCACCGATTGGAAGCGAACGCCGAGGTTGAACTCGATTCCGCGCTTACGGAAGGCCCGCTCGAACTGCTTCGAGATCGCCTCATCCTCGTTCGGGACCAGGTGTGGCAGAGCCTCGATGATCTGAACATCCGTGCCCCAGCTCTTCCAGACGCTAGAGAACTCGACGCCGATAACCCCGCCGCCGAGCACGATGACCTTCTTCGGCACGAAGTCGAGTTCGAGCGCCTGCTCGGAGGTGATCACGCGCCCGCCGATCTCGAGGCCCGGAAGCGAGCGCGAGTATGAGCCGGTCGCGAGCACGACGTTCTTGCCCGTCACGGTGTCCGCGCCGACCTGAACGGTCGTGGGGGAGATCAGCTTGCCCTCACCCTCAATGGTGGTGATTCCGCGGGCTTTGATGAGTCCCTGAAGTCCCTTGAATTTGCTGGAGACGACCTCCTGGCGGTACGCCGTCACTCCCGCAATGTCGATGCCGCCGAACGTTGTCGATACGCCGTACTTGGCGGACTCGCGTGCGACATCGGCGACCTCCGCTGAGTGAAGCAGCGCCTTCGTCGGGATGCAGCCGACATGGAGGCAGGTCCCACCGACTTTGTTCTTCTCGATGAGTCCGACCGTCATGCCTAACTGGCTTGCGCGCAGCGCCGCGGCGTAGCCGCCGCTTCCGCCACCCAGAACGACGAGGTCAAAGTTGTGCTCAGTCAATCCCAGCAACTCCTCTGTAAGGATTTGTGTGCACCGGCCGCTAGGGGATGTGGTGGGGCGGGCCGGATGGGGCGGAGAAACCCGCCTCACAAACCTTACTACTGTCCGGAAAACTCCTCGGCCAGCTGAATAAGGGCGCGCACCGTGACCCCGGTCGGACCCTTACCGGTGAATCCCCACCCCGCTGCGCCGTTGTTCGCGGGCCCCGCGATATCGAGGTGAGCCCAGGGGATTGTGGTCTTCGCATCATCCTCACCGCTCGTTCCGATGAAGTCGCGCAGGAATGCGGCGGCGATCATCATGCCACCCGCGGTGTTTCCGGGCTTGATGTTGGCTATGTCTGCGATGTCGGATGCCAGGAGGGGACGCAGCTCGGCGGGAATCGGCATGTGCCAGAGGGTTTCTCCCACGGTGTTGCCTGCGGCGACTACGTGCTGGGCGAGAGTCTCGTCTCCCATGGTCGCTACGTAGCGGGTACCCATGGCGATCGACGCGGCACCCGTGAGCGTTGCCACATCCACGATGGCGTCGGGTTCGAGTTCGCTCGCCGCGACAAGACCGTCGGCGAGGACGAGTCGTCCTTCCGCATCGGTGTTGAGCACCTCGACGGTCTTGCCGCCGCGGATCGTGATGACGTCGTTTGGTCGCAGCGCCGAACCCGAGGGGAGGTTTTCGGCAAGGCAAAGGAAGGCAGAGATTCGAACGGGCAGACCCAGTCGCGCCGCGGCGACGGTGACGGCAAGCACGGTCGCCGCGCCTGTCATGTCGTACTTCATGCCGATCATGGATGCCGGCGGCTTGAGCGAGAGGCCACCCGAGTCAAAGGTGATGCCCTTGCCGACGAGAGCGAGGTGGCGCTGCGCGCCCGGGGGGTTCCAGCTCAATCGCACCAGGCGCGGACCGCGCGTGGAACCCTGTCCGACCCCAAGAATTCCGCCGTACCCTCCCGCCGCCAGTTCGTCGTCGGCAAGGATTTTTACCTCGACGCCTGCCGCCTCGGCGAGCTCGCGCGCCGCCTCGGCGAGCGTCTGCGGATAGAGGTCGGACGGCGGCTGGTTCACAAGGTCCTTGACCGTGTGCATGGCCTGGGCGACGATCGTCGCGCGGTGCACGAGTGAAGCATCATCCGTCGCGCTGACCACCGTGATGGATGATGCCGGCAATTTCGTCGCTTCGAGCGAACTCGCGCGGTACGCCGTGTACGCGTACGCGCCGATCGCCGCACCCTCAAGCACAGCGAAGGCTTCTTCGCGCGTCGTCGTCGGAAGCGCGAACACCAGCGACGCGACACCGCGTACCTGGCGCGAGGCAGATCCGGCCGCATATCGCAGGTCGTCGACGGTCACATCGCCCGTCCCCAGTCCGACGAGCGCAATGCTCTCCGCTGATGTGTGGGCTCCGGGAAGCCGACGTACCTCGTCGTGCCCACCTGTGACGCCGATCGACTCGAGCGCAATCTGCAGCTCCGTGAAAGCGGGGTCCTGCGACACGAGCTGTGGTCCGTCGTCGGTCTTGCGCACTCCGAGAACGAGCACGTCGGCTTCGATCTCCGAGGCGGGGCGGGTTGTCAGAGAGAGCGAGGGCACGGTCATCCGGCAATCGTACCGACGGCCAGTGGCCGTGTTCGCTCAGGGCATGACGCTCCCTCCCTCATGGTGCATGGGCCCCGGATTAGAGTTGATGCATGCTCGATCCGGCCGGACTCTACGACCTCTCGGTTGACGCCTACACGGTTCCCGAGGGCCTCAGTATGGTCGCCGGCCTCACAGGATTCGCGGATGCCGGTGGTGCTGTGACTCAGCTGAGCGACTACCTCCTCGACACCCTCGATCATCGCGTGATCGCGGAATTCGATACCGATGCCTTGCTCGACTACCGGGCTCGACGACCCACGATGTACTTCGATCAGGACCATCTGAGTGACTACCGTCCCTCAAAGCTCAACCTTTACCTCGCGAAGGACGAGCTCCAGCAGCCCTTCCTTCTCCTGACCGGGTACGAGCCCGACTTCCAGTGGGAGCGGTTCACCGCTGCCGTGCTTCAGCTCATCGAGAAGTACAAGGTCAAGTCGACCACGTGGGTCCACGCGATCCCCATGCCGGTTCCCCACACCCGCCCCATCGGGGTGACGGTGAGCGGAAACCGGACTGAGCTCATCGACGCGATGTCGGTCTGGAAGCCGCACACCCAGGTGCCCGCCAATGCTCTTCACCTCGTCGAGTACCGACTGCAGGAGCTCGGGCATCCGACGGCTGGCTTCGTGCTGCTCATCCCTCACTATCTGGCCGACACCGAATACCCGTTTGCTGCGGTGACCGCGTTAGAGAGTGTGAGCGCGGCAACCGGGCTCATCTTCCCGACCGATCGCCTCCGAGAAGAGGGGCGTGAGTTCACCGCCAAGATCGATGACCAGGTGGGGAGCAACCAGGAACTCGCGCGTCTCGTCGGAACTCTCGAGGAACGCCACGACACATACATGCTCGAGAATCCGCTGCGCTCACCGCTCACGGATGTTGACGGCGCGCTGCCCACGGCGGACGAAATTGCGGCGGAGCTGCAGAACTTCCTTGCGATCAAGCGCAACGGCGACGAGGGCACGGAATAGCGACCCACCGCGCCGCGTTGTGTGTGAGAGGCAGTGCTCACCGCCGAGACGTCGCTAGCGACTGAGTTCGCATCAGCCTTGGCTTTCGCCTCACGCAAACCGTGCAATAATTGACGACTAAGACCCGGTCTTGTCCAGGGATTTCGTCGCAGGATTCATGATGCGCGGATGAGGACTTGACATGGGTCTTAGTACTGCCCAAAAAGCAGTGCACTCAAACCCCGGAAAGGTGTCCGACATGGCAACCCGAACCACGGCAGCGGCCCCCGCCGCATCCGCTAAGGCTCCCGCTGCGAAGACTGCCGCCGCGTCAAAGACGACGACGGCACGCACGTCCGCGGCGAAGAAGGCCCAAGACGAAGTCGATGAGACGGTCGTCAGCGTGGCGCCGAAGAAGGCTCCCGCGAAATCCGCAGCTGACAAAGCTCCCGCTGCCAAGACGGCCGCGAAGCCCGCAGTCAAAGGCAAGGCTGGTGCAAAGCGCGCTGCAACCGATGATTCCGAGGAACTCGACGACGACGTCGAGATCGAGGAGATCGATGACGAGGAAGTCGAGGTCGTCGCTCCCGTAGCGGAGACCGATGCCGACGACGCGGACGATGTGGATGATGCGGCCAAGGTCGACTCCGACGACGACGAGGACGAGGAGAAGTCCACGGGGAAGGACGAGGAACTGCCCACCGGTGCCTTGGTGCTCTCGCTCGTCGATGACGAAGACGAAGTTCCCGTGTACTCCGCCGCTATCACCGGCGCAACGGCGGACCCCGTTAAGGACTACCTCAAGCAAATCGGTAAGGTCGCTCTCCTCAACGCCGCTGAGGAAGTGGAACTGGCGATGCGCATCGAGGCGGGGCTCTTCGCGGAAGACAAGCTCTCCCACATGTCCGCGAGCGAACAGCGCTCGGCGCTCGGTCGCGAACTACAGTGGGTCGCGAAGGATGGCCAGCGCGCCAAGAGCCACCTGCTTGGGGCAAACCTGCGTCTGGTCGTGTCGCTCGCTAAGCGTTACACCGGTCGCGGCATGCAGTTTCTCGACTTGATCCAGGAGGGCAACCTGGGCCTCATTCGTGCGGTCGAGAAATTCGACTACACCAAGGGCTTCAAGTTCTCGACGTACGCGACGTGGTGGATCCGTCAGGCAATCACGCGTGCGATGGCCGATCAAGCCCGCACCATCCGCATCCCGGTGCACATGGTCGAGGTCATCAACAAGCTCGCTCGCGTTCAGCGTCAGATGCTGCAGGATCTAGGTCGCGAGCCCACGCCCGAGGAATTGAGTCGCGAACTCGACATGACGCCTGAGAAGGTCATCGAGGTGCAGAAGTACGGTCGTGAGCCCATCTCTCTGCACACGCCCCTCGGCGAGGACGGCGACAGCGAGTTCGGTGACCTCATCGAAGACACCGAGGCTGTAGTTCCGGCAGACGCGGTCGGTTTCACGATGCTGCAGAAGCAGCTTGAGAGCCTGCTCGATTCTCTGTCTGAGCGCGAAGCGGGCGTCATTCGTATGCGCTTTGGTCTCGGCGACGGGATGCCGAAGACTCTCGACCAGATCGGCGACACATTCGGGGTGACGCGCGAGCGTATTCGTCAGATCGAGTCGAAGACCATGGCGAAGCTCCGTCACCCCTCCCGTTCGCAGTCGCTGCGCGACTATCTCGAGTAGGTCGACCCCTGACCCCGCTGGCGATTCTCGCCGGCCGTCTCGCGCGTTTTCTCTTGAGGCTGCGCGGCGGCGGCTCTGCTGTGCCCGGTCGAGTGACGCTCGCGCTGGCCCCCAAGTTCCTCGCTCGCGCCGTTGAGCGAATGCCCCTCGGCGTAGTGTTCGTCTCCGGCTCGAATGGTAAATCCACGACGACTCACATGCTCGTCGCTATCCTGCGCGCTCACGGCCTGTCAGTTTTCTCCAACCCGACAGGTGCGAACCTCCCGCAGGGAATCGCCTCGGCGATGCTCGCGAACGTCCCGCTCGACGGTCGGCTCACCGAAGATGTGGCAGTGCTCGAGATCGACGAGGCGTTCGGCGATCAACTCGCCCGCCAGCTCGCGCCACACAGCGTGCTACTGATCAACGTGCAGGTCGACCAGCTCAATCGTTTTCACGAACCCGCCCGCGTCACGGCCATGCTTGAGAGTTTCGCGCGGGTCGCGACGGAGCATCTCGTCGTGAACGCCGACGACCACAACCTCGTTGAGCTCGCCGCGCGGCTCTCGACCGGTCCTGCGGCGCAATCGTCTTTTGCGATAGCGCCGGCGTTGCTCGCTGCTGGCCCCGCGTGGCTCGCCCGCGGAGACAACCCGGCCCTCGCCGAGGCAGCAGCTCGCGCTGACGCGGATGTCGTGGTCGAGGCACTCGACGGTCGCCATGCCACGCTCGGGGTTGCGGGGGAGCCCGTGAATATCGAGTTGCCGGCGCGTGGTCTCCACTATGCGGTGGATGCGGCGGCGGCGGTTGCCATGGCGAGGGCGCTGCTCGGGGCCGACCTGAGAGCGGCATCCATTAGCACTGGCCTGGCCGGGATGCGTGCCGTCTACGGACGCGGTGAGGTGCTTCGAGCAGGCGACGAGGACATCGAGATTATCACGATGAAGAACCCTCCGAGCCTGCAGGTCAACCTCGACTACCTCGACCAGTTCCCGGAGCAGGTTCTCGTGGCGGTTGACGAGGGCACGCCGGATCCATCGTGGATCTACGGCTCGGATTTGTCGCGCCTCGATCACGTTGACGTCGTGACGGGCTCCAAGTGTTGGCAGATCGCGACTCGACTCGCGTACAGCGACATCGAGGTCGGTGCCGTTGAACCCGATCTCGGCCCCGCGCTCGAGCGATTCCTTGCTCTGCCGAAGCCTTCGCGTGGCGTCAAGACCATGATCGTCAACTACGAGCAGATGATGTTTATCCGTAAGCGGCTGGGGTATCTCGAACTCGAGGGTGCGTCGTGATCACGATCCTGCACCTGTATCCCCGCGAGCTCGGCATTAACGGCGACGTCGGTAACGTCATGGCGCTGGCGAAGCGGGCCCAGCTGCGTGGGCTCGAGGTCAGGATCCTCGATCACGAGGTGGGCAAACCACTCCCGAAGTCGGTCGACCTCATTCACATTGGTAGCGGTCCCGCTTCCGGGCAGGCTCTTGTGAAGGACGACGTGGCTCTCATCGCCCATGGGCTGCGCGAGTGGGCGGACGCCGGCGTCCCCTTCCTTGCGATCGCGGGCGGCTGGCAGCTACTGGGACGCACCCTCACGGCACTCGACGGAAGTCGGACAGCGGGTGTGGGCATCTTCCCGACGGATACAGTGCTAACAACCAATCGCATCGTTGACGAGGTGTACGGCCCGTCAGCGCTCGGAGACGTCGCGGGCTTCGAGAACCACGGCTCGCGGTTCACGATGGACGAGCCTGACTCGACCATCGCGCACACCCGGGGAGTGGTCTACGGTTCGCGGGTCGCGACCAACCTTCACGGCCCCTTCCTCCCCATGAATCCGGTGTGGGCGGACTGGTTACTCGAGCGTGCCGCCACTAGTGCCGGGGTGGAACTTGGAGGCGCCGACGAGCGTCTGGCCCTCCTCGACGACTTCGCTGAGAGGTCGCGCGCCGCGGTCAAGAGTCGACTGGGCGTCTAATCAGAGGCCCTATAGCGGGCCGGCTTCGAGGTATACCCGAGGGATCCGCTCGCTCGCGCGGGCGACAATTTCGTCGCCAATCGTTCCCGACCACTCGGCCCACTGTTCCGCGGTCGCCTCACCCGAGTCGCCGGGACCAAAGATTGTGACCTCGTCGCCGACGGCTGTGGCCGCACCCCGAACATCCACTGTCATCGTGTCGATGCCGAGGGCAACGATCGCGTGAGGCTGACCGTGGATCGACACGTAGGCCGAACCGATGGCGGGGGGCTGGACGCCATCGGCGCTACCGACAGGTATCGTGGCGAGCCCATCCGCAACCGTTGATACGGACGCGCGCAGCGTCATGACCTGCCGAAGCCCGAGCTGCGCTGCGGTCTCGTCGTCGAACGGCGAGATCCCGTAGGCCGCAATGCCGAAGCGCACGAGATCGAGCCGCGCCTCAGGCTCGCGGATACCCGCTGAGCTCGCTGCGATGTGCAACAACGGGGCGTCGCACCCCAGCGATCGAGCGGTCTCGACCGCGGCGTGGAAGAGGGCGAGCGCCTCGGCGTCATCCTCGGGTGAAGCATCGGCGAGGTGCGACCACAAGCCCACGACCGTTATGCGACCGTCGCGCTCGGCGGCGACTGCAGCACCCACCAGTGCGGGCCACTCTTCGGGACTGGCCCCATTGCGGTGCAAACCCGTATCGGCCTTGAGGTGCACGCGAGCTGGCTTGCCACGGTAGGCCGCGACGATCGCCTCGAGTTGCCAGACACTGGAGACGCCGAGATCGATGTCGGCTTCGATAGCGGTGACGAAGTCGCTATCGCGCCCGTGAAGCCAAGCGAAGACGGGAGCTGCGATCCCGGCCCGCCGCAGAGTAAGCGCGGCCGGGACCTCGAGGACGGCCAGCGAGTCGGCACCGGCATCCAGCGCGGCTCGAGCAAGGGGAAGAAGGCCATGTCCGTAGGCGTTCGCCTTGACCGCGAGCATCGTCCGGGCGGGTCGGACCAGGGTCGACAACAGCTCGACGTTGGCGCGAAAAGCCCCCAGATCAACCTCGATGCGGGCGCTCATGAATACACCCTCTCGACTCGAGAGCCGATTCCCGCGGTGAGTTCGAGAGCCGATCGCGAGGTGACCTCAGCCCACTCGGTGGCGAGCGGATGCCCGGCTCGAGCGTCCCCGAATAGAACTGCCTCTTCGCCCACGGCGGGCGCGTCATCAGCACAATCCACGACAAATTGGTCCATCGCGACCCGTCCGACCAGCGGGCGCGGGGCACCAGCCACGTGAACGCGGGCCACGTTCGAGGCGAGCCGCGGGATTCCGTCGGCATAGCCGAGCGCAACGAGGGCGAGGGTGGTGTCATCCGCGACTCTGTGCGTGTAGCCGTACGAGACACCCGCCCCCGCCCGTGCTCGTTTTACGGCCACGACTTCACCCACGAGGGTCAGCACGGGGCGGCCAGCACCCAGGCCGTAAACCTCGGCACCCGCGAGTGCACGTGTGGGCTCGATTGTCATCAGGCGGGATCTGCGGATCCCCGCGAGTCCGACCTGGTCCGGAGAGACCCGTACTGACGTGACGCCCGCTTCTAGGGCGAGGGGGATGAGAGTGGCGGCACCGTGTCCGTATGCGTTTGCGCGTGCATCCAACACGAAGGAATCATCCCGTGACAGGAGATCGGCGATGTTGGCCGTAAACGCAGACAGGTCAACGTGCGCGATCCGTCGCAGACCTGCGGGGTTGCCCGTATGCACGAGGCGTGTGAACGCCGAAGTTACTCGGCGGCTGACGTCTCGAGGAGGCGTGCTGACTCGTCGTGCCAGTTGAGCGCCGTCGGGAACAGCTTGTCCTTGAACTCGTTACCGTGGTGAGCGCAGAAGAGCAGCTCGCCGCTGTTGAGCGTCACGCGGATGTATGCCTGCGCACCGCAGCTGTCACAACGATCGAGAGCAGTCAGGGTGTAGTCCAGCTCGTCCACGGTGCTGTCATCGGTGGTGATCTGAGACATCGGCTGCTCCATTCGGGCTGGGGGTGAAATACCTTGACTCAATACAAGCACGCCGGTGTAACGGTCACGCGACAATTGCCGGGTATTTCGCTGAACGCGTACTGGGCGGTCGGGCAGAGGGGTTCCGGGTGTCACAGCGCCGTCGGTCGTGCGCGGGAACGTAGTCTGGAACACCAACCCCTAGGAGCACACCCATGTCGAGCGCTGACTACTCGGCCCGCCATCTCTCCGTCCTCGAAGGCCTCGAGGCCGTGCGCAAGCGGCCCGGAATGTACATCGGATCGACCGACTCTCGAGGCCTCATGCACTGCCTGTGGGAGATCATCGACAACTCTGTTGATGAGGCACTGGGCGGGTTCGGTAACGAGATCAGTGTCATCCTTCACCCCGACGAGAGCGTCGAGGTGCGTGACCACGCTCGTGGCATCCCGGTGGACGTTGAACCGAAAACGGGGCTCACGGGTGTCGAGGTGGTATTCACCAAGCTTCATGCGGGTGGGAAGTTCGGCTCGGGGTCGTACGCTGCGTCAGGCGGTTTGCACGGTGTCGGTGCATCCGTCGTGAACGCCCTGTCGGAGCGACTCGACGTCGAGGTCGACCGCGACGGTAAGACGTGGGCGATGTCGTTTCACCGCGGTGAGCCAGGTGTATTCGATGACGGAGGCGGGGATCCCACGCCTGACGCGCCATTCACTCCCTTCACCGCGGGGAGCGAACTGCGGGTCGTCGGCAAGGTGGGCAAGAACGTGACGGGGACGCGCGTGCGGTACTGGGCCGACCGCCAGATTTTCACCAAGGGTGCATCGTTCCAGACTGACGAACTGCTGGACCGTCTTCGCCAGACGGCCTTTCTTGTTCCCGAGCTTTCACTCGAAATCACCGACGACCGCGGCGAAGAACCCCGTCGGGAGACGTTCCGCTTCGCGGGCGGTATCAGCGAGTTCGTTGACCACCTCGCTTCCGATGCGCCCCTCACCGACACCTGGCGGATGACCGGAGCAGGGAGCTTCACCGAGACCGTTCCGGTGCTTCAGGACAACGGACACATGATCCCAACCGAGCTCACGCGCGAGTGTCAAGTCGACATCGCGCTTCGCTGGGGCACGGGCTACGACACGGTCTTCAAGAGTTTCGTCAACATCATCTCCACGCCCAAGGGGGGAACGCACCAGGCCGGATTCGAACAGGGCATGCTCAAGTTCTTGCGGGCGGAAGCAGAAAAGAATGCCCGTCGACTCAAGCTTGGCAACGACAAGCTGGAGAAAGACGACGTGCTCGCAGGTCTCACCGCCGTGCTCACCGTGCGCCTTCCCGAGCCGCAGTTCGAGGGCCAGACGAAGGAGATTCTCGGCACCCCCGCGGTTCGCAACATTGTCTCGAGCGTCATCGTCAAGGCGATGGGCGAGAGGTTCGCATCATCCAAACGTGATGACAAAGCGCAGTCGGCGCTCGTGCTCGACAAGATCGTCTCGGAGATGAAGTCGCGCATCTCCGCGCGCGCGCACAAAGAGACTCAGCGCCGCAAGAATGCGCTCGAGAGTTCGTCGTTGCCAGCGAAGCTCGTCGACTGCCGATCGAACGATGTGGCCAATAGCGAGTTGTTCATCGTCGAGGGTGACTCCGCGCTCGGCACCGCGAAGCTCGCGCGTGACAGCGAGTACCAGGCACTCCTGCCCATTCGGGGAAAGATCCTCAACGTTCAGAAGGCAACCGTCTCTGACATGCTGTCGAATGTCGAATGCGCTTCGATCATCCAGGTCATCGGTGCCGGGTCCGGACGCAGTTTCGATCTTGAATCGGCACGCTACGGCAAGGTCATCATCATGAGCGACGCAGACGTGGATGGTGCGCACATCCGAACTCTGCTGCTGACGCTGTTCTTCCGCTACATGCCCGAGATGATCCGCGACGGTCGCGTCTATGCTGCCGTCCCGCCGCTGCATCGTGTAATCGTCATGAATCCGGGGTCGAAACCGAACGAGACCATCTACACCTACTCCGAGGCGGAACTCACGGGAGTGCTTGCGGGTCTCAAGAAGTCGGGCAAGAAGTACCAGGATCCCATTCAGCGCTACAAAGGCCTCGGAGAGATGGACGCGGATCAGCTCGCGAGCACGACGATGGACCGCCGTTACCGCACGCTGCGGCGAGTGAACGCACCCGACGCGGAGATGGCCTCGAAAGTATTCGAACTGCTCATGGGGAACGACGTCGCGCCGCGCAAGGAGTTCATCATCGCCGGGAGCGGGCTGGATCGGGATCGCATCGACGTGTGAGATTCGCGTGGCGACCCGTCAGGAGGTTAGACGGATTCGCCGATCGAGCCGATGACCGCGTCGAGTGCGGCGCCCGACGCGTCTCGCTTCGCGCCCGGTTCGGGTAGCGCGCGCACGGAACCGTCCGTACCGACTGCGAGGGCGGGCGCGGGGCCAACCCACGCGAGACCGAGGATGTCCTCGCCCTTCAAGAAGGAATGGGCACGCACGCCTCCCGTAGCTCGCCCCTTACCCGGGAACTCAGAGAGAGCTGACACCTTTCCGCGTCCCTGATCCGCGCCGGCGATCGTCGACGTCGACGTCGAGATTGTCACGACGACGTTGTCTACGGCGGGGTCGATCGCTGTGAAGAAGATCGCGTTCGCCTTCGACGACAGGTTGATTCCCGCCATACCGCCAGCTCCAAGACCCTGGGGTCGCACTGCGGATGCGGGGAAGTGCAGCAACTGCGCATCGGATGTGGCGAAGACGAGCTCTTCGGTGTCGGTACCCTGGCTGGCGCCGACAACCTCGTCACCGGGCTTGAGCGCGATGACCTCAAACTCGGGCTTCGCGGGATAGCCGCCCGGTGCGATTCGTTTGACCACACCCTGCCGCGTGCCGAGAGCGATAGGTTCATCCGAATCGAGTGACACGAGCGCGAGCACGCGCTCCTTCGGGCCGATCGCAAGGTAGTCGTTAATCTTGGCACCCGCGGCGAGCTGGATGGAGTTCGCGGGAACACTGGGGAGATCGACCGCGGTGAATCGAACTAGTCGTCCCGTGTTCGTGATCGCGCCGATCTCCGATCGGCTTGTCGTGACGACCCGCGATCGGATGGCGTCGTGCTTCGAGCGGCGTCGGGGGGTATCGAGCGGCTCTTCGCCGACGTCTATTCGGATGGCCCGTCCGGTGGTCGAGAGCAAAACCTCGCACGGGGTGTCCGCGATCTCGAGTACGGGACCGGCCTTGCGCGCGGCTGCCGAGACAGGGACAGAAGACGTCCGGGCCTCAGTGAGCAGCGTGCGGCGCGGCGTGCCGAATCGTTCCGCCACATCCTCGAGCTCGTCGGAGACGAGTCTTCTAATACGTGCGGGATCGGCGAGGATCGCCTCGAGTTCGTCGATCTCGGCCCGGAGCTTGTCACGCTCAGCCTCAAGTTCGATGCGACTGAACTTTGTCAATCGACGCAATCGCAGCTCAAGGATGTACTCGGCCTGGATCTCGCTGAGATCGAAAACGTCGATCAGACGGCCTCGTGCTTGCTCGCTGTCGTCGCTCTGACGGATTACCTGAATGACCTCGTCGATGTCGAGGATCGCGATGAGAAGGCCCTCGACGAGGTGCAGACGTTCCTTGCGTCGGGCAAGGCGGAACTCGCTCCGGCGACGCACAACGTCGAGCCGATGGTCGATGTAGACCTGAAGAAGTTCTTTGAGGCCGAGAGTGCGAGGTCCGCCGCCCACCAGCGCGACATTGTTGATGCTGAAGTTGTCTTCGAGTGGCGTGAGACGATAGAGCTGCTCGAGTACGGCATCCGGACTGAATCCGGTCTTGATGCCGATGACGAGCCTGAGGCCATGCGTGCGATCGGTCAGGTCGGTGACGTCAGAGATACCGTTGATCTTCTTGGCGTTGACGCCGTCTTTGATCTTTTCGATGACTCGCTCGGGGCCGACGAGATAGGGGAGTTCGGTGACCACCAGACCTGTTTTGCGTGCCGTGAGACTTTCGACGGACACGCGAGCACGAGTCTTGAATGCGCCTCGTCCGGTGGCATAGGCATCCTTGATCCCGTCGAGTCCGATGATCGTGCCTCCCGTCGGCAGGTCGGGGCCGGGAACGAAGGACATGAGGTCCTCGAGGGAAGCATCGGGGTTGTCGAGCAGGTAACGCGCGGCGGCGACGACCTCAATGAGGTTGTGAGGTGCCATGTTGGTCGCCATTCCCACGGCGATACCGCTCGCCCCGTTGACAAGCAGGTTGGGGAAGGCAGCGGGCAAGACCTCGGGCTGAGTGAGTTGGTTGTCGTAGTTCGGAACAAACTCGACGACGTCTTCGTCTAGGTTCTCGGTGAGCGCCATCGCCGCCGCGTGCAGTCGTGCCTCGGTGTAGCGGGGTGCGGCGGGACCGTCGTCGAGCGAGCCGAAGTTTCCGTGACCATCTATCAGGGGTACGCGCAGGATGAAGTCCTGAGTCAATCGCACCATGGCGTCGTAGATAGACGCGTCACCGTGAGGATGGAGCTTGCCCATGACATCACCCACGACACGCGCCGACTTGACGTGCCCGCGATCGGGGCGAAGGCCCATCTCGGTCATTTGATACAGGATGCGGCGTTGCACCGGTTTGAGGCCGTCCCGTGCGTCTGGAAGCGCACGGGAGTAGATCACCGAATATGCGTATTCGAGAAAAGAACCCTGCATCTCGGCCGAGAGATCGACGTCTTCGATCCGCTCGCCAGAGGGGGTGGACTGGGTGGGTTTGTCGGGGGTAGCCATAGGATTGCCCCCATGCTACCGGCGCTCAAACCCGCAGGGCTGAGCCTTGCCGATGTGCTGGAAAGTTGTCTCGCCGCTGTTTCTGGCCGAGCCAGCCGACTGGATCTTCCCCCGGTCAATCGCGCCGCGGTCGTGCTGGTGGACGGGCTCGGCGTGGACGCACTCAAGGCACGGATCGGGCACGCTCGCACCCTCGCGAGTACGTTGAGTGCCTCGTCGGTCATCGAATCGGGATTCCCCACGACGACCGCAGCGGCCCTCGCCAGTCTCACCACCGGACTGCCACCAGGGGAGCACGGGCTCGTCGGATACACGGTTCTGGATCCCGCTCACGACCGCATCGTCAATCAGCTCACGGGCTGGGACGAACGGCTCGTTCCCGAGGAGTGGCAGCCGTTTGCTACGGTCTTCGAGCGAGCCGTCGAACGCGGCGTCGAGGCGATCGTCATTGGACCGGAGCGCTACCGCCACACGGGGTTCACTCGTGCGGTTCTGCGTGGTGCCCACTATCGCAGCGCTGTGAGCATCCAGGATCGAGTCGGCCTCGCTATCGAGGCCCTGCGTGAACCGGGACCCGGCATCGTGTATGTGTACATTCCGGAACTCGACCAGACCGCCCACGCACACGGCTGGGAATCGCGTCAGTGGACCGAGCTGCTCGAGTCCGTCGATGCAGCTCTCCGACCGCTCATCACATCGATGGATGCCCGCAGTGGCGCGCTCCTCACAGCCGACCACGGCCTGCTCGACATTCCCACCCACAACCACGTTCTCGTTGACTCGAACCCACGACTCTGGGACGGGGTTCGCTATGTCGCCGGGGAACCTCGGTGTTTGCAGATCTACCTCGAACCCGATGCGTCGCCCGAAGTGCGTTCGCAGCTGATCGAGCGATGGCGTGAAGCCGAGAGTGGGCGCGCCTGGATCGCGACTCGCGACGAGGCGATCGATGCGGGATGGTTCGGATCAGTGCGCGCTGACGTGTCGCCCCGCATCGGGGACCTCCTGGTCGCAGCGCGCAAATCGATCGCCTACTACGACTCTCGCGTGCCGGGAAATAACGGACGATCGATGGTCGGCCAGCATGGCTCGTGGTCACCCGCGGAGGTCCGTGTGCCTCTTCTACGCTTCGGCGCCTTTGCCCGCTGACGTCAGGCGGGATCCTCGTCGGGGCGCGCCCCGAACACAATTTCGTCCCAGCTGGGCATCGACGCGCGACCCTTGCGCTGATTGGTGCGCGGCTGTGGCTGGGTCGTGCGTTGCTGAGTCGGAGGTTCCGCGTCGGTGGGGAAATCCACCGGTACGTCGACGATTCGAATTGAACCTGTTGAGGGGTGCGCGGCGCGAGCCTCCTCATCGTCAAAGGTGGCGCTCTCACGCTCTCCGCGGCGGCGGCGGAGGGCCTCGAGCAGATCTGCGGTCTGGTTTCCGTGCACTGGGGCCGCATCGTCCGTGTTCGGAGCGAACCGCGAGATGGGCACCGGCTCCGGGGTCTTTTCGATGACCGGCTCGGCGATCGCGAAGGCGCCGCTGTCGAATCGCGACGAGTCGACGATCGGCTCGGTCGGTGCGACCGCGCGAAGCCGCGGCATGAGTGCTCCCGCTGCTTCACCCTGCTGCGACAGGGTTATCGCCTCGCTGTTGAGGGGCGATAGCGACTGTTTCTTGGGGTCGAATTGCCAGCGGGCGTCGTGATCGATCTGATTGGCGGTGAAGGAGAGTTTGACGATCCACCCCTGAGTCGATTCCTTCCAACTCGCCCATCGCTCGTTGGTGCCTCCGAGGTCGAGCAGTCGTTCTGTGATCGCGGCGCCAAAGGTGCGCCCTTGCAGGAGCGGGCTCGTATCGGCGGCGGTATGCACAGGTACCTCGAGCGCAGACTTCACGACGAACTCACGCTCAGCGATGACTGGTCCCTCGAAACGTTGCACGTAATCGAGTGGCACACCCGTGATCGACGCGACGTCTTGAGCCGACATGCCGGATCGAATGTGAGCCTGGATCTCCTTGGGACCGAGCTTGCGGGCGGAGCCTTGATCGGGGAGCGACTGTCGGAGCTTGGACTGCAGCGCATCGTCGATGGGGATGCGGTACCTCGTCCCGTCGTCGGAGGCCGCGATGAGCGCGCCGTCCTCGGTTCCGATCACTCGCAGGTCCTGCATGCTGAATCCCCTCCAGCCGTCGATTCGGGACAAGGATCGCACGACTTCGAGGCGATTCACGGGAATAGAACAGGCGCGCCGCAAGTTGTCGGGATAGCACGAATGCGACGGTTGTTCAGTGGTTTGCTATTCCGATTGGATTCATGCAAACTGTCGCCGCCGTTTCCGTCACACCGACGAGAAACATCACGTAATACAAGAAGTGGATGGGCATGGCAACCGACTACGACGCGCCGAGGAAGACCGACGACGATTCAGAGTCGATCGAGGCACTCAAGGAGCGCGTCCCGGACAAGATGTCCGGATCGGTCGACGTCGACGACGCCGACAACCCTGGCAGTTTCGAACTGGCGGGTGCCGACCTGTCTGACCTGGATCTCGACGTGGTCGTTCTCCCGCCTCAGGCGGATGAGTTCACGTGCGTGAATTGCTTCCTGGTCAAGCACCGCTCCCAGATTGATCATGAGACAAAGCTCGGACCTATCTGCCTGGAGTGCGCTGCGTAGTCTTCGCGGCGGCAATCGCTTCGATGATCGTGTCCGGCCTGCGGGTCGAAACGATCCAGTAGGGGACAGGATCGTTCGCGTCGAGTATCTCTACTCGAATGACGGGATCGATCCATCCCCGGATCATGAGCCACGCGCGCGCGTCGAGATGTGGGCCGCGCTGGAGTCGCGCCTCCGTAGCGCGGTATCCGGTGACCTCTCCCACCAGGTCGAGCGGGACGCGAGCCTTTCCCGCGACGAAGTCGGAGTGAGTCACCGCGACGACCGGGGAGCCTGCGAGCAGGAGGCCGACACAGCCGAGGTAGAGCACGATCGCGACGACAACTCCCGCGAGCGGGTTGATCGGGAAGAAGACGAGCAGGCTCGCGGGAATAACGAGCGCGGTGCTGACGAACAACCAGGGTGCGGGCCACAACTTCTCGCGGTAGGAAATCACCCTTCCTATTAGACACGACGAACGTGGCGCGTTCAGTGTTCTGCACTAGCCTCGTCACGTGGCTGACATCGTTGACGTACTCATCGCCTCCGGGCGGGTACCCGAGTACTCCCATCCGGGCGACGCTGGCGCTGATCTGAGTGCGGCAGAAGACGTGACACTCGCGCCGGGTGCCCGCGCGACGGTGGGAACAGGCGTCTCGATCGCGCTGCCCGACGGGTATGTGGGATTTGTCGTGCCCCGCAGTGGACTGGCGGCTCGCCACGGAATCACCATAGTCAACAGTCCAGGTACGGTGGACGCGGGATACCGCGGCGAGATTCGCGTCACACTGCTCAACACTGACCCGGAATCCGATTTCGATATCTCGGTCGGCGACCGCATCGCCCAACTCATCGTCATGCCCGTCTCGCGCGCGAGATTCGTGCCAGTGCAGTCTCTGCCCGGCAGCCATCGCGGTGCGGGCGGGTTCGGTTCGACAGGCCTGCGAGCGCAGGACACCATGACAGGAGCATGACACCGACATGACTGACACTCACGACCAGACCGCGCCCGAAGAGCAGCCCAAATCGGCTCCAGCCGATCGCGCGACCGCGGGTCCACTCGATGAATCGGAAGCCAACGCGGTCCGGCCCTATGTCGACCTTGGGGGCGTCAAAATTCTTCCCCGTCCCGACTTGCACTTGCGACTCGAAGTGGAGGAAGGGAGTAAGCGCGTCGTGGCAGTCGGTCTCGACTACGCAGGATCGACGCTGCAGGTCCAACCCTTCGCCGCGCCGCGTACGAGCGGCCTGTGGCACGAAATTCAGCAGCAGATCACGGAACAAATCAACAAGCAAGGCGGTTCGATCAAGCCCACGATGGGCCCCTTTGGCCCGGAACTCCTTGCACAGATCCCCGTCGCGGGAAGCGCCCCCCGTCTGGCGCGATTCATCGGCGTCGACGGACCCAGGTGGTTCCTTCGCGGCGTCATAGCCGGGGAAGGGGCATCCGACCCGGAAGCGGCGGCGAAAATCGAGGACCTTTTCCGGTCGATCGTTGTCGTGCGTGGAACGACTCCGATGCCACCACGTGACCTCATTCCGCTCCACATGCCGGCCACGGGCCAGCCGAGCCAGGCATGAGCGACCCGCACAACAGCGTGAGTGCGCAGAGCGAAGAACCGAATCTTGCGGATGCGGCGGCGGCCGCCGCTCGTAAGTCAGGACTCGGAACGGTTGCTCCGGGGGAGACCCCGACCGGGGCTGCGCTCCTGACGGCAATGGGTGGGGTCCGAGGACTCGTGGAGTCGATCCTGCCGGGTTTCGCATTCCTCGTCGTGTACACGATCACTCAGCAGCTCCTCCCCTCGGTCCTCATCCCCGTCGCGATTGCGGTGGTGTTCGTCGTCGTGCGTCTCGCGACCCGCTCGCCCTACACATCTGCGATCGCTGGCGTGTTCGGTATCGCGCTTTCTGCGGGCTTGGCGCTACTCACGGGTCGAGCGCAGGACAACTTCGTCCTCGGCTTCGTGATCAACGCGGTCTTCCTCGTGGCTCTCCTGATCAGTCTGGCCGCGAAGTGGCCCCTCATCGGCGTTATCGCCGCGCTCATCACGAGCGAAGGCTCGGTGTGGCGAAAGGACCGCGCGAAGGTGCGCGTCGCGATCATCGCGACGTTCCTCTGGTGCGGCCTCTTTGCGACTCGCCTCGGACTCGAGCTTCCGTTTTACTTCGCCGGTAATACCGCGGTCCTCGCAGGGCTGAAACTCGTGCTCGGCGTTCCGCTGTACGCCGCGATGCTGTGGGTGACCTGGCTCCTGGTGCGCACGGCGTGGCGCAAGGAGTCGACCTCGGTCGCCTGATCCGCGGGTGTATATTTATCTCGATATCGAGATACTTTTTTAGGCTTACCTTGCTGGCGCTCTAGTGAGCGCGGCGCGAGGATAAACGCAGGGCCAGCAAGGGAGACGACAGTGTCGGCAGTCAACAGTTTCGGATCGAAATCCACTCTCACCGTCGGGTCTACCGACTACGAGGTGTTCCGCATCGACACCGTTTCGGGTTACGAGAAGCTGCCGTTCAGCCTCAAGGTTCTGCTCGAGAACCTCCTGCGAACCGAAGACGGCGCGAACGTCACGAAGGCGCAGATCGAGGCCCTCGGATCGTGGGATCCCGCAGCCGAGCCCGACACCGAGATCCAGTTCACGCCGGCACGCGTAGTCATGCAGGACTTCACGGGTGTGCCCTGCATCGTCGACCTCGCCACCATGCGTGAGGCCGTCACCGCCCTCGGCGGGGACCCGAACCGCATCAACCCGCTGTCGCCCGCCGAGATGGTCATCGACCATTCGGTCATCGCCGACCTGTTCGGCTCCGAGAACGCGCTCGAGCGCAATGTCGAAATCGAGTACGAGCGCAACGGTGAGCGCTACCAGTTCCTGCGCTGGGGCCAGACCGCATTCAACGACTTCAAGGTCGTTCCCCCCGGCACGGGCATCGTGCACCAGGTCAACATCGAGCACCTTGCCAAGGTCGTCTATGACCGCACGGTCGACGGGGTTCTGCGCGCATATCCCGACACGTGCGTGGGTACCGACTCGCACACGACGATGGTCAACGGTCTCGGCGTGCTCGGTTGGGGAGTGGGCGGAATCGAGGCCGAGGCCGCCATGCTCGGCCAGCCCGTCTCGATGCTCATCCCGCGTGTGGTGGGCTTCAAGCTCACCGGCGAGATCCCCGCGGGCGTGACTGCGACGGATGTCGTACTCACGATCACCGACATGCTGCGCAAGCACGGCGTGGTGGGCAAGTTCGTGGAGTTCTACGGCGCCGGCGTCGCGTCAGTTCCGCTCGCGAACCGCGCCACCATCGGAAACATGAGCCCCGAGTTCGGCTCCACCGCCGCGATGTTCCCCATCGACGACGTCACGCTCGACTACCTGCGTCTCACGGGTCGTCCCGAGGAGACCGTCGCGCTCGTCGAGGCCTACGCGAAGATGCAGAAACTCTGGCACGACGCATCCGTAGAGCCCAACTTCAGCGAGTACATGGAACTCGACCTGTCGACCGTCGTCCCCTCGATCGCCGGCCCCAAGCGTCCACAGGACCGCATTCTGCTCTCCGAGTCGAAGGCCCAGTTCGAGAAGGACATCCTCGGATACGCGAGCGCGACCACCTCGGACGACATCGTCGACCTCGAGTCGAAGCACTCTTTCCCGGCGTCCGATCCCGGTCCCGTGCCCGGCGATGAGGTCGAGGTCTCGCGAGAGGTGATCATCTCCAGTGGTGGACCTGCCGCGGCATCCAAGCCCGTGAAGGTCACGACGCCGGATGGGCAGAGCTACATGCTCGACAACGGTGCCGTCACGCTCGCGGCGATTACCTCGTGCACGAACACGTCCAACCCCTCCGTCATGCTTGCCGCAGGCCTTCTCGCTCGGAAGGCCGTTGAGAAGGGTCTCAAGCGCAAGCCGTGGGTCAAGACCACGCTCGGGCCCGGCTCAAAGGTCGTCACGGACTACTACGAGAAGTCCGGGCTTGACAAGGCGCTCGAGGGCCTCGGCTTCTACACCGTGGGCTACGGCTGCACGATCTGCATCGGCAACTCAGGTCCCCTCATTGAGGAGGTTTCGGCGGCGATCAACGAACACGATCTCGCCGTCACCGCGGTGCTTTCGGGTAACCGCAACTTTGAGGGGCGCATCAGCCCCGACGTGAAGATGAACTATCTCGCGTCTCCGCCGCTCGTGGTCGCGTACGCTCTCGCGGGCTCGATGCACTTTGACTTCGAGACGGACGCGCTTGGCAAAGACCAGCAGGGCAATGACGTCTTCCTCAGGGACATTTGGCCGACGCCAGACGAAGTACAGCAGACGATCGACTCCTCGATATCGCGCGAGCAGTTCATCAAGCAGTATGCAACCGTGTTCGACGGCGACGACCGTTGGAAGAACCTCCCCACACCCAACGACCCCATCTTCCAATGGGACGAATCGTCCACTTACGTGCGGAAGGCCCCGTATTTCGAGGGCATGACGATGGAACTCACACCCGTGCAGGACATCACCGGTGCTCGCGTTCTGGCGACACTGGGTGACTCCGTGACAACCGATCACATCAGCCCGGCGGGAAACATCAAGGCAGGCACACCTGCGGCTGAATACCTCACGTCCCACGGGGTCGACCGGAAGGACTTCAACTCCTACGGCTCGCGGCGGGGCAACCATGAGGTCATGATCCGCGGCACCTTCGCCAACATCCGACTCAAGAACATGCTCGTGAGCGCCGTCAATGAGGGCGCTGTGGTCGAGGGTGGATACACCCGCGACTTCACGCAGGAAGGCGGGCCGCAGTCGTATATCTACGACGCGAGCCAGAACTATCAGGAACAGGCAATCCCCCTCGTCATTTTCGGCGGCAAGGAGTACGGTTCAGGATCGTCGCGTGACTGGGCGGCCAAGGGAACCAGTCTCCTCGGCGTCAAGGCGGTTATCACCGAGAGCTTCGAGCGCATCCACCGTTCCAACCTCATCGGAATGGGGGTCGTACCACTGCAGTTCCCGGCGGGGGAGACGTGGGAGTCGCTCGGCCTCGATGGAACGGAGATCGTCTCGATCTCCGGGCTCGAGCAGCTTAACGACGGGGTGACCCCGAAGACGGTGCGTGTCACTGCGGCACCGAGCGAGTTCTCGGCGCCCGGTAAATCGGTCGTCGAGTTCGACGCCGTCGTGCGAATAGATACCCCGGGCGAGGCAGATTACTACCGCAACGGCGGCATCCTGCAGTATGTGCTGAGGAGTCTGGTTTAGGCTCGAACCATGAGCCTGCTCGAGGAAATTCACGGTCCTCGGGACCTCGACTCACTCACCGATGATCAGCTCGTTGAGCTCGCCGGTGAGGTGCGCGAGTTCCTCGTCCGTGAGGTGTCAAAGACCGGCGGACACCTGGGCCCCAACCTGGGTGTTGTCGAATTAACGATCGCAATGCATCGAGTGTTCGACTCGCCGAAGGACGCCATCGTTTTCGACACCGGTCACCAGAGTTACGTGCACAAACTACTCACCGGCCGCCAAGATTTCTCCCGCTTGCGTGAGGAGGGTGGAATCGCGGGATATCCGCAGCGCAGCGAATCCGAGCACGACATCGTCGAGAGTTCGCACGCCTCGAGTTCTTTGTCGTGGGCCGATGGAATCTCGCAGGCCTTTACGATGACGGGGCAAACCGACCGTCATGTCGTCGCAGTCGTTGGTGATGGCGCCCTCACGGGCGGTATGACTTGGGAGGCCCTCAACAACATCAGCGACGACAACAGTCGCAATCTCGTCATCATCGTCAATGACAACGGTCGCTCGTACGCGCCCACAATCGGGGGCATGGCGCACTTCCTCAACGATGTGCGCACGCGTCGGTCATACCGCAACCTATATTCGACAAGCCGCAAGGTCTTCCACAAGTTCGGTGCGCCGGGTCGTGCCCTATATCGAGGAATTCGTGGCGGCACTCACGGTTTCCTCTCCCGTCTCACCAACAACGAGGCGCTTTACTCCAACCTCGATATCAAGTACCTGGGTCCGGTGCACGGTCACGATATCCGCGCCCTCACCGAAGCGCTCGAGCAAGCGAAGAACTACGGCGCTCCCGTAATTGTGCACGCGATAACGGAAAAGGGACGGGGCTACCAGCCCGCACTCCTCGATACGGCGGACCAGTTCCATGCGGTAGGCCAGATCGACCCCGAAACCGGAGAGCCGATCGAAGTCGCGAGTAAGCCGTCGTGGACATCGGTATTCGCCGACGAGATCGTCGCGCTGGCCGACCGCAACCCGAAGCTCGTCGGAATCACCGCGGCCATGCTGCGCCCGACCGGTCTTCACAAGTTCGCCGAGAAGTACCCCGAGCGGGTGCTCGATGTGGGGATCGCGGAACAACATGCCGTCGCGTCGGCGGCGGGCATGGCTTTCGGGGGTCTGCATCCCGTGGTCGCGATGTACGCGACATTCGTCAATAGGGCCTTCGACCAGGTGCTCATGGACGTCGCTCTGCACGAAGCCGGAGTCACCTTCGTTCTCGACCGCGCGGGAGTTACCGGGCCGGACGGGGCAAGTCATCACGGCATGTGGGACCTCGCGATCATGCAGGTCGTTCCGAACATCCGCATTGCTGCCCCTCGCGATGCAACGCGATTGCGCGAGGAGCTCGGCGAGGCTGTGCAGGTGGAGAATGCGCCGACCGTGGTCCGATTCTCCAAGGGCAGCGTGGGCACCGAGTTCGATGCGGTGAGACGCACCGACGACGGTGTGGATGTGCTGCGTGAGGCCCCCCACCGCGACGTGCTCATCGTGACGGTCGGTCCTATGGCGAAGCTCGGCCTCCAGGTGGCGGAGCGCCTCGCGGCACAGGGCATCGGAGCCACCGTGATCGACCCTCGCTGGGTCGTTCCGGTCCCGAGGAGTGTGATCGATCTCTCCGCCGAGCATCGTCTCGTCGTCACGATCGAGGATGGCGTCCGGGTCGGCGGAATCGGTACTCGCATCCGGCAGGACCTTCGCGCCGCCGACGTCGACACCGCTGTGAACGAACTGGGTCTCCCCGACCAGTTCCTGCCGCACGGTAGCCGCGACTACATTCTTGATCTCGTGGGACTCACCCCGCAGACGATCGCACGCGACGTCGTTGCGCAGGTGCTGGGGAGCAAAATCCCGGTCGCTCGGCCGCTGCCAGACGAGGAAGACGCCGACACGAGGCTGCGCTCCGATCAGGGATGATGGGAGCGCAGCTCACCGTGACGGTGGTGATCCTCTAGCGAGCTATGCGCCGGGACCCGCGATGGGCGGGTGGTGGAAGGTGTCGCCGAAGGCGCGCTTCGAGGCTCCTACGCGATCGAGGTACGGTGTCGCGCCGCCCATCTGGAACGGGTAACCCGCGCCGAGGATGAGGCAGAGGTCGATGTCCTCGGCCGCCTCGACAACCTTGTCCTCGAGCATCCGATGGATTTCGTCTGCCAACCCGTCCTCGATACGTACCTGCAATTCGGCGGCCGTCATGGGGGACGTGCCGCCCTTCACGATCTCGAGGGCTCGCTTGTCTATGCCCTTGATCTTGCCCTTCGAGTCGCGCTCGAAGATGTGCCCGAGTTCGGCCAGCTTGTGCAGGTTCTCGCTCTCAAAGAAGCGGTCGGGGAACGCCTTGTGGTGCGTATCGAGCACGTGCGCACCGACTTTGAGTCCTACGAGCTCGAGCAACTCGAACGGTGTCATGGGAAGTCCGAACGGACGCGTGGACTCCTCGACGACCTCGAACGGGGTTCCCGTGTCGACCGCGTGCATAGCCTCGCCGAGGACCTTCGCCAGGATGCGATTGACGACGAACCCGGGCGTGTCTCGCGTAATGACCGCATTCTTGCGCAGGGCACCTGCGGTGACCATCGCGGTCGAGAGTGCGGCATCCGTCGTCTTGCTCGTCTTCACGACCTCGATAAGCGGCATGACCGCGACCGGGTTAAAGAAGTGGAAACCGACGACTCGCTCGGGATTGCTGAGCTTTGCACCGATCTGTTCAACCGACAGGGACGAGGTGTTGGTCGCGAGGATCGTCTCGGGCGAGATGTACTTCTCGACCTGCGCGAAGACTGCCTGCTTGGCCTCGAGTTCCTCGAAGATCGCCTCAATGACCCAGTCGCAGTCCGCGAAATCTGCCTTGTCGGTCGTACCGGTGACGAGGGCGGTGAGACGATTCGACTCGTCGCGGGAGATGCGGCCCTTCGCGAGCAGATCGGCGATTTCCTTATGGATGTAAGCCACGCCCTCGTCCACCCGAGACTGGTCGAGGTCGGTGATGACGACGGGGACCTGCAGGCGTCGCACGAATAGCAGAGCGAACTGGCGAGCCATCAGCCCGGCGCCGATTACCCCGACCTTCGTGACGGGCTGAGCAAGCGCCTTGTCGGGCGCTCCGGCTGGGCGCTTCGCGCGCTTCTGAACAAGGTTGAAGGCGTAGATGCTCGCGTGGAATTGGTCGCCCGCGATGAGATCGGCGAGCGCGTTATCCTCGGCCTCGAAGCCTGACTTGCGATCAGTGTTCTTGGCGGCCTTGAGTAGGTCGAGAGCCTTATAGGGCGAGTGGGCGATCTTACCGATCCGGCTCTCGAGTGTCTTCTGCGCGATACCGGTCGCGATGTCCCATTTGACCGCGCGCTCGACCTTACCCGGCTCGTTTTTGCGCTTGACCTTGGTCTTGCCCGAAACGACGCCGTCCGCCCAACGGATGGAGTCCTCGAGGAAGTTGGCTGGACCGAACATGGCGTCGGCGATCCCGAGCTCGAAAGCCTGCGGTCCCTTGAGCATGCGATTCTGCTTGAGCGGGTTCGAGATGATGACCTCGAGGGCGTTCTCGATGCCGATGAGGTTGGGCAGCAGCCACGCGCCTCCCCAACCAGGGATGAGCCCCAGGAAGACCTCGGGCAGGGCGAACGCCGGCACGGAGCTGTCGATCGTGCGGTAGTCGGCATTGAGCGCTATCTCGACACCTCCACCGAGCGCGAGCCCGTTGACGAAGACGAACGTCGGGACACCCGCGTCGTGGAGCTTGCCGAGCGCGTAGTGGCCGAGTTGAGCCATCTTCTTGCCCGTCTCGCGATCGGGGATGTCACTCACGCGCGAGAGGTCAGCTCCCGCCGCGAGGATGAATGGCTTGCCGGTGACCGCGATTCCTGCGATCTCCTTCTTCGCGGCGCGAGTGCGGAGCTCGTCGAGGACCGCGGCCAGGGCGAGCATCGTCTTCGGTCCGAGCGTGTTCGGGCGAGTGTGATCCTTGCCGTTGTCGAGTGTGACGAGCGCGAGGATCTTCCCGCCCGAGATCGGGATGTCTCGCACAAAGGCGTTGGTGATGACCTCGTCCGGGTCGAGCGAGGCGAGCTTGTCAAACTGGTCTGCCGTTACCTGGGCCATGATTACTTCGCTCCCTTGTAGTTGGGGTTCTCCCAGATGACAGATCCGCCCTGGCCGAGTCCGATGCACATCGCGGTGAGGCCGTAGCGAACGTCGGGACGTTCGGCGAATTGTGCGGCGAGCTGGATCATGAGTCGTACACCGGATGATGCGAGCGGGTGTCCCATCGCGATCGCCCCGCCCCACTGGTTGACGCGGGGGTCTTCGTCGTCGATCCCAAAGTGGTCGAGCAGCGAGAGCACCTGAACGGCGAATGCTTCGTTGAGCTCGAAGAGGCCGATGTCGTCAATCGTCAAACCCGCCTTGCGGAGTGCCTTCTCGGTGGACGGCACAGGGCCAATGCCCATGATCTCCGGCTCTACACCCGCGAATGCGAAGCTCACGAGCTTCATCTTCGGCGCGAGGCCGAACTCTTTGGCGGCGGCTGCGCTTGCAATGATGCTCGCCGTTGCGCCGTCGTTGAGTCCGGACGAGTTGCCTGCTGTGACGCGACCGTGCGGACGAAACGGTGTCTTGAGTCCGGCGAGGCCCTCGAGTGTCGTCTCGGGGCGCAACGCTTCGTCGCGCGTGGCGAGGCCCCATCCCGCCTCGCTCTTTGTGGCGACGGGAATGAGGTCAGGCTGGATCTTTCCCTCCTCATAGGCGGCAAACGCCTTCTTCTGGCTCGCCATTGCGAACCGGTCAGCGCGTTCCTTTGTGAGATGGGGGAAGCGGTCATGGATGCGCTCAGCCGTGTTGCCCATGTTGAGCGCCTCGCCGCTCACGAGCTTCTCTGCCAGGAAGCGCGGGTTGGGGTCGGCCCCGAATCCCATGGGGTGTCGACCCATGTGCTCTACTCCGCCCGCGATACCGATGTCGTAGGCGCCAAAGCCTATTGCCCCCGCGATGGTCGTCACGGAGGTCATGGCTCCAGCGCACATTCGGTCGATCGCGTAGCCCGGCACAGACTGCGGGAGCCCGGCCAGAAGTGCTGCGGTGCGCCCGAGCGTCAGCCCCTGATCGCCCGTCTGCGTGGTCGCGGCGATCGCGACGTCGTCGAAGCGCTCGCGTGGGATCTGTGGGTTTCGTTCCAGAAGTCCAATCATGGCCTTCACGACGAGATCGTCGGCCCTAGTGTTCCAGTACATGCCCTTTTCGCCAGCCCGCCCAAACGGTGTGCGAACGCCGTCGACGAAGACGACTTCAGCTCTCTCGGCCACAATGCCTCCACTTTCTCCAGTACTCGTTTTCGATCCTACGGTCGGAGAAAATGGCGGAGGAATCCTTTGATTCTTCCTACGAGTCGGCCGGGGGAGCCTCCTCCACCGTTTGGGGAGGATCGACAAAGGCTTGGGCGATAACCTGTGCTGTTGCGTCAAGCTGCCACGGTCGTGCGCCCAGCTGAGCGAGGGCGTCGGCGATGGATTCCGGCGTGATAGGGGTGGGCGGGCTCCATGCGACTCGCCGCAAGAGCTCGGGAGTCAGCAGGTTCTCCACGGGTATAGCGAGCGTCGTCGAGACTGCCGCCACTGCCGAGCGGGCGGCCTTGAGTCTTGCATCCGCGTCCGGGTTCTTGTCCGACCACACACGCGGGGGAGGCATGGTGTCAGCTCCCGGCGGGCGCACGGCGGGAAGATCGTCGGTCGCGATGCCGGCTTGGATCGCGTTCCACCATCGATCGATCTGCGTCCGACTCGCGCGACCCGTGAACTCCTTGATACCAGCGAGGGCGCGCTTAGAGTCGGGGAGCACGCGGGCAGCCGCCACCAGTGCGGAGTCCGGCACGAGGCGACCCGGGGCCGTGTCGATCTCGCGAGCATACTCATCGCGGGTGAGCCACAGTTCGCGGGCGACCGCAAGATTGCGGGGTGTACGCACCGAGTGCAGACCGCTCAACCGTCGCCACGGCTCAACTCGCACGACAACAAGATCCCGTCCGAGCACGGACTCGAACTCCTGTGCCGCGATCTCCGTCTTGCCGTCCCGCTCGAGAACTGCCCACAGCGCGTCGCGCAGGTCCACGAGGAGTTCGACATCGAGGGCCGCGTAGACGAGCCATGACTGCGGCAGGGGACGGGTGGACCAATCCGCTGCCGAATGCTCTTTCGCGAGATGGATACCCAGCAGCTCCTCCACGACGGCTCCGAGACCGACGCGAGGCAGCCCGGCGAGTCGAGCAGCGAGTTCCGTGTCGAAAAGTCGGGTGGGATTGAGCCCCACCTCGCGTAGGCACGTCAGGTCTTGGCTCGCAGCGTGGAGAATCCACTCTTCGCTCCTGATCACTTCGGCGAGTTCAGCGAACGAGCCGACGGCGGGCGGGTCGAACAGAAATGTTCCGGCTCCGCGGCGATAGATCTGAATGAGGTAGGCGCGCTGGGAGTAGCGATACCCGGATGCCCGCTCAGCATCGATCGCGATGGGCCCCTCGCCCGCGGCGATCGCCGCAACCGCGGCGAGGTATCCCTCACGATCGGCAATGACCTCCACGGGCGCGTGCTCAGCCTGAACCGGCGCCGGAGTCAGGGCATCAGTGCTTCCTGCTGCGCCCGACTCGCTCGGGCTACTCACGTCCCACTCGGCGGGCTGACAATAGACTCACTCCCTCAATCGCCGGCGGAAGTCCGGCGAGCATGCACAATAGCTCACTCCACCCTTCCACATGCGAGGCGATGTCGTGATCGTCGGGCGTCCACGACGCTCGCAGTTCGATCTGCGCGCCGTCGCCCTGAGCCGCGAGCTCGCCGAACCCAGTAGAGAGAATCCGCGTCGCGGTACCCGAGGCTGACGTGTATCGCGCCCCCCGGTGTTCGAGCGCATCGACGAGCCATGACCATGCCACGTCGGCAATGAACGGATCCACACCCATCTCGGTTTCGAGCGGGGCCTGTGCATAGCAGATGACGCGGAACACCCCGTTCCACGCATCGGGACCAGAAGGGTCATAGAGAAGTACGAATCGGCCAGTCCCGAGCTCCGAGTCATGCCCGTGGCGTGCGGGCGTAACGTCCGCCGCGAGGGCGAACGACCACGGGGCGAGAGTGCCGGGCGCGGGAATCTCCGTCACTGTGAGTTCGGCGCGCGTCGCCGCCCTTCGCACGGAGGCAACGGCTGCTTCGAACTCCGCGGGAAGCGGCGAACCGGGAGATGTGTCGGGCACGAGTGAAGATTAGGCATTCTTCGAGGATTCACCACGGAAGGCACGCCGCGACGGCGAACGGCGAGGGACGGCATGGCAACTGAGCGAAATCCGGCCCTGACCGCCGGAAAAGTGCTGGGCATCATCGGCGTCGCGGGGGGAGGTCTGCTTCTCGGGCTGGGGCTTGCCGCAGCATCCATCAGCGTCTATTTCGCGCGAACCGTCCTGACCCCGCCGCGCACGCGACCCGAGGACGTGCGCATCCTGCGATCGGATACCCGGACGATCACGTTCGCACCATCGATCGATGTGCTGACCCCGGGGCGATATAGCTTGTGGTTCGCTCATGACACGGGACACGCGCGAGTCGGCGAGATCCTCGAGTATTCGGCGACCGAGGTGACTCGGGAGTTGCTCAAGGTTGACAGCGGGGACCTGACGAGCGCGGAACGGGGGCGCTTCAGTGGCTGGTTCTACTTGTCGCCACGCGATCTCGGTGTTCCCACGGAGGATGTGGAGGTGGAGACCGAGCTTGGCCAGGCTCCCGCATGGCTTGTCCCCGCTGCGAAGCCGACCGACCGGTGGGTGATCGGCGTTCACGGCCGTGCCGTGCGCCGCGAGGAGGCAATCCGCGCTATCCCCGTATTCCGTAACGCTGGATACACGTCGCTGCTCATTTCCTACCGAAACGACGGCGATGCGCCGCGCACCGTTGACAATCGCTACGCGCTCGGTGACACCGAGTGGAGGGACGTCGAGTCCGCGATGGAGTACGCGGTCGCTCACGGCGCGCGCTCGATCGTGCTCATGGGGTGGTCCATGGGCGGCGCGACAGTGCTTCAGGCCCTCACCCGGTCGCCGCTCGAGTACCTCGTGAAGGGAGTCGTGCTCGAGTCACCCGTCGTTGACTGGGTGACGGCGCTCGACTTCCAGGGCGCGATCAACCGGCTCCCCGTCCCCCTGCGTCGTGCGGTGCTCGGCATCATCTCCGCTCCGTGGTCGGGACGCGTGACCGGTCAGGCTGAGCCCATCGACCTCAAGCGGCTGAACTTCGTCGCGCGGGCAAACGAACTCGAGACGCCCATCCTGCTGCTGCACAGCGACGACGACGGGTACATTCCCGCGACTGCCTCTCGCGCGCTCGCGCAGGCACGACCAGACATCGTGACTTTCGAGGAGTTTCATACAGCTCGGCACACTCGCCTGTGGAACTACGACGAGATTCGCTGGAACACCGCGATCGACCGATGGTTGCGCCGGATCTCTGCGCCCTGAGATCAGGCGGCGGTCTTCTCTCGAACTTGCCGCTTCGTGCGACCCAAGAGCGCGGTCATGCCTCTAATTCGCAGGGGACTGACGGCCTCGGTGAGACCGAGATCTTGCGGGTAGTCGTCCGGAACCGCCAGCACCTGCGCCACCGTGAGCCCGCCGAGCCCCTGCGCGAGGATCGAGGCGAAGCCGCGCGTGGTCGGCGCTTCTTTCGGCGCGGTGGCATAAAGGTGCACACGGTCTTCGGGATCGATCTCGACGAAGATGTACACGGGGGACTGGCACTCTTCGACTCGTTCCAGAAGGTCCGGGTGGTCGCGGTAACGTTCCGGGAGCTCGGGCAACTCGTTCGCAAACTCCAGAAGCAGTTGCAGACGTTCTCGAATCTCGAGACCGAGGAAGTCCTCCCGAATCTGCGCAAGCTGATCGGGCAGGTCGGCTGAGATCATCCCGCGAGTCTACTTTGAGGGAACGGCGCCGGGCTCGGAGCCCTTGACGATGGGCACCCGTACCGCCGAGCCCCACTCTGTCCAGGATCCGTCGTAGTTGCGCACATTCTCGAAACCGAGGAGGTGGGTCAGCACGAACCAGGTGTGGCTCGACCGTTCCCCGATGCGGCAGTACGCGACGATGTCGTCGCCGTCCTTGAGGCCCGCTCCGTCCCGGTAGAGGGCATTGAGCTGGTCGAGCGGGCGGAAGGTACCGTCCTCGGCGGCAGCCTTGGCCCACGGCACATTCTGCGCGCTGGGGATGTGACCTGCACGAAGAGTGCCCTCCTCGGGATATGCGGGCGCCGTGGTGCGTTCACCGCTGAACTCCTCGGGGGAGCGCACGTCGATGAGAGGGTTGCCCAGGTGCGCGATGACCTGGTCTTTGTATGCGCGGATCTTCGTGTCGTCGCGCTCCACCACCGGGTAGTCCACCGCGGTGGCTGTCTCGGGGTCGGTCGTGTACGGGCGGCCGTCTGCCTCCCACTTGGCTCGACCGCCGTCGAGAAGGCGCACGTCTTCGTGTCCGAACAGCGAGAACACCCAGAGCGCATAGGCCGCCCACCAGTTGTTCTTGTCGCCGTAGATCACGACGGTACTGTCGCGCGCGATTCCCTTTGACCCGAGAAGTTTCGCGAAACCTTCGCCGTCGATGTAATCCCGTTCGACCGGATCGTTGAGGTCGGTGTGCCAGTCGATCTTCACGGCTCCCGGGATGTGGCCCGTTTCGTATAGCAACACGTCCTCGTCTGACTCCACGACCACGAGGCCCGGGGTGCCGAGGTTGGCCTCGAGCCACTCCCCGGACACCAAGCGTTCGGGATGCGCGAACGCGGCGAACTGCGGGGCGGGATCGGTCTCGACGGTCATGATGTCCTCCAGTGCTGTCCGGATCGGGTGTGTGCTGCCAGCTAGGCTTGGTGCACTCCTGCCCTGTTAATCTACGGGGCCGTCGTGTGCCCGCGCACCGACCCTGTAATCGTGCGACACAAAAACAAGGCCCTTCTCCCTCGTGACACCTGAACCTCAGCATCTCGTCGATCGCGTCCCGACCCTGTCTGGCGAGCAGATGGTCGCCCAACTCGTGCCGCCGCGCCAGTTCGCGACAGCCACGCTCGACTCCTACCGGCCGGACCGGGACTACCCCTCACAGGGTGCAGCGGTCGCGGCCATCCGTAATTTCGTGGCGGGCTGGCAGGGCGGTGGCGGGCTATTCTCCCGTCGAAAGGCACCGATCGCGCTCCCGGGTATCTACCTCGATGGCGGTTTCGGCGTCGGCAAGACCCATCTTCTCGCCGCGCTCTGGCATCTGGCGCCCGGCCGCAAGTATTTCGGCACGTTCATCGAATACACCGCCCTTGTGGGGGCGCTCGGGTATGCGCCCGCTGTGCAACTGCTCACCGGTTCCTCGCTCATTTGCATCGACGAATTCGAGTTGGACGACCCGGGCGACACCCGACTCATGTCACGACTGTTGTCGGAACTCGCGGCGTCGGGTACCCGGATTGCCGCAACATCCAACACGCCTCCCAATGCCCTCGGCGAAGGACGATTCGCGGCCCAGGACTTCCTCAGGGAGATCGACTCTCTCGCATCAAAATTCACGACAATCCGCATAGACGGACTCGACTACCGTCGTCGGGACGTGGAGGCGCACGCAATCTCTGTCCAGGATGTCGCGGCAGAAGTTGCTCAGATTTCCGGTCACACGACGCTTGACGGGTTTGAGGCGGTGGTGTCGCACCTTGCGAAGGTTCATCCCTCGAGGTACGTGAGGCTCGTCGAGGACCTCTCAGGCGTCGGACTGACCGACGTTCGCGCGTTTGCGAACCAGACCGACGCGTTGCGTTTCGTCGCGTTCGTCGACCGTCTCTATGACGCTCAGGTGAGCGTACGCGCGAGCGGAGTGCCACTCGACCAGGTGTTTCCCGAAGAAATGCTCACTGGCGGGTACCGAAAGAAGTATCTGCGCGCGATCTCGCGGCTCATCGCTCTGACGACTGACGCCGAGTAGGCCCTCTTCCCCTCCGTCGCTCGCGGTGCAGTCGCGACGCGCGAAACACGATGTTTACACGCGCCCCGTTCCCGTAACGGGACGGAAACACGCCGACCTTCGCGGCGAAATCTCTCGCGCCCACACTGACTTTCGTACCCAAGGCGCTTCCTACCGTGGACCCGACGGTGCATTCCCAGCAGCAACACAGAGAGGTACTCAATGGACCAGGGCAACACCGCCTTCATTTTGCTGGCCGCAGCGCTAGTGCTGTTGATGACGCCCGGGCTGGCGTTCTTCTACGGAGGACTCGTCAAAGCCAAGAGCGTCATCAGCATGATGATGATGAGCTTCGGCGCGATCGGACTCATCGGCGTCCTGTGGGCGCTCTACGGCTACGCGATCGCATTCCCCGGTGCCGAGGGGACCCTCGCGCCGTGGTCCATCGACACAGGAGCGATCGGTCTGGCCAACCTTCTCGAGACCCCCGAGGGATCCGCGTTCCCGCCGCTCGCATTCGTCGCGTTCCAGGCCACATTCGCGATCATCACGGTCGCGCTCGTGTCGGGTGCGATCGCCGACCGCGCCAAGTTCGGCGCGTGGATGGTCTTTGCCGGGATCTGGGCCACGGTCGTCTACTTCCCCGTCGCGAGCTGGGTCTTCAACTTCGGCCTCGCGGATGACGGTTCCTTTGCATACGGCGGATGGATCACACACGGACTGCAGGACGTCTTCGGCGTCGGCGTGATCGACTTTGCGGGTGGAACGGCCGTTCACATCAACGCCGGTGCGGCCGCGCTCGCGCTCGCTCTCGTGCTCGGCAAGCGTGTCGGGTTCGCCAAGGGCGCGCACGTCCCTCACAACCCGCCGTTCGTGCTTCTGGGCGCCGGACTGCTGTGGTTCGGGTGGTTTGGCTTCAATGCGGGCTCCGAGCTCGCTGCCGACAACACGGCGGCCCTTGCCTTCGTGAACACGATCGTGGCTCCCGCCGCAGCACTTCTTGCCTGGCTCGTCGTGGAGAAGATCCGGGACGGCAAGCCCACCTCGGTCGGCGCTGCTTCCGGTGCTGTCGCTGGACTTGTGGCGATCACCCCCGCGTGCGGTTCCCTGACTCCGGTCTGGGCGATCGTGCTCGGAATCATCGCGGGTGCCGTGTGCGCCCTGGCGATCGACCTGAAGTTCAAGCTCGGCTTCGACGACTCGCTCGACGTCGTGGGCATCCACCTCGTCGGTGGTCTCATCGGAACCCTGTACCTCGGCTTCTTCGCCAACGGCACGGGCATGATCTACGGCGCCGGACCAGAGCAGCTTGCCGTCCAGGCGATCGCAGCCCTCTCCGTTCTCGCTTACTCGTTCGTGCTCGCCTACGCCATCGGTTTCGCGATCGAGAAGACAATGGGCTTCCGCATCAAGAACGAGGATGAGCTCGCTGGCATCGACACCGTCGTTCACGGGGAAGAGGGTTACGTGCTCGCGGACTCCAGGGCATAGTCGCAACTCACCAGATAAGGGGTGTCGCTCTAACCGAGCGACACCCCTTACTGTGTCTTGCAAGGGGGCTCGCCGTGAACGACTGGGCAATGATCGCGGTTGCGGTTATCGGAATCGCCGCGATGATCGGATCGCTCGCGGTGCTCGATTCACGGATGCTTCCTGCTGCCTCGCTGCGGCGGTCGCTGGGGCTTTCTTTCGCGGTCGCGTCCACGGGAGCGGCGACCTGGCTGCTCCTCGAGCCGCTCGTGCTGCGCGAGGCGACGGGCGACCTCTATTTCCCGATCGCAGCACTCGCGGGGCTTGCGGCCCTCCTCGCGACCATCTCGGTTCGGGCCGGCGGAGCCGGACCGACCGCTGTGCTGATATTCGCAGTTGCCTGGACCGCGCTCGTCGTCGTGCCAGCGGCCTTCCTCGCTTTCATCGGTCTGCCTGACTTCCGCCCCACGGACCACGGCGGCTCGATCGTGGTCAACGTCGCGGCTGGGGCCGCCGCTCTGGGCGTTCTCGTCACCATGGGAAAGGACGCCCCGCGCCTCCGACCTCCCGTACTTTCGCTCCGCGCAGGGGTGGCCGCCGTCGTTGTCTTGTGCTTGGGCTGGGTCGCCTGGCTCGTCGGGGCTGAGCTCGCGATCGACAGCGTCACCCCGAGCATTGTGCTCAACACGCTGTTGGGAGCATTCGGCGGTGCCATCGGATGGCTCGTGGTGCAGCGAGTGCGGCATCGGCGCACGACGATTTCGGCTGTCGCGGCCGGTGTAGTGGCCGGACTCGTCTCGATCACGGCGGGGGCGTCCTTCTACACGCCATTGTTCGCAGGGGTAGCGGGTCTTGTGGCAGGAGCATTGGCATCCCTGTTTACGCTGCGTCGGGTGGAGGTGAGTCGTCGTCAGCAGTGGTACGTCGTCGGGTCCCACCTGGTCGCCGGGGGGATCGGCGTGGTGCTTCTCGGCGTCCTCGCGACCGACACCGGATACATCTACACGGGGGATACGGGAATCACCTTCACCGGGATCTTTTCCTTCTTCGAGCGGCAGGTGATCAGCACAGTGGTGGTGGCTGCGTACTCTGCTCTCGTATCGGGGCTGCTGTGGGCGATCATCCGCGGGGTCGGGGCTGTACGCCGTGGCTGATCCAATCTCGCCCACTGCGCCCGATCTCATCGGGCGCAGGGTAGCTAGTCAACGATGGTCGCACCTGGCTTTCCTGCATTGGAGGGTCGATGCGGCAGCCATCGCACCGCTGCTTCCCCCGGGAGTGCGGCCAGACGAGCACGACGGATCCAGCTGGGTCGGCCTCATCGGATTCATGCTCGATCGCGCGACCCTCGGCGGCAGCCCTCCCATCCCGTATTTCGGCGAGTTCGCCGAAATCAACGTTCGCCTCTACGGCGTCGATGAGCGGGGAAGGCGCGGCGTCGTGTTCCTCTCCCTCGAAGCGTCGCGACTGGCCGCTGTACTCGCCGCTCGCGCGCTGTTCGCGATTCCCTACTTCTGGTCGCGCACGTGGCTTGCGATTGCGGGGGATGAGATCGAATACGGCGCGGTTCGCCATGTCGGTCCTGGCCGTTCACGGTTCACGATCCGGGTGACTGAGGCATTAGTCGAGTCCGACGCAACCGCTGACTTCTTGACGGCACGCTGGGGTCTATTCACCCAGCGTGGCGGGCGAACGATCTTCCTGCCCAATTGGCATGAACCGTGGCGGCTCCGTGAGGCGCAACTCCTTCACCTCGATGACGACCTGTGTGCGACTGCCGGAATCGACTTGGGCAACCGGATGCCCGACTCGGTGCTCTATGGAGAAGCCGTCACGACCTGGTTCGGTTCTGCTCGTTGAGAGAGTCGAGCCCAAGCTCTCGTCGGGCGAGAAGGGTTGCTCCGGCGACAGCGGCCGGCATGATGATGACGGCCCCCAGAGGGAGCAAGAAGACGAGATAGGTCGCCACGCCAAACCCCAGCGTCATGGGGCGACGTGAACGCAAGGTCGCGCGGCGATCCGAGAGCGTCTTGCCTCGAGAGTCGAAAGCGAGCGCGACGAGTTCGACGGCGAGGAACCAGCCACCGAAGAATGCTCCGAGCACGGGGGAGAGAACCTGACCGACGACCGGAATAAGGCCAACGAGGAAGAGTGGGATCGCCACGAGAACTGCGGGCAGCAGCATCCGAATTCCGTCGCCGATGCCTGACCACGTGGCGCGCACAATACCTCGGGTGTCTTCGGGAACGGCGCCATAACGCGACTCGACATGGCGCCAGATCTTCTCGTAGAAGGGCGCCCCCACGAAAAGCGTCACAGTGACGAAGACCAGTAGCAACACGATGAAGACCGCGACCAGCAGCGCAATACCCAGAACCACACGTGCGCCGAGGCGAAATGGCTCTTGCCAGTTATCCGCGAATGGAGTCGCCGCTGTGACGATGGCCTCAAGGTTAATGCCGAGCGCTATGAACCCGGCAGCGAAAGCCGCTCCGACGATAAGGGCGGGGACCATACCGAGCACCATGAGCCCCGGGGCCGTTCGCCACACCCCGAATCCTCGGAAAAGGAAGCTCACACCGGTAAAGAATTGTCGGAGAACCCCCTGTTTGCCGTCGCGTCTGGCCACGGGACAAATCTAGCTGCCAGGTTGCTTTCGACTACTCGGAGTTCACATGTGGTGGGCGATACCGGACTCGAACCGATGACCTCTTCCGTGTGAAGGAAGCGCGCTACCAACTGCGCCAATCGCCCGCGTCGACAATCCTGCCACACGATTGCGACCCGCCCGCAACACGATTGGCTCTCATCAGCTTCATCGGATACAGTCGTCTAGCACGCAGCGATGCGAGCGTGCGGATGTGGCGCAGTGGTAGCGCATCACCTTGCCAAGGTGAGGGTCGCGAGTTCGAATCTCGTCATCCGCTCGGAGTGGGGCCTTCCGGTTAGCCGGGAAGCCTCGCACACGGTGGCGTGGCCGAGAGGCGAGGCAACGGCCTGCAAAGCCGTGTACACGGGTTCGAATCCCGTCGCCACCTCGGAACCCTATCCTTGGAAGGCTCCGAAACATGGGCGGTTGGCGCAGCGGTAGCGCGCTTCCCTGACACGGAAGAGGTCGCTGGTTCGATCCCAGTACCGCCCACCAAAACTCCCCCGGGAAACCGGGGGAGTTTCTAGTTTCCGGTCCATGTGGGCAATATCTGGGCAACACTCGGTGAAGAATTTTGTTGATCTGTATATCGCTCGAATATCGCGACCCCCTACGATTTCCGCCAAGGACAAGGGAGTCTCACTATGGCCGAACGCCTGATCTGCAAACGCACCGACGGTAAATGGGCTTGGAATCTCAAAGCGGACAACGGGCAAATCATCGCGACAGATGGCAGTCAGGGGTATAACAACCGAGCTAGATGAATCATCCAGCCACGGCATCACAGTCTCTCCCCGATGCTCGCAAGTTCTTTGCCCGCGACCGCGCTACTTGCCGAACTTCCCCGTGAGGCGCTTGCTCTCCCAACGCTGGAGCTGATGTACGGTCCTCCTGTCATACCCGATCTGTAGCATCGCGTCGAGGATCTGCCGAATGGTCAAGCCAGCGCTTGCGCACTGGCTCAGCAGGTTCGGCATCATCGCCTCTGTCTGCCCGTTGCGATCCCACCCGTTGTTCCCGATGAAGTCGATCGTGTCCAAGAGGTCAAGTTGCTCTTTCGTGAATCCGATCCACTGGAAGTTCTTTGGCTTGTTCGCCATGGGCCTGTCTCCTAGTTGGGGCGGGTCAACAGATCGTTCGCGACAACTTGACCGATCACCGCCACGGCGACGCCTACCTGCACTGAGGCTTGAGCTGCCTCGAGAGTCATCCAGTAGTTTGGGTCATCGTCGTCGGCCAAACCCGCTTCGACCTGTGCTTTGTGCCACCGCTCCGTCAATTGGAAACGCGTCGTCACCTTAGTCAAAGCTTCCTGCATCTGCACGAGCGCGTCCTGAATACGCATAGCCTGAGTCTCTGGTGACCAGTTCACTGCCGGCATTTCATTGCTCAAGGTGTCTCCTTTGGTTGAAACGCAAGCTACTCCATCGCGTCCGGGTGCGACAGGCACTACCCGCCGAGCGCCTGGACTCTCGCTTCAAGGTCAGCCAAGCGCGCCCGCGTGTCTTTCAGCGCGTCGATCGCTACCAGCACCAGACGTTCGTACGCCAGCCCCGAAAATTGCCCGTCCTCATCGCGGCGAACGAACATGCTCAAACCAATCTCGTCGAGGTAGTCGGCAATGTAGCCGTGCTCGACGGGTGCATCTGCGCCCAGGGCTTCCACAGCGCCGATGAGACGGAAGGTGTAGCCCTGCATTCGATCGACGATCGTCGGGTCGAAAGTGAACTCCTCGAGATCCTGCTTGAACCTCAACGCAGACGGGGACTTCCCCATGACGCTATTCACATCGATGTACACCGAGTCATACCCCACCGAGAGGGTACGAGCCTTTACATCCGCCGAGGTGACACCCCCGCTGAAGGTGCCCCGTCCGCTCGAGATGACCTGACCGCGGCAACCACACTGCCTGAAACGTTCACGTCAGTCTGTTCGATGAGGCCTTGAACCAGCTTCTTCAGGTTCTGAACCGTGTCGTAAATCTGTGTGCCGTCCAGTGCCTCAAGCTCGCTGAGGCGTCGACGGATTTCGAGGATCGTGTCCCTGAGGACGGTCTCGTCTGAAGAAGCAAATCCATATCCATTTCCCATTTTTTGTCCTTTCAAAGCCGGAACGACCCCGAAGTAGGCATTCCCCCCCCCAGAGAGAGAAATGGACACTCCGGGGTCGTTCGTGGCTTAGAGCCTCAAAAATCGGTTGGTGCGAGCGTTGTTGCCTCGCGTGGCCCCCTCGCTGCGGTTGCATTTGCGGTGGCCGGGTCCGAGTAGGCGTTTGCCTGTTGGGTCGTGGCACATGTCCCATGGTTCGCCTGGCGCGATGGTGCGTGAGTCCATGAGGCAGATGGTTTCGTGGCAGGTTCCTTGGCCGCGGGCTATTACTCCTGCCCATGAACGTCGTAGTGCTTTGTAGGTGGGGTCGTTGTATTGGGAGCGGGCCATGCTTCCTCCTGTCTGTGCGTTGGTGTGCCGAATTGCGGGGGAGGGGGTGGCGGTCGAAAGGAGGGAATCCCCGCCACCCCGGTCTTGCTAGAGCGAGCTTGCCGCCCAATCCCCGACTAGCTGCCATTCGAGGTCGATGGTGGGCGAGTCTGCGGTAGCTTCGCCGCCCTCACCACCAACCCACTCATCCGACGTGGGAGCCGAAATGGTGGCTGTGACAGCGAACTTCGGACGACCCGCACCCGAACCCTGCGGAAGGAACACACCAGTCACCGACGTACCAATGTCGGCGGGCGTGTTCGCGTGAGTCCAAACCGAACCCGTCGCGAAGTTCTGCAACACCGTCATCTTCAGGGCCTTAGCCCCACCGGAACGGTACTCAGCGAACGTCTGCGACGACTTAGCAGACTTACCCAGTGAGGCTGAGGTCGTCTCAGTCGAGCGGTCTTCTCCGTCGAGAATGAGGGTGTACTGATTGGGTATCCCTCGAATATCACCTAGAGGCATTTGTCTTTCCTTTCACGTTGGAACGCCAAATGCCGTCCCAATCCATACCGCCACTGCTGTGTCGGCTTGGTAGTTCTGCACGGTCCATACGGGCGTATGTGGCGGCAGTTTCCGCATGCCATTCGGGGGTACCGGGTAGCGGCTGTCCGGCACGCACGAGCGATTCGAGCCAACCGAGATGGCTTCTCCGTGCCTCCGCTTTCCTGATCGCTTCGTCAGCCTTGGCGATGGTCTGGTGCGTCCTGATTCGGGCGTCAAGCAGTCGGCGGGTCACCGTGAACCCGCCTTGTCCTTGAGTCGCTCGAGCGACGTGCGGGTATCAGGCGGGGGAGCCGGAGGGACAAACATCGCGGCAGCCATCTCATCCATACGCTGTTCCCAATCCCGGATCCGCTCATCCTGAAAGGGCACGGTGTCAGCTTCGATTGCCGCGAGCGCCCTCGTCTTCCGGTCCTGCGCTTCCAGTCGGCGTTTCAGGTGCGCGAACGTTGCGGCGCTCTCATCTTCCAAACGCTGCCTGCGCTCCTCATCCGACTGCGCCTGACGGATCGCGTCTTCGTCCAGAATGCGACGCAACTTGTACGCATCCTCCAGAGACGTGCACAGCAGACCGCGCCAGTCACGGTGCAACACGAGACGGTGCGCATCCGCCCACATGCGGATTCCGGTCTCGTCAAGGTGCTCAAGCTCGGGGTGCTCGACAACGGGGCAAAGGTGCTCGGTGTAGGTGTTCATGCTTCAACCCTCCCGGTGGGGGCCATATTGGCGCGATATTGGTTCAGCCGTGGGGGTCGGCAGGACTCGCATACCTTCCGACCACGACCGCGACCGCGATACGGCGGCAACGGTTCACGGCATCGCTGGCACCGGTTCACGACAGGCGCAGCATCCAGCGGGGCTGTGAGCCATTGCGCGGCCTTCAGGAGCACCGTTGGAGGGTGTTGGGACCGTCCGTAGGCGGTAGCGCGTAACCATCGGGCTACGTCCTCTATGCGGCGCTGTGCAGGGTCACTCGTCGTCACGTTTGGCCCTCCCGCGGTCGAATATCTGCGGGGATGCCAACCCATCGGCGACCAGACGCGCTGCGGCGCTCACAGCCACCCGGTTCAAGTGCTCCGGTGACCACTGCTCAGGCTGCGGCGGTTTGCGGTGACTGTGTGACCTGCCCGCCTGTTTACGCTTCGCCGGGGTGCGGTGCTCAGGCAAGTGAATACGGCGGGGCATCAGACGCCCCCAACTTCCACAAGGGCGGCAGGGTTCTGCGACGCTAACGCGTCATCCTGACACTTCTGATGCGTCGTGAATCCGAGTGCGGTGAACTGCGCTCGGATCGGCTCACCACAAATCAGGCAGGGATTCTCGGCTGTCTTACTAGATTCCTTAGTCTTCCTTAGGGCGGTGGTCTCGAGTTCTTGGCAGTTGGGATGCACATAGATTCCCGCTGCCAGCAGGGATGGATGTAGGTCCACACCGCAAACGGCACACGTTTTTGTTGGTGTACCCCCTGTGTCATGTGTGCTGTGTGTATCGTTCGGGTGGTTAAACGACACACTCAGTACAGTCGGTACGGTAGGTACGCCGTCATTTCGGCTGTACTGTCCGCGACCGACGCGGGTAATCCGCTCAGATCGGGCAAGTCTCCCCAGGTAAGTGCGCACACGGTCCAGAGGCTCATCGAGAGCATCCGCCACGTCAGCAGTTGACACCTTGCCGTCAACTGACTTGATGAAAGCGAGAATGTCGCTCGACAGATCCCCTAGGGCGTCGTCGTGAGATCGGCGCACCAACTCATGAACCGTCAGCGCGGTCTCACCAACCAACCGGGCAAGTCCAAGAGTTGCCGTTTCGCCGTCATCCGTTGCCACATCGACGCTCTCAATTGAGAAAGCAAGCGAGGGGGATTGATTCGAGTAGTTCGACTTGTCCACGGTCAATATGCGTTGGTCGGTTTCCTCATCGACTGCCAATAGCAACACGCTTCGTGCGACGTCTCGGAAAGCGTGAGAGCCAGACATTTTGTCGCTGGCGTCACCCTGTCCTTTGCCGAAGTGCATGACCATGATCGGTGCAATGTTGAGCTCCGCGGCTAGTGCGGCCACGGGGTCCAGGTTGCGGCGCACGTCGCTGGCTTTGATGGAGTCGCCCGACATCATGGACATGACGGGATCGATGAACAGGGCGCGTGTCTCGTTGGCGATGAGGGCGGATTTCAACAGTGCGAGGTCGTCAGCGATCGTGGGTAGTCCCACGTAGCTGTTTCCCTCCTTGTCGGTCGTCCGCACTCCACTGAAGTCATGCACACGGCTAAGGTCCGCGCCGGCAGCAATCAGCCGTGGAACGAGCGTGGTCGCCGGGTCGTCCTCACCGGAGATGAAACCGACGTTCACGGGCAAACCGTAGAAGTCACCCGGCAGGGTGCCCCGGGTCAGTCCTGCCGCAATCCACGCACCGATAGTTGACTTGCCGATACCACCGCGACCGGCGAAAGCGGCAGGCACACCGAGGGGCAAGAATCCGTCCCACGCCCATTGCTGTCGTCGGGTGCGGATTGTTGAGAGATCGGTTACGACCATTTCGCGGGCGTTCATGCGGCCACCGCCTCAGCCCACAGCGCTTTAGTCGCATGGCTGTAGAAGTCGGTGGGTCGCTTGCCCTTGTTGTTCGCGACGAAGTACCAGAGATCCCGTTCCCACCGCACACGCTCGAGCTCCGCGGTGAGCGAGTCTCGACCGGCTATCCAGCCGAACAGGTACACCTCGTAGCGGGGTGACGTCGAACCCGCACCGATCTCAGAGAGACAGACTTGGATGTTCGGCGTTGTAGCGAATTGACACTGGTCTGTGTGAGAATGGTTCTCAGTAAACCTCTTGGTGTTGGGCTCTGACTCGCTCCGGTTCACAGCCGGGGCGTTTCCCATTTCCGGGCTAACCATGCTTCACCGCCTCTCGTGCGCGGTCCACATTGCGAGCGGCAGTGTTGCCGGTCGGGTCAGGCACCCAATAGCGTTCTCCGTCTGCAAGCTCTCCTGAGCGGCGACGGGCCATGAGCCGGAGCGCTCTGCGGATATCGTCAGCGGTCGGAACGAAACCCAGTCCGTCGAATGACTCTGCTGCGCTCACTCGAATGCACCTGCCCCGATGGGCGTGCCGTGCAGAGATTCCGCGTTGATACGTATGAGACGCTTACCGAATCGTTCGGCGCGAATGTGACCGCTCGAAATCATGCGGCGCACAGTCTTTTCTGACACAGACAGCCGAATGGCGGCGTCAGGTATGGTCAGCCAGTCCAAACGATCTTGAGGGCTAGTCGCGCGCATTCCCCTCACCCCCGACAACGGTGGGAGTAAGGGAGTCGACGTCAACAAACAACAGGCGTGGACCGCGGCGTTCGCCTTGTAGAACGCCAGTGCGTATCCACCGACGAACGGTGTCGTCGCTAACGCCAAGCTGCTGGGCTGCAGCGGGCACGGGTACGGGTGATGACATTGGGGGTCTCCGTTGGGTGAGAGAAGACGCGCAACCCGGGCAGGAAGCGCGGATGCTCCAACGAGCGGGCGCTCCAACGAGCTGACGGCCCAAACGGCCAGATGTCCCAACGGACGGGGGTGTCCCAGACGGACGGCGGCCCACTCGGCCAACGAGTCCCAGAACGGGAACACTTTTACGTTAGCCGCATGCCCCGCACGAGCGCAACTGTGTTCGAGTGTCTATTCGCCTAGAATCGAAAGTTTGTTCGTCCCCACAAATGAGGACACGCAAAACTGTGGGAACACGACAAAGCCCCCGGCGTCCGAAGACACCGGGGGCATTGTTCTAGTCAGAGTAGAACTATCTTTCCGCCTCAGCCACAACCTGCAGCACTTCCATCTCGAGCGCTTCGGTCACCTTCACCAACTCTGCGACAGTGATACGCCGACCAGAGATGACCCGCTCAAGATTCCAACGGGACAACCCCGTTGCGCGCACGAGGTCAGCGATCGTCACACGCTGCACACCGAGTTGAGCGCGTAGCTGCATGGCGATGCGTTCCGTGTAGTTGAGAGGCACAGATTGGCGAAGCAACGTGGGACTCATTGGCATTGTCACTGGGTCACCTTGTTCAACGCTTCGAGCCTGTCTGCTTGGTGTCGCAGCCACCCGGGAAACGACGTGTAAAGGTCTGCCATCGCTCGCAGTTCCTGGGCGCTCATTGTCACTTCGATGATGCCGTCGACGTCAGCGCGCCACTCGTTCGCGGTTTCGCGCCAGAGGTCCACATTCACCGTCTCGAAACTCGCCGTAGGCAGCGAGTGGGCCCAATCGCTTTCCGGTGTGTCCACGTAGTGCATCGTCCCGGTGCAACCCGGGTTGCCACAGTCCACCGCAGCCGTAAGCATCTCGGCTTTGGTGCGTTCCTCCATGTCGGCAGGAATGGCGTGGAAACACATGTTGTCCCCGTCACGCTCCACCCGGAAGTAGCCCAGGATACGCCGGGGACCGTTCTCCCCTTTGTCTCCGAACTCTTTCGGCGCTCCGGGGTAACTGTCACCGATGGGCCGCGAGTAGACGGGATGCCCAGCAAGCAGACTGTTTGCTGGAACGATCGAAAACGACGTCACGAGCAAGCCCAAATCGTGGTCAATTCCGGCGACCACAATTTGGGGCTCGTCGAACATCGTTGTTGACGGGATCACCCTTGATGCGTGGATGGTGAACGACCTGCGCACGGCAGGGAGGGCGTCGGTAGTGTTGGTGTCGCTCATTGCAATGGTCCTTTAGTCAGGTGTTGCGGTGGGCAGCCCTCATGTCGTTCGCGCGGCATGGGGGCACTAACCCCTCATGGGGTTATGTCATGGAGTCCATCTCGGACATACGGCGGGCCAACTCAAGATCACGGCCCGCACTGTGCTGGTAACGCATCGCAGCGGTCACGGTGGAGTGCCCTAAGCGGTCCTGCAACTCTTTGAGCGTTGCGCCCGCCTGTGCGGCTCTGGTGGCCCCGTAATGGCGCAGAGCGTGCCACGGCATATCTTCACGCCCCACCTTCGCGCGCACCGGCCCCCAATGCTTCTCAAACGTGCTCTGAGCAAGGTGAGTGCCGTCCGCAGCGTGGAACAAGAGAGCGTCGGGGGAGTCGCCCACGAACTGCTGCAGGTGCTGGATCACATACGAGTTGACGTGGGGTGGCAGAACGATCGAACGCACACCGGCGTCACTCTTGGTCTTGCCGACCTTGAATCCAATACCAGTGGTTTTCGTCACGGCGCGAGAGACGTTGATGATCACTTGTTCGGGTAGGTCGTCCGTTGCGGCCGCGATCACAATGTCTTTGCGTCGGAGCTCGGTCATTTCACCCCAGCGCGCACTAGCCCACGCCGCAATGACAACGGCGGCTTTGTACCGCGGCGTCATTAGATCGATCATCTTGGCGAGTTCGGCAGCGGTTGGTGGTTCAACCTTTCTGCCGGTGCTCGCGTTCTGCGCCCCACGAACCATGCACGGGTTTACCAGGATCCGCCCATCGTCCACAGCAGTTGCAAGAACCGACTTCAGAAACCCGTAGGCGCGTGCAGCTTGAGTCTTCGCACCCGTACCGATCTGTGCCGCGTACCAAACCCGGATCATGTCGGGGGTGAGAGCTACGATGCGCTCACTTGCCAGGGGAGCGAGGGGACCGGCGAGCAGACGCGAATATTCCACGCGTGTGCGGTCCCTGAGCGGTTCACCGTGACGGTTCATTCGTGTGGCTAGCCATTCGGTAGCGAACTCGCCCAACGTGTCAGCACGGGACGCTCGAGCGCTCTTAGCGCGGGCCGCGTCGTGAGGGCTCCATGAGCCGGTATGAAGCTTCGATTGCTGAATGGACAGCCAACCACGGGCATCCGTTTTGGTGTCGAAAGTGTGGGGTGCGTTGTACCGCTTGCCGTCTAACCCGACGTATGACGCCTGGTATCTGCCTGATGAGCGTTGGCGGATAGCGCCGAATGACTCACGCTTCTTGCGGGCCATTTCGCTCCATCCTGGGCAATAACGGGCAATATCTACTGTCCACTAGTGGGTATTAGTGGGTATCAGTGACCTTAACAGGTTGGGGGCTTATCCGCTAGAACATGCCGAAGAATGGCTAGAAATGGGGAAAGTTACAGTTCCCTAGATACTGGTTCGATCCCAGTACCGCCCACCACGTGAAAGAACCCCGGACTCGAATCCGGGGTTCTTTCGTATTATGTGCTCAGTTCTCGGAGCGAGCTCGAGACGACTTCCATCGACGGACGAACGGCGCGAGTCCTGCGACGATCGCGAAGACAATCACGCCTCCGATCCCTGCCACGATTGGCGCGACACCCAGGTTGGCCTGGGTTACTCCGGTTATCACCCCCGCGACCGCGCCGACGCTTGCTCCTTGCCAGAAGTCCTTCACGTACCAATTCATAGTTGCCCCCCGCGTTCTGTGGTTTCTCCGACGATATCTACCTCCTCACCACCCACCACAGCCCCGTTGTGAGGGGCACGGGCGTGGCACCGAACACCCAGTCGAGCGCCGCTAAAGTTGTCGAGTGAGTAACACGGGATTCGAGCTGTTCAGTGACCGGTCCGTTGTCGCGATGCGCGTCAACGGTGAACTCAAGGACCTTGCAGCGACGGTAACGGATGCCGACACTGTCGAGCCCGTGACGATTGACTCGCCGGACGGGTTGACCATCCTGCGGCACTCCGCAGCGCACGTGACCGCGCAGGCCGTGCAGTCCATCCGACCGGAAGCAAAGCTCGGCATCGGTCCGTTTATCACCGACGGGTACTACTACGACTTCGACGTGGCCGAACCGTTCACGCCAGATGACCTCAAGGCCATCGCCAAAGCGATGGATCGCATCATCCGTCAGGGCCAGCGCTTTCAGCGCCGCGTAGTAACGGAGGATGAGGCCCGAGCTGAACTCGCTGGCGAGCCATACAAGCTCGAACTTATAGGTCTGAAAGGTGCCGCTGCAGACGGCAACGACGGCGAGTCGGTGGAGGTCGGCGGAACCGAACTCACCATCTATGACAACGTCGACGGGAAGACAGGCGAGGTCTACTGGAAGGACCTCTGCCGCGGTCCGCACCTCCCCAACACCCGAATGATCGGAAACGGTTGGGCGCTCCTGCGCAACGCCGGCGCCTACTGGCGTGGGTCCGAGAAGAACAAGCAGCTACAGCGCATCTATGGCACGGCCTGGCCCACCAAAGACGAATTGCGTGCCTACCAGGAACGGCTCGAGGAGGCCGCCAAGCGCGACCACCGCAAGCTCGGTAAGGAACTTGACCTCTTCTCCTTCCCCGAGGAGATCGGCTCGGGTCTTTCCGTGTGGCACCCCCGCGGGGGGATAGTACGCGGCGAAATCGAGCAGCACGCTCGACGTCGTCACCAGGAGGCGGGCTACACCTACGTGTACACCCCGCACATCACGAAGGCCGACCTATTCGTGACCTCGAACCACCTCGTGACCTACAAGGAGGGCATGTTCCCACCTATCCGTATGGACGAGGAGTTCGACGCGGACGGCAACGTCACGAAGCCCGGGGTGGACTACTACCTCAAGCCCATGAATTGCCCGATGCACATTCTCATCTACAAGGAGCGCGCCCGTAGTTACCGCGACCTGCCCATGCGTCTGGCCGAGAACGGCACGGTGTACCGCAACGAACTCAGCGGCGCCCTGCACGGTCTCACACGAGTGCGCGGATTCACGCAGGACGACTCGCACCTCTTCGTGACTCCGGATCAGCTCGAGGACGAGGCCACCAAGGTGCTCGAGTTCGTCATCTCGATGCTGAGGGATTTCGGTCTCGACGACTTCGAGCTCGAGCTCTCGATGAAGGACGACGAGAAATCGAAGTGGATCGGGTCGAACGAATTCTGGGAGTACTCGACAAACGCCTTGCGCAACGTGGCGACGCGAAGCGGACTGAAACTGACCGAGGTGCCCGGTGAGGCCGCGTTCTATGGCCCGAAGATCGACCTGAAGACTCGCGATGCCATCGGCCGGGTCTGGCAGCTGTCGACCGTGCAGGTCGACGTCAACCTTCCCGAGCGGTTCGACCTTGAGTTCACCGATAAGGACGGGACCAAGCAGCGCCCCATTATGATCCATCGCGCGCTCTTCGGTTCGATCGAGCGTTTCTTCGCGATCTTGCTCGAGCACTACGCCGGAGCGTTTCCGGTCTGGCTCGCGCCCGTGCAGGTCGTGGGCATCCCGATCTCCGAAGAGCACGAAGAGTATCTCGGTGGTGTCATCGACCGCTTGCGTGCCGGGGGCGTCCGTGCGGAGCTCGACACCACGAGTGAGCGAATGCAGAAGAAGATCCGCACGCACACATTGCACAAGGTGCCGTTTCAGCTCATCGCAGGCGCTGCCGACGCCGAGGCCGGCTCGGTGAGCTTCCGATTCAGGGACGGCACTCAGGAGAACGGCGTTCCGGTGGATGAGGCGATCACTCGCATCCTCGACGCAATCGCGACGAAGGCGCAGGTGTAGGGTGCGCGACTACGACGGCGTGGATCACGCCGACGTCGAGATGTCGAGCGAATTCGCGGCCGTTCCCGACGCCTTCCAACGTCTGTGGACTCCGCATCGCATCGCCTACATCCTCGACAACCACGACAACCAACCGACCGAGGAGACCTGCCCTTTTTGCGCAGCGCCGGGGATGGATGACGAGAAGGCGCTTATTGTCGCCCGCGGTGAGCACGCATACGTGTTGCTCAATCTTTACCCCTATAACAGCGGCCATCTCCTCGTGTGCCCATACCGCCATGTTGCGACGTATGACGAGGCGACTGCAGAGGAGATCGCGGAAATCGGTAGCCTGACCCAGACGGCGATGCGCGTGTTGCGTGAGACGGCCAAGGCCCACGGTTTCAACATCGGTATGAACCAGGGCCGGATCGCGGGAGCGGGCATCGCCGAGCACCTGCATCAGCACATCGTTCCCCGTTGGGCGCTCGACTCGAACTTCATGCCGATCGTCGCGGGCACCAAGGCCCTTCCCCGGCTGCTCGGGGACGTTCGTGCCGAGGTGGCGAATGCCTGGCCGCAGGGCCACTGACAATTGATTGGCCGCAGTAAACCCTTCCGACCCCCACGTAGAATCTAGGAACATGAGCTCGAACAGCACCGAATCCGGCACGACGACCAACCAGCTGGGTACCAACCGCGTTAAGCGTGGACTCGCCGAGATGCTCAAGGGTGGCGTGATTATGGACGTCGTCAACGCCGAGCAGGCGAAGATCGCTGAGGATGCCGGTGCCGTGGCCGTCATGGCCCTTGAGCGGGTTCCCGCGGACATCCGCTCGCAGGGCGGTGTCGCGCGCATGAGCGACCCCGATCTCATTGACGGGATCATTGCGGCGGTCTCGATTCCGGTCATGGCGAAGGCCCGCATCGGCCACTTCGTCGAGGCTCAAGTGCTCGAGGCGCTCAAGGTGGACTACATCGACGAGTCTGAGGTGCTGAGCCCTGCTGATTACGTCAACCACATCGACAAATGGAACTTCTCCGTGCCCTTTGTGTGCGGCGCGACCAACCTCGGCGAGGCCCTCCGTCGCATCACCGAGGGCGCGGCCATGATCCGGTCCAAGGGCGAGGCCGGCACCGGTGACGTCTCCGAGGCGACGAAGCACATCCGCACCATCACAGGCGAGATCAACGCGCTCAAGTCCAAGACGAAAGACGAGCTCTACGTCGCCGCGAAGGAGCTTCAGGCCCCCTATGACCTCGTCGCGGAGATCGCCGAGACGGGCAAGTTGCCCGTCGTGCTCTTCACCGCCGGGGGAGTGGCCACCCCGGCCGATGCTGCCCTCATGATGCAGCTTGGCGCTGACGGAGTTTTCGTGGGGTCGGGCATCTTCAAGTCGGGAGATCCCGCCAAGCGAGCGGCGGCTATCGTCAAGGCAACGACGTACTTCGAGGATGCAGCTGTGATCGCCGAGGCGTCGCGTGGACTTGGCGAGGCGATGGTCGGCATCAATGTCGCGGATCTTGCCGCTCCGCACCGCCTAGCCGAGCGTGGCTGGTAGCGCGCGCATAGGCGTTCTCGCTCTTCAGGGCGACTTCCGCGAACACATCGGGGTTCTGCGGGGATTGGGCGCCGACGCGGTGCCCGTCAAACGAGCTTCCGAGGTCGAGTCGATCGACGGGCTCGTGATCCCCGGTGGTGAGTCGAGCGTCATGGACAAATTGAGCCGGATGTTCGCCCTCTCCGGGCCGTTGATCGCGGCCATCAACTCGGGCCTCCCCGTGTACGGCACCTGTGCGGGCCTCATCATGCTGTCGAACTCGGTGCTCGATGCAATCGAGGGTCAGCAGACCCTGGGGGGCCTCGACATCGTCGTTCGGAGAAACGCCTTCGGGTCGCAATTGGACTCGTTCGAAACCGACCTTCGGGTTCCGGCACTCGGTGATCCACCAGTGCATGCGGTTTTCATTCGAGCTCCCGTCGTCGAGTCGGTGGGGTCATCCGTCGACGTTCTCGCGTCGCTCGACGATGGAAGAGTTGTTGCGGTGGAGCAGGCGAATCTCCTCGGAACGTCGTTCCACCCCGAAATGACCGGAGACACTCGTTTCCATGAGTACTTCCTCGCGAAGGTCGCCGCGGCTTGAGCGCACCGTGTCCGTGGAATCATGGGCGCATGAAACTGTATTCCGACTTCGGCCCGCGCCGAACGCGACAGATCGTCGGTGACGTTCTCGCATTGCTGGCGATCGGTGCGTGGGTGTGGCTCGGCGTGACGGTCTATCAGCTCGTCATGAACCTCTCCTCGTTCGGAGTTCAGATGGAGGAGGCTGGCGCCGGTTTCAAAGACACGATGACGGAGGTGGGGGATAACTTGGGGTCGGTGCCGGTTATCGGCGGGGGCATCCGTGCTCCCTTCGACGGTGCGTCGAGCGCCGGAGCGGCACTCGAATCGGCGGGACAGAGTCAGCAGGTGGCCGTCAATCAGTTGGCGACCGGCCTCGGCTTGGGGATCGCACTCGTACCGGTGATCACGATCTTGATTCTGTGGCTACTGCCGCGCATCCGTTTTGTGCGTCGGGCCGCGCGCGCGAAGGCGATTGTCGACACGGGAGCGGGAATCGATCTCCTCGCGCTTCGTGCGCTTGCCTCGCAGAAGATGTCGGCTCTTGCGGCAGTCGATGTCGATCCGATGGCCGCGTGGCGTCGCGGTGACGAGAGCGTCATGAGGGCGCTTGCGGCGCTCGAGCTTAAGTCGTCGGGTGTTCGTCTAAAGGATTAGTGCATTCGACGACCCTCACCCTCAGCGGGGTGGCTGATGCGATCGCGCGATAGCCATCAAGTGCGGTCGCCTCCCGTTCGGTTATGTAACCTGACTCGCCCACGACCGAGCGACTGGGCGTCATGCGGTATTCGAAAACTAGCGAGACTGTTGTCTCCGGGTGGTCGTGTCGCGTCATCCGTCTCGACACCGCAAATTCGAAGTGATCTGATCGCGGCCCCCACGAGCACAGCACGAGGTCTGAGTCGCCGTGTTGTGGCCGGTACCGTTCCAGAAACGCGAGCATGACGCGGATGCCCCCGCGTGCGTTCAGTGTGTCGAGCGAGTCGCCCGACTCAGCCATCGACCGCCGTAGCGCGTTGGCCGAGTAGGCGATGCGGAACCAGCGACGGGGCACGCTGACGATGCTACCCAGTAGCCGCTGGCTAGAATGTTCACCATGTCAGGCCACTCCAAATGGGCAACCACAAAGCACCAGAAGGCGATCAAGGATCAGCGCCGCGCCAAGTCGTTCGCCAAGCTCATCAAGAACATCGAGGTCGCCGCGAAGATCGGCGGCGCGGATCTTTCCGGCAATCCGACCCTCGTCGATGCCGTGCAGAAGGCCAAGAAGACTTCGGTTCCCAACGACAATATCGATCGCGCGATCAAGCGCGGTGCCGGCCTGACAGGCGAGGTGATCGATTACCAGACGATCATGTATGAGGGCTACGGTCCGGGCGGCGTCGCGCTCCTCGTCGAGTGCCTTACAGACAACAAGAACCGTGCGGCCGCCGACGTGCGCACGGCGATGAGCCGCAATGGCGGCAATCTCGCGGACCCCGGCAGTGTTGCCTACAACTTCACGCGCAAGGGAGTCATCTCGATCACGAAGACCGACGCGGTCACCGAGGACGACATCCTGCTGGCGGTGCTCGACGCGGGCGCTGAGGAGGTCACCGACCGTGGCGCTGGCTTCGAGGTCATCACCGATACCGCCCACCTTGTTGCGTCGCGGGAGGCCCTCCAGGCGGCCGGGATCGACTATGACTCATCTGAGGCGGAGTTCGTGCCTAACCTCACGGTTGACGTCGACGCCGAAACCGCGCGCAAGGTCATGAAGCTCATCGATGCGCTCGAGGATTCCGACGACGTACAGAACATATATTCGAATTACGACGTGTCGCCCGAGGTTCAGGCGGAATTGGACGAAGACTAGGCGTATGAATCCCTGGACGTGCCCGCGATGAGGATCCTGGGTATCGATCCGGGACTCACCCGGTGTGGCGTTGGCATCGTCGACGTCTCGCCGCGCCGCACAGCAACTCTTGTGCACGTCGGCGTCATCCGCACTCCGCCCGACATGCCTCTCGAACAGCGGCTGCAGGCGATTTCCGTGGGTATCGCGGCCGCGATCGACGACTTCGCGCCCGCTTCGGTCGCACTCGAGCGAGTATTCGCACAGCACAACGTGCGTACCGTGATGGGCACGGCGCAAGCGAGTGGGGTTGCACTCCAGGTTGCGGCCTCGCGCGGCTTGTCGGTCGGTCTGCACACCCCGAGCGAGGTGAAGGCGGCAATAACCGGGTATGGCTCCGCCCAGAAGCTCCAAGTCGGCACGATGGTCGCCAAAGTGCTCGGGCTAGCCGAAATTCCCCAACCCGCGGATGCCGCTGATGCACTAGCCCTCGCGATCTGCCACGCGTGGCGAGGTCCGGTCGCCGTCGTGCCGGTTACCGACGCACTCACACCCGCGCAGCGAGCGTGGCGCGCGGCGGAGAAGTCGGCGACCGCTCGTAAGGTGTCCCCATGATCTCGTCGGTTCGCGGCACTGTCCTCGCGGCCCTCGGTACCTCGGTGGTCATTGAGGTCGGGGGAGTAGGCCTCGCTATTCAGGTCACTCCCCAACATGCACTCTCCCTGCGTGTCGGTTCCGAGGCGACTGTGCGCACCGCTCTCATCGTTCGCGAGGACGACCTCTCCCTCTACGGCTTCGCTGAGCTCGACGAACTTGCCGTGTTCGATCTGCTCCGGGGAGTCACGGGGGTGGGGCCGAAGTCAGCAATGGGAGTACTCGCCGCCATGAGTCCGGCTGAGGTATCTCACGCGGTCGCGACCGAGGACGACGCGCAGTTCCGTAAGGTCTCGGGCATCGGGCCGAAGACGGCGAAGCTCATCGTCGTGTCGCTCGCCGGAAAGCTTCTCGTTGCGCCGGTTGCGAAGACCGCATCATCCGCTCGGTCATCGAGTGTCGCCGAAAACGTGACGATAGCCCTTGTCGGGTTGGGCTGGCCCGAGCGGGTCGCAGTGCAAGCGGTCGAGGATGCCCTCGCCACTGCCTCGGAGACCGAGCGCGACGCTGTGCCGGCACTTCTCCGACTTGCCCTGGCCACCCTTGGTCCGCAACAAATGTCGGGAAGTACGCCGTGACCGAGCCCGATTCGATTGTGAGACCGACACCGGAGTCCGAGGCGGAACTCGCCTTCGAGGGGGCACTGCGCCCTCGGTCGCTGCATGAGTTCATCGGGCAGTCGAAGGTACGCGGGCAATTGCAGTTGCTCTTGCAGGCGGCCGCAATTCAAAACCGCACGCCCGACCACATCCTGCTGGCCGGGCCGCCAGGGCTCGGCAAGACGACGCTCGCGATGATCGTCGCGCATGAAAGCGGCCGACCGTTGCGCATGTCGAGCGGCCCGGCGATTCAGCATGCGGGAGATCTCGCGGCTGTGCTCTCGTCGCTGGTGCCGGGTGAAGTGCTCTTCATTGACGAGATCCATCGCATGGCTCGCTCCGCGGAAGAGATGCTCTACCTCGCGATGGAGGACTTCCGCATCGACATCATGGTGGGTAAGGGGGCGGGCGCCACGTCGATTCCACTCGACCTCGCACCATTCACCCTCGTCGGGGCGACGACACGATCGGGTCTCCTCCCCAATCCGCTCCGCGACCGATTTGGGTTTACCGCCCACCTCGAGTTTTACGATGATGCCGAACTGGAGCAGGTTCTCGAGCGTGCGGCGCGATTGCTCGACCTCGACATCGACAGAGCCGCCCTCGCCGAGATCGCGGGTAGATGCCGGGGCACCCCGCGCATCGCTAACCGCCTCCTGCGTCGCGTGCGTGACTACGCCCTCGTGCGCGGAACCGGAGCCGGAATAGACGCGGTGCACGCTGCCCTCGAGCTTTACGATGTGGATGCCCTGGGTCTCGACCGTCTCGATCGAGCAGTCATGCAGACGATGCTCACCCGTTTTGACGGCGGCCCGGTCGGCCTCAACACACTCGCGGTGTCTGTCGGGGAGGAGGCCGAGACCGTGGAGTCGGTCGTCGAGCCGTTCCTCGTTCGCATCGGCTTGCTGACCCGAACGCCCCGTGGCCGCGTGGCTACTCGTGCCGCGTGGGAGCATTTCGGGATCACTCAGCAGCGCGCCACACAAACGCCCAATCCGGGCCTCTTCGGGGATGACCTATAATTCACAATGGCCCTTCAGGTAGGTCTCTCTAGACTTACCGGCCTACGACTCCCTCTCGGAAGGTAACCCCATGGACCCGTTGACTATTGGAATGCTCGCCATTCTGGCGGTGCTGATTTTCTTTATGTTCCGCAACAACCGCAAGCGCAAGCAGCAGCAGGAAGAGTTGCGTTCGCAGATCGTTCCTGGCGCGCAGATCATGACGAACTTCGGGCTCTTCGGAAAGCTCATCTCGGTCGACGAGCTCAGCAATGAAGCTGAGATCGAAGTTGCTCCCGGGACTGTCGTTCGCGTTCACCGCCAGACCATTGCGAAGGTAGTCGACCCCACCGTCGTCGATCCCGACGCGCCGCGTTCGGTCGAGGAGGCGATGGCCATCGCAAACCGCGAACAAGAAGCGCGGGACCGCGTGAAGCTCAACGAGGATTCCGCCATCCCCCTCGGCGAGCCGGAGTTCGGCGAGCGCGTGGACGAGCCCAAGAAGCCCGCGCGCCGTACGACCAAGAAGGCCTCGGAGTAGGCACTACTCTTAGATGCCGGTCGAAAGATCGGCCTATTTCGGGTGCCCACGCGTCTAGAGCGTCGGTTCGCAGAGAAAGCTGAGTTGCACAGGTGGCCAGATCTACCCCCGTCCGTAAGGCGTGGCGTTCGCTCGCGTGGCTCGGTGTCATTACCGTTGGTCTGACGGCGATCCTCGCGGGAGGCGTTCTCTTCAGCACGGCAACGTGGGCGCCGAAGCTCGCTCTCGACCTCGAGGGCGGAACCCAGATCATCCTCGCCCCGCGACTCGAGAGCGGTCAGACGGTCACGCAGGAGCAGCTCGACCAAGCCGTCTCGATCATTCGCGACCGCATCGACGCGAGCGGTGTGGCCGAAGCGGAGGTGACCACGCAGGGCGGTCAGAACGTCGTGGTCTCGATCCCTGGCGAACCGGATGCCCAAACTCTTGCTCGCATCCAATCGTCGGCCAAGCTCGAGTTCCGTCCAGTCATCTACACGGATGTGGCGACGACGAGCACCGCCGATTCCAGTACGCCCACGCCAGAGCCGACGGATGGATCCACGCCGACCCCAGAGCCCACGCTCGAGTCGACTCCCACCGCTCAGCCGACAGATGCAAGTGATCCCAACTGGGTGACTCCCGCGCTCTACGACCAGTTCCTGAACTTCGACTGCACGACTCTCAACGATTCCAACGCGAACGTCGCTCCCGCTGCGGAACCGCTCATCACGTGTGAGCAGGACGGCAGCTTTAAGTACATCCTCGGACCTGTCGAAGTTTCCGGCGAGACCATCTCCGACGCGACGAGCGGTATCGTGCCGAACTCCCAGGGCGCGAGCACGGGTGTGTGGGGAGTGTTCATCACCTTCAACGGCGAAGGCACCGATCAGTTCGCCAAGGTCACCGAGCGACTGTTCGGCTTCCCGCAGAATGACCCTCGCAACCGATTCGCGATCGTGCTCGACGGTGCCGTCATCTCGGCTCCCACCACTCAGGCCATCATTACCGACGGCAAGCCCGTCATCAGCGGAAACTTCACCCAGGAGACGGCGAAGACCCTCGCCGACCAGCTCAAGTTCGGTGCATTGCCCATCGGTTTCGAGGTGCAGAGTAGCGAGACTATTTCCGCGACGCTCGGTAGCGCCCAGCTGCAGAGCGGAATCATCGCGGGCATCATCGGCCTCATCCTCGTCATCGTCTATTCGCTATTCCAATACCGACTGTTGGGCTCGGTCACGATCGCGTCGCTCGTGGTCGCTGCGGTTCTCACCTATCTCGTCATTGCGATTCTGTCGTGGCGCCAGGGCTACCGCCTTTCGCTCGCGGGGGTGGCGGGCCTCATCGTGGCGATCGGTTTGACGGTCGATTCGTTCATCGTCTACTTCGAGCGCATCCGCGACGAGTTGCGTGATGGTCGAGCGCTCACCGGCGCGGTGGAAGCCGGGTGGAAGCGTGCCTTGCGCACGATCTACGCGGCTAAGGCGATCAACCTTCTCTCCGCGATCATCCTGTTCATCCTCGCCGTCGGCAACGTTCGCGGATTCGCGCTGACACTCGGTATCACCGTTGTCATCGACGTCATTGTCGTCGTGCTCTTCACCCACCCGATCATGCAATTGCTCGCTGAGACACGGTTCTTCTCGAGCGGGCACCCGGCGAGTGGTCTCGATCCCAATGCCCTGGGAGCGGTGTACCGCGGCCGCGCCCAGTTCCGTTCCCCCCTTGTCGCTCCGAAGTCGGGGGCGGGCCGTGAGGCCGCACGCCGTCAGACAATCGCGGAGCGCAAGGCCGCTGAGCTCGAGTCGAAAGACAGTACACGCACCAAGGGGAAGGACTCCTGATGGCCGGCGGGTTCGCAAAATTCGGAAACGACCTCTACACGGGTGCGCGGTCCGTCGACTTTGTCGGAAAGCGCCGCATCTGGTACACCATCGCAGCAGTCATGGTGCTCGCCTCGATAGTCATTCCGATCCTGCGAGGTGGATTCGTCTTCGGGATCGAGTTCCGCGGTGGCTCGGAATTCGTCGTGTCCGAGGTGGCCGAGCTCGACCAGCAGGTCGCGACTGATGCGGTGTCCTCCGCTGTTCCCGAGGCCAATCCTCGAGTGTCCGTGGTCGGCGCGAGCTCGATTCGTGTTCAGACGGAACAGCTCACCGAGGCACAGTCGGCCCAGGTGCGCGATGCTCTCGCGGCTGCCTACTACGTGCCCGTGTCAGACGTCACGTCATCGTTCATCGGCCCGACCTGGGGTGCGGATATTACGACCGCGGCAGTTCGGGCCCTCATCGTGTTCGTGATCGTCGCTGCTCTCTTCATGGCGATCTACTTCCGAACCTGGAAGATGTCGGCGGCGGCCAATGTCTCCCTGCTTCACGACATCATCATCACCGTCGGTATCTACGGCATCTTCGGTTTTGAGATCACTCCCGCCGCGGTCATCGGATTCCTCACCATCCTGGGGTACTCCCTCTATGACACGGTCGTGGTCTTCGACAAGGTTCGGGAAAACACCGCGGAGGACGGGAACGAGTCGAAGCGCACCTTCGCCGAATCGGTCAACCTGGGTGTAAACCAAACGCTCGTCCGTTCGATCAACACGGGTGTCGTCGCGGCACTCCCGGTTGCCTCTATCCTCTTCATCGGCGCGTACGTGCTGGGTGCAGGAACGCTGCGTGACATCTCGCTCGCGCTGTTCATCGGAATCGTCGTGGGCACCTACTCCACGATCTTCATTGCGGCGCCGCTGTACTCGCAGCTGCGAGAGAACGAGCCGGCGATCAAGGCGCACACCAAGAAGGTGCTCGCTAACCGCGCACTCGCATCGACTAGCAAATAGCTCGTGCCTGAGTTCGAACCGACACCCAGCGTCGAGGTCGACGCTGTCCCAGCGCTGATGGCCGCGGGAGCCCAGCTCCTCGATGTGCGCGAGCAGTACGAGTGGGATGCCGGTCACGCACCGGACGCACGCCTCATACCGATGTCGGAGTTCCAGGAGCGCGCGAGCACGTTGTCCCAGGACATCCAGTGGCTCGTCATTTGTCAGAGCGGGGTGCGGTCCGATCGGGTCACGCAATACCTCCTCCTCGAGGGATACGACGCCGTCAATGTCGCGGGCGGCATGAACGCATGGCAGGCCGCGGGCTTCGACGTGGTACCAGCGCGCGCCTAAGTAGAATTGGGTGCAGGAGGTGGTCGCGTGACGGAGACGACGCAGAACACCGCCTCATTGCGCACCCTGCTACCACGCATCTTTTCGCGCGCACAGCCTGCCGGAGCGGTCGACCGGCTCATCAAAACGGTGCGCACGCATCATCCCAAGGCCGATCTGGCACTCATCGAGCGTGCCTACACGGCGGCCGAGCGCGCGCACTCCGGCCAGGTGCGTAAAAGCGGCGAGCCATACATTACCCACCCCGTTGCGGTGGCGCAGATCCTCGCCGACCTCGGTATTGGGGCGAAGACGATCGCGGCGGCCCTTCTCCACGACACGGTCGAAGACACCGAATATTCGCTCGATCTCGTGAGGCGTGACTTCGGGGACGAGATCGCCATGCTCGTCGACGGCGTGACGAAACTCGACAAGCTCAAGTACGGCGACAGCGCCCAGGCAGAGACCGTGCGCAAGATGATCGTTGCGATGTCCAAGGACATTCGCGTGCTCGTCATCAAGCTCGCTGATCGGCTCCACAACGCGCGTACGTGGGGATTCGTCGAGCAGGCCTCGGCGACCCGCAAGGCGCAGGAGACCCTCGAGATCTACGCGCCGCTTGCGCACCGACTCGGAATCCAGGCCATCAAGCTCGAGCTCGAGGACCTGTCGTTCGCGGTACTTCATCCCAAGCTGTACGTCGAGATCGAAAGTCTTGTCAAGCAGCGAACCCCCCAGCGCGAAGAGTTCGTTCAGCAGGTTATCGACGCGGTCGGAGACGACCTCAAGGCATCGAAGATCAAAGGAATCGTGGCGGGGCGCCCGAAGCAGTACTACTCGATCTATCAGAAGATGATCGTGCGGGGGCGCGACTTCGATGAGATCTACGATCTTGTGGGCATTCGCGTGCTCGTGAATTCCGTTCGCGACTGCTACGCAGTGCTCGGATCCATTCATGCACGGTGGAATCCCATTCCTGGGCGGTTCAAGGACTACATCGCCACCCCGAAGTTCAACCTCTACCAGTCACTCCACACGACAGTGATTGGTCCTCAGGGTCGCGCCGTGGAGATCCAGATTCGCACCCAGGAGATGCATCAGCGCGCCGAGTTCGGCGTCGCCGCACACTGGAAGTACAAGGATCGCGTCAACGGTGGCAAGGGCGACGAGTCGGGCACACTGCGCGACGATGCCGACATGGCGTGGCTCGCACACATCACCGATTGGCAGGCCGAGACCGAGGACCCGGGCGAGTTCCTTGATTCGCTGCGTTTTGAGATCGGAGCGAAAGAGGTCTACGTCTTTACGCCTCAAGGCAAGGTCATTGGCCTTCCGGCGGGCGCGACTCCCGTGGACTTCGCCTACGCGGTGCACACCGAAGTTGGGCACCGCACCATGGGTGCAAAGGTCAACGGTCGACTGGTGCCACTTGAGAGCACACTCAACAGCGGCGACTCCGTTGAGGTTTTCACCTCCAAAAACCCCGACGCCGCGCCGAGCCAGGGCTGGCTCAATTTCGTCAAGAGCACTCGCGCCCGCAACAAGATCCGTGCGTGGTTCACCAAGGAGCGACGCGACGAAGCGATCGAGCAGGGCAAGGACGCGATTGCTCGCGCCATTCGCAAGCAGAATCTGCCCCTTCAGAAGCTCGTGAGTCAGGGCTCATTCGCCGAGGTCGCCGCGCAGATGCGCTACGACGACGTCACGGCGCTCTACGCCGCCGTCGGCGAGGGGCACGTGTCGACGCAGTCCGTCATCGAGAAGGTGCTCGCGACGTTGCACTCGGAGGCGGAGACCGAGGACTCGGACATCGAGTTCACTCCCAAGGGGCGCAGCAAGGCACTCAAGAACAGCGATTCGGGCGTGCTCGTTCGCGGTGCCCCGGACATCCTCGTCAAACTCGCCAAGTGCTGCACACCGGTTCCCGGGGACGACATCGTCGGATTCGTCACGCGGGGCGCGGGCGTGTCGGTTCACCGCAGTGATTGCAACAACGTTCGGTCACTACTCAACGAGCCCGAGCGCATCGTCGAGGTGGAGTGGGCTGCGACATCCAAGTCAGTCTTCCTGGTGCAGATTCAGGTAGAGGCGCTTGATCGGGCCGGCCTCCTTTCCGACGTGACTCGTGTTCTGAGCGAGAACCACGTCAACATCCTGTCGGCGACCGTCTCGACCTCGAGCGATCGCCTCGCGCTGAGCCGTTTCGTCTTCGAGATGGGAGATACGACCCACCTCGACCGCGTTCTCAATGCTGTTCGTCGTATCGATGCGGTGTACGACGTCTATCGGGTCAATAGCGGATAATGCGACCCTCGTTCGGCCGGCGCATCGTGGCCCTACTGATCGACTACGCGCTGATTCTCGCGTGGATGGCTCTGCTCACGCTCTCCACGGTCATCACCTGGGCTATCACCGGGCAGTCCACCAATTGGCTCGCGCTCGGGGTGGGTGGAGCGCAACTTCTCGGTTTTTTGCTGCTTGTCCTTCCCGTCGGCGTCTACCTCTTCGCCTGTGAGGCATCATCGCGTCACGCAACTGTCGGTAAGCGTGTCATGGGATTGCGGGTCGTCGACGAGAAGTCGACGGGAGCGCCGGCACCGTGGCGGGTTCTAGTACGCACGATCGTGAAGCTGCTTCCGTGGGAGGCCGCACATTTCTTCATCTGGCAGACGATTGCGACGGTGTCGGCCGATTCACTCGTTTTCCCCGCCTGGGTCCTAGTGGGCCTTATCCTCGCCGACGTGATACCCCTCGTGTATGTCGGTTTCGTGCTCTTCAACCGTGAGCGACGCGGGCCCCATGATCTCGCCGCGGGTACCCGGGTCATCCGCATCGGCTGAGGCGCTCGATTGCCTGGCGCTTGTTCGGCAGATTCCGTCGTGACTCAATATGACGGCGCCACTGCGTCTCGTCGATCTGTCCTATCGCGAGCAACTCGCGAACTACCTGCGCCTCCGATATGCCGAACTCAGCGCTGAATCGCGCGAGGTCGACGGCGGTTCTCAGCGGGGTGGTAAGACGGAGACTGCCGATGGTCGCAAGGTCGGCGTCTGTCAGGACGACTTCGCGCACGGACATCCAGGGCACGCCCGGCACCCGCACACGCGCTCCCACCTCGACGCAGAACCTATGATGACGCGGTGGTGCCGACAGGGCACCCCACACCCACGCCGCCGTGTGCTGCTCGGCAATGAGTCGCACGGGAATGCCGATGCTGACGGCAGCGGCGCGGTGTCTCTCGCGCGCAATCTCGTCTACGGGTGCGTAGGCATCACCCACTCGGAAGACCTCGCCGTCGAGTCGAGCCGCGTTGAGCTCGACCTCCGGAAGGTCGTGGCTGGACAGTATTGGCGGGAGTCGACTCACTCGTCCAGTGTCCGATATCCGCAGCCGATCAAGGATTGAACGGTGGGATCGGTGGACAAGTCGCTACTTGTCGAAAGCGGAGAGCCACGCCTTGCGCGCGTCCAGTGCTTCCTGCGCAGCCGCGATCTTCTTCTTGTCGCCACCCGTCTGTGCCTCGGAGAGTTCTCTCTCGAGCTTGGCGATGGCCTCGTTCAACTGTTCGAGGAACCCATCCGATCGCTCCTGGCGCTCCGGATTGTTCTTCTGCCAGTGCTCTTCGTCGAGCTTGCGAACGGCACTCTCCACCTTGCGCAGCCGGTCCTCGACAAGCTTGACGTGATCTCGTGGGACCTTGCCGATCTTGTCCCAGCGCTTCTGGATTGACAGGAGTTTCTCCTTGGCGGAGACGCGGTCAGTGGCGGTGAGCAACGGTTCAGCTTCGGCGAGAAGTTCGAGCTTGAGTTCGAGGTTCGCCTGGTATTCGACGTTATCCTTTGCGTCGATTTCAGACTTGGCCGCATAAAGCGCGTCGCCGGCATCCTTAAACGACGCCCACAGCGCGTCATCGAATTTCTTGCCGGCACGCCCGGCAGCCTTCCACCGATCGAGGAGGGCGCGATACTCGGGGATGCCGTCCGCGCCCTTGCCCACAAGGGCCTGTGCCTTCTCTACGAGCGCCTGCTTTGCGGCGCGGGCGTCGCGGTGCACGCTGTCCAGCTCGGCGAAGAACGCCTTGCGATGGGTGTCGATCGTCGTCCGAGCGGTGCGGAATCGCTTCCACAGCTCGTTGGCCTCGTTCTTCGGCAGGCGTGGCCCCTCGGCCTGGTGCTTTTGCCAGCGGGCGAAGATGTCGTCGAGGGAGGCGGTGACCTGCTTCCACTGCGCCTTTGCGGGATCCTGCGCCGCCAGAGTCTCGGCCTCTACCACTATGGCCTCTCGTTCGGCCAAGGCCGCCGCGACGGCGGCCTTGCTCTCCTCGGTCTGCTTCTCGGTGAGCTCGGAAACGGTACCGCCGAGCGCCTCGATGCGAGAGCGCAGGGCGGCGAGGTTTCCGACGGCGTTCGCGTTCTCGATAGCGGCCGAGAGTGTCTTGACGGTCTTCGCGATGTCGGCGGCCGGGGCTCCACGCTTCGCGCGTTGCTCGACCAGGGTCACCTGGCCCGCGAGCTCGGTGAACTTGCGCTCGAAATAGGCGAGGGCCTCTTCGGGCGTCCCGTCCGGGTACTGCCCGACGGCGCGCTCGCCGGACTCCTCGCGCACGTACACTGTGCCCGTTTCGTCAACGCGACCCCACGGGGCCTGGTCTTCCGCCACGTCATTCACCCTTGCTGTTCTCCGGCCACCGCTGTGAGGCCGGGCACCAGCTTATGGCAACCGGCAAAACAGGGGGATCGCGTTACTGGATCGTGAAGCTGGTTATGGTCGTCGACACGCTGGGCGCGCCGTCTGCGACGCCGCCGACCGCGCCAGCGTCGGTGATCTGAGCCGTGAGCGCGTCCAGACCGCTCGTGACCTGGCCGATCACGGTGTAGCCGCCCGCCGAGTCTTCGGGGAGGGTGGTGTCTTTTGTGACGATGAAGAACTGGCGTCCGTTGCTGTAGGCGTCGTTCCCCGCCCGCGCGATCGCGATGGTGCCCGCAGCGTACACGCCGTCGGCGGGGGCGTTCTCGATGGGACCGTAACTGTATGACGGGTCGGTGGCGCCGGTGCCATCGAGCGAGCCGCACTGGATGAGGTTCGCGGTATCGCTTTGCACGAGACGGTGGCAGGTCTTGCCGACGTAGTAGCCCGTGAGGGAATCGGCGGCGATCGAGGCAACGGCCTGAGGTGCCAGATTGCCATCGAGGGTGACCTCGAGAGTCACGGTGTCGTTGAAGACGAGCGTCCCTGTGAAGACCGTGCCTTCGGCAAAGGATGGGTCGGGCACGTTCCCGATGTTCGAGCCGGTGCCGGCCTCAGGTTCGAGCGTCGCGCTGGCCGAGGGGGCCGGGGTAGGTGTGCCCGGACCGCCATTGAAGTAGAAGATCTGAGATACAGCCGCGAGAGCGGCGATGACGATAATGCCGCCGACCGCAAAGAGGTTGTCTCGCTTGCGCCGCGAGATCTGGCCTTCGTGCACCGTCTGTCGAGCGTTGTAGCGACGGAGTCGTTCACGCGCCTCGCGTGCCTCGCGCTCGGTGTTCTTGCTTGCCACGGTGCTCCTCTAAATTGCTCGCGGGGACAGAGTGAACTTTACGACGCTTCGTGCTCGGCGGGCCAATCCCGTGATCGGTGGCGGCGGTTAGCATTGCGCCTATGGACGGGCAGCCCGGGATCCGCACGGGATCGACACCACTCGCCGTGCGCATGCGCCCTCGCGCGCTCGACGAGGTGGTCGGTCAGAAGCACCTGTTGACTCCCGGCTCACCTCTCGTCTCTCTCGCGGCAAGCGGGGACGCGCAGCAGGGTTCGGTCTCGATCATCTTGTGGGGTCCGCCCGGCACCGGCAAAACGACCCTGGCCAAGGCGATCGCCCAGAGCTCGGGGCGCAAGTTTGTCGAGCTCTCTGCCGTTACTGCGGGCGTGAAGGACGTGCGCCAGGTCATGGACGAGGCGCTGTCGAGTAGGGACCTGTACGGGCTGACCACCGTCCTCTTTCTCGACGAGATCCATCGTTTCACGAAGGCGCAGCAAGACGCGCTGCTCCCGGGGGTCGAGAACGGGTGGGTCATCCTTATCGCGGCGACCACAGAGAATCCGTCGTTCTCGGTGATCGCTCCGCTGCTGTCCCGCTCGCTGCTGCTCACATTGCAACTGCTCGATGAGGACGACCTCGGGCTCGTGATCGATCGTGCCCTCTCGGCGCCGCAAGGCCTCGGCGGCGCGGTGGAGCTTGATAACGAGGGCAGGGCCGCCATCATCCGCCTCGCCTCGGGCGATGCGCGTCGTGCCCTCACGGCCCTCGAAGCGGCAGCACTCGCGGCGAGTTCAGCCGCGGATGATGCGACACCGGTCATCACGGCCGACACCGTTTCCCTCGCCGTCGATCGGGCGCTGCTGCGTTACGACCGACAGGGCGACGAGCACTACGACGTCATCAGCGCCTTCATCAAGTCGGTTCGTGGGTCTGATGTCGATGCCGCACTGCACTATCTCGCTCGCATGATCGAGGCAGGGGAGGACCCGCGGTTCATCGCGCGGCGCGTCATGATCAGCGCGGCGGAAGACATCGGTATGGCCGACCCGCAGGCTCTGCCGATCGCGGTAGCTGCAGCCGAGGGCGTGCAGCTCATCGGAATGCCCGAGGGGCGCATCCTGCTTGCCGAGGCGGTCGTATACCTCGCGACGGCACCTAAATCGAACGCGTCGTACAAGGCGCTCGATGAGGCGATCGCGGATGTTCGTGCGGGCAAGATCGGGCGTGTACCGATGCACCTCAGAGATGCTCACTACCCGGGAGCCAAGCGACTCGGGCACGGCAAGGGCTACAAGTATTCACACGATTCCGATTTCGGCGTTGTCGAGCAGCAATACCTTCCCGATGAACTCGCGGGAACAAGCTACTACCGCCCCACGAACAACGGTTACGAGCGTGATGTCGCCGCCCGCCTCGATAAGCTTCGTGCGATCGTTCGTGGTACCGTAGATCCCGCCTAAGGCTAGGGTTTTCGCGCGCGGCTGCAACGAAACCCAGTGCCGAGGACCATCGATCTGTAGCCGATCGGGTTCCGCAAGGCCACTCCCTCAACTTTCACGAAGCAGTTTTGCGTGTGCACGCGTGCGCTCGAGCTCTTCGTTCCATCCGTTAAAACAGACAGAAAAGGACACCGTGTCTACCAAGTCACGTACTCGCAGCAAGACCCGCCTCTCCCGCGCGCTCGGCATCGCCCTGACGCCCAAGGCGGCGAAGTACCTCGAGAAGCGCCCGTACGCTCCCGGTGAGCACGGACGCACCAAGCGCAAGCAAGACAGCGACTACGCGGTGCGTCTGCGCGAGAAGCAGCGTCTGCGCGCCCAGTACGGCATCCGTGAGGCGCAGCTCAAGATCCAGTTCGAGGAGGCGCGCAAGTCGGCAGGCCTGACCGGTGAGAATCTCGTCGAGCAGCTCGAGATGCGTCTCGACGCGATCCTCGTTCGTTCGGCCATCGCTCGTACGACCGCTCAGGCTCGCCAGATGATCGTGCACCGCCACATCCTCGTCGACGGCAAGCTCGTGGACCGTCCGTCGTTCCGCGTGAAGCCGGGCCAGCTCGTGCACGTTAAGGAGCGCAGCGAAAGCATGGAGATCTTCCAGGTCGCCGCGGCCGGTGGACACGTCGACGTTCTGCCCAAGACGCCGGGCTACCTCGAGGTCGAGCTCGACAAGCTCCATGCGCGACTCGTTCGCCGCCCGAAGCGTGCCGAGGTTCCGATCACGTGTGACGTGCAGCTCGTCGTCGAGTACTACGCAGCTCGCTAATTCCCAGCAACTACTGTGGAGGAGGGTCACCCGATGGGTGGCCCTCTTTCGCCGTCTAGAGAGGACGCCCCATGACTGGTGGAGACATCGCGGGACTCATCGCGGCCGGAGTGTTCGCGGTACTCGTCGGGCTGCTCGCGGTTCCCATACTCAAACTGGGTCGGGTGTTCGACGAGACCAGCGAGACCATCCGCAGCGTTAAGGACAACGTCACCCCGCTCTTGGAGGAGGCGACCACGACCATCAGCGAGACCAACAAGCAGCTTGCGCGCGTCGACTCGATTACGTCGAGCGTCGAGGAGGCGACCGCGAACGTCTCATCCCTCGTCGTCCTCTTCGCCGCGACGGTCGGTGGCCCGCTCATCAAGATCGCTGGATTCTCGGCGGGCGTGCGCGCGGCACTCGGTGGCCTCCGACGAGGAAGCAAGTCCTCGCTGCCCAGCAACTAAGCTTGACCAATCCTTGTCGTTTCACCACCGATCCCCAGGAGCACTCATGAAGGGCATACTTCTTCTCGTCGCCGGCGTGGCCATCGGTTTCGTCGTAGCCCACCAGGTCGCCAAGACGCCCGAGGGCAAGCAGTTCTTCAATGACGTCGACTCGAAGGCTCGCGAGTTCGGAAATGCCGTCGTCGACGGCTACAAGGCTCGTGAGGCGGAACTCCGCGCTGCCGTCGCCGAGGCCGAGGACGTCATCGCCGACCTCAAGCGCAACCGCTGACCCCGCTGGCGTAGGACCACCGGGGATCTCCCCACTCCACCGACCCCCGGGACATCATGCAGACCGCAGACATTCAGAGCCGATGGCTCAACTACTTTGGCGACCGTGGACACACCATCGTGCCTTCGGCGTCCCTCGTGAGCGATGATCCCACGCTGCTCTTCACCGTCGCGGGAATGGTGCCGTTCGTGCCGTACCTCACGGGTCTCGTCCCTGCGCCATATCCACGCGCGACGAGTGTGCAGAAGTGCATTCGCACCCTCGATATCGAAGAGGTCGGTAAGACACCTCGACACGGCACCTTCTTCCAGATGAACGGCAACTTCTCGTTCGGCGACTACTTCAAGGAACAGGCGATCGAGTACGCCTGGGAACTCCTCACAACGGGCGAGGCCGAGGGCGGACTGGGTTTCCAGGAGAAAGACCTGTGGGTCACCGTCTACAAGGATGACGACGACGCGGTGAACTTCTGGAAGAAGACGGCGGGCCTGCCCGAGTCGCGTATCCAGCGTCTCGACATGGACACCAACTACTGGTCGACCGGCCAGCCGGGACCGGCTGGTCCCTGCTCCGAGATCTTCTTCGACCGCGGCCCCGCGTATGGCATCGACGGCGGACCGGCGACCGATGACGATCGATACGTCGAGATCTGGAACCTCGTGTTCATGCAGTTCTTGCGGGGCGAGGGGCAGGGCAAGAATTTCGAGATCCTCGGCGAGCTGCCGAAAAAGAACATCGACACCGGCATGGGCATGGAACGTGTCGCATTCATCAAACAGGGCGTCGAGAACATGTACGAGATCGACCAGGTTCGCCCGGTGCTCGACATGGCTGCCGCTCTCTCGAAGCGTAAGTACGGCGCCAACCACGAGGACGACGTGCGGATGCGCGTGGTCGCCGACCACGTGCGGTCGAGCCTGATGCTCATGTCCGACGGCGTCGCGCCGAGCAACGAGGGACGCGGGTACATCCTCCGCCGCCTTCTCCGTCGCAGTGTTCGAGCTATGAGACTCCTCGGAGTGGAGGATGCCACCTTCGCCGAGCTCTTCCCGGCGTCGCGCGACGCGATGAAGGCGTCATACCCCGAGGTCGCGACGGACTACGACCGCATCTCCCGACTGGCTCTCGCCGAGGAGGAGACCTTCCTCCGCACCCTTGCGAGCGGAACGACCATCCTGGACGTTGCGGTATCTCGAACCCAGCAGTCGGGGTCGACAGAGCTGCCGAGTGACACTGCGTTCCTACTTCACGATACCTACGGCTTCCCGATCGACCTCACTCTCGAGATCGCCGAAGAGGCGGGGCTGACCGTCGACCGCGAGGCGTTCGACGCGCTCATGCATCACCAGCGCACCATCGCGAAGGCTGACGCCAAGTCGAAGAAGCAGCACCTCGCGGACCTGTCCGTGTACAGCGACTTCCGTGCTCTGGGCGAGACCGTCTTCACTGGCTACGAGCACCTGACGACCGAGAGCACGATCCTCGGGCTCATTGTCGATGGCGGATCGGTATCCACGGCGACCGCCGGTCAGATCGCGGAAGTGATCCTCGCCGAGACATCGTTGTACGCGGAGTCCGGTGGGCAGGAGGCCGATGCGGGCACGATCGTGGGATCGGGATTCGAACTCGAGGTTCTCGACGTGCAGCGCCCCGTCAAGGGGCTGGTGAGCCACAAGGTGCACGTCACCTCCGGCGAGGTCGGAGTCGGAGATGCCGCGACGACGATCGTTGACACCGAGTGGCGTCGCGGAGCGACTCAGGCGCATTCCGCGACGCACCTCATCCACGCGGCCCTGCGTCAGATCCTCGGGCCGGAGGCGCACCAGTCCGGCTCCTACAACAAGGCCGGGTACATGCGACTCGACTTCTCGTGGAGCCAGGCTCTGTCGCCCGCGACCAAGAGCGAGATCGAGGAGGTGGCAAACAATGCCATCCTGGACAATCTCGAGGTCGACACGCGCATCCTCCCGCTCGATGAAGCGAAGGCGCTCGGCGCGATGGCTCTCTTCGGCGAGAAGTATGGTGACACCGTGCGTGTCGTGGAGATCGGCGGACCCTGGTCGCTCGAGTTCTGCGCGGGGACTCACGTCGCGCGGTCGTCGGAGATCGGTCTCATCAATCTCGTGGGCGAGTCATCGGTAGGCTCGACGAACCGCCGAATCGAGTCACTTGTCGGCATGGACGCATTCCGGGACCTTGCAACGGAGCGAGCGATTGTTTCCCAGCTCACGTCGAGCCTCAAGACGCCCCGGGAGCAGCTTCCCGACCGGATCGCTGAACTCGTGGCAAGTCTCAAGGCCGCGGAACGCAAGATCGCACAGTACGAGCAGGGGCAACTCGCTCAGCGCATACCCGCACTCGTCGAGTCGGCGCGAGCCGCCGGATCCGTGCGTCTTGTTGCCGAGTCTGTGGGCTCGGTCGCCTCGAGCGACGACCTGCGCGGCCTCGTTCTCGCCGTTCGTGACCGTCTGGGGTCCGAGGGCTCTGTCGTCGCACTCGCGGCGGAAGTGGACGGCAAGCCCGCAGTCATCGTCGCTACGAACGACGCTTCGCGCGCCGCGGGCTTCCGGGCAGGTGTTCTCGCGAAAAGGGCGGCGGGCGTGCTCGGCGGCGGCGGCGGCGGGAAGGACGACATCGCGCAGGGTGGTGGATCCGAGGTGTCGGCGATTGCAGCGGCGCTCGAAGCAATCTCGACCGAGGTTGCGGGCTAAGCATGCGAACGGGCATCCGACTCGGAGTCGACGTCGGTAAAGCCCGCATCGGGGTTGCGCGCAGCGATCCGCACGGCATGCTCGCGACCCCTGTCGAGACGGTGGCTCGCGGCGCCGGGGACATCGATCGGCTCCGCTCGATCGCCGAGGAGTGGGAGGCGATCGAGTTCGTCGTAGGGCTACCGCTGGCGCTCTCCGGTGCCGAGACCGCATCCACGACGGATGCCCGTGAATTCGCGACTCTCATCGCGCTGTCGTGCGGCCGCCCCGTGCGGCTGGTCGACGAACGCCTCTCCACGGTCTCTGCGCAGACAGCGCTTCGAGGGGCCGGTCGGGACTCACGCAGCTCGCGCTCCGTGATCGATCAGGTTGCCGCGGTTATAATTCTGCAGCACGCCCTTGACTTCGAGCGTTCGGCCGATACACCGCCCGGCGCTGTCGTTGACCCGCACGAAGGATAGTAGAAATGGCGAACGAGCCGAGCTGGGAAGACATCTTCAACCCTCGACCGAGCGAGCCCGCAGCGCAACCCAGCCAGCCGGCGCAACCGATCGAGCCGCCGACGGAGACAGTTCAGTATGAAGCTGTGCGGCCGCAGGGCACACCCCCGGTCGAGCCGCCTCCGCTGGTCGAGCCCGCGCAGGCCGCACCTGTCTATCCGCCGACGCAGGCGTATCCCACGTTCACAGCCGAGCCTGTTCTGAACCCCGAACAGTCCGCGTACCCGCAGCAGAGCGCACATCCTCAGGAAGCCGCGCCTCTTCCCGTGGCGCATCCCACGGAGCCTGCTGCCGAAGCGGTCGCGCAGAGCGACCCATTTGCCGGTCTCTTCGGCCCGGCGGCCACCACGGGTGGTGCGGAATCCTCTCCGATGCGCGCCGATGTTGAGCCCAGCCCGGCACCGACCGCCGCTGCGGCGGCGACGTCCGCACCGGCCGACGATCCCTTCTTCGCGCTTTTCGGGGAGAGTGCACCTGTTCCCGCTGCGGCGGCGAGCGCGCCCACTGTCGCACGGTCATCCGCCCCCACCGACGACGTCGTGACCTCGGTTCCGTTGAGCCGGCGGGAGATGCGTGATGGCGGCGGGTCCGGCGGCGGTAGAGGAAACAGTGGCCGTGGTGATGGTTCGGGCGGGGACAAGCCCAGGAAGAAACGCAGCCTGCTGTGGCTCAAGATCGCTCTACCGATCGTGGTCGTGCTCGGTGGCGCGGGCGGCGTAGCCGCGTTTGCGTGGGTCAATTACGAAGAACAGGTGCGTGAACTGCTCGGGTGGCAACTCCCGACTGACTACGAGACGACGGGCAACGGCGAAGAAGTTATTGTCACGATCCACACCGGCGACCTCGGTTCAGACATTGCTCAGTCCCTGCACGACGCAGGCGTCACGATGACCTTCGACGCGTTCTATGACCTCTTGCTCACTCTGCCGGAGGATCCCGGCTTCGTGCCCGGCAATTACTCCCTCGAGAAGGAGATGAGCGCGCAGTCTGCGCTCGACGCGCTGCTCGACCCCGAGAATAAGGTCACCGATCGCCTACTCATCACCGAGGGCACGACTCTGCCCAACGCGCTTGAGATCATTGCCGAGACGACAGGGATTCCGCTCGAGGAACTGCAGGAGTCTGCGACCGATCTCGCCTCGTTCGGTCTTCCGGCCGAAGCGCCGAGTCTCGAAGGTTACCTCTTCCCGGCGACCTATCAGCTCGATGGCGGGCAGACGGCTCACGACATCCTGCAGTTGCTCGTGGACACCATGTTTGAGCGCCTCGACGACGCGGGAGTTCCCGTGGAGGACCGCCACCGCGTGCTGACGATGGCGGCTCTCATCCAGCGTGAGTCCGGCCCCAATACTGAGGACTTCTACAAGATCTCGCGGGTTTTCACTAACCGCCTCGAGCAGGGGATCAACCTAGAATCCGATGCAACCGTTGCCTATGGTGCCGACACTCTTCACACGGTCTGGACGACCGATGAGGATCGCGCGAATGCGGGCAATCTGTACAACACGTATGCCAATCCCGGCCTCCCAATTGGACCGATCGGCGCACCGGGGGATCTCGCTATCGATGCCGCCCTGCACCCTGCAGACGGTCCATGGCTCTTCTTCGTCCCGATCAACCTCGCGACCGGTGAGACGGTGTTCTCCGTCACGGCGGACGAGCACGAGGCGGCAGCCGATCAGTTGCGCGCCTGGTGTCGCGAGAGCGAAGAAAACGCCTCGTACTGTGAGTGACGCGCCACGGAACCGCCTCGCGGTTCTGGGCTCACCGATCCATCACTCGAAGTCCCCGGCGATCCAGCGTGCCGCGTATGCCGTGCTAGGCCTCGACTGGGAGTACGAGGCGATCGCGGTGGATGGTGATGGCTTACCCGCCTTCCTTTCCAGCAGGGATACGACGTGGAGGGGGCTATCGCTGACGATGCCGCTGAAGCGCGACGTCATCCCCCTGCTCGACCACACTGACGAACTCGTCGATCTGGTCGGCGGAGCGAACACCGTGCTGTTTACCGACGACGGCCTCGCCGGATTTAACACCGACGTGCGCGGTGCGATCCAGTCGTTCGCGGATGCTGGAGCGACGAGCCTCGATACCGTATACATCCTCGGCGCTGGAGCGACGGCCGCATCCATGCTCGTTGCTGTCGCGCGCCTCGGAGCACGACAGGTCAGCCTCACCGCACGGACACCCGCAAAGGCGGACCCGCTCGTGGCGCTGGGTCGCCGACTGGGTATCGAATTGGCGGTGCATCCGTGGGGAGTGCTCGATCGGTCGATCACCGCCCCGGATGCGATCGTGAGTACGGTACCTGGGGGAGCGGTCAATACAGCATTTGCTGCCGCTGTCCGAGAGCGCTCCGTGCTTTTCGACGTCGCGTACGACCCATGGCCGAGCGAGCTGGCGCTCGCCTGGTCGGAGGTAGGCGGAACCGTGATCTCGGGGTTCGACCTGCTCGTGAATCAGGCGGTCGGACAGGTGCGTCTATTCGTCTACGGGATGGACCGGCCGCTCGATGACGAACCCGCCGTCATCGCCGCAATGCGCGCCGCCCTGTGACTCGGAGGCCTCACCCGCTGTGGAAGGATTGGGGCCATGCTTCGATGGTTGACGGCTGGTGAGTCGCACGGTCCCGAGTTGATGGCGATCCTCGAGGGACTCCCGGCCGGCGTCCCCATCTCGCCGGAGGCGATTCAGGAGGACATGCACCGGCGCTCGCTCGGCTACGGCCGCGGTGCTCGCATGAAGTTCGAGCAGGACGAACTCACGATCAGCGGCGGTGTTCGCTTCGGCGCGTCAATGGGGAGTCCCGTCGCGCTTCGGATCGGCAACACCGAATGGCCGCGTTGGGTCGACGTCATGAGTGCCGTTCCCGTCGACATCGACTCCCTCCCTAAGGGACGTGGCGCGGCGCTCACGCGGCCCCGTCCCGGCCATGCCGACCTGGTGGGTATGCAGAAGTACGACTTCCCCGAGGCACGCAATGTACTCGAGCGCGCCAGCGCCCGTGAGACTGCGGCGCGCGTGGCTCTCGGTGCTGTCGCACGGTCGTTCCTCGCCGAACTCGGCGTGCGAATCGTCAGCCACACCCTCTCAATCGGAACCGTGCGGGTACCTGAGGGGACACCGGTCCCGACCTTCGATGACGTCTCCGCACTCGACGCCGATCCGCTGCGCTGTTTCGATGCCACGACGTCAGCCCAGATGGTTGCCGAGGTGGACCGCGCCCACGAAGACGGCGACACGCTCGGCGGAGTCGTGGAGGTGCTCGCCTATGGACTTCCCCCGGGACTGGGCTCGTACACCCACTGGGATCGTCGCCTAGACTCCCAGCTCGCGGGCGCGCTCATGGGCATTCAGGCGATCAAGGGCGTCGAGATCGGCGATGGATTTGCGACCGCATCTCGCCGAGGCTCGGTCGCACACGATGAACTTGTCATCGGGGACGACGGGATCACGCGTCTGTCCGACCGCGCGGGCGGTACTGAGGGTGGGATGAGCACCGGGACCCTCCTGCGTGTACGCGCTGCAATGAAGCCCATCTCCACGGTGCCGCACGCACTGCGAACGGTAGACGTCGCGACGGGCGCCGCAGCGGAGGCTCATCATCAGCGCTCCGACGTCTGTGCGGTACCTGCCGCCGGAGTCGTGGCGGAGGCGATGGTCGCGCTCGTGCTCGCCAACTCGTTCCTCGAGAAGTTCGGCGGGGATTCGGTGGGAGAGACGCGGCGTAACCTCGACGCTTACCTCGCGGCGATTCCTGCACCCCTCACGACAGCTACGCGTTCTCGCAGTGAGTGAGCCGCGCGCGATAGTTGTGCTCATCGGAGCGCCCGGGGCGGGGAAGACTCGCACGGGCAAGCGACTCGCGCGAGCGCTCGGTGTTGCACTGGTCGATACCGACCGGCTTGTCGTGGATGAACACGGCCCCATCGCGGACATCTTCGAGAAGTACGGTGAATCTCACTTTCGGGATCTCGAGCGTGCAGCGGTGGCTCGCGCGCTCCGCGAACCGGCAGTGGTCACCCTCGGCGGTGGCGCAGTGCTCGACGGCGATACGCAAGCCGACCTGAGCGGCCTTCGCGTGGTGCAGCTCACAGTCTCGCCCGAGGCCGTGGAGCGCCGTATCGCGGGAGGCAAACGACCCCTGGTGAAAGACGGAATCGGAGCATGGACGCGACTGGTCGAAGCGCGTCAGCCAATCTACGACCGGCTTGCCGGGCTCACCCTCGATACCTCGCGCGCCCCGCTAGACGCCATTGCCCAGCGGATCGCCGACTGGCTGGAAAGGCCGACGTCATGACCGAGACGAGCATTATTCCTGTGGGGGGCACCGACCCTTACGACGTCATCGTCGGCCGGGGCATCCTCGGTGATCTCCCCGACCTGTTGGGAAGCAAGGTGGCCAAGGTGCTCATCGTGCACACGCCGACCCTCGGAGCCAAAGCGCAGGCGCTACGAGAATCGCTGCTCGATCGATATGAGGTTCTGCTCGCCGAGGTGCCAGATGCCGAGGACGCCAAGCGCGTGGAGGTCGCTGCCTTCTGCTGGCAGATTATGGGGCAGACCGATTTCACTCGCACCGATGCCGTCATCGGCTTCGGTGGGGGAGCGACAACCGATCTCGCGGGCTTCGTGGCCGCCACGTGGTTGCGCGGCGTGCGCCTAATCCAGTGCCCGACGAGCGTGGCGGGCATGGTCGATGCCGCGGTCGGCGGCAAGACGGGCATCAACACCTCCGAGGGCAAGAACCTTGTCGGATCGTTCTACGCGCCCGTCGCGGTCGTGGCCGACCTCGACACCCTTGACACGCTGCCGCGCAATGAGATTCTGGCGGGATTCGCGGAGATCGTGAAGTGCGGCTTCATCGGCGAGCCGGAGATCCTCGACATCATCGAGGCGGATGTTGATCGCGCGACCGATCCGAGCACACCTGAGTTCCGGCGAGTCGTAGAACTGTCGATCGCCCTCAAGGCGCGCGTCGTCAGCGAGGACTTCAAGGAGTCGGGGCTGCGCGAGATTCTCAACTACGGACACACCCTGGGGCACGCGATCGAGCACGCCGAGCGGTACCGATGGCGCCATGGCGCCGCGATTTCTGTCGGCATGGTCTTCGCGGCGGAGCTCGGTCGAATCGCGGGAACGCTCTCCGACGACGTCGTCGACCGGCACCGCAGCATCCTCACCTCCCTGACGCTGCCCATCGACTATCCGCTGGGGCGCTGGCAAACCCTCCTCGCAACCATGCAACGCGATAAGAAGGCTCGGGCCGGGATGATGCGTTTCATCGTTCTCGACGATGTCGGTAAACCCACGACACTCGCGGGCCCCGACGAAGCGCTGCTGTTCGCGGCCTACCAGGAGGTCGGCGCGTGAGCGTGGGGCAGGCCCTCGTATCGTTCGCCCTTCTCGCCGGTGTTCTCACGATCATCCCGGGACCAGACAGCGCACTCATCCTGCGTTCGGCTCTCGTTCAGTCGCGTAAGAACGCGTATGTCACGGCGCTGGGAATCGCGAGCGGCACGTTCGTCTGGGGTGCTGCTGCTGCCGTGGGTGCCGCGGCTCTTCTTGCTGCATCCGAGTTCGCGTTCACGGTCCTCAAGATCGTCGGCGCACTGTATCTCGCCTACCTCGGGGTCTCGATGATCGTGAAATCGTTCCGACGTCGCGCGCACGAGGTCGACTCCCCGCCGCCTGTGGGCACGCTGCGCGGCGCCTTCGCGCGCGGTGCGTTCACCAATCTGCTCAACCCCAAGGTCGGTGTGTTCTACATCGCCCTCATCCCGCAGTTCATTCCGCCGGGGGTGCCGCCCGTCGCGATGGGGCTGCTGCTCGCCTTCGTGCATGTGATCGAGTCGATCGTGTGGTTCACGGGCCTCATCCTCGCTGCCCACTTCGCCCGCACCTGGCTGTCGAATCCGCGGGTCTCCGCGTGGATCGATCGAGTGACGGGCGGCATTCTCGTCGCCTTTGGCGCCGTGCTCGCGGTAGAGTCGCGCGCGTGACCACCGTCTTCGTCCTCAACGGCCCCAACCTCGGCCGGCTCGGCAGCCGCGAACCCGACGTGTACGGTACAGGTTCGCTCGACGACCTGCGCGCCGTGCTCGACACACAGGTCGCCGATGGCTTCACCATCGATCTGCGTCAGACAGACGACGAGGCGACACTGATCGGGTGGTTGCATGAGGCCGTGGATGCCGCGAGCCCCGTCATCCTTAACCCCGCAGCCTTTACCCACTACTCCTACGCCTTGCGTGATGCGGCCGCGCTCGTCACCAAGGCGGGGCTCCTGCTCGTCGAAGTGCATCTGTCGAACCCGCACGCGCGCGAGGAGTTCCGTCACACCAGTGTGATCTCGGGCGTGGCAACGGGCGTGATCGCGGGCTTCGGATTCGACTCCTACTCGCTAGCCCTGGACCTCGTGATGCGGCGGCTCGGTTAGACTCGACCGCTGGTTTCTATCGAACGGAATATTCTTCATGGCCTCTACCGCTGACATTCGCAACGGCGTCGTCCTCAACATGGACGGCCAGCTCTGGACGGTCATCGACTTCCAGCACGTCAAACCGGGTAAGGGCGGCGCATTCGTGCGCACCAAGGTGAAGAACGTCATGAGCGGAAAGGTCGTCGACCGCACGTTCAACGCGGGAGCCAAGATCGAGGTCGAGACCGTCGACCGTGCCGACTTCCAGTACCTGTACAAGGACGGCGAGAACTTCGTGTTCATGGACAAGGGCAACTACGACCAGATCACCCTGTCGCCAGCGAACGTCGGTGATGCACCCAACTTCATGCTCGAGAACCAGGACGTTACTATCGCCCTGCACAACGGCAACCCGCTCTACGTGGAGCTCCCCGCGTCGGTCGTGCTCGAGATCACGTACACCGAGCCTGGCTTGCAGGGTGACCGCTCGACGGGTGGCACGAAGCCTGCCACCGTCGAGACCGGGTATGAGATCCAGGTTCCGCTCTTCCTCGAGCAGGGCACGAAGGTCAAGGTAGACACCCGCGACGGGTCGTACCTGGGCCGCGTCAACGACTAGTGGGCGCCCGCACCAAGGCGCGCAAGCGCGCCCTCGACGTGCTGTACGGTGCCGACGTGCGCGGCGAGTCGATCAATCAGTCGCTCGAGGCCGAGTCACTGCGAGCGCAAGCCGACCCCAAGCGTGCAAGCTCGTGGGCCTACGCCCGTGAGATCGTCGTTGGCGTGACCCATCACGGCGACGAGATCGACGAGCTCATTGAGACGTATTCTCAGGGCTGGCCTCTCAACCGCATGCCCGCCGTGGATCGTGCGCTCCTGCGCATCGGCCTGTGGGAGATCCTCTTCAACGACGATGTCCCCGACAGCGTCGCGATCGCGGAGGCGGTCGAGTCAGCGCGCGTTCACAGCACCGAAGATTCGGCCGGGTTCGTCAACGGACTGCTGGGGTGCATCGCGGCCAGTCGCGCCTGAGTCCGGCATCCGCAGTTCTCTCGCTACGTTGCGCAACGTTACGTGCCGATTGGGTCGGGAGGTTGTCGCAGCCATAGCGTGCTGATGTGCTCACTTCAGCCTCCTCGACGACTCGTGTGAGTTCGCCGGCGCTCTCGGTGAGCCTCGACGGTGTGAGTCGGACATTTCCCGGTACGGGAGAGGCACCAGATCGCGCGGTGCTTCGCGATGTCTCCCTCGAGATCCCGGCCGGGCAGATCGTTGCCTTGCTCGGTCCGTCGGGGTGCGGAAAGTCCACCCTGTTGCGCCAGGTGAGCGGGCTCGACAGGCCCGACGCAGGTGCTGTGCTCATTGACGGCGTGCCGCTCCAGGGAGTCGATCAGCGGTGCGCGGTCGCATTCCAGGAGCCCCGACTTCTTCCGTGGCGCACAATCGCTCACAATGTCGATCTGGGGCTTCCGCCTGCCACGCCTCGGTCTGAGCGGTCCGTGCGAGTCTCAGAGCTTCTCGATCTCGTCAAGCTGGGAGATTCGGCCGGACTTCGACCGCGCCAGATCTCCGGCGGCATGGCACAACGGGTCTCTCTCGCGCGCGCGCTCGCTCGCGGGCCTGGCGTTCTCTTGCTCGACGAGCCGTTCGGTGCTTTGGACGCGCTCACTCGACTCACGATGCAGGATCTCCTGCTCGATATTCATGCGGCCGAACCCGCGACCATTGTGTTCGTCACGCACGACGTGGAGGAGGCGCTCTATCTCGCCGACCGTGTCGTACTGCTCGGCGTGGAGCCCGGCTACAAGCCTAACTCCGGCGCCGTCATCCGCTCGGTCATCACCGTGCCCGGACGCCGCCCCCGCGATCGAGGAGACGCAGCACTTGCACACCTTCGCGCCGAGCTCCTCGAGGGGCTCGGCGTCTCGACGCACCACCCAGCACACACATTCTGAGCCTCGACCTTAGGGAACTTCATGTCACGCACACGCCTCCTGCCCTTCACCGCTGCCCTCGCGGTCGCCGCACTCGCCCTTGCGGGATGCGCCGGTGAAGGCTCCGGTCTCGCCGAGCCGGAACCCGCGAGCACCCTCCCCGGCGAGTGGAGCGCGGATGTCCTGAACATCGATTTCGCGACCTACAACCCCCTCAGCCTCATCATCAAAGACCAGGGTTGGCTCGAGGAGGCCACCGACGGCAAGGTAACGATCAACTGGGTGCAGTCCGCCGGTTCGAACAAGGCCAACGAAGCGCTGCGCGCGGGCGCGATCGATGTGGGCTCCACTGCGGGATCTGCCGCCCTGTTGGCCCGATCGAACGGGTCGCCCATCAAGACAATCGATATCTACTCGCAGCCCAATTGGGCCGCGATCCTCGTCCCCGCCGGTTCATCGATCTCGTCGGTGGACGAGCTTAAGGGCAAGTCGGTCGCCGCGACGAAGGGTACGGACCCGTACTTCTTCTTGCTTCAGACGCTCGGCGAGGCGGGCCTGTCGATCGACGACGTAGTTCTGCAGAACTTGCAGCACGCGGACGGTAAGGCTGCGCTTGAGTCGGGAGCCGTCGATGCCTGGTCGGGACTCGATCCGCTACTGTCCACGAGCGTCGCCGTCGCCGGCTCGGAGATTATCTACGACAACATCGACTTCAACAGCTACGGATTCCTCAACGCCACCGAGCAGTTCATCTCGACATCGCCCGACCTCGCCCAGCTGGTCGTTGACGCCTATGAGAAGGCGCGCGAGTACGCCGTCGCGAACCCGGACGAGACGGCTGCGATCCTCGCAGAGGTCGCCGGCATCGACCTCGAGATCGCGACAGCCGTCATTCAGGACCGCACGAATCTCGAGGTCGACCCGGTACCCGGCAAGAAGCAGCGCGACGTCCTCGCCTTCATCGGGCCGATCTTCGTGGAGTCCGGTGACGTCGCCAGCCAGGACCTCATCGACTCCGCGCTCGAGTCGCTGTTCGACACCCAGTTCATCGACAACGCGAATCCTGCGCTCATTGACTGACGTCGTCTCGCCCACACTGATGGCCGACCCGGAAGCGTCCGGGCCGGCGGTCAGGCGCGTTCGCAAGCAGCCGTGGCTCATAGCTCTCGGAGCGGTGCTCCCGCTTCTGCTGCTGATCACGTGGCAGCTCATCTCAGCCTTCCAGTGGGTACCCGCCTACCGTCTGCCCTCACCCGCTAGCGTGTGGCTCGCGGCGGTGGACCTGTCCAACCGGGGGCTGTTGTGGACGGACATCGGCATCTCGGTGCAGCGGGTGCTCATCGGCTTCGCGGTGGGCGCCACCGTGGGACTCGTCCTCGGCGCGGTCGTCGGTCTCTCCCGGGTGGCAAGCGCCTTCTTCGCGCCGACCATCGGCGCGTTCCGCGCGGTGCCCTCGCTCGCTTGGGTGCCGCTACTCGTGCTGTACCTCGGCATCACCGAGGACTCGAAGGTCACCCTCATCGCCATCGGCGCTATGTTCCCCGTCTACACAACAGTCGCCGGAGCCCTTCGTCACGTGGACCCGCACCTTGTCGAACTGGGCCAGGCCTATGGACTCGGACGGGTGAAGCTGCTGCGCCAGGTGCAGCTGCCCGCGGTAGTTCCGAGCGTCGTGTCCGGGCTGCGCCTCGCGCTGGCTCAGGCATGGTTGTTCCTCGTGGCCGCGGAGCTTATCGCGTCCGCGATGGGTCTCGGGTTCCGACTGCTCGACTCGCAGCAGAACGGGCGGATCGACCGGATGTTCCTCGTCATCATCATCTTGGGAATTCTCGGCAAAACCACCGACTCGCTAATCGGTGTACTCGAGCGCTATCTCCTCAAGCGCTGGGGCTGACACCGCTATAGTTGAGTGAACAGACATCCTTTAAGTTCCGTCCAGAGAGGCGGGGAAGGAGGTCAGAGTGACTGCACGCGTCGTCTTGCAGCAGGCTGACATCGCCCGGGCGTTGACTCGCATTTCTCACGAGATACTTGAGTCCAATCGGGGAAGCTCAGATCTCGTGCTCTTGGGAATACCGACACGGGGTGTGGTTTTGGCGCGTCGGCTCGGTGCCATCCTCGACGGGATCGAACCCGGTGCGGGAACGGTCGGCGCCCTCGATGTGACGATGTATCGAGACGACCTCTCCCGTAACCCCACGCGAGCGCCGTCTCCGACCGCCATCCCCGCCGGCGGCATCGACGGCAAGACCGTCGTTCTCGTCGACGACGTGTTGTACTCGGGCCGTACTATCCGCGCCGCGCTCGACGCGATCAACGACCTCGGGCGACCGCGAGTCGTGCGGCTGGCTGTTCTTGTCGACCGTGGACATCGTGAGCTGCCGATCCGTGCCGACTTCGTCGGAAAGAACCTTCCGTCGAGCGCCTCTGAACGCATCAACGTGCGCGTGGACGAAGTCGACGGCATCGAGGAGGTGACGATCGAATGAGACACCTACTCTCGACGAAGACCGTGGCCCGTGACGAAGCCATTGCGATCCTCGATGTGGGCGAGGATATGGCCGACGTCGCAAACCGCGAGGTGAAGAAGCTCCCGACCCTGCGCGGTCGCACGGTAGTGAACCTTTTCTTCGAAGACTCGACCCGCACTCGCGTCTCGTTCGAGGTCGCGGCCAAGCGGCTCAGCGCAGACGTCATCAACTTCGCGGCCAAGGGGTCGAGCGTGTCGAAGGGTGAATCGCTCAAGGACACCGCGCAGACTCTTGCCGCAATGGGTGCGGACGCCGTGGTGATCCGCCACTCGGCTTCGGGTGCCCCCTTCGTGCTGGCCGAGAGCGGGTGGATCGACGCGGGGATAGTGAACGCGGGGGACGGTACGCACGAGCATCCGACCCAGGCCTTGCTCGATGCCTTCACGATCCGACGGCGGATGCATGGCGCGGGCTCGCGCGGCAAGGGCCTCGACGGCTACCGGGTCACAATCGTCGGCGACATCCTGCACTCGCGTGTGGCTCGCTCGAACATCTGGTTGCTCACCACCCTGGGCGCCGAGGTAAGGATCGTCGCGCCAGCGACCCTCCTTCCCGTGGGTATCGCGGCCTGGCCCGTCACAGTGGGGTACGACCTCGACGAGGCGGTGGATGATGCCCCCGATGTCATGATGATGTTGAGAATCCAGGCCGAACGCATGAACGCGGCCTTCTTTCCGAATGCGCGCGAATACAGCCGGCAGTGGGGCCTCGACGATGAGCGGCTGGCTCGCCTTCCTGCGGATAGCATTGTCATGCACCCCGGGCCGATGAATCGTGGTCTCGAGATCTCTGCCAACGCCGCCGACTCTTCGCGGTCGACCGTGCTCGAGCAGGTCGCCAACGGGGTATCGATAAGGATGGCTGTGCTGTATCACCTGCTCGCGGGACGCGAATCATGAGCATCCGGGTAGTCGGTGCCACTCTGCCGGACGGAACCACTCGCGATCTCTTCGTCGAGAAGGGGCGCTTTGTTGAGGAGGGTGCTGCGGCGAGCTCGATCGACGCGGCCGGGCTCCTCGCGCTGCCGGGTCTCGTCGATCTGCACACGCATTTGCGTGAACCGGGTTTCGAACAGAGCGAGACGGTACTTACCGGATCGCGTGCCGCGGCGATCGGTGGATTCACGACCGTGTTCGCAATGGCCAACACTCAGCCGGTGCAGGACACCGCGGGCGTCGTCGAACAGGTGGCGTCACTGGGGGACCAGCACGGCTACGTGACGGTGCGTCCCATCGGCGCGGTGACGGCAGGTCTAGCGGGGGAGCGGCTCTCTGAGATCGGTGCGATGGCTCAATCGCGCGCGGCGGTGAGGGTCTTCTCCGATGACGGCCACTGCGTGCATGACTCGCTCCTGATGCGACGCGCGCTCGAGTACGTCACGACCTTTGGTGGCGTCATCGCACAACACGCTCAGGACCCGCGACTGACCATCGGTGCGCAGATGAACGAGGGGTCGCTCTCGGGGGAGCTCGGACTCGCGGGTTGGCCTGCGGTCGCCGAGGAGTCCGTCATCGCGCGAGACGTCTTACTCGCAGAGCACGTGGGGGCTCGACTTCACGTGTGTCATGTCTCGACGGCGGGGTCTGTCGACGTGATCCGGTGGGCTAAGGCGCGCGGCATTGCCGTCACCGCCGAGGTCACCCCGCATCACCTTCTGCTTACCGAAGACCTCGTGCGTACCTACGACGCGCGATACAAGGTCAACCCGCCGCTCAGGCGAACTGAAGACGTCGAGGCGCTTCGGACGGGCCTCGCGGATGGGACGATCGATATCGTCGCGACGGACCACGCCCCGCACCCGGCGGAAGCCAAGGATTGCGCGTGGGATGAGGCGGCCAACGGAATGGTCGGTCTCGAGTCGGCGCTCGGGGTCGTTCAGGCGGCCGTCGTCAACTCCGGTCAGCTCAGCTGGGAGGACGTCGCGAGGGTTCTCTCGATCGCTCCGGCATCCATCGGTTCATTGAGCGGGTACGACGCGCCGTTCACGGTGGGATCGCCCGCCAACTTCACGCTGTATGACCCGACGGCGTCGCGCGAGTTCGGGGTGGCAGACTTGCGCGGCAAGGGGGTCAACACGCCTTACTTGGGCCGGGCCATCCCCGGTCGGGTCATCGCGACAGTGCACGACGGATACGCGACGGTACTCGACGGTGAACTCGTGGGCGCCGACGTTGTGGCGGCTGCGGCGGAGGCACGTCGTGGATAGAACGATTCTCGCCGCTCTCGTCATTGCCTGTGCGGTCGTGCTTCTGGGCCTCATGGCGTGGGGCTGGCGGCGACGCAAGGCGCGCCAGAGTCATATTGCCGCTCCAGCTCACGTGCCCGCCGAAATCGGCGACACCGTGACGTTCGAGGGCAAGTATGTCGCGACAACACTCGCCGACACTCCGCTCGAACGGATCGCCGTGCATCGCCTGGGCTTTCGCGGTCCTGTACGGATATCCATCGCCGCTGAGGGCATCCTCGTCGACCTTGCTGATGCTCGATTCTGGATTCCGAGAACCGACTTGCGTGACGTGCGCCGAGCGACCTGGACGATTGACCGCGTGGTCGAGCGGGACGGCATGACGCTCGTCTCGTGGCAACTCGGGGACACGCGCGTCGACAGCTATCTCCGTATGGACGATGTCGCCGCGGTAGACGCGGCCCTCGCGCCTCTCATCGAAAGGAAGCCGCAGTGAGCTTCGACACCGTGAGTTTCGAACCCGCCGTACTCGTGCTCGAGGACGGGTCGCGCTTCAGCGGTCGTGCCTATGGCGCGCGCGGTCGCACCCTCGGAGAGGTCGTGTTCGCGACGGGGATGACCGGGTATCAAGAGACGCTGACCGACCCCAGCTACGCCGGCCAGATTGTCGTGATGACGGCGCCACACATCGGGAACACCGGCGTCAACGGCGAGGACCCCGAGTCATCGCGTATCTGGGTTTCCGGCTACGTCGTGCGCGAGCCCAGCCGCGTCGTCTCCAACTACCGGGCCACCGGTTCCCTCGGGGACGACCTGGCCAGTCAGGGCGTCGTCGGCATCAGTGGCATCGACACGAGAGCGGTCACGAGACGGCTTCGCGACGCGGGCGCCATGCGTGGCGGCGTCTTCTCGGGCGCGGATGCCGCACTCGACCCCGGCGATCAGCTCGAGCTGGTCCGCGCCTCCGCCGCCATGGCCGGGCGCTCGCTGTCGGCCGAGGTATCGACGGTCGACGGCTACATCGTCCCGGCCACCTCGCCGAGCATCGGACGCCTCGCGGTGCTCGACCTCGGCGTGAAGACGTCGACGCTGAACTACCTCGCCGAACGCGGATTCGACGTTCATGTGCTGCCACAGTCGACGACCCTCGATGAGCTACTCGCAATCGACCCCGTCGCAGTCTTCTACTCGAACGGGCCGGGCGATCCGGCATCGGCAGACAATCACGTCGAACTGCTGCGCGGGGTACTCACGAGAGGTCTGCCGTTCTTCGGCATCTGCTTCGGTAACCAGTTGCTCGGCCGCGCGCTCGGCTACGGCACCTACAAACTCCCGTTTGGCCACCGCGGGATCAACCAGCCCGTCATCGATGTCGAGTCTGGTCGTACCGAGATCACGAGCCACAACCACGGTTTCGCCGTCGACGCGCCGATCGGCGAGGTGAGCGAATCGCCCGCGGGATTCGGGCGCGTCGAGGTAAGCCACGTCAACCTGAACGACAACGTCGTGGAGGGACTGCGCGCGCTCGATATCCCCGCATTCTCCGTGCAGTACCACCCGGAAGCGGCCGCAGGCCCGCACGACAGCAACTATCTCTTCGACCGGTTCCGCGACATGGTCCTCGGTGCAACGAAAGCGAACAATGCCTAAGCGCGCAGACATCAACTCGGTTCTCGTCATCGGTTCTGGTCCCATCGTTATTGGCCAGGCGGCTGAGTTCGACTACTCGGGTACTCAGGCCTGCCGTGTCCTGCGGGAGGAGGGCGTGCGCGTCATCCTCGTCAATTCGAACCCGGCGACCATCATGACCGACCCCGACTTCGCCGACGCGACCTACATCGAACCGATCACCTGGGAGGTCATCGAGTCGATCATCGCCAAGGAGAAGCCTGACGCGATCCTGCCCACGCTGGGCGGACAAACGGCGCTCAACGCCGCCATCCAGTTACACGAGCACGGCATCCTCGAGAAGTACAACGTCGAACTCATCGGCGCTAACTTCGAGGCCATCAACAAGGGCGAGGACCGTCAGATCTTCAAACAGCTCGTTCTGGATGCGGGAGCTGATGTCGCCCGCAGTCACATCGCCCACACCGTCGAGGAGGCGGTCGCATTCGCCGACGACCTCGGTTATCCGCTCGTGATCCGTCCCTCATTCACGATGGGTGGGCTCGGCTCCGGATTCGCCTACGACCGCGGCGAGCTCGTGCGCATGGTTACCGACGGACTGCACCAGAGCCCGACGACGGAGGTGCTGCTCGAGGAGTCCATCCTGGGGTGGAAGGAGTACGAGCTCGAGCTCATGCGCGACACGGCCGACAACACGGTCGTCGTGTGCTCGATCGAGAACGTCGACCCGGTCGGCGTGCACACGGGCGATTCGATCACGGTGGCTCCCGCACTCACCCTCACCGACCGCGAGTATCAGAACCTCCGCAACATCGGCATCGACATCATCCGCGCCGTCGGCGTGGATACCGGTGGTTGCAACATCCAATTCGCAGTCGACCCCGCAACCGGTCGTGTGATCGTGATCGAGATGAACCCGCGGGTGTCGCGGTCGAGCGCGCTGGCGTCCAAGGCGACTGGATTCCCGATTGCGAAGATAGCGGCGAAACTCGCGATCGGATATCGTCTCGACGAAATCCCCAACGACATCACGAAGGTCACGCCGGCGAGTTTTGAACCGACCCTCGACTACGTCGTTGTCAAGGTTCCGCGGTTTGCATTCGAGAAGTTCCCCATGGCAGATACGCGCCTCACGACGACGATGAAGTCGGTGGGGGAAGCAATGGCGATCGGTCGCAATTATTCGACCGCCCTGCAGAAGGCCCTGCGCTCACTCGAGAAGCGGGGGAGCAGCTTCCACTGGGAGGGCGAGCCCGGCGACAAAGACGAGCTGCTGGCACTCGCGAGCGCGCCCACAGACGGGCGAATCGTCACCGTGCAGCAGGCGATGCGCGCCGGTGCGAGCATCGACGAGGTCTTCGCGGCGACGGCCATCGACCCGTGGTTTATCGACCAGATTGCCCTCATCAACGAGGTCGCCGACGATATCCGAGCCGCCGCGACGCTCGACGAGCGTTCACTGCGGCAGGCCAAGGACCACGGCTTCAGCGACATCCAGATCGCACAGCTCCGGGCGACCACCGAGGCGGAGGTGCGTGCGATCCGCTGGTCCCTGGGTGTGCGCCCGGTATATAAGACCGTCGACACGTGCGCGGGGGAGTTCCCCGCACTCACCCCATATCACTACTCGAGTTACGACCTCGAGACCGAGGTGACTCCGAGCGATCGCCGCAAGGTCGTCATCCTCGGCTCTGGCCCCAACCGCATCGGCCAGGGCATCGAGTTCGACTACTCGTGCGTGCATGCGAGCTTCGCTCTCGCCGATGCCGGGTTCGAGACGATCATGATCAACTGCAACCCGGAGACCGTCTCGACGGACTACGACACGAGTGACCGACTGTACTTCGAGCCGCTCACGCTCGAGGATGTGCTCGAGATCATCCACGCCGAGAGCGCTTCCGGCGAACTCGTGGGCGTCGTCGTTCAACTCGGCGGCCAGACGGCACTGGGCCTCGCACAGAGCCTCAAGGACGCTGGCGTTCCGATTTTGGGAACCACACCCGAGGCGATCGATCTTGCAGAGGAGCGCGGTCAATTCTCACAGATTCTGGATGATGCGGGCCTACTTTCTCCGAAGAACGGCACCGCCACCGGGCGTAGCGAGGCCATCGCGATCGCCGAGGAAATCGGATACCCCGTGCTCGTGCGACCCAGCCACGTGCTGGGTGGTCGGGCGATGGAGATTGTCTACGACTCCGAGTCACTCGCCGACTACTTCGACCGGGTCGAGCCGCTGGGGGTGATCTCCCCCGGGTCCCCGCTGCTCGTCGATCGCTTCCTCGATGACGCGATCGAGATAGATATCGATGCGATCTTCGACGGTACCGACCTGTACGTGGGCGGCATCATGGAGCACATCGAAGAGGCGGGCATCCATTCGGGCGACTCGGCCTGCACGCTTCCGCCCGTAACGTTGGGGCGCGACATCCTTGACCGCGTGCGCTCCGCCACCCTTGCTATTGCGGCCGGGATAGGCGTGCGAGGGCTGCTCAACGTGCAGTTCGCGATCGGCCAGGGCATCCTCTACGTGCTCGAAGCCAATCCCCGTGCGTCACGAACGGTGCCGTTCGTTTCGAAGGCTCTGGGCATCCCACTCGCGAAGGCGGCCGCGCTCGTGATGGTGGGGCGTCCTATCGCCCAGCTCATTGCCGAGGGGCTGTTGCCCGCGCAGGACGGGTCAGATGTTCCCATCGACTCGCCGGTCTCCGTCAAGGAGGCCGTGCTTCCGTTCAAGCGATTCCGCACGGTCGAAGGTCACGTCGTCGACTCGGTGCTCGGCCCAGAGATGCGCTCGACCGGCGAGGTGATGGGCATCGACTCCAATTTTCCGCGTGCTTTCGCGAAGAGTCAGGAAGCGGCCTACGGCGGGCTGCCTACCACCGGATCGGTCTTCGTCTCAGTCGCTGACCGTGACAAGCGCGCGATAGTTCTCCCCGTCTTGAGGTTGAGTCAGCTCGGCTTTACTATTCTTGCCACCGAGGGCACTGCCGAAGTGCTCGCCCGCAACGGTATCGAGGCTCGAGTGGTGCGCAAGTATTCGATGGGTCAGGCGGTTGATGCGAGCGACCCGTCGATCGTCGAACTCATCAACGAGGGCGCGATCGACGTCGTGATCAATACGCCGAGTGGTCGCAGTGCTCGAGCGGATGGCTACGAGATCCGTACGGCGACCGTTGCCGCTGACAAGCCCCTGTTCACGACGATTGCCCAGCTGGGTGCCGCCGTGGCGTCATTCGAGGCGATCCGTGACGGATTCGACGTGCGATCTCTGCAGGACTACGCGATCGATCGGTCCGTGCGGCTCGCCGCATCCGGGGCGGCTCGTGGATAGTTTCGGGCGTCGGCTCGACGCAGTCTTCGACTCCCGGGGCAACCTGTGCTGCGGGATCGACCCGCACGCTTTTCTCCTGTCGGAGTGGAACCTGCCCGATTCTGCGGAGGGCGCGCTGGAGTTCGGACTGCGCGTTGTCGAGGCGGCTGCCGCGACGATCGGAATCGTCAAGCCACAAGTCGCCTTCTTCGAGCGTTTCGGGTCGACAGGATACGCCGCGCTCGAGAAGGTTATTGCCGCGGCACGCGCCGCTGGTCTCCTCGTCATTGCGGACGTCAAGCGCGGAGATGTCGGCTCGACCGTTGCCGCCTACGGAGCGGCGTGGCTGACTCCGGGCTCGCCGCTGGAAGCGGACGCGATGACCATTTCGGCCTATCAGGGCGTCGGTTCCCTCGCCGAGCCCATCGGGTTGGCGCACTCGCAGGGTAAGGGGCTCTTCGTGTTGGCGGCGACCTCGAATCCCGAGTCGCTCCCCACCCAGACGGCCGTGATCTCTCGAGGTCGTTTCCGCGGATCCACCGTTGTGGCGAGTATCGTCGCTGAGGTGGATGAGATTAATTCCGCAACCGGATCGATCGGTTCGATCGGCGTCGTCTTGGGCGCCACAAATAACCCGCTCGATTACCAGCTCTCGCCCGGCGTTCTTGCGAACACACCCATCCTCGCGCCGGGGTTCGGCGAGCAGGGTGCCCTCGTGCGCGATGTGCGATCGATCTACGGAGATCTCTCCGACAATGTCATCGCCAACGTCGGGCGAAGTGTGCTGCGCTCGGGGCCACGAGGGGTGCTGGATGCCCTCAGAGCGACCAACTCCGAGCTGGAGGAGGGACTGGCCCGATGAGCCCCCGCCCGGACCCCCCTGCTGTCGACCGTGCGGCCGCGTCGCGCGCGGCGATCGCGGCGCGGCGGGCGCGCGCGGCGGTCAAGCGTTCGATCGCCTCACGGGAGCGATCGGCTCTCGATGTCGCGACGACGGCGTGGAGCGATCCGGCGAGTGCCGAGGCTAGCCTTCGCGTGACCGAGTTGCTCTCGAGTCTTCCGAGTCTCGGCCCCACCCGCACCGCACGGGTCATGTCTTCGCTCGAGATCTCAGATAAGAAGCGAGTCGGAGGGCTCGGCACACGACAGCGCACGCGTCTTCGTGATTACCTCATCCGCCGGCAGGGCGCAGAGCCGAGCCGCCTCGTTGTGCTCGCGGGACCCACTGCCGTGGGCAAAGGCACCGTGTCGGCGTTCATCCGCGACAACTACCCCGAAGTGCGGCTGAGCGTGTCAGCGACGACCCGTCGCCCTCGACCCGGCGAGATCCACGGAGTGCACTACTACTTCGTGGACGACGCTGAATTCGATCGCATGATCGAGCAGGGGGAGCTGCTCGAGTGGGCAACCGTGCACAACTCGTATCGCTATGGCACCCCACGTCCGCCCATCGACGAGGCGCTGGCTGCAGGAACCCGAGTCCTGCTCGAGATCGATCTGCAGGGTGCGCGATCGGTTCGCTCGGTCATGCCCGAGGCCCTCCTTGTGTTCCTTCTTCCTCCGACCTGGGAGGAATTGGTTCGACGGTTGATCGGTCGGGGCACCGAGGATGCGGCCGAGCAGGCGCGCAGGTTGGACACCGCGAAGATCGAGCTGGCCGCACAAGACGAGTTCGACGCGAAGGTGATAAACCACGAAGTCGGGCAAGCTGCCCGTGAGGTCGTAGAATTGATGGATGCGCCCTTTGGCGCGAGAACTTAACCCTCTGAGGAGCACCATGGCTGAAAAGCACTCGGGCATCATTGACCCGCCCATCGACGAACTGCTGTCGAAGGTCGACTCGAAGTATCAGCTGGTGATTTTTGCGTCCAAGCGCGCTCGCCAGATCAATGACTACTACGCAGACCTACACGAGGGAAGTCTTTTCGACAATGTCGGTCCCCTCGTGGACTCGACCATCGATGACAAGCCGCTCTCGGTGGCCCTGCACGAGATCAACGAGGACAAGCTCGAACTCAAGCGCCTCAGCTCTGAGTAACGACACGAGTTCTGCACCCGTGACCGCCTTGAACGTGGTCGTCGGAATCACCGGCGGCATCGCGGCGTACAAGGCGGTTTCCGTCGTTCGGGCACTGGTGCTCGCCGGGCATGACGTGCACGTCGTCGCCACGGAGAATGCTCTCCGTTTCGTTGGGCGTCCGACCCTCGAGGCGATTAGTCGTAACACCGTGCACTCCGATCTCTACGAGGGCGTCGCCGAGGTGCGGCACGTCGCTATCGGACAGGCAGCCGACCTCATTGTCGTCGCTCCGGCTACGGCCAACGCCGTCGCCAAGATCGCCGCGGGCCTCGCCGACGACCTCCTCGGCAACACCATCCTTGCGAGCACCGCTCCACTCGTCCTCGCCCCGGCGATGCACACCGAGATGTGGCAGAACGCTGCGACAGTGGCCAACGTGGCTCTGCTCCGTGAGCGCGGTGTCACCGTTGTCGGACCGGCGGTGGGCCAGCTCACGGGAGCCGACTCGGGGCCGGGCCGAATGAGCGAACCCGACGTCATCGTAAACGAGGCACTGCGGGTGGTGAGCGGCGCGCGGCGCGACCTTGTGGGACGCCGCATCCTCGTGACGGCGGGCGGCACACGTGAACCTCTTGATCCGGTTCGTTTCATCGGCAACCGCAGTAGCGGACGCCAGGGTGTAGCGCTCGCCCTAGCGGCAGCGGATCGCGGCGCCGAGGTCACGCTCATCGCCGCGAACCTCGAGATCGAAGCCCCTGACTCGGTGACAGTCATCCCCGTCGGCACAGCGCTTCAGCTTGCGGATGCTGTGACCGAGGCCGCGTCCGACACCGACGTAGTGATCATGGCTGCGGCCGTCGCGGACTATCGTCCCGAATCGGTCGCCGATTCCAAGATCAAGAAGGAGACGCAGGGCGACGTGCTTGAGTTGCGCCTCGTCAAGAATCCCGACATCCTCGCCGCCGTGTCCGCTAGCCGGCATGAGGGGGAGATCGTCATCGGCTTCGCCGCCGAGACCGAGCCGGATGACGACAAGCTCATGGAGCTCGCGCGGGCCAAGATCGCGCGCAAGGGCTGCGACTTCCTCATCGTCAACAGAGTGGGCTGGACGGAGGGTTTCGCAACAACGGGAAACACCGTCATGATGCTAGACCGCTCCGGCGATAGGGTGGGGGAGGCCAGCGGAACCAAGAGGGCGGTCGCGGATCGCATCCTCGACCTCCTTGTTCCCCCAACACATCTGGAGTAAATCGGTGTCTTCCCCCCTGCGACTGTTCACTTCCGAATCCGTCACCGAGGGTCACCCCGACAAGATCTGCGATCAGATCAGCGACAGCATCTTGGATGCTCTCCTCACGGTCGATCCCACAAGCCGTGTCGCGGTCGAGACCATGGTTACGACGGGCCTGGTTCACGTTGCGGGCGAGGTCACCACGTCGGGCTATGTGGACATTCCCACGATCGTGCGAGATCTCGTGACACGGATTGGGTACACCTCGTCCCAGATCGGCTTCGATGGTCGCTCGTGTGGCGTCGAGGTTTCAATCGGCGGCCAGTCTCCCGACATTGCTCAGGGCGTCGATACAGCTCTGGAGGCGCGGGAGGGTTCGAGCGTCGAAGACCTCGACCTCCAGGGTGCGGGAGACCAGGGCATTATGTTCGGTTACGCCACGACGGAGACCCCGCAGCTCATGCCGCTGCCGATCTGGTTGGCGCACCGACTCGCCGAGCGCCTCGCCGAGGTACGCCGCACGGGTCAGCTCGACTACCTACGTCCTGATGGGAAGACCCAGGTGACGATTGGATACGAGGGCACCGTCCCGCGCACGGTGAACACAGTCGTGTTGTCGACCCAGCACGCCCCGGAGGTCACCAATGACCAGCTTTTCGCCGAGGTGGAGGAGCATGTCATCCGCCCAGTTCTGGCGACCGCGGGACTCGACAGCGACGATGCGCGCATCCTCATCAACCCGACGGGGCGTTTTGAGATCGGTGGCCCTCAGGGTGACGCGGGACTCACCGGCCGCAAGATCATCGTTGATACCTATGGTGGTGCTTCTCGTCACGGCGGTGGTGCGTTCAGTGGGAAGGACCCGTCGAAGGTTGACCGGTCGGCCGCGTACGCGATGCGTTGGGTAGCCAAGAACGTTGTCGCGGCCGGGTTAGCAGATCGTCTCGAGGTGCAGGTTGCGTACGCGATCGGCAAGGCCGCTCCCGTAGGCCTGTACGTCGAGAGCTTCGGCACCGCACACGTCGACGAGGGCAAGATTATCGACGCCATTCAGGAGGTCTTCGATCTGCGTCCTGCGGCAATCATTCGAGACCTCGAGCTGTTGCGGCCCGTCTACACACAGACGGCGACGTATGGGCATTTCGGGCGTGAGTTGCCGGGCATGACCTGGGAGCGCACGGATCGCGTCGACGCACTGCGCAGCGCCGTCGGCCTCTGACAGTGACCGCGCCGACAGTCGCGCGGGTGCTCGTCGATTCCTCGTTGCCGCAACTGGATCGACTGTTTGACTACGGAATTCCCGAGCCCCTACGGGAATCGGTCATTCCCGGGGTTCGCGTGAAGGTTCCGCTGCGCTCCGTGGGACGCATGGCCGATGGTCTGGTCGTCGAGGTCACGAGCGAGGGCGAGTACACGGGTACTCTGAGCGCGGTTGAATCGGTGGTCTCACCGATCCCCGTTCTCGCTCCCGAGGTGTGGGCGCTCGCGCGCCGAGCCGCCGATCGCGCGGCTGGCTCTGCGAACGACATCGTGCGTCTGGCCGTGCCGACTCGTCAGGTGCGCGTCGAGAAGGCCTACCTCGCTGGTATCGCCGACCTCCCACCCGCGTCGGTCGTACCGCCGGAGATCCGGGGGTACGAGCCGGGGGTCGTCGAGGACATCCTCGCCCGAGGTGTACGCGCCGCGGTCGATGCGATTCCGTTGGTTCACGAGGTCCCGTCGGCTGAGGGTTCTCGCTGGGTCGGGGAGTGGGCGGTCTTCCTCGCCGCCACAGCGGCGAGAACACTGGCCGCGGGACGCAGTGCGATTCTGTCCGTTCCGGACTACAGGGACCAGGATCAACTCGAGGCGGCGCTGAGGGCGGTGATTCCCGCGTCCGGTGTCGTGCGGCTGGACGCGCGTCAGTCGAACCCCGATCGATATCGCCAGTTCCTTGCCTGCCTGGGCGACGCGCCGCGCGTAATCGTCGGAAATCGGTCGGTCGTGTACGCGCCGGCCGCGAACCTCGGTCTCATCGCGGTGTGGGATGACGGCGATCCGCTGCACAGCGAACCCCTCGCCCCCTACGTGCACACTCGCGATGCGGCGCTCCTGCGGCAGGAGCAGCAGGGATGCGCGCTCCTGCTCGTGTCTCACTCGCGAACCACCGAGGCAGAGAGGCTCGTTGAGCTCGGTTGGCTACAGTCGGTGTCGCCCGTCCCGGCGTACTCGCCAAAGGTGATTCCCACGGTGCACCAGTCGGGTGGAGAGCGTCTGGCCGTTCAGGCGCGAATCCCTTCGTCGGCGTGGCAGGCAGCACGTCGTGCTCTGGAGACTGGTCCAGTGCTCGTGCAGGTTGCCCGCCCGGGCTACGCGCCTCGCCTCGCCTGCGCGGACTGCGATCAGACCGCTCGGTGTGCCCGGTGTGAAGGACCGCTGCAGCAGAAAACGGCGCGCTCGGTGCCCGGGTGTGCGTGGTGCGGGGCCCTGGCCGTTGACTGGCGATGCTCGAACTGCGATGGCACCAAACTCCGGCTCGCAGGAAACGGGGCCACCCGCACAGCCGAAGACCTCGGTCGAGCCTTCCCCGGAGTGCGCATCATCATCGCCGATGGTGAACGCTCTGTGCTCACGGTGGGGAAGGAGCCCGCGCTCGTCATCGCCACGCGCGGCGCGGAGCCGATCGCAGCGGGAGGCTACCGTGCTGTGCTGCTGCTCGACGGGGAGCGTATGGTCGCGCGCGAGAGTCTCCGAGTCGGCGAAGACTGTCTGAGATGGTGGTCGAATGCCATCGCCCTCGCTGCTCGAGGAGCTCCGACGCTCATCGTTGGTGTGGGTGGCGCCTTAGCGACCGCTCTCGTGACGTGGAAACAGTCGGCGTACGCGAGCAGGGAGCTTGATGACCGGCGTCGACTTCGGTTTCCGCCCGCCGTTCGCGTAGCCACCGTCACTGGCACGATTGAGGCGGTCGCTCGCGCTGTGACGGCCTCCGGTATCGTCGGCGGCGATGTTCTCGGACCCGTGGATGTCGCGCCCGGTACGGTGCGCACCATCCTGAGGTTCGATTACGCCCGAGGCGCGGAAGTCGCCGCCGATTTGCGTGCGGAGCTCGTGCGCGCAGCCACGAGTCGCCGCAGGCCTTCCGCGTCGGCACGAACTCGTCCGGCCAGTTCGTCCACGCTGCGAATTCGGCTCGACGACATCGAACCCTTTCTTGAGGGCTGAGGGTTTAGAAGCGGCTGGGATTGTCGGCTGCGAGCGTTGCGAATACTGCATCGACGATCGCGCTGGATTCGGTCGCGAAGCCGTCCCAGACCCCCACCCACACCCCATCGAGGAAGCCATGGGACTCGGTGTATGCGAAACCGTCGAGGCTACGAATGGTGAGGATCCTCTCGCCGGTCGCCCCCGTCGTCTCCTCGAGTGTCAGGGTGCTGAGGTAGACCTCACCCGCGTGAGCGACGAGCGGATCGCTCATTATCGAGATCGTCGCACCCGCATCGCTATCGGGAAGAACCCAGGTGCAGTGCACCGCGCCGGAGTCGCCGTCCATGATCTGGAGTAGCTCGAGCACAGTCGATCCTCGCCCGCCACCCGCGGGTGTCGTCGCATCGCCGATTCCCTGCGCGCCTGGGTCCATCAGGTCCGAAACCTGAACCGGGGTGAGCAGGTTGTCGCACGTGGGTCGTCTTACGGCCACCGCTGCCGTTGCGGTCGGGGTGGGCGATCCGAATTCACTGCTCGACGATGACGGATCCGGAGTTGCCGCGTCATCGCCATTCCCGGCGCCACACGCCGTGAGCGCGAGAACACTGAGAACAGTCGCAACCCCCAGAAGTCGTCTCATGGGGTACAGGGTCGCACGCGTGTGGTGGCGTAGTCCAGACGGGGGAGAATTGCGGTGTGAGTTCTCTGAGGATCGTCTTCGCGGGTAGTCCCGCACCCGCCGTGCCGAGCCTTCGGGCGCTCGTCGCCTCTGTCCACGAGGTCGCGGCGGTCCTTACCCGCGCCGACAGCCCGCAGGGACGACGCGGCGTACTCACGCCCACCCCGGTTGCCGACGCGGCGCGTGAGAGCGGCATCCCGACCATCAAGAGCAATCGGCTCGATGGCGAGGCGACCGCCGCCGTTGCCGAGCTGAATCCCGATCTCGGGGTGATCGTGGCGTACGGTGGGCTCGTACGCGAGCCGTTGCTCTCGACACCTCGGCTCGGCTGGATAAATCTGCACTTCTCGCTTTTGCCGCGCTGGCGCGGCGCCGCGCCGGTGCAACACGCGATCATGGCGGGGGACGACGTCACGGGCGCAACGGTCTTCCAGCTCGTTCCGCAACTCGATGCAGGAGACATATTCGGCCGTGTGACAGAGCCGATCGGGCGCAACCAGACGGCCGGGGGGCTGCTGTCGTCGCTCGCGGAGTCGGGCGCACATCTCTTGGTACGGGTCGTGGATGCCCTCGCCGACGGCACCGCGCGCGCGGAACCGCAGCACGGCGACGTCACGCTCGCCCCCAAGCTCACCCTCGCTGATGCTGCCATCGACTTCGCACTTCCCGCGGAGCTCGTGAGCGCACGAATCCGTGGTGTCACACCCGAGCCAGGCGCGTTCGCGAGGGTCGATGGTACGCGGCTCAAGGTGCTCGACGCAGTCATCGCTCGGGACGTGGCATCGCTCGCTCCCGGTGCAATCGCCGTCGTCGGCGGAGCCGTGCTGGTCGGTACAGCGACCGATCCGGTGCAGCTCGTGACGGTGCATCCTGCGGGCAAGCGGGCAATGGATGCCGCATCGTGGTGGCGAGGTCGGCCGGCGGGTGCATCGGCGGTGTTCGAGTGAGCCAGCCGCAGCCAGCGCGCCGGATCGCGCTCGACGTCATCATGGCGGTGCGTGACTCCGATGCCTACGCCAACCTCCTGCTGCCCGTGCGACTCGGTCGGGCCAAGTTGTCATCGGCCGACGCCGGGCTTGCGACCGAGCTCACATACGGAACCCTGCGGATGCAGGGCTACTACGATCGCGTGATCGCACTCGCGGCGGGGCGTGCGGCCGAGCGCATCGATCCGCCCGTGCTCGACGTGCTACGACTCGCGTCTCATCAACTGCTCTCGATGCGTGTCGCGCACCACGCCGCAGTCGACGACTCCGTCGAACTCGCGAAGACCGTGGGATCGCGCTCGGCGGTGGGTTTCGTCAACGGTGTGCTCCGTACCATCGCACGCACCGAGCCCGCCGAGTGGCGCGAACGGGTGCTCGCGCAAGCCGCGTCGGGCGAGGAGCGGCTCGCTCTCGAATACTCCCACCCGCTCTGGGTGACGCGCGCGTTCCGCCAGGTGCTCGTGGCGGAGGGTCGCGAGGCAGAGCTGGAGGCGCTCCTGAGCGCCGACAATGTCGCACCCCGCGTAAGCATCGCCGCTCTGCCCGGCAAGGCCACGGTGGCGGAGTTGGATGCTCACCCTGCAGTCTTTTCGCCCGTCGGCGCGATCCTCGACGGTGGTGACCCGCTGCACCTCTCCGCCGTACGTGAGGGCCGCGCCCGAGTGCAAGACGAGGGATCACAGCTGGCCGCCCTTGTTCTCAGCAGAGCGCGCCCGATCGAGGCAGGCGAACGGTGGCTCGACTTGTGCGCAGGTCCCGGGGGTAAAGCCGCACTCCTCGCCGCTGAGGCGGCCCTGGGCGGTGCAACCCTCACAGCTAACGAACTTGTACCCGCGCGCGCCGAACTTGTACGCAAAGCACTCGCGGTCTTCGAGCCTGCACCCGAGGTCTGGGAACGCGATGGTACAGAGGTCGGTGCGCTATACCCAGAGGCGTTCGATCGCATCCTTCTCGACGCGCCCTGCACGGGTCTGGGGGCCTTGCGGCGGCGGCCCGAGGCGCGCTGGCGCAAGCAGCCGAGTGATGTCGCAGGACTCGGCGCGCTGCAGTCGCGGCTGCTAGTTTCGGGGATAGCGGCACTCAAGCCCGGCGGCCTCCTCGCCTACGTCACTTGTTCGCCGCATGCGGCCGAGACCAAGTCGATCGTGTCATCCGTGCTTCGGAGCATCCCGGATGCGCACCGAATCGACACCCCGGCGGTGCTGCAGCAGCTCGTCGGCGAGACGCTCGAACTTCCAGACGCAACCCACGTGCAGCTCTGGCCTCACCGACACGGAACAGACGCGATGTTCATCCAGCTCATCGGTAAGGTCTAACGATGCGCATCAATCCGAGTATTCTCGCGGCCGATTTCGTGAACCTCGAGCGCGACATCGCTCGAATCGCGACCGCCGATCTCGTGCACGTGGATGTCATGGACAACCACTTCGTTCCGAATCTCACGTTCGGCCCGCAGATGGTCGGCCGAATCCAAGAGGTCTCTCCGATCCCGCTCGATGTGCACCTGATGATCGACGACCCCGATCGGTGGGCTCCCGGCTATGCGGAAATCGGCGCCTACTCGGTGACCTTTCATGCCGAGGCGGCGCGCGATTCGGTCGCGCTCGCGCGACGACTTCGGGACATCGGCGCGCGTGCCGGACTCGCCCTCAAGCCCGGCACCCCGGTCGAGCCCTTCCTGGAGTTGCTCCCGGAGTTCGACCAGGTGCTCGTCATGACCGTCGAGCCGGGGTTCGGGGGCCAGCAGTTCATGGAGTCCGTCATGCCCAAGCTCGTGGCACTGCGCGCGGCAGTGGGCGAGCGAGATGTCTGGCTGCAGGTCGACGGCGGGATCGATGAAACCACCATTGGCACCGCGGCGGAGGCTGGCGCGGACACGTTCGTCGCCGGATCCGCCGTCTACCGTGGGGAGCCGGCCGAGAGAATCGAGATCCTTCGCGCAGCGGCTCGCGATCACTCTCACTAGACCGCATCGCCTGTGGCCGCGCGCGTGGTTCGGTACCATGCAGCATGCCCGTGGCCGTGATCGTCCTTCCCGCCAGGGAAGCGCTCGTTCAGCCCATCGATCATGACGGGCCCGTCGTCCAGATGGCACCGGGCGACGAGTTAGCCCTGATTGTCGCGACGCTTGCTCCCTGGGATGTTGTGGTCCTCGAACCGGGTGCGGTGCTCGCCGCAGGGGCGCTGGACGTGCTTGCCGACGTCGCAGCAAGCCGTACCGATATCGCTTCGGTCGCCGTATCCGCGCGCCTCGGTCAGACCGTGGTCGTGTGGCCGATCGAGTCCTCGTGCGTACTTCTCACTCGTCGTGCATTGACGGTAGTCGGGTTGGAGGTCGGCGAGTCCGTTCTCGATTTCGCGCGTCGCTCGATGGGTCACGGGTTCACGCACGTGATTGCCGGTGCCGTCGTGGCGCCGGGTGGTGCCGTCGCTCGTGCCATCGGCGATATTGACAGTCCGATTCGAAACGACGTGCCCCTCGCGAGCGAGTCGGCATCGGCGTTGGCGTCGGGCGGGATCATTGTCGGCATCGATGCCGAACTCATCGAACCCTCCCTCACCGGCACTTTCGAGGCTGCACTGGCCATCTCGCTCGCGGTGGCTCGACAGCCCGGCGTGAGCGTGGTCCACTGGATTGCGTCGGCCGACCGAGTGGATGCCCTCCACGAGTTGCTCGTCGACCGCGCTGAGGGCGTCGTCGCCGTCAGCACCCTCGACGATCTCATCAGGCGCGGCGTCGCAATCGATGTCGCGTTCCGTCCCTATCAAGACTTCTTGGCGCGCACGTGGCCGGCGATCTCGGCGTACGCACGGCGCAACATCATCTGGACTCTCGACCTCATCGCCAATGTCACGCCAGGCTATGCACGAGACGACCGGGACTACCATCGCCTCAATCGCACGTCGTCGGTCGCCTGGCGCAACGCCGACGCCATCGGGGTTCTCACGCCGCACGTCGGCTCGATGCTCGAGGCGTACCAGGGCGGCCAGTCCGATCCTCGCATCTTCGTGCTGCCCGCTGGCGCGCCTGTCGGTGCGGCGGATGATCCGGGGGCTGTCTTCGACCACCAATCGCTCTCCGCGCTCGACAATCGGCCGTTCGTGCTCGTTCTGGGCAACGACTACCAGCACAAGGGGCGGGCATGGTTTATCCGTGTCATGTCGAGCGTCGTCGCGCGGGGCTGGGACGGCGCTGTGGTGCTCGCGGGTCCCCACCTCACGTTCGGCGGCTCGGCCGCAGCCGAGGCGCGCGAACTGGCCCGATCAGCCCACATCTCCGACTCCTTCGTGGTCGTGGGACGTGTGACCGCGGCCGATCGTTCCCGGCTGCTGGCTCGCGCGACGCTCGTTGTGGCGCCGTCGGTCACGGAAGGCTGGGGTATGACACCCGGCGAGGCGATTGCGCACGGGTCCACGCCTGTTGCGAGCTTGGGCGGTGGCCTGCGTGACATCACGCCGGTTGATGCGGTCTTCCTGTGTATGAACGACGACGACGCGGATGTCGCGACGCTCGGACGTTTGCTGAGCGATCGGGAGGCGCGCAACGCCCAACGATCGGCGTGGGCCCGTGCATCCGCCACCCATACCTGGGATCGCGCCGCGGGGGTTCTCGTTGAGCACATGCGGAAGGTTCTCGAGGGTCCGCGTCATTTCGCGATCGTGGTGCCCGAGGAGGATGTCGCGCGTGACGTTGTACGGGCACTGCGCTGGCGCATCCTCGACCGTGTACTGCCGCAAGGTGGACGCTTTCGGTCCTTCGTCGCACGCCTCGTGCGAGGGTCTGCTTGACTTGAGGAATGACAGATTCACCCAGAACAAAGCCCGAAGTCGAGTTCTATGAGGGCCCCGAGCCCACTGAGCTCGTGATCATCGACATCGAGGAGGGGACCGGTGAGGAGGCCAAGCCGGGTTCGACGGTCGACGTGCACTACCTCGGGGTCGACTTCGCGACCGGCGAAGAATTCGACTCCAGCTGGAGTCGCGGGCAGTCCATCGAATTCCCGTTGCAGGGGCTCATCAAGGGATGGCAGGACGGCATCCCCGGGATGAAGGTCGGCGGCCGACGACAGCTCATCTGCCCGCCGCATCTCGCCTACGGACCGGCGGGTGGCGGCCACCGTCTGTCCGGCCGCACCCTCACCTTCGTGATCGACCTGCTCGGCGTCAAATAATCCCTCGGTGGTCGAGCAGAGTCGAGACCGGTCTCGACCACGCTCGACCACCGATACCCTTGTCACGTGAAGACCTTCGATGAGCTGTTCGCCGAACTGGGCGAGAAGGCCGTGACACGTCCCGAGGGCTCGAGCACGGTCGCACTGCTCGACGGCGGTGTGCACGCCATCGGAAAGAAGATCGTCGAGGAAGCGGCCGAGGTGTGGATGGCCGCCGAATACCAATCGGACGACGAGACCGCCGAGGAGATCTCGCAGCTCGTCTACCACCTGCAGGTGCTCATGGTCGCGAAGGGGCTCACCCCCGCGGACATCTGGCGACATCTCTGACGTCGCCCCCGTCCACCCTTCTGCGAGAGAGAAAGTCATGCTGAGAATTGCCATCCCTAACAAGGGATCGCTGAGTGAGACCGCAGCCGAGATGCTGCACGAGGCCGGGTACGCCGGCCGTCGTGATCCACGCGCGCTGAGCGTGCGCGACGAGCGCAACGACGTCGAATTCTTCTACCTTCGTCCGCGTGATATCGCCACCTACGTGGGTTCCGGTGCCCTGGATGTGGGAATCACGGGCCGCGACCTGCTTCTCGATTCCGGGTCGGGGGCAGTCGAGATCGCGAGCCTTGATTTCGGTGAGTCGACCTTCCGTTTTGCAGCAGAGCCCGGCCGATTCACCGAGCTCTCCGACCTCGAGGGCGTGCGAGTCGCGACGAGCTATCCGGGGCTCGTGCGAGACTTCCTCGCCTCGAACGGAGTGACGTCGGTGCTCGTGGGGCTCGACGGTGCGGTCGAATCGGCCGTTCGATTGGGAGTGGCGGATGCCGTCGCCGACGTCGTGTCGACCGGGTCGACGCTGCGCGCCCAGGGACTGGAAATCTTCGGCCCCATCATTCTCGATTCCACCGCCGTGCTGATCAGTTCCACGGCGGACATCCCTGGCGTGGCCACGCTGCAACGGCGCCTCCACGGCGTTCTCGTGGCGCGCCAGTTCGTGCTCGTCGACTACGACGTCCCCGTTGCCCTGCTCGATCGGGCTACCGAAGTGACACCCGGCATCGAGAGTCCCACTGTCTCACCGTTGCATGATCCCGACTGGGTCGCCGTGCGAGCGATGGTTCCGCGAGCCGACACGAACCACGTGATGGATGAGCTGTATGAGCTGGGGGCGCGCGCGATCTTGGTCAGCGCCATCCACGCAGCGCGGATCTGACGTGGCCGTCGCAGTCCGGGTCATCCCGTGCCTCGATGTCGCCGCTGGTCGGGTCGTCAAAGGCGTCAATTTCCAAAACCTGCGAGATGCGGGCGACCCAGTGGAGCTCGCGCGCCGCTACTACGAGCAGGGCGCGGACGAAATAACCTTCCTCGACGTCACCGCGACGGTTGACAATCGCGCCACCACCTACGACGTCGTCAGGGCCACCGCGGAGCAGGTATTCATCCCGCTCACGGTTGGCGGGGGCGTGCGCAGTTCAGACGACGTGGGTCGACTTCTCGCGAGTGGCGCGGACAAGATCGGCGTCAATAGCGCGGCCATCGCGCGGCCAGAACTCATCGGCGAGATCGCTGACCGCTTCGGAGCCCAGGTCATCGTGCTCTCTCTCGACGTGAAGCGGCGGGGTGACGGATACATCGTGACGACACACGGGGGGCGCACCGAGACCGACCTCGACGCGCTGTCGTGGGCGAAAGAGGCGATCGAACGTGGCGCGGGGGAGTTGCTCGTGAACTCGATCGATGCCGACGGCACGAAGAAGGGCTTCGATCTGCCGCTCATCGAGGCCATGCGTGCGGTGAGTTCGGTCCCCGTCATCGCGAGTGGCGGTGCGGGCGCAGTGGGCGACTTCGCGCCGGCGATCGGCGCCGGTGCGGACGCGGTGCTCGCGGCATCCGTGTTCCACAATGGTGAACTGACGGTGGGCGAGGTAAAGCGCGCTCTCGATGAGGCGGGATGGGCGGTGCGATGAGCGAGACACTCACGGAGCAGACTGTGGGCGCGGTACTCGACCGCGCCACATTCGGAGCCGATGGCCTTCTGCCCGCGATCATCCAGCAGTGGGACACCAAAGACGTTCTCATGCTCGGGTACATGAACGCCGAGGCATTGCGTCGCACGCTCACTGAGGGGCGCGTCACATTCTGGAGCCGCAGTCGCCAAGAATTCTGGCGCAAGGGTGACACGAGCGGCCATCGTCAGTACGTGCGTGACGCTGCACTGGACTGCGACGGCGACACGATCCTTGTCTCGGTTCAGCAGGTGGGTCCTGCGTGCCACACCGGTGCGCACTCCTGCTTCGACGTCGACCCGCTCACTCCCGTACTCGCAGATGACCGTGCCGCGGGAGGAGACCATGCGTAACTCCACCACCCGAGACGACTTCGATGACCGGCTACGCGCGGGTCACCGGGTCATCCCCGTTATCCGCGAGATCTTCGCTGACGGAGAGACCCCGGTCGGTATCTATCGCAAACTCGCGGCTGGCAAACCCGGCACCTTCTTGCTCGAATCGGCTGAGCAAGGCGGCATCTGGTCTCGTTTCTCGTTCGTCGGGGTGTCGAGTTTTGGCGTACTGACGCAGCAGGGCGATGACGTGGTGTGGCAGGACTATGGGCTGCCGATCGAGCGCGCCCTGGGATCCGACCATCCGACAGGGCCGTTGGATGCACTCGCGCACCTTCACGCGCGCTGGAGAACCCCTCGCGTAGCTGGCCATCCACCCCTCACCGGAGGGCTGGTAGGTTTCATCGGCTGGGAGGCGATCCGACAGATCGAGAATCTGCCTGACGCACCCCCCGCCGATTTCCGCGTACCCGGCCAGGCGCTCAGCTTCGTCTCGGAGCTCGTCGTGCTCGATCACCGATTCGGAACGGTTCAGCTCGTGGCAGCGGCACTCGGAGACGGTATCGACGACGCCGACACGATATGGGTGGATGCCCAGACTCGACTCGACGCGATGCAATCCGCACTCGCGCAGCCGAGTGAGACGTGGCTCGCCGAGGTCGATCTCACGACGGAACCGAACCCGATCCCGCGTGTAGAACGCTCGTCGTATCACGCAGCGATAGAGCGATCGAAGGAGTACATCCGCGACGGAGATGTCTTCCAGGTCGTCGTCTCGCAGCGCTTCGACCATGAGATCACCGCAGAGCCCATCGATGTGTACCGGGTGCTGCGCACTCTCAACCCCTCGCCGTACATGTACCTCTTGAGCCTCGTCGACCCGACGGGGGAAGAGTATTCGGTCGTCGGGTCGAGTCCCGAGGCGCTCGTCAAGGTCACGACCAATCGCGTCTACATGCATCCCATCGCCGGTTCGCGTCCGCGCGGCGAGACGCCGGAGCAGGATCTTGACCTCGGGTCAGAGTTGCTCGCCGATGATAAGGAGAAGTCCGAGCACCTCATGCTCGTCGACCTCGCGCGCAACGATCTCCAGAAGGTGTGCGAGCCGGGCACGGTCGAGGTGACGGAGTTCATGCAGGTGGAGCGGTTCAGCCACATCATGCACCTTGTCTCGTCGGTCGAGGGAAACCTGCGACCAGATGCGACGCCCGTCGACGTGTTTCGGGCGACTTTCCCGGCCGGCACCCTCTCGGGTGCACCGAAGCCGCGCGCCCTCGAGATCATCGACGAACTCGAACCAGCGCAACGTGGCGTCTACGGGGGAGTTGTGGGCTACTTCGACTTTGCGGGAGACGTGGACCTGGCGATTGCCATTCGCACGACGACGATCGTCGGGGGGTTGGCGCGCGTGCAGGCGGGTGCGGGCCTTGTCGCCGACTCCGATCCGGATCGGGAGCACGAAGAGTCCCAGAACAAGGCCGCCGCTCCGCTGCGTGCGGTCGCCGTGGCAAACGCGATGCGCCGAATTCCATGACGCCACGTCGACTCAAGCTCGCGAGCATCCTGGCCGGGATCGCGCTCAGCGCCCTGACCCTATTGGCCTGGACCCAGCGGTGGTACGTGATAACGCTCGAAACGGGTCAGTCGTTGGCTGTCGACGGTGACGTCGCAGCGCCCGCGCTCACGGCTCTGGCCCTTTCGGGCCTCGCTCTGGCTGCTGCTCTCGCCATCGCGGGAGGGTTCTTCCGCGTTGTGCTCGGCCTGTTGCAGGCCTCCCTCGGTGCATTGATCATCACCTCGGCGGCGATCGCGATCGCCGATCCTGTGGTGGCGTCCGAGCGGGCCATAACGGATGAAACGGGCGTCGCCGGTCGCGAATCGATCGCCAACCTTGTCTCAGTAGTCGCCGCGTCGCTCTGGCCATACGCGACACTGGCGCTCGGCATCCTACTCACCGTGCTCGGTCTCGCGATCGTCGCGAGCTCACGCCGGTGGCCCGAGTCGTCTCGCAAGTATTCAGCGACGACGCTCGAAAACGAGGCGGGTGAGCGTTCGGCGGTTGGCGACTGGGACGCGCTGAGCGACGGACGCGACCCGTCGGTCTGACCGACCGCTACAATTCAATGGTTGTCAACGAAATGGAGTACGCGAAGATGAGCCACGACTCAGACCCCGGCCACGGAAACTCGCCGGCCGCCTGGACCGCCGTCATCATCATGCTTGTTGCGTTCGCGATCGGTACTCTCGCTTTCTGGTTCGACATCGCGTGGCTGGTCTTCGCCTCTGCCGGACTCGTGATTGTTGGCGCGCTCGTGGGCTACGTGCTCAAGCGAGCTGGCTACGGCGTCAACGGTGCCAAGGTCACGCCTCGGGCTCACGGCTAGAGTGCTCGCCGACCTAGTTGCCGGGGCCCTCCAGGATGCCTCGGAGCGCCGTGCCGCGCGGCCGATCAAGGAGGTCGAGGCTGCCGCTATTGCGCGCCCCGCTCCGCTCGATGTCGTCTCGGCTCTATCGCCGCGCGACACCGTCCACATCATCGCCGAGATCAAGCGCGCGAGCCCGTCGCGGGGTCAGCTGGCCGAGATTCCCGACCCGGCATCGCTCGCCGTCTCGTACTCGACCGGGGGAGCCAGCGCGATCAGTGTGCTCACCGAAGGCCGCAAGTTCGGTGGATCGCTCGCCGACCTCGAGGCCGTAAGAGACGTCGTGGACGTGCCGCTTCTGCGAAAGGACTTCATCGCGGAGCCGTACCAGGTGCTTGAGGCGCGTGCGTCGGGTGCCGACATAGTGCTCCTCATCGTCGCGGCCCTCGATGATGCGACGCTCAGTAGTCTGTTCCGGCTCATCAACGACCTCGGAATGACCCCGCTGATCGAGACCCACTCCGCCGAGGAGGTCGACCGTGCGCTCGACCTCGGCGCCGACCTTGTCGGCGTCAATGCGCGCGATCTCAGCACCTTCGAACTCGACCAGGATTTGTTCGGCAGGCTCGCAGACATGATCCCGAGTGGGGTCATCCGCGTCGCCGAGTCCGCAGTCAAGACACCCGCCGATGTCGCCCACTATCGTCGCGCAGGCGCCGACGTCGTGCTCATCGGTGAGGCACTCGTGACGGGTGACCCGGTCGCGACCCTCCACGAATTCCTGGCGGCCTCATGACACATCTACGCGAAGAACTCGGCCCCTATTTCGGCGAATACGGCGGACGCTACGTCCCCGAGTCGCTCATTGCGGCGCTCGACGAGCTCGATTCCGCTTACTCGGCGGCGAAATCGGACCCCTCATTCCAAGCGGAGCTGGACCACCTCCACCGCACGTATACGGGCAGACCCTCGATCATCACTGAGGTTCCGCGGTTCGCTGCGCACGCGGGCGGTGCGCGCGTCATCCTCAAGCGTGAGGACCTCAATCACACGGGTTCGCACAAGATCAATAACGTGTTGGGTCAGGCACTGCTCGCGAAGCGGCTCGGCAAGACTCGACTGATCGCCGAGACGGGCGCGGGTCAACACGGTGTCGCTACAGCCACTGCCGCTGCGCTCTTTGGCATGGAGTGCGTCGTCTACATGGGCGAGGTCGACACGGAACGGCAGGCACTCAACGTCGCCCGTATGCGCCTGCTCGGGGCCACCGTGATTCCTGTGACCACTGGCTCGCGCACCCTCAAGGACGCCATCAATGACGCGCTGCGCGACTGGGTGGCGAACGTAGAAACGACGCACTACTTGCTCGGCACCGTGGCTGGGCCGCACCCGTTTCCCGTCATGGTGCGCGACTTCCACAAGATCATCGGTGAAGAGGCTCGCGCTCAGGTGCTCGAGCTCACGGGCGCGCTTCCCACAGCGGTCACCGCATGCGTGGGCGGCGGGAGTAATGCGATGGGCATCTTCCACGCCTTTCTCGATGACCCCGACGTCGCGCTGTTCGGCTACGAGGCCTCAGGCGAGGGACACCTCACCGAGCGGCACGCCGCAACTCTCACGCGTGGTCGACCGGGGGTGCTGCACGGCGCACGCTCCTACATGCTGCAAGACGACGACGGCCAGACGATCGAGTCGCACTCGATCTCCGCGGGACTCGACTACCCGGGCGTCGGTCCGGAGCACGCCTGGCTCAATGACATCAAACGAGCGACGTACCTTCCCATCACCGACGACGAGGCAATGGATGCTCTACGCCTGCTCTCGCGCACAGAGGGAATAATCCCCGCCATCGAGTCCGCTCACGCCCTCGCCGGCACGATGAAGCTCGGTCGCGAGCTCGGGTCCGACGCGGTCATCCTCGTCAACCTCAGTGGTCGCGGTGACAAGGACATGGAGACCGCCGGTCGGTACTTCGACATCCTCGACGCAGGCAAAGCGGAAGGGTCAGCCGAGTGAGTCGCGTCGCCGAAGCCATCGCTGCCCGCAAGGAGGCCGGTTCGGGCGCCCTTGTCGGGTATCTCCCGATCGGCTTCCCGAATCTGCGGACGAGCATCGACGCCGCCGTGGCGCTCGTCGACAACGGCGTGGACGTGCTCGAGCTCGGTCTGCCGTACTCCGACCCGGTCATGGACGGCACCGTCATCCAGAAGGCCACCCAGGTCGCCCTCGCCGACGGTTTCAAGCTCCAGCACGGATTCGAGGCTGTCGCTGCGATCACCTCTCGCGTGCACGCGCCGGTGCTTGTCATGACCTACTGGAACCCCGTGCTCCAGTACGGCGTGGACCGCTTCGCCGACGATCTCGTCGCGGCCGGGGGAGCCGGCCTCATCACGCCCGACCTCGTTCCCGACGAGGCGGGCCTCTGGCTCGCGACATCCGATCGCACCGATCTCGACCGTGTCTTCCTCGCCGCGCCCTCATCGACGGAGGCCCGCCTGCAGCAAGCAGTCGAACGCAGTCGTGGCTTCGTGTACGCCGTCTCGACGATGGGCATCACGGGAGCTCGTAGCGACGTCGACACTGCTGCACGCACCCTCGTCGAACGCTTGCGCGGCGTTGGTGCCACGAGTGTGTGCGTCGGTCTCGGTATTTCTACGGGCCAGCAGGTGCGCGAGGTGCTCGAGTACGCAGACGGCGCGATCGTCGGTTCGGCGCTCGTCACGGCACTTGCAGAGGGCGGCGTGAGCGCGGTTGCGCGCACGGCTGCCTCCCTCTCCACCGGTACTAGACTCACCTAGTCCTCTTCAGAAAGGTGACAGGCGTGTCGTTCCTGCCGCTCAGCATCCCCAGCCCGCCGCCCGAGTGGCAGGTGCCGATCACCATTCCGATCGGGCAGTGGTTGCACGGTCTCATCCCGATCATCCCTGAGACGCAGGCGATCCAGATCCACACCTACGCGCTGTGCATCCTGCTCGGCATCGTGCTCGCGACGATCTGGGTGAACCAGCGGTTGAAGTCTCGCGGCGCCGAGTCGGGCGTTGTTCTCGATGTCATCATCTGGGCGATTCCGCTCGGTCTGGTTGGTGCGCGCGCGTGGCACGTCGCGACCCACTTGAGTGACTATTTCTACGACGGCGCTCAGCCGTGGAGTTTCATGGTTGATGGGGCGATCAACCCCAATAGCGTTTACGCGATCTGGTCCGGCGGCAACGCGATCTTCGGTTCCATAATCGGTGGAGCGATCGGCGCGTGGATCGGCTGCCGGGTGACCGGGCTTCGTTTCTGGACATTCGCGGATGCCCTGGCCCCCGCCATGCTCCTGGCACAGGCCACCGGCCGACTCGGCAACTACTTCAACCACGAGCTCTTCGGCCTGCCCACGAACCTCCCGTGGGGGCTTGAGATCGAGGCGAGCAATCCGGCCTTCCCCGTGGGCCTCGCGCCGGACACCCTTTTTCACCCCACCTTCCTGTACGAGATGATCTGGAACGTCGTCGGAATCGTGTTTCTCCTCGCCATGGAACGCGCGTGGCGCCTCGAGAAGCGGTCGATCTTCGGCGTAAATCTGCCAATCCCCGTCGGTGAGACGACCCCACGATTGCAGTGGGGCAAGGTCTGGGCCCTGTACCTCATCTGGTACGGAGTCGGTCGGGCGATCTTTGAGTCGATCCGCGTGGATCCCAGTGAAGTGTTCTTCGGCATCCGCTCAAACGTCTGGGGCGCATTCCTCGCGATCCTCGTCGGTATCGTGCTTTTCGTGGTGCAATCCCGCCGTCACCCGGGCATCGAGCCCGGTCCGTACATGCCCGGGCGGGCGCCTGAGGGTGTTGTAGACTCCGGGGAAAGATATTCGGACGTCGACGAACCCGGCAATGATGCTACGGAGACGGCCGAGGAGCCCGCCACAAGCGGTGCCACCACGAAGTCCTCATAATCCGGGGTCTATTTCCTTTCTTCAGTTCCACTGGGTTTCTCCGGTGAACGCGGGCCGCTGTCGTCCCACTCCACAAGCATCATCGTGAGGACGGTACTCATGGCTCTCACGCCACCATTCGAGCGTTTCAGCTCTACCCCGCAAGCGGTTGGTCTCTACGACCCGCGGAATGAGAAGGACGCCTGCGGTTTAGCTATGGTCGCCACCCTGCGTGGCACTGCTGGGCACGACATCATTGCGACAGCGCTCAGTGCCTTGCGCAACCTCGAGCACCGCGGGGCCGTCGGCTCCGACGCGGGAACCGGCGACGGCGCGGGCATCATCACGCAAATTCCGGACGGGTTCTTGCGTGCTGTCGTGGATTTCGAGCTGCCCCCGATGGGTCGCTACGGGGTCGGCATGGCGTTCCTGCCAACGGATGCCGACGAGCGCGAGGCGATCAAGGAGCGCATCGCCGAACTCGCTGTAGCCGAGGAGCTCGTGGTCCTCGGCTGGCGCGAGGTCCCCGTCGATCCGGAACACCTCGGCAACCTAGCGCGTGGCGCAATGCCCGCGTTCGAGCAACTCTTCGTGCAGTCCACTCGGCCATCAGGCAAGTCGACCGCAGGAGGCCTTGACCTCGAACGGCAGACGTTCCGGCTTCGCAAGCGCGCGGAGCGGGAGCTCAACGCATACTTTCCGTCACTGTCCTGCCGCACCCTCGTCTACAAGGGAATGGTGACGACGCTCCAGCTCGAGCCGTTTTACCCGGACCTATCCGATGAGCGGTTCGCATCCAAGCTCGCCCTCGTGCACTCCCGGTACTCGACCAATACGTTCCCGTCCTGGCCGCTCGCGCAGCCGTTCCGGATGATCGCACACAACGGTGAGATCAACACCGTTCAGGGCAACCGCAACTGGATGCGCGCCCGCCAGTCCCAGCTCGAGAGCGTCGTTCTCGGCGACATCTCGAGCATCCTTCCCATCAACACTCCGGGCGCGAGCGACTCGGCCTCGTTCGACGAGGTCGTCGAGCTGCTCAACCTGGCGGGCCGCAGTTTGCCGCACGCAATGATGATGATGGTTCCGGAGGCCTACGAGAATCAGGTCGACGTTGACCCGGCGCGCCGCGCGTTCTACGAGTACCACTCGACCCTCATGGAGCCGTGGGACGGTCCTGCCGCACTTGTGTTTACCGACGGTTCTCTCGTCGGCGCAACGCTTGACCGCAACGGCCTTCGCCCCGGTCGTTACCTCGTCACTGATGACGGTCTCGTTGTTCTCGGCAGCGAGATTGGCGTGCACGACGTTGAGCCGAGCAAGATTGTGCGTAAGGGGCGACTGCGCCCCGGAAAGATGTTCCTCGTCGACACCGCCGAGGGCCGCATCATCGAGGATGACGAGCTCAAGTCACAACTGGCATCGTCGGAGCCGTGGGGCGAGTGGCTCGAGTCCAACAGGATCGCGCTCAAGGATCTTCCGGAGCGTGAACACATCGTTCACACACCCGCGTCGATTGTGCGTCGGCAGCGCACCTTCGGTTATACCGAAGAAGAGGTGCGCATCCTCATCACTCCCATGGCCCAGAACGGCGCTGAGCCGCTGGGGGCGATGGGATCCGACACGCCCATAGCGGTTCTCTCCGAACGCCCGCGTCTGCTGTTCGACTACTTCACCCAGCAGTTTGCGCAAGTGACAAATCCGCCGCTCGACTCAATCCGCGAAGAGGTCGTCACCTCGATGCGACTCGGTCTGGGCCCGGAGCGCAACCTCCTCAGCGCGGGGCCCGAGCATGCTCGACAGGTGTCGCTCGAATTTCCCGTCATCGACAACGACGAGCTCGCAAAGATCCAGCACATCGGCGGTCGTGGCTCCGTGCGCGCGGTGACCGTCAAGGGCCTCTACGACGTACTCGACGGGGCCGAGGCGATGGCGACTCGGCTTTCCGAGATGTGTGGGGAGGTGGATGCCGCGATCGAGCGTGGCGCGGAGTTTGTGGTGCTCTCCGACCGCGACTCCGATAAGGATTACGCCCCGATCCCTTCGCTTCTCATGGTGTCGGCTGTGCACCACCACCTCATCCGCAATGGCACGCGCATGCGCGTAGCGCTCATCGTCGAGGCGGGCGACGTTCGCGAAGTCCACCACGTTGCGCTCCTGATCGGGTACGGCGCATCCGCCATCAACCCCTATCTGGCGATGGAGACAGCGGAGGGCCTCGTCCGTGCGGGAATGATCACGGGTCTCGCCCCCGAGAAGGCCGTTAAGAACCTCATCAAGGCCCTCGGTAAGGGCGTCCTCAAGATCATGTCGAAGATGGGCATCTCGGTCGTCTCGAGTTACGCGGGCGCCCAGTGCTTCGAAGCGGTCGGGCTTTCGCAGGAGCTCGTCGACGAGTACTTCTCCGGTACCCGCAGCGTGCTCGGGGGAGTCGGACTCGACGTCGTTGCCCGCGAGACTGCTGCCCGCCACGAGTCGGCCTATCCGGCTACCGCATCGGAGAACGCGCATAAGCGCCTTGAGACCGGTGGCGAGTATCAGTGGCGTCGCGAGGGACCTCCGCACCTCTTCAACCCTGACACGGTATTCCGTCTACAGCACGCGACGCGTGAGCGCCGGTACGACATCTTCCGCGACTACACGCGCAGTGTGGACGAGCAGGCCGAGAACCTCATGACGATGCGCGGTCTCTTCCGCCTCAAGACGGGGGAGCGTCCCCGCGTGCCCATCGATGAGGTCGAACCCATCTCCGAGATCGTCAAGCGCTTCAACACCGGTGCGATGAGCTACGGCTCGATCAGCCAAGAGGCACATGAGACCATGGCGATCGCCATGAACCGCCTGGGTGGACGATCGAACACCGGTGAAGGCGGCGAGGATGTCGAGCGTCTACTCGATCCCGAACGCCGCAGTGCGATCAAACAGGTGGCGTCTGGTCGGTTCGGGGTCACGAGCATGTACCTGACCCACGGCACGGACATCCAGATCAAGATGGCGCAAGGCGCCAAGCCTGGCGAGGGTGGCCAGCTCATGGCCACCAAGGTCTACCCGTGGATCGCGCGCACCCGCCACAGCACGGCGGGAGTCGGTCTCATCTCCCCGCCGCCGCATCACGACATCTACTCGATCGAGGACCTCAAGCAGCTCATCTTCGATGTCAAGCGCGCCAACCCCGAGGCTCGCGTGCACGTCAAGCTCGTGAGCCAGTCCGGGATCGGAGCGGTTGCGGCGGGTGTTACGAAGGCTCTCGCTGACGTTGTGCTCGTCTCGGGGCACGACGGTGGAACGGGCGCGAGTCCGCTCAATTCGCTGAAGCACGCTGGCACTCCCTGGGAACTGGGTCTTGCTGAAACCCAGCAGACCCTCATGCTCAACGGGATGCGCTCTCGCGTAGTCGTGCAGGTCGACGGCCAAATGAAGACGGGCCGAGACGTCGTCATCGCCGCCCTCCTGGGTGCGGAGGAGTACGGTTTCGCGACTGCGCCGCTCGTCGTTTCCGGCTGTATTCTCATGCGCGTCTGTCATCTCGACACGTGTCCCGTCGGAGTGGCCACCCAGAATCCCGAACTGCGTGCCCGCTTTACCGGGAAGCCTGAATTCCTGATCAACTTCTTCGAGTTCCTCGCGCAAGAGGTGCGTGAGTACCTCTCCGAGCTCGGGTTCCGCAGTCTTGACGAGGCAATCGGACACAGCGAACTCATCGATGTTGACGGAGCGGTCGAGCACTGGAAAACGGACGGCCTCGACCTGTCTCCGATCCTGGTTGGCCCGGAGTTCGACGAGGATGAGCCGCGAACCAATCGCGTGAGCCAGGATCACGAGCTCGATGAGCACTTCGACAACGAACTCATCCGCCTGTCGTCGGCCGCGCTCGAGCGAGGGGAGCCGGTGAGCATCGCCCTCCCCATCCGCAACACCGAACGTGCGGTCGGCACGATGCTCGGCAACAGGGTTACCCTCGCCCACGGTGAAAATGGCCTTCCGACCGGAACCATACGCGTCGACCTCACGGGCACAGCTGGTCAGTCGCTCGGTGCCTTCATGCCCTCGGGTATCACTCTTCGACTTGAGGGTGACAGCAACGACTACGTCGGCAAGGGCCTGTGCGGCGGTGAAATCGTGATCCGTCCGCACCGCGACAGCCTCTTCCCGGCAGAGCGCAATGTCATTGCGGGCAATGTCATCGGATACGGGGCGACTCAGGGGTCCATGTATATCCGGGGGACCGTCGGCGAACGCTTCCTCGTGCGCAACTCTGGTGCAACTGCGGTCGTCGAAGGAGTCGGCGACCACGCTCTCGAATACATGACCGGCGGTCTCGCCGTCATCCTCGGTGGTACCGGCCGCAATCTCGGTGCTGGCATGTCTGGCGGTACCGCCTACGTTTACGATTTGCGCACCGAGCGGGTTAACGCGGATGCCCTGGCAGCCGGGGAGCTCGAATTGCTTCCGCTCGGCAGCGCCGACGTCGAAATCCTCGCCGACCTGTTGCGTCGGCACGTTGAGGAGACAGATTCCGCGGTGGCATCACGAATGCTCTCGGATCTCGACGCCGCTGTTGGCCGATTTACGAAGGTGCTCCCGCGGGACTACGCGGCGGTGCTGCAGACTCGCCAGACGGCGATCGCGGAAGGGCTAGACCCTGACGGCGAGGTCGTCTGGAGCAGGATCATGGAGGTGACCGGTGGCTGACCCGAAGGGATTCCTCAAGGTCCAGGAGCGTGAGCTCCCCGCTCGTCGACCGGTGAGCGTGCGTCTCATGGACTGGAAAGAGGTCTACGACCCGCAAGACCCCACGCAACTGCGTCGGCAGGCGGGACGGTGCATGGACTGTGGCGTGCCGTTCTGCCATCAGGGTTGTCCGCTCGGCAACCTCATTCCCGAGTGGAACGACCTGACATGGCGTGGGGAGAACGCGCAGGCGATCGAGCGCCTCCACGCGACCAACAACTTCCCAGAATTTACTGGTCGACTGTGCCCGGCGCCGTGCGAGAGCTCATGCGTGCTCGGGATCAATCAGCCAGCCGTGACGATCAAGCAGGTTGAGGTTTCGATCATCGACCAAGCATTCGCGAGCGGACTCGTCGTGCCGCACCCGCCGGAACGCCTCACTGGCAAGACTGTCGCGGTCGTCGGATCCGGCCCGGCGGGTCTCGCCGCCGCACAGCAGCTCACTCGAGCGGGGCACACCGTTGCCGTGTTTGAGCGGGACGACCGTATCGGTGGGCTGCTGCGGTACGGCATCCCCGATTTCAAGATGGAGAAGAAGCACCTCGAGGCCCGTCTGGCACAGATGCAGGCCGAGGGCACGAGATTCCGCGCCGGGGTGGAGATCGGCGTCGATATCGAGTGGGCCGACCTACGTTCCCGCTATGACGCGGTTATTGTCGCGACCGGTGCAACGGTCCCACGGGACCTTCCCATCCCGGGCCGTGATCTGCTCGGCGTGCACTTCGCGATGGACTATCTCGTTCAGGCCAACCGAGTCGGTGCGGGTGACACGGTCATCGATCAACTCACGGCGGAGGGCAAGCACGTCGTCGTCCTCGGTGGCGGTGACACCGGTGCCGACTGCATCGGTACGGCTCATCGGCAGCACGCTCTCTCGGTGACCAACCTCGCGATCGGCAAGCAGCCCCCTGGTGAGCGCCCCCACCACCAGCCCTGGCCTATGGCGCCCAGTCTCTTCGAGGTTTCGAGTGCGCACGAGGAGGGCGGGGAGCGAATGTTCCTCGCGTCGACTGTCGAGTTCCTCTCGAATGAGGCTGGAGAGGTTCGAGCCATCCGCGTGGCCGAGACCGAGTACATCGACGGTCGTCGTGTTCCGAAGTCGGGTACCGAACGCGAGATTCCCGCGGACTTGGTTCTCCTTGCACTCGGCTTCACTGGGGCGGAGTCTGAGACCCTCGATGCGCAACTTCCCGTTCCGTTTGAGGCGACCGGCACCATTGAACGCGATTCTGACTACCAGACGAGTGAGCCCGGTATCTTCGTCGCTGGGGATGCCGGTCGTGGGCAATCGCTCATCGTGTGGGCGATCGCCGAGGGTCGGGCTGCGGCATCTGCCGTCGATCGGTACCTTGAAGGTGAGACGCAGTTGCCGTTCCCTGTGCGCCCCACTGATCGCGCGATCACCATCTGAACCTTTCATCATCATCACCACCACCACCACCACCACAGCACCACAACAGAAGGAACCCATGAGACGAGCCAAGATCGTCGCCACACTCGGGCCCGCCACGTCGAGCTACGAGAACATCAGAGCGATCATCGATGCAGGTGTCGATGTCGCCCGAATGAACCTCAGTCACGGGTCGTACGCCGTGCACGAAGAGGTCTACGCCAACGTGCGCAAGGCCGCGGAGGACTCAGGTCGCGCGGTAGCGGTCATGGTTGACCTCCAGGGCCCCAAGATCCGACTTGGCAAGTTCGAGGCAGGACCTTACGAGCTCGCCGTCGGTGACATCTTCAAGATCACGACCGAGGAGGTCGTCGGCACGAAGGAGCTCTCGGGTACGACATTCAAGGGCCTCCCGCATGACGTTTCTCCAGGCGACTTTCTGCTTATCGATGACGGCAAAGTCAAGGTGAAGGTTCTCGAGACGGATGGCACTGTCGTCACAACGGAAGTCGTCGTGGCCGGATTCGTCTCCAACAACAAGGGCATCAACCTCCCCGGGGTCGCTGTGAACGTTCCCGCGCTCAGCGAGAAGGACGAAGACGACTTGCGCTGGGGGCTGAAGCTCGGGGCAGACCTCATCGCCCTCTCATTCGTTCGTAATGCCGACGACATCGTGCGTGTCCACGAGATTATGGCTGAGGAGGGGCGCAAGATTCCCGTCATCGCGAAGATCGAGAAGCCTCAGGCAGTCGACCATCTCGAGGCTATCGTTGACGCCTTCGACGCGATCATGGTCGCGCGCGGTGACCTGGGCGTCGAACTTCCGCTCGAAGCTGTTCCTATCGTGCAGAAGCGCACGGTGGAGCTCGCCCGCCGCATGGCGAAGCCCGTTATCGTGGCGACTCAGATGCTTGAATCCATGATCTCGAGCCCAGTCCCCACGCGCGCCGAGACCTCCGACGTCGCGAACGCGATTCTGGATGGTGCAGACGCCGTCATGCTGAGCGGCGAGACGAGCGTCGGTGAGTATCCGGTCATCACGGTCCAGACGATGGCACGTATCGTCGGTTCGACGGAGGACCACGGTCTCGAGCGCATCCCGCCGCTCGGTACGAAGCCACGCACGCAGGGCGGGGCGATCACCCTCGCCGCCGCCGAGGTTGCCGACTTCGTCGACGCGAAATTCGTGTGTGTTTTCACCGAGTCCGGTGACTCGGCCCGTCGAATGTCTCGACTGCGATTCCGCGTCCCGATGAAGGCGTTCACTCCCGACCCGGCAATCCGTCGTCGTATGGCTCTCATCTGGGGCATCGAGTCGTTCGTCGTCGAACGGGTGACCCACACCGACGCAATGTATCTGCAAGTCGACGAGGTTCTCACTCGCGAGGGGCTCGCCGAGATCGGTGACAAGGTCGTGGTGATTTCTGGCTCGCCTCCCGGGATATCTGGATCGACCAACGACCTCCGCGTGCATGTCGTCGGCGATGCCATCAATGCCGTCGCACCGGCCTGGCAGGAGTAGCTAGCGCCGACGGAGTCTGCGCCGGAGCCGGCTTGACTCGACAGTGAAGCCGGTTCCGACGAGCACGCCGAGTCCGATGGCAAGCAGTGAGACGGCGGTGCTCGTAATGGTTGCGAGCCCGCCGCCGCTTGTCGTTGCCTCGTCGAGGCCGATGAATCCCAGGCTGCCCGGCACGAGCATCCAAAAGGTCGCGAGTGTCATGACCCGCGCCGGGGGTGACGTGCGGAATCGGCTCGCGAGCTCGGCGAACGGTACGACGACCGCAGCTGCGGCAAACCCCGAGAGTTCGGCGCTGACGGTGTTTGCGACGAGAGACTGTACGCCGTACGCGACGCAGAGTGCGAGCAGAATCCAGACTAACGAGCCCCTCGGGGCCGACTGTTGGAGTACGTAGCCCGCCCCCACGAGGATCACACCGACCCAGGGAGCCCACGCGCCGAGCGTGTCTGATGTGCCGGTCGCCAGCGTGGTTCCGGTCACGACGGTCGCCGCGAGCACCCCGAAGACGAGGAGCAACAGCTGGGCGACTCCAAACACGAGACGGCTAGCCCCCGCAACCACCTGATTGTTCGTGAGTTCCATCGCGGCAATCGTGATCGTGAGCCCGGGAAGGAAGCTGATGAGTGCGGGTGCGATGACATGAAGCGCATCCGCGCCCGCTGCGTCCGAGAGGTACAGCACGGTCGCGAGGGTCACGAGAAACGCCGAGAGGATCGGCACGAGGGTCGCGAGGGTCGGTATCCGCGTCGCGAGGATGAGCAATCCGCCGACGAGCGCGCCGAGTTGCAGGTACGCGGGGAGCGCGGCCGCCGTCGGGTTGAGCATGAGGCCGAAGCCGATGGTGAGGAGCACGGTGCCTAGGAGCGTCGCGAACCAGCCGAAACGGGGGAGGGAGGCACGGATTCGCGCAACTTCGGCAGACGTGGCGGGCGGATCGAGTTCGGCGCGTTCTGCGGCCTCGACGAGACTGTCGATCGCGCCCGCTTGGTCGAGTCGTGAGCCTAGGGCGGTCGACGACGCAATATCGATGTGGTCGTTGATACGCAGAGTGAGGGAGGTTGGAAGCGCGACAACTTCGAGGCCGGGCATTCCGTAGGCGTCTGCGATAAGCACAAGCCGGTCTCGCACGACATTGGTCGGCTGTCCGGTCTCGAGCATGCCGATCCCGAGGGCCGTGAGCATGGCGAGAACATCCTCCGGAGGGGATTCGGTTCTGGGTTGAGGCTGTCGCGCCTGCTTGAGCAGAAAAGCACGGAGGCGGGTGACCCAGGTCATGGTGCCACCTCGCCCCTCGAGGAAACTGTGCCGGATGTGGGACTTGAACCCACACGCCCTTTCGGACAAAGCATTTTGAGTGCTCCGCGTCTGCCATTCCGCCAATCCGGCGCACAACAACGCTCGAAAGAATACCGTAGGCTCGACACCGTGACGGACCAGGATTCCCCAACCACCGCCCCCCGCAGGGTCGTCGTTGCCGAGGATGAGTCGCTCATCCGCATGGACATCGTCGAGATCCTCCGTGACAACGGCTTCGAGGTCGTGGGCGAAGCAGGCGACGGCGAGACCGCTGTTGCCCTCGCCACCGAGCTTCGTCCGGATCTCGTGATCATGGATGTCAAGATGCCCCAGCTCGATGGAATCTCTGCCGCTGAGCGTCTCAGCAAGAACCACATCGCACCGGTCGTGCTTCTTACCGCGTTCAGCCAGAAGGAACTCGTTGAGCGCGCGAGTGAAGCGGGCGCCCTCGCTTACGTAGTCAAGCCCTTCACCCCCAACGACCTGCTTCCCGCGATCGAGATCGCTCTGAGTAGGTATACCCAGATCATCACTCTCGAGGCCGAGGTGGCCGATCTTGTCGAGCGTTTCGAGACCCGCAAGCTCGTTGACCGGGCCAAGGGCCTGCTGAACGAGAAGATGGGCCTCACGGAGCCCGAAGCGTTCCGGTGGATCCAGAAGGCGTCGATGGACCGACGCCTCACAATGCACGACGTCGCGCAGGCGATCATCGAGCAGTTGAGCGCTAAGAAGTAGCGCGCGACTTCCCTTACTTGTCGCGCAGGATGTTCGTGATCCTGATCGTCGAGAGCCGACGGCCCTCCTCATCGCGCACGACGATCTCATGAGTCGCTAGCGTTCGGCCGAGCGAGAGTGCGTCGCATGTCGCCGTGACGACGCCCGTCGACACCGATCGGCTGTGGGTCGCGTTGATCTCGATACCCATAGCGATCTTGTGTGGCCCGCCGTGTATGGCCGACGAGATCGATCCGAGCGACTCGCCGAGCACCACATGGGCCCCGCCGTGCAGGATGCCCACCACCTGGGTGTTCCCCTCTACGGGCATGGTCGCCACGGAGTGCTCCGCAGAGAGCTCGAGGAACTCGATGCCCATGCGTCGGCAGAGTGCGCCGCCTCCAGATTCCACAAGACGGGCAACCAGTTCGGGGTCGAGACCCTCGGGAATCTTCACACGTGCGTCCTTCATCGGGGCCTCAAGGGGTGTCGGCAGCCCCAGCTAGGCTGGTTTCGTGCCGGACAACGAAAAGCCTACCCTCCTCGTCATCGACGGTCATTCGCTGGCCTTTCGAGCGTTCTACGCCCTCCCCGTCGACAGTTTCACAACGCGTGACGGGCAGCACACCAATGCGATCCACGGCTTCCTTTCCATGCTCATCTTGCTTCTGCAGAACGAGAAGCCCACCCATCTCGCCGTCGCGTTCGATCTGTCCCGCCAGTCCTTCCGCACTCGTGAGTACGCCGAATACAAGGGAACGCGCGGTGAAACTCCGCCAGAGTTTTCTGGTCAGGTGCCACTACTCCAGCAGGCCCTGCGCGCCATGCGTATCCCCGTCCTGACGAAGGAGGACTTCGAGGCCGACGACATCCTCGCTACGTTGGCCACACGCGGCTCCCACGACGGCTTCCAGGTGCTGGTGGTATCCGGTGACCGTGATGCGATCCAGCTGGTCACGGATGACGTCACGCTCCTGTATCCGAACGCCCGCGGTGTATCCGAACTCAAGCGGTACGACCGCGATGCCGTGGTCGAGCGCTACGGGATTGAGCCTGCGCAGTACCCGGATGTGGCGGCGCTCGTGGGTGAGACGAGCGACAACCTCATCGGGATCGACAAGGTGGGGGAGAAGACCGCCGTCAAGTGGATCACGACGTACGGATCGCTCGACGGCGTTCTCGAGAACGCCGACAAGATCACGGGCGTGGTCGGCGAGAAGCTTCGTGAGCAGAGCGATCGTGCCGTGCGAAACCGCAAGCTCAATCACCTCGTGACCGATGTGGAGCTCGACCTGACTCTCGACTCCCTCGAACGTCAGACCATCGACGACGAGGCCGTTCGAGAGGTCTTCGATCGCCTCCAATTCAAGACTCTCTTCGATCGCCTCATGAAAATCACCGCGGCCGAACGCGGTGACGCAGGGGGCAGCCCGGCGCAGCTCGCCCCGCAGAACACGATTCCGATCATCCACGAGTTCAACGACACCGACCTGGCCGACTGGATCGAGACGGTGTCGGCTGGGGGAACCCATCCGCTCGGCCTTCAGGTCGTCAGTCAGAATCGCCTTGTCACGGGATTTGGTGTCGCCTCGGCGACCGAGAGCGTGTTCGTGAACTGGGCCGGTTCCGGCAATCACCCGAAGTTCGACGCGTGGCTCGCGAGCGACGCACCCAAGACGATGCACGGCGCCAAGGCCCAGTTGAAGATCGTGCAGGAATCCGGTCTCGCCCTCGGCGGCATCCGTTTTGACACGATGCTCGCCGCCTGGCTCCTCAAGCCCGGCAGTAAGCCGGAGTCGCTGGAGTCGCAGGTCTACGGGTATCTGGGCGAGACCCTCCAGCAGTCGGACCCCAACCAGCTCGTGCCTGAGAACGAGGGAGCGAGTCCAGCGACGGAGGCGTGGTACATCCAGCGCGTTGCCGACTACCTCACCGAAAAACTCGATGCCGGATCGATGAGCGTGCTCGAGGACATCGAGATGCCCCTCGTACCGGTGCTCGCCGCAATGGAGACGACCGGGATCACGGTCAATCGGGCAATCTTGTCGCGCCTCACCACCGACCTGGGGAATCGCGCGCACGACGTCGCGAATCAGGCGTACGAGATCATCGGACGCGAGATCAACCTGGGTTCTCCCAAGCAACTTCAGGAAGTGCTGTTCGACCAGCTCGGCATGCCTAAGACCCGGTCGAACAAGACGGGGTTCTCGACGGATGCTGCGAGCCTCACCGACCTGCAGGAGCAGAATCCTCACCCGTTCCTTGACCTGCTGTTGCAGCATCGCGACGCGACCAAACTCATGCAGATCATCGCGTCGATCGACAAGGCGGTGGATACGTCTGGCCGCGTACATACGACCTACGAGCAGGCCGGCTCGAGCACCGGTCGCATCGCGTCGAACGACCCCAACCTGCAGAACGTCCCCGTGAAAACCGAGGTGGGTCGCGAGATCCGCTCTGCGTTCGAGGCCGGCGAGGGCTTTGAGACGCTGCTCACGGCGGACTACTCCCAGATCGAGATGCGCATCATGGCTCATCTTTCCGGCGACGAGGGGCTCATCGCGGCATTCAATGAAGGCGAAGACCTCCATCGGTTCGTCGGAGCGCGAATCTTCAGCGTCGCCCCCGCCGAGGTCACGGCGACGATGCGCACGAAGGTCAAAGCAATGTCGTACGGACTTGCCTACGGCCTCAGTGCCTTTGGGCTCAGCAAACAGCTTCGGATCGAGACGAGCGAGGCAAAGGAACTCATGGCCGACTACTTCGCCCGATTCGGCGCCGTGCGCGACTACCTGCGCGACGTCGTCGAGCAGGCCAAGGTCGATGGTCACACCACGACAATCTTCGGTCGGCGTCGACCCTTCGGTGATCTGCATTCCTCCAACCGCGTGTTGCGTGAAAACGCGGCACGGCAGGCACTCAACTCGCCCATTCAGGGCTCTGCTGCCGACATCCTCAAACGTGCGATGATCAGAATCGATGACGACATGGCGGGCATGAAGTCGCGCATGCTCTTGCAGGTTCACGACGAACTGGTCTTCGAGGTCGCGCCCGGAGAGTTGGATGCCCTTACCGCGATCGTCCGCAATCGAATGAGTACGGCAGCCGAGCTTCGAGTGCCGCTCGATGTGCAGATCGGCACCGGCCCGAACTGGGATGCCGCGGCTCACTAACAGCCACTCGACGAGAAAGAAGAGCTTATGGCCACGCAGCGTCCACTGCCCGACCTGCTCGCCCAGAAGTCCATCAATCTCATGGCATCTGCCACTAGCCGAGATGACGCAATCCGACAGGCCGGCGAGGCATTGGTGGCTGTCGGTGCCATCCGTGCCGATTACATCGACGAGATGATCGAGCGCGAGAACTCGGTCTCGACTTATGTGGGCGAGGGTGTCGCGATCCCGCACGGCACGTTATCTGGCACAAGTGCAGTCTCCTCCGATGCCATCTCCCTCTTGCGATTTCCCGCCGGCGTTGATTGGGATGGCCACGACGTTCGAGTTGTGATCGGCATCGCTGCGCGCGGCAATGGACATATCTCGCTGCTCTCGCAACTCGCGACGATCCTGCTCGAGCCCGAGACGGCCGAGGCCATGCGCAATGCCACGACGATGGACGAGATCTACACTCTGCTCAGCGCCGACAATTGCGACCGGCGCGGGCCAGTGTGACCAGAGGCGTCGGCACAGAATGTGAACCGGAGGAGAAGACATGTCAGAAAGAACCGTAACCGTCGCATCGAGCGTCGGCCTACACGCTCGCCCGGCCTCGCTTTTCGCTCAGGCTGCCGCACAGGTGGGTGTAACAGTGACGCTTACGTCCGCCTCGGGCAAGAGCGTCAACGCCGCGAGCATCCTGGGCATATTGTCGCTCGGAATCGGCCATGGCGAGCACGTGACTCTGAGCGCTGAAGGCGAAGGTGCGGATGCTGCACTCGACGAACTCGAAGCGCTACTGAGCACCGACCTCGACAAGGAGTGACTGGTCCTCGACACCGGGAGGGGTGCCGTGGGTAGGCTCGGTTCATGACGAGTGAATCCGCCTCCGACGCGCGCCAGCCCACCGAGATCGACCAGATCGCGGAGGACTGGGTGACGACCCTTGCCGAGCTCAACCCCTCGATCGCGACCTGGATCGGGATTCCTGGCAGACTCGATGACTACGAGGACTTGTCCCCGGAGGGCCACGCGAAGCTCATTGCCGAGGGTAAAAAAGTGCACGCGCGTCTCGCCGCTGCAACCGAGGTTGACGATGTCGACTGGGTTACCAAGACAGACCTCGCGAGCGACCTCGAGCTTGCGTTTGAGTCCGACGAGGCGGGCTTGTGGATGCGCGACGTCAACGTCATCGCGAGTCCCGCGCAAGAACTGCGCGACGTGCTCGACCTCATGCCGACAGACACGGAGCAGAACTGGGCGGACATCGCGGGTCGCCTCCACAACCTTCCGGCTGCGGTGGACGGCTACATCCAGACCCTCCGTCTCGGGATAGAGAAGGGGATTACGCCCGCCAAGCGTCAAGTGCGGGAAGTCATGGAACAGGCGCGCAAGCACGGCGCCGGCGATGGGTTCTTCCACAACTTCACTGGGTCGGCTTCCCTCGCCGAACAGAAGCAGATGCCGGCCTCGCTGCGCGCCGACCTCGCGAGCGGGGCGACGATCTCGGCAGCGGCGTACGAGCGCCTCGCCACCTTCCTTTCCGACGAATTGCTTCCCGCCGCTCGGGAGGAGGACGGCGTGGGTCGGGAGATCTACGCGCTCCACTCGCGCCGTTTTCTCGGCGCCACGATCGACCTCGACGAGACCTACGAGTGGGGCATCGAGGAACTCGCGCGCATGACGGCGGAGCAGGAGGCCATTGCGAGGGAGATCAAGCCCGGGGCATCCGTGCTCGAAGCCATCGCTATCCTCGACGACGACCCGTCTCGCAAGCTGCACGGCACGAAGGCACTCCAGGAGTGGATGCAGCAGTTGAGTGACCGTGCAGTCGACGAACTTTCCCGCAGTCACTTCGACATTCCCGACCCGATCAAGCGACTCGAGTGCATGATCGCGCCGACGCAGGAGGGCGGCATCTACTACACGAGCCCGAGCGACGACTTCTCGCGAGCTGGACGCATGTGGTGGTCGGTGCCCGAGGGAGTTACTGAGTTCAACACCTGGCGCGAGACCACCACCGTTTATCACGAGGGCGTTCCGGGCCATCATCTCCAGCTCGGGCAAGCCGTCTACAACCGGGCCAAGCTCAATACCTACCGCCGCCAGCTCGCGGGTACGTCCGGTCACGCCGAGGGTTGGGCGCTCTACGCCGAGCGACTCATGCAGGAGCTCGGCTACCTTGATGACCCGGGCGACCGCCTCGGAATGCTCGACGGCCAGCGCATGCGCGCCGCCCGCGTCGTCCTCGACATCGGGGTGCACCTCGGCAAGCCGAAGCTCGACGGCACGGGGGAGTGGGACTGGGATTACGCCCTCGACTTCATGGGTAAGAACGTCAACATGCCCGCCGAGTTCGTGCGCTTCGAGGTCAATCGATACTTCGGATGGCCCGGCCAGGCTCCCTCCTACAAGGTGGGGCAGCGCATCTGGGAGCAGATCCGTGACGCGTCGCGTGAAGCGGAGGGTGACGCATTCGACATCAAGGAGTTCCATCGCAAGGCCCTCGACCTCGGTGGGGTCGGACTCGACACGCTCAAGGCGGCGATGCTCAAGTGACGGTGTCCGTCACGGAGCGCACGATCGGTGAAGCCTGGCTTGCGATCGCACGACACATCCTTGAGACCGGCGCTGTTTCGACCTATGACGACAAGCCGATCCTCGAGGTCGCGCACGCGACCTTGCACGTGGAGGAGCCTCGCTCGCACGATCCGATCATCGAACGCCTCGCCGACCCGGAGCGACTCGCGTGGATGCGCGCCAACTTCGTGGACCATTCGCGGGTAGAGGAACTCGGCGGAGCGCGGTCGTACGCGAGCAGACTCCTCGACTACGCGCAGAGCGGTCGGGACCAGATCGCATGGGTCATCGCACGGCTGCGCGCCGAGCCGACCGCCAAGAACGCGACGATCACGACGTTTGAGCCCCTCCTCGATACCACCTACATCCCATGTGTGAGCATGTTGGATTTCTGGATGCCGCACGGCGCCGTCGACCTCGTGGTGTACGCGCACGGCATCGACTTTGGGTCGAAGGGTTACGGCAACCTCGTTCAACTCGCGGAACTCCAAGAGCGTGTCGCTCGTGAGCTCGACAGACCAATTGGCACGCTCACGTTTATCGTCAAGACCGCGCATGTGTATGAGACCGAGTTCGAGTACATGCGCGGAGTCCTGGTATCGGCCTGAGAGTCGCTCACGTGCGGTTGTGAGCGCCTGCGCCGAGCGGGTAAGCTGGAACGTCGCATTTGTGACGTTCTATCCGCCTGCCATCGGCGAACCAAACCAGTTTCACTCGTCGGTGGCCTGACATCTGCCCATTCTGGAGCTACAACTACATGACAATCGTAACGACCGACAAGGCACCCAAGCAGGTCGCCGTCAACGACATCGGATCTGCTGAAGACTTTCTCGCCGCGGTCGAAAAGACACTGAAGTTCTTCAATGACGGAGACCTCATCGAGGGCACCGTCGTCAAGATCGATCGTGACGAGGTTCTCCTCGACGTCGGTTACAAGACCGAGGGTGTTATCCCCTCGCGCGAACTTTCCATCAAGCACGACGTTGACCCCACTGAGGTTGTCAAGGTCGGCGACCTCGTCGAGGCACTCGTTCTCCAGAAGGAGGACAAAGAGGGCCGCCTCATTCTGTCCAAGAAGCGTGCGCAGTACGAGCGCGCCTGGGGCGACGTGGAGAAGATCAAGGATGCCGATGGCGTCGTGACCGGTTCGGTCATCGAGGTCGTCAAGGGCGGTCTCATCGTCGACATCGGCCTGCGGGGCTTCCTGCCCGCATCGCTCATCGAGCTTCGCCGCGTCCGCGACCTCACGCCGTACCTCGGCCAGGAGATCGAGGCGAAGATCCTCGAGCTCGACAAGAACCGCAACAACGTCGTCCTGTCGCGCCGCGCTTTGCTTGAGCAGACGCAGAGCGAGAGCCGCACGACCTTCCTCAATAACCTCGCCAAGGGCCAGGTTCGCAAGGGTGTCGTATCGTCGATCGTCAACTTCGGTGCGTTCGTCGACCTCGGCGGCGTTGACGGCCTCGTGCACGTCTCCGAGCTGTCGTGGAAGCACATCGAGCACGCCTCGGAGGTGGTCGAGGTTGGCCAGGAGGTGACCGTCGAGATCCTCGAGGTCGACCTCGAGCGCGAGCGCGTGTCGCTTTCTCTCAAGGCGACTCAGGAGGACCCGTGGCAGGTCTTCGCGCGTACGCACGCGATCGGTCAGGTTGCGCCCGGAAAGGTCACCAAGCTGGTTCCCTTTGGTGCGTTCGTTCGCGTTGCCGAGGGTATCGAGGGCCTCGTCCACATCTCAGAGCTCTCGGGCAAGCACGTGGAGCTCGCTGAGCAGGTCGTGTCTGTGGGTGACGAGGTGTTCGTCAAGGTCATCGATATTGACCTCGAGCGTCGCCGCATCTCCCTCTCCCTCAAGCAGGCGAACGATGGAGTCGACCCCGAGGGCACCGAGTTCGATCCGGCGCTCTACGGCATGCTCACCGAGTACGACGACCAGGGCAACTACAAGTACCCCGATGGTTTCGACCCGGAGACGAACGAGTGGAAGGAAGGCTTCGAGACTCAGCGCGAGAAGTGGGAGCAGGACTACGCTGCGGCCCAGGCTCGCTGGGAGTCGCACAAGAAGCAGGTCGCCGCGGCCGCGCTGCAGGAGGACTTCGTGTCCTCGAGCGACGTTCCGGCCGGAGCATCCTCGTTCTCGAGTGATGAGTCCGCGTCTGGTTCGGGCACTCTTGCCGACGACGAGTCGCTCGCCGCTCTGCGCGAGAAGCTGTCGAACAACTCCTAAGTAGTTCACACACGAATGGCCGGTCCCAGAGGGGCCGGCCATTCGTCGTTGTGGACTAGTTGCTCGCTGGACGGGTAGGTCAGCTGATCGGATGCTCAGAGGGCGGGGTTATCCGCGCGTTCCCGTCGTCGTTTTCTATAGCGGGTGATGGCGACGACAAAGGTAGCGATCACACCGCCGATGGCGACGATGACAAGCACGGGAATGAGAAGTGCGAGAAAACTCAGCACGACACTGCCGAAGTCTTCGGCAGTGCTCACCGCGGGGGCCGCAGCGCCAGCAGTCACGGCGTTGAGTGCGGGTCGGGCGGCCATTTTGGTCAGGTGTGTACCGAGGGCGAGGACGACACCTATGGCGATCGGTACCCACGATCCCGAGGTGAAGAACGACTCCGGGTCAGTCACGACGGCGGTTCCCGATGCCGAACCGGTACCAAATGCGATGCCACCGGCCACCGGTCGCACGATCGTCTGAAGCCAGTCGTTTATCGAGTCGACGACCGGGATCTTGTCCGCGATGATCTCGATGACGAGCAGCACTCCCAGAATGCCGAGCACCCACGGGTTCTCGAGCCAGGCCCAGTTCGCTGGCAATTGCACAAAGTCGAGGAATCGACCAGCGAGCCCCAGGATGAGAAGAGGGATGTAGGCGTTGAGGCCTGCTGCGACGGCAAGACCGGTGCCGGTGAGAAACTCCATGGGCCCACCCTTCTCTCAAGCCGAGGCTAGCATTACGGCATGTACCTGATCGGGCTGACCGGCGGCATCGCTTCGGGCAAATCGACCGTCGCGAAGCGCTTGGCCGAGCACGGTGCGGTTCACATCGACGCGGATGCCCTCGCGCGCGAGGTCGTTGAGCCCGGCACTCCCGCGCTTGCCCGCATCGCGGAACAGTTCGGTGCGGGAGTCCTACGTCCTGACGGCTCTCTCGACCGAGCGGCCCTCGGAACGATCATCTTCTCGGACCCGGAGCGGCGGCTCGTGCTCAACGGCATCACGCACCCGGCGATCTGGAGCCGAGCGCGTGAGCTGTTCGCGGAGGCGGAGGCGCAGGATCCGCACGTGGTGATCGTCTATGACGTGCCGCTGCTCGTCGAGTCCTCAGACCGACCGATGAATTTCGACCTGATCGTCGTGGTTCACGCGAGCACAGAGGTCCGCCTTCGGCGGCTCGTGGAGTTGCGCGGTCTCACGAGGGAGGAAGCCGCCCACCGCCTCAACTCTCAGGCCACTGACACCGAGCGACTTGCAATTGCGGACGTCGTGATCGACAGTTCGGGCACGCTAGAGGAGACTATCCGGCAGGCCGACGACCTGTGGGAGCACGTGTCGAGCTACGCCCAAAGCAAACAAGCCTGAGTCTGTCGGAGGCCGTGCCTAAGCTGGATGACATGCAACCGACGCGCTCTGTTCGCCCCTTTGAGGTCGTCAGCGAGTATCTCCCAAGTGGCGACCAGCCGCAGGCAATCAAGGAACTCGCGCAGCGCATCAACGCTGGGGAGACAGACGTCGTGCTGCTCGGTGCGACGGGTACCGGAAAGTCCGCGACAACGGCGTGGCTCATCGAACAGGTCCAGCGCCCCACGCTCGTGCTCTCGCACAACAAGACTCTGGCCGCCCAACTCGCGAACGAGTTCCGCGACCTCATGCCCAACAATGCGGTTGAGTACTTTGTCTCCTACTACGATTACTATCAGCCCGAGGCCTACGTTCCCCAGACTGACACCTTCATCGAGAAGGACTCGTCCATCAACGCCGAGGTGGAGCGCCTCCGCCACTCGACGACCAATTCCCTCCTGAGCCGGCGCGACGTGGTCGTCGTCTCGACCGTTTCATGCATCTACGGTCTCGGCGCAGCCGAGTCCTACCTTGATGCGATGGTGGCGCTCCAGGTCGGGCAGCGGATCGAGCGAGAGACCCTCATCCGAAAGTTCGTGTCGATGCAGTATCAGCGCAACGACTACGACTTCTCTCGCGGCACCTTCCGGGTGCGAGGCGACACGATCGAGATCATTCCCGTCTACGAGGAACTGGCGATCCGAATCGAGATGTTCGGCGATGAGATCGAGGCGATGTACGCCCTCCACCCGCTCACGGGCGAGGTCGTCAAGACGCTAGACGCCGTATCGGTATTCCCCGGAACCCACTACGCGGCCAGCCCTCAAACGATCCAGAAGGCCATCGGCACAATTCAGATTGAACTGGGCGAGAGGTTGCAGGAGCTAGAGCGGCAGGGAAAGCTCCTCGAAGCACAGCGCCTGCGTATGCGCACGACGTTTGACATCGAGATGATGGAGCAAATCGGATTCTGCAACGGAATCGAGAACTACTCGCGACACATGGACGGTCGCGCTCCCGGCGAGGCACCGCACTGCTTACTCGATTACTTCCCTGATGACTATCTCGTGGTGATCGACGAGTCGCACGTCACCGTGCCACAGATCGGAGCCATGTACGAGGGTGACGCTTCGCGCAAACGTACGCTCGTCGAGCACGGCTTCCGGCTTCCCAGTGCGCTCGACAACCGTCCGCTCAAGTGGGAGGAGTTCCTCGAGCGGGTGGGTCAAAAGGTGTACCTGTCGGCGACTCCGGGCAAGTACGAGCTCGGCATCACTGACTCAATCGTTGAGCAGGTCATCCGCCCAACCGGTCTTGTTGATCCGAAGATCGTCGTCAAGCCGTCGAAGGGGCAAATCGACGATCTGCTCGAACAAATCCGAGCGCGCGTGGAACGTAATGAGCGCGTTCTCGTGACGACCCTCACGAAGAAGATGGCCGAGGAGCTCACCGAGTTCCTCGGCGAACACGGCGTGCGCGTGCGATACCTTCACTCTGACGTCGATACGTTGCGGCGTGTCGAACTGCTCACTGAACTCCGTCAGGGGGTCTACGACGTGCTGGTGGGTATCAACCTCCTGCGCGAGGGTCTCGACCTTCCCGAAGTCTCTCTGGTGGCGATCTTGGATGCCGACAAGGAGGGCTTCCTCCGATCGGGCACGTCACTCATCCAAACGATCGGGCGCGCGGCACGCAACGTCTCGGGCGAAGTCCACATGTACGCGGACGTGATGACCGACTCCATGCGCAACGCAATCGAGGAGACCGAGCGCCGCAGGGAGAAGCAGATCGCATACAACACGGAACGGGGTATCGACCCCCAGCCGCTGCGCAAGAAGATTGCTGACATCACCGATGCACTGATGAGGGAGGGGGCCGACACGGCAGAACTCCTCTCAGGACGGCAGGGGAAGGGTAAGAACAAGGACGGCCGCAAGCGTGCGCCCACCCCGAGTCTCAAGCGTGAGGGTCTCGCATCAGAGGGAGGGAATGACCTCGAAGCCATCATCGCTGACCTCAACGAGCAGATGCTGCAGGCGGCGGCGGAACTCAAGTTCGAGCTCGCGGGCCGATTGCGGGATGAGGTGGCCGATCTCAAAAAGGAGCTTCGACAGATGGAGCAGGCGGGCCATCTCAAGTAGACCTGCCGAGAGCGAACGGCCGCCGATGAATGTCGGTGGCCTCCGTAGAATGTAAAGAGTGTCAATTACAGAGGTGGACTCAGGCGAGGAACTCGATGAAGCCACGATGCTCGCGGCTCTTGAGGGCAAGTCAGTGACGAACAACAAGCTCAGTGTGCGTGGCGCGAGAGTCCACAATCTTCACAACGTCGACCTCGAGATCCCTCGCGATTCGCTTGTCGTCTTCACCGGCTTGTCGGGCTCGGGCAAGTCAAGTCTCGCGTTCGACACGATCTTCGCGGAAGGTCAGCGTCGGTACGTGGAGTCGCTCTCTGCGTATGCTCGCCAGTTTCTCGGACAGGTTGACCGCCCCGACGTCGACTTCATCGAGGGGCTGAGCCCCGCCGTCTCGATTGATCAGAAGTCGACCAACCGCAACCCGAGGTCGACCGTCGGCACGATCACCGAGATTTACGACTACATGAGGCTCTTGTGGGCGCGCATCGGCGTTCCGCATTGCCCGGTCTGCGGTGAGCGCATCGAGCGGCAGACTGTTCAGCAGATTGCTGATCAGCTCATGACCCTCGAAGCGGGCACGCGCTACCAAGTCGTGAGCCCCGTGATCTCACAGAAGAAGGGCGAATTCGTCGACCTGTTCGCTGAGCTCGCATCGAGTGGGTACTCACGGGCAATCGTCGATGGCGAGCAGATCCAACTCAGCGCCCCGCCCAAGCTCAAGAAGCAGTACAAACACGACATTTCCGTCGTGGTCGACCGACTTGTCGCCTCAGACGACGTCCTGACGAGACTCACCGACTCCCTCGAGACGGCTCTTCGCCTGACCGACGGCGTCGTGTCGATCAACTTCGTTGACGAGTCCGGCGACGCTGCGTGGCGGACATTCTCCGAAAAACTTTCGTGCCCCAACAGCCACCCGCTGCAACTCACCGAGATCGAGCCCCGCACGTTTTCGTTTAACGCCCCGTTCGGGGCGTGCCCCGAGTGCTCCGGCCTCGGCACGCGCATGTCAGTCGACCCCGATCTGCTCATCGCCGGTGACGAGATCAGCCTCGCCGAGGGGGCAGTGCTCCCGTGGACGAGTGCGGGGAAGGGGCTCTTCAACTATTTCGAGAAGCTTCTCGCCGGATTGGCGAGCGATTTGAACTTCTCACTCGATACCCCGTGGGGCGAGCTGAGCGAGGAAGTTCGTGAGGCGATCCTCCGGGGCAACAACTTCCAAGTGACCGTGCGGTGGAAGAACCGTTACGGTCGCGAGATGAAGTACTCGACCGGCTTCGAAGGTGTGATCCCGTACATGGAGCGTAAGTATCTCGAGGCGGAGACTGATGTTCAGCGCCAGAGAGTTGCCGAGTACCTGCGCGAGATTCCGTGCCCCGTGTGCGATGGCAAACGCCTCAAGCCTGAGGTGCTGGCTGTGACAGTGAACGGCGCGAGCATTGCCGACGTCTGCGAGCTGAGCCTCGTCAAGGCACACGAGTTCATGCAACGTCTCGAACTTTCCGCGCGGGACCAGAAAATCGCCGCACAGGTACTGCGGGAGATTCGCCTGCGCCTCGAGTTCCTCATCGAGGTGGGGCTCAGCTATCTAGACCTCATGCGCGCGGCTGCGACACTGAGCGGTGGCGAGGCCCAGCGCATCCGCCTCGCAACGCAAATCGGATCGGGCCTCACGGGTGTGCTCTATGTGCTCGACGAGCCAAGCATCGGACTCCACCAGCGGGACAACCGGCGTCTCATCGAGACGCTCGTCAAGCTCAAGAACCTCGGCAACACCCTCATCGTCGTCGAACACGACGAGGACACCATCCGTACGGCCGACTGGATCGTCGACATCGGGCCGGGCGCGGGGGAGCACGGCGGACGGGTCGTCCACTCGGGTTCGTACGCTGATCTCCTGCAGAACACTGAGTCGGTCACAGGCGACTACCTGTCCGGGCGCAAAGCGATCGAAACTCCCCAGACGCGTCGCGCCGTCGATAACGATCGGCGGGTCACGGTCCAGGGCGCCAAGGCCAACAACCTCAAGAATGTCTCGGTGGACTTCCCTCTGGGGGTGTTCACCGCGGTCACCGGCGTGAGCGGCTCGGGTAAGTCGAGCCTCGTCAACGACATCCTCTACAAGGTTCTCGCGAACGAACTTAACGGGGCGCGGCAGATACCCGGCAAACACCTGCGGGTTACCGGTCTCGACAACCTTGACAAGGTTGTGCACGTCGATCAGGCACCCATTGGCCGCACTCCGCGCTCCAACCCGGCGACCTACACCGGGGTCTTCGACAAGATCCGAACGCTGTTCTCAGAGACCGCAGACGCGAAAGCGCGCGGCTACCTGCCGGGTCGTTTCAGCTTCAACGTCAAGGGCGGACGCTGCGAGAACTGTTCGGGTGACGGCACGATCAAGATCGAGATGAACTTCCTGCCCGACGTGTACGTCGCATGCGAGGTGTGCGGCGGAGCCCGATACAACCGAGAGACACTTGCCGTGAAGTACAAGGGCAAGAACATCGCGGAGGTGCTCGACATGCCGATCAGCGAGGCGGCCGATTTCTTTGAGGCGATCTCGTCGATTCACCGCTACCTCAAGACGCTCGAGGAAGTCGGTTTGGGATACGTGCGGCTCGGACAGAGCGCGACCACGCTGTCGGGCGGCGAAGCCCAGCGCGTGAAGCTCGCGACCGAACTCCAGCGACGCTCGATGGGCCGCAGCATATACGTACTCGACGAACCGACAACCGGATTGCACTTCGAAGACGTGCGCAAGCTCCTCATGGTGCTCAACGGCCTCGTCGACAAGGGGAACACCGTCATTGTGATCGAGCACAATCTCGACGTCATCAAGTCTGCAGACTGGCTCATCGACCTCGGCCCTGAGGGTGGGGCTGGGGGTGGTGAGGTCATCGCGACAGGTACCCCCGAGCAGCTAGCGAAGGATCCGAACAGCCACACCGGTGTCTTCCTCAAAGAGACGCTCGAAGGGGCTCGCGCGTAGCGAGCGATCCATGGCGACTATCAGCTGGCGTCCGAAGGCGGGGGAGATTCCTCAGCAGCCGGGTGTGTATCGCTTCCGCGACGCTAACTCGCGCGTGCTCTACGTGGGTAAGGCGAAGAACCTCCGATCACGCCTGAGCAACTACTTTGCGCCTATGCATACGCTGCACGACCGCACCCGCAAGATGGTCGAGACGGCGGCGTCGGTCGAGTGGACGGTGGTCGGGAACGACTTCGAGGCGCTTCAGCTCGAATTCACCTGGATCAAGGAATTCGATCCACCGTTCAACGTTCAGTACAAGGACGACAAGTCCTATCCGTATCTCGCCATCACCCTGGGCGATCAGGTACCCCGCGTCATGGTCACGCGCAACAAGGGCATCCCGAACGCCCGATACTTCGGACCTTACTCGCGGGCCTGGGCGATCCGAGACACCGTCGACATCATGCTCAAGGCGTTCCCGATGCGCAGCTGCTCTGACGCGACCTACAAGCGCGCGCAACTGACCGGGCGGCCGTGTCTTCTCGGCGACATTGGCAAATGTGCGGCCCCGTGCGTTGGTCGTGTGACGCTCGAGGAACACAAGTCCATTGCCGTCGACTTCGCTAGCTTCATGGGCGGGAACGACTCTGGGTACATCGCGTCGATCACCCGCAAGATGAAGCAGGCCTCAGCCCGCCAGGATTACGAGTCCGCCGCCCGGTTCCGAGACCAGATCTCCGCTATGGAGACCGCTCTGGCCAAGAATGCGGTTGTACTCGATGAGCAGGTGGACGCCGACCTCTTCGGGATCGCGCACGACGAACTGGCGGCCGCCGTCCAACAATTCATCGTGCGTGGCGGTCGGATTCGCGGTGTTCGGGGTTGGGTTGTCGACAAGGAGCTCGACGTCGAACTACCCGATCTCGTGGAGTCTGTTCTTCAGAACGCTTACCTCGACTCCGTGCCACCACGGGACGTCTACGTCCCCGCTCTTCCCGAGGACAATCCCGCGCTCGAGCGTTGGTTGGGCGAGATCCGCGGTCCGGGTTCGCGGGTAGAGGTCCGAGTGGCCAAGCGCGGTGACAAGGCTGCCCTCGCCCTCACGGTCGCGCAGAACGCACACAACGCGCTCATCCTGTACAAGACACGGCGGAGCGGAGACTTCGTTGCACGATCGCAGGCTCTCGCGGACATCCAAGAAGCCCTCGGAATGGACGAAGCACCCTTGCGGATGGAGTGCTACGACGTGTCTCATCTCAGCGGCACCAATATCGTGGCGTCGATGGTGGTCTTCGAAGACGGCTTGCCTCGCAAGGACCAGTACCGGCGCTTTTCGATTCCGGAATCGACGGACGACACCGAGTCGATCTACCAGACTCTCTCGCGGCGCCTCGCCTATCTCAAGGAACCGGTCGAGCAGCTTGATGAACTCTCCGAGGGACGCCGGCGCAAGTTCGCCTACCCTCCTCAATTGCTCATCGTCGACGGCGGCCAGCCACAAGTGGCCGCCGCGAAGCGCGCACTCGACGATGCCGGGATCACGGGCGTGCAGTTGTGCGGTATCGCTAAGCGATTGGAGGAGATCTGGCTTCCCGACTCCGACTTTCCCGTCATCCTTCCGCGCAATAGCGACGCTCTCTTCCTCATTCAGCGCATTCGAGACGAGGCACACCGCTTCGCGATCGGATTTCAGCGACAGAAGCGAAAGAACGACATTCAGTCCGTCCTCTCGGGAGTGCCGGGCCTCGGTCCGTCACGAGTGAGAGAACTCCTCAAGCACTTCGGATCGGTGACCCGCCTGAAGGCGGCCGACGCCGAGGCGATCGCCGAGGTTCGAGGAATCGGTCCCACTCTCGCCCGAACGGTCGTCGAGCGACTACACAGCTGATCGACCGAAGGTAGTCTTGGACCGATGCCCACCGATCGCGACGCCCAAGAGCTCCTCATCGTCACCGGTATGTCCGGAGCGGGTCGGTCGACCGTCGGAAACGCGCTCGAAGACCTGGGTTGGTACGTCGTCGACAATCTCCCACCGCAGATGCTGCGTCCACTCGTCGACCTCGCTCAGCACGCGGGAACCTCGCTGCCTCGCATCGCTGCCGTCGTGGATGTGCGCGGCGGCAAGCTCTTCACTGACGTTCAAGAGGCGATAGAGGAGTTGCGGGCGAACACCGGCGTGCGCGTGCTCTTTCTCGAGGCAACGGATGCCGCGCTCGTGCGTCGCTTCGAGCAGGTGCGGCGGCCGCACCCACTCCAGGGGGATGGAACCCTCCTCGACGGCATCACGGCTGAGCGACAGCGGATGTCTGAGATCCGAGCTTCGAGCGACCTGGTCATCGACACCACCGATCTCAATATCCATCAGCTGGCAACGACGGTCACCGAGAAGTTCTCTGAAGAGAACGCGGCCCAGTTGCGGGTCACAGTGATGAGTTTCGGTTTCAAATATGGACTTCCGGCTGACGCCGATATGGTCGCCGATGCGCGCTTTCTCCCCAACCCGTTCTGGGTCGACGAGCTTAAATCGCTGACGGGCAAGGATCCCGGTGTTATCGAGTACGTCCTCACGCAGCCCGGCGCGACCGAGTTCGTGAGTGACTATTCGAAGGCGCTCGAGCCAGTGTTCGCCGGTTACCAGCGTGAGAACAAGCGCCACGCGACGATCGCCATCGGATGTACGGGGGGAAAGCACCGTTCCGTCGCGATTGCCGAGGAGCTCGCGACCCAATTAGGCAGCCTGCCCGGCATCGCTGTCAGCGTCAAGCACCGTGACCTCGGTCGCGAGTGATCGAAGGAGTAAACCCGTGGCCCTAACCGCCGAGGTCAAAGAAGAACTAGCCGCTGTTCAGAGTGGCAAGACCACTGTGCGCGCGGCCGAGCTCGCGACCATCCTGCGTTTCTCGGGCGGCCTCCACCTCATCTCGGGTCGCATTGCCGTGGAGTCTGAGCTCGACACCGAGCAATTGGCCAAGCGTGTTCGGCGTGACATCGCCGAGCTCTACGGGGTTCGTGCCGAGGGGTCGATCGTGTCGGCGTCCGGCGCTCGTCGCACCAGCCACTACCTCGTGCGGGTTCTCGATGGCGGAGAGACGCTCGCACGTCAGACTGGCCTGCTGGATGCCCGCCGCCGCCCCATCCGTGGCCTACCCAACCGCATCACCACGGGAAGTCGCGACGAGCTCGCGGCAGTGTGGCGCGGAGCCTTCCTCGCGAGCGGCACCTTGACGGATCCGGGGCGCTCCGCTGCGCTCGAGGTCACGTGCCCCGGCAACGAGGCGGCCATGGCTCTCGTCGGTGCTGCTGGACGTCTCGGGATTCCTGCCAAGGCGCGCGAGGTACGCGGCGTACATCGTGTGGTTGTGCGCGACGGTGAGGCGATCGGCGCAATGCTCGAACTCATGGGCGGCGTGCGCAGCGTCACGAGTTGGAATGAACTACGACAGCGCCGCGAAGTTCGCGCGACCGCGAACCGCCTGGTCAACTTCGACGACGCAAACCTTCGTCGCTCAGCGCAGGCCGCGGTCGCCGCCTGCGCTCGCGTCGAACGGGCACTCGAGATACTCGACGGCGATGTTCCTCAACACCTCAAATACGCCGGCGAGCTGCGGTTACGTTTCCGCGACTCGAGCCTCGACGAGCTTGGCCACCACGCCGACCCGCCCATGACGAAGGATGCAGTAGCGGGCCGCATCCGACGCCTTCTTGCGATGGCAGACAAGCGCGCTCAGGATGAGGGAATCCCCGGGACTGACGCCAACCTGCCCCCCGACCTCGACGACGTCTAGGAAGGATCAACGGGCCGCCGTTGTTGACGTGACTAGACTGGAAATGTCACCCCGGCCCTCGTCTACTGGGCGCACTGGGGACTACTTGCTAGGAGAAATCGATGGCTGACTACACGCTCCCTGAACTTCCGTACGACTACTCGGCGCTCGAACCGAGCATCAGCGCAACCATCATGGAGCTGCATCACAGCAAGCACCACCAGGCGTATGTGACGGGCGCCAACGCCGCACTCGCCGCTCTTGCCGAGGCCAGGGACAAGGGCGACCTCGCCAACGTCAACAAGCTCGAGAAGGACCTCGCTTTCAACCTGGGCGGCCACGTCAACCACTCCATCTTCTGGACCAACATGTCGCCGGACGGTGGTGACAAGCCCACGGGGGAGCTCGCGAGCGCAATCGACGACCAGTTCGGATCGTTCGACAAGTTCACCGCCCACTACACGGCGGCAGCGATGGGCGTGCAGGGCTCCGGATGGGCCGCGCTCATGTGGGATTCAATCGGTCACAACTTGCTGATCAACCAGTTCTTTGACCAGCAGTCCAACTTCGCGGCGGGCACGGTCCCGCTGTTGCTGCTCGATGTGTGGGAGCACGCGTACTACATCGATTACAAGAACGTTCGCGCAGACTACGTGAAGGCTTTCTGGAATATCGCGAACTGGGACAACGTCCAGAAGCGCTTCGAATCCGCACGCGAGAAGACCGACGGCCTACTGGTACTGTCGTAGCGGCATCGCGGCCGGGATCCTCCGGGATTCCGGCCGTACTTTCTTTCATCACCAATCCACCACCACACACAGCAAGGAAGCGTCGTCGGGCGCCTGAACAACTGGAGCACACGTGACCGTCAAGATCGGCATCAACGGATTCGGCCGCATCGGCCGCAACTTCTTCCGCGCCGCGCTCGCCAAGGGCAGCGACCTCGAGATCGTGGCGGTGAACGACCTCACCGACAACAAGACGCTCGCACACTTGCTCAAGTACGACACCATCACCGGTCGTCTCGACGGGACCGTCGACTACGACGACACGAACATCACCGTCAACGGTAAGGCCATTCGCGTCTTCGAGGAGCGCGACCCTGCCAACCTTCCCTGGGGCGACCTCGGCGTAGACATCGTCATCGAGTCGACCGGACGTTTCACGAAGTCTGAGGACGCCGCCAAGCACATCGCGGCTGGAGCCAAGAAGGTCATCGTCTCCGCGCCCGCTACGGGTGCCGATGTCGCGACCCTTGTACTCGGCGTCAACGAGAACACCTACGATCCGGCCGTACACAACATCATCTCGAACGCGTCGTGCACGACTAACTGCCTGGCCCCGCTCGCCAAGGTCTTCATGGACAACTTCGGTATCGAGCGTGGACTCATGACCACGGTCCACGCCTACACGGCCGACCAGAACCTGCAAGACGGCCCGCACAGCGACCTGCGTCGCGCTCGTGCTGCTGCCGCGAACATCATCCCGACCTCGACAGGTGCCGCAAAAGCACTCGGACTCGTCATTCCCGAACTCGTGGGCAAACTCGACGGATACGCCCTGCGCGTCCCGGTCATCACCGGCTCGATCACTGACCTCACGCTGACGGCCACGCGTCCGGTGAGCGTCGAGGAGATCAACGCCGCGTACAAGGCCGCTGCGGAGGGGCCGCTCAAGGGAATTCTCAAGTACACCGAAGACGAGATCGTTTCGAGCGATATCGTCGGTGACCCGCACTCGTCGATCTTCGACGCCGGCCTCACCAAGGTCATCGGCGACCAGGTCAAGGTGGCTTCGTGGTACGACAACGAGTGGGGCTACTCCAACCGCCTCGTGGACATCACCGAGTTCGTCGGCGCCAAGCTCTAACCAGCGCGGCCGACGATGTCATTGCGAACGCTCGAGAGTCTCGGCGAGCTGCGGGGCAAGCGCGTCATCATCCGGTGCGACCTGAACGTTCCTCTCAAGGACCGTCAGATTACGGATGATGGCCGCATACGCGCCTCGTTGCCGACCCTCAACACGCTGATCCATGCTGGCGCGCGTGTCATAGTCGTGTCACACCTCGGGCGACCCGAAGGGGAACCTGACGCCAAGTACAGCCTGGAGCCCGTCGCCCAGCGGCTGAGCGAGCTACTGGGTAAGCCGGTCGTGTTCGCCCATGACACCGTCGGTTCCGCGGCCGAGGATGCGGTGGCCAACCTAGAAGACGGCGACGTCGCGCTGCTCGAGAACCTCCGTTTCAATGCGCACGAGACGTCGAAGAATGACCAGGACCGTGAGCAGTTCGCGGCGAAACTCGCGCGATTCGGCGACGCGTTCGTGTCCGACGGTTTCGGTGTTGTCCACCGCAAGCAGGCGAGCGTATTCGAACTCGCAGAACAGCTGCCGAGTGCCGCGGGAACGCTCATCCAACAGGAACTCGAAGTTCTTGAGCGCCTCACGGTCGATCCTGAGAAGCCGTATACGGTCGTTCTCGGCGGGTCGAAGGTGTCCGACAAGCTCGACGTCATCGGGGCGCTCCTCCCGAAAGTCAACACGCTCCTCATCGGCGGCGGCATGCTCTTCACCTTCCTCGTCGCCCAGGGTCACAAGGTCGGCGCGAGCCTGCTCGAGCAAGATCAGGTCGAGGTCGTCAAGGGGTACCTAGATCGTGCGAGCGAGTTGGGCGTCCACATCGTCCTTCCCACCGACATCGTCGTTGCGTCGAAGTTTGGGGCTGATGCAGAGCACGTCGTTGCTCGTGCGGATGCGATCGAAGAGACCCCCTTCGGAGCGTCCGGGCTGGGCCTCGACATCGGACCGGAGAGCGCAGCTGCGTTCGCCGGTGCTATTCGCACCTCCCGTACGGTGTTTTGGAACGGCCCCATGGGCGTGTTCGAACTCGCTCCCTTTGCCGACGGTACCCGTGCCGTTGCACAAGCACTCACCGAGATCAACGGCTTCGGGGTCGTGGGTGGAGGCGACTCGGCGGCTGCCGTGCGCGCCCTCGGGTTCAACGATGACCAATTTGGTCACATCTCAACCGGAGGCGGCGCAAGCCTCGAGTTCCTCGAGGGCAAGCGCCTGCCGGGCCTGGAGGTCCTCGGATGGCAGTAAACAATCGGGTTCCGCTTATCGCGGGCAACTGGAAGATGAACCTCGACCACCTGCAGTCGATTGCGTTTGTCCAAAAGCTCGCGTGGACGCTCAAGGATGCCAAGCACGACTTCGGCATCGACGGAGCCGAAGTGGCGGTGTTTCCGCCCTTCACCGACCTACGTTCGGTTCAGACTCTCGTGTCGGCAGACAAGCTCGAGGTCGTCTTTGGGGGGCAGGATCTCTCGGAGCACGATTCAGGTGCTTACACGGGTGAGATCTCGGGTGCGTTCCTGTCGGCGCTCGATTGCACCTACGTGATCATCGGACACTCCGAGCGGCGCCAGTATCATGGCGAGACCAACGAGCAGCTCGGTCGCAAGGTCGCTGCTGCGATCAAGCATGGGCTCGTCCCGGTGCTGTGCGTCGGAGAGACGGCCGACGATCTCGAGCAGTACGGCCCCAGTGCCGTGCCCGTCGCACAGCTCAAAGCTGCACTCGAGGGCATCTCCGGAACTCCCGATCTGGTGGTTGCGTACGAACCCGTCTGGGCGATCGGCTCGGGCACGGCCGCTACTCCCGAACAGGCGGAACAGGTTGCGGCACGGCTACGCGAGACTCTCGCCGAGTTGTTCGGCGACGAGGTCGCCGCGGCCACCCGAATCCTTTACGGCGGTTCTGTGAAGGCGGCGAATATCGCCTCGCTCATGCGTGAGCCAAACGTCGATGGCGCGCTCGTGGGCGGCGCGAGCCTCGATGTTGCGGAGTTTGCGAGCATCGCGCGGTTCCAGAAGCACGTCGGAACCTAAGCGGCCGCGACTCAACCCCGAACGGCTGGTCACCAGCCGGTTATACTAACTGAGGCTTTCGAAAGGTCTTATCCCCGTGGAAATTCTTCAGGTTGTGTTGCAGGTACTGCTCGGCATCACGAGCCTCCTGCTCACGCTCCTCATCCTCCTGCACCGTGGTCGCGGTGGTGGCCTCTCTGACATGTTCGGGGGCGGCGTGACGTCGAACCTGGGTGCCTCCGGGGTGGCGGAGCGCAACCTCAACCGCATCACGGTCATTCTCGGGGTGGTGTGGATCGCCTGCATCATCGTGCTCGGTCTCATCACCAAGTTCGACGGCGCATAGAACTTCCGTCGGATTCGACGTCAAAGGCACGAGGCAAAGGGGCATCATGGCATCAGGTGGCAGCGCAATCCGCGGCTCGCGCGTCGGCGCGGGTCCTATGGGTGAGCAGGATCGCGGGTATCACGCAGACCGGATCCAGGTTTCCTACTGGGACGAGCTCGGCAACGAGACGGTCCGTAACTTCGCGGCAAACCTCCCCGAGGAAGAGATCCCTGACATCATCGACTCCCCGTCGACTGGGCTCCCGGCGGGACGCGATAAGGCCAACCCGCCGTCGGTCGCCAAGCTCGAGCCCTACAAGACGCACCTCGCGTACGTCAAGGAACGCCGCACCGAAGAGGAAGCGGCAACCCTTCTCGAGGAGGCGCTCGTACAGCTGCGCACCCGTCGGGGTACTCTCACGTCCTAGTTGGTGTCGTCGGCCCCGGTCCAAAACTGACCCGGGTCGATGAGTTCCTCCGGCACTTCCGATGCTGCGGCGGTGTCCACAAAGAAGAGGGTCTTGCGACGTCCCTCCACCCCCGCCGCGGGAACCTCGTTGATGCTCGCGCCCGCAAGGGTAAGGCCCAGTGCGGCCGCCTTGTCTGCACCGGCGACGACAGCCCACACTCGAGCGGACGAGTTGATGACGGGGAGCGTCAGGCTCAGTCGCTCCGGCGGAGGCTTGGGGGAGTTGCGAACAGAAACGACGGTGCGCGTGGTCTCACGGATCCCTGATCGTTCGGGAAAGAGCGACGCAATGTGTCCATCTGGTCCCATCCCCAGGAACGTAACGTCGATGTGAGGCCACTCGGCGTTCGTGGGGGAGTTCGCGAGCAATTCAGCCGCGTAGGCGTCGGCAGCATCGTCCAGCGCGATGCCGCTATCGGATGCAGCGAACGGGTGAACGCGCGATGCGTCAAGCGGGATGTGATCGAGAAGGGCGGTACGAGCCTGCGTCTCGTTGCGGTCGGGGTGCCCCGCCGGAAGCCAACGCTCGTCGCCCCACCACACATTGACTTTGCTCCAGTCGACGGAGTCGCGTGCAGGCGATGTGTTGATGGCGGCAAGCACGGCGCCGCCCATCGTTCCGCCAGTGAGAACGACCGTCATCTCATCGAACTCAGCAATCAGATCGACGGCCTTGGTCAGGAACCGAGCGGCAACGGCTGCGGCGAGGGAATCGGTGTCGGGGTGGAGGATGACGCGGCGTTCGTTGCTCATTGATCCAGCCTCGCACGTGCCGGACGGTTCGGCTGACCGAGATTGGGAACGCCGTGCTGAATCACCTCACCGAAGAGTGGGTCGGGATCTAGGCGACGCAGCTCCTCCGCAAGGCAATCGCGCATGCTGCGGCGAGGTAGCGAGATGTCGTGAGTGGGCTGATTGGGCTGCACGAGTGTCGCAACGTTGGGCAGCGTGCGTTCGAGTTCGATGACTCCAGCCTCGCGATGAAGCCGCACACTGTGAATCCCCGCGCTGCCGAGCGCCTCGGGCGTCACTTCGAGAGTCACCGTCACGTCGAGCTGCAACTGAAGCCATGCAGCCAGCAACTCGGTCGAGGGTGAGTCAGCGGCACCCTGCACCTCGACACCCGTCACGGGTAGGTAGGGTGGCTGGTCGAGGACCGCGGCGAGCTGAGCACGCCACAGTGTCAGTCGAGTCCACGCGAAGTCGGTATCCCCTGGTCGGTACGTGCGAGCGAGTGTCTCGAGCGCTTGCGGGGGGTTGCTGGATGACGCGGAGTCGGTGATTCGTCGCTGCGCGATGCGCCCGATCGCGGACTGGGAGACATTGTCTGGTGCTTCCCCTGGCCACCACGCTACGACTGGCGCGTCCGGAAGCAGTAAGCCCGTCACGAGGCTCTCCTGGTCGAGTGCCGCGTCGCCGTAGGCTCGTACGACGACGACCTCGCTCGCACCGGCATCGCCCCCGACACGGATTTGCGCGTCGACGCGGGGATCGGAGCCGCCATCGTCTCCCGTCGAGACCACGAGCACCCGCATGGGATGTTCGCGAGAGGCATCGTTGGCTGCCTCGATGGCATCCTCTTCTTCGCCGAGCTGGGTGGAGATGATGAGCGTGAGTACACGACCGAGGGCGACTGCGCCGCCCTCCTCACGGATCTTGACGAGCTGCTTGGAGATCGCACTGGTCGTGGTGTTGGGCAAATCTACGATCACGGTCGCCTCCAGGTGCGGCCGTCGCGGGCCATGAGTTCATCGGCGGAAGCAGGACCCCAGGTTCCCGGGCGATACTGCTCGGGTTGGCCCTGGTTCGCCCAGAACTCCTCGATCGGATCGAGTATCTTCCACGAGAGTTCGACCTCCTCGTGGCGGGGGAACAGCGGTGGGTCGCCAAGGAGCACGTCGAGAATGAGTCGCTCGTACGCTTCCGGGCTCGCCTCGGTGAAGGCGTGACCATACCCGAAGTCCATCGTGACGTCGCGCACTTGCATGCTGGGGCCGGGGACTTTGGATCCGAATCGGATGGTGACACCTTCATCGGGCTGCACTCGGATCACGAGCGCGTTCTGGCCGAGGGCCGAGGTCTGACTCTCAGCGAATAGGTACTGCGGCGCCCGCTTAAAGACCACCGCGATCTCGGTAACGCGACGACCCAGACGCTTTCCCGTGCGGAGGTAGAACGGAACCCCCGACCAGCGACGGGTGTTGATGTCGAGACGCATGGCGGCGTAGGTTTCCGTGAGGGACTTGGGGTCCATGCCTTCTTCATCGAGGAACCCGATGACTTTCTCGCCGCCCTGCCATCCTCCGGAGTACTGCCCGCGAGCCGTGTGCTTGCCCAGATCTTTGGGCAGTCTGACGGCGGAGAGAACCTTCTCCTTCTCAGCGCGGAGATCGGCCGCGTCAAAGGAAACCGGCTCCTCCATTGCCGTGAGCGCGAGCAGTTGGAGTAGGTGGTTCTGGATGACGTCGCGCGCTGCACCGATCCCGTCGTAGTAACCAGCGCGGCCGCCGACGCCGACATCCTCGGCCATCGTGATCTGGATGTGGTCTACGTAGTTCGCGTTCCAGATGGGTTCATACAACTGGTTAGCGAAGCGCAGCGCGAGGATGTTCTGAACCGTCTCCTTGCCCAGGTAGTGGTCGATCCGAAAGACGCTGTCGGGAGGGAACACTGACTCGACGACGTCGTTCAGATCGCGCGCCGTTGCGAGGTCACTTCCGAACGGCTTTTCTATGACGACGCGACGCCACTGCCCGTCGACCTGCTCCGCGAGCCCCGAGTTGCGCAGCTGTTCTGTGACCTGGGGGAAAGACTTCGGCGGGATCGAGAGGTAGAACGCGTGGTTGCCCATCGTTCCGCGATCCCGGTCGAGCTCCTCGATCGTGCTCTTGAGCCGAACGAACGCCGCGTCGTCGTCGAATTCACCCGATACGAAGCGGATGCCCGCAGCAAGCTGCTTCCACACGTCCTCATCGAACGGTGTGCGAGCGTACTGCTTGACGGCGTCGTGCACGACCTGCGCGAAATCCTGGTCTTCCCAATCGCGGCGCGCGAACCCGACGAGACCGAATCCTGGGGGGAGCAGTCCACGGTTGGCGAGGTCGTACACCGCCGGCATGAGCTTTTTGCGAGACAAGTCCCCGGTCACGCCGAAGATAATGAGACCGCTCGGGCCTGCGATGCGATTGAGGCGGCGATCCGATGGCAGCCTCAGAGGATTGAAGTCGGCCGAGATATCCACTGGGGACATGGTGCTCCTGTGAGTGAAGGGCAGCGTCAGCTGAGTGCTGCGACGACGACGGGCAACGCGCGGCCCGGGTTGGTGAGCGTAAGACTCAACACGGGTCGACCATGGTCGGCCAAGACGCTCGCGTCACCGTCTGCCTGAGCGCGGATGAGCTGTCCGAAGGTGAATGGGCGGTCCGGAATCTGCAGGTCCTCCGACTCAATGCTCGTAATCTGCAGGAAGACGCCGACCGCCGGGCCACCCTTGTGGAACTGACCTGTCGAGTGAAGGAAACGGGGTCCCCAACCAAAGGTGACGGGGCGCTTCGCACGAGCGGCGAACGCGTCACGCAGTGTCACGAGCCCCGGATGAGCGACGCGATCCACGTAGGCCTGGATCGAGACGTATCCATCGGCAGGTAGCTGCCCGAGTAACGCGTCGATCGCGCCCGCTAGGTCGGTTGCTTCAGCGACGACATCCGCGGTACCACGCACCTCGATATCGCCGACCACGAAGGCCGGTGCAGCTGGTGCCGTCGGGTGATCGATGAGCGCGCGCGTTGCGATCTTGGCGGACTCGACATCGGGCTGGTCGAACGGGTTGATACCCAGAATGCGACCAGCGACTGCGGTCGCGTACTCCCACACGAGGAGTTGACCGCCGAGCGTTCCGGCGATCTCGATTTCTCCGTCGGCGACCTCGCGTGTGTCGTCCCAGTCTCCGACGAGGCGCACGATCTGCAGGTCCGTGAGGCCCTGCGAAAGCTCGGGGGAGTCGACATCGAGTACCACTGGGAGGATGCCCTTGCCGAGCTTGCCGGTCGACTCGGCGATGAGCTGCTCTGCCCAATCCCCGAATCCGAGGATGTGTGTGCCGTCTGGCACGATTCCGAGCTTGTCCTTGAGCGGTCGCGTTCCCGCGATCGCGGCACCGAGGATGAGGCCAGGGTTGGTCTCGTTGTCAACCGCGAGCTCAACCATGACTGCTTCCGCTTCATCCAGCAGCTCGTGGAGATCGACTCCCGCAAGGCCCGAAGGCACGAGACCGAAGGCAGTGAGGGCAGAATAGCGACCGCCCACATTCGGATCCGCGTTGAACACGCGATACCCGCTGGCGCGAGCCGACACGTCAAGTGGGGAGCCCGGGTCGGTCACGACAATAATGCGTTCAATGGGATCGATGCCGGCATCCGCGAAGAACTTCTCGTAGATACGCTTCTGGCTGTCCGTTTCGACCGTGGATCCGGACTTCGAGGAAATCACGACGGCCGTCGTGGCCAAGCGATCATTCAGCGCGGAGAGTACCTGCGCGGGATCGGTCGAGTCGAGCACGGTCAGATCGACGCCGTAGGTGCGTGTGATGACTTCGGGAGCGAGCGACGATCCTCCCATTCCGCCGAGCACGACGTGGTCTATGCCCGCGGCGCGAAGGGTGTCGCGCAGGGTGTAGATGTCATCGACCATCGGGCGGGAGATCGACACCGCCTCGACCCATCCGAGACGCTTGGTTGATTCCTCCTCGGCCTCGGGACCCCAGAGACTACCGTCCCCCGCGGTGATGCCGCTCGCGACGAGGTCGCTGATGAGTTGCGGAACGATACGGTCGACAGCCTCGGCTGCAGCACCGGAGACCGCGATCCTCACGCTCATGCGTTGGACCGCGCCGCCTCGAGGGCTGCCGAGACGGTGTCGAGAAGCTCGTTCCACGACACGATGAACTTCTCGACGCCCTCCTTCTCGAGCAGCGCCGTGACCTCGTCGTACGAGATGCCGAGCTTATCGAGCGCGTCGAGCACGGTGTTCGCCTGTGCGTAGTTGCCAGTGACTTCGTCGCCAGAGATCACCGCGTGGTCAAACGTGGCCTCGAGAGTCTTCTCGGGCATCGTATTAACTGTCTCGGGAACCGCCAGTTCGGTCACGTAGAGCGTGTCCGGGAGCGCCGGGTCTTTGACTCCCGTCGATGCCCAGAGCGGGCGCTGCTTATTTGCGCCTGCCGCGAGCAGCCCCTTCGCGCGCTCAGTCGCAAATGCCTGCTCGTATACCTGGTAGGCGAGACGAGCGTTGGCTACGCCGGCCTTGCTCTTGAGGGCAAGTGCCTCTGGCGAGCCGATCTCCACGAGTCGCTTGTCGATCTCGGTGTCGACGCGCGAAACGAAGAATGAGGCCACGGAGTGGATGGTCGAGAGGTCGATGCCCGCCGCCTTGGCCCGCTCGAGGCCCGAAAGGTACGCGTTGATCACCTCGCGGTGCCGCTCCAGGCTGAAGATGAGGGTCACGTTGACGCTGATGCCCAGAGCCGTCGTATCGGCGATGGCTTCGAGGCCCTCGACCGTCGCCGGGATCTTGATCATCGCGTTGGGGCGGTTGACTTTCGCCCACAACTCCTTGGCCTGAGCGAGGGTACCCGCGGCGTCATGCGCGAGGCCGGGTTCGACCTCGATCGAGACGCGACCGTCGAAGCCGCCCGAGCGGTCGTACACAGGACGGAAAATGTCGCTCGCGGTCGCGACGTCATGCGTCGTGATCTCGAAGACGGCTTCGCTCACCGAGCTACCCGCAGCGGCCAAGTCAGACACCTGAGCGTCGTAGGCCTCGCCCTTGGCGAGTGCCGTGGCGAAGATCGTCGGGTTGGTCGTGACACCGACAACATTGCGATCGTCGATGAGCCCCTGCAGACCACCGGAGACGATGCGTTCGCGCGACAGGTCGTCGAGCCAGATGCTCACTCCGAGGGCCGAAAGGGCGGCGGTGGGGGTTTCGGTGCTCATGGTGCTCTCTTCTTTCCTGCTCGTGCCTAGACGGCGGCGAGCGTCTCCCGTGCTGCGGCCACGACGGCCTCGGTGGTGATCCCGAACTCACGGAACAGGGTCTTGTAGTCGGCGGAGGCGCCGAAGTGCTCGATCGAAACGCTGCGGCCGGCGTCCCCCACGTACGGGCGCCACGTCAGGGCGATGCCGGCCTCAACAGACACACGGGCACGGATGCCCGCAGGGAGCACCGACTCGCGGTACGCCTCATCCTGCTCCTCAAACCATTCGAGACAGGGAGCCGAGACCACGCGCGCGTTGATACCGTCAGCGGCGAGTTCGGAGCGAGCAGCCAGGGCAAGCTGCACCTCAGACCCGGTCGCGATGATGATGACATCGGGAGTTCCACCGTGAGCCTCCGCGAGCACGTACGCGCCGCGCCAGACATGCTCCGCAGAAGCGAGTGTTTCGCCCGTTGCGACGTCATTGCCGCGCTCGAAAACCGGAATGTTCTGGCGCGTGAGGGCGATACCCGCGGGGCCTTCGCGGCGCTCGAGGATCGTCTTCCACGCCCACGCGGTCTCATTGGCATCACCAGGGCGCACAATGTCGAGACCGGGGATCGCCCGCAGCGTCGCGAGTTGTTCGATGGGCTGATGGGTCGGCCCATCCTCACCCAGGGCAACCGAGTCGTGGGTCCACACGAAGATCGATGGCGCTTTCATGAGGGCCGCGAGACGCACGGCCGGGCGCATGTAGTCGCTAAAGATGAGGAAGGTTCCCCCGAATGGGCGGGTGTTGCCGTGCAGCACGATCCCGTTGAGGATCGCCGCCATAGCGTGCTCGCGGATGCCGAAATGCAGCACGCGACCGTACGGGTTTCCGGTCCACTCATGGGTCGAGTGAACCGCCGGGATGAACGATGCGGCGCCCTCGATGGTGGTGAGGTTGGACTCGGCGAGGTCCGCCGATCCGCCCCACAGCTCGGGAATCACCTGGCCCAGGGCGCCGAGCACCTTGCCCGAGGCGGCGCGAGTGGAGAGTTCCTTGTCAGACGGGAACACCGGGAGGGCATCCTCGACGCCCGACGGGAGATCGCCCGAGAGTATGCGGTCGAGAAGCTTCTTGCGTTCAGGGTTGGCCTTCGCCCACGCCTCGAAGCCGACATTCCACTCGGCGTGAGCCGCCTTACCTCGCTCGACGGCTTTGCGGGTGTGTGCGATCACCTCGGGGGCGACATCGAAGTTCTTGTCGGGGTCGAAGCCCAAGGTGCGCTTGGTGGCCGCGAGTTCGTCAGGGCCGAGAGCCGAGCCGTGGATCTTGCCCGAGTTCTGCTTATGGGGGGCCGGCCATCCGATGATGGTGCGCAGGATGATGAGGCTTGGCTTGTCGAGGACGCCCTGAGCAGCCTCGATCGCGGAGTGCAGCTCCTGAACGTCCTCCTCGTAGACACCGGTCTTCTTCCAGTCCACGACCTGTACGTGCCAGTGGTAGGACTCGTAGCGCGCCTTCACATCTTCGGTGAACGCGATGTTGGTGTCGTCCTCAATCGAGATCTGGTTGGAGTCGTAGATCGCGATGAGGTTGCCGAGCTGCTGGTGACCGGCGAGCGACGAAGCCTCACTCGAGACGCCTTCCTGTAGGTCTCCATCACCCGCGATGACGTAAATGAAGTGATCGAACGGGCTCGTACCCGCCGCGGCGTCCGGGTCGAATAGACCGCGCTCGAATCGGCTCGCATAGGCAAAGCCCACCGCGCTCGAGATGCCCTGCCCGAGAGGACCGGTCGTGATCTCGACTCCGTCGGTGTGGCCGTACTCAGGGTGGCCGGGAGTCTTCGAGCCCCACGTGCGCAGAGCCTTCAGGTCATCGAGTTCGAGGCCGTAGCCGCCGTAATACAGCTGAATGTACTGCGTGAGCGAGCTGTGACCAGCCGAGAGGATGAAGCGATCGCGACCGATCCACTCGTTGTCGCTCGGGTCGCGACGCATGACCTTTTGGAACAGCAGGTAAGCGGCCGGGGCCAGGCTCATGGCAGTACCGGGATGCCCGTTGCCGACTTTCTCGACCGCGTCTGCGGCGAGGATACGGGCGGTATCGACCGCCTTGTTGTCAATGGGATCCCACTGGAGAGCTGCCACGGTGAATATTGACCCTTCATGCAAAGCGGTGGTCCTGCCGGGGGCAGCCATCGTCCCCGCTGCGAAAAGGGAAGTGGCCTGAAACACCATCGGCTGGCGGGCGATTCAAGTATAGAGAATGCGGGGGTGTAGAGAATGCGGGGGACTGGGATGCCACGGGCCTCGCCTAGGATCGAAGTATGACCGTGCACGCCGAGACCCGCGCGCCCGCAGAGCGAATCGGCCCCGGACGCAAGATCAAGGCTTACGTCGCGCTGACCAAGCCGCGCGTTATCGAGTTGCTCCTGGTCACGACCGTTCCTGTCATGATCCTCGCCGCCCAGGGCATCCCTAACCTCTGGCTCGTGCTCGGCACGCTTGTCGGCGGCACTCTGAGTGCCGCATCCGCCAATGCGTTCAATTGCTACATTGACCGCGACATTGATCGCGTCATGGACAGAACGAAAAAGCGCCCGCTCGTGACGGGTGAGCTCAGGGACGGCGAAGCACTCGCGTTCGCGTGGATCACGGGCGTCATCTCCGTGCTGTGGCTCGGCATCCTCGTGAACTGGCTGGCAGCGGCGCTGTCGCTGGCGGCGATCCTCTTCTACGTCTTCGTCTACACACTCCTTCTGAAGCGGCGCACCCCGCAGAACATCGTCTGGGGTGGGGCCGCAGGCTGCATGCCCGTGCTTATTGGCTGGGCCGCCGTTACGGGCTCACTTAGTTGGGTGCCCGTAATCCTCTTCGGAATAGTCTTCCTGTGGACGCCGCCTCACTACTGGCCGCTGTCGATGCGCTACCGCGCCGACTACCAGTCAGTGGGGGTGCCGATGCTTGCAGTCGTTCGCGGCAGGACAGTCGTGGGACTGCAGGTAGTGCTCTACGCCTGGGCGACCGTGGTGTGCTCACTGCTGCTCATTCCCGTGGCGGGCATGGGCATTGTGTATTCAGCGGTCGCCCTGCTCGCGGGGGGCTGGTTCATCTACGAATCGCACCGGCTTTACGCCACAGCCATCCGACACGGTGAGGTGCGCCCCATGCGTGTCTTTCACAGTTCCATCACCTATCTGACGCTCGTCTTCATCGCGGTCGGTGTGGATCCGCTACTGCCCTTCTAACGCTCGCGCGAGCGCGTGCCTCGCAAGGCCAGTACGACGGCGGTCATCGCGGCCGCCAGGCAACACGCGAGCACCATGTGAATTCCCACGAGCACTTCGGGCAGACCAAGCCGAGCCTGAGCCAGGCCGACGATGACCTGCATGAGCTCGATCGCAAGAAGAACGAGAGTAAGTCGGATGAGGCGGCTCGCGTGCAGCCGCACGGCTCCGTAGGCGAGCACCACGGTGAGCACGACCAGTGCGTATGCGGGCCAGCTGTGTACGTGCTGGAGTAGTTCGGAGTCGAGCCCGTTGCGCGCCGCGCCGCCATCGCCCGCGTGCGGACCGGACCCCGTCGTAATGATGCCGACGATGATCGTGACCGCGGCGAAGAACGACGTGACGTGAGTTGTCAGGCGATACCACGGAGGAACAGCCCAGCCCGGCTCTCGCGGACCTATGAACACGCGGTAGACGAGCACGGCCGAGAGCGACACGAGAATGACAGACGCGAGGAAATGGAGTCCCACGACGTAGGGGTTCAGGTTGGTGAGGACCGTGATACCGCCGATGATCGCCTGGACGGGTACGTATAGGCCGATGAGCAGTGCGAGGACGAACAGGTCGCGTCGCTCGCGGCGGATCCTCAGAACTAGGACGAACGTGACGATCGCGATCGCAACGAGAACGAAGGTGAGCAGGCGGTTGCCGAACTCGATCACTCCGTGTATTCCCATCTCGGGCGTCGTCACGAACGAGTCCTCGGTACACCGCGGCCACGTCGGGCATCCGAGTCCAGACCCCGTGAGCCGAACGGCTCCGCCTGTTCCCACGATCAGGATCTGGGCGACGAGAGTCGCGATCGCGAACGCCCGGATACGGACATCCACGGACGAGGGCAATAGATCGAACACGGCTTTCACAGCCGCACCTCCTGTTATTTCGGGCCACTGCCTGTAGAATCGACAGGTTCAGGAACACAGCCCTGCCGGGGAGTCAGCGTAGACACCGGAGCACCTCGCTCCCTTGTCCTGCTTCAGTCTAAGCAAGCCCCAGCACGTCTCGCGGCTGCCTACCGAATCGCCCCGGCATGCAGAGGCCTGTGTGAGGGAATGCCGCTCCAGCCACCTCGGTTGTAGGCGGCAAGGAAAGAGGTAGATATGTCAGACGTACTCATCGATCGTCCTGAGCTCAACAGTCTCGGACAGTACGAGTTCGGGTGGTCCGACTCCGACGCGGCAGGAGCATCGGCCCGCCGCGGAATCAACGAGGACGTTGTCAGCGACATCTCTAAGCTGAAGAGCGAGCCGGAGTCGATGCTCAAGAATCGTCTCAAGGGTCTCGAACTGTTCCGCCGCAAGCCCATGCCCACGTGGGGGGCCGACCTCTCCGGCATCGACTTCGAGAACATCAAGTACTTCGTGCGATCGACGGAGAAGCAGGCTCAGAGCTGGGAAGACCTGCCCGAAGACATCAAAGACACCTACGAAAAACTCGGGATTCCGGAGGCGGAGCGCAAGCGTCTCGTCGCGGGCGTTGCAGCCCAGTACGAGTCGGAGGTGGTGTACCACGCGATCAACGAGGAACTCGAGAAGCAGGGCGTCATCTTCATGGACACCGATACTGCACTCAAAGAACACCCGGAGTTCTTCGAAGAGTACTTCGGCACGGTCATTCCCGCCGGCGACAACAAGTTCGCCGCGCTCAACACTGCGGTGTGGTCGGGAGGATCGTTCGTGTACGTTCCGAAGGGCGTGCACGTCGAGATCCCGCTCCAGGCGTACTTCCGCATTAACACCGAGAACATGGGCCAGTTCGAACGCACGCTCATCATCGCCGATGAGGGGTCTTACGTTCACTACATTGAGGGATGCACCGCACCGATCTATAAGTCCGACTCCCTGCATTCGGCCGTCGTGGAGATCATCGTCAAGAAGAACGCACGAGTGCGCTACACGACCATCCAGAACTGGTCGAACAACGTCTACAACCTCGTAACCAAGCGCGCCATCGCGCACGAGGGCGCGACAATGGAGTGGATCGACGGCAATATCGGCTCCAAAGTCACCATGAAGTACCCGTCGATCTATCTCGTGGGCGAGCACGCCAAGGGCGAGACGCTGTCTGTCGCGTTCGCCGGACCCGGCCAGCACCAGGACGCCGGAGCGAAGATGATCCACATGGCGCCCTACACGACGTCGTCTATCGTCTCGAAGTCGATCGCCCGAGGCGGTGGGCGTGCGGGCTACCGCGGTGAAGTCCGCGTCGACGAGAAGGCCCACCATTCCGCCAACACCGTGCGGTGCGATGCACTTCTCGTCGATACCATCTCGCGGTCGGACACCTATCCGGCGATTGATATCCGAGTGGATGATGTGCAGCTCGGTCATGAGGCAACCGTTTCTCGGGTGAGCGCCGAACAGCTGTTCTATCTGCAGTCCCGCGGCATGCCGGAAGACGAGGCGATGGCGATGATCGTGCGCGGATTCATCGAGCCGATCGCGCGTGAACTGCCGATGGAGTACGCGCTCGAACTCAACAAGCTCATCGAGATGAGCATGGAAGGATCCGTGGGTTAGTGTCCATCGCTACAACTGAGACGCCCGGTCAGCACGGCGCGAAGGCGCACAGCGACGGTGGATGGGACGACACGTCGGTAGTTCCCGTCCAGACACGCTCGGAACGCTTCACCTCGACCGACCCGACTGCCTTCCCCGCGGTCACGGGTCAGGAGGTGGACTGGAAGCTCACGCCCGTGTCCACAGTGCGTGCGCTCATCGACGGAGAGCTGGACGGTTCTCGGTACGAGCTCGACGGGCGCGGCGCTACGGTCGAGTGGGTCGACATGGTGGATGGCCGCGTCGGGTCGGCGGGCACACCCGAAGATCGGGCATCCGCGAATGCATGGTCGGCGACGCAGAAAGCGCTCGCGATCACGATCGCCGGCGATGAGCGAGTGGCCCTCGGGTTTGATCGCAGCGGCTTCGGCGCCACACCTCGCGCTGCACACACGGTGATCACGGCAGAACCGAATTCACGCGGACACGTTGTGCTGCGCAGCACCGGTGCTGTACAGCTCGCCGAGAATGTGGAAATCGTGGTCAAGGATGGCGCGAATCTCACGGTCGTCTCCCTGCAAGAGTGGGATGACGACGCACACCACTTGGCGAGTCACTTCGCTCAGGTGGGTCGCGATGCTTCACTGACGCACATCGTGGTCTCGCTTGGCGGCGGAGTCGTGCGAGTCAATCCGTCGGTGCACCTCAGCGGGGAGGGCTCGAGTGGTGACCTGCTCGGCCTGTACTTCGCCGATGCCGGGCAGCACCTCGAACAACGGGTCTACCTGCACCACCAGGCGGCCAACACTATCGGTCGCGTCAACTACAAGGGCGCCCTGCAGGGTGTCGGCGCTCGTACCGTATGGGTCGGCGATGTTCTCATCGGTCGCGACGCCACGGCGACCGATAGCTACGAGCAGAACCGGAACCTTGTGCTGAGCGAGGGAACCCGCGCCGACTCGATCCCGAATCTAGAAATCGAGACCGGGGACATCCTCGGCGCTGGCCACGCGAGTGCGACCGGACGATTCGATGACGAACAACTCTTCTACCTGCAGGCTCGCGGGATCACCGAACCCGAGGCACGCCGACTAGTCGTCATCGGCTTCCTGGCCGAAATCGTGCAGAAGATCGACGACGATGCTCTCGAGAGCTACCTCATCGAGCGCATCGTCGCTGAACTCGGAGGGACCGCATGACTGCGGAACGTGTGTGCACAATCGATGAGCTGGAGACCAACAAGGCCTTCCGGGTGGTTCTCGGGGGCGTCGCGATCGCGGTTGTGAAGGACTCCGACGGCGCCGTTCACGCTATCGGCGACACGTGCACTCACGGCGACATCTCGCTGTCCGAGGGCTTCGTCGAGGGGGAGGCGATCGAGTGCTGGGCGCACGGATCCCTGTTCTCGCTCACCACCGGCAAAGCTCTCACCCTTCCCGCCTACGAACCTGTACCCGTTTTCGTCACGACCGTCGACGCCGCGGGCGTCGTCTATATCGACCCGAATGAGAAAGTCGCAGTGTCCTAAATGTCAGTTCTCGAAATCAAGGATCTCCACGTCAGCGTCGAGACCGAGCAGGGGACCAAGCAGATCCTCAAGGGTGTCGACCTCACCGTGAAATCAGGGGAGACCCACGCCATCATGGGGCCGAACGGATCGGGAAAGTCCACGCTCGCCTACTCCATCGCGGGACACCCGAAGTATCACGTCGAGAGCGGTTCCGTGCTGCTCGACGGCCAGGAAGTCCTCGAGATGAGTGTCGATGAGCGCGCGCGAGCTGGTCTGTTCCTCGCCATGCAGTACCCCGTGGAAATCCCGGGTGTGCGGATGACCGATTTTCTGCGTACCGCCAAGACCGCGATCGACGGCGAGGCTCCGGCCATCCGGCCGTGGATCAAGGAAGTGCGCGAGGCGATGGCGGGCCTCCGCATGGACAAGGACTTCGCCGAACGAAACGTCAACGAGGGTTTCTCGGGTGGCGAGAAGAAGCGTCATGAGATCCTGCAGCTTGAGCTCCTCAAGCCGAGGTTTGCTGTGCTCGACGAGACTGACTCCGGTCTCGACGTGGACGCTCTCAAGATCGTCTCGGAAGGCGTCAATCGCGCGAAGGAGACCACAGGACTCGGCCTCCTGCTGATCACCCACTACACCCGCATCCTGCGCTACATTACGCCGGACTTCGTGCACGTATTCGTGGACGGTCGGGTTGCGGAAGAGGGCGGACCAGAACTCGCCGACCGGCTCGAGGACGAGGGCTACGATCGCTTTCTCAGCGGTGCGGGCGTAGTTTAAGGGCATGGCAACGGCACTGGCACCCGCGCTCTTCGACCAGGTTGAAGAGGCGCTCAAGGACGTCATGGACCCCGAGCTGGGCGTCAACATCGTCGATCTCGGGCTCATCTACGACCTGAGCTGGGATGACGAGAACAATGCCCTCATCATCAGCATGACGCTGACGTCGGCTGGATGCCCGCTCACCGACGTCATCGAAGAACAGACTGCTCAGTCGCTCGACGGAATCGTCGAGGCGTTTCGCATCAACTGGGTGTGGATGCCACCGTGGGGTCCGGAGAAGATCACCGATGACGGACGCGACATGATGCGCGCCCTCGGGTTTTCGATCTAAAGACCGCTGCTACTGCGCGGGCTGCGCGATGGCGATCGTGAGCGTATCCGCCGCGGTCTGTTTGGCGAACTCCGCGGAGGTCGGAGTTGTCTGCAAAAGAAGCTCGTACTTGATCGAGAGGGTGACCGACGTCGCGGCGGGGTCGATCGGGGGCAGTATGAAGGTCTGGCTGTAGCTGTACGGCGCCTTCACGAGGTATCCCGGATTGACCGTGGATCTGTCCATACTCGCCTCGGGGCTCTCGAGAGGACCGTCCGGTCCTGTGACCGCCGCGACCAGAGTCACCTGCGAGAGGTACACCTTCTGGCCCTCGTCGTTCGCGAGGTCAGCTGTCATGGTGAAACTCAAAGGCTTATTGGCGTCCGCGGTCCACTGGTCCATCGTGAGGTCGGAGTAATAGTCGACCGTGAGAGTGATGTTTCCCGCCGTCAGTTCATGTTGGGTCGAGCCCGTCGCGAGCTCGTTGATGACAGTGGTGATCTGTCGCGTCGCAGTGGGAGTCGGGGTATTTCCGGGGAGCGCGCCCGGCTGCTCCCACGGGGGAGTTCCGCACGCGGAAAGTGCAAGGGTCGTGGCAATGACGACTGCAACGGCGGCGATCGACTTCGAGCGGTTCATGATCCGTCCCCTGACATGGTGTGGTTTAGACGCGGTAGCCGCGCTGACGGCGGATGAGCTTGAAAAACATCGTGAAAGTCTGGAGGGCCGTGATCACTCCAAGGATCGGCCACCCAATCCACAAGATTGTGGACTGAACCACCACGGCGAGCTGGAACCATGTGATGACGAGCGCGACCATCACGAGCAAAGCCACGATGATCGGCGCGAGCCAGGCGTTGCCCGAGCCGCGCTCGGCCTTGGCCTGCTCCGCCCAGTTGTCGACCTGCTTGCGGCTAAGAAATTTCGACCACGCCCGGAAGAAGTGCCCCAGTCGGATCCACATGTAGACCTCGGCGGGAACGATCGTGGCCGCGAAGACGATGTCGCGCCAGTCCCGATTCTTCATCGAGAGGGCGATACGCAGATTGAGCAGAATTGCAACGACCGGGGGGATGAGCCAAATCGGGCTGAAGACGAAGGCGCCGATCGACAACGACGCGACGAGCAACAGGATGAACAGGATGCGAGTGAAACCGTTGACCGCCATCGAGAGGTTCTCGAACCACCGCAGTCGCAGATTGGGGTGGAATGGCTGGCCCTTGGTGTCGCCGCGCTGACCGGGCCACATGAGCTCAATCGCGCCAAAGTTCCACTTCACTTGTTGCGCGTCGAGACTGCGCAGTGTTGTCATGCCGCCCACGTCGGCGCGGGCCTGAGCGCTGATCTTCGTCAAGAAGCCAGCGCTCTTGATCTGCAGCGACAGGAGAGAGTCCTCGACCTCACTGTCTTTGACCCACGGTGTGGACTGGTGGTTCTCGACCATCACCTGGCGCAAGGCCTTCGTCGAGAAGATAGAGAACTGGCCCCCGAGAACCGCCATGTTGCGGCCGCGAAGCATGTTTTGCATGTTGAACGCCGCAAACTGTGCTCGTTGGCCGGCTATGAGAAAGGGGGCCACGATGCCCGTGAAAGGTGTGTCATCGATGCTGTAGATCGCGGAGATTCCGCCGATCCGCGAGTCGGAGACGATTTCTGCTTCAAGGGCCTCGATCGCATTGGGGGCGGCGGTCGTATCTCCGTCGACGCCCAGCAGGTAGTCGCAGCCCTCAACAAGGGTGTAGCCGTAGTTAAGCGCCCCCACCTTCTTATCCGGGTTCTTGCCGATGTCGTGCACGTAGACCTCAGTGAACTGCTCGTTATCATCGACTGTCCGAAGGTGGGGTCCTGCGTACTGACTCGCGATCGCAACCGTATCGTCCGTGCTGTTGTTGACGATGACGTGAACGACGTCGGGGAGCCGGGTCTGCGCGAGCAGCGACTCGAGTACTGCGGCGATCGACTCCGCCTCGTTGTAGGCGGGGATCACACAGCCGATCGTCGCCCGCACACGCGCCTGCGCGTCGACGGACTCGAGGAACTCGTCGGCTGTTGAACCGATCGGCTCGAACGAGACGTAGGTCTTGTCCTCGGAAGTCATCTGATGTCACCGTTCTGTCTGGGGTGGGCGTGTGTGCCCGAGAAAGAGTCTGCGCTTGTGACCTCAGGCAGGCATTTGCCTAGCGTCAGATATTGCTCAGGATTTCGTCAGGACGACGCGTTAGCCCGCTTCAGGGGCCGTGAGGCGATATCCCACGCCCCTCACAGTTTCGATCCAGCGCGGCTCGGTCGGATTCTCCGCAAGCTTCTTTCGCAAGTTGGCCATGTGGACTTCGACCGCACGCTTGTCAGCGTCGCTGACGAAATGCGAGGTCACATAGCTCTCGCCGCGAAGCAGCAGTACGAGGTCGGCTTTCGTGCGCACGCGTCGCGTGGATTGCATAAGGGCGCACAGCAGGTCGAACTCGCTGCGGGTCAGGTCGATTTCCGATCCCGCGAGTTGCACGATCCTGGTCTGGGCGTTCAGCCAGAGCCCGTTGTGGCCGAGCCAGCCCTCGCCGGGATCATGGGTGGATGCTGCGGGCGCAGTCTCTACTGCGACCGCAGTGACGGCGGCGGGTACCGAGACCGCCTGGTGTTCGTCCACGCGTGATGGCGGCGGTGCGGTGGCCGCGTTCGCGGTGGGCCCGATCGCCGCCGGTGCGGCATCCGCCGACATCGTGCGAGGGCGCCTCATCATGGCTTCGATACGGGCGCGGAGCTCGCGCGGGCGGAAAGGTTTGGCGATGTAGTCGTCAGCACCTGCATCCAGGCCCTGCATCGCATCGATCTCCTCGGTGAGAGCGGTGAGCATGATGATGTACGTCGAACTGAACTCACGAATGCGACGAGCGGTCTCGAACCCGTCGATGCCGGGCATGTTGACGTCGAGGGTCGTTACGAGTGGGTTGTACCGACGTACTGCGTCGATCCCGTCCACACCGTTGCCTGCCGTTATGGCGCGGAAACCGGCTTGAGTCAGCACGGTTTCAAGCAAATGCCGAATGTCGGCATCATCCTCGATGACGACGGCGACGCGCCGGTCGTCTGTGACTGATTCCATGTGAATCCCCCTTCACATGCCCTTACGTGCCTCTCACGAGATCGAGTGCGGCTTGTGGCCACCACCGGCCTGCAGCGGGCCCCCCATTGCAGGTTCCGTCACTCTCACCAGGGCTCTTGATCCACAGGGTAGCGTCTAGCGCTCCCGAATCAGAAACCCCCGAAGGGGTGTCCCCGAGCGCCCGGCCGGGCGGATTGCACCATTCACCGGTCGAGCCGTTGCCGTTGCGCGAGGTGTCGATGACGAAGTGCGCACCATCCAGCAGATCGCTGAGCTCCGCGCCGTAGGCCCTCTCCTCGTCCGTCGTGTTGTAGTTGGAGACGTTCGTGGCAAACCCGCGCGCATCGGCCACACCGGCGGCCTCGAGTAGCGGCGCCATCTCGGTCGCGGGGAGCCACCGAGAGTGTCCGCCATCGAGGTAGACGAGCGCGCTGGTCTCAGCGAGGCGAGTGACGGCGTCCCGCAGGAATGCGGTCGCCGCATCCACAGTTCCGCATTCCGGCGCGAGGGCGAGCGAGTCGGGTTCCAGGATGATGACTGTGCGAGCATCCGCGATGCCCTCGGCAATCGCCGCAATCCAGTCGCTGTACGCGGCAGCGGTCGTGCCGCCTGCTGAAAAGTTTCCGCAGTCCCGGCTGGGGATGCCGTACACGACGAACACCGGGACGGTTCCCGAGGTGCGCGCGTCCATCTCGATCGTGCGCACGTACCCCGTGACCGCGGGGGAGGGGTACACCTCGGGAAGGAGCCAGATCGCGCTCGGAGTGTCGGCCAGCAGTTGGAATGCGTCGCGCTCTTCTCCCGCCGGTTCAGCGGCGGCGGCAACGGCGGCAGACGAGTACGGGTTAACGTAGAAGGAGACCCCCGCGAGGGGGCCCCCTGACGCAGGTGCACACCCGGTGACCCCCGCGACTATCGCCATGGCGACGACGAGGGAAGGGATGCGCACGCGCTGAATCTACTCCTCGGTTGAGGCGTCATCCCCGCGGCTGTCCGAACGGTTGACTGCCAGCCAGGCCAGCGAGATTATTCCGGCCCCGACGAGGGACTTGACGATGCCGCCGATCACAAACGGGTAAAAACCGGCGATGAGCACCGATTGCAGGTCGTTGGGGGCGCCGACCGCTCCGAGGTACGCAGCGAGCCAGGGCAGGCCGACAACGAACGTAGTGACAGTACCCGCGAGAGTGGCAAGGAACGCCCGGAGCCACTTACGGTCCCAAGAACGCTGGGCAAGCCATCCCGTGAGGATTGCGGCGAAGATGAACCCAATAATGTAGCCGCCCGTGGGCCCGGCGATGACACCCCAGCCAGAGGAGGACTCGCTGAACACGGGTAGACCGACGATACCGAGCACGGCGTAGAGGGCCATCGAGAGACCACCGCGCACCGCGCCGAGGGAGAGTCCGACGAGCACGACGGCGAGAGTCTGGCCGGTGACGGGCACGGGCCACAGCGGCACGACGAGTTGAGCGGCGAGAGCGGTGAGCGCGGCCCCCGCGGCAACGAGCACGGCGTCAAGCAGCAACGTGCGGGAGAAGATGCGGTCGATGAGTGTGGGGCGGCCGAGGGCAAGGGTGAGATTGCTCACTGAATTCCTTCAATCGTGGATCGGCGAAAGGGGAGGACGGCATGTGAGGCTCTGTCCCACAAAGTAGACTAGTGGGCTGGCGCGCGATCGGCTGCGTCAACAATCCACCAAAAGAATCGGACATCCGCTGTGCTCTCTGTGCACGATCTCGAGCTGCGCGTCGGTGCACGCCTCCTGATGGATGAGGTGTCCTTCCGAGTGGATCGCGGCGACAAGATCGGTCTCGTCGGGAGAAACGGCGCCGGGAAGACGACGCTCACGAAGGTGCTTGCGGGGGAGCTTCCTCAGACGGGGGGATCCATCGAGCGCGGCGGCGCGATCGGCTACCTTCCCCAGGACCCGCGCTCGGGCGACCCCGAGGAGCTCGCTCGCACGCGCATCCTCAATGCGCGCGGACTCGGTGACCTCGTACTCGGCATGCAGAAGGCAACCGCCGACATGGGCAGCGACGACGAGCGCGTGAGTTCTGCCGCGATGAAGAAATACAGTTCACTCACGGACCGGTTCGACGCACTCGGGGGATACGCGGCCGAAGCGGAGGCCGCGTCGATCGCGAGCAACCTCAGCCTTCCCGACCGCATCCTCGACCAACCGCTCAAGACGCTCTCGGGCGGTCAACGACGACGTATCGAGCTGGCGCGCATCCTCTTCTCGGACGCCGAAATCATGATCCTTGACGAGCCCACCAACCACCTCGACGCCGATTCGGTCGTGTGGTTACGGGAATTTCTCAAGAACTATGCGGGTGGCTTCATTGTCATCAGCCACGACGTTGATCTCGTGGGCGAGACTGTCAACAAGGTCTTCTACCTCGACGCGAACCGGCAGTGCATCGACGTTTACAACATGGGCTGGAAGAACTACTTGCGCCAGCGCGAGGCTGACGAAGAGCGCCGCAAGAAAGAGCGCGTCAACGTCGAAAAGAAGGCCACCCAACTGCAGCTGCAAGCCGCTCGCTTCGGCGCCAAGGCGAGCAAGGCAGCGGCGGCCCATCAGATGGTCGCGCGCGCGGAGCGGATGCTCTCTGGCCTCGAAGATGTTCGCACCGTCGACCGTGTTGCCAAGCTGCGCTTCCCCGACCCCGCGCCATGTGGTCGCACACCACTCATGGGGCACAACCTCAGCAAGAGTTACGGGTCGCTCGAGATCTTCACCGCCGTCGACCTTGCGATCGACCGGGGGTCCAAGGTGGTCGTGTTGGGCCTCAATGGAGCCGGCAAGACGACTCTGCTGCGCATGCTCGCGGGTGTCGATCAGCCCGACACCGGAATCGTCGAAGCGGGTCACGGGCTTCGCATCGGCTACTACGCGCAAGAGCACGAGACGATCGACGTCAAACGATCAGTCCTCGAGAACATGGTGTCGTCGTCGCCCAACCTCACGGAGACCGAGGCACGCCGGGTGCTCGGCTCATTTCTCTTCACCGGGGATGACTCTGCGAAGCCCGCGGGAGTGCTCTCGGGCGGAGAGAAGACACGACTCGCGCTCGCGATGATCGTGGTGAGCGGAGCGAATGTTCTGCTTCTTGACGAGCCGACAAACAACCTCGATCCCGCGAGCCGAGAGGAGATACTCGGTGCCCTAGCGGGCTATACGGGCGCGGTCGTGCTCGTGAGCCACGACGAGGGAGCGGTTGAAGCGCTCAACCCGGAGCGGGTACTCATCCTGCCCGACGGCGTCGAAGACCATTGGAACAAGGACTACGCGGAGCTCATCAGCCTCGCGTGACCCCCGCTCTACCGATCGAGTAGGGCGTCCTCGATCTCAGCGTCGCTGCGCGGCTTTCGAGCAGCCTTGCGAGCGCGCTCGGCTGCACGTGCCTGTTCCGCGGGATCGTCTTGGTTCAGGATGCGGTACTCGCGTCGCACTGCCCAGCCCAGCCCGAAGAACGCCATGACCCCGAAGACGATCCATTGGAATGCGTACGACAGGTGCGGCCCCTCGTCCGCGACTGGCTTGACCACTCCCGCGGGGCGCGCCGGCGGCGCTGGATCCTCCGACGCAAGCAAGCCGTACGCGCCCGTGAAGGTCGGCTCACCCACTCGCTCGGCAAGATCGGGCAAGTGGATGGTTGCGATCTGGCCCTCCGGAGCAGAGCGTCCCGGCACTACCGGCTCACCCGCCTTGAGTCGCACGACGACGGTCACGACTCCCACGGGTGCGGCGGGGACCATGTCGGGGGCGTCTTGCTCGTTTCCGGCAGGGAGCCATCCGCGGTCGACGATGAACACCGTGCCGTCCTCGAGCCGCAACGGCACAAGTACCTCAAACCCGGCCGCGCCGTCGCGCGGGCGGCCGCGTACGAGCACCTCGTCGTCGAGGAGGTACTCGCCCGTGAGAGTTACAGGCATCCACTTGTCGTCCGCATCGAACGAGTCGAGCTGAGGCAGTACCTCGGCTACCGGTCGCGGTGTCGCGTCCCAGTTCGCGTCGACTCGCTCGATCTCGGCTCGTGCCTCGTCCCGCCGTGCGAGCTGCCACGCGGACAGGCCGGCGCATGCCACGGCGAAGACAACGACGAGCACGAGGTACCCGAGCCATCGCTTGGTGAACGCGAAGGTCCAGCGCCTCACGGCATCACCAGTCGGTCGATGGTCTCGCCGAGCGGTGTGACGACGACGGGGAAGTCGCGGCTCGACAGGTAGTCGCGCAAGAACGCCTCGTGGTCGGGACAGGCGAACCATATCTTCACGCGGTCCTCCGCGTGAATGCGGGGGTTGCGCCAATTGATCTGGGACTTGGCGGCGGCGATACAGTGAGCCCGCGAGCAGGTGTCACCGGAGGGTCCGGGGGGGCCGATCACGCGCCGGGTCCGTCCTGTGGCGGCCGCACGGGGACGATGGATCCGGGACGCTCCACGTGGAATGACTCCCGCGCCCCGACGTTGGCGAGGACGACCGCGACGTAGGGCAAGATCACGGCACCCGCGATCGGGATCAGAAGCCACCATCCGCGCACAAATACGCACGCGATAATGCAGGCTGCGCGGATGCCCATGGCGATGCCATACCGGATCATCCGACGACGGCGCTCGTCGTCTGGCGACTCCGGAAGAGTCGTGATCGACTGGGGTTGCTTCATACGCTCTCAGTGCTCGCGGGGCGTGAGTGATGCCCGTGAGTCAAGCCTACGTCGCGCGACCGCGACTATAGGCTGGTGCGCATGACAGAGCCGCGGACCGTACTGATCACCGGAGGCAATCGCGGCATCGGCCGTGCCATCGCGGAGGAGTTCATCGCGCAGGGGCACCGCGTCGCGGTGACCGCTCGCTCCGGTTCCGGTCCCGAGGGCGCACTGACCGTTCTCGCCGACGTCACGGATGCGGCGAGCCTCGATGCTGCGTTCACCGAGGTCGAATCGACTCTCGGGCCCGTCGAGGTTGTCGTGGCGAACGCCGGCATAACCCGTGACACCCTTCTCCTGCGCATGTCGGAGGAGGACTTCACCGACGTGATCGACACCAACCTGAGCGGCGCATTTCGCGTGGTCAAGCGGGCATCGAAGGGCATGCTCAAGGCGCGATTCGGTCGCGTCATCCTCATCTCGAGCGTTGTCGGCCTTCTCGGCTCAGCTGGACAGATCAACTACTCGGCCTCGAAGAGCGGTCTGATCGGAATAGCCCGCTCCCTCACCCGCGAGCTCGGTTCGAGAGGCATCACCGCGAACGTCGTGGCGCCGGGTTTCATCGATACCGATATGACAGCCGAGTTGCCGCAGGAACAGCAGGAGGCCTACCTCAAGCAGATCCCCGCGGCCCGCTTCGCGACTCCCTCCGAGGTCGCCAAGGTCGTCACATGGCTCGCGAGCGATGACGCTGCCTACATCTCCGGCGCTGTCATCCCCGTCGACGGCGGTCTCGGAATGGGGCACTAGGCAGCGTCGCCACGGAACTCAGCCGCGCAACCCCAGGAGGGGAAGAACTTGGCTGAGGTCCCTCACGTCTATGAGCACTCCCGCCACATCCCGGACGGGCGCTTTTGCATCAAATCCGACCGCGAGGCCCGCGATAGCCATCATGGGTAGGTCATTGGCGCCGTCGCCCACTGCGACGGTGCTCGAGAGCGGCACGGTGAATTCACGCGCCCATTCGCGAAGCGTCGACGCCTTCGCTTCGGCATGGATGATCGGGCCGGTGAGCCCGCCGGTAAGAATGCCGTTCACAACCTCGAGACGATTGGCGCGCCAACGGTCCAAGCCAAGTCGCTCAGCGACAGGGTCAAGCACTTCGTGGAATCCACCAGAGACGACGGCGACCCGACCGCCCGCCGCGTGTATGCCCTCGACCATTTCCGGAACCCCGCGAGTTACTGTAACGAGCTCTCCGACGTCAGCGAACACGGAATCGGGCAGTCCCGCGAGGGTTGCAACGCGGGCGCGGAGGCTCTCCTCGAAGTCGATCTCGCCGTTCATCGCACGGAAGGTGATGTCTTCCACCTCTGCGAGGGAGCCGGCTCGATCAGCGAGCAGCTCGATGACCTCGTCCTCAATGAGCGTCGAGTCCACGTCGAGGACGACGAGGAAGGGCGCCATGTATGTGCCTTCCCTCATTCGACGATCAGGTAACGATGACGCCTTTACCGACGACGGTGATTCCCGTTTCGGTCACGGTGAATCCCCGGGCTCGATCTGCCTCGTGGTCGATTCCGACGGACGCCCCGGGGCTGATGACGACTTCCTTGTCGAGAATAGCGCGTCGCACGCGAGCGTCCGGACCTATCGTCGCTCGCTCGAACACCACGGCATCGACGACTGATGCACCCGAATCGATGGTGACCCAGGGGCCGATGACACTGCGCTCGATGTGCGCACCGGAGAGGACGCACCCGAGGGAAACGATCGAGTCGATCGTCGTCCCGAGATTGCCCTTCGAATCGCGTACGAACTTCGCGGGCGGCGAGTTCAGCTGTTGGCTGTAGATCGGCCACTCTCGGTTGTACAGGTTGAAAATCGGCAGCGCGGAGATGAGGTCTTGGTGGGCGTCGAAGAACGACTCGATCGTCCCCACGTCTCTCCAATAGAAGCGATCGCGATCAGTCGACCCGGGGACCTCGTTTCGGTTGAGGTCGTACACCCCGGCTAGTCCGCGAGAGACAAAATCGGGCACGATATCGCCACCCATGTCGTGGTTCGAGTCGGAGCGCTCACCGTCGCGTTGCACGGCATCCATGAGCACGTCAGCATCGAAAATGTAGTTCCCCATTGAGGCGAGCACTTCGCCGGGTGAATCCGCGAGCCCGACCGCCTTCTGCGGCTTCTCGTGAAATGCCGCGATGCGCGTGGGGTCGTTCCTGTCGACCTCGATAACACCGAACTGGTCTGCGAGAGCGATCGGCTGGCGGATGGCGGCAACCGTGACGCCGAGCCCCGAGGCGATGTGCGCATCGACCATCTGACTAAAGTCCATGCGGTAGACGTGGTCTGCGCCGACGACGATGACGATGTCGGGCTTCTCGTCCCGGAGCAGGTTGAGGCTCTGCAGGATCGCATCGGCCGACCCGCTGAACCATCGTTTGCCCAGCCGCTGTTGGGCTGGCACCGAGGCGACGTAGGCGTTCAGCATGCCCGACAGACGCCACGTCTGCGACACGTGGCGGTCAAGGCTGTGGGACTTGTACTGCGTGAGAACGACGATCTGGCGCAGACCCGAATTGATCAGGTTGCTGAGTGCGAAGTCGATGAGACGGTACCCACCGCCGAACGGCACGGCGGGCTTGGCGCGGTCGGCGGTCAGGGGCATGAGTCGCTTGCCCTCGCCGCCCGCGAGCACGATGCCGAAGATCTTCGTAGACATAGTGCAAGAGTACGGCCGAAGTCGGCTGGGCGGCTGAACCTTGCGTTAACGTCGTCATATGCGAGTAGATCTGCTAAGTCGTGAGTATCCGCCCGAGGTCTATGGGGGAGCGGGCGTGCACGTGGCCGAGCTCGTTCGCGCCCTGAGGGGCGACCTCGACGTCGTCGTTCGCTGCTTCGGCCTCCCGCGCGACGAACCCGAGGTGTACTCCTACCTGGTACCCCCGGAGCTCACGAGCGCGAATCCGTCGCTCGCGACTCTCGGCGTCGATCTGCAGATGGCGCAAGACGTGGGGGGTGCCGACCTGGTGCACTCGCACACCTGGTACGCTAACGCGGCCGGCCACCTCGCGTCGCTCCTGCACGGTATCCCGCATGTGGTGACCGCCCACAGCCTGGAACCCCTGCGTCCCTGGAAAGCGGAACAGTTGGGGGGCGGATATCGCGTCTCGAGTTGGATCGAGAGCACGGCTTTCACCGGGGCTTCGGCAATCATCGCCGTGAGTGACGGTATGCGCCACGACATCCTTCGCTGCTATCCCTGGCTCGATGAGTCCAAGGTGGCAGTGGTGCACAACGGCATTGACCTGGATCGGTGGGTACCGGTAGTCGACGAGACCCTCGTGCGCGAGCTCGGCATCGACCCGACCCGGCCGTCAGTCGTATTTGTCGGGCGCATCACCCGGCAAAAGGGCCTTCCCTACCTTCTCCGGGCTGCAGCGCTTCTGCCCCCCGACGTGCAGCTCGTGCTCTGCGCCGGCGCCCCGGACACGCCAGAGATACTCGCAGAGGTGCAGGCTGGTGTTACTGAACTCCAAGCCACGCGGACTGGCGTTGTCTGGCTCGACCGACTGCTCACGCAGTACGAGCTTTCGGCCGTGCTCACGCAGGCAACAACCTTCGTATGTCCCTCCGTCTATGAGCCTCTGGGGATCGTCAACCTCGAAGCCATGGCCTGTGCGGCTCCTGTTGTGGGCACGGCGACCGGCGGAATTCCCGAGGTCGTCGAGGACGGCGTGACCGGAAGACTTGTGCCCATCGAGCAGGTGCAGGACGGCACCGGCACACCGATCGACCCCGAACGGTTCGTGGCGGACCTGGCGCGCGTGCTCACAGAAGTCGTATCCGACCCGGTCTCGGCTAGATCGATGGGCGCCGCGGGTCGCGCACGCGCGGAACGGGACTTTAGCTGGTCGACTATCGCGCGTCGCACCGCCGACATCTACCGAGCCCTCACCTAGGCTGGACTCATCATGGCTAGTGTGCTGCAGCTCTCCAACGTCTCCGTCGTACGCGATCGAAATGAGATCCTCAAGTCCGTGTCCTGGGAGGTGGACGAGAAGCAGCGCTGGGTCATCCTTGGCCCCAACGGCGCGGGCAAGACCACCCTTCTGCAGATTGCCGCCGCCCAGATCCACCCCACCTCGGGCCGTGTTCGCGTGCTTGACGACACCCTAGGCAAGACCGACGTCTTCGACCTACGGCCTCGGATCGGATTCGCATCCACGGCGCTCGCGCGCCGGGTGCCGCGTGACGAGCGTGTTCTCGATGTCGTTCTGACGGCCGCCTACTCCGTAACGGGACGATGGAATGAGGCATACGACGAGATCGACGTGCGACGTGCTCAGCGGGTGCTCGCTGAGTGGAAGCTCGACCACTTGCAGGACCGTCGGTTCGGCGACCTGAGCGACGGCGAGCAGAAGCGGGTACAGATCGCACGGTCGGTCATGACCGACCCTGAGCTTCTCCTTCTCGACGAACCGGCCGCAAGCCTCGATCTCGGATCGCGCGAAGAACTCTTGCAGCTTCTCGGCGGATACGCGAGTGGTGAGAGCGCCCCGGCGATCGTCATGGTGACGCATCACGTGGAGGAGATACCGCTCGGATTCACACATGCGCTCCTGTTGTCGAACGGCGCGATCCAGGCAGCGGGCGTCATCGACGAGGTCGTCACAGCCGAGAATCTCAGTGAGGCGTTCGGCCTCACACTGGCGGTCACGAACGAGGGCGGACGGTTCACCGCTCGCGCTGCCTAATCTGATAGAGTCGTTAGTCGGTCTTACCGCTGTTATGCGCAGGCCCACATACTTTTTCGCAGCATCCCTACCGAGGACAATCCCATGAAGACCGACATTCACCCCACCTACGCGCCCATCGTGTTTCGCGACCTCGCATCGGGTGCCACCTTCCTCACGCGCTCGACCGTGACCAGTGAGAAGACGATCGAGTGGGAAGACGGCAACACGTACCCTGTGATCGACGTCGAGATCTCGTCCGAGTCGCACCCGTTCTACACGGGCAAGCAGCGCATCATGGACTCGGCGGGCCGCGTCGAGAAGTTCAACTCGCGCTACGCAGCGTTCGGTAAGAGCGAGTCCAAGTAGTTCCTGGCTTCACGAAAAGGCGACCGCAGGGTCGCCTTTTCGCAGTTAACTCGGATGTCTGACCGGTCTGAATCAGAAAAGGAACGCTGAGCGCCTGGCTGCCCACAGCGGGAGCACTGTATCGCGAGTCAACGGCGCGAGTTCGACCCCAGCACTCTCGATCGATTCGATCCACCGCAGCTCTTCGATCTCCGCACCGACGACGGGTTCCGACGAGGAAGTGAGCGCGAAAACCTCAGCCCTGATAACGGTGTCGGGCTCGTTTGCCGCCTCGGCCCGATAGCTTCCGAGGAACTCTGTGGAGTCGGGGTCCAGTTCGAGACCGATCTCCTCGCGGAGTTCGCGCGTGAGGGCATCCAGTGCGCTTTCACCACGCTCGATCTTGCCGCCCGCCTGCATGAACGCATTCGTACCCCGTTTACGTACCAGCAGGGTACGCCCCTCTGAGTCTGTGACGATGCCCGCTGCGACCCGAAGAACGGTCGGGCGGCGCGGTGGCGGGGCTGACGCGTATGCGCTCGAGGCGGGCATCCGCGATTCGATCTCGCGCGCACTGACCGTCGAATCGAGAGCGAGCGTACCCGTCTCGAAGTCAAGGTAGGGCACCGTGAGGCTGGGGCGAGGTTCAAGCGGCGGAAGGGGCTGAGTGTCGACGATGCTCGACGGATGCTCGGCAGCCCGCATCGGCCACTCCAGGTTCGCCTCGAACGACTCGTCGCCCTTCACCCGTCTGATGTAGTCCGCGAAGCTCGCCGCCTGATCGGCGTACCACCCCACCTGAGCGGCATGGAGCTGCGCGACGGGAATGCCCAGTTCTGCGGGATACGCAACGGCGAGAGCTTGGGCGACGCGGCCCGCAGCGATCGCATCCGAGCCAGCGTCGTGAGCATCGTCAAGGGCGACCCCGTAGAACGCGGCCGTGGCCTCGAGCGTGCGCTTGCCCTTGCGATAGCGATCGACAGCCTTGTCGATGACGAGGGGATCGATCACGGGGCCCGGGCGCAGGATCGGATCGAGGTCGTGCCGACGGCATTCCCGATCGAGGAGTGTGAGGTCGTAGGGCGCGTTGTACACCACGAGCGGGATACCCATTCCGAAGATCATGCGCAACGACTGGGCGATCTCCGCGACGACGATCTTGGCCTCGCGGCCCATGGCGCGAGCACGTTCGGTCGTTATTCCATGGACGGCGGCCGCTCCTGCCGGAATCTCGATGCCCGGGTCCGCGAGCCAGTCCCAGCGGTCGACGAGATCCCCGTTCGGGTCAAGGATGGCGATGCACGCCGAGACGATCCGGCTCGTGTCGGTATCGACCCCGGTGGTCTCGAGGTCAAAGACCGCAATGCGGCCCCAGGTATTCATGTGGACAGGCTAGATCGGGCGTCCGACGCTCGCCCGGAGGCGCTCCGATTAGGAGCGAGGAGGGTTATGAACAGGACCCCCGAGGTGAAGCCAGTAGAAGCTTTGCGTGCCGAGCGTCAGCGTGAGTCGCCCGTCCTCGCCGACGTCAGGAAACGAGCCGCCCCCGAAGAGATCGAAAGTGGTCGCTCCGGAATACCCCTCGACGTTGACATCAACGGACACGGGGTTGTGAGCGAAGCTGAAGACACACAACACGGACTCGGGAGAGTCCCCGAACTGCGTATCTGCACCTTCGTACTCACGCACGAACGCGAGCACCGACTCGTGGTTGGTCTCGAGCACCCGAAGCGTGCCCAGTCCGAACGTCGGGTGCCCCTTGCGCACATGGATGACGTTGCGGATCCAGTGCAGCAGAGACCGCGACTGAGCGAGCTGGGACTCGACGTTGATGAGGTTGTAGTTGTAGACGAGCGACTGCACGACCGGAAGGAAGAGCTTGCCGGGATCCGCGGTGGAGAATCCCGCGTTCCGGTCCGGTGTCCACTGCATCGGTGTGCGCGAAGAGTCGCGGTCGGGGAGCCAGATGTTGTCACCCATCCCGATCTCGTCGCCGTAGTACAGGAACGGGCTGCCTTCGAGCGAGAACAGGAGCGCGTGTGCGAGCTCAAGCTCGGCGCGGGAGTTGTCGAGCAGAGGTGCGAGGCGACGACGGATGCCCACGTTCGATCGCATCCGAGGGTCGTAGGCGTACCAGCCATACATGGCCTGCCGGTATTCCTCACTCACCATCTCGAGTGTCAACTCGTCGTGATTACGCAAGAACACGCCCCACGCGGCACCCTTCGGCACCTCGGTCGTCTCGGCAAGCACGCGGACCAGCTCGCCGGCGTGCTGGGAACGCAGGGAGTAGAAGATGCGCGGCATAACGGGGAAGTCGAAGGCCATGTGGCACTCGGGCTCCTCTTCGGTACCGAAGAACGCCACGACTTCCTGCGGCCACTGGTTGGCCTCAGCGATGAGCACGCGACCCGGGTAGTCCCGGTCTACCATCGCGCGAATCTCCTTGATGAACTCGTGCGTCTTCGGTTCGCCCTCGCCGTTTCCCTCGTCCGATTCGAACAGGTAGGGGATGGCGTCGAGTCGCATTCCGTCGACCCCGAGGTCCATCCAGTGCCGCACGACATCGAGTGTCGCCTGGCGCACGGCCGGGTTCTCGAAGTTGAGGTCCGGCTGGTGGGAGAAGAAGCGGTGAAAGAAAAATTGACGCCGCACGGGATCGAAGGTCCAGTTCGAGTCCTCGGTGTCGACGAAGATGATGCGGATGTTCTCGTACTTCTCGTCGGTATCACTCCACACGTAAAAGTCGCCGTACGGACCCTCGGGGTCCTCCCGTGACTGCTGGAACCAGTCGTGCTGGTCGGACGTGTGGTTGAGCGGGTAGTCGATGACGATGCGCATGTTGCGCTCGTGCGCCTTGGTCACGAGCTCCTTGAACTCGTCGAGCGTTCCAAACTCGGGGAGGACACTCGTGAAGTCGGCGACGTCGTACCCGCCGTCCCGCAGCGGGGAATTGTAGAAGGGCGGTATCCAGAGGGCATCCACGCCCAGCCATTGGAGATAGTCGAGCTTCGAGATGAGACCGGCGATGTCACCGGAACCGTCGCCGTTGCTGTCATAGAAAGAGCGCACCATGACCTCGTAGAAGACGGCGCGTCGATACCACTGGGTGTCGAGCGCGAGCCCGGGTAGTTGGATGGGTGCGGTGAAGGTCACGAGTCTCCTGAAAGTGGCGTTGCTTCCGAGTCTAGAGCGCCAGTGCAAGCGCTTGTACAGCCTCGCCTGCCTAGACTTGCGACCGTGACCGCCGAATCCCCGTATGCCGCTTTGCTCGCCGAAACTCCTGTTCGCACGGGCTCTACAACGGTTATGGGGAGCGAGACGCGCTACTGGGACTACGGCCCGGAGGATGCCGAAACGACACTTCTTGTAGTGCACGGGTACCGCGGCGAGCACCACGGTCTTGAGCCGGTCGTGGCACACGTGAGAGGCATCCGCATCATCAGTCCCGACCTCCCGGGGTTCGGGGAATCGTCGGCTCTCGTGGGTCACGCGCACGATATCGCGGGCTACTCGTCGTGGCTCGCCCAATTCGCGGAGGCAGTGGGGGTAGCAGGCTCCGCCGTTGTGCTCGGCCATTCCTTCGGGTCGATCGTCTCGTCAGCGGCGGTCGCGGGAGGGATGCCCACCCCTCGACTCATCCTCGTCAACCCGATCGCGGCCCCCGCACTCGACGGACCCAATGGCTTCATGAGTCGGCTCACCCTTCTCTACTACCGTGTCGGTCGCGCATTACCCGAGCGCCTCGGTCGCACGCTGCTCTCAAGTTGGCTCGTCGTGCGGTTCATGAGCATCTTTCTCACGAAGACGAAGGATCCTGCTCTCCGCAGGTTCATTCACGACCAGCACCACACCCACTTCAGCCGTTACGCGACGCGGGATTCGGTCGTCGAGGGCTTCGAGGCCTCGATCAGTTCGGATGTGAGCATGTTCGCGAGCCGCATTGACGTTCCGACGCTGCTCATTGGCGCTGATGGTGACCCCATCACGACGGTCGCGGCACAACAGGCACTCGAGGGGTTGTTTCCGCATGCTCGACTCGTGATGCTCACGGGGGTCGGTCATCTGGTGCACTACGAGCGCCCCCGGGAGGCGGCGGAGGCGATCGTAGGATTCCTCGGCGCAGGTAAGGTCGCTTCGTGAAGATCATCTTCGACTGTCGATACACACGCCTGGGTCGCCACGACGGGATCAGCCGTTACGGCGCTCGCCTCGTCGAGGAACTCGGCAAGCTCCATCCCGTGACGATGCTCATCTCGGATGAGCGCCAGCTCGAGATGCTGCCCACACTGCCGTGGGTGATGGGAACCGATCCGACGAGCGCCAAGGAGCCCTGGATCTCCCGCACCGTCAACGAGCACGCACCCGATGTCGTCTTTACCCCGATGCAGACCATGGGTCCCGGGGGCAGGCGCTACGCCCTCGTCACGACCGTGCACGACCTTATCTACTACACGCACCGCACACCCCCGCGCGACCTCAACTGGGCCCTGCGCCTGCTCTGGCGTGGCTATCACCTCTCGTGGGCCTTCCAGCGTTCACTGCTGAACCGCGCGGACGCTCACCTCGTCGATTCGCAGACCACACGCTCGCTCATGGAGAAGCACCGCCTGACGAGAAATCCGATGCACGTCGTGCTCCTCGGAACCGAGCATCCCGCCACAAAACCACACCGATCACAGGCCGTAGACAAGACGCTCGTGTACATGGGGTCGTTCATGCCGTACAAGAACGTCGACCTGCTCGTGACGGCGATGAAGGATCTCCCGGACTATCGACTCCAACTCATGAGTCGGATCTCGGACGCCGAACGCTCGCGCCTCACCGCCCTCGCACCGGAGGGGAGCATCGAATTCTTCAACGGAGCGAGCGACGAGCAATATGAGGCGGCCATGAAAAACGCCACCGCCCTGGTCTCAGCCTCTCGCGACGAGGGGTTCGGCTTGCCGTCCGTCGAAGCGATGGCACTCGGCACACCCGTTCTCCTCAGCGACATTCCCATCTTTCGGGAAATCGGCGGCGAGGTCGCAGGGTACTTCGATCCCGACAGCACGGCCTCCCTCGTGAGTGCAGTGCGCGAACTGGAGGATCCCGCGGAGTGGAAGCGTCGCTCAGCGGCGTCAGTGGAATGGGCCCAGCGCTACAACTGGCCTGACGCGGCGACGCAACTTCTCGAGGTCCTGACCCAGACCGTCGACGAGCGCGCTAGGCGACGCGGGCGACGGTAGCCGCGGTGAGCTCGGCCAGTCGGGCGGGCTCAGTCGGAAACACGGCCCGCGCACTGCCTGCGGCCGCCCACACGACCGGAAGAGCCATGAGCGTCTCATCCATGACGGTACGCAAAGCCCGCGGATGCCCGAGCGGCGGCACACCACCGATGCTGTAGCCGGTCACGCGCTTGACCGTCTTGGCATCAGCCATGACGAGGGCGGAGCCCACCACTGCCGCCACGAGCTCCACGTCTACGCGGTTGGGCCCAGAGGCAAGCACGAGAACCGGCGCGCCGTCGGCGTCGACGAACAGCAGGCTCTTCACGATCGCCTCCACGCCGCACCCGAGTGCCTGTGCTGCGTCTTGGGCCGTGTGAGTCGTGTCATCCATCTCACGGATGTCGAACTCAAGGCCGCGTTCGGCGATGCCGCGCACGAAGGTGTCGACGGCCATCAGGCGTTCTCCCGCGCCTCGGCCGGGTTCTGCTCATCGAGATCCGCCGCGCCATAGGCGAGCGACTGAACCTCGATCGGGTCGTCAAAGGCGACGAGTCGGAACCCGCCATCCACGTACTCGAAACTGTGAACCGATCCGTTCGTGATCGCGGGGTGCGAGTTGTGAGGATCCACAGCCTCGAGGATCGAACGGATGACGCCGCCATGACACACGACGATGACCGACTGCCCGGGGCGGGACTTCGCGAGTTCCAGAAGAGCGGGGAGGGCGCGCGCGACGACCTCTTCGCGCGTCTCGCGGCCCGGTACGGGTGCGTCACCGGGAAAGAGCGACCGGAGCTCGGCATCCGTCAGACCCTCGGCCTCACCATAGTTACGTTCGACAACCGCAGGCAGAGTCGTGGGTGCACCCAAACCCACCTCCCCGGCGATGATCGTCGCGGTCTCGAGCGCGCGAGAGAGTGGGCTAGCCACGATGGAGTCCCAGTGTCGGGTAGCGAGCAACCGACCGGTCACCCGCGCCTGCGCGCGGCCGGTCTCATTGAGCGGGATGTCGGTGCTTCCCTGGATGCGACGCGAATAGTTCCAGTCCGTTTCGCCGTGGCGAACGAGGTAAAGCAGCACGGATTCCTTTCGGGGGAACCCTCAGTGGTGGAGGCTCTCCAGCAGCGCGCGGAGGGTCTCGGAAGTTCCCGCTTCGATCTTAACGGTCGCCTTGGGGTCACCCTTCGTGGCGCCGCGATTGACGATCACGATGGGCAGGCGTCGACGACTGGCCTGCTCGAGCAAGCGGATACCGGAATTGACGATGAGGGACGAGCCCGCAATGAGTAGTGCTTCGGCGCGCGCGATGAGCCCGGAGGCCTCGGTGAACTTCTCGCGAGGCACATACTCGCCGAAGAAGACGACGTCCGGCTTGAGCATGCCACCACAGCTGGAGCATTCGGGAACGACGAAGGCGTCGACGTCACTGATCTGCACGTCACCGTCGGGGGAGAGCTCGATCGACTCGGGGGAGTCGAGCCACGGGTTCGCTCCGGCGAGCTGGGCCGCAATGCTGCCCCGTGCGAAAAACTGCCCGCACGTGAGGCAACGCACGCGATCCATGCTGCCGTGTAGGTCGACAACCTTCTGGGAACCGGCACGCAAGTGGAGGCCATCGACGTTCTGCGTGATGACTCCGTTGACGATGCCCGAGGACTCGAAATCGACGATCGCGCGATGACCCTCGTTGGGCTCGGCAGAGCTGAAGCGCTTCCAGCCGAGGTGGCTCCCCGCCCAGTAGCGCTTGCGGTAGTTAACGTCGGAGAGGAACTGCTGGAACGTCATGGGGATGCGCGCCGGAGCTCCCTCACCTCGGTAGTCGGGGATGCCCGAGTCGGTGCTGACACCGGCGCCGGTGAGCACCGCGATGCGCCGGCCGCGCAGTGCGTCAACCGCGGTCGCGAGAGCCGCGGCATCCACCGCGCTATCGAGCTGTGTTGTCGGCATGGTGCTCCCTACTCTTACCCCCAGGGTAAACACCGAAGTTTTCCGATATGTTTCCGATTGCTGTCAGGAGGTGAGGCGCGATGCACGTCGTACCCATTGCGGACCCCGCCGATCCTCGGCTCGCGGACTACACCGACCTCACCGACGTTGCCCTGCGCCGGCGCATCGAACCGATAGGCGGTCTGTACATCGCGGAGTCGTCCAAGGTCATCGCGCGCGCGATTGCCGCCGGGCACGTGCCGCGCTCAGTGCTGCTGCAGCAACAGTGGCTCGACGACATCATGCCGCTCGTCGAACCCTTCGATATCCCCGTGTTCGTGGGTGAACCGGGTGTGCTCGAGCGACTCACCGGCTTTAACCTGCATCGCGGAGCGCTGTGCTCGATGCAGCGGCCTCCGCTGCCCGCGGTGAGCGAACTGCTCACGCATGCCCGCAGGGTCGTCGTTCTCGAGGACATCGTCGATCACACCAACGTCGGCGCAATATTCCGTTCCGTCGCGGGCCTGGGAGCCGACGCCGTACTCGTGACCCCGCGATGTGCGGATCCGCTCTACCGTCGGAGCGTCCGCGTGAGCATGGGAACGGTGCTCCAGGTGCCGTGGACGCGGCTCGCCGACTGGCCAGACGGCGCCACGCAGTTACACGATTCGGGATTCCATATCGCGGCGCTCGCCCTCGCTCCCGACGCCGTGTCACTCGACGACTTCGCCGCACGCCCTCCTGACCGCATCGCGATCGTTCTCGGAACCGAGGGTGACGGGCTCAGCCCCGCAGCCCTGCGGGCGGCCGACACCATCGTGACGATCCCGATGATGCACGGCGTCGATTCGCTCAATGTCGCCTCCGCAAGCGCAGTCGCGCTGTACGCCCTCACGCGCCGATGACCGATGTCCAAGCGCGCAGCTCACGCGCGGCCGACCTCGCCGCTCGTTCGTCCCCGTCGCTGAGGTGCCAGCTCACGGTCAGTGCCGTGCGCGCGTAGGCCCATCGGGCAATACGCTCGGCATCGTAGGAGGTCAGCACGGCGAGGTGGTCGAGATTTTCGTGCAGATACGCCGAAGGATCCGGCCGCGTCCACGGCGAGCCGAGCTGCGCGAGGAGCGGCCAGAGATCGAACGCTGGGTCTCCGTGCATGGGCTTGGGGTCGATCGCCAGCCACTGGTCACCTGAGCGCAGGATGTTCCCCGGATTGAGATCGCCGTGCAACAGCACCCGATCGCTCGGCGAGTCTGCGAGTTCCGCGAGAGCGTCGATACCGGTCGTGACGAGCCCACCAACTCCGAGAGACTCATATGCCGCGGTCTGTTCGGCGAATCGAGCTCGGGCGTCGTGCGCGTAAGCATGCAGCACTGACGCGAGACTGGGCACCCCCTCGGGGATCTGAGCATCCCGCAGACACGCGTGAAGCTCGGCACCGACCGCGATCGCATCTTTCGCGGGCAGCGGCGCACGTGCAAGGGGAATCCCGGACTCGACCCGCTCGAGCAACATGCTCCAGGTCCACGGGTCCTGCCGCAGCACTCGCGGTGCGAGCTGCGGTGCCCACGCATCAAGCGCCACCGCTTCCCACTCTGCCTCGGGATGCGGAAAGCCCACCTTGAGAACGGCGGGCGATCCGTCCTCCGTCTCAACGCGCAGGACAGCGCCGGCCTCCCCGCCCACGTAGGGCTCGCCGGCACTCAGACGCCAGCGATCGAGCATCGTCCCCACGATTTCGGTCGCTACGGCATCCCAAGATGATCTGGTCGGGTAGGCATCGAGTGACGTGAGCTCGAAAGGCACGCACTGCATGTCTCGACGATAGCTGTCGAGATAAGCCCGGTTGTAGGCTCACGAAACACCCCAACGACGGAGGTCACCGATGACATCAGCCCCTGCTCCCGCCCAGCAGTCCTCGGAGTCGGGAGGCAAGGGCCTCGCGATCGGAACGCTCGGTCTCTTCGGTTCAACCGTCATCGGACTCGCCTCGACGGCACCGGTCTATTCGCTCGCGGCGACGTTGGGTTTCGTCGTGCTTGCTGTCGGGGCTCAAGCACCGATCGCATTCATTCTCGCGTTCATCCCGATGTTCTTCGTGGCTTTCGCCTACCGCGAGCTCAACCGGGCGGTACCCGACTGCGGGACGACCTTCACCTGGGGCACGAAAGCATTCGGCCCATGGGTGGGATGGATGGGCGGCTGGGGCGTCGCGGTGGCAGGCATGGTCGTACTCGCGAATCTCGCCCAGATCGGCGGGAAATACTTGTGGTTGCTGATCGCCCCCGAGCTCGCTCAGAACACCGTAGTCGTCACCGCCACGGGTGTCGTTTTCATTGCCGTGATGACCTACATCAGCTACCGCGGCACGGAGATCGGGGAGAAACTCCAGAATGTTCTGCTGGGCATCCAATACCTTGCGCTTGGTGTCTTTGTCATCGCCGTCATCATCGCTGTCGCATCGGGCACGGCACCGGAGGGCGCGACGATGCCGGAGCTGTCGTGGTTCAACCCGTTCGCATTTGAATCGACGAGCGGATTCGTCGAGGCCATCCTGCTCGCCCTCTTCATCTACTGGGGATGGGACACCTGCCTCGCGCTCAACGAGGAAACCAAAGACCCCGAGCGCACGCCGGGCCGCGCGGCGATCCTGTCGACGCTCATCCTGCTCGTCACCTACGTGGGCGTAACCGTGGCCGCGATGGCCTACGCGGGCCTCGGGGATACCGGCTCGGGCCTAGGGAATGAGAGCAACGCAGAAGACGTGTTCTTCGCGCTCAAGGACACCCTGCTCGGTCCCGTGGGTATCCTGCTCGTCATCGCGGTGATGGTCTCGGCGATCTCGTCGACGCAGACGACGATCCTTCCGACCGCGCGCGGAACGCTCGCGATGGCCGCGTACAACGCGCTGCCGAAGCGCTTCGGGATGGTGCATCCGAAGTTCAAGACCCCGGGCTTCTCGACCGTCGTGATGGGTATCGTCGCAACGGTTTTCTACGTGGGCATGACGATCATCAGCGAGGATTTCCTGTCGGACACAATCCTGTCTCTCGGACTAGCGATCGCGTTCTACTACGCCATCACAGGATTCTCCTGCGTCTGGTTCTTTCGGCGCACGCTTTTCAGCTCCGGCCGCAATGTCGTGTTCCGCCTCCTCTTCCCGCTACTCGGTGCCCTCATGCTCACGGCAGCCTTCATCTTCTCGGCGATCGACATGGTCAACCCCGACTACGGCTACACCGTGATCTTCGGCATCGGGGGCGTCTTCGTCGTCGGCATAGGCTCCCTCGCGATCGGCGTCGTGCTCATGATCGTCTGGTCATTCTTCCCCCGCGCCAAGCCGTTCTTCCGCGGCGAAACCCTCAATGAGTCGAGCGAGGTCCTGGTGCCGGATGAGACGGTGCCGACGCGGCGCTCAGTCGATGGAGGGCTTGCGTAACCTACGATTACCGGATGCCACTGACGAGACGACAGATCTACCGTCGTCGGCGCATCGTCGTACTCGGCGGGGGAGCCGTCGCACTCGCCTCGGCGTTCTACCTCCCGGTTACCCTTCTCGCGCCGCTTCCGGAACTGAGCGCACACCCGGTCGCGTACGAGGCTCCGGCACCGGAGCAGCCCGTGATCGACTTCCCGGCCTACGGCGCGTCAGGAATCGGCGCCGTCGGCTACGAGGGCGTACTCGCGTCGAATGGCGTGACAACTCCGCTCCCGATCGCCTCGATCTCGAAAGTCGTCACGGCGCTCGTCGTGCTCGACGCGCATCCCCTCGCCCCCGGCGAGAGCGGACCGGACATCGTCTTTACGGATGCCGACGTCGCGTTCTACGAACAACAGCTCGCCGACGATGGCATCGTGGCCGACGTCACGCCCGGCCAAGCGATTTCGCAGCTGAACCTCCTGACCGTCATGTTGATGAAATCCGCTAACAACTACGGCCAGACCCTCGCGGCGTGGGCCTTCGGCTCCGAGTCCGCATACGTGGATGCCGCACGGGGCTGGCTCGCAGCACACGGGCTCACGAGCACCTCGATCAACGATGCAACCGGTATGAACCCCGCCAATACGAGCACCGTGTCGGATCTCATCGCACTCGGAAAGCTCGCACTCGACAACCCCGTCATCGCGACCGCGGTATCCACGAGCACCCTGGATGTGCCGGGATTGGGAGTCGTCGACAATCGCAACGGACTCCTCGGAATCGACGGGGTCGACGGCATCAAGACGGGAACCCTCGACGAGTCCGGGGCGTGCCTGCTCTTCGCTGCTGATCACGTGATCGGTGGGGAGAATGTGACGCTCGTCGGGGTCGTGCTCGGTGGCCCGGATCATCCGACGATCAACGCTGCCATTCAGGGGCTCATCACCCAAGCCGACGCAGGGTTTCGTGAGGTAGAACTCGTTGCAGACGGACAGGAGTTCGCCGAGTACGACAGCCCGTGGGGAGACGAGGCGACCGCCGTCGCCGCAGAGTCGCGATCGATCGTGGTGTGGGCCGATACGCCGGTGAGCGTGCAGGTCACGACGGATGAAGTCAGGCTCGCGACATCCGGCACGAGAGTGGGCCAGCTGACGTTCACGATCGGAAACCGTACGGTCGTGGTCCCGCTCGAGCTCGTCGGAGAGATCGACGATCCCGGGGCATGGTGGCGCCTCACCAACCCGGCAGAGCTCTTCTAGCGCGTCCGCACCCTACGTTCAGGGTTGGCCCCTAGGCTGGAGTCATCTGAGCGATTGCTCCCACCGTGTGGCTGTGAAGTCATTTGAACTTCCCGAGGTCACATGACTGCTGCATCTGCACACCTCTCGCCCGTCATCCGCACGGGACCGCGAGGTCTCACCAACCCGACGAGCGAATACTCGGCCCTCATGCACACGGTTCGTGACGCCGGGCTACTCCGTCGCCGTAAGAGCTTCTACGCGATCGTCGTGGGAGTGCTCACTCTCGCCATGGCCGGCGCGTGGGTGGGCTTCTCCTTCCTCGCCGGAACCTGGTACGTGCTGCTCATCGCCGGAGCGCTGGGTGTGCTCTTCACGCAGTTCGCATTCATCGCCCACGAGCTCTCGCACCGCCAGGTGCTCGAATCGGGCAAGCGCAACGACTTCTTCGGGCGCATCATGGCAGACCTCGTCGTGGGCATCAGCTACTCGTGGTGGATGACCAAACACTCGCGACACCATGCCAACCCCAACACGGTCGACAAAGACCCCGACGTCGAGACCGATTTCATCATCTTCCAAAAGGAGAAGGCGACGGGGCTCACCGGCATCACGGCTTTCCTCGCACACCGCCAGGGCTACCTGTTCTTTCCCGTACTGCTGCTCGAGGGAATCAACCTTCACCGACACGCCTTCATGACTGTCTTCTCCCGCGGCAAGGTCGATAAGCGAGCGCTAGAGATCGTGCTGCTCACCGTTCGTAACGTCGGCTACGTCGCCGTCGTGTTCAGCTTCCTGCCCCTCGGCATGGCGTTCGCCTTCCTCGGTGTGCAGCTCGCAATCTTTGGTCTCTACATGGGTGCCTCGTTCGCGCCCAACCACAAAGGAATGCCGATCCTGCCGCGGGATTCGCGGGTGGACTTCCTGCGTCGTCAGGTGCTCACGAGCCGCAACATCCGCAGCGGGTGGTTCATGAACCACTTCATGGGTGGACTCAACTACCAGATCGAGCACCACCTGTTCCCCAACATGCCGCGGCCGAGCCTGCGACGCGCGGGGGAGATCGTGCGGGAGTACTGCGCAAGCCGGGGGATCACATATACCGAGGTGGGTATCTTCACCTCGTACGGCATCGTCATCAGACACCTCAACGAGGTGGGACTGGGGGCCGACGGCGACCCGTTCGACTGCCCCGCCGCCGGCCGCGGCGGCTACAGTCCGGTTTAGAAGCCGGGTCGCTTCGGGTCGATTGAATCGCCCGATGACTGGTGACGCACTCGTCGAAGCACCCAGGGCACAAGATACTCGCGCGCCCAGCCGATGTCTTCCGCTCGGGCTTGACGCCAACTGACCGTAGGTAGGGGCTCGGGCTTGAACGGCTCAAGGTCGTTCTCCACGGCGAGAGCTCCCAGAACCATGCGCGCGATCGTGTGGTGCCCTGTGGGCGAGAAGTGCAGACGGTCGGGCGCCCACATGCGCGGATCCTTGAGCTCGCGTAGCGCCCACATGTCGGCGACAATCGCGTCGTGACGAGCGGCGATCGCCCGGAGGTTCTCGTTGTAGATCGCGACTTTTCCACGCGCACGGTTGAGCACCGGAGTCATCCCGATATCGGGCCCGTTGAACATCACGACGGTCGCACCGTCGCGTCGTAGCTTGTGGATAAGGCCTTCGAATCGGCTCGAGATCTCGTCCGGGTCGGTTCCCGGTCGGATGATGTCATTGCCCCCAGCAGAGACGCTGATGAGGTCGGGTTTGAGCGCCAGCGCGGGCTCCGCCTGTTCCTCCGCGATCTGGTCGAGGAGTCGTCCCCGGATGGCGAGGTTCGCGTAGGCGAAGTCGTCGGTACCCGCGCTCAAGACCTCGGCTACGCGATCCGCCCATCCGCGGTGTCCTCCCGGACTCGCCGGCTCCGGGTCCCCGATGCCCTCGGTGAACGAATCGCCGATTGCCACATATCGACTCCATGGATGATGCTGCGCCATGTATCCAGCATGGCACTCGTTCACGTCGTACCAGAGTTGACAGGGCCGGGCAAGGGGGAGCGGGGCATCGGCGAGAAGTGGTTGGGTATATCCAGGCTCCGAGACCCGGGGCCGACAACTAATGACCGACTGGGAGGTCGTCATGGGAATCATCGGCTGGATCATTCTGGGCCTGGCTGCTGGAGCCATTGCCAAAGCAATTCTTCCTGGCACGCAGGGCGGCGGGTGGATCATCACCCTCGTACTGGGTGTCGTGGGAGCGCTGCTCGGCGGGTTCATCGGTAGTGCCGTGTTCGGAATCGGGCTGGAAGGATTCTTCTCAATCCAGACCTGGCTGCTCGCAATCGGTGGTGCGATCCTCGTACTGCTGATCTACGGCCTCATCACCCGAGGCAGCCGCCGCGCATAAGACCGGCACAGACTCGTGAGCGGTGTGCTTCGGCATGCCGCTCACAGTCGTTTAACGGCCACCACTAAGGTGACACTACCGATGTCAATGCTCCGACTTCGTACCCATTCAGCATTGGAAGTGATCACATGAGTTTCTTTCCGTTCCTCATTCTGGGCATTCTCGCGGCCGTCGTTGCCAAGCTCATCCTGCGCCGCAAGGTGGGATGGTTCCTGACCCTCGTGCTCGGCGTCATCGGCGCCGCGCTGGGTAGCTGGATCGGCAACCTGGTCACCGGCAACCCCGACCTGTTCGGCGACAAGGGATTCTTCAACCCCATCACCTGGCTCTTTGCGATCGGCGGCGCGGTTCTCGTGCTGGCGATCCAGGGGCTCATCTTCGGGCGGCGCAAGGTCTGACGTTCCCCTGTCGGTCGCCCTTGAGAGGATTGCCCCATGGGCAAGCAAGACGGGAGCGACCGACAGGTCACCGACGGCCCGGTCGACGACAGCACGGCGACGATTCTGCACGTCGACATGGATGCCTTCTTCGCATCAGTCGAGCTCCTCGATCACCCCGAGCTCCGGGGCAAACCGGTGATTGTCGCGCATAACTCCGCCCGGTCGATCGTCACCGCGGCCACGTACGAAGCCCGCAAGTTCGGGGTTAACTCGGCACTGCCGATGGCTATCGCATTGCGCAGGTGCCCGCAGGCAATCATCCTCGAACCCCATTTCGAGCGATATCAGCATTACTCGTCGATAGTCATGGGCATCTTCGACGAGGTCACGCCGCGCGTCGAGCGGCTCGGCATCGACGAGGCGTTCCTCGATGTCGCGGGAGCGCGCACGGTCTTTGGCAGTCCTCTGCAGGTCGCTCAGCTCATACGCTCGCGCGTGAGAGCCGAGACGGGACTCGTGTGCTCGGTGGGTGCGGCGGCCACCAAGTTCGTCGCAAAGCTCGCGAGCGGTCTCGCGAAGCCGGATGGCTTGCTCGTCGTGCCGCGCGACAACACCCTCGCCTTGCTGCATCCGCTACCTGTCTCGCGCCTGTGGGGCGTAGGCGGCAAGACCGAGGAGGTGCTCCGTGGCCGCGGGTTCCACACCATCGGTGATATCGCCCACGCGCCACGGGACGTGCTCGTCCGCCTCGTGGGCGAGGCAGGTGCGACTCGACTTCACGACCTGTCCTGGGGCATTGACCCCCGAGTCGTTCACGCGGGTGCCGAGGAGAAGAGCATCGGCCACGAAATGACCTTCGAGACCGACGTCACTGATCCCGTCGTGCTGCACCGCGAACTCCTGCGCCTCTCCGACATGGTCGCCGTACGTCTGCGACGCGCCGGCGTGATGACGCGCACCGTTGTGCTCAAACTGCGCTTCGGCGACTTCACGACCATCACGCGCTCACGCACGATCGCGGAGCCGACCGATCTGGCGCGCCGCATCTACGAAGAGGTGCGGTCCATCCATCAGGCGCTGCGAATGGATGATGCAGCCATCCGCCTCATCGGGGTGCGCGCCGAACAACTGCTCGACTCGGGCGCCGTGCAGCGCGGCCTCTGGGATGAGACCGACGGTTGGCGCGAGGCCGAGGAGGTCATGGATGCAGCGAGCCAACGTTTCGGCCGCGGGGCGGTCAAGCCCGCTCGTCTTGTCGGTCACGACCATCGCGAACGTCCCCGGCTCGGACAGCGGGACTGAACATCGCGAGACAGCTGAGCGTGGGTCTGTCATGGGTACCGGGTAACATCTCGTCAAGTGAGTACACCCCTGCCCGGCCCGACAGTGGGCACGTTTGCAGCGGAACATCTCTCACCCGCGTACCCCGAGCGGGCCGTGAGGGGTACAGCCGACAAGCTCCGGGCGTGGCAGGCCGAGGCGCTCGACAACTACTTCGATCGCAATCCGCGTGACTTTCTCGCGGCAGCAACGCCGGGCGCGGGCAAGACCACATTCGCCCTCCGGCTCGCGGTCGAACTGATTGCCCGTCGCGTCGTCGATCGCGTCACCGTCGTCGCGCCCACTGAGCACCTCAAGCGGCAGTGGGCCGATGCCGCGCACCGGGTGGGTCTGCGTCTGAATCCTGCTTACTCGAATGGCGACGGGTACGGTGGGCGTCGCTTCCACGGCCTCGCCGTTACCTACGCACAGGTTGCGGTTCGTGCGTCCCTCCATCGCGAGATCACCGAGTCGGCGCGCACGCTCGTGATACTCGACGAGGTGCATCACGGCGGCGACGCCCTGAGCTGGGGTGATGCGATCCGCGAGGCCTTCGAGCCAGCGACGCGCAGACTGTCGCTCACCGGTACCCCCTTCCGCAGCGACACCGCCCCGATTCCCTTCGTCACCTACGCGCCCGACGAGAAGGGCATCCGTACGTCGGTCACCGATTACTCGTACGGGTACGGCCGCGCTCTCGCCGACCACGTCGTGCGACCCGTCATGTTCATGGCGTACGCAGGCAAGATGCGCTGGCGCACGCGCATGGGCGACGAGATGGAGGCGCGACTCGGAGAGGGAGACACGCAAGACGTCACGGCGCAGGCATGGCGCACGGCCCTCGATCCGAAAGGCGACTGGATGCCCGCGGTGCTGCGCGCCGCCAACACCCGCCTCACCGAGGTGCGGCACTCGATCCCCGACGCCGGCGGTCTCGTTATTGCGACGGATCAGCAGGCGGCCCGTGCTTACGCGGTGCTTCTCGAGCAGATCACGGGGGAGAAACCCACGGTAGTGCTCTCCGACGAGAAGGAATCCTCGGGCCGGATAGAGTCCTTCGCGGCGGGTTCGGCGCGGTGGATGATCGCGGTGCGAATGGTGTCCGAAGGTGTCGACGTTCCGCGACTCGCGGTCGGCGTCTACGCAACCTCGGCCTCGACTCCGCTGTATTTCGCCCAGGCGGTAGGGCGCTTCGTGCGCGCGAGAAGGCGTGGCGAGACGGCATCCATCTTCCTGCCCAGCGTGCCGCCCCTGCTCTCGCTCGCGACCCAGCTCGAGCTCGAGAGAGACCACGCTCTCGACCGGGAGCGCGACGATGATCAGTTGCTCGACGATGATCTGCTCGAACGGGAGAACCGCGAACAGGAAACGAGCGATGAACTCGCGGACGAATTTACGTGGGAGGCCATCGAGTCGGACGCGAATTTCGATCGAGTCCTGTACGACGGTGACGAATTCGGCTTCGCGGCAGAGGTTGGCAGCGACGAAGAACTCGACTTCATTGGTCTACCGGGCATTCTGGAGCCCGATCAGGTTCGCGAGCTGCTGCGCCAGCGGCAGGCCCGCCAGTCACGACGCCCCGCGACCAAGAAGGCGGATGCTCCGCCCCTGTACCGCACGCTACGCGAGCAGCGCACCCTCCTGAATTCGCTCGTCGGCATGCGCGCGAAGCTCTCCGGCGAGCCGCACGGGCACATTCACGCGGAACTGCGTCGGGTATGCGGTGGCCCGGCGGTCGCCCAGGCGAGCGTGACGCAGTTGCAGGCGCGGATCGATTACTTGCGCCGCGCTCTGCGGAGTTAAGAGTGCTGCCGGAGCCATCGCCTCGCGGCTTAACAAGAGAACGCCCCGGTATCGGACCGGGGCGTTCTGTTTACTGAACTATCTCCACGACCGCCGTTTCCGCTGCATTGCGGAGCAATGTCGCGGCGGTGCGGGTGGGTGCAAGATCAGAGGGGACGGATGTTCTCCGCCTGAGGACCCTTCGGTCCCTGGGTGATGTCGAACTCGACCTTCTGGTTCTCGTCAAGCGACTTGTAGCCGCTCGTTGCGATGGCCGAGTAGTGGGCGAACACGTCGGGACTTCCGTCCTCAGGGGCGATGAAACCAAAGCCCTTTTCCGCGTTGAACCACTTGACGGTACCTGTTGCCATTTAAAACTCCTCCAGGAGCGTTCTACTGGCCCCGACAGTCGAGGCCACATCGTTGCTCCACGAGGAAACACCGACGATGTGAGCAAGGTTATAGCAGGAGACACCTCCGGTAGCCAACAATTTGCAAACTGGTGCGTGATGGTGATGAAGCGTTATCTCTTCGTTCATCACCGGAAATCCCTCGATTTCGTGCGTGGAGCCATCGAGAGCGGCTCGAATCGGTCGGCGAGAAGGTTCGTCACTCCCTCCGCAGAACGCTCCAGGATGCCTCGCACGATGAGGGCGGGGGACTCTCGCACTATGCGACGGTAGCGATTCCAGACCCCTACGCTGCAGATGACGTTCACGAGCCCCGTCTCATCCTCGATGTTGATGAACGTGATTCCGCTCGCCGTCGCGGGTCTCTGACGGTGGGTGACGACGCCGCCAATCTCGATGCGTCGCCCTGGCTCGGTAGTCGCGAGTCGCTCCGCGGTGACGACGCCGCGGTCGGCGAGAAAGTCGCGCAGGTGGTGAACCGGATGGCTGTCCGTCGAGATGCCCGTCGCCCACAGGTCAGACATGAGCTCATCGACGGCCGACGGCATCGCGAAGAGTGGGGGGTGAACCGTGACTGTCGTGCCAGCGAGGAACTCCGCCCGATCTTGTGCGGCGTTGCCCGCGTTCCACATCGCCTCGCGACGGGAGAGACCGAAGCAGTCGAAGGCGCCGGCGGCAGCGAGCACCTCGAGTTGCGCCGTCGTGAGGCCCACGCGTCGCACGAGATCGTTCATGTCCCGGAAGTCGCCGGCTCGATCCCGCTCGTCGACGATGCGCCGGGCGAGGGCGGTACCGATCCCCGAGACCTCGTCGAGCCCGAGCCGCACGGCGAACTCTCCATCCCGGCGATGGTCGTCGGTGTCGAAGGGTGCGCTGCGGTCGAACGGTCCCACGGGAGGTTGCTCGTGGGCGAGGCAGGCGTCGTTGCCGGTGGGTCCATGTGCCGCGCGTTCGAGAACGGCGGTCACCCCAGACTTGAGGATGTCGGGCCTGAGCACCTCGACACCGTGGCGCCGAGCATCCGCCACGAGCGTTTGCGGTGAGTAGAAACCCATCGGCTGCGCGCGAAGCAGAGCAGCGAGGAAGGCGGCGGGGTAATGGAGCCGCATCCAGGCGCTCGCATAGACCAGCAGTCCGAAACTCAGCGCGTGACTCTCGGCAAAACCGAAACCCGCGAAGGCCTCGATGCTCGTGTAGATGCGGTCGGCGTTCTCACCGACGATGCCGTTGGATGCCATACCCGCGTAGAGCTTCTCGCGCAGCTTCTCGATCTTCTCCACACCCCGCTTGGATCCCATGGCCCTGCGCAAATGGTCTGCGTCGTCGGGCGTGCATCCGCCCACCGCGACCGCGACCTGCATGAGCTGTTCCTGGAAGATCGGCACGCCCATCGTTCGCTCGAGAGGGTCCACGAGTTTCTCGTGCAGGTAGCTGATGGGCTCCTGTCCGAGCTTGCGTCGCACGTACGGGTGCACGGCGCCACCCTGGATGGGCCCGGGGCGCACGAGCGCGATCTCCACAACGAGGTGATAAAACTCGCGGGGTTGCAGACGGGGAAGCAGACCCATCTGCGCACGGCTCTCTACCTGGAAAACTCCGACGGCGTCCGCACGACATAACTGGTCGTAGACGCCCTGTTCCTCGGCAGGAATCGTCGCGAGTTCCCAGCTCTCTCCTGTGGTCTCACGCACGAGATCGAAGGTGTACTGAAGTGCGGAGAGCATCCCCAGCCCCAGCAGATCGAACTTCACGAGACCCATCCACGCGCAATCGTCTTTATCCCACTGCACGACCGTGCGGTCTTTCATGCGCGCGTGCTCGATGGGCACCACCTCGCCCACGGGACGCTTGGTCAGCACCATGCCCCCGGAGTGGATCCCGAGGTGCCTCGGAAACTTCATGACCTGCTGGGCAAGTTCGACGACATTCTGCGGGATATCGTGATCGTCGCTCGAGATCACGGCGCCCCACCGTTCCACCTGTTTCGACCAGGCATCCTGCTGCCCCGGACTGTGACCGAGAGCCTTAGCCATGTCTCGCACCGCGAACTTCGGGCGATACTGAATGACGTTGGCGACCTGAGCCGCATTGCGCCGCCCGTACTTCTCGAAGACGTACTGGATGACCTCCTCGCGCCGATCCGAGTCGAAGTCGACGTCGATGTCGGGCTCCTCCTCGCGCATGGCGGAGATGAAACGCTCGAACGGAAGTCTGTAGGCAATCGGATTCACCGCGGTGATCTTGAGCAGATAGCAGACCACGGAGTTCGCGGCCGAGCCGCGTCCCTGACACAGGATGCCGCGGCTGCGCGCCTCACGCACGATGTCGTACACGATGAGGAAGTAACCCGCGAAGTGCTTCTGCTCGATGACATCGAGCTCGCGCTGGATGCGCGCACGATTCTGCGGAGTCAACTCCACCTTGCGCTCGGGCGCCCCATTCCAGACGAGTTCACGCAACCAGCTCATAGGCGTATGTCCCTCGGGTACCTCCTGGTCGGGCAGGTCTGGTTTGGCCGATCTCAACTCAAAACTCAGGTCATCAGCGAAGCGCACAGTATTCTCGATCGCCCCCGGAAAGCGTGCAAAAAGCGCCGCCATCTCTGCTCCTGACCTCAAGTGAGCCGAGCCGGCGGGCGGGAGCCACCCATCCATCTCATCGAGACTGCGCCGAGCGCGAACCGCCGAGAGTGCCGTGTGCAGCGGATGCTGCTGTGGGGTCGCGTAGTGAACGTTGCCCGTGGCGACGACGGGCAGACCCCGCTGGGCAGCGAGTGCGGCGAGTAGGTCATTGTGGGCGTCGTCAAGCGGGTAGCCGTGGTGGAAGAGTTCGACGACGACGTTGTCATGCCCGAAAAGATCGACAAGCCGATCAATCTCGCGACCAGGATCGCCGAACTCGATCGCCTGCCGCACCGCTCCCTTGCGACACCCCGTGAGAATGAGCCAGTGACCGCCCGCGAGCTCGGCGAGCTCCTCGAGGTCGTAGTCGGGACGCCCTTTCTCCGCGCCGCGCAGCTGCGCAGACGTGATCGCCGACGCGAGCCGATGATAGCCCTCCTCTTTTCGCGCGAGCACGAGCAGATGAGTGCCCTCGGGGTCGGCGACGCCGTTCTGCGGCATCGTGAGATCGAGCGAGAGTTCGGCACCGAAGACCGTTGCTGTCTGGCCGATCTCCGCTGCCGCTTCGGCCATCCGAACGATTCCGTAGAAGCCGTCGTGGTCGGTGAGTGCGAGCGCGTGCAGCCCCAGTCGAGCCGCCTCTTCCGCGAGCGTCTCCGGCATACTGGCACCATCGAGGAAACTGAAACTTGAGTGGGCGTGCAGTTCGGCGTAGGGCACGATCGGTTCGGATGCCCGTGCGTGGGCATCCGGTGGCGCGTGGTACGCCTTGCGCTTGTGGGACCACGCCGGACTATCACCGCCATCGGCACCCGGCGGAGGAGACGTGCCGGGGCGGCTGGAGTCGGTGAGCCGCCGTTCGAACTCCGACCAGGGAATCGGGGGATTGTTCCAGCCCATCAGTCGTACCTCGCCTCGGCCCACCAGCCCGAGTCGTCGAGCACGAGAAGCCACGCGCACCCCGACGAGTCGACGGCCTGAAAACGGTGGGCTCGCTGTGCAGCGGAAGACCACCACCGCTCATCGAGCGGCCAGGGACCAGCCCACGCAACGATCTCCCGTACCTGACTGCCGTTCGCCGAGAACTGGGCTGGTGCGGCCGAGATCGTGCCACGCTCGTCGATGAGCACAGACTCTCCGGAAGCCGAGAGCACGTGCACCGCGTGGCGGGTGGCAAAGACCGTGGCGGGGAGCGGGTGAGGCAGAGTGCCCGGCCACGGCTGTGCCACCGGTCGTACACCGACAGCTCGGTCGCCCCACGCCACGAGGTTCTGCCGATCGGCCAAGGTGCGCCCGCCGCAGACCGAAGGCATCAGCACGCCGCCGTGGCCGAGCATGCTCTGCACGCGCGCGAGTCCGTGATGTACCCGCTCGTCCGCGCCGCCCCCGAAAAGCCCGGATTCGTGATTACCGATCGCATCGACGGCCTCCGGCGAGATGCGCACTCGCGTGACACCTGAACTCAGCCCCGCGTCGATGACTCCGCTGCCCTGCAACTGCCAGCGCACCCGGTCGACGACGTCGGCGGGGGAGAACGAGCGAGGGTGGAGCCACACTCGCTCCGACTGCTCGCCGGTGTCAGAGTCGAGCTCGACGCGGATTGCTGTGCACACGAGCTTCGCTCCTGTGAGCGCAACGATGAAGTCCTCGGCGGCGGCGCGCACTCCGAATGCCACCTGATCGACCCGGTCGAGGGCCGGTTCGAACGAGACGATCGTCTCGAGGTCGTCAGGCGGAACCCGCGCCGACACGGGCCAGCTGTCACGACCCGAGGCGAGTGAGTGCACGCGCGCTCCGAACTCTCCGAAGCGGATGCGGACGTCGTCTGCGGGAAGCGCCGCGAATGCGCCAAGGGTGCGGATGCCGAGGCGGCGTAGCAGTGTCACGAGAGCCGCATCATCCAACAGCCCCACATCGAGCGGGGCGAGAAATTCAGCCGAATCGCCCTCGCGGATGATCGACACGGTCGTCGCGAGGCGAGCCGCTTGTTCGGCGGTGAAAATGCCATCGGCGACCCCGGCGCGTGACCCGCGAGCACCGAGCTCGGCCATGCGTGCCGTGAGCACGAGGGCCGCAGCCTTCTCGCTTCCGTAGAATCGCGCGGCCCCTCGGGCTCGGACGGCGCACATGCCGGGCCGCAACATCTGAACACCCGACACGAGCTGTTCGAGTCCCGCGATGATGGGCTCGAACTCGCGATTGTCGACGGCGGGGTCGTAGTTGATGACAACGAGATCGGGACAGCGCGCCTGCGCCTCACGCACCCTGAGGCCACGAATCACGCCTTCGGCGCGAGCGCTGGCGGATGAGGCGAACACCGCACCCTTATCGATGACGGCGACCCGGGCATCCGCGGGTAGGCGCGCGTCGGCGATCGCCGCCGTGACTGGCCAGTCTGGACTCCAGAGCACAACGACCCGAGGGATCTGTGCCCCGGCCGCACCGCTCATCCTGTCGCCTCCCGGTAGGGAACGACCTCCCGTTCCGCCGGCCCGGACCTGGTGATTCGTTCGTGATCGTCGGGAAGCCACAGACGCGCGCTGCGCGGTCGCGAGGCCACGCGACTCGAGACGGTGATGGTGACCTCTCGCGACGTGAGATGCCCGTGACCCTGCCCGATGCCGTGCCACTGGCTGTGCGTGAGGCTCAACATCGCTTCGCTTTGTGGCCACGCTCCCAGCACGAGGAGCGTCGCACCACGCTGGCGCAGACGAGCAGACAAGCGTGAGATGTTCGAGTCGGTCGCGCGCTTCGGCGGTCGCGTGACGACGACCCCCACGACGTCGGCGATCGCGGCCGTGACGGCGAGCCACTGATCACCAGGGTGGGGGACGAGGACGAGACGCTCGAGGTCGATGCCGAAACGCGATGCCGCCTCGATGCCGAATTCGGGGACGCCGACGACCGCGCACCAGCTGCCGGCCGCCGACGGTGCAGCGAGGAGAGCCATGAGCAGCATGACCGAACGCTCAACCGAGTAGATGGCGCCCTGCTTGAGCCCGCCACCCGGGAGGAGCGGGGCGATCGCCGGGTGGGTGGGGATCGACCGTGTGTCGAGCTTCGTCGCCTGCATCTGGCGGATGCGCTGTTGCAGCTCTGCGACGCGATCCTGGGCACCGCGATCCTCGGAGGTCGCCGGAGCGGGCAAGGTCAGAACGTCGGACACCTGTTCATGGTCGAACATATGTTCGATTGTGTCAATTGCGACCGACATTGTGCGGCGTGTCGCAGCCACAATGAACCCATGACCAAGAATTGGACGCCCCTCGCCGTCACGTGGCTCGTGATCGCGATCGCGGGACTCATCGGCACCTGGACCTTTAACGCGCTCTCCATCGTGCAGATGCGCGATTTCATCGGCGACTGGGTAGGCAGCGGCCCCGCCGTGTCATCCCTGACAATCGACCTGCTCGTCGTCGCAATCGCCGGCTGCATCCTCATCGTCGTCGAGGCACGCCGCCTCGGGATGAGGAACGCGTGGCTCTACATCGTGCTCTCGGGCCTCACGGCGTTCGCCTTCACGTTCCCGCTCTTCCTCGCGATGCGAGAGCGCCGAATCGCTGCAGGGTCAGCGGCCTGATCCGCCGCCTCGTCCGCGCGAACTGTTCGCGGTGCGGCCGCGGACAATGCCGATGAACTCCTCGATCTCAGCGGTCGTGCGCGACGCGGGCCAGGCAAGGGCCACCCGAGTCGTCGGCGCATCCGTGAGGTGCCGTGCGACGACGTCACGACGACTGAGCGCGCGCGCGACCGAGTGCGGCATGACCGTCACCCCGACGTTCGCGGCGACGAGCTCGACCGCTTCCGCCCAGTCCCCGTCGAGCACCGTCTCACCTTCCAGGTCGGCGAGCACAAGGGAATCGACCGCCTCGATCACGTGATCCTTGGGGGCGACGACGACCGCGTTCTCCTCGTACAGCGGGATCGCGCTGAGGGAGTCATCGTCGACCGGCAACCGCACGAAGGCGACGTCCGCGGTGCCGTTGGCGAGTGCGAGGAGGGCGTCGGCGGGGGAGAACTGCACGAGCGAGAGCGGATGCCGCGGCATCCGTTCCCCCCACACGCGCGCCCACTTGCCCGGTGTCACCCCGACGACGTAGGCGACGACGAAGGTGGGGTTCACCGCTTCAGGTTAGCCTTGGTGCGTGTCAGACCAGAGCCTGAAGCCCGCGACCGCAGCCAAGAAGCTCGGCATCTACCTGCCAGCAACTCCCGAGGAATTCCAGTCGGGCACGATATCGCGTGCCGAACTCGCGGAGCTCATGAGCACACCTCCGGCATGGCTCGAAGAGCTTCGCCGCAATGGTCCACACCCGCGAGACATCGTCGCTCACAAGCTCGGGGTATCGACATCGGGTCTGCGTCGCGCCGGCGCCGCTGAGGTCATGACGACCGCGGAGATCAAGGCGCTCCTCGAGCAGAAGCCAGAGTGGCTCGTGGCCGAACGTGCGACTCATGCCGAGGTGCAGGAAGAAAACGCTCGGGTCAAGAGCGAGCGAGCCGCCCGAGCGCAACAGCGCGCGAACTCGGGCGGCTCGGGGCGCTAGACGGCCTGAGGGGCCTTCGTCGTCGCCTTGCCGACGGCAGTGCGCACCTGGATGGCCGTGACGATGAGGGTCACGCCGAAGATGATCGCGTAGATTCCGACGGCCCACACCAGTCCGAGGATCGTCGCCCCGGGTGTCAGGAGCACGAGCACACCGAGGATGATGCCGAAGACGAGCGTGAGGACACCGGCGATGATCCCGGTGTTCTTCGCACGGCCCGAGGGCGCACCGGCGGCGGAAGCAATCCCCGCGGCACCGCTCATGATGTTCCAGATGACGATCGTCCAGAGCACGAACAGCCCCCCGAAGACGCCGACAAACCCGGGAAGGATGATGGCCGCGAGGCCAGCGAGTGCAGAAATGATGCCCTGCAGCAGCAGCCAGCCCCACTTCTTGTCAGTGTTGCGGATGCGCACGGCATGCACGACGGCCATGACCCCGTCGATGAGCGCGTACACACCGAAGACGAGCGCGATGGCCTCGAGGGCGACAGCCGGTGCCACGAGCGCGATGATGCCGAAAACGATCGCCAGGATGCCGCGGATGAGAACCCACCACCAGATCCCCTTGGCGAGGTCGGCGATGGTGTCTCCCAGCGGATCGGTGAGTGATTCAGAAGCGGAGGATGTGTCAGTCATGGCACTACCGTATCGGCGGTCTCGCACCGCGTGAATAACCCTTGTCGGGGGTCGTTTAGCCTAGGGGTATGGCTGAGTGCATCCACGGCTTCGAAGGCACGCTGTGTGATAGCTGCTTCCCGAAGACTCCCATCGTCAAACCACGCGCGGTCGCATCCACACGAACCGCGAGCGCTCCCCGTCGCGGAGCAGGTGCGTCGGCCCACAAGACGCTCAACACGCGCGACATGCGGGTCTACCACCTCACGCATGTGCGCAACCTGCCCGCAATCATCGCCGCTGGCGAACTACGGGCGGATGCCCGCCCCGAGGTCGACCTGAGCTCCGAACTGGCGCGCGAACTACGAGCGACCGCCGAGGTAGCCCCAGGATCGACCGTTGCCGATCATGTCGCGTTCCTCCTCGCGCCAGACGCGGACGTCTGGAGCGAGTTGCGACGCGGGGCGGCGGAAACCCGTTGGTCCGATGCGGCCCGTCGCGCATCATCCACCGATTTCGTGTTTCTAGTCACGACCGTGGGTGCGCTCGGCGAGGGCGTCGTCGTGGCTGACGGCGATGCGGCCAGCACGTACACGCGGTTCGCGATGGGCGAGGACTCCTCTCGCATGCTCACCCGACTGCACGGCGACGATTCCGGTCGGGCCGCCGCCGAGGTGCTCGCTCCTTCGACAGTGGATTTCACGGCGATCCAGCTCGTCGGTGTCGCCAACGAACCCGCACGCGACGCGGTGCGCGCCGCACTCTCACACAGCGGCTTCTCTACGAAGGTCGCGGTCTACCCGCCGTGGTTCCAGGGGGAGTAGCTAGGCGGCAATCGTGCCGATGAGGCGCCACACCGTGCTTGTCAGCTGCGGATGCACGAGCGCGATCTGTCGCAGCACCCGATAGTCACGCGCTGCCGTAGGGATCACACCGTCGTCGGCCGCGATCGCGTCGGCGCGCAGGAGGTAGACGACGAGCTCGTCGACCGTCGGCAACTCCTCCATGAAGGCCCAGGGGTCCTCTCCCGCGAGGAGGCGCTCATGCACGACCGTGCGCAACTCCTCGGATGCCTCTGCGCGGAGCACCTCCAGCGACGCGCGGTTGACGAGGGGAAACTCGTTCACTCGAGCGCCTCCGCGAGCGTCTCGCCCGTGGGGTCCTCGGCGGTGTCGTCGCTGAGCGCCCGACCACCGACCGGGGTGCCCTGCCACGACACGAGAGTCCAGCCCTCCTCAGGACTTCCACTGAGTTCAACGATGCCCGTGTTGTCGAGTTCGTGATCGCCCGCGAAGCTCGGGGGCACGTTGAGTGCTCGCCCCGCGACCCAGACGCGAATCGCGGCACCGTGGCTGAAGGCCGCGACGACATCGTGTCCGCCCGCTGCCATGGTGGCGACGCTGTCATCGAATCGGGTGAAGAATGCGTGGCCGTCGTCGCCTCCCGGCATGCGGGAGTCGAGGTTGGCGAGCCCCCAGTCGAACACGGTGAGCAGGTAGGTGCGAATCGCATCGCGGTCGCTGCGAGCTTCGAGGTCGGCGGCCGCGATCTCGTGGATGCCGGAAAGTACGTTCACGTCGAGGCCGAGTCGCTCCGCAAGCGGCGCCGCCGTGAGCTGCGTACGGATAAGTTCGCTCGCGTACACCGCTTGTATGGGTTCGTCGGCGAGAGCATCAGGCACGAGGGCCGCCTGGCGGGTGCCCAGTGCCGTGAGCCCGGGTCCGGGAATCTCCGTGCCGAGCAGACCCGCCACATTGTCGGGGGTCTGGCCATGACGGATGAGAAGCAGTCGCACCGTTCCAGCGTATGCGGGAATTCCTGGCCGCCGGTGAACGCTGCACACGTCGTGAAGAAGATCGGGTTTCTCTCGTTCGGGCATTACCAAGAGGTGCCGGGGTCGGTCACGCGCACCGCGCGGGATGCTCTCGTGCAGTCCATCGAGCTGGCTGAGGCCGCCGAGGAACTGGGCGTAGACGGCGCCTACGTGCGTGTGCATCACTTCGCTCGCCAGCTCGCGAGCCCCTTCCCGCTGCTCGCGGCCATGGGTGCCCGCACATCGACGATCGAGCTCGGCACCGCCGTCATCGACATGCGCTACGAGAACCCGCTGTACATGGCGGAGGATGCCGCGGCCGCCGATCTCATCTCCGGCGGGCGTCTCCAGCTCGGCCTGAGCCGCGGGTCGCCTGAGACCGCGCTCCGTGGCTCCGAGGCGTTCGGCTATGTGCCTGCGGAGGGATCCACTGACGCCGACGATGCCCGCACCAAGACGCAGATCTTCCGTGCGGCAATCGCCGGAGCTGGAGTGGTTCGCGCCGCTCAGGGTCCCGGCATCCTCGGGGTCGAGCCGCATTCCCCTGGCCTCGCGGAGCGCATCTGGTGGGGTTCGGGCACGCGGGCGACCGCGCAGTGGACGGGGGAGCAGGGCATGAACCTGATGAGTTCGACGCTCCTGACCGAAGACACCGGCGTCCCGTTCGACGAGTTGCAGGCCGAACAGATCGCCCTCTACCGCGAGGCCTACGCCGCAGCGGGACACGATCGGGAACCGCGAGTGTCGGTGAGCCGTAGCATCCTGCCCATTACGACCGACGAGGATCGTCGCTACTTCGGGTCGGAGCGCAATAGTGAAGACCAGGTCGGGTACCTCGACGGCGGACTCGCTCGATTCGGAAAGAGCTATGTCGGCGAGCCCGATGTCATCGCTCAGGCTCTAGCCCAGGACCGTGCCGTACAGGCGGCGGACACCGTGCTGGTTACGGTACCGAACCAGCTCGGTGTCGAGTACAACGCGCGCCTCCTGGGCTCCATCGTTCGCGATGTCGCACCCGCGGTGGGCTGGCGCTGAGAGAGAGTCGGATGCGCCCGCCGACTAGCGCGTAAGCAGCCCCGCGCGGTCGGGGTGGGCGTCGAACCACTCGGCGACATACCAGCACATGGGAACGACCTTGCGGTCGGAGTTCTTCTCGACGTCGTTCATGGCGAAGGACACGACCTCGGCTGCGTACCCTTTTCCGCGCTGCGCGGGCTGAGTGTAGGTGTGGTTGAACGAGATCGAATTGCCGTTGATTCGGTAGTCGGCAACCGCGACGAGTTGCCCGTCGATCACGAGGGTGTATCGCGAGGCGTCAGTCTCGTGCGCGAACTGCTTATCCATGAAGGTCACGCTAGGCGGCCCTCCGATCCGGTGCAAACCGGTTGACAACTCGCGAGTTAGGCTCGATGGGATGCGACGAATACTCGTGACCGGACTCTTGGCTCTCGTGGCCGCGCTCGCAATCGCGACCCCGGCAGGCGCCGACACGAGCGATTTCACCTTCGACTCCTTCGACGCCGAGTACACGATCAGTCGTGCCGACGACGGGTCGTCACATCTTGTCGTGGTCGAGACGATCGTCGCGCGGTTCCCCGACTTCGATCAGAACCGGGGGATTGTGCGAGCCATCCCCGACGACTACGACGGCGTCGATCTCGAGACCTCGGTGCAGTCTGTCGTGGATCAGACGGGCGCGGCGGTCTATTACGAGATCGAGCGAGATGGCGAGTTCCTGGTGCTCGCCCTCGGCACCGACGACTTCGTGCGCGGCGTGAACACGTACGTCATCACGTACACGCAGAACAATGTGGTGCGGAACTTCGCAGACACGAACTCCGACGAGTTCTACTGGGATGTCAACGGCACGGGCTGGGACCAGCCCTTCGATCGAGTCACCGCGACCGTGACGATCGCACCGGCACTTACGCCCGAGCTCTCGGGCAACCAAGCATGCTACGTCGGAGCGCAGAACTCGACGACGCAGTGCGACATCTCGGGCGGGCCGGATGGTCCTTTTTCGGCTTCGGTGAGCGAGCTGTCACCGCGCGAGACCATGACGGTTGCCGTGGGATTCACCCCCGGTACCTTTGTGATCCCCGAAGCGACAGGACCGCGGGGACCTCAGGACGTGCCGATCTCCGAGCACTTGATCGCGGGCGGAGTCGGGCTCGCGAGCCTAGGCGGCCTCGTACTCGCGATCGTTGCGCGGCGGCGAGCCGGTGGCGTCAAGGGCACGGGCATCATCATTGCGCGGTACAGCGAGCCGACAGACATCACGATCCTGCAGTCGGCGCACCTCGTATCCCGACCGTCGTCTGCAATTCCTGCGGCGCTCGTGCGTCTCGCGGTGCGCAAGAACCTCCGCATACTCGCCTATCCGGTGGAGGTCGGTGGCGAGCCGTACACGCTGCAATATCTCGGGGAGGAACGCACCAACCCCGAAGACAAGGCCCTCCTCGCTCTCGTGTTCGGCAGCGATCGCGAGCCGGGAGCGGTGCGCGAGTTCGGCAACTCCCAGCAATCGCTTATGCGCGCTCTGACAGATCTCTCGAGCCAAGCCAAGAACTCACTCGAGCCGGCTGGCTTCGAGCAGCGCCCGAAGGCTCGGGCGCTCGCCATCGCCGCGATCCTGACCCAGATCGTCCTCGCGGTCGTGGCGGGCTTGGTGCTGATCAATTCACTGTCAACGTACGCCAACGTGAGCGGCGTGCTCATCACCGTCATGGTCGTCGGCTCGGGCATCCTGCTCGCGTGTATCGCGATGGCCGTTGCGCCCAACCAGCTCACCCGAAAAGGAGCGGATGCCCGCGAGTTCCTCCTCGGAATGCGCATGTACCTCACCATCGCCGAAGAGGATCGGCTGCGTGCGCTCCAGAGCCCGCAGGGCGCGGAACGCATCGACGTCGGCAACAACCAGGAGATGATCAAGCTCTACGAGAAGCTGCTGCCGTGGGCGGTGCTGTGGGGCGTGGAAGACCAGTGGATGCGCGAACTCGCGGTACGCGTCAACGCCGAGCACACGCAGCCGGACTGGTTCGTCGGAACCGACGGCTTTAGCCCCACGGTTTTCTCGAGCACGATGAGGGGCTTCTCGACCGCCCTGATGCCACCCCCCTCTGTTTCGACGGGGAGCAGCTGGTCAGGAAGTAGCTTGGGATCCTTCAGCGGGGGCTCATTCGGCGGCGGATTCTCCGGCGGTGGCGGGGGAGGCGGAGGAGGCGGAGGCCGCTAGGCGGGAAGTGACTCCTCGATGAGGGACACGATCGCCGCATCATCCGGCTCCACGGTGGGGCGGAAGCGGTGCACTGCACCTGAAGGAGAGACGACGAACTTCTCGAAGTTCCACTTGACCTTGCCCGCCTTGCCGTCGGCGTCAGGAGTCTCGGTGAGCTTCTTGTAGAGCGGGTGCGCGTTCTTGCCGTTGAGCTTGACCTTCTCGAACATCGGGAACGTCACGCCCCACGTCATGGAGCAGTACTCCTTGATCGCGTCTTCCGTGCTGAGCTCCTGCAAAAACTGGTTGCTGGGAAAACCGAGCACGGTGAACCCACGCTCGCCGTACTCCTTCTGCAACTGCTCGAGTTTCTCGTACTGCGGCGAGAGGCCACATCGAGAGGCGACGTTGACGATCATGAGCACCTTGCCCTCGTATTCGGCGAGCGAGGTGGGCTTTCCATCGATAGTCGTGAGCGGGATGTCGGTGAGTTCAGTTGTCACGTCATCAATCTACCCGTGGTCGCGAGGCGATAGGCAGCGAACCCGATTACGCCCATGGCGAAGGCAACCAGGATGACACCGACCGTGATCGCCGTCGCGGCAAGCGCCGACCCTGCCTCGCCGGTACGCCGGATTCGCGAGCGCGCGACAAAGCCGAGCGCGACTCCCGCAAGGGGCAGCACAAAGGCGAGCACAACAGCTGCGACCGCGAGACCGCTGGTCGGCCGTCGCGAGTTCGAGAGGGCGGAATTCTCGATCGGCGTGGGGACGATCGTCATGGGCTCGACTCTATCGGCAGGTATTCTGAACCGATGCCCGAGAGCCCGATGTCGGCAAGCCCCTATGAGGTGCTCGGCGTCTCGCCGACGGTGTCCGACTCAGAGCTGCGCAAAGCCTTCCGGCTCGCCCTGCGCGAGACCCATCCCGACACGGGAGGCGATCCGAAGCGTTTCACCGCGGTGCAACTCGCGTGGGAGGTGATCGGGACTCCCGAGTTGCGAGCCGCGTACGACGCCGGACGCGGATCGGCTCAGACGAACGTCACCTTCACGGCACAGGCGGCACGTCCGCGGCGCGATTCGCGTCCGAAGGCACGCGCGTACGGGCATCCGGGTGGGTGGCGACGTGAGCGATACCTCGGGATGCTGCGCGAGTGGGTGGGTCGCGGCGCCGAGATCGCCGATCCTTACGATCCTGCCCTGGTGCGTAGCGCTCCGCGCGAGATCCGTCACACACTTGCGGATGCCCTCGCCGAGGAGTCGACGGCGCGCACCCTCTCCGAGCTCGGCATAGCCTTCACCATCTGGCACGACGTCGCGACGAGCGACCCCGACCGCAAGCTCGACCACATCGTTCTCGGACCGACGGGACTCTTCGCCGTGCTCTCGGAAGACTTCGGATCTCCCGTCAAGACCCGCAAGAGCGAGCTGATCGGAGAAGGTGTGGCAGGGGAGCGCCCCGTGCACTACCTCGCCGGTATGGCCAGACAGCTCGCGCGTCAGCTCGGTGTTCGCTTCACGGGACTCGCGGTCGTGCTCCCGGACGGCCATCTCGACGAGTCACTCGTCGCCCTCGGAACGGTGCGCGGCATGCCTGCCTTCGCCGTGCAACAGTCCGCGCTCGGAATGCTGCTACGCGGTGGCCTGCCGGGCGCCACGCCCATCGGCGGCAATGAGCTCTTCGACGTGCGCACCCGCCTGACCGACCGCGTGCGGTTCGTCTAGGAACAATCCCGCTCCCTCAGCGTTGACCCTGGGTATGGCAGACATCATCCCCCCTCACCTGTCCCACCTCCTCGAGCAACCCCACTACGGATTCCTCGGCACCATCCGGCCCGACGACACCGTGCAGGTCAATCCGATGTGGTTCGATCGCGAGGGCGACACTGTGCGATTCACCCATACGACAACGCGCGCGAAGTACCGCAACCTCATGCACAACCCGTCGATGAGCCTCGCGGTAGTAGATCCGGCCAATCCCTTCGTCTACCTCGAGGTTCGGGGAAAGCTCATCGAGGTGATCCCCGACCCTTCCGGTAGCTACTACGTGCACCTCGGGCGCCGGTACGGTAACCCCGATCAGGTTGCCCCGAAGGATAGCGCCGACCGCGTCATCCTCGTCATGAGTATGGAATCGTCGACCGCTCACTAGCGGCGGATGACCCGGCGCAGGTCACAACACGCGAGTGAGTCGAGCCTTCTGTAGGTTCTCCCGCACGATCCACTGGGCGTCGACATCGGTGCTCTCCCGGAAGGGGCGGAACGCGTCGAGTCCCTCGGTGGGAGCACCCGCGATGGCAACGCTCCAGCAGTACCCGAGCGCCTGCCGAAGCACCCGATCGCGGTCGGAACGAGCAAGAAAGCTCCGCGTGACTACTCGGCACGCCGTGACTGCCGCGCGGGCAGCCGCGGGATCCCTCATGAAGCGGGGCTCACAGATCGCGGCGAGCGCCGCGCGCTGCACGAGCTGTTCGCGGTCGGTTGCCCATCGAGCGGTGAGCGAGGCGAGACGGGCGAGGTCTGCGTCCCCCACACGCTGCAGTCCCCGAGCGACCCCTTCGCGAACTCGCCACCGCTCGTCGAGCGCGAGCTCGCGCAACTCGACCGTCGTATCCTCCCCACGCGCGAGCGATTCCCCGAGGCCAATAGCGCCGCACAGTGCGACGAACTCGTTGTCGGCCGCAGCCCAGTGTCGAAAATCGTCGGTGGATCCTATGCCAGCAACTTCATCAGCGAGCGCGAGGTTGGCGCGCGGGCCCGGGAGTCCAGACTGCGAGATGAGGAACGGCTCGACTTGAGACTTGGCGAGCCCGTCGAGCGCGGGCAGCTCAGCCCGCCAGCGAGGTGTCTGGGTTGCTGGAACCGAAAGCCTCCGCGATCTCGCCATCGACATCGCGCACGGCGTCGACCGGAACGCCTTCGAGCCGATGCTTCGGCTGGTGTCGCTCAGCCACTTCGGGACCGTTCTGCTCGGTGTAAACCCGGTGCGGGGTGGTGTCGCTCATCGTGACCTCCTCGGTGCGGTGGTCTTTCCACGTTACCCCCACTTGGGGGACGACACGTAGTTCTACCGACTGCGATGTCCACACCTGGCAGACGCCATGTACGGTGTCGCGCGCCGACACGCACCCAACGTTGCGGCAGTCGGCAGCGGACTCCATTCATGACGAATAGGCTGGAGTCTTCGTTTGGGAAGGTCGGATCACCCGTGATACGCGTTATCAGCTACAACCTCCGCAAGAATCGCGCGGTCGGCGAACTGGAGCAACTGGCCAAGACACCCGATCTCGATGCGCTCTGCCTGCAAGAGTGCTTCGCGTCGGAACTGCCTGCGGAGATCGGCGATTTGCACCTCGCTGACTCCACGAAGCGCAACCGCCTCGGTCTCGCCGTGTACTACCGACGCGACCGCTACGAGCACATCGCGAGCCAATCGTTCGAACTCAAGAAGTCACTCCACGACTTCATCTTCTCGCCCACGCCCGAGCGCCTGGTCGGATCGCGTCTGGTTGATCGAGACGCCAATCACGAGCTCGTCCTCGCGTCATTCCATGCTGCGCCCCTCACGGCGCTCAACTCGCTGCGACGCGATCAGATCAAAGCGGCCCACGAGATGTTGCAGACGCTCGGCTCGGGTGTACCCATCCTCATGGTCGGGGACTACAACTACCCGCTGTTCAAGGACAGCCTCACCGAAAAGATTCAGCGGCGCGGCTACGACCTCACTCTGAGCGACCGGCGTACCTACACCGCGTACAAGTTCTTCCGAGGTCACTTCGACTTTGTGACGTCACAGGGATTCACCATCGAGGGTGTCGAGACGATGCCCCGGGGATCCTCCGACCACATCCCGATTCTGGTGACCGCCTCCTACGGAGCTCCCGAACGCGCGGTCACGGCAGAGAAGCCCAAGAAGGCCCGCCGCTCGTAAGCGAAGCGCAAGTCAATGAAAAAGGCCCCCTTGGGTGTGACCAGGGGGCCTTTTCGTGCTGATATTCAGCGATTGTGCGCGAAGGGGGACTTGAACCCCCACGCCCTATACGGGCACTAGCACCTCAAGCTAGCGCGTCTGCCATTTCCGCCATCCGCGCGCAGTGGCAGCTGCGAGGAAGCAACTACCGAGCTACGACAATAGCACCCTTGGAGGGGCGCTCGTACCCACGGCCTAAGGTGGAGGGATGACGCCCCCCGAGCAACTCGAGGCCACCGCACGTATCGCACAGGACCTCATCCGGTTCGATACGACCAACTATGGCGAGGGACGATCCAACGGCGAGACCGATGCCGCGGAGTACCTTGGCGAACTGCTGTCTGGGATGGGTTTGACCCCCGAGTATGTGGATGCCGCCACTGGACGCACAAGTGTGATCGCCCGGGTGCCGGGGGCAGACGCGAGCAAGCCGGCTCTCGTCGTTCATGGCCACACCGACGTCGTCCCGGCCGATGCCACTAACTGGAGCGTCGACCCCTTCGGAGGCGTGATCCGCGATGGACTGCTGTGGGGGCGCGGTGCCGTCGACATGAAGAACATGGACGCGATGATCATCGCCGCGCTTCAGGACATCCTCGGCGCAGGTCGCCAGCCCTCCCGTGACCTCATCATCGCCTTCTTCTCAGACGAGGAGAACGGGGGAGTGTTCGGCGCTCACCACGTCGTAGAAACCCGCCCCGACCTCTTCGCGGGCGCGACCGAGGCCATCAGCGAGGTCGGTGGCTACTCGGTTCATCTCAACGGGACACGCGCCTACCTTCTGCAGACGGGGGAGAAGGCGCTCGTTTGGATCAAGCTCGTCGCACGCGGGGTCGCGGCACACGGCTCGCGCATCATCCACGACAACGCGGTGACGAAGCTTGCACGCGCTGTCGCGGCGATCGGAAGTGAACAGTGGCCGCTACACCTCACGGCGACGACCGAGCAGCTCATCACGGAACTCGCGCGACTCATGGAGGTTGACCCGCAGGTTGTCGGTCCTGACGAACTCGTGTTGTCGACGGGCACGCCAGCAGGCTTTATTCACGCCTCCCTGCACACCACAAGCAACCCCACGCTCCTCAAGGCGGGATACAAGCACAATGTGATCCCCGATACGGCAGAAGCCCTCATCGACATCCGAACGCACGCGGGCCAGGAAGATCTCGTACTCGATCGAATTCGGGAGATCGTCGGCGATGACATCGAGGTCGTCGTCATGCACCGCGATATCGGTCTGGAAAACCCGTTTGAGGGCTCGCTTGTCGACGCGATGGTTGCGTCGATTGGCGCGCACGACCCGGGTGCCCCCGTGCTCCCATACCTGCTGTCGGGAGGCACCGACAACAAGGCTCTCGCCAAGCTCGGAATAGCCGGATTTGGGTTCGCGCCGCTCCGATTGCCCGCTGACCTGGACTTCCCGGGCATGTTCCATGGGGTGGACGAGCGGGTGCCCCTCGACGCATTAGTCTTTGGCAGGCGAGTTCTCGGAGACCTTCTCCTGAACTACTAGTCCATCAAGGGGGTCGCCGTGGGTTTCATCGAGGCGATCATCCTCGGACTCGTCCAGGGTCTCACTGAGTTCTTGCCGATCTCATCGAGCGCTCACCTGCGAATCATCGGCGAGTTATTGCCGCGAGCCACCGATCCCGGCGCGACGTTCACCGCCATTACCCAGATCGGCACGGAACTCGCCGTCATCCTGTACTTCCGCAAAGACATTGCACGCATCATCGGCCGATGGTTCCGGCATTTCAAACGCAAGCACGGTGCGCATGCCGACTTTGTACCCAAGAACGACCCGGATGTTCGCCTCGGATGGCTCATCATCATCGGCACCATACCCATCGTCGTCGTGGGATATCTGTTCCAGGACACGATCCGTTCGGCATTCCGGTCGCTATGGCTAGTCGCGATCGTGCTCATCGTGTTCGGCATCATCCTCGGCATTGCCGACTTCCTAGGTAAGCGCACCAAAGCGATCAGCGAGATGAGCTATCGGGATGGCGTGCTCATCGGTCTCGCGCAGATGCTGGCCCTCATTCCCGGGGTGTCACGCTCGGGTGCGACCATGACGGCGGGGCTCTCGCTCGGCTACACCCGCCCCGCGGCCGCCCGATTCGGTTTCCTCCTGGCCATACCCGCGGTGTTCGGTAGTGGCCTTTACGAACTCGTGCACAGCTTTGGTGAACCTGAAGGTGCCTATGGGTACGCGGAGACGGCCGTTGCGACGGTCGTGGCATTCGGCGTCGGCTTCGCGGTCATCGCTTTCCTCATGCGCTACATCGAGAAGCGGTCGTTCCTTCCCTTCGTGATTTATCGCGTCGCACTCGGTTCGGTTCTGCTGGTTCTGCTCTCGGTCGGAGCGCTCAGCCCGACCTAGGAGTGGCCGAGACCGAGCATCCAGCGGCGAGCCCTAGGCTTGGTGGGTGCGTTCCTGGATTCGACCGGTTGTTCCGCGAGTACCGGGACATGGTGACCTCCCCAGGGTGTTCAATACCGCAACGGGTCAGATCGTAGAGACGCAGCCCATCGCTCTCGCAGGACTGTACGTGTGCGGCATAACCCCCTACGACGCGACCCACATCGGCCACGCCGCGACCTACCTTGCCTATGACACGCTCATCCGCCTGTGGCTCGATGCCGGGTACGACGTGAGCTATGTGCAGAACATCACCGACATTGACGATCCCCTGCTCGAGCGAGCGCTCGCGATCGGGGCCGATTGGCGTGAGCTCGCCGCGAGTGAAACCGAACTCTTCCGACGGGACATGTCTGCTCTCGGCGTCATTCCACCTGACCACTTCGTCGCCGTCACCGAGGTCATCGACGACATCGCCGTCGCGGTCGACCGCTTGCTCTCCATCGGAATCGCGTACCGACTCGAGAACGACATCTACTTCGACATCGCGGCCGCGAGCGCCGCGTCGGAATGGCATCTCGGCCAGGAGAGTGGATACGACCGAGAGACCATGCTCACGCTGTCCGCCGAACGCGGCGGGGACCCGGATCGCCCGGGCAAGCGGGATCCGCTCGACCCGCTGCTCTGGCGTGGTCGGCGCCCCGGCGAACCGTACTGGTTGTCACAGGTGGGCGAGGGCAGACCGGGGTGGCACATTGAGTGCTCGGTGATCGCGATCGAGTTGCTTGACCTCCCCATGACGGTCAACGGCGGCGGCATCGATCTCGCTTTTCCCCACCACGAATTCACCGCAGCCCACACGGCGAGCCTGACCGGCCACTCTCACGCTCATGCGTGGGTTCACAGCGCGCTCGTGGGCTACGAAGGCGAAAAGATGAGCAAGTCGCTGGGCAACCTCGTACTCGTGTCGTCACTGCGCGCGGAGCACGAGGACCCTCGCGCGATACGGCTCGCGATCCTGGCACACCACTACCGTTCAGGGTGGGAGTGGACGGCGCAGGCCATGACGGATGCCCGTGATCGTCTGGCTCGCTGGTCGGCGTGGGCCGAGCGCAGAGGAACATCGGATGCCCTCGTGAGCGAACTCCGCTCCATACTCGTGCACGACCTCGACACTCCCGCGGCTCTCGCGGCTGTCGACGCACGGGCCGAAGCCGAGGACTCGCCCCCGAGCGTGATCGAGCTCGCGATCATCCACTCTCTGTTGGGCGTTGACCTTCGCCCACGCGAGCTGGGCGACTAGTCCTTCGGACGCCAGGGCTCGTCGCCCGCGGCGCCAGCATCGGGCTTGTCCCCACCACGGCGCAGGTACCGCTCGAATTCCTGGGCGATCGCCTCGCCGCTCGCCTCGGGGGAGTCGACGGTGTCGCGCGCCTGCTCAAGCTGCTCGATGTACGACGCCATGTCGTCGTCATCGCCCGCGAGTGCGTCGATGCCGGTCTCCCACGCTCGAGCTTCCGTGACCAGGTCCCCTCGCGGAATAACGACGTCGATGATCTCCTCGAGTTTGTCGAGTAGGGCGAGAGTGGCCTTCGGCGATGGCGCGTTGTGAACGTAGTGCGGCACGGATGCCCAAATTGACATCGTCATGACGCCCGTGCGCTCGGCCGCGTCGCCGAGCACCGAAAGGATGCCCACAGGGCCCTCGTATCCGCTGCGCTCGATTCCTAGTTGAGCGCGCACGTCGGAGTTCTCGCTGCTCGTGAACACCGTGATCGGCCGCGAGTGTGGCACGTCGGCGAGCATGGCCCCGAGGAATACGACCGAAGAAATCTCGTTCGCCTCGATCACATCGAGGATCTCGCGCGTGAACGTCTTCCATCCGCGCGATGGCTCGGTACCGAGCAAAAGGTAGATGTTGTCGCCATTCGCGCCACTCACCTCAAGTTGGGCATCATCGGCGAGCCCCGGCGCTGGCGTGCGTCCCGGACGGGTGGGCCCGTAGACGGTCACGCCCGGCCAGACGAGTTGGCGGTTGCCTTCTTCATCGGCCGTGACAGAAGGGCGGTTGAACTGGTAGTCGAAGTAGTCCTCGGGGTCGACCTCGGCGATGGGGTAGAGATCGAGCAGCTCCTTGAGTGTGCGTACTGCACCACTGGCGGCCTCACCGGCATCGTTCCAGCCCTCGAAAGCGACGACGAGTAGCCGACCGCTCGCGAAGCGCGTGCCTGTCACGTGACTCCTTCTCGGTGCCGCCAGGGGGACGGAACCTCCCTCAAGGATAGAACTACGATGGTGCGTTGTGACCACCACGCCACCCGCCGCAGTCCTCTGGGACATGGACGGCACCCTCGTCGATACCGAGCCCTATTGGCTGACTGCGGAGCAAGAGCTCGTCATCTCGTGGGGCGGCGAGTGGACGCATGAAGACGGCCTCACTCTCGTGGGTTCTGGGCTGTGGCACACGGCTCGCGTTCTGCAGTCGCGCGGAGTCGGACTCGGCGAAGGCGAGATCATCGAGTTGCTCACCGACCGAGTCTTGGAGCAGCTCATTGCACAAGGCATACCGTGGCGGCCCGGAGCGCGCGAGTTGCTGACGGAGATCCGTCGAGCCGGTATCCCGACGGCGCTCGTCACGATGTCAATCTCGCGCATGGCTCGCCACGTGGCCGATCAGCTGGGGCCCGACGGCTTTGACCAGGTCGTTTCGGGTGACGAGGTCACGCACTCGAAGCCCCACCCTGAGCCCTACCTGAGGAGTGCCGAAATTCTGGGTGTCGACATCCGCGAGTGCGTCGCGATCGAGGACTCACAGCCCGGAATTGCCTCAGCCGTCGCGTCCGGCGCCACCGTCGTCGGCGTGCCATTCATGGGCGAGATGCCACCGATCGAGGGGTGGACGCTCTGGCCCACGCTCGCGGGCCGCACCCTCGCCGACCTTCGCGTCCTCATCGGAGCGCGAGCATGAGCGCCACGCGACGTCAGAGCGGACCGTTCCGCGTGGGAGATCGTGTGCAACTCACGGGTCCGAAGGGGCGCCTGAACACCGTGACGCTCGAGGTCGGAGGCGAGTTCCACACCCACCGCGGCGTGCTGAGTCACGATCTGCTCATCGGTCAGCCCGACGGGACGGTCGTGGAGAGCTCGAACGGCTTCGAATATCTGGCGCTGCGACCTCTGCTGTCAGACTTCGTCATGTCGATGCCACGGGGCGCGGCCATCATCTACCCGAAGGATGCCGCACAGATTCTCGCGAAAGCCGACATCTTCCCGGGCGCCACGGTCGTGGAGGCTGGCGTGGGCTCGGGCGCGCTCTCTCTCTGGCTCTTGCGTGCGATCGGCCCCGAGGGCACACTTACGTCATTCGAGCGTCGCGAAGAGTTCGCCGTTGTCGCTCAAGCAAACGTGACCGCGTTTCTCGGGGCGGCTCCGTCCCATTGGACCGTCGCGGTGGGGGACCTGCAGGAGACACTGCCGACGGCCCTCGATGCGGGGTCGGTGGATCGCATCATCCTCGACATGCTCGCACCGTGGGAGTGCATCACGGAATGCGCCGAGGCGCTCGTACCCGGCGGTGTGTTGTTGTGCTACATCGCCACGGTTACTCAGCTCTCTCGCGTCGCCGAAGCGATCAGGGCCTCCGGATCGTTCACCGAGCCTGATTCGAGCGAAACACTCGTGCGGGGATGGCACGTCGAGGGTCTCGCCGTTCGCCCCGATCATCGGATGGTCGGCCACACCGGGTTCTTGCTGACCGCGCGCCGCCTGGCGCCCGGCGCGGTGCTTCCCGCGCTCAAGCGTCGCGCCTCCAAAACCGAGTTCTCCGATGAGGACGTCGAACTCTGGACACCGGGGGCGCTTGGTGACCGCTCACAGAGCCCGAAGCGGCTGCGAAAGACGACTCGCGAGGCTCAGGCCGCAGCGAGGGCCGCGTCCGCCGACCAGTAGAGTTGTTCGGTGTTCACGAGAAGGAAGAGAGTGCCGGTGCGTAAGCTCCTGAGCGTCGTGGTTGGCGCAGGCCTAATGGTGTCCCTCGCAGCGTGTTCGTCGGCCCCCGTGGGGTTCGCGGGGTGCACGAGCCAGGGCAACTCTTCGCTCGTCACGGCAGACGGCGCGTTCCTTGCTGATCCCGCCGCGACGTTCCCGACCCCCCTCGTCGCGACATCGAACGATGTCCACGTCGTCTCGAAGGGTGATGGTGAGCGCGTCACCACGGAGGATGGCGTCAACATCACCGTGAGCCTCTACGACGGCAAGACCGGCGAACCCCTCATGACTCAAGGCGGGCCGATCACCCAGGTGCAGCTCCGCGTCTTCGTCACCGGCAACTTCCCGTTCACATCGGGGCTGTCGTGCGCGACCGTGGGCTCACGCGTCGTCACGACCGGACCGGCACCAGCAATCCTCGGCGACTCCGCGGAGGGACTCGGTCTTTCACAGTCCGACACAATCGTGGTCGTGACCGACATCGACGATGCGTTCATGGGGAAGGCGAATGGGGTCGATCAGATTCCCCAGTCCGGATACCCCGCGGTCGTACTCGCGCCGAACGGTCGTCCGGGCATCACTTTCACCTCGGCACCGCCGCCCTCCGAGTTGCGCTTCGCCGCCCTCAAGCAAGGCAACGGAGTTGCCGTAGAAGAGGGCGACAGCATCATCGTGAACATGACGAGTTCCGTCTGGGATACCAAAGAGGTCTTCTCTTCGACGTGGGACACCGATGCACCGGGAACCATCACCGTCGCGAAGAACGATGGACAGAACAACGGCGTCGTGGAGGGTCTCGCCCAGGCCCTCGTTGGGCAGAAGGTCGGGTCGCAGGTGGTTGTCATCGTGCCACCGGAGCTCGGCTACGCCGCGGGCTCCGCTCCTGCAGGAGTCACCGAGACCTCGACACTGTTCTATGTTGTCGATATCCTCGCGATCGGATAGTCCACCAGCAGTACGACGACTGTTGCCACGGCCGGGTGGCGCTCAACGAATTAGGATCTCCTTCGTGCCCCCTGCCAGTTCCGCTGCCCGCGTTCCCGTCGAGGAGAGACTGTTTAGCCTCGTCCTCGCACTGCTCGCGACCGACGCCGGACTGACCAAGAACGAGATCTTGTCGACTGTTCAGGGTTATCGTCAGAAGTATTCCCACTCGGGGGACAACTCCAACCTTGAGCGCCAGTTCGAGCGCGATAAGGACGACATCCGCGAGCTCGGTGTTCCCTTGGAGACGCTTGAGACCCCGGGCCAGGCAGGTAACAACCAAAGCCTCCGGTACCGCATACCTCGCGGCGCCTATGAACTGCCCGCCGACATCACCTTCTCTCCCGAAGAGACGACACTGCTGAACCTGGCTGCGATGGTGTGGCGCGAAGGTTCTCTGTCGGCCGAGTCACGCCGCGCTCTCATCAAGCTTCGCTCACTCGGGGTCGCGACAACCGAGCCTGTGCTGGGATATGCGCCACGGGTGCGCGTGCGCGACGTCGCATTCGATCCTCTCAGTGCAGCTCTCGAACGCCACCTCATGGTGAGGTTCGCGTATCTCAAGCCGGGGGAGACCGATGCCCGTGTTCGCACCGTCGCGCCTCTCGCCCTGATTCAGCACCAGGGCCGATGGCATTTGTACGCCGACGAGCCGGAATCCGGCACGACCCGTACGTTTCTATTGCGCCGCATCGTCAGCTCGGTCACGATCACCTCGACGACTTTTCCCGCGCCTTCCGCCGACCAGAGCGAGCGAGCACTTGCCGAGCTCGAGGCCGTGTGGTCCTCCCGCGTGGCGGTCGTCGAGGTCGAGCCGGGTACTGACGCAGCCACGCGACTCGGCAAGCGACGAAGCACGGTGGCGACGGCATCCGGTGCGCTCGAACTGCACTATTCGGATATCAACATATTCGCCGACGAGCTCGCGAGTTTTGGTCCCGAGGTGCTCGTAATTTCGCCGCCCGATCTTCGGGATGCGGTGCGAGCACGACTTGAGCGAACGGCGGCCGACCATGGCTGACAAGACGCCGCCGCGGCACGCCCAGGACAAGCTCGCCTTCTTGTTGTCTCTCGTTCCGTACCTGATGGACCACGATCGCGTGAGCGTTGCCGAAGCTGCATCTCACTTCGGTGTGCCCGAGAGTCAGATCCGCGATGCCGTACGTCTCATCGGGGTCTCGGGTATTCCCGGCGAAACGACGATGTATCAGCACGGTGATTTGTTCGACATCGCCTGGGACGACTTTGAAGACAACGACCAGATCGTGCTCACCAACATGGTGGCGATTGATGACTCCCCGCGGTTCTCGGCGCGCGAGGCGGCCGCGCTCATCGCCGGGCTCCAGTACCTGTCAGCTCTGCCTGAACACGCCGATCGATCAGCGATCGCAACCCTCTCGTCGAAGCTCTCGCGTGGGGCATCCGCCGAGCCCAGCCAGGTGGCGGTCGAGGCGAGCGAGACGGATGCGACGCTCGCGCTCATCCGCGAATCCGTGGCCTCCGGCGTGCAGGTCGAATTCGACTACCGCAACTCTCGCGGTGAGGCAGAGCGACGCCGGGTGGATCCGTTACGCGTCGAATCTGTTGATGCTGACTGGTATCTGCGGGGTTGGTGCCACCTGCGAGAGGCGGTGCGCACCTTCCGGCTTGACCGCATCTCCGACCCCGTTCTGACGTCGGAGTCGATCACCCACGGGGCGCGCGATGTAGCTCTGCCCGACACCCTTTTCGAGGGAAGCGCGGATGATCTACTCGTGACTATTGACGTCTCTCCCGACGGAGTTCCGCTGCTGTCCGACTACATTCCGGAGGGCGCGACGAGCGAAACGGTAGACGGTCTCGTGCGCACAACGGTGCGGGTGTCTCACTATCACGGTCTCAAGCGACTCATCGCGAGTATGCCCGGAGTTGCTACCGTCGTCTCGCCGGACGAGGCTCGCGCGGTCGTCGCAGAGTGGGCGGCTGCGGGCGCAGCACGATACCAATGACCGAGTCGATGCCATGGTGGTCGTGGATCGCCATCTGGGGGTCGCTCGTGCTGGCACTTGTCATCATGCTCGGTCTCTGTGCGTGGTGGCTCTTCCGTAAGTTCCTGATTCTCCTCGACGACGTCTCGGAGCTGGCCGGAACTGCCGCCATACTCGACGCGGGGGAGTACGAGCACGTGCGTCCGGCGCTTGCCGTGCTGCAGCAGTTGGGCGAAGTGCGCGACCGCGAAGAAGCACGCAGAGCGCATCGGGCCGCGCGCCGAAACGATCGTCACGAGCGCCGGATGACGCGAGCCCGCCGCATCTCGTCGGTCGATGCATCCGACCAGCAGTGGCCCGCCGACTGGTACCGTTCATGACCGGAACGGTGATCCTCGTCGCGGTGGCTTTCGCCGTGCTTCTGTGGGTGCTCATCGCCGGACGCCGGCGTGCCCTTCGCACCATGCTCCTCACGACGGGGATGGAGACCTCAGGAAAATCGAAACTCGTGTGGCCGCACGGCCCACGCCGTGCACCGCGCATCGCGGTGACGTATGTCGATAGCGAGAAGGTTACGAGAACGGTGGTGAAGGTCGTCGCGAGCGCGGGGGACGGTGAGCTCATGAAGAAGCCCGCTCGTGTGGTCTTCCACCCGAGACGCACAGATCGAGACGACTACGTTCTGGTTGGCTTTGGAGCCCAGCCGGCGACCTGGTTCAGGGTCAACTTCATGCGTACGCAGTGAGGTCACACCCGTGAACCCGAGTTCTCCATAGTGTTTCGCAGTGAACCTGCTACCATCAAACCACCCCACGCGCACGTACGAGAAAGTAGTTGATTCATATGTTTCAAGGACTGAGTGGCTGGCACCTGGTCATCATTCTCGCGGTCGTCCTCCTGCTGTTCGGTGCGCCGAAGCTTCCCGGTCTCGCCCGCAGCATCGGTCAGTCGATGCGAATCTTCCGCAGCGAAGTGAAGACCATGAAGGATGAGAACGGCAACGAGGTCCTCGTCGACGAAGACGAAGCCGACGAAGAGCCGGCTCCCCAGGCGACGAAGGCACCCGTGAAGACGACGAAGTCGAGCACTGCCAAGTCCACGATTTCGAAGGCGTCGACAACTAAGGCTGCGCCGAAGAACTCCGCCTCGAAGTCCTGACGAACGTGGCCACCCGAACCGGTCGGTGGCGCAACAAGTCCGACGAGCGAATGTCGCTCGGCGACCACTTGCGCGAACTGCGTAAGCGTCTGGTCATCTCCGCGATCGCCATCCTTCTGGGTGCGATCGCGGGGTTCTTCCTGGCGCCATTTGTGATCGATGGGCTTCGCGTGCCCATCAACCAGATCGCCGAAAATCGTAACGCCGAGATCGTGTACACGACGGTCACAGGAGCGTTCGACTTGCGCATCGCGATCTCTGTCACCATCGCGATCGTCATTGCAAGCCCAATCTGGCTCTATCAGGTCTTCGCGTTCCTCGTGCCCGGGCTGACGAGCAAGGAGAAGCGCTACACCTTCGGGTTCTTCTTCTCCGCGGTGCCGCTTTTCCTGCTGGGTGCGGCGGCTGGGTGGTTTGTCTTCCCTCACATGGTCGAGTTGCTGACGTCGTTCTCCGCGGAACAAGAAGCTACGTACCTCGACGCGAAGATCTACTACGACTTCGTGATCAAGCTCGTGCTCGCCGTGGGAATCGCCTTCGTACTCCCCGTGTTCCTCGTGCTGCTGAATTTCGTGGGCGTGCTCTCAGCGAAGGCCATCATCAAAGGGTGGCGCGTCGCTATCCTCTGCATCTGCCTCTTCACCGCGATTGCCACCCCCGCCGCCGACGTGGTGTCGATGTTCTTGCTCGCCATCCCGATGGTGGTGCTCTTCTTCATCGCGGCGCTCATCGCTCACTTCCATGACCGTGCGAAGGCACGGCGCGAGGCGGAATTCGAGGCGTCGATCCCCGCGTGACCGGGTGCCGCGCGGCACTCGCTTAGGCTGGTCTCGATGACCGAACAACTCTCCCCGGCGGAGCGTTTCGCCGCGTCGCGACGGGGCCGCGGAACGCCCGTGCTCGAGGCTTTCCGTGCTCGACAGCGCTTCGACCTCGACGAGTTCCAGATCGAGGCGTGCGCTGTTGTGGAGCAGGGCAAGAGTGTACTCGTCGCAGCACCCACGGGTGCGGGAAAGACGATCATCGCCGAGTTTGCCATCTTCCGCGCCATGCAGGACTCGAGTTCCAAGGTCTTCTACACCGCCCCGATGAAGGCACTAAGCAACCAAAAGTTTCAGGAGCTCGTGGCCGAGTACGGTTCGAACGCGGTCGGCTTGCTCACTGGTGACACCAACATCAACTCCCATGCTCGCATCGTCGTCATGACGACGGAAGTGCTCCGCAACATGCTTTACGCCAACTCAGATCTCTTGCGCAATCTCGCCTGCGTTGTGATGGATGAGGTGCATTTCCTCGCCGATCGGTTCCGTGGGGCGGTGTGGGAAGAAGTCATCATCCATCTTCCTGAGCACGTGCGCATGGTGTCGCTCTCCGCGACAGTGTCCAACGCCGAGGAGTTCGGAGACTGGTTGCAGGCGGTGCGTGGTGACACCGAGGTCATCGTCTCCGAGGAACGACCGGTTCCCCTCGACCAGCACATCCTCATGCGTACGAAGCTCATCGACCTCTTCGATTCCTCGGGGCTTGTCGCGACCCATCGCGTCAACCCCGAACTCGTTCAGATGGCCCGGTACGGCGGGCGTACCCTCAGCGCCAAACAGATGCGAGACGTCGGTCGATATCACTCTCGTGGTGGCCGGCCCGAGTCCCAGCGGATGAATCGCGAGGATGTTGTGCGCTTGCTCGAGCAGAAGAACCTGCTCCCCGCCATCTTCTTCATCTTCAGTCGCGTGGGGTGCGACCAGGCGGTCACGCACGTGCTGAGGTCGGGCATCCGCTTGACTACTCCTGCCGAACGTGACGAAATCCGGCTCATCGTGGAGGAGCGCTGCCGCACGCTGCTCGACGAGGATCTGGGCGTGCTCGGCTACTGGGATTGGCTGAGCGGACTCGAGCGTGGCGTCGCCGCCCACCACGCGGGGCTCCTTCCTGCGTTCAAGGAGGTCGTGGAGGAACTCTTTCAGAAGAAGCTCGTGAAGGTCGTGTTCGCGACCGAGACCCTCGCGCTCGGCATCAATATGCCCGCGCGCACGGTCGTGCTCGGGAAGCTCGAGAAGTTCAACGGTGAAGCTCGTGTGCCAATAACACCGGGGGAGTACACCCAGCTCACCGGCCGCGCGGGGCGGCGCGGGATCGATGTCGAAGGCCACAGCGTCATCCAGTGGGTCGATGGGCTCGACCCCCAGGCCGTGGCATCGCTCGCATCGCGCCGCACCTACCCGCTCAACTCGAGCTTCAAGCCTACGTACAACATGGCTGTCAACCTCATCGAGCAATTCGGCCGCGACCGCACGCGCGAGATTCTGGAGTCGAGCTTCGCGCAGTTCCAGGCAGACAGGGCCGTGGTCGACCTCGCCCGCAAGGTTCGCTCACAGGAGCAATCGCTCGAGGGTTACAAGAAGTCGATGTCGTGCCATGTGGGCGACTTCGCCGAGTATTCAGGCATCCGACGCGAATTGAGCGACCTCGAGCGCAAGGGCATCTCGACCACGGCGAGCCGCGCGGAACGCGACCGTCGCCAGCGACAGCTCACCGAGTTGCGTCGGCGCATGAAGCAGCACCCCTGCCACGCATGCCCCGAGCGCGAGTCGCACGCGCGTTGGGCTGAGCGATACTGGCGTCTCAAGAATGACACCGATCAGCTCAACGGGCAGATCCGCAGCCGGACGGGTGCGGTCGCCAAAGTATTCGACCGAGTCACTGAGGTACTCGTCAGGCTCGAGTACCTTGTGTCCGGCCAGCACGGCCTTGAACTGAGCGCACACGGGCGGATGCTGCGGCGCATCTACGGCGAGCGAGACCTTCTCGTGGCCGAATCTCTCCGCCAAGGGTTCTGGTCGTCGCTGGATCCGGCGTCTCTCGCGGCAATGGCAACGACGCTCGTGTACGAGCCGCGCCGAGACGAGGGCCAACCCTCTGATCGGTCACTGCCGCGCGGCGCATTCCGTGAGGCGTTCGACCGCACGGGCGCCCTGTGGGCCGAGCTCGACGACCTCGAGCGGGCACATCGGCTGCCAGGTACTCAGCCCCTCGGGACGGGTCTGGCGCTCGCGATGTTCCGCTGGGCCAGTGGAACCAGCCTCGACGCTGTTCTGCGCGAAGCGGACATGGCCGCGGGTGACTTCGTGCGCTGGACCAAGCAGACCATCGACCTGCTTGACCAGCTCTCGGTCGTCGCGGATGGTGAAGTGGGACGCACGGCGCGCAAGGCGCTCGACGCGATCCGGCGCGGGATCGTTGCCTACAGCTCGGTCGCCTAGGCTCATGCCCGTGATGCCCGAACCTATCGCGACGAAAGCGGTATTCCCGCTCTGGGCGGCTCTTATCGTCGCTGCAGGCGCCGGTCCCGTGCTCGATGGCGCCTTCCCGGATCGCGACATGTGGCCCCTAGCGTTCGTCGGCGTCGCCCTCATCCTCCTCACCCTCATCGGCCGGAGGCTCGGTAGCGCTCTCCTCGTCGGCTTCATCGCGGGCTGCGCGTTCTATTTCACCCACATTCAATGGGCGTCGCTCTTTCTCGGACCACTTCCGATGTCGGCGCTGGCCGTACTCCAGTCCCTGTTCTTCTCTGCGGGTGCTGGGGCCATCGCCCTGGCCTACCGCTGGATCCCACTCGCGTGGCCAGGGGTGTCAGGACGCCTCATCCTGCTACCGAGTGCCGTCGCCGGCCTGTGGACGGCGCGAGAGGCGTGGTCGAGCGTGTGGCCGTACGGAGGCTTCGCCTGGGGGAGGGTGAGCCTCTCGCAGTCAGAGAGCCCCCTCTCTGCGCTGTTCGCGTGGCTCGGGATCTCGGGAGTCACCTTCGTGATCGTTGCATTCACGGCCCTCGCCCTCGAGGGCGTGCGTTTCGGTGGAATCTCTCGCCTCACGCGAGGTCTCGCGGTCGCCGTCGCGGCAGTTGTGCTTCTTACCTTCCCGTCTTTCCCGGTCGCTGTCGACGGAGCATTTCGGGTCGCGGCCGTGCAAGGAAATGGCAAAGCCGGCTACTTCGACGGTTCCCAGGCCAACGAGCTACTGCAGGCCCAGCTGGATGCCACCCTCCCGCTGTTCGGAGAGGAGGTTGACGTCGTGGTGTGGCCAGAGGGTACGACGTACCGTGACCCCCTCACCGATGACTACACCGCCGGGGTATTCGATTTTGTCTCCGAGCAGATGGATGCTCCGCTTGTCGCTCAGGGGGTGACCGAGCGCGACGGACTCTTCCACAACACCGCGGTCCTCTGGCGAGCCGGGGAGGGAGCGCTTGACCTCTACGACAAGAAGCATCCGGTGCCGTTCGGCGAGTACATTCCGGACCGCGCCTTCTGGAGACCCTTCGCTCCCGATCTCATCGATCTCATTCAGCGCGAGTACACGCCAGGAACCACTGACAACGTGTTCGACATCGACGGTGTAATCGCCGGAATCAACATCTGCTTCGACATCGTTGACGACCAGATCTTGGGGGACGCGGTGCGAGAGGGGGCCCAAGTCATCCTCGCCTCCTCGAACAACGCGGACTTCGGTCGAACCGACGAGAGCGTGCAGCAACTGGCCGTCGCACGTATTCGTGCTCTCGAGCTCGGCCGCAGTGTCGTGAACATCTCGACGGTCGGTATCAGCGCGATGATCGCACCCGACGGGTCAACGATCGCCCAACTCCCGTGGTACGCGGCGGGCGCAATGGTCGAGAATGTTCCGCTCTCGTCGACCATCACTCCGGCGGTCTGGGGCGGACGCCAGCTGGAGTGGTTCGTCTCGCTATTCGGGTTGAGCGCTCTCATCCTCGCCGGCGTCGCAAGACCGCGCCGATCTCAGATCTGACTTATCGCTCCGATGCGCGACAACGGCCACCGCCGTGGGGGTGGGCGGTGGCCGTGGTACAGGGTGAGTGCTAGGCGGTCTTCTGTTGGCCGCGACGGGCGCGGAGGAATTCGAGCCGCTCTTGGAGCAGTTCTTCAAGCTCGGGACGGGTACGGCGTTCGAGGAGCATGTCCCAGTGGCTGCGTGGAACTTTGACGTCTGCTTCGTCGAGCTCGACAGGTACCCCGTCGCTAGTGAGCAGCACGCCCTCCTGGCCACTCTTCGGGGACTCCCACTGCTGGGGCACCTCGGCATCGGCGGCGAAAATCACCTCGAAGGTCGAGCCATCGGACGAGCGGTAGACGCTCTTCTTTCGCGGGGAGAATTCGACGCCCACTTCGCTCTGTAAGCTCTGTGTTCCCAATCTCATCCCGCGCAAACTACGGTCTGCCATTGTGTGGCCTCCTTCTTGTCGCGATCGATACAGGTATAAACCACCAAGCTGGGCGAATCCTTTCAAGCGCGCTGCGCTCACAGGCAGTTCCCAGCGGTTTGGTGCCTAACGATCCTGGATGACATCGAGTGCCAGGTCGGCTCTATCGGTAACGATGCCGTCCACCCCAAGGTCGAGGAGCTCGGCCATCCGCACAGGATCATTGACCGTCCAGACGTGGATCTCGACGCCCGCGCCGTGCAGGCGATCGATCATTCGGCGCGTAGTCACCCTGAGCCCGAGCGCCCGCTCGGGCACTTGAACAGCGACCACCCCACGGAGTGAGCCGCGCACGGCAGGGGAGAAGCCGACCTTTGCTCCGACGAGGGCGGTGGCGAATCGGCGCGCCGAAGCAGACGTCGCGACGTTAGGGAGGGAGCGGATGGCAGCGGCGCGACGTGCCTCGTTGAAAGACGTGACAAGCACTCGGTCGCTCGCGCGCAGCGACAAGATGGAATCAACGGTCGGTTCGACGGCTGCCCGCGCCTTCATGTCAATGTTGAAGCGAGTTTCGGGGAAGGTATCGAGTGCCTCGGCGAGCGAAGAGAACCCTTGGCCGTGGCCAAGATCGACCCTCCGAAGTTCAGCCATCGTGAGCTGCTCGACACGCACGTTCCTGCCCGCGACGCGCCGCAGGTCAGGATCGTGCGCGACCACCGCTATCCCATCGGCACTCACATGCACGTCAGTTTCGATGTAGGCGCATCCGATCGCGACGGCGCGAGCAAATGCGAGGAGCGTATTCTCGGGAGCCTCCAGAGCGAGCCCACGGTGTGCCAATACGCGCGGGCGCGCGGGGGAGAGGTAGGTCTCCTTCGGCCTACTTGGCCGGGGGAGTCTTGCCACCGAAGAAACCAGCGCTGATTCCCTTGAGGGCTTCAGTGAGCTCGGACGGGATGATCCACATCTTGTTCGAGTCGCCCTCGGCGAGCTTCGGGAGAGTCTGTAGGTACTGGTACGCGAGCAGCTGCGCGTCCGGGTTGCCGGCGTGGATAGCCCCGAAGACCGTCGTGATGGCTTCTGCCTCACCTTGAGCACGGAGCACCTGGGCCTTCGCTTCACCCTCCGCCTCGAGAATCGCCGCTTGGCGAGCACCCTCTGCAGTCAGGATTGCGGACTGCTTCGTACCCTCGGCCGTGAGGATGAGCGCGCGGCGGTCTCGCTCGGCGCGCATCTGCTTCTCCATCGAGTCCTGGATCGACAGGGGCGGGTCGATCGCCTTCAGCTCGACACGTCCGACTCGGATGCCCCACTTGCCCGTGGCCTCGTCCAGCACGACGCGAAGCTGGCCGTTGATGTTGTCACGGCTGGTGAGCGCCTCTTCGAGGTTGAGACCACCGACGACGTTACGCAGCGTCGTGGTGGTGAGCTGTTCGACGGCGCCGAGATAGTTTGCGATTTCGTACGTCGCAGCACGGGCATCCGTCACCTGGAAGTAGACGACGGTGTCGATCGACACGACGAGGTTGTCCTCGGTGATTACCGGCTGCGGGGGAAACGAGACGACCTGTTCGCGCATATCGATGAGCGGGCGCACGCGATCGATGAACGGAACCAGGATGTTGAGGCCGGGCATGAGCGTCTTGTGGTACTTGCCCAGGCGCTCGACGACGCCTGCGTTGGCCTGCGGGATGATCCGAATAGAACGGAACAGGATCACCAATACGAAGATCGCAACAACCGCGACCAGGATGATGAGGATGATCTGCCCGAGCAGCTGGCCAGGATTCACAGTGCGGTCCTTTCAGCGGGAACTACCACAGCGGTCGCTCCCTCGATTGCAGTGACGACGATGCGCTCACCCTCAACGAGAGGACGGTGCTCGAGATCGGAGGACAGACGCGCCGTCCAGGTGTCTCCGTTGGAGAGTTTTACATGGCTGGCGTTGCCCGAGTAGTCGTTCGTCACGACTCCCGACAGGCCGAGCAAGGCATCCACGTTACTGGGTGCAGGATCGCCACCGCGCCCGAGCGCGCGCAACAGTGACGGTCGAACGAGAAAAAGAAGCAGCACCGAGAGAACAGCGGCAACGATGATTTGTGCCCACCACGGGAGTCCGAACAGCCCGGAGACGAGCCCGCCCAGGCTACCTGCGGCGAGCATGGCGAAAGTGAACTCGAGAGTGGTGACCTCGATGATGCCGAACACGATGATGAGTGCGAGCCAGATGATCCAGGCGTACGTGGCGAGAAAATCAAGGAGCATGATCGGCACCTCTCGTGTGTCGGTTCGTAACGAAACTATCACTAACCGCGAATCGCCGAGCATTCGCCAGTTGGTAGTCTCGGTAGCTGTGAGCAACCCCTTGGCACCCTCGTCCCTGTCCGGAAAACGCGTTCTCGTCACTGGCTCCTCGCGGGGTATTGGTGCCGACACCATCACGTACTTCGCAGAGGCGGGCGCGCGAGTGGCGATCAATTACCGCAATAAGGAGGCGCGCGCACTCAAGCTTGTCGCGAGCCTGGAAGAGAAGGGCGCCGAGGCGATTGCGATCGGCGCCGATCTGACGGATCCCGCGTCGGTGGGCTCACTTGTAGGGACGATCGCGACCGCTTTCGGCGGCCTGGACATTCTTGTGCTCAATGCGTCGGGTGGCATGGAGAGCGGCATGGAGGCCGACTACGCCATGAAGCTCAACCGCGATGCGCAGGTCGACTTTCTCACTGCCATGCGACCCCTCCTCGGCGCCGGGTCTCGAGTCGTGTTCGTCACAAGCCATCAGGCCCATTTCATCAAGACCGTAGAGACGATGCCGGAGTACCTCCCGGTGGCCCTGAGTAAGCGTGCTGGCGAGGATGCTCTGCGCGACCTCATCCCCGAGTTGGAGAAGTCGGGAATCGAGTTTGTCGTCGTGTCGGGAGACATGATCGAAGGCACCATCACCGCCACTCTGTTGCAGCGCGCCAACCCGGGCGCGATCGAGGCACGCAAGGAGGCCGCCGGTCGGCTGTACAACGTGGGGGAGTTCGCCGCGGAGGTAGCTCTCGCAGCAGTCGAGCCCATCCCCGCCGACCACACCCGCTACGTGGGCGACGTCTCCGACTTCCTGAAGGCCTGATGCGGGCCGCCGACATCGGCGCCCTGCGGAGCGTGTCGCGACCGACTCTCCACCCCGCTGGAGACCGGGTCGTCGTGAGTGTCACGCGCCCCCATCTCGACTCCGATAGCACCGTCGGCCAGCTGTTCTCCGTGCCACTCGACGGTTCGGGGAGCAAGCGAATTACTCGGGGGTTTCGTGATACCGCACCGGAATTCAGCCCTGATGGCCAGGCTTTGGCCTTCCTTAGGTCTGAGGGTGGCGGGCCCGCGCAACTTCACGTCATGCCTGCTGAGGGTGGCGAGCCGATACGGCTGACGGACCGCCTACTCGGGGTGACCGAATTGAGTTGGTCGCCGGACTCGACGCGAATCGCGTTCGTGTCGAGAGATCCCGTCGAGGGAAGGTACGGCTCCACGCCCGGCATTTCTCCGGCAGGTGAGCCAGCACGTCGCATCACAGGCGTCAACTACAAATCCAATGGGATCGGCTACACCAACGATCGTCGCGCCCAGGTGTACATCGTTGCGCGCCCTCCGCTGCACGGCGAACCGCTGTACCCCGGCGTACCCCGACCGGGCGAGGAGCCGATCGAGCCGGTTGTCGCGCACCCGACAATTGCGGTGACATCCGGCGACTACGACCACTCCGCGGTTCGCTGGGTCGGCAACCGGGTTGCGTTCATCTCCGCGCGGCATGCGACGCGCGACCGCACCCTTGTGAATCAGATTTGGTCGGCCGAGCCGGGGGAAGAGCCCCAGGCACTTCTCGACCCGACCCTGAAGGTCGACACGTTCAGCGTCGCTTCCGACGACACCGTCTACCTGCTGGCTCAGGAGGTAGGGGAGTCCGGAACCGACTTCATGGCTCGCACCACGTCGCTTTACAGAGTGGATGCCGGGGCGGCCGTGCGCCTCACCGACGCCTCACTCGACCTCGGCGACGTCGGTTCGTATCTCACCGTCGACGGCGATCGCATCCTCGCCCAGGAACGGGTGGCGGGAAGGCGTCACCTCGTCTCGATCGACGGGATCGGGACATCCACGCGAGTGAGTACGGGCGACGTGGAAGTGTATGGACAGTGCGTGGCGGGGGCTCGCACGGTGGTCACCTACACCACGCCGGAGACAGCGGGGGAGGTCGGGGTGATCGTTGGTTCGACAATCACGCCGCTTACGGATTTTTCCGCAGGTCTCCAGGGGGCGTCGGTGCGGCTACCGCGGGAACTCACCGTCACCGGTCGCGACGGCGACTCTGTGCACGGATGGGTGATGCTTCCCGACGGCCCGGGACCGCACCCGACCCTTCTCATGATCCACGGCGGACCATTCTCCGCGTATACGGTCAGCGTCTTCGATGAGCCACAGGTGTATGCCGACGCGGGGTACGCTGTCGTCTTCTGCAACCCCAGAGGCAGCGCGGGATACGGCGAGGCCTTCGGACGCGCGGTGATGCGGCGCATGGGCACGATCGACTCGGACGACGTACTTGACTTCCTGGATGGTGCGTTCGAGGCATTTCCATCGCTCAACCGCGACCGGCTCGGCATTCTCGGCGGATCGTATGGTGGCTATCTCACCGCGTGGATCATCGCTCACGACAGTCGCTTCGCAGCGGCGGTGGTGGAGCGTGGCTACCTCGACCCCGAGTCGTTCGTCGGAGCATCTGACATCGGCTGGTTCTTCCCACAGGAGTACAACGGAACCGATCTTGAAGCGATCAGGGCGCAGAGCCCGCAAGCAGTCGCGGGACAGGTGCGCACTCCGACGCTGGTCATCCACTCCGAGGACGACCTGCGGTGCCCTATCGACCAGGCCGAGAAGTATTTCGCGACCCTCCGACTCAATGGGGTCGACACCGAAATGCTCATTTTCCCCGGGGAGAACCACGAGCTGAGCCGCTCGGGTCGACCAAGGCATCGCGTAGAGCGGTTCGATGCGATAGTCGAGTGGTTTGGGAGGCACCTGTGACGGTCGTCCGCCCCACGAGTCGAGTTCTGCTCTTTGACCGCGAGGATCGAGTTCTGCTCTTCCTCACGAAGGCTCCGGATACCCGGGGTATCGCGCGCTGGCTCACACCCGGCGGCGGGGTCGACCCGGGGGAGAGCCACCATGAGGCGGCCATCCGGGAGCTCCGAGAGGAGACCGGCCTCGAACTATCAGACCTGGGGGAGCCGGTGTGGTCCCATGACTTCACCGTCGAGTGGAACGATGCAGACCATGATGCCGGTCACGCAGTGTTTTACACCGCCGTAGTCGACCGATTCGAGCCCTCGACCGATCTCTGGACGGACGAAGAACGCGTGGACGTGCTCGCGCACCGCTGGTGGAGCCTCGCCGAGCTGCTCGCGACCGATGGACGTCTCGAACCGAGGGAACTCATTCAGCTGGTACGACGTCAGCTGCCGTCGTGCACGATCTAGGAGCATCCATATGTCTCGACCCGCACCCGTCTATTCGGTCGGCGATCTGGAGTACCTCACAGAGGTGGATTTCCCGTCGCTCACTAACGACGATGCCGTGGACCTCGGGCTCATCGCCGTACAGATCATTCGCGAACGCGATTTGAACCTTGCGGTGGACATCGTGCTGCGCGGTGATCTAGTTTTCCGAGCAAAACTCAAGTCGACAGGATCCAGCAACGATGAGTGGCTCGCGGGCAAGGCCGCCGTGGCGCTCGCATACGGCGAGCCGTCGTTGCTCGTGCGGCTGCGCCACGAGGAAGCCGGTACGCCGTTTGAGACGCTCGACGTTGACCACGAGCAACGGAGAGCTCATGGCGGTTCGATTCCATTGCGTGTCGCTGGCGACATCGTCGGAACGATCACGACCTCAGGTGAGCCGGATCGCATTGATCACGAGACCTCGGCGGAGGCGATTCGGCGATATCTCTCGCTTCCCCGCACTACCTAACTTGTCCGATAATGCACATTATGTCAAGTAGTAGTTACTCTGATTGCACTTTTTGCAATCAGAGTAGAAACGGGTAACACCCGAGCCATTCCCCGGCTGCCTGCCTGATCAGGACTTTCTCCGAGAGCGCGCCGGCCAATCGCGACTGGACATTGTCGAGATCCTGCTGATGTTTCGGCCCGCTGAAGCCCGCCTGATCAGGTATTTCCCTTTCTTTGTTTGCATAAAGTGCAATCGGAATGCAAAACTTGCAAACGAGAAGAGGAGGGATCGGTGCCGGATGGATCGGGAAACGTCGCGTACCTCCCCGTCGCCAGCGATGCTCAAAGTCCTGATGCTTTCCTCGATCGCGTTCTCGAGGGGTGGGAACGCGCGCAGCGGTCCAGCGACTTCTCGCCGAACACGATTCGCACCCGCCGAGCGGTCGTAGTCAAGCTCGTCGACTTCTCCGGGCACTACCCGTGGGAGTGGTCGATCGGCGATGCGGACGAGTTCTTCGCTCACGCTCGCGGCGTGAAGAACCTGTCCCACTCAACGGTTCGCTCCTACCAGGGCGCGATCAAACTGTTCTGCGACTACGCATGCAACCCGCAATACGACTGGTCCGTGGCGTGCGCCAAGTTGTTCGGCACGGTCTTCACCCAAGTCATCACCGAACTCAACCGGGTAACCCACTCCCAACCCAGCGAGACCCGACCGGCGAAACGCCCGTTCACCCAATCCGAGCTGCAGCAGCTGTTCGACCTGGCCGACCTCGAGGTGGACAGGATCCTCAACTCCGGCCGGCACGGCGCGTTGAGTGCGTGGCGTGACTCTGTCGCCTTGAAGACGGCCTATGCCTGGGGCCTTCGCTCAAACGAGCTCCGCCACCTGCAGGTCGTCGATCTCTCACAGAACTACAAGGCGCCCTACTTCGGCGACTACGGGGTGATGCGAGTCCGCTGGGGCAAGCCCCATCGCGGGTCGGCGAAGAAGCCGCGATCTGTGCTCACCGTGTGGGAATGGTCGGTAGAGGTCCTCCGCGACTGGGTCGAGCGTGGACTCCCCCGCTACGGCACTCCGCTCACCGACCTGTTCCCAACATCAACGGGATCCATCCTGGGCGGGACGCATCTGCTTGATGTGCTCCATCGGCTGCTCGACGAGCTTGGGTTCCCTCCCGGCCTCGACCTTCACTCGTTCCGTCGCTCGTACGCGACTCACCTCATCACCGCGGAGGGCTTCGACGTCTCCTTCGTGCAGATGCAACTGGGCCACGAACATGCCTCCACGACATCGATCTACTCGATCCCCTCCCCCGACTACCAGCGCCTGGCTCTCGAAAGGGTCCACAACCGGACCCTTGAGTCCGCGCGAGCACTGCCACCACGAAAGAGGAACCCATGACACGCGAGATCACCTACGAGTGGAAGGTGCGGGAGTTCATGGCCCGGAGCCACATCTACAACAGCAAGGAGTTGACCGAGTTGCTGCACCAGCGCGGAATCACCCTCTCCCCCACCCAGGTGTGGCGGCTCGTCACCAAAGACCCCGAACGGATCTCCTTCGCCGTGCTCGGCGCGCTGTGCGACATCCTCGGCGTCCAGGTCAACGAGCTGATCGTGTACACCGCCTCCGACGCACGCACGGTGCGTCGCAAGGCAGCCGGCGGGGCCGATCTGCCCGACCTTCGCGACTACCGCCCGGTCAGAGCGCGGATCGTCACGGATGACGTCGACGAGTAAGCCGACCGGAAGGCCAGCGACCAACGGGATTGGAGTATCCCGCTCCCCGACGATCGAGAACCTCGCCGAGCCCCGACGCCGCGGCCGCCCGAGATCGACTGGCAACAAGCATTGCGACCGATGCGAACTGGACGTTGCCAATATCCGGGTGCGCTGGCCCGATGGAGCGATCTGCGGAGCGTGCTTCACGTCGGCCGTGCACGAGTACGGCCGATGCTCCGGATGCGGCGAGGAGCGCATGCTCCCGGGACGCTCACCCGCCGACGAACACATCTGCCGCGACTGCGCAGGGATCACGACCCTGCTCGTCTGCGACCGGTGCGGCAGCGAGGCCGAGCGATTCCGCAAAGGTGTCTGCGCTCGATGCACCGTGCGCGAGGACCTCGAAACCGTCCTGAACCCGAACTCCCCTGCCGATCTCCGACTCAAGCGACTGGTGACCATCTTGGCCGACTCCGCCAGGCCCGAGAGCGTCTACACCTGGATGAACCTCAAGGCCCCCAAGCAGCTACTGGAAATGATCGGACGGCGCGAGCTCGACCTCACGCATGAGGGCTTCGACGCATACTCCCCCTCCCCCGCGGCCGCCGGCCACCTCCGGGAGATCCTGGTACACCACGGGATGCTGCCGAACCGAGCAAGCCTGCCATTCGCGCTCTTCGAGCAGTGGCTTGCGACACGGCTCACCGAACTCGAGGAGTGGCCAGACATCCACGGCCCGATCGAACGATTCGCCCGCTGGCACCATCTAAAGAACCTCCGCCAAAAACTCGACGCCGGCGCTACGAACATGAACACGGTGACCCTGTCGGCGAAGCAGGAAATCACCGAGGCCGGCAAGTTCCTGAGTTGGCTGCTCGAGGAGCACGGCGTGGTCGCCGACGGCATCCAACAGGCGCACATTGACCAGTACCTCGCCGAGGGCACCAGCACCCGCAAGCACATCCGAAACTTCGTGCACTGGCTCCACCCCGGGCGACCCCGGAGCCGGGCAGTGACGGTGCCGTACCGGACGGCGAAATCCATCCCGATGCTGACCCAAAGCCAGCGCCTCGAACTCGTCCGCAACTGCCTCGAGTTCCAGCAAGTAGCCGTCTCTACCCGCATCGCAGGTCTGATCTCTCTGCTCTGGGCGCATCCGCTAGTGAAGATCGCTGCACTCACGACTGACCGGCTCGAGCGCCTTCCCGAAGGAATGACAATCAAGCTCGGAGGTAACCCGGCAGCCGTGCCAGAACTGGTCGCACCGTTGTTCTGGGAACACCTCTCGAACCGCGGCAACCAGCAGACCTCAAACACCGGCACGAACTGGCTATTCCCGGGCTTCCGCGCCGGCCAGCACATCCATCACCGCACGCTCGGGGAACGATTCTTGGTGCTCGGGATTGACCCGCAGCGAGCTCGCAACGCTACCCTCCAGGATCTCGTCCGACAGGTCGACGCCCGTTCGCTGATCGATCTCCTGGGCTACAGCGGGTCGATCGTCACCCAGCACGCTTCGCGTGCCGGCGCGCCGATGTCCGACTATGTCGACCTTCACCGCTATCAAACCGACCGCCGTGACGAGGCCGGCAGTAAAGTTGAGTGACTTTTTCGATAGGACTGAAGATGACCAATGCTGACCGGTCGGTCATCACACCTGGAGAGGTCGCTCGCCGGCGCGCCGCTCTCGAGCAGGCCGAGCACAGCGGCGAGATGGAGGGTCTGCACGTAACCGCCGCGGCTCGTGCCGACGGAGAGGAGTACTCGACCGGACGCATCGGCATTGACGAATTCGTCGCGCGAGGCCGAGCGCGGTACGGACTGTCCTAGTCGTGTCCTAGGTGAGGTTGCAAAGCCGCCCAGCCCAGGCCTGCTCTAGTCGCCCTGATAGGCGCGCACGGCGAAGAGCTTTATCGCTCCCTCGGGCAGCTCGTCGAGACCGTCGTGCTCGCCGATCTCGATGGCGTCACCGAAGTCCATTGCGTTTAGGTCGTCGACGAAACGAGCCATCAGGTAGAGGTGCTCGATCCGCACCGCGAGCGACCAACCTTGATCGTCTTCGTCCCATTCGAACGGAAGGCCGAGATACGCAATGGCATGCCGTTTTGTGAACTCATCTATCGAGACATCGCCGTAGGTGGCTCGTACGTCGATCTCGGCGGGCGGTTCTAGGAAGAGGTCGTTGATGTCGACCGAGAATGAGTGATCGTTGTCGCTGGACATTCTTGCTCCTATGGGTGCGCTGATAGGGGAATTGAAGCAGTGAACCACATTGCTGTATCCCAAGATTCACGCGGTTGCCTGAACGACCTCGGAGGGGCCACCGGGCACGGCTAGGACGCGGAGCTGCGTGGCGATCCGTTCCTTCATCGATGCGACGTGGCTGATGACTCCCACGGTGCGACCGCCCTGCTTGAGCGAGTCCAGGGTTTCCATCGCGATCTCGAGGTATTCGTCGGAAAGCCCACCAAAACCCTCGTCGACAAAGAGTGTGTTGAGCTCGATCCCGCCGGCGCGGCTTGTTACAACTTCGGCGAGGCCGAGCGCTAGCGCGAGAGACGCGAGGAATTGCTGGCCCCCCGAAAGTTGGTTTGCCGGGCGGGCGGTTCCGGTGTATTCGTCGAATACTTCAATCTCAAGACCGGCCGCCGCATTCGCGCGGCGGATTCCGCGTTCGGTGTGACGGAATTCGAACCGACCTTGGGAGAGAGCCCGGAGCCGGACATTAGCGGCGCCGAGTACCTCTTCGAGTTCTGCGGCGAGGTAGTAGCTCTCGAGCGACATGTTCTTGGTGTTGGGTGTGTGACCGTTCACGGTCTCTGCAAGGCGGTGTAGGAGCTCGTACTCCGCGACCAGCGCTTCCGTCTCAGCGAGCAGTGCCGCGAGTTCGTCCCGTTTGGTCTCAAGATGTTTGAGCGATGTCTCGGCGTTCGCTTTCTCGGTCGTAGCGAGGTGGACCGCCCCCTGCGCTTCTCGGTGGGTGGCGGCGGCTTCATCCACTGCGATCAAATCACTCGGCAGGTCCTGCAAGTCGGGCTGTTTCAGAATGCCCTGATTCTCGCTCACTGCGGCGGCATGGGCGTCGACAGACTGCCTGAGAGCGTTGACCGCCTCCTCGTCGAGAAGCGCGTCTTGAAGATCCTTGACGGACTCGAAGTTTTCCTGCTTCAGCTTCTCGGTGAGCTTCGCAACTGCCGCCACATACTGCTTCCTGGCTGCATCGAGCGTGGTGATGGAGTCGGCGAGTCTCTTCGCGCCGTCACGCTCGGCGACGAGAGATTCGTGGCGCGCCTTTACGGTCGGGTATTCGCCGCGAAGCCGGGTGATCTTCTTGGTGAGGGAGTCGAGCTCGGCCTTGAGCGTTGTCATCTCAGTTCCGGCACGCGTGCTAGCCGTCTCGACTTCCTTGCGCCGGATGGTAATGCCCAGGTCGCCCAGGAGTTCTCCGTCGATCTCCTCGATGCGGCCCGTTGCACCCGTCGCCGTCGCGAGCTCACGCTGCGCTTGGAGCGCATCTTCTTCGAGGGTTTCCGTGTCGCCCTCGCCCGCAGCCCCGGAGAGCTCGGCCACCTTGACCTTGAGTGTTTCGACCCTGTCCTTGGCTGCATTGGCCCTTGGCCCAAGACGGGCCACCTCAGCCTGAGCGCCGTCAACGTCGTCTTGCGTGACTGGCTCGTCGGAGAAGGTGGCCGGCGATGGATGCTCGATTGAGCCGCAAACCGCGCATGGCTCGTTCGGCACCAACGTGGTTGCAAGGACTGCCGCCTGGCCGTGGAGGAAGCGGGCGAGCAGGTCATCCGCATTCACTCTCGCAGCGGTGACTAACTGGTCCGCGGCGAGCTGTGCCTGCTGTTCTTTTCGGAGTTGCTCGGTAACGGTGGCCGCCTCGGTCGCTGCGGCGAGGCGTCCCTTGGAGCGATCGACCTTGTCCTGCGCAGACTTCAGCTGCGCAGAAACTGGGACTAGCTTTGCCCGTTCCGCTTGCAGTCGCTCTAAAGTCGCCGTCATCGCCTTGACCTCGGCGGCGAGCCTCTCCATCTCAATGGCTTTCGTGGCGTGCTCGAGCTCAAGTTGATCGGCGCGCTGCTCGTCTTGCAGCGCCTCGGAAAGCGTCCCGATCTCCTCAGCGAGTCGGGCCACCTCAGCTGGCAGTTCCTCGTCCACCGCCGCACCCTGATATCCCGGCCGTGTGTTGTCTACGTCAGTCTCGGCCTCCTGCGTTTCTGTGGCCCTAGCGGCCGCGTCTTCTAAATGGGGTCGCACGCGTTCTGCCCGCTGAGCGCGAGCCAGATCGGTCTTCGCCAAGTCAACCGAATCCTGCTTTGAGATGAGGTCGGCGAGAGTCCTTTTCGCCACGTCGAGGCGCGCCTGCCGTTTCGCGATATCGAGGCGGTCCAGAGCGGCCTTCTCCGCTTTCACCACCGCATCTATGGCCAGCTTCGCGGCGGCAAGTGCCGCGTTTGCAGCCTGGGTGACGTCGACGATCCATTCAAGTTCGTGCCCGAGTTGGGGCTCGCCGAGCTCATCGGGCCCGTCGATCCCATCGAGGAGCATGGCTCGCTTAGTACGAGCCAACTCAACCTTCCGGTTCAGTGAAGAGCGCCGCTCTGCGATCTTGACCTGGTAGTCAGCGAACCGTCCTGTGCCGAAGAGCTTGCTGAGCAGGTCAAGGCGCTGGTCGCTGTTGGCAAGAAGGAGCTCTTGGAATCGCCCCTGCGCGAGCATGATCACCTGAAGAAACTCGTCTTTGTTGAGTCGCAGCATCCCCTCGACGAGTTCGGCAGCCTCTCGCTCTTTCGTCGCTTTGCCAACCCAAGACTTACCTTCGAGGAGCTCGATGACGACACGCGAGCTCTGTTTGGTGACACCGTCGCCGCGGGCCTTTGGTCGGTCGTATTCAGGTGACCGGGTGACCCGGTACTCCTCACCATTCGTTTCGAACTCGACGACAACCTCGGTGGGATCGTCCACGCCGCAGAAGTCGCTCCGGACGGCATTGCTGGCACCCGTCCCGCTTACGTGGTCCCATCGCGGCGTCTTGTTGTACAACGCGTAAGCAATGGCGTCAAGAATGCTCGACTTGCCGGCGCCAGTCTCGCCGGTGATGAGGAACAAACCGTCGCCGTCGAAGGCGCGGAAGTCTATGAACTGGGTGGTCTTGAAGGGCCCGAAACCTACGAGAGTCACGCTTCGAATCCTCACGTGAGCAGCCCCTCAGCTGTACGTTCGGCGATGACTTCGCTCAATATCTTCTTCTCCGTCTTGCTTGGGCCTTCGCCATTTCGCACATCGATGAGAAACGACTCGGCGACCTCGGGATCTGTCTTCCCTCTGACCCGCTGAGCGTAGGTCAGAGTCGATCCTGCGGAGAGTTCTGCCGGCTCGTGAACGACCTCGGCACAGTGCGGGAACCGGGAGCGCAGCCGCTGCATCGGCTCGATCTCCTTATTGCTATCCGTGTATACGGCTCGGACGTAGTGGTCCAGGAATGGCTCCCACTGGCTATCGGTAAGTAGATCGCCGAACGCTCCGCGGATTTCCTTGAGTGGGCGCGGCACCGGGAAGTCGACCCACTCGATCTGATCGACTCCGTCGCCGCCGAGATCGATGAGCCAGCCTCCGCGCGGCTTGCCTGCTTCCTTGAACGAGTAGTGAAGCATTGCGCCGGAATAACGCACGTGCGGCGCAAGCTCAGCTCGCCCGTGGATGTGGCCGAGAGCGACGTAGTCGGCGCCGGCAAGCACATTGAGGGGAACGGCATCAACGCCGCCAGCAACGAGCGGGCTCCTGGTGATCGCACGCTCGGAGTCAGACGACTCGCTCTCAGCTCCAGCGACGAATGTGTGTGCGACAACGATGGAGCGCCGGTTCGGCGACTTTCGGTCGGCGATGGAGCTGCGGATAAGTTCCATCGCGCTGGTCATTACCTCGCTCTGAGAGATCGCCCCCTGGGGAACCCAGGGAAGGTGCCGAACCAGCTCGGGTTGAAGATACGGAACCCCATAGAAGTCGACGGCACCATGGTCATCCTCGATCTCGATCGGCGTGCCGACCTCTGTGGCTTTGGTGATGAAATGCAGACCAATCGCTGAAGTGAATGGGCTGGCAAAACCGAGTCGAACGGCCGAGTCATGATTGCCGCTCGTGAGGACCACTTTTGCGCCCGCTTCGAGGATTGCCACGAGTGTCTCTTGAAGAACGGCCACGGCCTCAGCCGACGGTTTAGTCAGGTCATAGACGTCGCCGGCGACAATGACGACGTCGACATGGTGTTCACGCACGACTTCGGGTATTTTCCCCAGCACAGTGCGCACCGCCTCCAGCGTCGAGTGGCCATGGAAGTTTCGACCGATGTGCCAGTCGGAGGTATGAAGTACAAGCATTTCGGGTTCCTTTATTGACGCAACTCGGGAGCGAGTTCCACGACGATGGGGTCCTTTTCCCCTACCTCAAACCCCGCAGGCAGAGGGAGTTTTAGTAGTCGGTCCAGCGTGGAAGTCGAGAGCTGCAGTTGCTCGGCGACACGCTTCTTCGTGGCAGTGCCTGCCAAAAGTCTTTGGGCCGCGCGTGCGTAGCGGGCTTCGCGTCTCTCTTGTGCTCGGCGTCCTTCGAGGCGCTTGATCCAGTCCCCCGTTACTTCCCGTCGTCTCGGCGCGACCGCTCCCAAGAAGGGCTCCAGAAGCGCAGCGCGCACGGCCCGGAGCGTCGCAAATCCGACCTGATCCAAGACAAGTGGCGGGATGTTCGCTCGCAGTTGCAGCGCAGCCTGCCTCATCTCCCGTTCGGCCTTTGTGTCGAGCCCTAGCTCAAACACCTCATAGGCAAGCCCCTCAAGAACTAGGCGCCTCAGGCGGAAATCTCTGCCCCGCAGCGCTTCGTCGACGTACGGGTAATCCCCGTCCTCCGAGAATCTGTCAAGGAGCGGATCGAAATCGGGATGCTTTACCAAATCTTTGACTATGGCGCGGGACTCCCACTCGAGCTGTCCGGCGATGGACTTGAAGATCTCCTGCGCTTCCTCCTCGATCCGGAATCGGAATTCTCCATCCGGATCGAGTCCCGAGGCCTTGATGAGCTTCTTCGAGACCGACCCACTGAATCCGTCGAAGCGCTCGTTCACTGCTATCTCGAACGCGAGGTCCTGCAAATCAGGTCTCAGCGGACCGTCGGGATCATCCTCGTCATCGTCTTCATCATCCTGAAGCTCGAGGACCATTAATCCGTCCGTGTCGACCGACGAGTCAAGCTCGTCAGAATCGATAGCCATCTCACGCATAGCTGTCTCGAATCCGAGCCGCATCGACTCCTCAAACACATTCGCATCGAAGACATGCACAACTCCGGCGACCGCAACCGCAACGCTATTGCTGTCGGGAGAAAGGTAGACCACGGCTGGATCCAGTCGCCTGACTTTGTTGAGGAACGACTTACTGTCACCCATCCAGGCAACGGTCGCTCCCCCGCTCGGGATGCCCTCCCACACGATGGCGCCGACCTCTTGGGCAAAGGTCGTGACTAAGTCGGTAAATGCTCGGGTTCGCATGCGCTCATGGTATTCGTCACCTACGACCTCGACCGAAGGGGTTGATGCCGCTGCCGCCGTGCCGGCCGGCTCTCCGTCCTCGCAAACGCTGTCCCACCCTCAAGAGACTTCTTTCGGATGGACAAGAGACTTCTGGATGGAGATGAGCATTCTGGAACGCTCGAACTGCGACCGAGCAACGAACACCGAGAGGCCCCTACACAGTCGCGTGACCCTGCCCTGATGTCACTTCGTCTACGCCAACGCGCGATGGCTAAGCATGTAAGGCCCTTTAGTGTGAAAACGGATAACGGTCTTCACCAGTAGAAAACGGGTAAGCGATCTCCACTACCCAGTTGCCGGCCGTCGAGACGTTAGATCAGTCCGAGGTCTCCGCTCGCTTGGAGAGTCGCAGGGCGACCCAGAGCCCACACCGGCGGCAGATGTAGGCGTTACCGTCCTCGAGCGCGTGGAGCTTGCGTCGCGGGAGTTCTCGCCCGCAGCATGAGCAGTGGACCTGCTCGACGGCAGTCGGCATGGTTCAGCTTCCGTAGGTCAGATGTAGCTGCAGATGTCTTCGGCGGTGCAGGTGGCCGGGTCGCCCGTTTCTGTGGTGGCGCGGACTTCGGCGACCGAGGCGCGGAGGGCGGCGAGTTCGGCGATCTTGTGGTCGATTTCGGCCAGTTGCTGGTTCAGGAGGTCGCGGACGTGGGTGCAGGGCGCGATGCCCGCATCGCGAACTTTCAGGATGTCGCTGATCTGGGCCAGGGTGAGGCCGGTGGCCCGGCCACGCCGGATGAAGTCGAGTCGGAGCACGGCGTCGGCGCTGTAGTCGCGGTATCCGTTACCCGCACGGTTGGGTGCTGGGAGGAGCCCACGGTCTTCGTAGAACCGCAGGGTCTTGGTCGTCATCCCGGCCGCTGTGGCCGCCTCGCCTATCCGCATCGTGCACCTCCTTGCCCGGTGTGACCTGGGCATCTCTTGACCTTCCAGCGTAGGGGAAGGTGCAGGCTGAGGCTATGGAAGATTCAATGGTCTTTGATCTGGCGGTCGTCGGTTCCGGTGGTGGGGCGTTCGCCGCGGCGATCCGTGCCAGTCAGTTGGGCAAGCGGGTGGTGATGGTCGAGCGCGGGGTCATCGGGGGCACCTGTGTGAACACCGGCTGTGTGCCCTCCAAGGCGCTGTTGGCGGCGGCGGACGCCCGCCACATCGCAGCAGATGCGGGCCGATTCCCGGGAATCTCAGCATCGGCCGCGCCGGTGGACATGCCCGCGCTGGTCGAGGGCAAACGTGCCCTAGTCGAGACCATGCGTGCTGAGAAGTATGTGGACCTGATCGCCACCTATGGCTGGGACCTGCGGGGCGGCACGGCCGCGTTCACCGGCACCGCAGCGGAACCGCTGCTGGAAATCACAGCGGCGGACGGGACGCGGAGCGCGGTCGCCGCGGCGCATTACTTGCTGGCCACCGGCTCAACTCCGACGATTCCGGCGGTTGAGGGGTTGGCCACGGTTGACTATCTGACCTCAACCTCGGCCATGGAGCTGGAAGAGGTTCCCGAGTCGTTGCTGGTACTCGGCGGCGGGTATGTCGCGATGGAGCAGGCGCAACTGTTCGCCCGGCTGGGCTCCCGAGTGACGATGCTGGTCCGCTCCCGGCTGGCATCCCGCGAGGAGCCGGAGGCGTCCAAAGCCATGATGGGCATTTTCGCCGATGAAGGAATCCGGGTGGTACGCCGCGCCACCGTCACAAAGGTTCGCACCGACGAGGGCACGGGCGACGTCATCGCCACCGCCACCGTCTCCGGCGGGCAGGAGGAGTTCCGCACGAGCAGGATCCTGGTCGCTACCGGGCGGCACTCGGTGACCGACGGACTGAACCTGGCGGCGGTCGGGGTTGAGACCGGCCCCGAGGGCGAGGTCATCGTCGATGGCCGCCTCGCCACGTCCAACCCGCGGATCTGGGCCGCTGGGGACGTCACCGGGCATCCACAGTTCGTCTACGTCGCCGCCTCGCACGGCTCTCTGGTCGCGGAGAACGCCTTCACCGGCGCCGGGCGGGAGGTCGACTACCGGCACCTGCCGCGGGTGACATTCACCAGTCCCGCCCTGGCCGCGGTCGGAATGACCGAGAAGGAGGTGCTCGCGGCCGGAATTCGCTGCCAGTGCCGGGTGCTGCCGCTGGACTACGTTCCCCGGGCGATCGTCAATCGGGACCTGCGTGGTGTCATCAAGGTTGTGCAGAACGCGGATAACGGCCAGATTCTCGGAATCACCGCCGTCGCGTCCGACGCCGGGGACCTGGCCGCGGCCGGCGTCTACATCCTCGAAGCCGCCATGACCACCGATCAGGTCGCCCACATGTGGAGCCCGTACCTGACCATGGCCGAGGGCATCAAGATCGCCTGCCAAGCCTTCACTACCGACGTCTCCAAACTCTCCTGCTGCGCCTTCTAACTTCGCCGCCGAGCGACCCCTGAAAGGATCTGAAATGACTACAGAACCCACTGCGATCACCGACCGCCTGGCCACGGCCGAAACCGGTCTGGAAGCCTGGCTCTGGCTTCCCCTGCTGAAACTCCTCGCCGACGGCGAGCCCGTCAGCACCGCCGAACTGACCGCTGCAACTGGCCGGACTGCCGATGAGGTGAAGGGTGCCCTTGCCGCTGTGCCGGACACCGAGTACGACGATGAGGGCCGGATCATCGGTCAGGGACTGACCCTCCGCCCGACCCGCCACCATTTCGAAGTCGGCGGCCAGCAGCTCTACACCTGGTGCGCGCTGGACACCCTGATCTTCCCGCAACTACTCGACCGCCCCGCCCGCATTCAATCCGCCCACCGGGACGGCAGCACTCCGGTGCAGATCACCGCCAACGCCGCCGGCGTCACCAGCGTCGAACCCGCCACCGCGGTCATCTCGCTCGTCAACCCCGACGACCTCAGCCAGATCCGATCCGCATTCTGCAACCAGGTCCACTACTTCGCCTCACCGGAGGAAGCCGGACCATGGCTCGAACGCCACCCGGAGGCCACCGTGATCCCGGTCGCAGCAGCGTTCGAACTGGCCACCACACTGGCGAAGGCCATGCGCACCGACCCCACCGTCCGGCCTTCAGGGATACCCGACCCGGATGGCGCAAGCTGCTGCTGACCGAGCGGTGTCTCCCCCGCTGCGTACGACGCAGCGTTCGCACGGCGCGGCGTCCCCGACGCCACTCCCCTGCCGCGCCGCCCTGAGCGACCTTTAGTGTGAAAACGGATAACGGTCTTCACCAGTAATGAGAATCACGGCCCTCGCATCTCTGTCGCAGCGCCGCGGTAGCCTGCGGTATGGCTGTAAGGATTTCTGATGAGCACTTCTCGTCCGCCGACGGAACCACAGACTGGCGGGCATTGTTCTGAGGTGCGAAAGCTCTGTTCGAGACGGGCGATTTCGCTACAGGCGCGCAATTCGTAGCACGAATCGCCGATGTCGTCGCCGAACTCGGTCACGCGCCGCTTGTCGACCTCAGGACGGATTCGGTAGTCGTGCAGGTGATCACCGTGGGAGTCGGACTCAGCGACGTCGATCTCGAGCTCGCTGGACGTATCTCTGCTGTCGCGAGAGCTATGCAACTCACAGCGAGGCCCGAGTCCGTGCAACAGCTGCAGGTCGCAGTAGATACTTCAGACGCTCAAGGCGTAGTGGAGTTCTGGCGGGCCGCTCTCGGGTACGTGCAGATCGGCCCGTCGGACATCGTCGAGCCGAATCTCTCCGGCCCAGCGTTCTGCTTCCAGGACAAGCAACACGTCCCGCCGCGCAATCGCCTCCACATCGATGTATCCGTCCCGCATGACCAGGCGCAGGCGCGCATCGATGCGGTGGTCGCCGCGGGCGGTCGAATCCTGGGTGACCGCTACTCCCCCGCGTGGGTCTCCCTCATCGACCCTGACGGCAACGTGGTCGACAACGCTACCTGGCAGGGACGCGACGAATACCCTTAGTCGGTACCGAGATCGAACGCGGAGCCCTCGTTCGCCGCATCCGTAGCAGCTTCCAGTGCGGTCTCCGCGGGACCCGCGGTAATGGAGGCACCCTCCCCCACCTCGAGCCGCCCGATCAATTTCGCCGTGGGACCACCGATGAGCCCCGCCGCCGCATACTGCTCGAGGCGCGAACGGGAGTCGGCGATGTCGAGGTTGCGCATAGTCAACTGTCCGATGCGGTCTCCCGGACCGAACGCAGAATCCCCGACACGCTCCATCGAGAGTTTCTCGGGGTGGTAGCTGAGATGGGGTCCGGTGGTGTCGAGAATCGTGTAGTCGTCTCCCCGACGAAGTCGCAGAGTCACCTCACCTGTCACGGCCGAACCGACCCAGCGTTGCAGCGACTCCCGGATCAGGAGCGATTGCGGATCCAGCCACCGTCCCTCATACATCAGTCGCCCGAGACGACGACCCTCGGTGTGGTAATTCGCAATGGTGTCCTCATTGTGGATGCCGTTAAGCAGGCGCTCATACGCAATGTGCAGCAGGGCCATCCCCGGGGCTTCGTAGATCCCACGGCTCTTGGCCTCGATAATGCGATTCTCGATCTGATCAGACACTCCGAGGCCGTGGCGCCCGCCGATCGCGTTCGCCTCGATCACGAGAGCAACGGGGTCGGTGAACTCCACTCCGTTGATAGCGACGGGGCGTCCGCCATCGAACGTGACGCTCACGACCTCCGTCGTCACCTCGACATCGTCACGCCATGCGGCGACTCCCATAATCGGGTCAACGATGTCGAGGCCCGAGCTCAACTCCTCGAGGTTCTTCGCTTCGTGGGTTGCACCCCAGATGTTGGCATCGGTGCTGTACGCCTTTTCCGTCGAGTCCCGGTACGGAAATCCGCGGGCGACGAGCCATTCGCTCATCTCGGTACGTCCACCGAGCTCGCCGACGAAGTCCGCATCGAGCCACGGCTTGTAAATGCGCAGACGCGGATTGGCCATGAGCCCGTAGCGGTAGAACCGCTCGATGTCGTTGCCCTTATAGGTGGAGCCGTCGCCCCAAATGTCGACACCATCTTCTTTCATCGCGCGCACGAGCATGGTGCCCGTGGCAACGCGACCCAGCGGCGTCGTGTTGAAGTAGGTCTTTCCTCCGGAACGAATGTGGAACGCGCCGCACTGCAGCGCCACGAGACCCTCCTCGACGAGTGCGGTCTTCGCGTCGACGAGGCGCGCGATCTCGGCGCCGTACTCCACTGCTCGAGCGGGCACTTCACCAATGTTCGGCTCGTCGTATTGTCCGATATCCGCGGTGTATGTGCACGGCACGGCGCCCTTCTCACGCATCCAGGCGACGGCACAGGAGGTGTCGAGACCGCCGGAGAACGCGATGCCGACGCGTTCGCCGACGGGAAGGGAGCTGAGGACTTTGGACATGCCGTCAAGCCTAGGGCTCGTGCGACGTACCCTCGGAACGCTCGATACGCTGGCGGGATGCGCTGCCCGTGCGGAACAGGCCTGACCTTCGACGAGTGCTGCGGTCCGATCCATCGAGGCGACATTGCCGCCGCGACCGCAGAACGGCTTATGCGATCTCGATATGCCGCCTTCGCGATCGGTAACGCTGTCTGGTTGCTCGACTCCTGGCATGCGTCGACTCGCCCTCGCACCCTGGAGCTCGACGATGAGGTGCGGTGGTATCGACTCGACATCCTTGCTCGAACAGAGGGAGGGATGCTGGACTCGACCGGCACGGTCGAGTTTGACGCCCACTTTCGCTCCCCCGCCGGAGCCGGGACGCAGCATGGTCATAGCCAATTCGTCAGGGAGAGCGGCCGTTGGTTCTATGTCGACGAGGTCTGACCGAGGCTAATCTCGGAGACACTCAACGAAGAGGAGACTTCGTGAATTTCGGCCGCGACACGCAATCCGCCATCTACCGCGCTGGGGCTCAAGGGCAGCGCCCGCCTGTCCCTGCGGCGTGGGAGGAACTCGAGCGGGCCGCGCGTTTGGCCATGTCACCCGCCGCGTGGGCGTACGTTGCCGGCTCGAGCGGATCGGAGAGAACCGCCGATACGAACCGCGCGGCGTTCGACGCTGTACGCATCGTGCCCCGTGTGCTGCGAGATGTCTCCCAACGCGACCTGTCGGTCGAGATCTTTGGGCACCGCTACCCGACGCCGCTGCTCGCGGCTCCCGTTGGCGTGCTCGAGCTCGTGCATCCGCTCGCCGACCTCGCTATCGCTAGGGCGGCCGCAGCACTGGGTGTTCCCTACGTGCTCTCCAGCCAGGCGTCGGTGCCGATGGAGACGGTCGCCGCAGAGATGGGCGGGGCACCTCACTGGTTTCAGCTCTACTGGAGCAGCGACGACGACCTCGTGGCCAGCTTCGTCGAACGCGCGGAAGCAACTGGCGCTCATGCGATCGTTGTCACGCTGGACACTCACATGCTCGGCTGGCGACCGCGGGACTTGGATGCTGCCTTTCTTCCATTCATCCACGGGCAGGGAATCGCGCAGTACACGAGTGACCCGATATTCGATCGACTTGTCACGCGGCGGCTTGAGAATCCCCCACCGACGGCTTCAAAACCCCGCGTCTCCCCGGCAACACTCCGCACGCTCGTGAACATGACAAACAACTACCCGGGGCAATTTTTCCGCAACCTTCGTTCGGGTCGCCCGCGGGCCGCGGTGGAGACTTTTCTCGAAGTGTTCTCTCGCTCTTCATTAACATGGGCAAATCTCATGTTTCTGAGGGAGCATACCTCGCTGCCGATCGTTCTCAAGGGCATCCAGCACGCGGATGATGCGCGCTTGGCCCTCGACCACGGCGTTGACGGGCTGATCGTCTCCAACCATGCGGGCAGGCAGATCGACGGAGCAATCGGATCCCTCGATGCCCTCCCTTCCGTCGCAGAGGTCGTCAACGGCCGGATCCCGGTGCTTCTCGATAGCGGCGTCCGCTCCGGATCCGACATGTTCAAAGCGCTCGCTCTGGGAGCGGACGCTGTGCTTGTGGGTCGCCCGTATGCCTATGGCATGTCGGTCGCCGGCACGGCGGGTGCCGAGGCAGTCCTCCGCAACATCATCGCCGAGTTCGATCTCGTGCTGGGTCTCTCAGGCCACAGCGCCGCTGGCACTCTCTCGTCCGATGCCGTAGTGCGGGCAGGATAGGTCTGTGCGAACCGAACGCGGACTGTCGAGACTCGTCGGCTTTTCTGATGGCGTCGTCGCGATAGCCATCACCCTCCTGGTACTCCCGTTGGTCACCGCCGCCACTCAGGTCGATGTCGACGCCGGGACCTTCCTCGTCGAGAATGCATACCAGCTCCTCGTTCTCGTCCTGAGCTTCGCCGTCATCGGGCGGTTCTGGATCGCGCACCACCAGCTGTACGAGAATGTGATCGCCTACAAGCCGTCGCTGCTGTGGGCGACGCTCCTGTGGTTGCTCACTATCGTCTTCCTCCCGTTCCCGACTCAACTCCTCGCGACCGCGGACCGGGACAGTCGCATCACCTACGGTTTGTACATCGGCACCATGGTGCTGACTGCCCTAGCAGCCCTTCTCCAGCAGTGGATCGTCGTCCGCAATCCCGACCTACAAAATCCCGAAGTTCGCGGCACCCTCGATGTCGCCTCGTACGCAACCATCGCCGGCGCACTGATTGTGTGCTTACTGCTCGCCGTTCTCGTGCCCGGCGTGGGATTGCTCTCCCTACTCCTGCTCTTCGTCTCAGGACCCATCGAGTCGCTCATCCGACGCAAGCAACGAAAGAAGCCATGACCAAGTACGTTCTCGCGATCGACCAGGGCACTACGAGCACACGGGCGATCATCTTCGATCACTCGGGATCAGTCGTCTCGACCGGTCAGCTCGAGCACCGGCAGCACTTCCCGAAGGCTGGCTGGGTCGAGCATGATCCGCGCGAGATCTGGGACAACACACGAGAGGTCATCGGACAGGCGCTCGCGAAACTCAACGTCACCCGACACGACATCGCGGCGATCGGGATCACCAATCAGCGAGAAACTACTGTCGTGTGGGACCGGGCAACCGGCGAACCCGTCTATAACGCGATCGTCTGGCAGGACACTCGCACGCAACCCCTGGTCGACCGGATCGCCGATGGGGACGTCGACCGGTTCAAGCAGAAGGTTGGCCTGCCGCTGGCGACGTACTTCTCCGGCACGAAGATTGCCTGGATTCTCGAGAACGTCACGGGAGCGCGAGAACGCGCGGAAGCGGGTGAACTCGCGTTTGGTACGACCGACACATGGGTGCTGTGGAACCTCACGGGTGGACCGGATGGTGGAGTGCACGCGACCGACGTGACGAATGCCTCGCGTACACTGTTCCTCGATCTCGAGACCCTTCAGTGGGACGAGTCGATCCTCGAGACCTTCGGGGTACCGCTCGCGATGATGCCCGAGGTGCGGAGCTCGTCAGAGATATACGGCACGGCCGAGCTCTCGAGTCTCCTGCGCGAAGTGCCGGTGGCGGGCATCCTGGGCGACCAGCAAGCTGCAACCTTCGGTCAGGCTGCTTTCGAGGCCGGTGAATCCAAGAACACCTACGGGACCGGCAATTTCCTCATCGTGAACACGGGTGAGGAGATTGTTCACTCGTCGAATGGCTTGCTCACCACCATCGCGTACAAGCTCGGCGAGGATGCCCCCCGGTACGCCCTCGAGGGGTCAATCGCTGTCACCGGGTCACTCGTTCAGTGGCTCCGCGACAACTTGGGGATCATCTCCAGCGCCGCGGAGGTCGAAGAGCTCTCCCGCAGCGTCGACGACAACGGCGGTGTCTACTTTGTGCCGGCCTTCTCCGGACTCTTCGCGCCGCATTGGCGACCGGATGCCCGGGGTGCCATTCTCGGCCTGACCCGCTTTGCAAACCGGGGGCACATCGCGCGCGCGGCCCTTGAAGCCACGGCGTTCCAGACGCGCGAGGTGCTCGATGCGGTCAACGCCGACTTCGATGTTCCTCTGTCCGAGCTCAAGGTCGACGGCGGCATGGTCGCGAACGCAGATCTCATGCAGTTTCAGGCGGACCTCCTCGATCTTCCCGTCATCCGCCCACGCGTGCCCGAAACCACCGCCCTGGGTGCCGCTTACGCGGCCGGACTCGCGGTGGGATTCTGGAATGGCTTGGACGACCTTCGCGCGAACTGGCAGGAGGACATCCGCTGGACACCGACGATGGATGCTGCAGAGCGAAACAGGCTCATGCGCACGTGGGCTAAGGCGGTGTCGAAGACCCTCGACTGGGTCGACGATGACACCGCACAGTGATGCGTCAGGCGTTCGTGGCGGTGATCCACTCGTCGAGCTTCGCGGCGGCTCGCCCCGAGTCGATGGATTCGGCGGCTCGGGCGTACTGAGCTGCAAGACGATCGAGAATCGGCTCCTGCAGTAGATCCGGATTGCGCGAGAGCTCCCACGAAACAAGTCCGGCTGCGGTATTGAGAAGGACGATGTCCCGCACGGGTCCGGGCTCTCCCGCGAGCACGCGCCGAGCGATATTCGCGTTGTGCGCCGGATCCTTGCCGAGCAGATCGGCAATATCCGCGCGCGCAATCCCCAGATCACTCGGGTCGAGGTCGTGCTCGGTCACGAACCCGCGGGAAATCTCCCAGATGTGGGAGTGGCCCGTCGTCGTGATCTTGTCGATCCCATCGTCACCGCGATACACGAGGGCCGTCGCGCCCCGCGTTCGAAACACACCAACCACGAGCGGGACTCGCTCGAGACTCGCTACTCCCACAGCCGAAGCGTTTGGTCGAGCAGGATTGCACAGTGGTCCGAGCACGTTGAAGAGCGTCGAGATGCCAAGCTCTTTTCGCGTCGGGCCGGCGTGGCGAAACCCCGGGTGGAAAAGCGCAGCAAACGCGAACGTGATGCCCGCCTCATCCAGAACCTCGGCAACACGCCCGGGGGCGATGTCGAGATTGAGCCCGAGCGCACTCAAAACGTCGGATGCACCCGAGGCCGAACTCGCACCACGGTTACCGTGTTTCACCACGGGCACGCCAGAGGCGGCGGCAACGACGGATGCCACCGAGGAGATGTTCAGGACGGCACCGTAGGGATCTCCGCCCGTTCCCACGATGTCGAGCACGTCGGGGGTGACGTCGAGCGGGAGCGCATTCGAGAGCACCGCATCACGGAATCCGACGATCTCATCGACCGTCTCTCCCTTCACGCGCAGCGCGACAAGCAACCCCGCGAGCTGCGCCGACGTGGCCTCACCGGCCATCACACTCTGCATTGCCCACTCGGCATCGCTGATCGAGAGATCTTCGCCCTCCACCAGAGTGGAAAGGATGCCGGGCCAGGTTCGAGTGCTTGCCATGCCCAAATCCTAATGAGCGGCACACGACTGGCCCGCCCAATGACAAACCGGTCGACGGAATCGGCCATAATGGACTAGTGACCACCGCCTCGCTCTCGCGCTCGATCGGCGCTCCCACCGTCAACCGGCCCAATGTCGTCGCGGTTGGCACCATTGTTTGGCTTGGAAGCGAAGTTATGTTCTTCGCTGGCCTCTTCGCGATCTACTTCACGCTCAAGGCCATGTCCCCTGAACTGTGGCAAGAGCAGACCGCGAAGCTCAACATCACTTATGCAGCAGTCAACACGACAGTGCTCGTACTCTCCTCGGTGACATGCCAATTCGGTGTCTTTGCCGCCGAGCGCATGCAGGCAAACCGCACTGGCAAGCTCTTCCAGTTCTGGAAGTGGGGCATGGTCGAGTGGTTCTACCTCACCTACGCCATGGGAGCGGTGTTCGTCGTCGGTCAGATCTTCGAGTACGCGACCCTTGTCAGTGAGCACATCAGCTTGTCGAGTGACTCTTACGGCTCGGTCTTCTACCTCACAACAGGTTTCCACGGCCTGCACGTGACCGGCGGGCTCATCGCCTTCCTGCTCGTCATCGGTCGCGCGTTCGCCGTCAAGACCTTTGGCCACAAAGAAGCAACGACGGCAATCGTCGTGTCCTACTACTGGCACTTCGTCGACGTGGTGTGGATCGGCCTGTTCTTCGTCATCTACGTCCTGAAATAAATAGACATCGTCACATGAACGGAACATCACGCAGCATGGCGAAGAAGTCAGACAAGTCGGGTCGCCGACACCCCCTCGCGACGGTCGCTCTCTTGACGATCGGCCTCCTCAGCACGGGCGGTGTGTACGCACTCTTCACAACGAGCGCGACCGCCGGCACGAGTGCAGCGGCTGAAGCGCAGGTCGAGGAGGGCGAGAAGCTCTTCGCCGCCAACTGCGCTACCTGCCACGGCATGAATCTCGCTGGAACGACGCAGGCTCCTAGCCTCATCGGTGTTGGCGCCGCGTCCGTCGACTTCCAGGTCGGAACCGGCCGCATGCCGCTCGCGGCGACGGGACCGCAGGCCGAGCAGAAGCCGGTCCAGTTCACGGAAGAGCAGACCGCCGCGCTTGCCGCGTTCGTCGCGACGAAAGGCCCCGGTCCGGCGATTCCTTCGGAGGATCTCCTCGCGGGCAACGGGGACGCCGCAATCGGCGGTGAGCTATTCCGCATCAACTGTGCGATGTGCCACAACGTTGCGGGTGCCGGTGGAGCGCTCACGGAGGGCAAGTACGCTCCCCCAATCCTTGGCGTCGAGCCCAAGTACATCTACGAGGCCATGATCACGGGGCCTCAAAACATGCCGGTCTTCAACGACCACAACATCTCGCCCCAAGACAAGGCGAACATCATCACCTACCTCAAGATGCTCGATGAAGAGCCCTCTGTCGGTGGGTACGGGCTCGGCAACCTCGGCCCCGTATCCGAGGGTCTGTTCATCTGGATCTTCGGACTCGGCGCGATCGTGGGAATCACGGTCTGGCTCACGGCCAAGTCCAACTAAGCATCTGCATCGCTGAAGGGAAGAGAATGGCGAAGGACCCCCACGGGGCTGACAGCACAGCTGCCGGTACGAGTGTGGAGAAGCACGGTGGCGCCCAGCCCTCGGCCGGAACCGCTGTAGTTGTCGCGGACGAGATTCCCAACCCGGGGTTCCCGCCGTACCGCCCACGCGTCGCTGACATCGACCCCGTCAAAGAGAAGCAACAAGAGCGTCGGGTTTCCGGTCTCTTCGTCGTCTCGATGGTCGGTACCGTTCTCGCGATCGTCGCGTACATCGTGTTCCCGATCGTGCCCGGCGACCTCATGTCGGTGCGACTCAACAACCTTTTCCTCGGAATAGGAATCACGCTTGCCCTGCTGGGAATCGGCATCGGTGCCGTGCACTGGTCGAAGTCGCTCATGGACGGCCACGACCTGGTTGAGATGCGTCACGGCACTCGTGGGTCCGACGAGACGCGCGCTAAGGCCGTCGAGGTGTTCACGCTGGGCAACCAGGAGTCTGGATTCGGGCGCCGCACGCTCATCCGTAACACGCTCATCGGCGCTCTCGTTGTCTCGCCGCTGCCGGCGATCGTGCTCTTCCGGGATCTCGCACCCGCAGCCGACCCCGTCGCTCTGCTCAAGCACACGATGTGGGACAAGGGCGTGCGCCTCACACGTGATCCGTCGGGGACTCCCATCAAGGCTTCCGACGTCACGCTGGGCTCGGCGTTTCACGTCATCCCGGAAGGCCTTCTCGAATCTGAGGAAAAGCTCGAAGAGAAGGCCAAGGCCGCAGTGCTGCTTATGCGTCTCAAGCCTGAGGATCTCACGGTCTCCCCCGGGCGCGAGGACTGGAACTACCAGGGAATCGTTGCGTATTCGAAGATCTGCACACATGTCGGATGCCCGGTCGCCCTGTACGAACAGCAGACCCACCACCTTCTCTGCCCGTGTCACCAGTCACAGTTCGATATCAAGAACGAGGCCGAGGTCATCTTCGGGCCGGCTAAGCGACCCCTTCCCCAGCTGCCCATCACGGTGGACGACGAGGGCTACCTCGTCGCACGCAGCGATTTCACCGAACCAGTTGGACCTAGCTTCTGGGAGCGCCTGCAATGAGCACCACTACCGAGGCACCCGCCTCACCCTTGGATTCGAGCGAACTCGCGCCCACACGCGGGTCGCGATTCACTGGGTGGGCCGCCAACTACATTGACGAGCGGACGAGCATCTCGGGCCTCGTCAAGGAACTCGGTCGCAAGATCTTCCCCGACCACTGGTCCTTCATGCTCGGCGAGGTTGCGCTCTACAGCTTCATCGTTATCTTGCTGTCTGGCACGTTCCTCACGTTCTTCTTCCAGGCGTCAATGGTGCCCGTGCACTACGAGGGCTCGTACGTGCCGCTCAAGGGCGTTGAGATGTCGATCGCCATGGCGTCCACCCTCGACATCTCGTTCGACATCCGTGGCGGACTGCTCATGCGTCAGATTCACCACTGGGCGGCGCTCCTGTTCGTCGCCTCGATTGGTCTGCACATGCTCCGCGTGTTCTTCACGGGCGCGTTCCGCAAGCCCCGCGAAATCAACTGGCTGATCGGCTTCGTGCTGTTCATCCTGGCGATGGCGGAGGGTTTCACCGGCTATTCGCTCCCCGACGACCTGCTCTCGGGTAACGGACTCCGAATTATCGATGGAATGGTCAAGGGTGTTCCGATCGTCGGAACCTGGATTTCCTATCTCCTGTTCGGTGGCGAGTTCCCCGGTGTCGACATCGTCGGACGCCTCTACGTGCTGCACATCCTGCTGCTGCCGGCAATCCTCGTCGCGGCGCTCGGCGTGCACATGCTCCTGCTCGTGATCAACAAGCACACCCAGTTCGCCGCTCCGGGACGCACCAACGACAACGTCGTCGGCAACCCGATCATGCCGGTGTTCGCGGCGAAGGCCGGCGGGTTCTTCTTCATCATCTTCGGTGTCATCGTTCTCATCGCGGCCTTCTTCCAGATCAACCCGATCTGGGCGTACGGTCCATACGACCCATCACCGGTGTCGGCTGGAACGCAGCCTGACTGGTACATCGGGTTCGCGGATGGAGCCTTGCGCTTGGTACCGCCCGGGTGGGAGCTCGAGATCTGGGGTTGGACTCTGTCCCTGAACATCCTCGTGCCGCTCCTCGTTCTGCCGCTTTTCCTCGCGATTGTCGCCCTCTATCCGTTCCTGGAGGCCTGGATCACGGGCGACAAGCGCGAACACCACATGGCCGACCGACCGCGCAACGCTCCGACGCGGACCGCGATCGGTGCGGCAGGTGTGACCTTCTACGCGGTGCTGTGGGCGGCAGCGAGCTCCGACCTCATTGCCACCCACTTCAAGCTCTCGATCGAGCACGTGACCCACGGGATTCAGGCATTGCTGTTCATCGGGCCTGTCGTCGCCTATTTCGTCGCCAAGCGCGTGTGCATCGGTCTTCAGAAGAAAGATCGTGAGATCGCACTACACGGCTACGAATCGGGCCGCATCGTGCGCCTGCCGGGTGGCGAGTACATCGAGGTCCATGAGCAGCTGGATGAGTACGAGCGCTGGAAGCTCGTGAGCTACACGGACTACAAGCCACTCATGATCCGCCCGGATGCTCAAGGCCGCATTTCGGTCGCCCAGCGCATGCGTGCGGTCGCCTCCAGCTGGTTCTTCGAGGACCGTATCGCACCAGTCACACGTACGGAGATCGAGAAGGCCCACGACGACCAGCACTAGCTATACATAACGCCGGAGGGCCGCATCCTGCTGGGTGCGGCCCTCCGGCGTTTGCCGTAGGGGCGAGAGCTTGTGCCCCCTTGCCACGACAAGCTGCTCGCTATTGCGTCCACCACTTCCACCAGGGTATGCAGGCCCCGCCCGAGCACGGTCTCGGCGCACGTCTCGGTAAAAGTCCGATCCCCCAACCGAGGTGCCATTGCGAGTAGCGCCTTCGCAGGGGCTCAGCCGCTCCATCAGTTGTCACGAAACAGCCGTGGTCGTGACGCGGAGGGCCCACGAAGTAGGGGCGAGGTCAAGCGGGCACGAACGTCGCTCTCGCGGGAACGGCTAGCCCCGCGCGGACACGCTGGCGCAAGGGTGAAGCCCGCCCCCGCATGATCCGGAGACGGGCCTCAGTGGCTGTGTAGACGGCTTCTAGCGGGCGAAGTATCCGCGGTAATACTCGAATACCCATCCGACAATGGCGACCAGAAGAATGGCTGCACCGATGAAGGAGATCCAGGGCCCGATTGCGAGACCAAGAACCGTCAACGCGCACGCTCCGGCGAGAACAATGGGCCACCAGCTCCACGGGCTGAAATGTCCTTGCTCTGCATCTCCATCGTCGATGTTCGCATCTAGACGATCCTCAGGTAGCTCACCGCCCTGGGACTTGTGGATCCGTCCCAAATAGAACGCGATGAGAACCGCCAGGGCACCGGTAAGCCCGATGACAACCGCGCCGACCCACTCAACCTGAGGAGGGGTCTGAGCTGCAGGATTCGCGGACACCAAGAGTGACCACGTGATGTACACAGCGTCAGCGAGGAAGAAGAAACCCGCAAGAATCCAGAAGAGGCGCGCATTCGTACCCACAGTTACTTCACCTTCTCATCGCCGAGGTCATACACCGGAGCCTCCGGGGCATCCTTGAAGTCCACTCCCCCGACACCCACGGGAATGCCCGCTTCGGGGTGGTTGATGTCGAACGCAGGAGACTCCGACCGGATGCGCGGCATCGAAGTGAAGTTGTGTCGCGGAGGGGGGCAGCTCGTCGCCCACTCGAGCGATCGGGAGTATCCCCACGGATCGTTGACCGTGACCTTCGGCGCCCGACGTGCCGTGATGTACACGTTGTAGAAGAAAGGCAGCATCGATATCGCAAGGATTGCGGCACCAATTGTCGAGACTTGGTTCATCCACGTCACGCCGTCTTCAGGCAGGTAGGTACGGTAGCGCCGGGGCAGACCCACCACGCCGATCCAGTGCTGGATGAGAAATGTGGTGTGGAAGCCGATGAAGAGCAACCAGAAATGGAGCTTTCCCAGGCGGTCGTCGAGCATCTTGCCGGTCCACTTGGGCCACCAGAAGTAGAACCCACTGAACATCGCGAACACGACGGTTCCGAAGACCACGTAGTGGAAATGAGCCACCACGAAATAGCTGTCGGAAACGTGGAAGTCGAGGGGCGGGGATGCGAGGATCACACCGGTGAGACCACCGAACGTGAAGGTGATGAGGAAGCCGATAGCCCACAGCATGGGTGCTTCGAATGTCACCGAACCGCGCCACATCGTGCCGATCCAGTTGAAAATCTTCACACCTGTCGGCACAGCGATGAGCATGGTCAACAGCGCGAAGAACGGCAGAAGCACAGATCCGGTCACGTACATGTGGTGCGCCCATACCGTGACCGACAGTGCAGCGATGGCGATGGTCGCGTAGATGAGCGTCTTGTACCCGAAGATGGGCTTGCGACTGAATACCGGCAATACCTCAGAAATGATGCCGAAGAAGGGCAACGCGATGATGTAGACCTCGGGGTGCCCGAAGAACCAGAACAGGTGCTGCCACAGGATGACGCCACCATTGGCTGGGTCATAGATGTGTGCCTCGAACACGCGATCGGCGCCAAGCGCGAACAACGCGGCCGCGAGCACGGGGAACGCCATGATCACGAGCAGTGACGTGACGAGGGTGTTCCAGGTGAAAATCGGCATACGGAACATCGTCATGCCTGGTGCGCGCATCGTGATGATCGTTGTGATGAAGTTGACGGCGCCCAGGATGGTGCCGAAACCGCTCAGCGCGAGCCCGAACACCCACAGGTTTCCGCCGAATCCGGGCGAGAAGGTCGTGCTCGAGAGCGGGGCGTACGCAAACCACCCAAAGGAGGCAGCACCTTGCGGCGTGAGGAATCCCGCAACCGCGATGAGACTTCCGAAGTTGAAAAGCCAGTACGCGAAGGCGTTGAGACGCGGGAAGGCGACGTCGGGAGCGCCGATCTGCAAGGGCATGAGCACGTTGGCAAAGCCTGCGAAGAGCGGCGTCGCGAACATCAGGAGCATGATTGTGCCGTGCATGGTGAAGAGCTGGTTGTACTGCTCTCCGGTGGCGACGACCGAGAGGCCCGGCGCAAACAGCTGGGCGCGGATGACAAGCGCCATGACGCCGCCGAGCAAGAAGTAGATGAACGACGTGATCAGGTAGAGGTACCCGATCGTCTTGTGGTCGGTCGACGTGATCCAGTTGACGAGGATGTTGCCCTTGCGCTCCACCGTCGACTCGCCGAATGTCTTCGTACTGGCGGAGCCGACCGTCGTCGGGCGCGCGACTGTTGTCGTCATCGGGCTAGTCCTCGCTGCCGCTGCCGTTGCCCGGCAGGTTCTGGTTCACGTTGTACTCCGGGCCAAGCTGACCCTCAAAGCCTGCTGCGCGCTGGGCTTCGATGTAGGCGTCGTAGTCCTCTTGCGACACCACCTCGACGGTGAAGAGCATGAGGGAGTGGTACTCGCCACACAATTCTGCGCATTTACCCGCATACGTCCCGATCTTGGTCGGGGTGAAGTACTGGTAGTTGCTCTTACCCGGGATCATGTCCTTCTTGTAAAGGAAGTCGATGACCCAGAACGAGTGGATGACGTCACGCGACTCGATCTTGATCTCGACAGTCTTGTCGACCGGGAGTACGAGCACGGGGAGTGTGTCGGTGTTTATCGACCCGTCAGGGTTGAAGTCTGCCTGCACACCTGCGCTGTATACGTCTTCCTTGACGTAGTTGAAGTCCCACGCCCAGCGCTTGCCGAAGACCTCGATCTTGACGTCGGGGTTCGCCGTGGGGGTCTCGATGACGGCCTGATCACGCGCCGTGAAGGCGAAGAACCCGAGCACGAGGATCAACGGGACGATGGTGTAGAAGATCTCGATCGGCAGGTTGTAGCGCAACTGCACCGGCAGGCCTGTCTGACCTTTACGACGGCGATACACGACCGCAGCCCAGATGATGAGTCCCCACGTGATCACACCTACGGCGAGGAGCACGATCCACGACGTGACCCAGAGGCCGATGATGCGACCCGTGTGATCTGTAGTTTCGGGGTCACCCGGGAGCCAGCCTTGCAGCTGCTCCTGCGTGCATCCCGCGAGGACGAACGCGACGGCAATGCCAATGGGAATGGTAGCCCATCGAAGACGGCGGTTAGAGCGCACCTGTGACCTCTCGCAAAACACGGACTGTTCCCCGCAAGTCTATAACCAGCCCGCGGGTGCGCCGGTCGCATCGCCGGTCCGTGTAAACGAAAAGGCACGCCCCGAGGCGTGCCTTTCGCGTCAAATCACGTCTAGTGGAAACTGTCTCCGCACGCGCAGCTGCCCTGCGCGTTCGGGTTGTCGATGGTGAAACCTTGCTTCTGGATCGTGTCCTCAAAATCGATCGTCGCGCCGTCGAGATACGGGACGCTCATCTTGTCGACTACCACTTCCACTCGGTCACCGAACTCGACGGACACATCCCCATCGAGTGTGCGCTCATCGAAGAACAGCTGATAAATGAGTCCCGAGCAGCCGCCCGGCTGCACCGCGAGTCGCAGGCGGAGGTCGTCGCGACCCTCCTGCTCGAGCAGGCTGCGAACCTTGTCGGCTGCGGCATCGGTGAGGCCGACCCCGTGGGCCGGTGCGGTCTCGGAGCGAGTGGCGGTGTCAGTCATGTCCACGATTCTACGCTCGGTTTTCAAGCTTTGTGAGGAGCACGGCCTCCGTGAGCACAGCGCGCCGGAAGACTCCGAGGTGCAGCGACTCGTTGGGGCTGTGCGCGCGGGAATCCGGATCCTCAACACCCGTGATCAGAATCTGAGCATCCGGGAACACCTCCACGAGGTCGGAAATGAATGGTATTGATCCCCCGATCCCTGTCTCCAACGGCTCGACGCCCCAGGCCTCGTGCATGGACTCCTTAGCGACATCCACGGCCCATCCGCTCGTGTCCACAAGGAACGGGTTTCCCCAGTTGACGTCGCGGAACGTCAGATGAGCGCCGAACGGGACATTCTCACGCAAGTGCCGCTCGACCACATCGAATGCATCCTTACCCTCCTGCCCCGGAGCGATCCGAACGCTGACTTTGACGGTGACAGAGGGCACGAGGGTATTGGACGCGTTGAGCACGCTGGGCGCGTCGATTCCCGTCACCGTGATCGCGGGCTGATCCCACAGGCGCGAGAGCACACTGCCGTGCCCGATCGCGGTGACCCCCTCGAGGAAGGCGGCCTCTTCGGCAAGCTTGTGCTCGTCGTAGTCGGGGGTGTGCGCCTCACGTGAGGTGAGACCGGCAACCGCGACCGAACCGTCCTCCGCGTGGAGGGTCGCGAGGAGTCGGATCATCGCGAGCATGGCATCCGGCGCAGCACCGCCGAACATGCCGGAGTGCGACGCGTGGTCGAGCGTCGAGACCGTGAGCTTGAAAGAGACGTTGCCCCGCAGACCGACGGTGAGGGCGGGTGTCTGCGTGTCCCAGTTATCCGAGTCGGCGACCACAATGACATCCGCGGCGAGTTGATCGCGGTGTTGCACGATGAAGTTCGCGAAAGATCGGGATCCGAACTCTTCTTCCCCCTCAAAGAAAGCAACCAGACCCAAGTCGAAGTCGCTCCCGACGGTGGCGACGAAGGCTCGGATCGCGGCAACGTGCGCCATGACCCCTGCCTTGTCATCCGCGGCGCCTCGACCATAGAGACGATCCCCCACCACCGTGGGCTCGAACGGGCTCGTGTTCCAGTCGGCCTCGTTGCCGGGCGGCTGAACGTCGTGGTGGGCGTACAGCATGATCGTGGGCTTGCCGTTGCGCGCCTTGCGCGTCGCGAGCACCGCCGGCTGCCCGGTGAGTTCCCCGGAGACGGGGGCGGTCGCGATCGTGACCGTGTCGAAAATCCCGAGGCCTTCGAGGAGTCCCCTCGCGGCCTCTGCACTCGCCCGGACGTGGGCGGGATCAAAGCCATCCCAGGACACCGAGGGAATGCGGACGAGCGAGCCCAGGTCGGAGATGGCTGACGGCAGTCCGGCATCCACCGCCTCACTCAGCTGGGCCAGGAGCGGGGAGGACTGCGGCGTTTCGGTCATGCGAGTAATCTTAAGAGACATCCAGGTGAGGAAACCCGTGGCGAAGACATCGCAGAGCACGACCGGCACTGAGCCGACCCACGAGCTCAACAACGACAGCATCTCGAGTGGAAAGGGTCGCCCGACTCCCACGCGCAAGGAGAAGGAGGCCGCACGCAAGCGTCCCCTCGTCTCAAGTGACCGTGCGGCCGCCCGAAAGCAGGCGCGCGAGCAGATGCAGGCCCAACGGGATCGGGCGAGAATCGGCATGGCAGCGGGTGAAGAAAAGTACCTCCCGATCCGCGATCGGGGACCGCAGAAGCGATTTGTTCGTGACTTCGTGGATGCCCGCTTCAGCATCGGTGAACTCATGATTCCGTTGATGTTCGCCGTTATCATCCTCACCTTCTTCCCGTCGCCAGACGTGCAGATGATCGGAATCATCGCGCTGTGGGGGTTCTTTGCCCTCGCGATCGCGGATTGCGTCGTGCTGGGTTTCCAGGTGACCCGCAAACTTGCGGCCAAGTTCGGTGCGAGCAAGGTCGAGAAGGTGCGCTTCTATGCCGCCATGCGGGCACTACAGCTTCGTCCGATGCGTCTGCCGAAGCCCCAGGTCAAACGCGGGCAGTACCCCGCCTGATAGGGCAGTACCCCGCCTGATAGTCGCAACACTTAGGACGCGCGCGCAGCGAGTCCCCGGTTGATATCGCGCGCCCATAGTGGTCCGCGATAGAGAAACGCGGTGTAACCCTGAACGAGCGTCGCCCCTGCGGCGAGACGCTCCGCAACGTCGTCGGCGGTCTCCACTCCCCCGACGGAGATGACGCAGAAATCGGGCGGTACCGTTGCGCGGAGGAGCCGTAAGAGCTCGAGAGATCGAGCGGCGACGGGAGGACCGGACAGGCCACCAGCGCCGGCTGCCTCGACGACCTCGGGGTCGGTCACGAGGCCATCGCGGGAGAGTGTCGTATTGGTCGCGATGATTCCGTCGAGCAGGTCGACGGCCAACTCAGCGATCCGCGCGGCTTGGTCATCGGTGACGTCGGGTGCGATCTTCACGAGAACGGGGACGGGGCCCGCCGCATCTTTCACGGCGGTAAGGAGTGGCGCGAGGCGGTCGAGTTCCTGGAGTCCACGCAGACCCGGAGTATTCGGTGACGAGACGTTGACCACGAGGTAATCGGCGACCGGCGCGAGTTGGCGTGTACTCGCGACGTAATCGTCGAGTGCGGCATCTACGTCGACGATGCGCGATTTGCCGATGTTCACGCCTATGACCGGGCGAGCTCGCCGCGCGCGTGCCCGCTCGATACGAGGCCGAGCCGCGCGTGCGCCATGGTTGTTGAAGCCCATCCGGTTGATGACCGCGCGGTCCGGTATGAGGCGAAAAAGACGCGGCCTGTCGTTGCCCGGTTGAGAATGCGCCGTGATCGTCCCCACCTCAACGTGACCGAACCCGAGCTGCCCCAGGCCGATGATGCCGGCCCCCTCTTTGTCGAAGCCCGCAGCGACGCCGAAAGGCGAGTCGAAAACAAGCCCCAGGGCCTCTGTGCGCAGAGCGGGGTGCGGCCGCGTCAATCGGGAAATGAGACGTCCAATGCCCAGTACTGGCAGCGCACGAATGACAAGGAAGGCGAGCTGGTGGGCGCGCTCCGGATCCAGGCGCGAAAGCACCGTGCGAAACAGAAGTCCGTACATCCGGTCAGTTGGAGTTGGACGTGTCGGCGGCGTGGTGGTCGACACGCAGGAGAGTGATCGCCGATTCAAAATCTTCGAGGGAATCGAATCCCTGATACACACTTGCAAAGCGCAAGTAGGCGACCTCATCGAGTTCGCGAAGCGGCGTAAGGATGGCCAAACCGATGTCGTTCGCCTCGATCTGAGCCGCGCCCGTCGCTCGGATCGTCTCCTCAACCCGCTGCGCGAGGACGGCGAGGTCGGTGTCCGTTACCGGCCGACCCTGGCAAGCCTTGCGGACGCCGGTGACGATCTTCTCGCGGCTGAAAGGCTCGACGACGCCGTTGCGCTTGATCACGCTGAGAGAAGCAGTCTCCGTCGTGCTGAAACGGCGACCGCACTCCGGGCACTGACGACGGCGACGGATGGACAAGCCATCATCGCTCGTGCGGGAATCGATGACTCGACTATCCGGGTGGCGGCAGAAGGGGCAGAACATGGTGCCGACAACCCTACTCGACACCGTACCGGCATCGAGTGTTGGACCGACTTCAGGGGAAACGTGCGCGTACGGCATCCCCGTGCGCGGGCAGGTCCTCCGCGGAGCTCAGGGCGACGATAAGGTCATGAACCGCGCGAAGACCTCGCTCGTCATATCGGATGACTTGCTGCGGGCGGAGGAACGTGTACGCACCCAGACCCGACGAGAACCTGGCTTGTCCTCCCGTAGGAAGCACGTGATTCGACCCCGCTAGATAGTCGCCCAGGCTCACAGGAGAGTGCCGACCGACGAATATAGCGCCAGCACTGTCGATGAGGTCAAGAACTGCACCGGGATCGTCGGTCTGAATCTCGAGGTGCTCCGGAGCGTAGGCGTTGCTGAATGCGGCCGCCGCCGGCAGTGTGTCGACGAGCACGATCGCCGACTGCTCAGCCGTGAGAGCTGCGCGAACACGATCACTGTGATGGGTCGATTCGCAGAGCGTCGAAACCTGAACTTGTACAGCCTCCGCGAGTGATTCCGAGTCCGTGACGAGTACAGCGGCCGCGAGCTCGTCGTGCTCGGCCTGGCTCACAAGGTCGGTTGCGATGAGGTGGGCATCCGCATGCGCATCTGCAATGACGAGGATCTCCGTCGGACCCGCCTCAGCGTCGATGCCGACTGAACCACGGACAAGCCGTTTCGCGGCCGCCACGTAGACATTCCCCGGGCCGGTGATGATGTCGACGGGGTCGAGGTCGAGGCCGGACACGCCGTAGGCGAGAGCCCCGATCGCGCCAGCGCCCCCCATGGCGTACACCTCCTCGATACCGAGAAGTCCGGCTGCCGCAAGAATCGTCGGGTGGACCGCTCCGCCACAGTGCTTCTGCGGTGGGGATGCGAGTGCGATTGACGCCACACCAGCGACCTGGGCGGGCACAACGTTCATTACTACGCTCGACGGGTACACTGCTTTGCCGCCGGGTACGTAGAGCCCGACCCGGTTGACCGGCTGCCAACGCTGCACGATCTGTGCACCTGGACCGATCTCGGTGACACTGCTCGGGGGAACTTGCGCCTGGGTCGCCATGCGCACGCGTTCAATAGCCTCATCGAGCGCTTCTCGCACGGTCGGATCGAGAGCCCGCACCGCCTTGGAGATCTCCCCTGCGTGGATCCGCACACGCTGCGGTCGAACTCCATCCAGACGCTCTGACTGGTCGAGCAGTGCAGTCTCGCCACGATCGCGCACGTCCCTCATGAGATCCGCTGCGATTGCGGTGGCGGCTGAGACATCGGTCGCCGCGCGGGGCACAATGCTCGAGAGCTCGGCGCGAGTGGGCTGGCTTCCGCGAAGGTCGATCGTCTGCATCATGTCCTTCCCATGCTAGTTGGCCGTCGGGCGGGAATATCGCCGCGAGTGGAATGATTGATACGCACGTATGGACGAGCCAGCCACAGACCCCCAGCCCGATGTGACCCCAGACGGTCTCGACGCGTTCAAGCGCGCGTTCCGCCGGCACGCCGCTGGTGTCGCCGCGATCACCTCGCGCGCGCCCGATGGCCGGCCGGTGGGATTCACTGCAACCTCGCTGGCCTCCCTTGCCGCTGCCCCGCCGCTTGCGACCTTCAATATGGCACGAGTCTCGAGCGCGTGGCCCGCAATGACGATCGGCAACCGCGTGGCCATTCACATGCTCGGTCCCCGCACTCGCCATCTCGCCGAGCTCATGGCGGCCGATCACGACGTGCGCTTCACAGGCGACCACTGGCATGAGGGACTCCACGGGCTGCCTATTCTCGACAATGTCACGGCTTGGATGTCCGGACGCATCATCGAGGTCGTACCGGTGCACTCCAACGCCATCGTCGTCGTCGAGATCGAGGACGGCGAGTTAGGCGACGAGGATGCTGCGCTCCTGTACCACGAACGCACCTACCTTCGTCCCGGCGATGTCGCCTAGAGCCTGAGCGGGGCGCGAACTCAGCCCAGGCAGTTAGGGCCGAGCAGCGTCTTGAGCTCGCCGTACAGGTCAGCAGACACCTTCACGGGGTACGGAATCTCGAAGACCCGTGCGCTCGAACCCTTCACCAGCTTGAGGCGCACCTCGTTGCTACCCGCGTGGCGGATGAGCACGTCATTGAGAGCCGACACCACTTCGGTCGTTGCCCGTTGCTCGGGAACCGAGATAACTACGGGGCCGGAGCCCAGGCTCGGTCCGGTGTCGGGAGTGAACATGCTCACGGCGTGGAGGTTCATTCCGTCGTCCCGCACGCTAACCCGGCCGCGCACCACCACGATGGAGTCATTCGTGAGAGCCGGAGAGAACTCCTGGTAGGTCTTGCCCAGGAACATGACGCTCATCTCGCCCGCGAAGTCCTCAACCGTCACGATGCCGTACTGATTGCCACTGTTGCGAGCGACCCGGTGCTGCACGCTCGTGACGAGGCCGGCAATCGTGACGTGCTCACCGTCTCCCGCGATATCGCCTCCCAGAATCTCAGTGATCGAGGCCGTTTGATGCTTCGCGAGCTGGATCTCGAGGCCCGCCAGCGGATGATCAGACACGTAGAGGCCCAGCATCTCACGCTCGAAGGCGAGCTTGTCGCGCTTGGCCCACTCGGGCCGGTCTGGCACATGATCCACCGCCTCGGGCTCATCCCACAGGCTGTCGAAGTCGAACCCGACCTGACCGTTGGCCTCCGCCCGCTTGACGCTCACCGCACCGTCGACAGCATCTTCGTGAATCTCGAGCAGCGCTCGCCGGGTTGCCCCGAGCGAATCAAAGGCACCTGCCTTGATGAGCGACTCGACCGTGCGCTTATTGGCAACCTGGATCGGCACCTTCCGGAGGAAGTCATGGAACGAGGTGAACCGCCCCTTCTCCTCGCGAGCTTGGGCGATCGCCTCCACCACAGCATGACCGACGTTGCGCACGGCCCCGAGGCCGAACCGAATATCTCCGACGGAGCCCTCTCCCGGCACGGCGGTAAAGTCAACTCGCGACTCATTGACATCGGGCGCCAGCACCTTGATGCCCATGCGGCGACATTCGCTCAGGTACATCCCGAGCTTGTCTTTGGAATCGCCGACGCTCGTGAGCAAGGCTGCCATGTACTCAGCCGGATGATTCGCTTTGAGGTACCCGGTCCAGTAACTCAGTACCCCGTAACCGGCGCTGTGGGCCTTGTTGAACGCATAATCGGCGAACGGCATGAGAGTTTCCCACAACACCGTCACGGCTTGCTTGCTGTAGCCGTTGTCGAGCATCCCGGCTTCAAAGGCGGCGAACTGTTTGTCGAGTTCTTCCTTCTTCTTCTTGCCCATCGCTCGCCGCAGGACGTCCGCCTGGCCGAGAGTGAAGCCCGCGACCTTTTGTGCAACGGACATCACCTGCTCTTGGTACACGATGAGCCCGAAGGTGGTGTCGAGAATCTCGGCGAGAGGTTCGGCGAGCTCGGGATGGATCGCGTCGACCTGCTGCAGGCCGTTCTTGCGTAGCGCGTAATTGGTGTGCGAGTTCATGCCCATCGGACCCGGGCGATACAGCGCGATGACGGCCGAGATGTCCTCGAAGTTAGTCGGCTTCAGTTGCTTGAGAAGCGCCCGCATGGCACCGCCGTCCAACTGGAAGACCCCGAGGGTCTCGCCGCGCGCGAGGAGTGCGTAAGTGTTCTCATCGGCGTCAAGGTCGAGATCCTCGATCCTGAGCGGAGAACCGGTGTTTGCCTCGATCTGACGGAGGGCATCCTCAATGACCGTGAGGTTGCGCAGGCCCAAGAAGTCCATCTTGAGGAGTCCGAGGTCTTCGAGGGGAGGTTGGTCGAACTGCGTGATGATCGCGCCGTCATCCTCGCGCTTCATGATGGGCAGCACGTCGATGAGCGGTTCGGCAGACATGAGAACACCAGCGGCGTGCACACCCCACTGACGCTTGAGATTCTCTATGCCGCGGGCCGTCTCAAAGACCTTTGCCGACTCGGCATCGGTCTCGACGAGCCCACGAAGGTCAGCAGCCTCCTTGTAACGCTCGGCGTTCTTGTCGTGCACGTCGCTGAGCGAAATGTCCTTGCCCATGATCGGCGGGGGCATTGCCTTGGTGAGTCGCTCCCCCACCGCGTAGGGCATGCCCAACACTCGCGCCGAGTCCTTGAGTGCCTGTTTCGCCTTGATCGTGCCGTACGTCACGATCTGCGCGACGCGGTCATCGCCATACTTCTCGGTGACGTACCGAATTACCTCGGGACGTCGGCGGTCATCGAAGTCGACATCGACGTCGGGCATCGACACGCGTTCAGGGTTGAGGAAGCGCTCGAAGATCAGCCCATGAGCGAGCGGGTCCAGCTCTGTGATTCCCATCGCATACGACGCCATGGAGCCCGCCGCGGAGCCACGGCCCGGACCCACCCGGATTCCCTGCGATTTCGCCCACGAGATGAAGTCAGCGACGACGAGGAAGTAGCCGGGGAAGCCCATCTGGGTGATGACGTCGACCTCGTACTTTGCCTGCGCCAAGTGCGCCTCGGACGGTCCATTAGGGAAGCGGCGCGCCATTCCGGCAGCGACCTCCTTCTCGAACCACGTTGCCTCGGTCTCGCCCTCGGGCACAGGGAAGCGGGGCATGAGATCGCGCTTCTCAAACGAGATGTCCGCGCGCTCCGCGATGAGAAGCGTGTTGTTGCACGCCTCAGGATGATCGCGGAACAGGTCCCGCATCTGGGCTGCGGACTTGAGGTAAAACTCCTCGGAGTCGAATTTGAATCGGTTGGGATCATCCAGAGTCGACGCAGACTGCACACAAAGAAGTGCGGCATGTGCGGTCGCGTCGTGGGCATGCGTGTAATGCAGATCGTTTGTCGCGACCAGCGGGAGATCGAGTTCCTTTGCGAGCCGCAGCAAATCAGTCATGGTGCGGCGTTCGATATCAATTCCGTGGTCCATGATCTCGGCGTAAAAATTGTCTTTGCCGAAGATGTCGCGGAACTCCCCCGCGGCCTTACGGGCCTCGTCGTACTGCCCGAGACGCAAACGCGTTTGCACCTCACCACCGACGCATCCGGTCGTCGCGATGACGCCCGACGAGTAGCGGGAGAGCAACTCACGATCCATTCGCGGTTTGAAGTAGTAACCCTCGAGTGACGCGAGCGATGTCATCCGAAAGAGGTTGTGCATTCCCTCGTTGTTCTCGGCAAGAAGCGTCATGTGCGTATACGCACCGGAACCTGAGACGTCGTCGGAGGTCTGCGCGCTCGTGCCCCACCGTACGCGCGTCTTGTCGCTGCGATGTGTGCCGGGCGTGATGTACGCCTCGGTGCCGATGATGGGCTTGATGCCGACCGCGGTAGCCGTCTTCCAGAAGTCGTAAGCGCCGAACATGTTGCCGTGATCTGTAACGGCAATAGCGGGCATATCTTCCTGGGCCGCCGCCTCCAGCAGGGGTTTCACACGCGCGGCGCCATCGAGCATGGAGTACTCGCTGTGCACATGAAGGTGCACGAATGAGTCCTGCGATGCCACGGTTCTCCGAAGGGGTGGGGGATGGAATTCAACCCTAAACCCGGGGTCCGCGCGATCGATCATCAACGCGCGCTAGTCCGCCCGAAGCACCTCAAGTGCGTGTTGAAGGTCGGACGCGTAGTCGCTCTCGAACCTCACCCACTGCCCCGTGGCGGGATGATCGAAGGCCAGCTGTTTCGCATGTAACCACTGACGGGCGAGGCCGAGTCTCGTCGATATAGTCGAATCGGCGCCATACATGGTGTCTCCCACGCAGGGGTGCCGCTGGGCCGCCATGTGTACGCGGATCTGATGCGTGCGGCCGGTCTCGAGGTGTATCTCGAGAAGTGACGCCGACGGGAAGGCCTCGAGAGTCTCGTAGTGGGTAACGCTCGCCTTTCCTCCCGCCGTGACCGCAAACTTCCAGCTCGAACCCGGGTGTCGTCCGATCGGGGCATCGATCGTGCCCGACAGCGGATCGGGGTGCCCCTGCACGACCGCATGATAGATCTTCTCCACCTGACGATCGTGGAAAGCGCGCTTCAGCCCCGAGTACGCAGACTCGGTCTTGGCAACGACCATAAGTCCGCTCGTCCCCACATCCAGTCGGTGGACGATACCCGCGCGTTCCGCGGCTCCGGAGGTTGCGACGCGAAAGCCCGCACCTGCAAGCGCACCCAGCACCGTGGGACCCTCCCATCCGATGCTGGGGTGGGCGGCGACGCCGGCGGGCTTGTCCACCACGACGATGTCGTCATCGTCATAGACGATGCCCAAACCTGGGACGACGACCGGAACGATCTCGGGCTCTCGCTTCGACTCCCAGGAGACATCGAGCCATCCACCCGGTGAGAGACGATCGGACTTACCGAGGGTGCGCCCGTCGAGCACGACCCCACCAGCCTCGGCGAGGTCGGCGGCGAATGTCCGGGAGAACCCCAGCAACTTGGCGATCGCCGAATCGACCCGCTCCCCGGCGAGGCCGTCCGGTACGTACAGGCTGCGAGATTCCATGTCAGCGGACAGCAACGACGGCCAGCGGTGCGGGGGCGATGATGCCAACCCCCGGCACGCTGGCCGTCGTGATGGTGCTAGTTGCCGGCAAAACCAGTGAAGTTGGCGGGTGGCTGCTGAGCCGGGGCCGCATACTCCGGGGCGGCGTACTCCTGGGCGGAGTACTGTCCGCCCTGCGCGGGTGCCGCGGAGACGGCAGCGGGAGTTACCTGGCCAGCAGGAAGGGAGTTGGCCGAGTCGAGCTCGCGCAACTGGCCCTCAATGTAGCTCTTGAGCTTCTGGCGGTAATCGCGCTCAAAGGTGCGGAGCTCCTCGATGCGCGCCTCAAGCTGCGTGCGCTCCTGGTCGAGCGAGTTGAGCTGCGCGCGCTGGCGCGATTCTGCCTCGGCTACAACGCGTGCGGCGGTCGCGTGACCCTCAGCGATAAGCGCGTCGCGCTTCTCAACGCCTTCGCGCACGTGCTCCTCGTGGAGGCGCCGGGCCAGCTGCAGCAGGTTGTTGGTGTTGCTCGGATCCATCGAGTTGGGGTCGACACCCTGTGCAGGGAACGCAGCGGCCGGGGCAGCGTGAACGGGCTCGGGCTGGGCGTACTGCTGGGGCTGCTGAGGAGCCGCGGCCATCTGGGCACCCGCACGCTGGAGCTCGTTGATGCGCTGGTCGCTCTGCACGAGCCGCTGGCGCAGTTCTTCGTTCTCCTGGTTGAGGCGGCGAAGCTCGACCACTACCTCATCGAGGAAATCGTCGACCTCGTCCTGGTCGTAGCCCTCCCGGAACTTGGTCGGCTGGAACCGCTTATTGACCACATCTTCTGGAGTCAGAGCCATTGTTGTCACCTCAAACACTTTCTTTAAACGTCTACCTAACGTCTAGTCACTCGGAGGGAGACGCCCTCACGATGACCGGGTCGCCCCCACGTCTTGATCCCACGGTACACCGAGACGGTCAGTTCACGAATCCCAGAGTCACAGATATGAGGATGATGCACGCGAGCATCACTATGCTCCAGGCAAAGTCCAGGGCTGCTCCTCCTACCCTGAGTGGCGGAATTACGCGTCGAACGAGCTTCACCGGAGGGTCAGTCACGGCGTAGACGGCTTCTGCGAGGACCAGCCCCAATCCGCGTGGACGCCACTGCCTGGCGAAAGTTCGAGCAAGGTCGAGAATGAATCTCGCCCACATAAGCACGAAGAAGATCGTGAGCGCTACATACACGACGTAGGCGACGATCGAGACGAGGTTCACCTAAGGAAGGCTAACCGGTTCCGCGACTACTGCTGCGCGAAAAACGACGCGTCGACGTCCGATTCGACCTCGGCGTGGTCACCGCTGACAGCCACGTGCGCGGGCGACAGGAGAAAGACCTTGTTCGTCACTCGCTCGATCTTGCCGTAGAGCCCGAGGGACAGACCGCTCGCGAAGTCGACCAAGCGGCGAGCATCCGGCTCGCTCATCTGCGACAGGTTGATGATGACCGGGATGCCCTCGCGAAAGTTCTCGGCGATGATCTGCGCGTCCTTGTACTGACGAGGGTGAACGGTGAGAATCTCATTCATTTCCGCGGGCGCGACCGAACGGGAGTTCGAGGAGCGACGGAGGGGGGTTACCGGTGCACGGCCCGCTGCTGCGGGTTCGTGGCGGGCAACGGGTGCGGCGGGTGCCTGCGGCGTCTCGTCGTATTCGTAATCTTCATCGGCGAGGCCCAGGTAGACCATCGTCTTGCGCAGTGGGTTAGCCATGATGTCCTCCGTACGACTGAAGCCTGTGGTTCGAGATTAACCATGGACGGGACGGTTTCCCGTGATTGCCGTGCCAATGCGTAGGTGTGTCGCGCCTTCGAGAATCGCTGCTGCGAAGTCCCCCGACATCCCCATCGACAAGTTCACGGCATCCGGATGATTTACGACGAGTCGCTCGGAGGCCTCCCGCACCTGCGCGAAAGCACGCCGGGGCTCGACCTCGAGCGGAGCTACCGCCATGAGCCCGCGCAGGAGCAGGCCGTCAGTAGCCGCGACCCGGGCCGCAAGTGGCAGGAGATCGGACTCATGCACACCGCCTCGCGATGGATCGTCCGTGAGGTTGAGTTGAATGAACACGTCGAGCGGGTCGGGTGCGGCGAGGGCATCCACAAGGGAATCGCGGTCGACCGAATGGATCACGTCCATGTAGGAGCGCACCGCCCGCGCCTTCTTCGACTGGAGCTGGCCGATGAAGTGCCACGTAGCGTCGAGGCCGGCGAGTTCGCGCACCTTAGGCTCAGCATCCTGGTGCCGGCTCTCGCCGAAGTCGCGGACGCCGAACTCATACAACTCGCGGATGAGGGACGCCGGGTGGAACTTGGTGACAACGATAGTTGTGAGATCCTCGGGGTCGCGACCAGCCGCGCGCGCGGCATCCCCGATCTCGCAGGACACGCGAGCGAGGCGCTCGGCGAGAGCATCCACTATTTCAGGAAGTCGGGGATGTCCAGGTCAGCACCCTCGTCGTCATCGAAACTGCGATCGATGGGCGATGTGGGCGGAGACATCGGTTCCTCAGCCCAGGCGGCATCCGCTGCGTCCGCCGCGCTTCCGCTCGACCCCGCTACGGGATCCGCGTCGGGTATGACGTAGTTGGTGCGGCGAGCCACTCCGGGTTTCGGTTTGGGCTCGCCCCCGTCGAAGCCGGCTGCAATAACCGTCACCCGCACCTCGTCGCCGAGTGTGTCGTCGATGACTGCACCGAAAATGATGTTGGCTTCGGGGTGCACTGCCTCCTGCACAAGGCGGGCGGCGTCATTGATCTCGAAAATTCCGAGGTTGGAGCCGCCCTGGATCGACAGCAGGACACCATGCGCGCCGTCGATCGAGGCCTCGAGGAGCGGGGAGGCAACGGCGAGTTCGGCCGCCTTGATGGCACGATCTGCGCCGCGGGAGGAACCGATGCCCATGAGTGCCGAACCTGCACCCTGCATAACGGACTTTACATCGGCAAAGTCGAGGTTGATGAGCCCGGGGGTCGTGATCAGGTCGGTTATGCCCTGAACGCCTGCAAGAAGCACCTGGTCGGCGGTCGCGAAGGCCTCAAGCATGCTGATGCCACGATCACTGATCTCGAGCAGGCGATCGTTGGGAACGACGATGAGGGTGTCGACCTCGTTCTTGAGGCTCGACACTCCGATCTCCGCCTGGGAAGAACGACGCTTGCCTTCGAACCCGAAAGGCTTGGTGACGACGCCGATCGTGAGAGCACCGATCGACTTCGCGATTCGTGCAACGACGGGAGCGCCACCGGTCCCGGTCCCACCGCCTTCACCCGCGGTGACAAAGACCATGTCAGCTCCGGCGAGGGCTTCTTCGATTTCCTCGGCATGATCTTCCGCGGCTCGACGACCCACCTCGGGATCGGCCCCCGCCCCGAGACCTCGTGTGAGCTCACGTCCAACGTCGAGCTTGACATCCGCATCGCTCATGAGGAGCGCCTGAGCATCCGTGTTGATCGCGATGAACTCGACACCGCGTAGTCCGAGCTCGATCATGCGGTTGACGGCGTTGACGCCCCCACCACCGATGCCGACTACCTTGATAACTGCAAGGTAGTTCTGGTTTGACGTCACTTCCGGCCTCCGCTGCACTGAGTTTCAACCTCTACTTGAGGATTAATGTTATGCTCAGTATGCATTTCTTGCGTTGAGAGTAAGTCGACGGCGGTCCCCCGGGGGGCAGCCGCGCCAGCGTGTCGCAAGTTGTCGAACGCTACAGGGGGCGGAAGACGCCATTGCTTGGCGCTGACACGTCGAACACACCAGGCTGATTCGGATCGGTCGCTGTGATGAGAGCAGCGAGAAGCGCCGCCTTGCGCGCAGACTCGTCGGCGCTCCCCCACGTCACAGATTGTCCAACGCCCGTCAGGACCAGTGAGACATCGTCCTGCGTGGACGCGGAAACCGTCGCGACCTGAGCGAGGAGATTAGGCGGAAGCGCGAGGAGCACCTGCACCACAGAATCGAACGCTGCGCTCGAGGTGTCTCCATTCGCAACCTCGATGACGGGCACACCGGGAACAAGCTCGGTCGACTCCGCGACGACGACGCCAGCGGGGTCGACGAGCTGCATGACGCCGGAGCGCACGATCGCACCAACGGGCTGGCGCTCGACGATGTGAATGATGAGCGTACCGGGCGGGATGGTCTGCGTGACATAACTGCGGATGAGGGGAAACGCCGCGAGCTCCCGCGTCATGCGAGAAAAGTCAATGAGCGCGAGCGGTGTTCCAAGCTGACCGTCGACGGCTGAGCGGATCTCATCGGGGCTCACTCGCGAGGCGCCGTCGATGGTGATCGTGCGCAGGGCGAGAAGCGGCGAGTAGATCGCCACGAAGATGAGTGCGACGAGCGTCGCGAGAACACCCGCGACCACGCCCAGCGCAGCTCTGCGTGTACGAGCGCGCCGTGTGAATCGCTTGGCCTGCATGCGCTCTGCCCGACGGCGGTCGCGAGCAGTGCGCTTAAGTGCACCGCGCGCCGCCGCATCCGGCACGGGCGTTCGAGCCGGTGAGATCTTCGCCGCTCTCCCGGCGCTCTCGGGCCGGCTCCTGCCCGCAGACCGGACAGGGCGCCGGGACTCGGTGGCGTCGTGAGATTGTCTCTTCTCACTCACGCCACGCGGGGGCACCTGGGGACGTGCGCGTGTCGTGGGCTCCGGTGTCGGTGGGTCGAAACCCTCGGGCCGTTTCACAACCGATCAGATCTCGTTGGCGCGAAGGGAGTCAAGCAGCTGAGGGACGATTCGATACACGTCGCCGCAACTGAGCGTCATCACAATGTCACCATCGCGAGCGATTTCCGCGACACGGTCCGCGGCATCTTGCCAATCGGGCACATAGTCCACGCGGGACGAGTCGACGAACCGGTCCGCGACGAGCGCACCCGTCACGCCGACGACCGGATCTTCTCGGGCGCCGTAGACGTCAAGGACGATCGTGTGGTCGGCAAGCTGCTCGTAGGTTGCCGCGAACTCCGCGGCCATGGCCTGGGTGCGGCTGTAGAGGTGAGGCTGGTGCACGGCGATAATTCGCCCCTCGCCGACAACGGTGCGGGCCGCAGAGAGCGCGGCAGCGACCTCAGTCGGATGGTGCGCGTAGTCGTCGTACACGCTCACGCCACGAACGACGCCGTGCAGTTCGAAGCGACGCTCCGTTCCACCAAAGGCCGAGATGCCGTCGAGTACCGCGCGAGGCTCAAACCCCATGCCGACAAGCACGGCGAAAGCACCAGCCGCGTTAACCGCGTTGTGCCGTCCGGGCACCTGGAGGCGAGCTTCGTAGTCAACGCCCCCGTAGCTGATGGTGAAGAATACTGGCCCCTCGGTCACGATCGAGTGAACCCTTACATCGGCCTGCTGACTCTCGCCGAACGTGACGACCCGAGGGTGCTGAAGCGCTTCGGTTACCCGGATAGCTCCCGGGTCGTCGCTCGAGATGACGACGAGCTCGGCGGCGCGATCAGCGAACTGGACGAATGCCGCGTCGAACGCGTCGTGCGAACCGTAGTGGTCGAGGTGGTCGGCGTCGACGTTGGTGATGAGAGCGACCGCTGTGTCGTAGAGCAAGAAGGAGCCGTCAGACTCGTCGGCTTCGACGACGAAAAGCTCTCCAGATCCGAACGCCGAACTCGCTCCGAGAGATTGGATGATGCCGCCATTGACGAAGCTCGGCTGCTGGTCGAGGGCGAGCAGTGCGGTGATGATCATGCCCGTCGATGTCGTCTTCCCGTGCGCTCCCGCGACCGAGACGAGGCGTTTGCGATTAATGAGCCACGCGAGCGCCTGAGAACGGTGCAGCACCGGGATGCCGCGCTCGACTGCCGCGAGGTACTCGGGGTTGTCTGGCCACAGAGCGCCGGTGTAGACAAGCGCGCTCGCATCGGCGAGGTGCGCGGCGTCGTGACCGATGGACACGAGCGCGCCAAGCGCACGCAGGTCCTCGGTGTTGTGGTTCTCGGATCGGTCGGAACCCGAGACTCGGTGCCCCGCAGCCATGAAGAGGCGCGCGATACCGCTCATTCCGGATCCGCCGATTCCGACGAAGTGGACGGAACCCAATTCAGAGGGCAAGGGCATCGAGAGGTCGGGCTTGATCATCGTGACGATTTTATGCGTGAAGGCGGCGGTCGAGTGCGCGGTGCACGAGTGACAGCATCCGGTCTGTGCCCTCGCGGGTTCCAGTCGTCGCGATTCGCACCGCCATATCGGCGATAGTCGCGCGACTCATGAGCAGCGGCGCGAGCTCCGACGCGACCCATTCGGCGGTGAAGTCGGCATCGGCAACGAGCACAGCGCCTCCGGTCGAGACCGCGTCGCGGGCGTTGAGCCGCTGTTCACCGTTGCCCGAGGCGTAGGGCACGAACACGGAGGGGATGCCGAGTGCGGAGACCTCGGCCACTGTGGACGTTCCCGCGCGTGACAGGGACAGGTCCGCAGCAGCGAGCGCCAAATCCATACGGTCGCAATACTTGAGAATCCGGTAGCCGGGGAGATGCGGATCTTCGATTGCGTCGCGGTACTCACCCGTGAGATGTACGACTTGCCATCCCGCCCCCAGAATGGTGGCGATCGACCGCGAGATAGTCTCGTTGATGCGCTGAGCGCCCGACGAGCCACCCGTGACGAGGAGGACCGGTCGATCCTGGTCGAGACCGAAGAACCGGATGCCCTCCTGCCGCGCGGCGAACCGATCGAGTGTTTCGATCTCGCGACGCAGCGGCATCCCCACCCATTCCGCTCCCCGAAGTCTGGTGTGGCGGAATGCGACGCCCACGTCTGACGTATACCGTGCTCCCAAGCGGTTAGCGAGGCCCGGACGCGCGTTCGCCTCGTGTATCGCGAACGGCGTCGACTCCCGATGCGCGGCGAGGTAAGCGGGTGCCGAGGCATATCCCCCGAAACCGACGACCACATCGACGGACCGGTCGCGGATGATCCCGCGGACCGCGTCGACCGCACCGCGAAAGAGCTTCGGGAAATCGAGGGCAGCTCGGGTCGGACGTCGCGGGAACGGCACCCGATCGATTGTGAGAAGTTCATACCCGCGGTCGGGGACGAGGCGAGCCTCGAGCCCCTCGCGGGTTCCGAGTACGAGCACGATCGCATCAGGTTCGGTATCACGAATGCGGTCGGCGACCGCAAGCAGCGGGTTCACATGGCCCGCGGTGCCGCCGCCAGCCAATAGGTAGGTCGTCACGACGCTCCTCGCTGTCGAGCGAAAGACAGCACGACACCTATACCGAGGAGGGTTGAGATAAGAGCCGACCCGCCTGCGGAGATCAGCGGTAGTGGCACACCGAGCACGGGGAGAACTCCGAGGACGACCGCAATGTTGACGAACGCCTGACCGATCACCCACACCATGACACCACTCGTCGTGATGCGCGCAAAGTCGTCGTGAGTAGAACGGATAATGCGAACGAATGCAATCGCGAGCACGATGAACAGCGCCAGAACCACGATCGCCCCAATCAGACCGAGCTCCTCCCCGATGATCGCGAAAATGAAGTCGTTGTCCGCCTCAGGTAGCCAGAGCCATTTTGCCGTCGAATTGCCGAGGCCTTTGCCGAAGAGTCCGCCCGCGGCGAGGGCCCAGTTCGCGTGCTGCACCTGCCAGCAGTATCCGGAGTAGTCGGCCTCCGTGCATCCATTGAGCCAGACGCCGATGCGGGAGGTACGCGAAGGGCTCGCGACCGCGAACAGCAGTCCGAGCACCGCGATACCGACAATCGCCGTGAACAAGAAGCGGAGCCGCACGCCCGCAAAGTACATGCATCCCAACACGATCGACAGCATGATGAATGCGGTGCCGAGATCGTTTCCGATCAGAACGAAAAGTATCGCGATTCCCGCAACTGGTCCGATAGGGAGGGCTACGTGCTTCCAATCACCGAGAAGGTCCCGCTTCGTCGAGAGCACCCACGCGATCCAGACGATAAGGGCGATCTTCACGAATTCCGACGGCTGCATGTTGAAACCGCCGATAGAGATCCAGTTGCGGTTTCCGCCGTATCCAAAGCCGAGTCCCGTAAACACCAGCAGCTGCAGTGCTCCCCCGACAAGGAGGGCAGGCCACGCCCAGCGCTTCCAAAATCGAGGTGGCATGCGCGAGGCAAGAAGCATGAGCGGAATGCCGATCACGGCGTACAGGCCCTGTCGGGCGAATCGGCCAAAGAAGCCGTCGTCATCGTTGAACGACTCGATCGACGACGACGACAACACCATGACGAGACCGAAGATCACGAGGAACGTGGTCGTTCCGAGGAGAAGCAGGTAGTTGCGGTTCTCCAGCGTGAAGAGGCGGCGCAGCGGGGCAGCAGTCTCATATGCTGGCTGGACGCCCGCGTTGGAGGGCGGGCGGCGTCTAGGAGCTGGGCTGGGAGTCGCCGGATTCCGGGTTGTGGTCATCCGTTGCACCTCCCAGGTGATCTAGCACAGCAGCCGCGAACCGATCACCTCGGTCCCCGTAGTCGGTGAACTGGTCCATGGATGCCGCCGCGGGCGCGAGCAGCACCACGTCACCCGCTACCGCAACGGACGCGGCCAACCGCACCGCTTCCGGCATTACCTCACTAGTGTCTGCCGCGATGACTTCGAAGACGGGCACGTTGGGCGCGTGTCGCGCGAACGCCGCAACGACCGCAACGCGCTCTACACCGATGACCACTGCCGCCTTGATGCGATGGGCATTGGCTTGGACCAGGTGACCGATATCCACACCCTTGAGAAGGCCGCCGACGATCCACACCACAGACGCAAAGGCGGACAGCGCTGCCTGAGTCGCGTGCGGATTGGTGGCCTTGGAGTCGTCGACCCACAGGACGTCATTCGCGGCGCCAATGGTCTCGGTTCGGTGGTGGTCGACCCGGAAAGTCTGCAGTGCGTCACGCACCACCTCTGCCGGTACGCCTGCCGCCCGCGCAAGGGCCGAGGCGGCGAGAACATTGGCCACCATATGAGGGGACGCGAGTCCGGCGGCCTGCAGTTCCCCGTGCGTCGTGAGTTCCAGTGCGGTACCGCGCCGGTCATCGAGGAATGCCCGGTCGACAATGATGTCGCCGACAAGACCAAAATCACTCATGCCGGGCGTACCCAGACCGAAGCCGATCGCGCGACACCCCTCGACGACCTCGGCCTGCTCCACCATGCGCATCGTGACCGGATCAGCCTTGTTGTACACGCACGCGACGCGGGTGTTGGCGTATACACGCGCCTTGGCCTCCTCGTAGCCCGCCCGACCACCGTGCCAGTCGAGGTGATCGTCTGCGACGTTGAGGCACGCACTCGCGAGAGGGTGAAGCGAGCCACGGCCTGTCGTGCGAATCCAGTGCAACTGAAAGCTCGAAAGCTCCACGACGAGCACGTCGTAGCCGTCGGGATGGCGGATGGCGTCGAGCACGGGAACGCCGATGTTGCCGACCGATTCGGCGCGCAGCCCCGCGGCTCGAAGAAGGTGGGTGGTGAGCTGGACCGTCGTGGTCTTTCCGTTCGTACCAGTCACAACGATCCACTGCGCGGGCGTGCCGGTCTTGTCGCGAAGTCGCCACGCGAGTTCGATGTCGCCCCACACCGTGATCCCGGATTCGGCCGCCCAGGTGAGAACGACGTGGTCCATCGGGTAGCCCGGCGAGACGATGACGAGGTCGGGGGCGAAGTCGAGGAGTTCGTCAGGCACGTGGCTCGCGTCATCCTGAATCACCAGGCGAGCACCAATCACGCTCAGGAGGTCGGAGCGCTCCCGAGACGCCCGCTCGGCGACCACGAGCACCTCGCACCCCAGTTCGACGAGAGTGTCGGCGGCAGAGAACCCCGTGACCCCCAGTCCAAGCACGACGACGCGTAGCGACGCCCAGTCGGAGCTCCAGCTGATCAGTTCGTCCGGGTCCCGCACGTTACTGGTTGATCCATTCGAGGTAGAAGAGTCCGACGCCACCGGCGACGAAGAGCCCCGAGATCAACCAGAAGCGCACGACTACCGTGATCTCCGCCCATCCCTTGAGCTCGAAGTGATGATGTAGCGGACTCATGAGGAAGATGCGTTTACCACCGGTGAGCTTGAAGTAGACGCGTTGAACGATCACGGATCCGGTGACGATGAGGAACAGGCCACCGATGAGGATGAGAAGCAGTTCGGTGCGGCTCATGATCGCGAGCGCAGCGAGGGCACCGCCGAGTCCGAGTGATCCCGTGTCTCCCATGAAGATCTGCGCTGGGCTCGTGTTCCACCAGAGGAAGCCGATAAGGGCGCCCGCGATCGCTGCGGCGATGACGGCGAGGTCGAGCGGGTCGCGCACCTCGTAGCACTTGTACAGAACATCGGGATCGATGTCGGGGTTGTTGCACGACTGGTTGAACTGCCAGAAGCCGATGAAGATGTACGAGGCGATCGCGAAGATAGCAGCGCCGGTTGCGAGCCCGTCGAGCCCGTCTGCGACGTTGACTCCGTTCGAGGTGCTCACAATGATGAGCGTCACCCAGATGGCGAAGAGAATGCCGCCCGCGATCACGCCGAAAGCCGCGAGATTGAGCCAATGGATGTCACGGATCGCCGAGATCATCGACGACGCTGGGGTGAGTCCGTCTTTGTCGGGAAAATTGAGAGCCACCGCCGCGAACCCGGCGGCAACGATGACCTGACCCACGATCTTCGCCCAGCCTCCCAGACCGAGACTGCGCTGCTTGCGAGTCTTCAGGAAGTCGTCGATAAAGCCGATGAAGCCAAGGCCCACCATGAGGTAGATCACCAGGAGTCCAGAGAGGGACGGGGTCTCATGCGCAACAAGGTGCCCCACGAAGTAACCGACGACCGCGCCCAGGATGAAGACGATTCCGCCCATGGTCGGCGTGCCGCGCTTGGTGTGATGGGACTGGGGTCCGTCGTCACGGATGAACTGACCCCACTTAAAGCGCACGAAGAGGCGCGCAAAGAGAGGCGTGAGAAGCAGAGTGAAGATGAGCGCGACACCAGCCGCGACGAGAAGGGCTATCACTCCGTTACTCCCGCGATGCGATCACCGAGAAAGCGTAGGCCCGCCGAACCCGAAGACTTCACGAGCACGACGTCGCCCTCACGCAATTCATCACGCAGCAAATCGTATGCCTCATCCGCAGTGCCCACGAGCACCGACTCCCCGTCCCACGAACCTTCCAAGCCAGCAGCATTATGGATGTGACGAGCCGCGTGACCCACGACGACGAGCTTGCGCACATTCAGCCGCACGACGAGACGACCGATGCGGTCATGCTCCTCGTCGGCATACTCCCCGAGCTCCGCCATCTCCCCCAGGACTGCGACGGAGCGCTGATCAGGGCCGGTCACCTGAGCGAGCGTCTTGAGTGCGGCCGCCATCGAGTCGGGGCTCGCGTTGTAGGCGTCGTTGATGACGATCACGCCGTCCTCGCGGGGCTGCACCTCCATGCGCCAACGGGCCGCGCGAGCGAGGTTCTCGATCGCGGGCACCGAGCGCTCATCGGGCACGCCGAGCGCACGCGACGCCGCGATCGTCGCGATTGCATTCATGACATGGTGCTCACCGAGAATCCGCAGCTGAACGCGGCGGGAGGTTTCCTGCGTCTGTAGCGTGAATGCGGTTCCCGTGGCGGTGGCCACGACATCGGACGCGCGAACATCGGCCGAATGATCCAGGCCGAACCACACCACGGGCGCCGTCGTGAGGGTCGCCATCCGCGCCACGCGCACATCATCGCGATTGAGGACCGCGATCGCACTCGCCGGAAGGTCCTTGACCATCTCGCTCTTCGCAGTCTCGACCGCGTCGGGTCCGCCGAATTCGCCGACATGGGCGAGCCCGACCTTGAGCACGATGCCCACATCGGGCATGACGATCGAGATAAGGCGAGAGATCTCGCCGATCGCGCTCGCGCCCATCTCGACGATGAGGAACCGGGTGTCGTAGTCGACACCGAGCATCGAGATCGGTGCCCCGACATGGTTATTGAACGAGCCGAAAGGGGCTATCGTCGCGCCCTCTCGTTCGAGCACCGCTCGGAGCATGTTCTTCGTCGTGGTCTTGCCGTTCGACCCGGTTACTGCCACAACCCGGAGCAGGCCCCGAGCGCGCACGCGTGCGACCACCTCGCGGGCGAGCGCCGCGAGGGCGAGAACGCCGTCATCCGTCACGATTTGGGGTACCGCGAGGTCGAGTTCGCGCTCGGTGATCACGAGAACCGCACCCTTCTGCACGGCCGCGGGCGCAAAGAGGTGACCGTCAGTTTCCTCGCCCGGGAGTGCGAAGAAGATAGCGCCCGGCCCCACCTTGCGCGAATCGGTATGAACCACGCCATCCACAAGCACCGACGGGTCGGATGCCCCCACCAGTCGCCCGGCCACGATCGAGGCAACCTCGTCGAGTGTGAGCGGGATCATGCCCAACCTGCCTCGCGCAGCGCGCGCCGCGCTTCGTCGCGAGCCGAGAATTGGATCTTCTCGCCCTGCACGTCGATGTAATCTTCGTGGCCCGGTCCCGCCCAGAGCACGCTGTCTCCCACCTGAGCGGTCGCGACAGCGGCCCGAATCGCCTGAGCCTGCGAGGCGATCTCATGGACCTCTGCGGGGTGCTCGGCGGACGCCGCACCAGCAAGGAGAGTCGCGCGAATCGCGACCGGATCCTCGAACCGCGGGTTGTAATCCGTGACGAAGAGCACGTCCGATCCTTCCGAGCCGATGCGGCCCATGTCGAGGCGTTTGGAGTTGTCGCGGTCGCCGTCGGCACCGAAAACCATGATGAGACGACCTGTCGTGAACCTTCGGATTGCATCCATGGTGGTGAGGAATGCGTCCGGGCTGTGACCATAGTCGACGAATACGGCGGGTCCCACGTCGCCAGAGACCCGTTCGATGCGACCGGGCAGGTAGGCCCTGATGCCGCCCTCGGCCTCGAGCGCATGCCCGATTGCTTCGAGCTCGAACCCCGCCTCGACGAGCATGACGATCGCGAGACCCGCATTGGAGGCCATATGGCGTCCAATGACGGGTACACGCGTCGTGAGCGATCGACCGCCGGGGCCGGTGAGCTCGAATTCTGTGTACTCGACACGTTCATCGAGCACGGTGACGGTCCAGGCCGCGTGCCCAGCGGTCGTCGAGATCGTGGTGACCGGAATGCGGGATGACTCCACGACACGCTCGCCCCACGGCGTCTCGAGTGAGACGACGCCCCGGCGGGCACGGTCCGGCTCGAACAGCGGCAGTTTCGCGGCGAAATACGACTCCATGTCGGTGTAGTCGTCGAGATGGTCGTGACTGAGATTGAGGAACGAGACGACATCGAACACGAGACCATCGACCCGGTTTCTCGTGAGCGCTTGAGCGCTCACCTCGAGTGTCACGGCGCGAACGTTACTCTCCCGCATCCGAGCAAGAAGCCCGTGAATCTCGGTCGCCTCAGGCGTCGTGAGACTAGACGTGACGGTGAGATCGCCGATCTTCCGCTCCGCCGTGGTGCTGAGTCCCGCCACCAGCCCGAGCTGGCCGAGAATTCCGTGAAGGAGGTAGGACACACTCGTCTTGCCGTTGGTGCCCGTGATGCCGAATAGCAGTGGGGACGCATCCGTCGTTCTGTACACCCACGCGGAGATCGCCCCCAGCGCTTCACGGGGAGACTCGACGACAACGATGGGAAGTCCGGACTCGGCGGCGATTCTCGCCCCCTCCCGATCGGTGAGGAGTGCGACGGCACCCCCCTCCCGCGCCTTGTCCGCAAAGACGGCACCGTGACGGTGAGCACCGGGAACACCGACGTAGAGATCGCCGGGCAACAGATTGCCCGTGTTGAGCGTGATGCCGCTGACTTCCACCCCGTCGAGTGAGCCGATGGACTCGAGACCGAATTCATCGACGAGTGTGGCTAGGGGACGTGCGGACGGATGCTCGGGACGGAGGATCGAAGATTCTCCGGCGCTCACTCGATCTCCTACTGCTCGTCGCGCATCACCACGTGAGTGGGATGTCCGGGGCGGGTTCAGTTGACGGCGTCACTCGGAAGGTCGTCAGCGTCTGCGCCATGACATCGTGGAACGTCGTCGCGATTGCTCCGGAGGAATACACACTAGTCGGGATGCCCGCCGTGACGACAACCGCGTACTGAGGGTCCTCGGCCGGCGCCATCCCCGCGAACGAAATGACTGCCGCATCGCCGTATCCGCCCGAGTCATCTGCGACCTCGGCGGTACCGCTCTTAGCGGCAACACGGTACCCAGGAATCGTGAGGTCGGCGCTCGCCCAGCCATCGGTGACGATCTTTTCCAACATCTCCACCGTCTGGTCGGCCGCGGATTGCGAAACAACACGCGTGCCCTCTGTCGAGGGGAGTTGCGTCACGGTGCCGTCCGGCCACTCGCACCCTTCCACGAGAGTCACGGGCATCCGCACGCCACCGTTGCCGAGGGTCTGATAGATGCTCGCCATCTGCACCGACGTCACCGTCATGCCCTGGCCGAACTGCACCGCGTAGTTGGTGCGCTCGTCCCACTGGCTCGCGGGGTGCACGAGGCCCTCGGACTCACCGAAGAATTCGACCTCGGTCTCGCGGTTGAGGCCGAAGGCCTCCATGTAGTCGAAACGCTTCTGAGCGCTGAGTGAGTCAGAGAAGAGTGACACCGCTGTGTTGGACGAAAAAACGAGCGCACCCGTGAGCGTGTACCGCAGATCGTCGTGCGCGAACGAGTCCTTAATGAAGCCACCGTCCGAGAGATACAGGCGTCCCGGGGCAGTGACCTGGGACGTGGGCGTGACGACTCCTGCGTCGAGGAGGGATGCTGCCGTGACCGCCTTCATCGTCGAGCCTGGCTCATAAGCCCAGCTAAACGCGCGCGAACCGAGGGCCGTGTTCGGCACGCCATCGACGTTGTTTGGGTCCACAGACGGGTAGTCCGCGACCGCCATCAGGTGACCGTCGCTGACCCGGATTACGACGGCTGTAGCCCACTCGGCTCCCAGATCCGAGTATGCCTGCGCCATGCGCTGCTGCACGTAGAACTGCAGATCGCGGTCGATGGTGAGCCGCAGGGTACCGCCGTTCTTCGGTTCTTTCGTCGTCACGAGGCTGCCAGGAAGGCGCGTTCCGTCCTCGCCCTTTTCGTACGTCGCGGAACCGTTCTCGCTCGCGAGGCATTCGTCCTGGCCGATCTCCAGCCCGGCCTGCGGGCCGTCGGTTCCTATGAAACCCACGAGGTTCCCCGCGATGGCCCCGTTCGGATAGGTGCGAGAGGGTCGTAGATCGTAGTAGACCCACGGAATGTCGAGTTCCTTGACCGCCTGGAAAACCTCCAGCGTCACGCCCTTCGCGAGGTACAGAAAATCGGACTCGGGGTCGGCCATGAAGCTCGCCGTCATGACGGTGGCGTCCTGACCCGTGAGTTCGGCGATCTTGGCGAGGTCTTCCAGAACCGCCCCATTCACTTCTGGGCCGGTGAGCGCGCTGCGCGGAGACGCGTTGATGTCGTAGCGCTCTACGCTGCTCGCGAGCGCAGCGCCGTTCGTGTCGACGATTTCGCCCCGTACGCCGTACGTCACAAGCTCCTGAGCGCGCTTCGACAGCGACTGGGCGTTCAGTTCATCCGCCTGCACCACCTGAATGTCGACGAGTCGCACCACGAACACCGACACAACCGCGAAGATCGCGAGTACGGCGAGCGAGATACGCAAGCGAGACCGTCGCGTCCTCATGCCGAAAGCCCCATCAGTGGGTCACCGGGGCGGGGAGGGACTGCACAGTCGGCGTAGGGCTGGTGGATGATCCACCCGCCGTCGTCGCGGTTGTCGCCGCTTTCGTGCCGGTGGCACTTCCCGCGTTCGCTGGGTCCGGCGTCACCAACGGCACCCCCGTGAGGAGATCGTTCGCCACGAGATTGCACGCTCCCCCACATCCCGGCCTGTCGACGGATCCAGGGGCGGCTGCGATCGCCCCGGTTTCGAGGTTAAGGAACAGTGGGCTGGTTCCCGGGATCATTCCCAGGTGTGCCGCATTCGCGGCGAGGTTTTGGGTCGATCCGAGCAGGTCGAGCTTCTCGGTCAGATTCTCCTGCGTGCGGAGAAGTTCTTTCTGCTGACCTTGCAGGCTCGCAATCTGATAGGCACCGTCACTGACCACGATGCTGAGCAGCAGCTGTGCCGTGAAGATAACGAAGAGACTCGCTACTGTCGCAATGGCATAGACGACCCGGGGACGCGACTTGCGACGCTGACGCGGCGATACCGCGGTGATGTGTGGACGAGGCTCTTCCCGCACCGGGATGGTGTTGGGTCGGGCGTAGGCAAGGTTGGAACTCATGCGACGGCCCTTACCCGCTCTGCCGCGCGAAGGCGCACGGGGGTCGCGCGCGGGTTGCGCGCGCGTTCCTCGTCACTCGCGACCTCGGCACCGCGCACGAGCAGCCTGAACTCGGGCCGATGCTCGGGCAACTCCACGGGAAGTCCGCGCGGGGCCGTCGAACTCGTGCGGCCCTGAAGCGCGCGCTTAACGATCCGATCTTCCAGCGATTGATAGGACAGAACGACGATACGACCCGACACTGCCAGCGCATCGAGCGCAGCGGGGATGGCGCGCTCAAGCACGTCAAGTTCCTGGTTGACCTCAATGCGAAGCGCCTGGAACACCCGCTTCGCGGGGTGCCCAGAGCGCTGGGCTGCCGCGGGCGTCGCCGACGTGATGATGTCGACGAGCTGTGCTGACGTCTCGATGGGCGCATCGTCCCGCCGCTGAACAATGCGGCTCGCGTATCGGGGCGCGAGCTTCTCGTCTCCGTAGTCGTAAAAGATGCGCCGGAGCTCATTCTCGCTGTACGTGGCGACGATCATCGCGGCGGTACGCTCCATCGTCGCGTCCATGCGCATGTCGAGCGGGGCGTCCTTCGAATACGAGAACCCGCGATCGACCTCATCGAGTTGGAGTGACGACACCCCGAGATCGAAGAGGACCCCATTGACCTCTGAGATGCCGCGGTCGCTGAGAACCGAGGCGACCTCGTCGTAGACCGCGTGGACGAGGTGCACGCGCGCGGAGAACGCGGCTAGCCGACGGCCCGCGATGGCCAGGGCATCCCTGTCACGGTCGATGCCGACAACGGTGAGTTCTGGGAAGCGGCGCAGCAGTTGCTCCGTGTGTCCGCCCATGCCGAGTGTCGCGTCGACCACGACTGAGGAGGCGGACCCGATGGCTGGGGCGAGCAGCTCGATCGAGCGCTCGAGCAGCACCGGAACGTGGATGTCGTTATCTGCCATATCGATGTTCGGGCTGTCCCCGACGCTGATCCCCATCCGGTACGACCTGACATCGGGGAAGAAAGTCAGGGCCTGCCGGCTGGGAGTCAGCGTCTGGGCATCAGAAGAGCCCGGGAATCACCTCCTCGGTCGTGTTCACGAAGTCGGCCTCGGCGCTCTCGTAGTACGAGTTCCAGGCCTCGGTGTCCCAAATCTCCGCACGGTTGCCCGCGCCGATCACCGTGAGCTCGCGGTCGAGGCCTGCGTACTCCCGCAGGGCGAGCGGGATGGTCACGCGGTGCTGCTTGTCGGGCGTCTCCTGGTTGGCACCGGAGAGGAAGAGTCGCAGGAAGTCCCGAGCCTGCTTGCTCGTGACAGGCGCCTGCCGGATCTTCTCGTGCAGCGATTCGAACTCACGCTGACTGAAGACGTAGAGGCAGCGCTCCTGGCCACGCGTGACGACGACTCCAGAGGCGAGCTCGTCCCAGAACTTGGCAGGAAGGATGATGCGTCCTTTGTCGTCGAGTTTGGGGGCGTACGTACCGAGGAACACGGCTGGCCCTCCCCTCGATCTCCGGCCCGGATTCAGGTGTGCTCCACTTTACTCCACTTTCCACCACAAAAACGAGAACTTCGCGCCCGAAATGTCGGCAGGCGCCGCTATGGCCCTATAAACGCTGGGATCGTTCGGTGGAGGGAAATGGAGGTTAAAGTGCCAAATCGGCACAAAAAAAGAGACCAACCCTAAGGTTGGCCTCTAAGAAAGGGTGAAGCGCTAGTCGCGCCCGTCCTGTCGCTTGTCCCATCGGTCGTTCAGCGAGTCCATGAAACCGCCCGATGTGCCGCGCTTGCCGTGCGACTTCGACCCTGAACGTGGAGCCTGGGCTGAGCCTGGGCGACGAGGCGGCGCAACGGCGAGGAGTACACCGACGAACATGATCGCGAAACCCAGCACGCCGACGAGGGGCTGGCGGATGATCACTCCCCCGACGAGCGCCGCGATGCCGAGAACGGCAATGAGAACGCCCACAGCGAGGAAGGTGTAGTTCGGCTTACCTCGACGCGAACTCACCGTCGCAACGAAGTCAGCGTCGTTTTGATAGAGACTGCGCTCCATCTCTTCCAGGAGGCGCTGCTCTTGCTCGGAAAGTGGCATCCTGACTCCTTCCCGGGTGGGATCGACGCTAAGAGTCCATAGTACGCCCCTGCGCGGTAGCTAGGCTAGGCGGGTGGCTGAGAGTACCCGGTTAGTTGACCTTGTGCAGCAGGGACTCGATTCGTTCCTCGACGAGCAAGGATCCGCTCTCGGCGCGATCGCGCCGGAACTCGAACAACTCACGCGGCAATCGCGCGCGTTCTTGGCTGGCGGCAAGAGGTTTCGTGCCCTCTTCTTGTACTGGGGATGGCAAGCGACGGCGGGGCTTCCCCACGGATTCGATCCCCTGCCGGACGAGACCACGTCGGGCGACCTGGCGGGTATCGTCCTCGCCGCGTGCTCCCTCGAGGTCTTCCATGCTGCGGCCCTCGTTCACGACGACATCATGGACAATTCGGATACTCGCCGCGGAGTGCCCGCGGCACATAGGCAGTTCGCCGAGTTGCACCAGCGCAACGAGTGGTCAGGGACGCCCGCGACATACGGCGGCTCTGCTGCGCTCCTCCTCGGCGACCTCCTCCTGGGGTGGAGCGACGAGCTGTTCGATCGTGGAACGAATCAACTGGCGTCCGCTGCAGCTGGACGCGCGGGGCGTGCCGAGTTCACGCGCATGCGCACGGAAGTAACCGCCGGTCAATATCTCGACATTCTTGAGGAGAACGCGTGGCGCTCCTACCCCGACGCAGATGCGCTGGCGAGGGCACACCGCGTGATCGTGTACAAATCGGCAAAGTACAGCATCGAAGCACCACTGGCGATTGGTGCGGCGCTCGGGGGCGGGACGCTGCCGCAGCTTGACGCCCTACGGTCGTTCGGCCTGCCTCTCGGGGTCGCCTACCAGCTGCGCGATGATCTGCTCGGAGTCTTCGGCGATCCAGAAATCACGGGCAAGCCCGCGGGAGATGACCTTCGGGAAGGCAAGCGAACCGTGCTTGTCGCGCTCGCACGAACGAGGCTTCCCGGCCATATGCGCAACCTTCTCGACGAGCTCATCGGAGACCCCGATCTCGATCAGGAACAGGTCGCCATGTTACGAACTGCCCTGCGCGACTGTGGCGCGGTCGACGAAGTAGAGCGAATCATCGAACACAACGTGGGGCTCGCGCGGCGAGCGTTAGTGGAGGCGCCCATCGCTGCGTCGGCGCGCGAAGAGTTACTTCAGCTCGCCGGCACCGTGACGAAAAGGAACTTCTAGAAGCCGAGCGCCTGTGCAACTCGGCGAACCTCTGCTTTCCGCCCCGAGTGGAGGGCCGCTATCGGACTGGTTCCGAGGCTCTCTTCTTCGTTCAGCAGCCAGCTCATGGCTTCGTCATCGCTGAACCCGCTATCGGCGAGTACGACGAGAGTGCCGCGAAGCTCGTGCATGGGCTCGCGGTCGACGATAAAGGTCGCTGGCACTTTCCACACGCCATCGATTCGACTCGCCAGCAGTGAGCGGTCTTCGATAAGCCGGCGGACCTGACTGACCTTGAGCCCAAGCATATTGGTGAGGTCAGGGATCGTCAGCCATTCGACATCGGGAGGAGTACTCACGGTACAAGCGTGACACGAACGACCGCTCTGAACCGGGAGGCGGCGCTGAGGTCAAATGTTTCGAACATGTAAATTCAAATCACACTAGTCACGCTAATTGACAGCTTGTTATATCTGTGACAATTTGGTAACCGCGTCGCGGACCACTGCGGCGAGCACCTCCTCGGGGCCGGGAGCAGGACGGAAGCCATGACAGACACACTCGGACATCACAGCGATAGCGCTCGATTCGTCTTCGACGGGCTCGTTCCGACTCAGCGCCCTGATGTGGCGCGCGTCTCAGATCGCTCCCGAGTCGTCAAACGCGTCTTCACAACCGTGCCCATCGTGCTCGTCGGGTCAATGGCGGCAATGACGCTCAACCTCACAGGATCGGTCGAGCCCGCAGAGGCGAAGTCTCCCAAGCCCAAGGGCACGGCCGCTGAGCTGGGCAAGTCGCTTCGCAACGCGGTCGCCGCAGCCAATATGGCGATCAAGTCCACCGCGGCGGCACACACATCGGCAACGCCCGCCCCCACGACCTATCGCGTCTCAGCAGGGGACACCATCAGCGAGATCGCCGGACGATATGGACTCTCTACTGCGTCGGTCCTCGCACTCAACGGACTGGGATGGTCATCGCTTATCTTTCCCGGGCAGGAGCTCAAACTCACGAACGACGGAACCATCCCCACGCCGATCGCAGATGCGACACCGGTGACATCCGATCGGTACACGATCGTGACGGGTGACACCATCAGCGCCATCGCCGAACGCTTCGGGGTGTCCACGCTCTCCGTGCTCACCGCAAACGGGCTGGGGTGGTCAAGCATCATCTATCCCGGTCAGACCCTCGCCATTCCCGGTGTTCTCGCACCGGGAGCTGACGACGAACTACCCGCGGCCCCTCCCCAGGTCGTGGAGGAACCCATCATTGAGCCTGTCGTTGACGTCAGCACTGAGCCTGTCGTCGAGGCACCTGCCCCGCCCGAGCCGCAGCACGTCGCCACGGGAACCTACACGGTCGTGTCGGGTGACTCGCTGTCGGGAATCGCGGCTCGTCTGGGAATCTCCACACAGGCGCTCCTCGACGCGAACGGCCTCACATGGGAATCCGTGATCTTCCCGGGTGACGTTCTCGCTACCCCCGGGGCGGCGACGATCGCACCCGCCTCGAGCGGTTCTTCGCTCAACGATGAGATGCGCGCCAACGCCGCCGTGATTGTGCAAGTGGGTCGCGAACTGGGAGTGCCGGACTACGGCATCATCATCGCCCTCGCGACGGCGATGCAGGAGTCCAGCCTCCGTAACCTCGACTGGGGCGACCGAGACTCGGTTGGTCTCTTTCAGCAGCGCCCAAGCTCCGGGTGGGGGTCGGTCGAACAGCTCACCACGCCCCGGCACGCGGCGATGCTCTTCTACGGCGGCCCCAGCAACCCAAACAGCGGGTACACGCGCGGACTCTTGGACATCTCCGGCTGGGAGAGCATGCCGCTGACGGTCGCGGCACAGAAGGTGCAGATCTCCGCCTACCCCGACGCGTACGCAAAATGGGAGTCTTCGGCACGTCAGTGGTTTGCCGAACTCGGCTGATCCGACTCGGCCTGTCTACCGGGCCTCTCCAAGGGTCGAACTTTAGACTCGAACGGTGAGCGTCAACAGCACGGACCCGATGATCGGTCGTCTTCTCGACGGCAGATACCAGGTTCGATCTCGAATCGCTCGCGGGGGCATGGCGACCGTCTATCTCGCAACCGACCTACGTCTCGAGCGCCGCGTAGCGATCAAGATCATGCACGGGCATCTCGCCGACGACAGCCAGTTCAAGGAGCGGTTCATCCAAGAGGCCCGCTCGGCCGCCAGGCTTGCTCACCCCAACGTTGTGAACGTGTTCGATCAAGGACAAGACAGCGACATGGCGTACCTGGTCATGGAGTATCTGCCCGGGATCACTTTGCGAGACCTGCTCCAAGAGCATGCCGTACTCACCACCGAGCAGACGCTCGACATCCTTGAGGCCGTACTCGGTGGGCTGGCCGCAGCACACAAGGCCGGCATAGTGCACCGCGATCTCAAACCCGAGAATGTCCTCCTCGCGGACGACGGTCGCATCAAGATCGGCGACTTCGGACTGGCTCGGGCCGCGAGTGCGAACACAGCTACCGGTGCAGCTCTGCTCGGCACCATCGCCTACCTCTCCCCCGAACTCGTCACGCGCGGAATTGCGGACACCCGCAGCGACATCTACGCCGTGGGCATCATGATGTACGAGATGCTCGTCGGTGAGCAGCCGTTCAAGGGCGAACAACCGATGCAGATCGCCTATCAACACGCGAACGATTCGGTGCCGCGCCCGAGCTCGAAGAATCCGCGCATCCCGGAGCAGCTCGACGAACTCGTGTTGTGGTCTACAGCGCGCGAACCCGATGAACGCCCCAAAGACGCCCGGGCCATGCTCGACCGGCTTTTCGAGGTACACAGCGACCTCATGACATCGGTGCCGCAATCGACTTCACTCCCGACTCAGCGCACGATGGTGATGCCAAGCGCTGGCGTCTCGCCGCGACCGGAGAACACGGCGGAGACCCAGATCATCGGTGCTCGATCCCGCGGCGCCTCGACACCGGCCGTCAGGGACAACGTCGCTGCACTCGCCGCGAGTGAGGCCACACGCAAGAGACGTCGCTGGTGGATCATTGGCGCGATCGCTGCACTTGTCATCGCAGCAGCCGTCACCGGGTGGTATTTCGGCGCAGGACCAGGCTCGAAGGTGACGATTCCCGAGGACCTCGCCGGCATGTCCGTCGAACAAGCGACCGAACGCCTCAACGACCTCGGGCTCACGGTCAACCCCACCACCGGTGAGACGGATGACCCCGTCGTTGCTGCAGGGCTTGTGGCGGATTCGGACCCGCCGATCGGCTCCCAGGTCAATCCCGGCGCCGAGGTAACAATCCTCGTCTCCACAGGACCGCGCATGATCGACCTCCCCGCATTCGCGGGCATGACTGAGGATGACGCGCGCTCGGCCATCGAAGCGGCACCGTTCACCTTGGTGGACCCCGTTCTCTACCAGTTCGACGCGACAATTGCCAAGGGCCTCGTGGTCGATGCACTGGGCGCGAGTGGCGAGTCCCTCTTGGCTGGCGGACAATACGGCGAACTCCAACCGATCACACTCATCATCTCGGCCGGCCCCCTGCCCGACGTCGGTGGGAAGTCGGTGCAGGAGGCAACCCAGATCCTGGCAGGCGTCAAGCTCACGGCGACGCCTGGAAAAGAAGAGTTCAGTGACTTTCCCGCGGGCTCGGTAGCAGGCATCGATCCTGAGCCAAACGCAGACGGTGTCGCACGAGTCTTCCGCGAGGGAGACTCCGTCGACCTGATCATTTCCCGCGGGCCCGACCTCGTTCAGGTCCCCGACGTGATCGGCGATAACATCGCGGCAGCGAAGGCGGAGCTCGAGGGTCTCGGATTCGTCGTTGAGGTCGACACCAACATCCAGGAGATCTTCTGGAGTTTCCCCCCTGCCGTCGTTACGGGTCAGACGCCGGGTGGCGGGGAGATGGCTAAGAGAGGGTCTACGGTCACCATATCCGGCTAGTCGGCGGACCGCCGACTAGCCGACTAGAAGGCCGTCAGCTCCTCAGCCACTAGGAAGGCGAGTTCCAGCGACTGCATGTGGTTGAGGCGCGGGTCGCACAACGACTCGTAGCGCGTCGCGAGAGTCGCCTCGTCGATCTGCTCGGACCCACCCAGGCACTCGGTCACGTCATCGCCGGTGAGTTCGATGTGGATGCCGCCCGGGTAGGTTCCCGCCGCGCGGTGCGCTTCGAAGAAGCCCTTGACCTCGTCGACGACGTCATCAAACCTGCGGGTCTTGTACCCGGTGGGGGTAGTAAGACCGTTACCGTGCATGGGATCCGTGACCCAAAGCGGCATCGCATCCATCGACTTGATCGCCTCGAGTAGAGGTGGCAGCGCATCACGTACCTTGCTCGCACCCATGCGAGTGATGAAGGTCAAGCGACCGGGCTCCCGGTTCGGGTCAAGCTTGTCGATGAGTTGCTTCATCGTCTCGGCCGTCGTGGTGGGTCCGAGTTTGACGCCGATGGGGTTGCGCACGCGAGAGAAGTAGTCGATATGTGCGCCGTCGAGATCGCGAGTGCGCTCGCCCACCCAGAGGAAGTGAGCACTCGTGTTGTACGGCGTACCGGTACGCGAATCGATGCGTGTCATGGGGCGCTCGTAGTCCATGAGCAGGCCCTCGTGGCTCGAATAGAACTCGACACGTTTGAGCTCGTCGAAGTCGGCGCCTGCCGCCTCCATGAACTTGATCGCGCGGTCGATCTCGCCGGCGAGCTTCTCGTAACGGTGATTCGCGGGATTCGACGCGAATCCCTTATTCCAGGAGTGCACCTGTCGCAGGTCCGCGAAACCACCCTGCGTAAAGGCCCGAACGAGGTTGAGGGTCGAGGCTGCCGTGTGGTAACCCTCGACTAGCCGGCTCGGGTCGGCGGTACGCGACTCAGGCGTGAAGTCGTAGCCGTTCACGATGTCGCCGCGGTACGCGGGAAGAGTCACATCGCCCCGCGTCTCCGTGTCGCTCGAGCGCGGCTTAGCGAACTGACCCGCCATCCGCCCCATTTTGACTATGGGCTTGGATGCGCCGTAGGTGAGCACGACCGCCATCTGCAGGATCGTTTTGACGCGGTTGCGAATCTGTTCGGCGGTGGCTCCCGCGAAGGTCTCTGCGCAGTCACCCCCCTGCAACAAAAATGCATCGCCCTGGGCGGCCTTGGCGAGACGAGCACGCAGGATGTCGACCTCGCCGGCGAAGACGAGGGGCGGGAGGGTCGCGATCTTTGCGGATGCCTCACCGACGGCATCCGGGTCCGGCCACTCAGGCTGTTGCTTGATGGGCAGCGTCCGCCAATAGTCGAGGCCAGCGATCACTTCAGGATCGGCGAGCACGACAGGTTCGGACGGATCAACCACGTGAGGGGTCCTTATTGCTGGAAGTCGGACGGAAGGCAGCCGTTGCGATGGCCGGTACGAGCCTATCGGCTGCGCGAGGGCATCTTTTCTCTCACCGAGGAGGCGTACACGTCCACGTACTCCTGTCCGCTGATCCGGCTCAGTTCGTAGATGATCTCGTCGGTGATCGAGCGCAGGATGAACCGGTCACCCTCCATGCCCTCGAAGCGAGAGAAGTCCAGTGGTTCGCCGAAGATAATTCCGATGCGCCGAACCTTCGGCAGCTTGCTGCCAATGGGCATGACCTTGTCGGTGTCGATCATCGCTACTGGCACCACGGGCACGTGGGCTTCGAGGATCATGCGAGCAACACCCGTCCGTCCCCGGTAGAGCTTCCCGTCCGGGCTGCGGGTGCCTTCAGGGTAGATTCCGAGCACGTCACCCTTCGCCAACACTTCGAGCCCCGTATTCAGCGACGCCTCCGAGGCCTTGCCCCCCGACCTATCGATCGGGAGCATGCCTGTGCCGAGCAAGAAATGCTTGATGACCCACCCTTTGAATGTGCGACCGACGAAGTAGTCGCTCTTGGCAAGAAAATAGATGCGACGGTCGATCACGAGCGGCAGGATTACCGAGTCGATGACAGAGAGGTGATTGCTCGCAAGTATGACCCCACCGGAACGCGGAATGTTGTCGAGCCCTGACACCCACGGACGGAAAACGGTCTTGAGGAGAGGTCCGGCGACCAGGTTCTTCATGAACCAGTAGAACATTCCCGCTACCTGCTTCCGATCGGAACTACCAACTCTAATCCGACTTCCTTGCGTGAATACGGGCCAGATCCGCCGCGCCAACGACGCCCGCGTTGTTGACGAACTCGGCGATGACAAATTTCGGCTCGGGGTGGTAGCCGCGGGCCGGTAGGTGCTGACGGTAGGCCTCCCGCACGGGATCGAGCAAGAGGTCCCCCGCAATCGCCACTCCCCCGCCGAAGACGAAGATTTGGGGGTCGAGCACGGCGCTGAGGCTGGCACAGGCCTGGCCGAGCGAGTGTCCCAGCTGCTCGAGGGCGTGAGTGGCTCCCGGATCACCCGCAGCGATGAGCTCACCCACCACCGAGCCATCGAGTACGCCGCGGTCGCGCCGTGCATCCGCAAGGGCTAACCCGATGCCTCCCACGTCGGCGATTTCGTTCGCGAGGCGCAGAAGAGCTCTGCCCGAGCCGTACTGCTCTATGCAGCCGCGCGCACCACAACCACAGGGGAGACCGTCGGGAACTAGGCGAAGGTGCCCCAGCTCCGCCCCGGCACCGAACCCGCCGCGAAATAGACGGCCCTGGCTCACGATCGCGCCGCCGACACCTGTGCCGATCGTGAGCATCGTCATGTCGTTGTAACTGCGACCCGCACCGAAGCGGTACTCGGCCCACCCCGCCGCGTTGGCGTCGTTGTCCACCGTGATATCGAGGCTGATGCGAGAGGTGAGGCGCTCGCGCAGGGGTTCATTGCGCCAGTTCACATTGGGGGCGTAGTAGACCGTCGACTGCTCTGCGTCGATAAAGCCCGGCGCGGCCACGCCCGCCGCAGCAACGGGATGACCGATCGACAGTCCCTCGATCATCCGGATGACCGACTCGACGATCGCGTCTGAGTCGCCGGCCTGCGTCGCGACGCGATCTTCGGCGACGATCTCTCCGGACTCGCTCACAACCGCGCCCGCGATTTTCGTTCCACCGATGTCAATCCCGATCGCATGCACGAGCGTCGAGTTTAGCGACCTTGGGCGCCCGATCGTGGCTCATCCTCAGGTCCGCCGGTTAGGCTTAGATGAATGACCCCGACCGGTGCCAAAGGAGTTGCCGTGAAACAGTTCGACGTTCCCGCCATTGTTGAGGCCGATCCCGAGGCCAACGCCACTGACCTGTTGATCAACCGGGTCAAGGCCACCCCGAACAGCGCGCTCTTCGCGCTCCCGACCGCAGACGGCGGCTGGAAGGATCTGACGTCGTCGGAGTTCCTCGGCCAGGTCACCGCGCTCGCAAAGGGGTTCGTCGCCGCTGGCATCCAGCCCGGCGACAAGATCGGGCTGATGTGCAAGACACGCTACGAGTGGACTCTCATCGACTTTGCCGCCTGGTTCGCGGGCGCCGTTCTCGTTCCCATCTACGAGACTTCCGCGCCCAGCCAGATCCTCTGGAATCTCGAGGATTCCGGAGCCGTCGGCATGATCACCGAAAACCCCGACCACTTCGCCCGCTTCGACGAGATCCACGCTGACGTTCCTGCCGTGAAGCACGTATGGAAGCTCGATACGGGCGACCTGGACAAGCTCGTCGCGTCAGGAAAAGACGTCACAGACGAAGAGATCGAGCGTCGCCGCAAGCTCGCAAAAGGATCCGACCTCGCGACACTCATCTACACGTCGGGCACAACCGGCAAGCCCAAGGGCTGCATCATCACGCACTCCAATTTCGTCGAGCTCTCGCGCAATGCCCAGGCCGCGATCCCCGAGGTCGTGAATCCCGACTCCAGCACCGTGCTGTTTATTACTCTCGCGCACATCTTCGCGCGCTTCATCTCCGTGCTCGCGGTGCACGGTGGCGTCAAGGTCGGACATCAGCCCGACACCAAACTCCTGCTCCCCGCGATGGCATCGTTCAAGCCGACGTTCTTGCTCGCCGTTCCGCGGGTGTTCGAGAAGGTCTACAACTCCTCTGAGCAGAAGGCCGAGGCCGGCGGCAAGGGCAAGATTTTCCGCAAGGCTGCCGAGGTTGCGATCGCGCACTCGAAGGCCGTGGATGCTGGTCACGTGCCTCTCGGCCTCAAGCTGCAGTTCGCTCTCTTCGACCGACTCGTGCTCTCGAAGATCCGCGCGGCGCTCGGAGGTCGCGTGAAGTATGCGGTCTCGGGATCCGCTCCCCTGGGCCTTCGTCTCGGCCACTTCTACCGCAGTCTCGGCCTCACGATTCTCGAGGGCTACGGACTCACCGAGACCACCGCCCCGGTATCGGTCAACCTCGCCTCCAACTTCAAGATCGGCAAGGTGGGACCGCCTCTGCCCGGCAACAGTGTGCGAATCGCAGAGGACGGCGAGATTCAGGTGAAGGGAATCTGCGTCTTCGACGGCTACTGGAAGAACGAGGCCGCCACCAAGGAGACGTTCGACGGCGAGTGGTTCAAGACCGGCGACATCGGCGAGTTCGATGAGGACGGCTACCTCGTGATCACCGGTCGCAAGAAGGAGATCATCGTCACCGCTGGTGGCAAGAACGTCTCTCCTGCCACCCTCGAGGACCCCATCCGCGCCTGCACGATCGTCGGTCAGGTCATCGTCGTGGGTGATCAGAAGCCCTTCATCTCGGCGTTGATCACCCTGGATGAGGAAATGCTTCCGGTCTGGCTCAACAACAACGGTCTGGACGCCTCAATGTCGGTCGAAGCCGCCGCGAAGGATCCCAAGGTGCTCGCCGAGGTTCAGCGCGCAGTCGACGGCGCGAACGCGAAGGTCTCGCGGGCCGAGTCCATCCGCAAGTTCCACATCCTCGACGCGGACCTCACGGAAGCCAGCGGTCACCTCACACCGAAGCTCAGCATCAAGCGCAACGTCATCCTCAAGGACTTCAACGATGTTATTGAGGGCATGTATTCGGGAGCTCCGGCGACAGAGGGTGTGAGCGTCACCGGCTAACTCGCGCGGCTTGCTAGTACCAGGGGGCCTGGCGGATGACGCGCATCGCGTCCTTCTTCACATCCGGTTCCAGGCCCTCTATGTACAGGTGTCCGTCGAGGTGGTCGACCTCGTGCTGCAGCGCTTGAGCCATGAGACCCGTTCCCTCGAGCGCGAGGGGCGCACCATCCAGGTCGACTCCCTCGACTCGCGCGAACGGATACCGCAGTCGCGGGAAGAAGAACCCAGGCACGGATAGACATCCCTCGTCGACGAGCGCGAGCTCACCCGAGGTCTCGACGACGACGGGATTGATGATGTACCCGACTGCGTCATCGACGTTGTAGCTGAATGCCCTCAAGCCGACCCCGATCTGGTTGGCAGCCAACCCAGCGCGCCCCGGCACCCTGACCGTCTCGAGAAGATCATCGATGAGTGCCTTCGCTCGACGATCGCCCACCGCGATGGGGTCGCAGACCGAGCGCAAGACAGGGTCGCCAAAAAGACGGATCTCGCGTATTGCCAAGGTTAGATCTCCTTCGAGGTCGCGAGGCCATCAATCAGGGCAGCGGCAAGGTCCCGAGCCGAGTCGCGGGTGAGTGGCTTGAGAGCGGCGAAATGGATGGGCCCACCGCTCGCAAGGGCAGGATCGTAGGGTAGCCGTGCCACCGCGCGCGCTCGCGCCTCGAAATGTTGCTCGATCGAGTCGAGGGCATCGAGATCGGTCGACTGTGTGCCCGTGTTCACCACGACCGTCGCGGATGCGGCGAGGTCGTCGAACCCCTGACACTCGAGCCATGTGATTGTCTCCGAGGCGAGGTGTGCATCACCTATTCCCCCTCCGCTCACGATGACGACGCCGGACGCTCGCCGCAGCGCGGCGCGCACGAGCACGGACGAGAGCGAAGTATCCATGTCCTGCAGCACGAGGGGATAGAACCTCGACGTCAGATCTGAGACGACGGCAAGATCACTCTCGCTCAGGCCGCTCGAAGAAGGATCGACGGATGCGGCGAGCACATCGAGTCCGGTCTCATCCCGCGACACGAGCGGGGCCATGTCGACGTCGCTGACGCCGGTTCGCGCTCTCACGATGGCGTCGTCGATCGTCGCTCGAGTGTTGCGGGTGACGCGATCAGCCAAGGTACCTCGATCGGCGTGCGCATCCATCGCCAGAACACTGCCGTCGCGGATCTCGGCGATCGCCATCCCCAGAAGTGCCGTGACGATGGTTGCCCCGACACCTCCCTTACGGGAGAGAACGGGAATGAAGGAGCTCGTCGCGGGCAGTGGCGCCCCGATGCGCTTGTCGACGGACTCCGCGGTTCGCGCTCGATAGGCATCCTGGAAGGTCGCTTTGGTCACTACTCGCCGCATGAAGGCGGTCGAGCCCGCAGCCGGGGTGTATTCGTCGACGAGTTCTGGCAGCGGCGGAATGAGCGGCGAGCTAGGTTGCGCGTCTGCCGGAACGGATGCGACCGCCTCGGAAGGGAGGACAACCGTTGTCGTGAACGCCCCACGGGCATCCAGATAAGCGGGATTCACCGGGACGTCGGCAATCGCGACCGCAGCCTCGTCGGCCGGCGTCTCGTGGACGACGGCGGGGAGGTCGACGCGAAGGGTCGGGACTTCCCCTAGCCTCGAGAGCTCGTTGTTGCCCGTGGTAGCCAAGTGGAACAGTCCCCTTCGGTGCGAAAAAACACCCCAGTCTACCGCCCGATATCGCTACTCGATCTCGAGGAGCAGATCGCCCGCATCCACCTGCTGCGTAGCCGGTATCGCGAGCCGCTTGACCTTGCCAGACACAGCGGCGGTGATCGCCGCCTCCATCTTCATCGCCTCGATGGACGCGACGCTCTGACCCGCCGTGACCGACGCACCCTCTTCGACCTGGAGCGTGACCACGCCGGAGAACGGCGCAGCGACGTGTCCGGGCTTGCTGGTGTCTGCCTTCTCTGCCGACTTCACGTCGACCACGATCGAGTTATCTCGAACGAATACCGGACGCAACTGGCCGTTGAGAGTCGCCATGACCGTTCGCATGCCCTTCTCGTCGGCCTCCCCGATCGCTTCGAGGCCGACGTAGAGGCTGACGCCCTTGCTCATCTCGACGACATGCTCAACTCCTTGGTGCAATCCATAGAGGTAGTCGACCGTGTCGAGCTGCGAGAGGTCGCCATAGGTCTCGCGTGCCTGCTCAAAGATCTTCGTAGGACCGGCGAAGAGCAAGCGGTTCAGCGCGGCTCGGCGCTCAGCGGACTCGCCCTGAAGTGCGCCCTCGTCATCCGCCGTGAGCGGCTCGATGCCGATCTTGACCGAGCGGCCCTGCAGAACCTTGGTGCGGAATGGCTCTGGCCATCCGCCTGGCAACTCTCCTAGCTCGCCGGCCATGAAGCCCACAACTGAATCGGGGATGTCGTACTTCTCAGGGTTCTGCTCGAAGTCGTCAGGGTCGGCATTCGCCGCGGCGAGGGCCAGTGCAAGGTCACCCACAACCTTGGACGACGGTGTGACCTTGGGGGGACGACCGAGGATGCGGTTCGCGGCGGCATACCAATCCTCGATCTTCTCGAATTGGTCGCCGAGTCCGAGGGCAATCGCCTGCTGACGCAGGTTGGAGAGTTGCCCGCCGGGGATCTCGTGCTTGTAGACGCGACCGGTGGGACCGGGCAGTCCGGACTCGAACGGCTTGTAGACGTGACGCACCGCTTCCCAATATGGCTCGAGGTCCGATACGGACTTGAGGGAGATTCCGGTGTCCCGCTCCGTATGCGCGAGGGCAGCGACGAGAGCGGATGCACTGGGCTGGCTCGTCGTTCCGGCCATAGGTGCGCTCGCCACATCCACTGCGTCGGCACCCGCACGCGACGCCGCGAGCAGCGTCGCAAGCTGCCCACCCGCCGTGTCGTGAGTGTGCACGTGGACGGGCAAATCGAACCGCTCGCGCAGCGCGGTGACCAGGTCGAAGGCAGCCTCGGCTCGCAGCAGGCCCGCCATGTCCTTGATAGCGAGGATGTGCGCGCCCGAGTGAACGATCTGCTCGGCGAGGCGCAGATAGTAGTCGAGTGTGTACAGCGTCTCGGACGGATCGAGAAGGTCCCCCGTGTAGCAGACCGCGACCTCAGCCACAGCCGTACCCGTCTCGAGTACCGCATCGATCGCGGGCTTCATCTGCGAAACATCGTTGAGCGCGTCGAAGATGCGGAAAATGTCGACGCCGGACGCAGCCGCTTCTCGCACGAAGGCGTCTGTGACCTCCGTGGGATACGGGGTATACCCGACAGTGTTGCGGCCCCGCAGAAGCATCTGGATCGCAATGTTCGGAAGGGCCTCGCGCATCGCCGAGAGCCGTTCCCAGGGATCCTCGCCGAGGAAGCGGAGGGCGACATCGTAGGTGGCACCCCCCCATGCCTCCACGGAGAGCAGTTCGGGAGTCAGACGGGCTACGTGCGGAAGCACAGCAACGAGGTCGCGGGTACGTACGCGTGTCGCGAGAAGCGACTGGTGCGCGTCGCGGAAGGTCGTCTCCGTCACGGCCAGAGGTGTTTGGGCACGCAGAGCCGCCGCGAATCCAGCCGGTCCGAGCTCGAGAAGACGCTGCCGTGAACCGTCGGCGGCCGGCATGTCGAGATCGACGACTGGAAGCTTGAGGCTCGGGCTGATGAGCCCGTCCCCCGACCCATTGGGCTGGTTCACTGTCACCTCAGCGAGCCAGTTGACGACCTTGGTGCCACGGTCTTTGGATACGCGCCCCTTCACCAGCCACGGACGCTCCTCGATGAATGAGGTACTGAGATCGCCAGCAACGAAGTCGGGGTCATCGAGCACGGCCTGCAGGAACGGAATATTCGTCGTCACGCCACGAAGACGGAATTCGGCAAGTCCCCGCTTTGCCCGCGTGACGGCCGCCGCGAAGTCGCGTCCGCGGCACGTCATCTTGACGAGCATCGAGTCGAAGTGCGGTGAGATCTGAGCACCCGCCGCGACCGTGCCGCCGTCGAGACGGATGCCGGCACCACCTGGCGAGCGGTAGGTAGTGATCTTGCCAGTGTCAGGGCGGAACCCGGATGCTGGGTCCTCGGTCGTAATGCGGCACTGCAGTGCGGCACCACGCAAGTGGAGCTTTTCCTGCTCGAGACCCAACTCGGCGAGAGTCTCTCCGGCGGCAATTCGCATCTGCGACTGAACGAGATCGACGTCCGTGACCTCCTCGGTCACGGTGTGCTCGACCTGGATGCGCGGGTTCATCTCGATGAAAAAGTGCTGGCCCTTGCGCGAGCCGGCGGTATCGAGAAGGAACTCCACGGTGCCGGCGTTCTCGTAGTTGATAGAGCGCGCAAAGGCAATGGCATCGCGATACATGGCCTGTCGGACGCCCTCGTCCAGGTTGGGCGCAGGGGCGATCTCAATGACCTTCTGGTGGCGCCGCTGAACTGAACAGTCGCGCTCGAAGAGGTGGACGGTCTCGCCGGTCGCGTCCGCGAGGATCTGCACCTCAATGTGACGGGGCCGCACGACGGCCTGCTCGAGGAACATCGTGGGATCGCCGAATGCGCTGTCTGCCTCGCGCATTGCCTCTTCGAGAGCGGGCCGCAGTTCTTCCTTGGTGTTAACGCGGCGCATTCCGCGTCCCCCGCCGCCCGCGACGGCCTTGGCGAATATGGGGAAGCCGATCTCATCCGCCCCCGCCAGCAACTCTTCGATGTCCTTGGAGGCAGGTGTCGACAGGAGCACAGGAACGCCCGCCTCGATCGCGTGCTCCTTTGCCGTGACCTTATTGCCCGCCATCTCGAGCACGTGCGTGGGAGGACCGATGAAGGTGATGCCCGCGTCCGCTGCGGCCTGGGCCAAGTCCGGATTCTCAGAGAGGAAGCCGTACCCGGGGTAGATTGCGTCAGCCCCGGATTCCTTGGCAACGCGGATGATCTCGCTCACGTCAAGATACGCCCGAACCGGGTGACCCTTCTCGCCGATCTGGTACGCCTCGTCGGCCTTGAGCCGATGCATGGAGTTGCGATCCTCGTAGGGGAAGACGGCCACGGTCTTTGCGCCCAGTTCAAAAGCGGCCCGCATCGCCCGAATCGCGATCTCGCCGCGGTTGGCTACGAGAATTTTCGTGAACATTCGTTCCTTTCGCACCCACACCACAATAGGGCGGGAAAACGCTGGCAATTAGCTAGGGACGCACCGATCTGGGCGCATGATTTAGGTTCTTTAACAGTAGTGAAGGTATCGTCGTTACTCGTGCATGTACTTAGCGTCAGCTCCCTCAAGGGGGGCGTGGGAAAGACGACGGTGACGCTCGGGCTCGCCTCAGCCGCCTTCGCGCGAGGTCTTCGCACCCTGGTCGTTGACCTGGACCCTCAGTCTGATGTCTCAACGGGTATGGATATCGACGTCGCCGGTCACCTCAACATCGCCGATGTGCTCGCCTCCCCCAAGGAGAAGATCGTGCGCGCGGCCATCGCTCCCAGCGGATGGACGAAGGGTCGCCCGGGCAAGGTCGAGGTACTCATCGGATCTCCGTCGGCCATCAACTTCGACGGACCGCACCCAAGCATCCGTGATATCTGGAAGCTGGAAGAAGCTCTCGCCAATGTCGAGGCGGATTATGACCTCGTCCTGATCGACTGCGCTCCTTCCCTCAACGCGCTCACGCGCACGGCGTGGGCCGCGAGCGACCGAGTGACGATTGTCACCGAGCCGGGACTTTTCTCCGTGGCGGCCGCCGATCGGGCTTTGCGCGCCATCGAAGAGATCCGCAGGGGCCTCTCTCCCCGTCTTCAGCCCCTCGGCATCATCGTGAACCGACTGCGAGTTCAGTCCCTCGAGCACCAGTTCCGGATCAAGGAACTACGCGACATGTTCGGGCCGCTCGTGTTGAGTCCGCAGCTCCCCGAACGCACCTCGCTCCAGCAGGCGCAGGGTGCAGCGAAGCCCCTGCATGTCTGGCCTGGCGAGAGCGCGCAGGAGATGGCGCGCAACTTCGATCAGCTGCTCGAGCGCGTTATGCGTACAGCTCGCATTGGCGAATTCGCAGACGACCCCGCCTGAAACTCATCGCCGAACTGCGGCGAACACACCTCAGGATGCGCGAGTTGCCCGACGACGCGCAAGCTCGTCCATTGGGTCTTCGGCCTTGACCGAGTCGAGCTCGACGAGGTCGTGCTCGACCTCTCGCAGCACCTTCCCCACGGCAATCCCGAAGACTCCTTGACCGCGGCTCACGAGGTCGATGACCTCGTCGCTTGAAGTGCACAGGTAGACGCTCGCACCATCGCTCATCAGCGTGGTCTGAGCCAGATCGTTGATACCCGATTCGCGCAACTGATTGACCGCGACCCGGATCTGCTGAAGTGAAATCCCCGTGTCAAGAAGACGCTTGACGAGCTTCAGGACGAGGATGTCGCGGAAACCGTAGAGGCGCTGAGAGCCGGATCCGGCCGCGCCACGCACCGTCGGCTCAACGAGTTGAGTGCGAGCCCAGTAATCAAGCTGACGGTAGCTGATACCCGCGGCACGCGCTGCGATGGCGCCACGGTAGCCCGCGGCATCATCCAGGTCGGGCATACCGTCGGTGAAGAGGAGACCGAGGTCGTAGCGGGAATCCTCGCTACGGCTGAGTTCACTCATGGCTCTCCTTGCTGCTCACAACACAAACCTTCATGTTGAAGTTGACACTTAGTGTTTCGTGTAAGCCCAAGTTACCCACGACGTGCTGCGCAGTAACGACACGGGCCGGGCGTGTCGTATTCGACGGTACTACGAATCGAGTCGCGTGAGGGCGGATCGGATGAGACTGCTGCGAACAATCTCGAGTTGACCCGCTATCTCACGAGCCATCTCGGCAGCTCGAGCTCGACTCGAGGCATCCTTGCGTCGCGAGACCGGCATGAGCGCGTTCTCGATGAGACCGAGTTCCCTCTCGGCTGCGGCCCGAAAGCCTCGCAGGTGGCGCGGCTCGATTCCCGAACGCTGAAGTTCGACTAGTGACTTCAGAACGGCCAGGACGTCTTCACCAAACAGATCGGAGGGGACGATAAGGGACGCGGATACCGCATCCTGAAGCAGCATGGCGTTGGCGCCTGCCTCGCGAATGAGTTCGTCGCGCGTGAATCGCCGTTCAGAGGACAGCATCGACGGCGCAGCAACAGCACCACCAGGAAGTTCGGGCGTGCGGCCCGCATCCATCTCGGCAAGGTATCCGCGAATCACCTTGAGGGGAAGGTAATGGTCGCGCTGCATCGTCAGCACGAAACGCAGGCGATCCATGTCGGTGGGCGAGAACTTGCGATATCCCGATTCGGTTCGAGCAGGCGAAACAAGCTGGCGCTCCTCGAGGAAGCGAAGCTTGGATGGGGTCAAGTCGGGGAACTCGGGGTTGAGCTTCGCGAGAACCTGCCCAATGCTCAGGAGGGCTGGCGCCCCGGTCGCCCTGACCTGGGGTGAGACGGCCGCCACTAGCGACCAGCCAGGTGCGCGAGATCCTGTCGTGACGCGTAGAAGGTAAGGCGGAACTTGCCCACCTGCACCTCCGCCCCATCGCTGAGCAGACCGGCCTCAATGCGCACGCCGTCGAAGTAGGTGCCGTTGAGCGAGCCCAGATCCTTGACCTCGAAGGCCGTGCCGTGCCTGAGGAACTCGGCGTGACGTCGAGAGACCGTGACATCGTCAAGAAAGATGTCGGCTTCGGGGTGACGGCCGACAGTGGTCACATCCGCGTCGAGGAGGAATCGGGCGCCCACGTTGGGTCCACGACGCACTACGAGAAGCGCTGAACCAGAGGGGAGCGCTGCAATCGCGTCGAGTTCTTCGGGCGAAACGTCACCATCGAGAGCGGCGAGCTGCGCCCCGAACTCATCGCCATAGTGCGCGGTCGCGTCCTCGTGTGGAACCGAACCCCGAGGAGCATCCTCTACCATCGTGAACCTCCCTAGCTGCCCAGCGTATCTGATTCGACCGCGACCTCGGGCCGCGGAATCCGGATGATGCGAGCGGTTTCCGCAAGATAGATGATCCCTGCCCACCAATACAGGAAGAGCCCCCACAACCCGAAAGACCACCCTACGGGGTCGGTCACGATCGCGAGAACGGGAAAAGCCTGACCGATCATGATCAGCGGTAGCGCGTAGAGCAGACACAGCGTGGCGGCCTTGCCGAGGTGGTGAACGGGGAGCGGGCCGTACCCGAAGTTCGCGCCCACGATTCCCATGATGACGAGCAAGAGTTCTCGAGCAACGATCGCGATGAAGAACCACCACGGGATCACCTCCCGCACCGAGAGCCCGATGAGTGCCGCGAAAATGAATAGCCGATCTGCAGAAGGGTCGAGCAACTGGCCGAGTCGGCTGATCTGCCTGAACTTGCGCGCGATGAGGCCATCGAGAAAGTCCGTGACGCTCGAGACCACGAGGACAACTAGGGCGAGCACGTCGCGGTCGCTCAGGATGAGCACCAGGAAGACGGGCACGAGCGCCAGGCGAAGAAAACTCAAGAGGTTGGGGACGGTTATGACGCGGTCGGTTACTTCCGCCATCCGCGTCGATCCCACGGGGCCGAGTCTATCGACGCTTGTCAGGCAATAGGATGCCGGGATGGAGCCCGCACTCGTCGTATTTATCGTCGCCGGAGTCGTCTGCGCATTCGTGTGGATCATGTCTCTCATTACCGGTGACCACTCGTGGGTGGACCGACTATGGTCGATCGTTCCGGCGGCGTACGTCTGGATTTTCGCGGGCTTCGCCGGATTCGCCGATCCGCGTCTCAACGTCATGGGGGTGCTCGTCACCCTCTGGGCGGCGCGTCTGACGTTCAACTTCGCTCGCAAGGGCGGATATAGCGGAGTGGAGGACTACCGCTGGCCCATCTTGCGTGCGCGCATGAAGCCATGGCAGTTCGCGCTCTTCAATCTGTTCTTCATCACGCTCTATCAGAACCTCATACTCGTTCTCATCACCTTCCCGGCACTCACGGCGTACGAGCACCGCTCGACGCCGTTCGGTGTGTTGGATGCAGCGCTCGCTGTACTCTTCTTGGCGCTGCTCGCGGGCGAGACCGTTGCCGACCAGCAGCAGTGGAACTTTCAGGAAGCCAAGCGCGGGGGCGGACCGGACTTTCGGCCACGCTTCCTGCAGACGGGTCTCTGGCGCCTGTCGCGCCACCCGAACTTCTTCTTCGAGCAGGCCCAGTGGTGGGTGCTCTACTTCATGGGCGCGGCCGCCGCAGGATCGCTACTGCAGTGGACTGTTCTCGGTGCGGCACTGCTCACCGGCCTCTTCATTGGATCGACGATCTTCACCGAGAACATCACCAAATCGAAGTATCCGGAGTATGCGGATTACCAGGCAACGACTTCGCCGATCGTTCCGTGGTTCCCGCGCCCCGCGCGCAAGTCGTCTGTCGCGGCCTGAGCCGACGTGTCGACGGGCTGACAGGCGCCCGCCGCCGGTAGCGTGACGCTATGTCGTGCATTCGCTTCAACACTCCAGCTCAGCTCGCGCAGATGAGGGCGATGGCCCCGGCGATGTTGACGGTCGAGCAAGCGGCCGCGCTGCATCCCTCCCCCGAAATAACGGAGAGCAAGATACGTCGACTCCGCTTGCTCGCGACAGATACCAATCCGAAGATCCGGGAGAGCGTCGCAAGCAGTTACCACACGCCCGAGGACGTGTTCGAGGAACTGGCCCGAGATCCGGAGGAATCCGTGCGTGCGTGCGTCGCGCGTAATGAGGCAGCACCGTGCGACGTACTGAGACTGCTCGCGTACGACAGCTCGGAGCGGGTGCGGGGGTTTCTAGCGACCAATTTCTTCGTTCCCGAAGATGCAATGGAGCGCCTCGCGAACGACTCGAGTCACACCGTTCGTGATCTTGTCGCCTGGAAGGCGCAGCTCGCCGAGGCCTGATCTCACCAGTCACAGCTGTTAACATTCGCCACAGGTCGGTTTACCCTGTTTCTATGGGGATCCGCTCGGTTCGTGCTGCAGTGGTGGGGTGCGCAATGGTGACCGTGCTCACTCTTGGGGTGGCGGTACCGAGTTCAGCGGTGGACTACCCGTCGTGGGACGACGTCGAAGCGGCGCGCGGCAACCAGGCCGCGACCGAAGCAACCATCGCTCAGATAGGCACATTGCTCGACTCGCTCCAAGCCGAAGCCGCCCGGCTGGGGGACGAAGCCATCGCACGCATGGCCGAGGCCGACGCGGCTCGTACGGAACTCGATCGAGCAATCGCCGAAGCCGCGTCACTCGAGAAGAGGGCGGAGTCCGCGGGCCAGCAGGCAGCGAAATCCGCGGCGCGGGCATCCGAAGTCGCGTCTGCTCTGTACCGTTCTGGCGGCAGCGACCTCACCAGCACGCTCATCATGACGTCGGACCAGGATTCGACGGCGCTCCTCGACAAGCTCGGAACGCTTGGCCGCCTGGGCGGCCAGTTCACGCTCGCTCTCGACCGCGCCACCGCCGATCGCAACCAGGCGCAGGCGCTCAGTGCGCAGGCGGACGTGGCCAGAAGCGAGCGCGATCGTCTCTCGACGGCCGCTCAGGACGCCCTTGCGGCAGCCCAGGAAGCACAAGCGAAGGCTGATGCTGCGGTCGCCGTACAGCAAGCCAACCTCACCCTGCTCTATCAACAGCTCGCAACCCTCAAGAACACCACCGTGCAGCTCGAGCAGCAATACCGCATCGGCCAAGACAATGCCGGGGCCGGGGGCGGAGGCGACTCGGGGGGATCGAGCGCCGGCCCCTTCGTGGTTCCGGGCAACGAGGTCAACAACCCCGCTGCCGCGAAGTCATTCGCTTACGCGCAGCTCGCAGCGATGGGGTTCGGGGGCGACCAAAATAACTGCCTGCTTTCGCTCTGGAACCGCGAGTCAGGCTGGCGAACCAACGCATATAACCGCAGCAGCGGTGCATACGGCATCCCGCAATCCTTGCCGGGGAGCAAGATGGCCAATTACGCCGCAGACTGGCGCACAAACTACCAAACGCAGGTCATGTGGGGGCTCATCTACATCACGGGCCGGTACGGCTCTCCCTGTGGAGCATGGGCTCACTCCGAGCGCGTCGGTTGGTACTGATGTCGACGGGAGTGCGCGTTGACAGCTGGTTGTGGGCCGTGCGCGCCGTGAAGTCCCGATCGATCGCGACGGCAGAATGCCGTGCGGGGCACGTAAAAGTGAACGGTGAGCGCGCGAAAGCCGCTCACGCGGTGAAGCCAGGCGACGAAGTGCGACTGCGTGTCGCCGGATTCGACCGCGTCCTCACGGTTGTCGACCCGATCATCAAGCGCGTCGCCGCTCCCCTCGCGGCTGCGGCCTACATCGACAAGAGCCCCCCGCTCCCGACCCCGGCGGAAGTGGCATTGGCGCCCCGTCGCGACCGCGGCGCGGGTAGACCGACAAAGCGCGAGCGGCGCGACCTGGAAGAGTTTCTCGGTCGACGATAGCTGTTTGTACCCCGATCGCCCCGCTTGGGGGCAAATAACACCAATAACATTCGTCACTCCCTCCCCAAACCCTCGATGTTCGGTTTATAGTTTGCTTCATGCGTAATGGGGGACGTCTTACACTTCGGCGACTAGTCGCGTCAGTTGCTGCGGTGATTGTCGTCGCGACGGGGCTCACGGGATTGAGCGCGAGCGTCGCCCCTACTCCAGCGAGCACTGCGGCCGATCTTTCACAGTTCCAGCCCGGCAACATCATCTCCGACTCGCTCTTCTTCGACTCGAACGCAATGACGGTCTCCGAGATTCAGGCGTTTCTCAACTCAAAAGTCTCGAACTGCGCTTCGGGGTACACGTGCCTCAAGGACTACCGAGAGACCACCTACACGGTTCAGGGCAACCCGATGTGTCACACCTACCAGGGCGCTGCCAACGAATCGGCCGCGACCATCATCTGGAAGGTCGCGCAAGCGTGCGGAATCAGCCCGAAGGCGATCCTCGTCATCCTGCAAAAGGAACAGAGCCTCGTCACGACCACGGCACCATCACGTGGTCGTTATGAATCGGCGATGGGGGCCGGATGTCCGGACACCGCTGCGTGTGACACGCAGTACTACGGCTTCTACAACCAGGTGCGTTACGGCTCTTACCTACTCAAGCGGTATACGCAGCCGCCAGGAACAGGACCTGGAACTGCGTGGGACTCGCGCTACGACCTGGTGAAACCCGTCGGAACGTACACGAACGTGCTGTATAACCCGAACGGAAACTGCGGCCAGAAGACGGTCTGGATGGCCAACCAGGCGACCCACTCCCTGTACCTCTATACGCCGTACACGCCCAATGCTGCGGCGCTCGCGGCCGGGTACGGAACGGGCGACTCCTGCTCTTCTTACGGAAACCGCAATTTCTTCCAGTTCTACACCGACTGGTTCGGCAACACGCAGGGCGCGGTGCCCGCATCGTCTGCCAACCCGATCGTCGCTGGTACCCCCAACACGGGATCCACGCTCACCGTGTCGTCGGGCACCTGGAACGGTTCACCCACCCCGGCGATCAGCTACTCCTGGTACTCCTGCCCCGCTGCCGTGACGGCGGTCGTGGCGACGGTACCCGCCAATTGCGCCGTCATCCCCTCCGCCACGAGCTCGACGTACGTTGTCGCGCCCAGCGACGCGGGCAAGTACATCACCGCAGCAGTCACCGCAAAGAACAACGCGGGCTCCGCGAGCCGTTGGGCGGTGTCCACCGCCGCTATTACCGGAGCGGCCTACAACACGGTCGCCCCCGCCATCACCGGGTCTGCGGCGATCGGATCCGAGCTGACCTCGTCAGCGGGAACATGGTCAGGCTCCCCCGCACCCACGCTCACGTATTCGTGGTACCGCTGCCTCAACGCAGTGACAACCGCCGCAACGACAGCACCGGCCGGCTGTGCCGTCATCGCTGGCGCGTCCGCAGCCACATACACGCCCACCACCGCCGACGCAGGACGCTTCCTGGCAGCGGCCGTCACCGGGACCAATACCATCGCTGCGAGCACAAAATGGACACCGACTACGGGTGTGATCGGTGTCGCACCTGTTGCGACCGGTGACCCATTCATCACGGGAACCGCTGCCGTCGGCTCGACTCTCAGTGGATCTAACGGGACCTGGACGGGGCTGCCGACGGGCATCCAGCCGCCATCCGGCCCCAACGCGGGTCGCACGTACAACGGCTACAACATCATGGTCATCCAGTCGTCACTCAACGCGGTGGGGATCTCGACGACGGTCGACGGCATCTACGGCCCGCAGACAACGTCAAACGTCCGGGTGTATCAGTCCCGCTACGGTCTCACCGTGGACGGAATCGTGGGGCCGCAAACCTGGGGCCACATGAGCTCGGTGGTCAATGCTCCTGCGACTTTCGTCTACGCCTGGTACTCGTGCTCGGCCGCCGTCACGGCATCATCGACGAGCCAGCCCGCCGGATGCGCGCCCATCGCTGGGGCAGCGGCCGCGAGCTTTGCGGTCAACGCCGCGCAGGCTGGCAAGTTCGTCTCCTTCGCCGTGACCGCAAAAAACATTGCGGGAGCCGCGACCAAGTGGTCGGTGTCGACTGTCGGGGTCGCTGGGACTCCCGCAAACGACGTCGCTCCTGGTGTCGCGGGTGACACGACCGTGGGTAACACCCTCACGACGAGCGATGGCACCTGGTCCGGCGCGCCCGCCCCGACCCTGACGTACGGCTGGGCTCTCTGCTCGGCGGCCGTGGCGACTCCCTCGACGACCCTCGCCGCGAACTGTTCCGTCATCCCCGGTGCGACCGCTGCGACGTGGGCGATCACTGCGGACGCGGTGGGTAAGTTCGTCGTCGGTGCGGTCACCGCAACCAACAGCCTGGGCGCTACTACGGTGTGGACGGCATCGACAGCCGCTGTCAACGCCGCTCCCGTCGCCACCGCTCCGAGCGTCACGGGTGATCCCGCTGTGTCTGGAGATGCCATCGTCGGCGCGACGCTCACCGCCACCGCTGGTGCGTGGTCGGGGACGCCTGCTCCCAGCACGACGAGCGCGTGGTACGTCTGCTCAGCCCAGGTCGCCGCCGCGAGTTCGACACCACCCGCTGGCTGCCAGGCCATCGGTGGAGCTACTTCGCAAAGCTACGCTCCCGTTGCGGGCGACGTGGACAAGTACATCCTCGTCGGAGTCACCGCGACCAACTCTGCCGGCTCGGCAACGCGCTGGACCGCCTCGACGACTGCCGTGATGGCTGCGACGGTTCCGCCCGCGCCGACCGGCGAGCCTTCCATCACGGGGACCGCGAGCGTTGGATCCACCCTGACAGGGTCCGCGGGCACGTGGACCGGGCCAACCGCGACCACCCCCACTCCCTTCGTGCCTTCGGGACCGAACTCGACCCGCACCTACCAGGGCTACAACGTCATGCAAATCCAGTGGAGTCTCACGCAGGTGGGAATCCCGACAGACATTGACGGAATCTACGGCAGCCAGACGACGGCGAACGTTCGCCAGTATCAGGCCGCCAACGGACTCGTCGTGGATGGCATTGTCGGTCCCGCCACCTGGGCGCACCTCAGTTCGCGCACTCCCGCGACGACACCGACTACGACCACCTCGGCGTGGTACACCTGCACCACTGCGGTCGCGGCGGTGGCATCATCCGCCCCCGCCGGGTGCACGGCTATCGCCGGAGCGACCGCTACGACCTACGTGCTCGCGGCAAGCGATGCCGGTCAGTTCGTGAGCTACGCGGTCACGATCAGCAACTCGGGGGGTACGGAGACTCGCTGGACAGCATCGACGGCCGCGGTAGCGCCGTAGTAGCTCATCCGGCCTAGAGGCTAGTTCGACACGATCGGCTTGCGTTTCGAAATCCAGATCGCCCCCGCGCCAACAGCGCAGATGAAGACGGCGATGAGGATCACGTAGAACGCAACTGAGAGGTATCCGTTCGGGGAGAGGTTCGGATTGAGGAACGGGTAGGGGTACCAGTACGGTTCCCCCGTCTGCTCATTGGGAGTCAGCGGTCCACGGACGAGGGTGTATACCGCCCACACGATCGGGAAGATCACCACGCGCCACAGGGCGGTGAACGCGAGCGGACGCCGCCCCGGGGCCACTATCCAGTCGAGCACGACGAGTATGGGCGCGACCACGTGCAGAATCTCATTCGACCACCCGAGAGTCGCCCCCTGGGGAAGCTCGATGTTACGCAGCAGGAGGTTGTAGACGATGCCCGTGACACCCATGTAGGTGACGATGCAGACGCGCAAGATCGCGAACCAATGGGGATCCTCTCCGCTGCGCATGACCAGAAGCGCCGCGCCGATAAGCATGACGACGACGGTGCCGACATTCGAGAGGATCGTGAAGAAGCTGAAAAAATTCGTGAGAGCGAGCGGGATGTTGCTGACACCGACCGTGGGCCAGAAGGTGAGGCTCGTGATGAGCTGGCCCACTACCGCGGCGACGATGGCGGCCGCAACAGCGACCCTGGCGATGGCGAAAACGACGCGCACGATGTCCTCTCTCAGGAGCCGGTCGGGCTGACCGCTCGCATGAATGCTAGTGGCTCGGCGTTGACCAGGGGCGTCGGAGCGTCGGCTGGTTACTTCTTCGCCGCAGCCTTTGCCGCCTTCTTGTTCTCCCGCACCCTACGCAGGGAATCCTCGTCGACGATGTCGGCTACCGATCGGTACGAACCCTCGTCGCCGTAGTGTCCAGCCGCCTCGCGCCAGCCCGGCGCCGTAAGTCCACGCTGCTTGCCCAGCAGCGCGAGGAAAATCTTGGCCTTCTGCTCTCCGAATCCCGGGAGAGCCAGAAGCCTCCCGAGCACGGTCGGCCCATCGGGTGCATCCCGCGTCCAAATCTTTGACGCGTCTCCGTCCCAGTGCTCCACGACCGCTGCACACAGCGCCTGAACTCGACCCGCCATCGACCCTGGGAACCGATGCACCGCGGGCGACTGCTTCATGACGGCGGCAAAGGCGTCAGCATCCATCGTCGCCATCGCGCGCGGATCGAGCGAACCGAGGCGATCGCGTAACTTCTCCGGACCAGCGAAGGCTGTCTCCATCGGGATCTGTTGGTCGAGGAGCATCCCGATAAGCAGAGCTAACGGATCACGGGAGAGCAGGGAGTCAGACTGAGGGTCGCCAGTGATGTGCAGTTCGGTAGCCATTCCCCCATCGTGCCAGCCTCACTGTGCCGAGCGCATCACGGCGTTCCAGTGGATGACGTGCACAATCGCGATACCCACCACGCCGAGCGCCGTGACGAACGCGACCGCGATTGAGAAGTCGGGCGGGAGGGGGACGAGCAAGAGGAAGTCTGCCGCGAACGGCACCAACAAAACGAGAGCGAGCCCCGCAATCATCGCCGCGACGATTGCGGTCTTGATCGGCGTGAAAGGCCACGATCGTGAGACGAGCACCGCGAGCCCGATAAAAGACAGGGCGATAGTCGTTCCCGTGCGCAATTCGAGCTCGTGCACCACAAGGGATCGCCCGAGGAGAGTGGTGGCGACGATGACCGCAGCGACCACGAGCCCAGCAGGTACGGCGAACGTCAGAGACCGGCGTAGGAACCCAGGAAGGTACCGACGACCGTTCGGCAACAGCGCCAGGAAGAAGGCCGGTATGCCAATCGTCAGACCATCGGTGACCGAGAGTTGGCGGGGAAGGAACGGGAACTCAAGCATGAGGATTCCGAACGCAACTGCGAGCGCGACCGCGTAGGCCGTCTTGGTGAGGAAGAGCATTGACACCCGCTCGACGTTGGCGATTACCTGGCGGCCCTCGGCCACCACCCCCGGCAGGTGAGAAAAGCGCCCATCGAGCAGGATGATGCGGGCCACCGCCTTCGTGGCCGCCGAGCCGGTCTCCATGGCGATTCCGATGTCGGCGTTCTTGATCGCGAGTGCGTCGTTGACGCCGTCGCCAGTCATGGCGACCGTGTGACCGGAAGCCTTGAGCGAGAGCACCATCGCCTGCTTCTGTTCGGGTGTGACACGACCGAAGACCTGATTCTCCCCCAACGCGGTCGCTAACGCGGTCGGATCGGTCGGAAGTTCGCGGGCATCGAAGCCGTGCGGGGCGTGGATGCCGACCTCGCGCGCGATCGCGGCGACCGTGTGCGGGTTGTCGCCCGAGATGATGCGAACGGCGACGCCCTGAGCGGCGAAATACTCGAGGGTCTCCCGGGCATCAGACCGGATGCTCTCGCGGAACGTCAGAAGTGCGACGGGTTGGAGCCCTCTCGGACGCACCTCTGCCTCGGCGTCTCCGGGCGTGAGGGTCTCGGGCGAGCGCGCGAGCACGAGCGTGCGACGACCGGTGGCAGCGAGCTCGGCCGCTCGGGCCATGAGCGAGGAGCGCCGGGGGTCATCGCCGAAGACCATCTCAGGTCCGCCGAGCACCCACGTGCCGTCGGCCCCGTCAGCGAAGGCGACAGCGCTCCACTTGCGAGCGGATGAGAACGGGATCCGTGCCGTGGGCACGAGCGGATCATCCGCCACGAATCGCGCACCGAGGCATTTCGCGGTCGCGTTGGCGTCAGGCTCGGCGCCGTTCCACGCGAGCACGCGCTCCCACCCTGGCGCATCATCCGTGCCGACAGGGTGCACTTCGTCGAACACGATGTCGCCCGCTGTGAGCGTTCCGGTCTTGTCGAGGCAAATGATGTCTACCCGCGCGAGGCCCTCGACGGCGGGCAGTTCTTGGACGAGCACTTTGTGGCGCGCGAGTTTCACTGCCCCGGCAGCGAATGCGATGCTCGTCATGAGCACGAGCCCGAGCGGGATCATCGAGACAACCGAGGCCACCGTGCCGACAACGGCACTCTGCCACTTCCCCGACTGGAAGGCAGACTCCCATCCGCCTTCCGCGATCATTTGTGCGTTCAGAACCAGGAGTGCGAGCGGCCCGATACCCCACGTGAGCCACATCAAGACACGGTTGATGGATGACCGCAGCTCCGACGCCACTAGTGAGAACTTCTTCGCCTCGCTCGTCAATTGGTTCGCGTAGGAGTGCGCCCCCACCCGGTCGACGCGCGCCGTTCCCTCCCCCGCGACCACGAGCGAACCCGACAACAGCCGATCGTCAAGGTCCTTGTCAACCGGATCCGACTCTCCCGTGAGCACAGATTCGTCGAGTTGGAGTGAGTGCGCGTCGATCACGATGGCATCGGCCGGAACCTGGTCGCCCGGTCGCAACTCGAGCAGCTCATCCACGACGACGTCGCGAACCCCGATGAGTACTTCGGCGCCATCTCGACGAACGCGAGCGAGCGGGGCGTTGAGTAGCGCGAGACGGTCAAGGGATCGCTTAGCGCGATACTCCTGCACTGTTCCAATGACGGCGTTCGCGAAAGCGCTCAGTCCGAATAGCGCGTCCTGCCAGCGGCCGATCGCGAGGAGCGTGACGAAACACCCGAGGATGATGGCGTTGAACAGAGTGAGAACGTTGGCGCGCAGGATATTCGCGATGCTGCGACTCGTGGGGGGTTCGTAGTCGTTCGAGCGGCCGTCAGCTGAACGCTGTGCCACCTCGCTCGCGGAGAGACCCTGATGGTCGGACGTGAGCATGCGTCGATACTAGGAGGCGTCAGGCCCGAGACCGAGCGAGTGCCGCCGTAAATTTCGCGGAGCGATCGAGTTCGGATTCGACAGGTTCGATGACGAGCCGCCGCGCGACCCCGTCGATCTCGGCCGTCAACGCACGACGTGCAGTGCGTCGACGCGCCGCTCCTACTGCTGCGCCGAGGACGGCACCCGAGACTCCCAGCAGGATGCCGAGCAGAACGCCGGCTGCAATGAGGAGGGTCGTGACAGGCCACCCCTCCACGGTCGGCACCGGCCCGAGCAGAAGCGCGAGGGGCGGAACGAACGCGATCACGAGAAGCCACAACACCCCGGCGAGGGCAGCGACTACCGATATCCATTGCAATATCCCGAAGATCACCCACCACCAGGAGCCGCGGGTCGGGAGCGTTGCGCGCGATACCGCGAGGTCAAGCTCGCCAGGAAGTTGGTCGAGCGCCGCTTGGCCGACGTCCCGCACGCCGGCCCGCCACGGCTCCGACAGCCCGTCAGAGATCGAGTCGGCGAACCCGCGCACCGCGAGAGACACGCGAGCCGTTCCGGCGGCATTGAGCGTCGGCATGCTCGAGCGGTGTAGTGCCGGGTCGCGATCGTGCCCAGATCGACCAAGACCGAGCCGCGCGAGCGGGTCGGCCCGGAACCGAAGAATCCAGGAGACGACGGGCCAGCCGGTCGCTTGGCCCGACCGCTTGCGGTACGACCCGGCAACGGCAGACGCCACCGTGTCGACACCGGCGGCGGTGGCGAGCTGCTCGGTGAGCTCACGAGCCCGCGCTCGAGCATCCGACTTGCTCGTCTTGCCTGAGATGCCCGACTCCGGCACGCGCGCCGCGAGCGTCGACACATCGGCCTCCAGCCGGGCGGACTGGGTAGTCAGTGCCTCGGACATCCCCCCGATCGCTGCACGCAACTCGGGCATACCGTCACCCGTCGCGGCACTCACCGCGAGCACCCGCGCCCCCGAGAGACCATCCCGCGCGAGCAGGCCGCGCAACGAGGTCGATGACACGCGGTAGTTCTGCGCTCGAGAGACGATCGCTCTGATTCAGCACGACGAGCGTGACGGCACCATGCCGCGAGTGCTGGGCAATGAAATCAGAGTGAAGAACGGCATCGGCGTATTTCTGGGGGTCGACGACCCACACGAGCACGTCGACCTGGCTGGCCAGACGCTCGGCCGTCTCGCGATGCAATGCCTCCACCGAATCGAAGTCGGGCAAGTCGAGCAGGATGAGCCGGGCAGCGCGCGAATCGATAGGCACTCGCCCGTCGTGCCGGGAGTGAACCTCCAGCCAGTCCAGCAGCGGGGCGGCGCCCGCGGAGTCCCAGCTCACCGCGAGGGGCTCCGACGTCGTCGGCCGACGCACGTGCGCGGTCGCGACCTCCTCACCGACGAGCGCGTTGAGCAGACTCGATTTACCCGACCCAGTCGCACCGAAGAGACCCACGACCGTGTGCTCGCTCGACAGGGCGCGTCGCCCGGTGGCTCGATCCAGGAGCGCGTCGATGTCGGCGAGCGTCGGGTCGGGCATCCGGCCCTCCCCCAGTGTGCGAACGTCGCGAAGGGCGAGCAGGCGATCGTCGAGGCTCACTCGTCCTCCCCTGCTCGGGCGGCGCGAGCAACCTCGTCAGCGAGGGCGTCGGCGTTGCGGCGCAACTCGGTTGGACCAGGGCCCGATCGCACGACGGAGAGGAGTTCGCGGTAGCGATCGGCCTCACGTTCCAGGAGTGCGTCTACCCGCTCGTTGAGGTCGAGGCGGGCGAGCTTGGCCAGCCGGCGTACCGCGTCCTCGCCGAAGATCGTCTCGAGCAACTTCTGGCCGACGACCGCGGAGCCACCGGCGATCACCAGCTCGCCGCCCGTGAGTCCACCCGTGGAGGCGAACACCACGATCATGAGCGCGACGGTCGTGACGTTGAGCCCCAGTGACAGGATGCGGGCTTTCGTGCGCTTCGAGCCCACATTGTCGTTGATGAGCTGCATGAGTGAGCCCTGCCACTCGCGGATCATTGTCGACGCAGCCGCCGGGAACGCACGGCTCGCCGTCGAGAGATCGCCGTGATCGTGAGTGAGTGAACGCCCCGCGCGAGTCCGCTGCAGTTCACGCCACACCGCGGCACTCGCCGATCCCGCCTGATCCACGACGACCGCGTGCAGCCCGTGCTCGATTGTCGTCTCAACATCAATGACGGGCTGCGGAACTCCCCGAATCCATGCCGAAACGGCATCACGCGTTCGGGAGAACCACGATTCGACCTGACGGAAGACATCGGATGTGCCGACGAAGTCCTGCCATCGGGCGAGCACCTCACCCCGCAGCAGCGCACCGTCACGCGTTGATTCGTCAACGGACCGCACAGCACGCTCATACTCGCGGGATACGAGGGCGTCGGCCTCATTCGCCCAGTCGAGCTGCTGCTGCCGAGCATCCGCGATTCGATCGATGCGGTGTGACAGGTCGCCTACCGCGCCGCCGAGGGTGCGGGCGGCAATGCGGGATCGCTCGACGCGATCGCCAGCGATCGTGCGCACCCACGAGTCGATCTCGGCGACCGCCGACGTGGGCAACATGCCCTGATCATCAAGGTGCTGCTCGGCGACCGTGAAAATCCGTGCGGCCTCGAGTCCCCGTTCCGCCAGCATGCGGGCAAGGTCCGCGCGCACCTCGTCGGCCGCCGCCTCGGGAACCCGGTTGAGCACGACCCCCACGGTGATCGCGCGTCCTGCGGCATCGTCGAGGAGGCGCCAAGGCACGGCATCGGCATAGCGATTCGCGGTAGTCACGAATAGCCACAGATCTGCTGCGGCGAGGAGCTGATTGGCAAGCGCGCGGTTCTCATCCGCTATCGAGTCGATGTCCGGAGCATCGAGGATGGCGACGGAGGGCGCGATGCGATCATCCGCAAGCAGTACAAGCTCACCGATTCGCGACGCGTCGGGCGCGTCACCGGCGGTCTGGGCGGTGTCGGACGGTGCCGCGAGTCGACCGCGGACCCGAGCGAGGGACGGGAGGATGCGATCCGAGGCAAACCATCCGGCGTCCTCGGGAGCGTGCACAAGGATGGGTTGTCGTGTGGTCGGCCTGATCACTCCCGCGCGAGTGACGGGGGACCCCACGAGGGCGTTCACGAGCGTCGACTTGCCAGCGCCCGTCGAACCCCCGACGACGAGCAAGAGCGGGGCATCCAGGTCGGTGAGCCGGGGCCGAATGTAGTCGTCGATCTGAGCAACTGCGGCCGCGGCCGCCGCGCGCTGCTCCTCCGCTGAATCCAGAGGAAGCGTGAGCGTAACCCCAGCGAGATCGGTGCGCACGACGTCGAGCAACTCGATCGCGGGCCGACGCGGTGCGCTCATGCTTCCAAGGATGCCGCAAAAGGAGTCGAACTGCCCATCGGGCTGCTGGAGTCAGGTCACCGGGCCTAGCGCGCGAGGGTGAATGCCACCCGCGCACCGCCCAGGGGCGAGTCTTCGATCGCGATGCTGCCGCCGTGCGCCTGCACGATGCGTCGACACGTGGATAGCCCGATGCCATACCCGGGGACGTCGTCGGATGCTGCACGTTCCATCAGGTCGAAGACGCGATCGCGTCGCTCCTCGGGGATACCGGGCCCGTTGTCGTCGACCTCGATGCGCCACCCCGACGCCACTTCAGTGCACCTGATGTCGACGTGCGGAGTCACCCCCGCTGTGTGCGCGAACTTGATCGCATTCGCGACGAGGTTCTGCAGGAGAGCACGCACGAGCGTAGGATCCCCAGACGGCTGCGACCATGAATGAAGGATGACCGTAGCCCTCGTCGATTCGATCGCAGAATGCAGATCTTCCTTCACCGACTCAACCAGAGCTGGCAGGTCGATAGGGATGCGTCGAGGCTGTGCGCCCCCGATCCTGGCGAAATCGAGGAGGTCCGTGATCATTGTCGCCATACGACCGGCGGCCGACTCCGCCCGTGCGAGCACTTCCGCGGCTTCGGGCGCGTTCGCCATCTCGGGGCTCTCGGTCGCGAGCTCGAGGAATCCTGATACCGCCATGAGTGGGTTGCGCAGATCGTGGCTGATCTGGCCCGCGAACTGCGCGAGCTGCTCGTTCGATCGCCCGAGTTCGATCGAGGTGCGGCGCAGCTCGAGCACGTCCACCACCTGGTGGGCGAGTATCTCGAGAGCGTGAGCGTGCTCAGGCGAAAGACCGCCGACGACCTCGTCGAACACGCAGAGGGTGCCGATGACAACGCCGCTCGGCGTGATGAGAGGCGTCGAGGCATAGAAGCGCACGCGGGCGATCTGGCCGGTCACGAACGGATTGTGCTCGAATCTGTCATCGAGTCTCGCGTCGGGGACGGCAACCTGGACACCTTGCTGGAAGACAACCGCGCACATCGAGTCTTCGCGATCGCAGACGGAGGGTTCGAAACCGATCGCGGCGACCTGGTGTTGGAACCGGTCATCGATGATGTTGATGACCGCCGTGGGAACACCACACACGAGTGCCGCGAGTTCTGCGAGTCGCTCGAGGTCGGGCTCGGGGGGTGCGCCAACGAGTTGGTAGTCGGCAATCGCCATCGCGCGCGTGCTGTCCTCGGCGGTTCTCACTCAGTTCCCCCTAGCAGGCGAGTGGAACCGCCGTGAGCGATCCCCATTCTCGTCCCTCGGGCACGATCCTATCCGCCCAGCGCTCCCAGCACGCCTTCCGTGAGCGGCGTAAGCCCGGGGTAGCCCGGAGTGAGGCCGGCGGGCTCGATCGCGTTGAGGATGACTATCGCAAGGTCGGAGTCGGGACAGAATGCCGCGATACCGTTCGACCCCGGGATCGCGCCCGCGTGACCGTGGCAGATGCCGACCCTGGGGATGTCCCACGTCGCCAGCCCAGCCCCCTCACCGAGCTGCACGTGCGGCACGCCCGACGCATCGTAGGTGGCAGCGTAGAAATCAAGCGAGTTGGTGGTGAGCGTCAGCATTTCGTCGAGGTGAGCTGCATCGACTACGTCGCCACCGACGAGCGCCCTGATCCACACGGCCTGGTCCTTGGCCGAGCTCACCATGCTGCCCGCCGACCACGCGCCGGTCCACTGAGGCGAGGGATGCTGCGGCTCCACGGCTCCGTACTGCTTGAGACATTCGGCACCCTCGCCTGCGTCGCACACGAGCACGAAGCCGTTGATTGCTTGGGGACCGCTGCCCTCGCCATCCAGGTAGGTGCTCGTCAGTCCCACAGGCTGGATGAGCTTCGTCCGGATGAGTTCTTCATAGGGGGTCTCTGTCGCGAGCTCGGCGATACGTCCGAGCATGATGTAGCCGGCGTTGAGGTACTCGTACTCCGTGCCGGGAGCGAACACGGGCTCCTGAGTGAAGACCTGGTCGATGAGTTCTTGCGGCGTCACGTGACCGACGAGTTCGAAGTCGAGTTCGGCGAGTCCGCTCTCGTGTTGCAAGAGCATCCGCACCGTGATCCCGGCGCCACCGGGGGCGGCCGGGAACCACCGGTCGATGCTGTCGTCGAGGGACAGGGCGCCGTTTTGGTCAAGTTGCATGATGAGCGCCGCAGTGAAGAGTTTCGTCATGCTACCGATGTGGAAGGCGGCGCCCGGATCGAGCGGAACGCCGGGGTCGCCCTCCCCGCTCGCCGTCGCGACGACATCGGAGTCGCCGAGGGAGGCGGCCACCGCCGTCCCCGGGATCGTGTAGGCGAAGGGGCCGGTCGACGGTGAGGAACGCCATTGCACGAGTGCCGCCGCCATGCGGTCGGCGAACATCTCGTCGCCGTCCGTCGCGACGGTCGCGGCCGACGAGCACGCTGTGAGCGTCCCGACGATCACGACTGTGCTCGCGAACGCTATCCAACGAGTTCGGCGCATCGCCATTCCCTTCTCTTAGTGCCGGAACTGCGCGACGAAAGCCGTGACCTCGCGCTCCAGCTGCGAGGAGAACGGGTGGGTCACCTGATCGGCGAGGCCCGGCGCGTCCGCTTCGCCGACGTCACGAAGGATGTGCACGACGTTCCTGAGCTCGACGAAATGGGCGACCCCGGGGGCGAACTGGGCTGCCATATACGCCACCCCTGATCTGGGCGAGCCGTCGCCGCACGGAGTATTGAAGTCTTTCGAGCCGCACGTGACGAGCACGGGGATCGCAATCGTCGGAGCGATGGCGGCGGCGTCGATCTCGTCAAACTGTTGACCGTACGGGGTTCGGTAGGCGTGGGAGATCACCATCTGAGCGGGGTCGGACCCGTAGATGTTGTTCTCGATCGTCGATTGGATGAGGGCCGTGTAGTTGTCCGCGTCGGGCAGAGGTACTGGTCCCGGGGTCGGGTACGGTTGCGCGCCAGTGCGGATTTGGTCGACGCCCTCGGCGAGCCACGTCTTGAGCGTGGTTGCGTCCTCCAGCGTCATCTGGGCGCCGCTGACGGCAATGTCGATCTGCTGCGCCAATTGCTGCGGGATCACGTCGAGAATGCGGTCGTACGACGGTTCGATGAGGAGCAACCCGGCGGGTGCTGGTGCCGTGCCGGGGTCGCCGGCTACCGAAATCGTCACAGCTCCACCTTCACTATGTCCGATGAGGATCAGTCGCCTCGCGTCGATTCCTGGTTGCGCCGCGAGGAAGGACAGCGCATCGCGCACGGGCTGGATCCGGAGTTCGTCGTAGCCGTGGGTGAGGAGGGAATCCGGTTCATTGGCGTAGGGCCCCAGCCCGGTCTCACCGGTCCCGATCTTGTCATAACGCAAGGAGGCGATTCCCTGATCGGCCAGCATGTCGGCGAGCCATGCATACTGCTCCATGAGGATGCCTGCTCCGTTACCGTCGCGGTCGACAGCCCCCGTGCCTCCGACGATGACGGCCGCCGCTACCGGCACGCTCTCGTCGACCGGCGCCCAGTAGCTGCCGTGAATGATGACCTCACCACTGGCGAAGGCGACGTTCGCGTCGACCTGGATCATGGGGCAAACCTCCCCCGCGTGCGCCGTCGCAGGCGGCGCGCTCCCCGCCGCACTCACGCCAAGCACGATCGCAAGCATGAGCCCAACCACCGAGCCACTACGACGCCTCAGCACCAGAACGGCGAGGACCCCGAGCGCGATCACGCCTAGGCCGAGGGCGACAGCGAAAATGTAGCCCACCTCTTCCCCACCCGTGGTGACGCAGTCGGTCATCGCATCCTTTCCCCCACTGCAACCCAGTGTCCTAAAACGTCCATCTCCCGGCAAGAACCGCTTGCGGACGCGTCCTGAACAGGACACGCTGAGGGAATGAGCGACGAATCTCTCCTTGCCCTGGCATATCGGGGTCGGCCCGGCACGGTCATCGAACTGGCGACACTCTCGCATCGTTCTCTCGAGGATGTCCGGGCGTCCGTGGAGCGGCTCCGCAGCAGCGGACAGCTCGGTGGCCACGACGGCGACCTTGCCTTTCCGAACCCCGCGGACTGGGCCGCTGAGCAGGTGGCGGCGCGGGCGGCCGACCTCCGACGCACTGTGCGGGATCTGCTCGGCGAGATGGAACTGATCGTCGCCGAACTACCCGGGATGATCGGTCATTGGTCTATCGGCCAGACATCCCACGATCCCCTCCCCGTCGTCACTCGACACGGTCCGCGCGCGTCGGAGGACGTGTGGTTCGAACTGGGTCAGCGGGATGCAGGAACACTCGAGGCGGTGCTGCCCGACATCACCCGATTCCTGACGAGCCCCGCGGAGCGCGTCATCCGTTTCTCCGAGGCATTCCGAAGCAAGGATGCCGTGCGCGTGATTCTCTCGAGCGCCTCGGTGGAAGACCCCGCTGTCGGTCCGCTGCTCACCGCATTCACTGCCGCCGGAATGGAGTATCGGTTCATGGATGACCCCCCGAGTTGGTTCTGGGTGGACGGCGACCAGCTCGCCATGCCGTGGGAATGGGGAGAAACGAGACCTACGAGTGTCGTGAGCGTACGAAATAAGGCGCTTGCCGGCATGATCTCGGCCTACTTTGCCTCGCTGTGGCGCTCTGCCGCGCCGTCGACGCCGGTCGTGCGTCCCTGGACCCCGCTGCTCAGCCTCATGCGCAAGGGCGTGACCCTCGACGCAGCATCTCGCACCGTCGGCATCAACCCGCGAACGGGTCGACGGCGAATCGCCGAGGCGATGAACCACTACGGCGTCTCGACGCTGTTCGCTCTAGGAATGGCGTGGGCGGTGGATACGGACTCGGGCGGCCCGACCGATCGGTGATCCCGCAAGGGAAGAAGGGGTCGCCCTGAATTCGAAGTACGTGGCCCTCGGGCCGAGCCAGCCGAGCAGGGTTCGCCTAGTTGAAGCTGCACGAGCTCCGGCACACATTCGCGACGCGCGCGTTGGAAGCTGGCATGGACATGTTCGAGCTGTGACGGCTCATGGGCGATTCCAGCTACGCGATCACCGACCGCGTCTATGCGGACCTCCGCAGGAAGGACTACGGCAAGCAGCGCGCGGCGTTCTCTGCCCACATGCAGGCTGGCCGGAGCGAGTCGGTGTCGCCGCGGGCAGCCCCAGGTTAGGCGGGTGCTGTCTTCGGGTCGTCGAGCGCATCCACTGCACTGATGATGTCGACCACCGTCGGGTAGCGCTTGCCGATGTCGTTGTCCGTGCACTCATCGACCAGCTGGCGAAGCGCACCGGTCGCAGCGTCCAGCCCCGAGCGCCCGGTGAAGATGTAGGAGAGCACGTGCCCGACCGCGTAGATGTCGTTGGTCGACTTGAAATCGGCGAAGCGCTCAAGTGTCGGGTCCAGGACGGCGCCTTTCATGGACGAGTCGATCTTGGTGAACTCCGATTCGGGCGACTTGTGCAATCCGAAGTCGGACAACTTGACGGTGACCGCCCCGAGGTCGTGCTGGAGGATCAGCACGTTCTTCCTGCTGATGTCGCGGTGCTGGATGTTCTTTTGGTGAAGGTAGTTGACTCCGTAGAGGAACTGAAGCGCGATCCGCTTCCGCAGGCTCCAAGTCAGCGTCGCGTTATTTGTCTGGATGTAGTCGTAAAGCGTCGAGTGACAGTACTCCATGGTGTAGGACCCCTGCATCGCGTCGAAGGTATAGGCGCGAACGATGTAAGGGAAGTCGAGCTTCTTCAGCGTGTCGAACTCCTGCCTGAACCGAGCCTGTTCCCGATCGCTGAGGCCCTTCCGAGCCGTCTTGAGCGCAATGTCGATGTCGAGCACTGGATCGCGGTACTTGTGGACCAGCGCGAAGGACCCTCGCCAACCAGCGTCAACTTCGGGCGATCGCCGCTGCTGCGCCCAGGTGCCAAACCGCCGCCAGTGGAGAACACTGCCTCGTACTTCTCGATGGGCACCCGACCGAAGACTTCGGGTATCGTGCTTCCCTGCGAGGCCACAAAGAACGAGTCGCAGGCCTCCAGCACCTTCTTGTAGTCTTCCCGGATCTGGACGATGATGCCTACCCGCTTGAGGCTGCCGGTAACATCCTGGAGTTCTTGGAGCAGCGCGATGAACTCTCGGCTCGGCTCGGCTCTGAAGTGCCCACCGCCACGCCCGTAGATTTTCGAGTTCATGAAGCTCAGCACGCTGTTGATCCGCTGGTGGAATGCGGCATAGACCGCAGCCAGTTGTGGCGGCTCCGATTCGTACTGCTCCAGAAGAGCATCAGACTCGCCGTCGTATTCGGAGTGGAGCCGCGCGAGGAGCGCATCACGGTCGGGCATGGCGGCAGAATCGCACATCCGACGGGTCTTGGCCGGGACCGCCACGGTGGGAATGCACGAGCCCCGATAGGAATATCAGTACTATCGGGGCTTTCTGTGTCGGGCTGACAGGATTTGAACCTGCGACCCCTTGACCCCCAGTCAAGTGCGCTACCAAGCTGCGCCACAGCCCGTGACAACTCGAAAAGCTTACCTTGTTCACGGAGGGCGAACGTGCACTCGGGATTCATCTCGATCGAATGTCGGTGGAATACGGCAGTATGTTCACAACGTTTACTTCCTCGCGGTCGCTCCACCGCGCACTCCACACCCCCTGACGAATGGGACTCCCATGGCTGATTCCAGCACGCCGACAACCGAATCCCCCATCCTCGGACCCAGCGATCACCACGCGCCGGAGAATCTGGGTCGCAATAACCTCGTGATCCGCCTCATGCTGGTCGCGACCTTCGTCGTTTTCCTCAACGAGACGATCATCGGTGTTGCGATCCCGCAGATCATGATCGCCCTCGAGATTCAGGAGAGCACCGCGCAGTGGCTCTCGACCGCGTTCATGCTCACGATGGCCGTCGTCATCCCGACCACGGGCTTCCTCATGCAGCGGCTCTCGACCCGCACGGTCTTCATTCTGGCGATGAGCCTCTTCTCGCTCGGTACGGCGATCGCGGCGATCGCGCCCGGATTCGAGATTCTCCTGGCCGGGCGAATCGTGCAGGCGAGCGGCACGGCGATAATGATGCCCCTCCTCATGACGACTGTCATGACTCTGGTTCCGCCGCACGCTCGCGGGAAGACGATGGGCAACATCTCGATCGTCATGTCAGTCGCTCCCGCCGTCGGTCCCGCCGTCGGTGGCCTCATCGTGCAGAGCCTCGAGTGGCGCTTCATCTTCATCCTCGTGCTCCCGATCGCGATCTTTGCTCTCGTACTCGGCGCAGCACGAGTGCAGAACATCGGCGAGCCGCGCAAGGTCCCGCTCGACGCCCTCTCGGTCGTGCTCTCGGCCTTCGCCTTCGGTGGCCTCATCTTCGGTCTGTCGAGTCTCGGCGAGGCAGTATCCGGACACGAGCTGATGGCGCCATGGATCCCGCTCACGATCGGTGGCTTTGCGCTCGCAGGGTTCGTCGTGCGACAGCTGTCGCTTCAGCGGCTCGACGCCGCATTCCTCGATCTGCGCACCTTCACGTCGCGCGGTTTCACCGTCTCCATCATCCTCATGGTGATCATGATGGGAGCCCTCTTCGGCACGATCATCATCCTGCCGATCTACACACAAGACGTGCTCGGACTCGAGCCCGCATTCAGCGGACTTCTGCTCGTCCCAGGAAGCCTCATGATGGGACTTGCCGGTCCGTTCATCGGTCGCCTGTTCGACCGAGTCGGGCCCCGTCCACTGATCGTTCCTGGATCGATCGCCGTCAGCATCGCACTCTGGGCGATGACCTCCTACGGGGAGACGACGCCGTGGGGTGTCGTCCTCGCGCTCCACATTCTTCTGAGCGTTGGACTCGCGTTTATGTTCACTCCGCTGTTCACTACCTCGCTCGGTTCACTGCAGCCGCGGCTGTACTCTCACGGGTCCGCGACTATCGGCACGGTTCAGCAACTCGCGGGTGCTGCAGGCACGGCGCTCTTCATCGCGCTCCTGACGATCGGCAAGGTCACGGCGAGCGCGGCCGGCGCGAGCGACGTGACTGCCCTCGCCACGGGCATCCACACGGCTTTTATGGCGGGCGCGATCATTTCGCTCTTCGCCATCGTCGCCGCATTCTTCGTGCCGAAGCCCGACCTAGCGCATTCGCCCGCAGGCGGCGAGATGGCGCACTAAACGTCTACCGCTTGCGTTTCTCGCGCACTCGCACATTGACGTTAATCGGTGTGCCCTCAAACCCAAAGATCTCGCGCAGGCGACGCATAATGAACCGCCGGTACTGGGGGTCGAGGAATCCCGTGGTGAACAGAACAAATGTCGGGGGACGCGACGCCGCCTGAGTGCCGAATAGGATACGCGGCTGCTTTCCGCCCCGCAGCGGGTGCGGGTGCTCGGCAGTGAGTTCGGCGAGGAGCGCGTTGAACTTGCCCGTGGGGATGCGAGTGTCCCACGAGTCGAGCGCCAGCTCGAGTGCGGGAACAAGCTTCTCGAGGTGGCGCCCAGTTTTCGCCGAGATGTTGACGCGAGGGGCCCACGTGACGTGGGAAAGGTCTTGTTCGATTTCGCGCTCGAGATAGATTCGACGTTCGTCGTCCAGCAAATCCCACTTGTTGTAGGCGAGCACGAGCGCACGGCCCGCCTCGAGCACGAGATCGATGATCTTGAGGTCTTGCACACTGATCGGCTCCGTGACGTCGAGTACGACGACGGCGACCTCCGCGCGTTCAAGCGCCGCGGACGTTCGCAGCGTCGCATAGAAGTCAGCGCCCTGCGCGAGATTGACCCGACGGCGGATGCCCGCCGTATCGATGAATCGCCAGAACCGACCGCCCAGCTCAATCTGCTCGTCAACGGGGTCGCGAGTCGTTCCCGCCAGTTCGTTGACGACGACCCGCTCCTCCCCCGCGGTCTTGTTCAGAAGGCTCGACTTTCCCACGTTCGGTCTACCGAGGATGGCGACGCGACGCGGCCCGCCCACCTCTTCTTTGGCAACGGCGGAGATCTCGGGCAGAACCGTCATGACGTGGTCGAGCAAGTCGGCCACACCGCGCCCGTGCACGGCCGACACGGGCCAGGGCTCCCCCAGTCCGAGAGACCACAAGGCCGCCGCGTCCGGTTCCTGATGAGCTGTATCGACCTTGTTGGCAACGAGGATGACGGGCTTCTTCGTCGAGCGGAGCATGCGCACCACGTGTTCGTCGGTAGAGGTCGCACCTACCGTCGCGTCGACGACGAAAAGCACAGCGTCCGCTAGTTCGATCGCGATTTCAGCTTGTGCTGCTACAGATGCGTTGATGCCCTTGGCGTCCGGCTCCCAGCCGCCGGTGTCGACAATTGTGAAGCGCCGCTCGCCCCACTCTCCCTTGTAGTTGACCCGGTCTCGAGTCACGCCGGGAGTGTCCTCGACGACCGCCTCACGGCGACCGATGATGCGGTTCACCAGCGCTGACTTACCCACGTTGGGCCGGCCGACGATCGCGAGCACCGGGAGGGCGGGCAGGTAGGTAATGGCGTCGACATCGTCCGTCGCAGCCTCAAGAATGTCGAGGTCATCGGCATCTAGTTCGTAGTCACTGAGACCCGCACGAAGTGAGCTCGCGCGCTGCGCCGCTTCAGATTCGTCAATCGAGGACAGTCGCTCGACGAGCGCCGAGTCGAGCTCGGGGAAATCGTCTGTCTCGTCTGCCATGAAACGTCCTTACGTTTGGGGGTTCGCCGTGATGAGCCCCACGACGGCGGCGACAGTCGCGTCGAAGTCGAGTTCGGTGGAGTCAACCGTCGTGACTCCGTCTGCGGCGTTCATGAAGTCCACGACGCGGGAATCCTGAGCATCGCGAGCACTGAGGTCCTTGGCTGTCTTCTCGGCTGAGACGCCGGCGAGCTCGGCAGAACGCCTGCCCATCCTAGCTTCCTCGCTCGCGGTGAGCAGAATCCGGGTCTGCGCATCTGGCGCAACGACGGTCGTGATGTCGCGACCCTCCACGATGATCCCGGGGCGTTCGGCTGAGCGGATGATGCTTCTGAACAGCTCGACCATGTAGGTGCGCACCTCAGGTACCCTCGCGACCGCACTCACGATGGCACTCACCCGAGGCTCGCGGATGTCCTCGGTAACGTCTTCCGAGCCCACACGCACGAAATACTTGTCGGGATCGGTTCCGATGGAGCACTCGAAGGTCGGAAGCGACTCGACAATGTCGGCAGGACCGTAAGTATCGATGCCTTCCTCGAGACAGCGCCAGGCCAAGGCACGATATGCGGCGCCCGTGTCGAGATAGGCGAACCCGAGCTGGCGCGCGGCCTGCTTGGACACGCTCGACTTTCCGCTCCCGGCCGGCCCATCGATTGCAACGACTATCACGCTCATGCGAATGCTCCTGCGATTTTCCACCCGCGCGCCTCGAGTTCGGCGACGAGTCCTTCTTCCACTTCCGGAAGCACCGAGATCTCGGCGAGTCCGATCTGCGCACCGGGCGAATGCTCCAGCCGCAGGTCCTCCATGTTGACGCCAGCCTCACCGATCTCGGTCAACAGCCGAGCGAGCTCACCCGGCTTGTCGTCGATCATCACGACAATCTGACTGAAATGTCCGGCCTGCCCGTGCTTTCCGGGAATGCGGGAGACTCCAGCGTTTCCTCCGGCGAGCGTCTCCGCGATGGCCCGACGGGATCCCGGTGCATCGGGAGCTTCCAAAGCGGCGATAACCGTATCGAGGTCGGCGCGCATCGCAGTGAGGATCTGCGCAACTGTGGCCGAGTTGGCGGCGAGAATCTGCACCCACAATTCGGGGTCGCTCGACGCGATTCGAGTTGTGTCGCGCAGACCCTGGCCGGCGAGGGACACGGCCGAGTCCGTCGCGCCGCCCAGTCTGCGAGCCAGAAGACTTGCGACGAGTTGCGGGGCGTGAGATACGAGTGCAACGTTGCGGTCGTGCTCGGCGGCATCCATCTCGATCGGTAGCGCGCCGAGGTCGAGAGCCAATTGTTCGACGGGGGCCGCTCGCCGGTAGCTGATCCCGTCGTGACCAGCGATCACCCAGGGACGTCCGATGAACAGGTCCGCGCGCGCGGCTATTGCGCCACTGCGTTCGCGTCCGGCCATGGGGTGCGAACCGATGTAGCGAGACAGGTCTGATCCGGAGGCGCGAAGCTCCTCGAGCGGGGCAACCTTCACGCTGGCGACATCTGTCACGAGCGCGTGAGGGTACGCCGCGAGCTCTGCTGCGACGACCCGTGCTGTGACATCGGGCGGAACACAGACGACGATCAGTTCGGGCCGGTCGTCAGGCTGGGGCAACCTGCCTGCGCCGTAGTCGACTGCGAGGGTGAGACTCGACGGAGACATATCGTCGAGGATGACATCGACACCGTGATCGCGCAGGGCGAGCCCGATGCTCGTGCCGAGCAGCCCAGAGCCCACGATGCGGACAGGTCCCGCCAGACGTCGCTCAGCCACGGGTCGCCTCGCCCTCCTCGTCAGCACCCTCGTCAGGCTTTTCGCCCCGCGAGATGGTCAGCAACTGGCCGAGTTCCACCTTAGTCAGGTCACGAACGTGGCCCGACTGCAAAGTGCCGAGGTGCAGCGGGCCAAACTGGCGACGCACCAACTCGACGACTGGATGACCGACGGCATCGAGCATCCGACGAACTATGCGGTTGCGCCCGGAGTGCAACGTCACCTCGACCATGGACACCCCGCGCGAGGGAGCGCCGAGAAGGCGCGCGCGGTCTGCGACTATTGGCCCGTCGTCGAGCTCGACTCCCTTGGTGAGTCGCGCGATGGTCTGCGCAGATACTGCCCCCGACACCTTCGCGATGTACGTCTTCGAGACCCCGAACGACGGATGCGCGAGAACGTGAGCGAGCTCTCCGTCATTAGTGAGCAAGAGCAAGCCCGAAGTCTGGGCGTCCAGTCGTCCCACGTTGAACAGGCGCTCGTCAAAGTCTCGTGTGAACTGGCGAAGGTCGGGTCGCCCAGATTCGTCAGCGAGTGAACTCACGACGCCGACGGGCTTGTTGAGCATGAGGTAGCGCTTAGTCGTGTCCGTCTGGATGGGCGTGCCATCGACGGCGATTCGATCAGTCGGCAGCACCCTGCGCCCCGGCTCGTCGACCGTCACACCGTTGACGGTGACGCGACCAGCGGCGATGAGGTCTTCGGATACGCGGCGGGACGCAACTCCCGCCGCAGCCATGACCTTTTGCAACCGATCCCCCTCGGGATTCTCACCGTTCATCGAAACCGTCCGTACCGTCGGAGAGAAGCGGTGAAATGTGCGGGAGTTCCTCGATGGAGTTGATGCCGAGTTGGGTGAGCAACAGGTCAGTCGTCTCGTAGTGGATCGCTCCGGTCTCGGTGTCGGTAAAGGCCTCGGTGATGAGGCCGCGACCGAGAAGAGTCCTCACCACGGAATCAACGTTGACCGCGCGGATCGACGCGATCGCCCCGCGACTTATCGGCTGTTTGTAGGCGATCACAGCGAGGGTTTCAAGCGCCGCCTGGCTCAACTTGGTCGGGTTCTGGGTCAAGACAAAGTCCCGCACCACCTCGTCGAACTCGGTGCGCACGTAGATGCGCCATCCACCTCCCACCTCCCGGAGTTCGAAACCGCGACGTACTCCGCCGTTGGCGCCGTCGAAGTCGTCGACCAACCGCTCGATCGATTGCCTCACCGCGGCGACGGGCACACTCAGCGCCGTGGCGAGCGATACCAGGCTCTGCGGTTCGTCGGCCACCATGAGTATCGCCTCGAGGGCGCGCTCAGTTTCCATAATCTGCTCCCAGGTTGGCGAGGCTGTCATCCGACCAGTGCTCGGCGGTCCATCGGATGGTCAGCTCGCCTAGCGGCTCGAGCTGCTCAAAGCCGACTGCCGCCCCGCGATAGAGCTCGAGCACGGCAAGGAAGCGCGCGATCACGACACCTTTCTGGTCCGCCCCGGCGACCAGCTGACGAAAGGTCAGGGGCTCGCCTCGACGCAGGAGTGCGACGACATGGGCCGCTTGCTCCCGAATGCTCACGAGTGGCGCATGCAAATGATCAAGACCCACGCTCGGAATCTCGCGAGGCGCGAAGGCGAGCATCGCGATCGCCGCGAAGTCCTCGGGCGTGAGAGTCCATACGAGCTCGGGGGTTTGCTTGCGGAATTTCTCCTCGAGGCGCACCGATCGGACGTGCCGGGTGCTCTCCGCATCGAGGTGGGTCTGGAACCACTGAGCGGCTTCCTTGAATGCGCGGTACTGCAGGAGGCGCGCGAAAAGCAGATCGCGGGCCTCAAGTAACGCGACATCCTCCGCGTCGACGAGTTCGCCCTGCGGGAGCAGGCCCGCGACCTTGAGGTCGAGTAAGGTCGCCGCGACGACGAGGAACTCGCTCGCCTGATCGAGTTCCTCCTCGGAGTCCAAGTTTTTCAAGTAGGAGATGAACTCGTCGGTGATCTGCGAGAGCGACACTTCCGTGATGTCGAGCTCATGCTTCGCGATGAGACTCAGGAGCAGGTCGAACGGCCCGCTGAAGTTGCTCAGGCTGACGGAGAAGCCCGCAGCATCCGACTCCAGCTCGCCGACCTCGCTAGGCGACTGCGCCACGGGAGATCAACTCTCTCGCAAGCTGGCGATACGCGTCGGCAGCAGAATGCTCGGGGGCGAAAATCGTGAGGGGTGCTCCGGCAACGCTCGCGTCGGGGAACTTGACCGTGCGGCCAATGACCGTCTCGAGCACCTTGTCGCCGAACGTATCCACGACGCGCTCGAGCACCTCACGAGAGTGCAGAGTGCGAGCGTCGAACATTGTCGCGAGAATTCCATCGAGCTCGATCGCGGGATTGAGCCGGTCTCGCACCTTCTCTATAGTCTCGACGAGAAGTGCGACACCACGGAGTGCGAAGAACTCGCATTCGAGGGGAATGAGCACGCCGTGCGCCGCGGTGAGCGCGTTGACAGTCAGTAGTCCGAGTGAAGGCTGACAGTCGATGAGGATGACGTCGTACTGGTCACTGACCTTGCGCAACACTCGCGCCAGAATCGTCTCGCGTGCAACCTCGTTGACGAGGTGCACTTCGGCAGCCGAGAGGTCAATGTTGGCGGGGATGACATCGAGATTCGGCGTGGCCGTGTGGATGATCGCTTCGGCCGGGTTCTTCACCGTGCCGAGGAGCAGGTCGTAGATCGTCGGTACGTCGTGGGTGGGCACCCCGAGACCCGCGGAGAGCGCACCCTGGGGATCGAAGTCGATTGCGAGAACCTTGCGGCCGTACTCGGCGAGCGACGCACCCAGATTAATAGTGCTCGTGGTCTTGCCGACTCCGCCCTTCTGGTTGCACAGGGAGATGATGCGGGCCGGCCCGTGACCGCGCAACGGCGGCGGCGTGGGGAAGTCTGTCTGCGGCCGGCCGGTCGGACCGACGAGCGGTGCCTCGAGACCCGACAAGACTGCCGCGTCATCCCTCTGCACACTCATGCAACGAGTGTACGGCGATGGCTCGCGAGTCTTCTTTTGTACGCGCTCGTGCGCGGCAGGCTCACGTCAACCAAAGGTTGAAGGTTTCGGGTGCCTAGCGAGCGCGTGGATGGGCGGTCGTGTACATGTCTCGAAGGGTGTCTGCCGTCACAAGTGTGTAGATCTGAGTGGTTGCGACGGACGAATGCCCGAGCAACTCCTGCACGACGCGCACGTCCGCGCCGCCGGCGAGAAGGTGGGTCGCGAATGAATGGCGGAAAGTGTGCGGAGAGATCTCTACCCCGACCTGTGCTCGCTCGGCTGCAGCGCGAATGATGAGCCAGGCGTTCTGCCGGGATACGCGGTGGCCGCGCGCGCCCAAGAAGAGAGCCGGTGTCGCTCGTCCCCGCATCGAGAATGTGGGCCGAGCGCGGACCAGATACGCGTCGATGGCGGATCGCGCGAAACTGCCGAGAGGCACGATCCGCTGCTTCCCCCCCTTACCGAAGAGCCTGACTACGTCACCGTCGATCACATCATCGACGTTGAGCGCCACTGCCTCAGAGACACGGGCGCCCGTAGCGTAGAGCAGCTCGAGCAGAGCCTTGTCACGCAGCGCCACTATCTCGTCGCCGTCTGTCGCAGCGAGAACCGCCTCCATCTGCTCGATGGAAATCGCCTTAGGCAGACGCATGCCGAGCTTCGGCGGTTTGGTCTCCGCAGATACGTCGATGGATACGAGCTGCTCCTCGACGAGGAACCGATGAAATCCACGTACAGACGACAACATACGACCGACGGATGATGCGGCCAACGCCCCCTCGGGCCGGGTGCGCAACTCATGGGAGAACTCGGCCACATCCGAAGCCACGATCGCGTCCACGCTCACGACGTTTCGACGAGCGAGGCTCGCCGCGTACGAGTCCAGATCGCGCCGATAAGCCGCGATGGTGTTGACGGAGAGCCCTCGTTCGATCGCCAGGTGGCGGAGGTAGCGGTCGATCTCGTGCGCGATGGGCGACGTCGAGCTCAGGGGGTTGGGCGCCTGGTCCATGGTGATTCCGCAGCTCCGAGGGTCTGCCAACCACGCGCCCTGCTGGCCGATGCGGCGAGGGAGGCGATGGCGAGGATCGAGTTCTGAACGCGGCGTTCGAGTACGGCATCCACCACGTCGTCGAGGGGAACCCAGCGCACTTCGATTCCGGCCTCTTCCTCGGTGCGTTCGTGGATTCCGGTGGCGGCACCGACCCCGCGAGCCAGATAAACGCGGATGCACTCGTTGCTCCCGCCTGGCGAGGTGAGAAAGTCGGTGAGCACGGCCCACTGCTCGGCCACGAGGTCCGCCTCTTCGGCAAGCTCGCGCTGAGCGGCCAGCAGGGCAGACTCTCCGGCGATATCAAGTAACCCCGCTGGCAGCTCCCAGTCGCGCAGGCGCACCGCGTGACGGTACTGCTTGATGAGAAGAACACGATCGCGCTCATCGAGCGCGAGGACGGCGACTGCTCCCGGGTGGTCAACGAAATCCCGCGTGATCGCGTGGTCATCCAGTTCGAATGTCTCGCGGCGAATGTCCCAGACTCTTCCTTCGAACGTCACCTCCGACGAGTGGATCGGAAGGTGAACATCGTCGTCCTGCAGACTCTGAGTGTCAGACATCCGAGGGCTCGGGAACCTCGAAGAGGCGACTGGCCTTCTGCCGCTCCAGCGCGGCACCGACGAGCCCGCGGAAGAGCGGATGCGCGTGGTTTGGACGTGACCGCAACTCGGGGTGCGCCTGCGTCCCCACATAGAACGGGTGCACGTCGCGCGGGAGTTCCACGAATTCGACGAGTGTGCGGTCCGGTGAGATTCCGGAGAAAACGAGACCAGCATCCGCGATCTGTTCACGGTAGGCGTTGTTGACCTCGTAGCGGTGGCGGTGGCGTTCAGAGATCGTCGGCGCCCCATAGAGCGATTCGACGATCGACCCAGGCTGAAGGGCGGCCTCGTACAGTCCGAGTCGCATGGTGCCGCCCATATCCCCGCCGGCAATGATGTCAACCTGCTCGGCCATGGTCGCGATGACGGGGAATTCCGTGTCCGGGTCGAACTCCGAAGACGACGCGCCGGCCAGCCCCGCGACATCCCGCGCGTACTCGATGACCATGCACTGCAGACCGAGACACAGGCCAAGAGTGGGGATGCCGTTTTCGCGCGCGAACTTGAGGGCACCGAGTTTGCCCTCGATGCCACGAACGCCGAAACCGCCCGGAATGAGGATGCCGTCGAGATCAGCGAGCATCTTCGCCGCACCCTCCGCGGTCTCGCACTCGTCAGACGGAACCCAGCGAATCAATACCTTTGATTGGTGCGCGAATCCGCCCGCCTTGAGCGCCTCCGTGACCGAGAGGTAGGCATCGGGTAGGTCGATGTACTTGCCGACGAGACCGATCGAGATCTCGTGTTTTGGCTCGTGCACAGCTGTGAGCAGGTCGCTCCAGCCGTCCCAGTTGACCTCACCGGCGGGCAAACCTAACTGGTCGATGATGTAGGCGTCGAGACCCTGGTTGTGCAGCATGGTGGGGATGTCGTAGATGCTCGGCACGTCAATGGCGTTGACGACGGCCGCCTCATCCACATCGCACATGAGCGCAATCTTGCGCTTGTTGCCCTCCGAAACGGGACGGTCGGAGCGCAAAACGAGGGCGTCCGGCTGGATGCCGATGGACCGCAGCGCCGCGACCGAGTGCTGCGTCGGCTTGGTCTTTTGCTCGCCCGAGGCGTTCATAAACGGCACAAGCGAGACATGAACGAAGAACACGTTCTTACGCCCGAGCTCGTGGCGCACCTGGCGCGCGGATTCGATGAACGGCTGGCTCTCGATGTCCCCCACGGTGCCACCGATCTCGGTGATGATGACGTCGGGGCGCGGGTTGTCGTCGGTGAACGGGCCTGTCGCCTGCAGCCGCATGCGGCGCTTGATCTCGTCGGTAATGTGCGGAATGACTTGCACGGTGTCGCCGAGGTACTCCCCGCGGCGCTCTCGAGCGATGACCGTCGAGTAGATCTGGCCGGTGGTGACGTTGGCGGCCTGGTCGAGGTTGATGTCGAGAAAGCGCTCGTAGTGGCCGATGTCGAGGTCGGTCTCGGCGCCGTCGTCGGTCACGAACACCTCGCCGTGCTGAAACGGGTTCATCGTTCCCGGATCGACATTGAGGTAGGGGTCGAGCTTCTGCATGACGACTCGCAGACCGCGAGCCGTCAGGAGGTTACCGAGGCTTGCCGCCGTCAGGCCCTTACCTAGAGATGAGACCACTCCACCGGTGACAAAAATGTGCTTGGTAACTGTCGAATCCGTTTTGTTCACCACGGGGTTTCATCCTATCGCGGCTCAGCGACACATCGCCCCGACTCGCTGACTTCGACGTGCGTCCGAAGCAATCGGGGTGCACCTATCGCTAAGGTTCAGTCATGATTCCTCGCCTCGCGATCGCCGTCGTCGCCGCTGCGAGCCTTGCACTCGGCGGATGCTCCGCTGGGGCACCAATCTCGGTGGCGTCGAATACCTATCCGTCGGTACCCAATGGGTTCGCTCAGGAGGTCAACCTCATCAGCGCCAAACCGCTCGCGGTGTGTGCATGGCGGAACGATCCTCGCCCTCATCACGGTGGGAATTGTGGCGTGCACGCCTGTCCCCACGGCCATCACGGCGACGGACGACACGACGATCGCGCTCACCTTCGTCAAATCGCCCAACACCCCGTGTCAGGGCAACATCGGCCCCACAACGCACGAGTTCAGAATTCCGCCGGGCATCGATCGCGACTCCTCCACTATCGTGGACATCCACTTCGACATTCCCGGCGCAGAAGACTACGCGGTCGAGGTGCAGCGCTAGCTGCCGAGTGACCTCGCGGTCTCGATGAGTTCGCGTGCGTGCGCGAGCCCGCTGTCGGAATCGGGCAGGCCCGAAAGCAGTCGCGCCATTTCGGCGATGCGCGCGTCGCCCTCGAGCTTCTCGATACTGGATGCGGTCACGGAGCCGTCGTTGTCTTTGAGTACGCGCAGATGATTGGTGGCGAAAGCCGCGACCTGGGCCAAATGTGTGACAACGATGACCTGCGCCGTCTTACTCAGACGCGCAAGTCTTCGGCCGATCTCAATTGCCGACGCACCGCCCACCCCCGCATCAACCTCATCAAAGACGAAAGTGGGAACCGGGTCGGTGCCGGCGATCACGACCTCGATCGCAAGCATCACGCGTGAGAGTTCACCTCCGGAGGCCCCCTTGCCGAGGGGACGAGACTCGGCGCCGGCGTGCGGCTTGAGAAGAATCGTGACGTTGTCCTTGCCTGAGAGCGAGTAGTCGGCACGATCCTCCACCGAGACGCTGACAACGGCGTGGGGCATCGCGAGCGCGCCGAGCTCTGCGGTCACCTGACGAGAGAGATGGTCGGCCGCGGCTGCGCGCGCGGCGCTCAATTGCGCGGCAAGATCGATGACGGAGGCTCGATCTGCCTCGACCTCCTCACGTAGCACACTGATGCGTGTGGAGTCGTTGTCGAGCTCGAGCAAGCGACTGCTACCTGAGTCGAGGTAGTCGATAGTCGCGTCGAGGTCCGGACCGTACTTACGCACGAGGGCCGACAGGGCCGCACGTCGTTCATTGACGGCCTCGAGTTCTCGCCCCCCGTCGGCGTCCAGACTGCTGAGGTAGCTTGCGATCTGCTGCGCCGTCTCCGAGATAGCGAAGGATGCCGCTGCGAGCGACTCGACGATGGGCACGAGTGCTGCGTCGTGGGCGGCGCCGCGCTCAAGTTCGCGACGCGCGTCCGAAACGAGCCCGATCGCGTCAGGCGAGTCATCACCGGCGTCGGATGACAGCAGATCGTGCGCACTTGCTGCCGCCAGCCGAAGGGTTTCCAGATTGGTGAGCCTGTCAGCGCGATCGGCGAGTTCTCGGTCTTCGCCGCGCAGGGGGGAGGCTGCCTCGATCTCAGCCATCGCAATACGCAGGTCCTCGGCCTCCCGCGTGCGGCGGTCGCGCTCGGCGACGAGCACATCGAACTCACCCTGAGCCGACTGCCAACGCCGGAACACTGCCTGGTAACTCTCGAGAAGAGTCGCGAGAGGTGCGCCAGCGAAACGGTCAAGCGCCTCGCGCTGGGCCGTAGCAGACTTGAGTCTCACTTGTTCGGACTGCCCATGCACCACCACCAGCTGGTGGCCGATCTCGTCCAAGACGCTCACGGGTGCACTTCGTCCGCCGACTACGGCGCGACTTCTGCCCTCGAGCGAAATCGAGCGGCCGAGCAGAAGCTCCCCGCCCTCGATCTCGCCACCCGCATCGCGCACTCGCTCCGCGACAGCCCCCTGTGGATCGATCTGCCAACGACCTTCGACGACGGCCTGCTCACGTCCGGACCGTACGGCAGTGTTGTCGGCGCGATCCCCGAGCAGCAAGCCGAGGGCGGTGACCACCATCGTCTTGCCGGCGCCCGTCTCTCCCGTAATCGCCGTGAAGCCAGGACCAAGCGGCAACCGCGATTCTCCGATAACGCCGAGATCGCGAATCGAGATCTCCTCGATCACTGGCGGGTCCCTTCGTCGCCGGCCGGTCCGCGCCACCCGTACACGGGCAGATTGAACTTGTTCACGAGCCGATCGGTGAACGGCCCCTGGCTGAGACGAGCGAGTCGAACGGGGACGGGCGATCGACGAACAACCACGCGAGCGCCGCGGGGCAAGTCGTGGGTGCGGCGACCGTCGCACCACAGCACCCCCGTGCCCTGAGTACGATCCAACACCTCGACGGCGAGGGCAGAATTGGGGCCGACGACGAGGGGTCGGGCGAAGAGTGCGTGCGGACTCAGCGGCACGAGCAGGAGTGCATCCATGCTCGGCCACACGACGGGTCCCCCTGCGGAGAACGAGTACGCCGTCGATCCTGTCGGAGTCGACATAACGACCCCGTCGCAGCCGAACGACGAAAGCGGTCGTCCGTCCACCTCGATGACGACCTCAAGCATACGCTCGCGACTAGCCTTCTCGACCGTTGCTTCGTTGAGGGCCCACGTCTCGTAGATGACCTCGGCATCGACCTTCACCCGCACGGATAGCGTCATGCGCTCTTCGACCAGATAGTCGCGCGCGAGCACGCGCGCGACGGTTGCAGCAAGGTCTTCGCGCTCACTTTCTGCGAGAAACCCCACGTGACCGAGATTGACTCCCAGTAGCGGCGCCGAACACCCGCGCGTAAGCTCCGCCGCGCGCAGAATCGTGCCGTCTCCGCCGAGCACGATCACGAGTTCGAGGTCTCCGATCGGAACGGAGTCTCCGAGCAAGACGATTGGCTCGAGGTCGTGCGCAGCCGCCATGATTGAGGCGTACTCGTCCTCTGACAGCACCGGCGCGAGGCCGCCTGCGATGAGTTGGCGGCACACGGTAATGGCGGCGTCGAGACTCTCAGGTCTTCCCGTGTGAGCGACGACGAGGATGTGGCGATCAGACGTCACGCGCATCCCTTCGTCTGTGGTGTTGGTCGTGATGGTGGTCGGGCGGTCATGCGAGGGCGGAGACCTGCGACATCCATTCTGACGGATTGCTGCCGACGTGGGCGCTTAACCAGACTAGATACTCGTGATTGCCGTTGGTTCCCGCAATTGGGGAGGAGATGACACCCGCTGTCGGTAGCCCGAGATCCCACGCCGCCCAGAGAACACCGGTGACGGCATCCTCGCGCAGCGACGTCGATCGCACGATACCCTCTCGGATGCCCGTACGACCGACCTCGAACTGCGGCTTGACGAGGAAAATGAAATCCGCCCCCGTACCGACCGTCGCGACGAGCGCAGGCAAGACAGTGGTGAGGGATATGAATGAGAGGTCGGCAACGACCAGCGATGGCGACTCGTCGATCGAGGCCTGTGCGGCAAGCGAATCCCGAGTCAGATAGCGAGCATTCGCACCTTCGATCACCACAACTCGATGGTCCGATCGCACCGGCTCCGCGAGCTGTCCATGCCCTACGTCAAGGGCAATGACACGCCGCGCCCCTCTCTCCAGCAGCACTTGGGTGAACCCTCCCGTCGAGGCCCCGACATCGAGGGCAAGGCACCCGCTGGGATCTACCGTGAATGCGTCGAGGGCTGCCAGCAGCTTATGAGCGGCTCGTGACACGTAATGATCTGTCGCAGCGACATGAATGTGCTGATCGTCGCTCACGCGCATCGATGGCTTGACAGCCGGAGCGCCGTCGACTGTGACGAGCCCATCCGCAATGAGTTGGGCCGCGTGCGTGCGGGATCTGGCCAGACCGCGATCAGAAATAGCCGCGTCGAGGCGAGAGTCAGGCATACGTCGAGGGGGCGTAGCCACCCTCCAAGCGAGCGTGCAACTCGTCGTGCACCTGGGCGAATGCAGTTGCGCGAGAATCGAGCGGTTGATCTTCGATGACTCTCAGGCGGGAGATGAGGGCGTCAGCGACCGAAGACTCTTCCATGCTCACGAATATAGTTCCGCGGGAACGTCAAGCGCGTAGATCGCCATGCCAGAGTTCCAGATCGTCGCGCATCCTGCCCTGACTAGATTGACGCCAGAACCGCGTTCAATACGAATGGTCTGACCCGTGAGGCTCACCGACGCGTCACCTACCGTCGTGATGACGGATGCCCCAGCCTGGGCCACCACCGTCTCGGGGTACGGCTCCAAGAGCCCCCGCAAGTCCTCAAGAATATAGGTGGGACGCTCGTTCGGCTGCGCCGCGAGTAGCTGCTTCGGCTGATCGATACCAGTGAGGACCTGCACCGAGGCGATACCGGCACGATTGGCGCCGAGGATGTCCGTGTCGAGTCGATCCCCCACCATGACGGCGTTCGTAGAACCGAATCTCTCCAGTGCGGCCCGGAAAATCGCGACCTCAGGCTTGCCCGCGACGACGGGCAGCCGGCCTACCGCCGTGTGCACCGCAGACACGAGTGTCCCGTTACCCGGGGCCACCCCGCGCGCCTGCGGAATCGTCCAGTCGGTGTTCGTCGCCACCCAAGGAATCTCCGTCGTGGCCTCGTAGCCGCCCAGCGCGAAGGCGGCCTCAGCCAGCTGAGTCCAGCCGACTTCGGGCGAGAATCCCTGAACGACGGCTGCGGGCCGATCCAGCGCCGAGCGCGTCACCTCGAACCCGCCGCCTTCGACAACTTCGGCCAGCCCGGGTCCCCCGACCACGAGGATCGTCGACCCCAGGGGCACCAGAGTCGACAGGAGCGCGACGGCGGCTTGCGGAGACGTCACGACATCATCCGGGCTTGCGTGCAACCCGAGCGCTCGCAAATGTTCAGCCACGGAAACGTCGGTCCGAGAAGCATTGTTCGTGATGTAGCCGACACGAATCGATGAATCGATGGCATTTATGCTCTCAACGGCATATGGCAACGCAGTCGACCCTCGATATACGACGCCGTCCAGATCAGCAAGTACGGTGTCGAAACGTGAGACGAGCGGATGCTCACCCATCGTTTTACTCATCGTCGAGCTCCTCCTCCACGATCTCCATCACCTCGTCGTCACCCTCCGACTCGAGAAGGGCATCGGCAGCGACATCGGCGCGGCGGAACCACTCCTCGGCCTCCGCCATCCGGCCGAGCTCCTCAAGCACCAAGCCGTACGCGTCGAACAGGGCTGGACTGAACGAATACGCAGTCGTGGGGTCAAGTTGCGGAATCTGCAATTCCGCGAGTGCGGCATCCGGATGCCCCAAATCGAGTCTCGCTCCCGACATCGCGATCGCGAGCTCGACTTGCACCGGGACGGGTAGCGCCGAGCGGGGGACGGATCTCCCGAGCTCGAGTGCACGCTCGGGTCGCCCGAGCCCTCTCTCGCTGTCGACCATCATGGGCAGCTGATCGTCGCGTCCCGTGATCCTGCGGTAGGTGCGCAGCTCACGAAGAGCGAGCGCGTAGTCCTCGGTGGCGTAGGCCGTAATTGCTAAGGTCTCACGGACGACACCGATACGGCCGGCCCGCCGTGCAGCGGAAATGGCATGCTGATGCGCCAACGCCGGGTCGGACTCGATGAGTCGAGCAGCCATCACCAGGTGTTTCGCCACACCCTCGGCGTTCTCCTTGCTCAAAGTCTTCAGCTCATTGCGCGCCACCCGATCGAGATCTGCCGGCGTGACGTCCTCGGGAATGACGGGATCGTCGTGCCGTGACCGGATGGACTTCGTTCCGAAGGGGTCACGGTCGACATCAGGTTCACGCTCACGCGCGGAACGATCACCCCGTGCCGGAGCGCCACCCTTTGTCCAGAGGCGCTTCGCATCCCGAGGTTCACCTCGGGGCGACCGCGCAGCACCGCTTCTACCCGCGCCAGATTGTCCGCCAGACGGACGCCCTACCGGCGGACGGCCTCCGCCGGAACGGCCGCCAGTGGGTCGGCTGCCGTCTGGGCGCTTGTCTCGGCCTGACGAATCGGTCACGACTGCTCTCCTCTTGGTTCTCAACTACGACTTCCGTTAACGCAAAATGGCCACCCTGCTCTGCTTTTTCAAACAGAGTGGGTGGCCACTTTACAAAGAAGTCCGGCGGTGTCCTACTCTCCCACAAGGTCCCCCTTGCAGTACCATCGGCGCAGAGAGTCTTAGCTTCCGGGTTCGGAATGTGACCGGGCGTTTCCCTCTCGCTATGGCCGCCGAAACACTATTGATTTATGTATCGAAATTGGCCAGAAACGCAGTTCTGGACGCAGTTCCCGACCGTAAATCGGGAACCACAAAGTGGACGCGAGAATCTTCTCATTACCCTCGAAGGGTGAGTGTTATCAATTTATCGGCTTATTAGTACGGGTCAGCTCCATGCGTCTTTAGTCCGCACTTCCACATCCCGCCTATCAACCCAGTAGTCTAGCTGGGAGCCTCTCGACCGAAGTCATGGAAATCTCATCTTGAAGCCGGCTTCCCGCTTAGATGCTTTCAGCGGTTATCCGTTCCGAACGTAGCTAATCAGCGGTGCTCCTGGCGGAACAACTGACACACCAGAGGTT